>Ga0310823_100066_pt1 | contig 186664 bp, 189 predicted proteins | sample P4_ome_3_FD_201316 | JGI IMG/M metagenome (GOLD analysis project Ga0310823, IMG submission 201316) | Sorghum-adapted microbial communities from Joint BioEnergy Institute, Emeryville, California, United States - P4_Day56_Rep3 | ecosystem: Engineered > Bioreactor > SSF (Solid state fermentation)...
CCGGACCCCCCGAACCACCACCCCGTGCCCCATCCGGCGCACCAGCTCCCCAACCCCTGCAACCACGAGCCCACAACAGGCGGGGCAACACCTCGACCCAGCCCGGACCCCGCAGTCGCGGCTCCCCAGCCCATGCGACCACGAGCCGACATTCGGTGTGGGCGACATCACCATGCGCGGACAGCGGGGCCGCCCCGCCCGGCCTGGGTTCCGCGGAACCCACCGGTCTCCTCTCAGCGGTCCCGGGCCGACTTCGCACACACCTCGGGTGCACGTCACACACCGCCGGCCCTGTGTGAAGCACACCCCGGGTGGGTGAATTCGCCCCGGCCCCTCGGCCCGGACCGGCCACGGGGATCGAGGGGAGGGATCACGGCAAGCTGCTCGGCTGGTCATCGGGCCTCGGCCGGCACGTGCCGGCCGAGGCCCGATGCCTGTCGGCGCGCGCGTCCCACCCCCTCACAGGACAACGCCACCAGCAGGTTCCACGGGGATTCGGTGGATGCGGCCCGGGAGCGACGACGGCACGCACGACACCCCACCGCGTCGATCAGCGGGCACCGGGGTCTGGGGCGCGGGTGCCGAGAGTAGGCGCATGCCTCGTAGCCGTCCAGCGCTGAACGGGCGTACCGCGGGCCCCGGATGCCCCACCGACCACCCTTCTCACCAGGCCCGTCGCCCTCCGTCACCCCTCGCGGACTACGCTTCACGCGCTGGCTCGGTGTCCGATCGGGTCCCCGTCGTGCGCGTGGCCACCACCGGAAGCGACGGGGGAGATGTGATGATCAGCGACGGCGCGAGTAGCTAGCGGGGTGGCGTCAGGTGCGTGAGCTCGGCGTGGTGACCAGGGCGCTGTTGGGCGTCGCCCGGGACGGCCTGGACGAGCGCGCGCTGGCCGAGACCATCTGCCGGGCGTGCGTCGACGGATTGGACATCGACGGTGCGTCGATCTCGGTGTTGACCGCGACCGACGCCCGCGAAACGCTGTGCGCCTCGGATCAGACGGCGGACGTTCTGGAAGAACTCCAATACACGTTGAACGAAGGTCCGTGTGTGGAAGCGGCGACGAGCGGTCACCCCGTACTCGTGCCGGATGTCCACGAGCGGACGGCGACGGCGCGCTGGCCGGTGTTCGCTTCGGCCATCGGCGAGCGAACCCCGGTCCGGGCGCTGTTCGCGCTGCCGTTGCGGTGGGGCGCGATCAACCTCGGGGTGCTGGACATGTACCGGCGCGCGCCCGGCAACCTGGACGACGAGCAGCGCCGGGACGCCTTCAGCGCCGCCGACGTCGCCGCGCTGCTGCTGCTGGGGCAGCGGACCGACCCCGGCGGCGACGAGGGGTGGCTGGAAAGCGCCACCGCGAGCAGGGCGGAAGTCCACCAGGCCACCGGCATGGTGCTGGTCCAGCTCGGGGTGAGCGCGCCGGAGGCGTTGGCCCGACTGCGGGCCTACGCCTTCTCCCACGGACGCCTGCTGATCGACGTCGCCCGCGACGTGGTGGCTCGGCGCATCAGCTTCGTCGAGGACGTGAAAGAGCCATGAGACCATGTGAGGGGCGTGCGTGATGAGTCGATCGCCTGTCGAGCGCGAGCGCTCGGTCGGTCAGGCGTTCGTGGTGCTGGCGGACACGATGGTCGATGACTACGACGCGATCGACCTCCTCGATCGCCTGGTGGGTTATTGCGTCGAGTTGCTGTCCGTCGATGCCGCGGGCATCGTCCTCGGGGATGCACGCCAGGAGCTGCGCGTCGTCGCGGCGTCCAGCGAGGACGCGCAGGTGATGGAGCTGTTGCAGCTGCAGAACGACGAGGGGCCGTGCCTCGACTGCTTCCAGAGCGCGGCCCCGGTCAGCATCGTGGACGTGACCGAAGCGGCCGACCGGTGGCCCGCGTTCACCGCCGCCGTCGCCGAACGCAGCGAGTTCCGGGCGGTCCACGCCCTGCCGCTGCGCCTGCGCGGCCAGGCGATCGGCGCGCTGAACCTCTTCGACCGCGAACCCGGGGCCCTGCCGGAGAACGACCTCACCCTCGGGCAGGCGCTGGCCGACGTGGCCACGATCGGCATCCTCCAGGAACGGGCCATCCGCCGCGCCGAGATCGTCAACGAGCAGCTGCAGACCGCCCTGACCAGCCGGGTCACCATCGAGCAGGCCAAGGGCGTGCTCAGCGAGCACTTCGAGGAGAACGTCGACGAGGCCTTCGACCGGCTCCGCCACTACGCCCGGAGCCGCAACGCGAAGCTCGCCGAGGTCGCGGGCCGGGTCGTCCGCCGCGAGCTCGACCTCGCCGAATTCACCCCACCGCGGCACCCCTCCAAGCGGCGGTGAACCGCCGCCTCCCGGCCACCGGGGACGGGCGACCGGGAGGCGGGGTCGGCTCAGCGCTGGGCCCTGGTGTTCTGGAAGACCGCGATCCGCCAGTCGTCGTCCTCGCGCACCAGCACGAACGACACCACCGACGAGCGGTCGGCGGGCAGCTCCGCGTGGCCCGGCGGCCGGGTGCCGCCCGTCGCCAGCACGTGGGCGACGTCGCCGCCGCCCAGGTACCGGACCGGGACGGCCATCGTCGGCGGGTCCATCCGGAAGCCCTTCAACGGGCCGGCGAACAGCGCCCGGTGGCCCTCCTCGAGGGCAGCGCGGCCGCGCACCACGGTCCCGTCGAAGACGACGTAGGTCGCGTCCTCGGTGAACAGACCGGCGTAGGCGGCCGCGTCGCCGTCGTTCCAGGCGGCCGCGAGACGGGTCAAGGTGTCCTCGACGGACACGGGCATGACGACAACTCCTTCGGTCGAGCGTGTGTGGGTGGACGCGGCCACGGCGTCGTACGCTCACCGGTGCGGTTCCCGTGGAGCGCGGCCGCGGCCGCCGAAGCGGAATCCGGCCCGGGCGCGGGCGGGCCAACGCCTGCGCCCGGGCCACCTGGTCTACGTCACGTTCGGCACCTCCAGGTCACGGATGTCGTCCGGCCAGGCCAGCCGGCCCGCATCGAGGTCGGCCAGCAGGCCCGCGACCCAATCGCGCTCGGCGGACAGGCGCGCGATCTCGAACTCGGCCTCCACGAGCAGCAGCCGCGGCAGGTGCGCGGCCTCGGCGAGCGCGGCCCGCGTGCCGTCGACCCGCCTGCCCAGCTCCACGTGGCGCGCCGCGAGCGCGGCCCGCGCCTGCGGCACCGGCAGGCACCCGAGGAACGACAGCGCGGCGACGAACAGCGTCGCGTCCGGGTCCGGGTGCTCGAGCAGCCGCCGCACCCGCTCTCGCAGCTCGGCACGCCCGGCGTCGGTGAGCCCGTACACGGTGCGCTCGGGGCGGCCCTCCGCGCGGTCGGTGCGCACCACCTCGATCAGCCCGGCGTGCAGCAGCCGGTCCACCGCGTGGTACATGCTGCGCGGCAGCCCGGTCACGAAGTCCTTGTGCGTATCGACCATCAGCCGGTGCATCTCGTAGGTGTGCCGCGGCCCGGTCGTGAGCAGGGCGAGCACCGTGAGCGCCGGCAGGTCCCGGTCCACGCGCCGCAGTGCCATGCCACCTCCTAGTGCAAGCTGCAGTATGGCAGATTGCACTAGGAGGCGTCACCCCTTGACGTAGGAGAGCTTCTCCGCGACCCGCCCGTCCCGGACGGTGAACAGGTCCACGCCCCGGACGTGCCCGTCGCCCCAGTCGTAGCGCCACCGCTGCACGACCCGGTCCCCCGCTGCGAATGCCTCCTCGGCGGTGAACCGCGCCCTCGGCGCGCCGGAGAACAGCGTCGTCCACGCCGCCCGCACGGCGTCCGCCCCGACGTGGCGGGTGCCGTCGGGGGACGTCGTGTCCTCGAAGACGCAGTCCGGAGTCATCGCGGCCATGATCGCGTCGACGTCCTTCGCGCCGAACGCGGCGTTGAACCGCTGCACCGCCGCCAGCGCCGGGCTGCGGCCGAACATCGCGAGCAGCTCGTCCTGCGCGTCGCCCCCGGCCACCGCGGGTCGGGCACCGACGAGGCCCGCCCGCCGGTACATCGGCTCGACCCCGGCGAACCACCGGCGGACGGTCTCGACGGAGTCCACGTCGAGCGCGGCGGGCTCCCCGATCGCCTCTGCGAGGTCCCACGCGTGCACCAGGTGGTCGGCCGCGAGCTGCACGACGTACTCCCGGCCCGGCACCGCGCCGAACGACAGGTGCACCGTCCGGTCGAGGGCGTCGACCGCCTCGACGGCGGCCACCGCACCGGCCGCCGCGTCGTCCACCGCGCCGACCGGGTCGGCACCGAGCAGGTCCCCGGCGAACCGGTCACCGACCTCGGCGATCGTGGCGCCCCCGAGGAGGGGCGGCGCCCACCGCTCCTCCTCGACGACGTGCCGCACCAGCGCGCGGACGTCCCACTCCGCGCACGGGGTCGGCGCGCCCCACCGGTCGCCGACGCGGTGGACGCGCGCGGTGAACTCCGCCGTGGCCCGGCGGTACAGCTCGCGGGCGCCGAGGGTGGACATGCGAGACCTCTCGCGCCCGGCCGCCGCGGCGTTATGGCGCTCAGCAGGCCGTCTTGTAGAAGTACTCCGACTTGCTGTCCAGGTCGGCCTGGGTGATCGCGACCAGGTCGGTCTGGATCTCCCGCTCGACCGGCCTGCCCTCGATCGCGGCGACGACCTGCTGCACGCCCTGGCGCCCGATGGTGGCCGGGTCCTGGGCGATCAGCGCGGACACCTCGCCCGCGCGCAGGTCCTCGACCTGGTTGGGGCTCGCGTCGAACCCGACGAGGCGCACCTGGTCGGTCTTGCCCGCGTTGCGCAGCCCGGTGGCCGCGCCCTCACCGGTGTTGAGGTTGGTGGCGAAGATGGCGGCCAGGTCGGGGTCGCTGGACAACTTCGCCGACACCTTTTGCGCCGCGATCGACGGCTGGTTGTCGGTGTACTCCTGCCCGAGGTACGTGATGCCCGGGTAGTTGGCGATCTCCTCCTCGAAGCCCTTCGCCCGGGCGTCGGTGGTGGAGGTGCCCGCCTTCGTGTTGAGCACCATGACCTTGCCCTGTTCGCCGATCAGCTCGGCCACGGTCTGCGCGGCGAGCCGACCGCCCTGCTCGTTGTTCGACGACACGGTCGACAGCGCGATCGACTCGTCCTGCAGCCGGGTGTCGACCTCGACCACCTTGATGCCCGCGGCTTTGAGCTGGTTCATCGGGTTGGCCAGTGCGACGTCGTCGGTGGGCGCGATCAGCACGCCCGCGGGCCGCGTGGCGAGCACGCCGGTGACGATCGGCGTCTGCAGGGCCGCCTCGAACTGGTCGGGGGCCTGCGTGTCGAGCGTGTAGCCAAGCTCGGCCGCCTCCTCCTCGGCCCCGCACTGCATGGAGATGTAGAACGGCTCGGCCTTGACGCCCGGCAGGAGCACCAGGTTCTTGTTCTCCGGCGCGGCCGCCTGGTCGCCCTGGTTCTCCCCGATCGTCCCGCTGCCGCCGCACCCGGCCGCGAGCAGCGCCACCGCCGCCACCGCCGTCGCGCCCACCCGCGCGCGCCTGGTCGCACGGCACCGTTGCGAGACCGCTCCGCTCGTCCGCTCGCTCATCGTGCTCCTCCTCACCCGCGGTCCCGGGACCGCCGCCGGACCTGGTCGAACCACACCGCGGCCACCAGCACCGCGCTGATCGCGACCGGCTGCCAGAACTGCTGGACCCCGACGATGACGAAGCCCTTCGTGAGCACCGCCGGGATGAAGACGCCGATCACCGTGCCGAACACCGAGCCGACCCCGCCGAACAGGCTCGTGCCGCCCAGCACGACCGCGGCGATCGCGTTCAGGTTGTCGGTGGAGTGCCCGCTGATCGTGGTGGTGCCGAAGTAGGCGAGCGACATGAAGCCCGCGAGGCCCGACAGCAGCCCGACCCCGGTGTAGACGCGCACGAGGTGGCCGCGCACCGGGATCCCGACCCGGCGGGCCGCCTCCGCGTTCGACCCCACCGCGAACGTGCGCCTGCCGAAGCGGGTGGTGTGCAGCAGCCAGGCCCCGGCCAGCGTCACGACCGCGGCGAGGGCGACCATGTGCGGCACCTGGCCGGTCTGGCCGAAGCCGAGGCCGTCGCGCAGCACGCGCGGAACCGTGCGCACGTCGACGCCGTCGGTGATCAGCTGGGCCGCGCCGAGCGCGGCGCCGAACGACCCGAGCGTGACGATCAGCGGCGGGATCCCCGCCCGGGCCACCAACAGCCCGTTGAGCAGGCCCCACGCTCCCCCGCCGGCGAGCGCGGCGACCAGCCCGAGCAGCACGACGCCCGCACCCGCGTCGGAGGCGTCCCCGCCGGAGACGCCCTCCATCAGCTTCGCCGCGACGACCCCGGAGAACACCAGCACCGAACCGACCGACAGGTCGATGCCCGCCGTGATGATCACGAACGTCATCCCGACCGCGAGCACCAGCAGCACCGACGCCTCGATCAGCAGCGTCTGCAGGGTGAACAGGGTGGGGAAGGCGTCCGGGCGCAGCACGGAGAACAGCACGCACAGCGCCGCCAGCACCAGCGCGATCCAGAACGTCGACACGCCCACCAGCCGCTGGACGAGCGTGCGCCGCGCGGGCGGCGCGCCCACCTCCGCGACCTCGATGTCGGTCACCGCCCCTCCTCCTGCGTGAGCGCGCCGGTCATGGCGGCCACCAGCTGCTCGAGCGTGACGTCGGAGGCGGTGAACCGCGCCACCCGCGTGCCGAGGCGCAGCACCTCGATCCGGTCCGCCACGGCCAGCACCTCCGGCATGTTGTGGCTGATCAGGACGACCGCGACGCCGGTGTCGCGCACCCGCCGGATCACCTCGAGGACGCGCTCGCGCTGCACGACGCCGAGGGCGGCCGTCGGTTCGTCGAGGAACACCACCCGGCTGGCCCACACGACCGACCGGGCCACCGCGACGCTCTGACGCTGCCCACCGGACAGCGACCCGATCGGCACGTCCAGGTCCTGCAGGGTGACGCCGAGGCGGGCGAAGTGCTCGGCCGCCTCGCGGCGCATCGCCGCCTTGTCGAGCATGCCGAGCTTGCCCAGCACCCCGGGGCGGAAGCGCTCGCGGCCGAGGAACAGGTTCGCGGCGGGGTCGAGGTCGGGGGCGACCGCGAGGTCCTGGTAGGCGGTCTCGATGCCGTGGCGGCGGGCGGTGTTCGGGGAGTCCAGCACCACCGGCTTCCCGTCGATGAGGATCTCGCCCGAGTCCGGCTGCTCCACCCCGGACAGGCATTTGACCAGCGTCGACTTGCCGGCCCCGTTGTCGCCGATGAGGGCGACGACCTCGCCCGCGGACAGGTCGAACGAGGCCCCGCGCAGGGCCTGGACCGAGCCGTAGCTCTTGCGCAGCTCGCGCGCCTGCAACAGCGGGGGTGCCCCGTCGCCCGTTCCCGTCACCCGAGCCCCCGATCCTCGACGATCCGGTGCGCCCTAGCTTGGCCCCTCCGGGGCCGTTCTGTCGATCACGGCAGGAGTCGGCACCCGGCCGTGTCGGTGGACGGGTCGGGGACGGGTCACGGCCGCCGACCGTGGGCACGCCCCGATCGGGCAGGATCGGCCCGACGAGAGGAGCTCGCGATGAGTGCGGCCGATGGCGCGCCGCGCACCGGTACGCCGCCGTGGCCCCGGATCGCGCACGCTCTCGCGCCCGCGGGCGTCTACCTCGGGGTCCGGGCGGTGGGCGTCGCCGTGCTCGCCCTCATGGCCGGCCCTCGCCTCGTGGCCGAGCTCACCAGCTGGGACGCCGCGTGGCTGCTCGCGATCGCGGAGCACGGCTACGCAGGCGTCCCGGCCGACATGCTGGACGCGTTCGGCAGGCACACCCCCGAGACGCCGCTGGGCTTCTTCCCGGGCTACCCGGCCCTCGTCGCCGCGGTCGGCCTGCTCGCGGGCGGCAACCTCGTGGTCGCCGGTCTCTTCGTCACCGCAGCCGCGGGCGTGGCGGCCGCCTACGCGCTGACCGCGATCGGCGAGCTGGTTCCGGGTGGGTCGCGCCGGGCCGGGCTGCTGCTCACCGCCCTGTTCGCCGCCACCCCGATGAGCGTGGTGCTGTCGATGGCCTACACCGAGGCGCTGTTCTGCGCGCTCGCGGCGTGGGCGCTCGTCGGCGTGCTGCGCGAGCGGTGGCTGCTCGCCGGGCTCTGCGCGGCGGGCGCCGGGCTGGTCCGCCCCACCGCGTCGGCCGTGGTGGGCGCGGTCGGGCTGGCCGCGCTCGCCGCCGTCCTCGCCCGCCGCGGCGGCTTGCGGCCCTGGCTCGGCGGCGCGCTCGCCACCACCGGCCTGCTGGGCTACCTCGGCTGGGTCGCCGCGCGCACCGGCGCGCCGGACGGCTGGTTCCGCATCCAGCGCACCGGCTGGGGCTGGTACCTCGACGGCGGCGCCGCGACGCTGCGCTACCTCGGGGGCGTGCTCACCGCCGGGGAGCGGCTCTTCGACGCCGTCACCGTCGTCGGGCTCGTCGGCAGCCTCGTCCTGCTCGGGCTCGCGATCGTGCAGCGGGTTCCGTGGCCGCTCGTCGTCTACGGCGCGCTCGTGGTGCTGCCGGTGTGGGCCACCGCCGGCCTCATGAACGCGAAGCTGCGGCTGCTCGTGCCCGCGTTCGTGCTGCTCGTCCCGATCGCCACCGGCCTCGCGCGGCGCCGCGCGGGCACGGCCGTCGCGGTGGTCGCCGCGGCCGCGCTCGCCTCGGCCTGGTTCGGCGGCTACGCCCTCACCATCTGGCGCTACGGCATCTAGCTACCGGTCGCGCTCCTCGGCCTGCGCCGCCTTGTGCGCGCGCAGCGAGCCGGCGTGCGCCCTCAGCGACGGGTCGCGCCGGGTCTTGATCAGGCTCGCGACCGTGACGATCGCCAGCACGGCGACGATCACGCCGAGGCTGAGCAGCGTGGGGATCTCGGGGACGCTCTCGGAGATGTCGCTGTGGGCCCAGTGCAGGATCAGCTTGACCCCGATGAACGCGAGGATGATCGACAAACCGGTGGACAGGTAGACCAGCCGGTCGAGCAGGCCCTTCACGAGGAAGTACAGCGCGCGCAGGCCCAGCAGGGCGAACGCGTTGGCCACGAACACGATGAACGGCTCCGCGGTGACGCCGAACACCGCCGGGATGGAGTCGAGCGCGAAGAGCAGGTCGATGCTGCCGATGGCCAGCAGGACGATGACCAGCGGCGTGACCACCCGGCGGCCGTCCACGCGCGTCGTGAGCTTGCCGCCGACGTAGTCGTCGCTGATCGGCAGCACCCGGCGCGCGGTCCGCACGACGGGGTTGTCCTCGACGTCGGGGTCCTCGTCGCGGTGCCGGAACAGCTGCACGGCCGTGTAGATCAGCAGCAGGCCGAACAGCAGGAACATGAACGAGAACAGCGACAGCAACGCGGCGCCCAGCGCGATGAAGATCACGCGCATGACCAGCGCGAGGATGATGCCGAACGTGAGCACCTTGTGCTGGTGCTCCTCGGGCACCGCGAAGGTCGACATGATGATCACGAAGACGAACAGGTTGTCGACCGAGAGGCTCTTCTCGACGATGTAGCCGGCGAAGTACTGGGTGCCGAAGTCGCCGCCGTAGGCCATCGCGAACCAGACGCCGAACGCCACCGCCACCAGGACGTAGAACACCGACCACGCGGTGGCCTCCCGGAACCCGACGCGATGCGGCCGCGCCGCGGCCAGCACCAGGTCGAGCGCGAGGAGCCCGACGATCAGACCGATCGTCACCGCCCACGTGAGCCCGCTGATCTCGAGCAAGGGGCCTCCGCCTCGATCAAGCGACATTACCGGCTCTTTACCGGACCGGCGGGGGCCAAGAGTAGCCGATGCCGACGTCGAGCGCGGGTTGACCGGCACGCCGGTGGGTAGCCTTGGCCGGTGGACAAGTCCGTGCCGGGTGGCTGGCGACGCTGCTCGTTCGCCGCGGACGCCGCGGAGGACCCGCTGGAGGGCACGGCGCCGCAGGCGGCCCGCTGGCTGCTCGTCGAGCACCCCGGTCCGTGGCCGCCGCAGGCCCTCACCGCGCTGCCGGCCGACGTGACCGACGCCCTCGCCGACTGGGAGGGCCGCGTGGTGCTGGTGCGGCGCCCCGGCCGCGAGCGGCACAGCACGCCCCGCCGTTGGTTCCGGGTGGACGCGACCCCGGGGCAGGAGTCGGTGCGCACCGGCACCTATCGGCTCGCCTCCGAGCTGGTCGCCGCCGTCGACACCCCCGGGGAGCGCTACCCGGGCCCGCTGGTGCTGGTCTGCACCCACGGCAAGCACGACACCTGCTGCGCGGTGCGCGGCCGCGCCGTCGTCGCCGCGCTGGCCGCGGCCGACCCCGAGCCGGTCTGGGAGTGCAGCCACATCGGCGGGTGCCGCTTCGCGCCCGCCGTCGTGCTGCTCCCGCACGGCTACGCACTGGGCAGGCTCGACCCGCAGCGGGCGCCCGCAGCGCTCGCCGCCTACCGGGCCGGGCGCCTCGATCCGGCCGCGGTGCGCGGCCGCTCGGCGCTGCCGCCCGCCGTGCAGGCCGCCCAGCACCACGCCCGGCTGGCCACCGGCGCCACCGGGGTGGACGACCTGCGGCTCGTGGACGTCGTGCGCGACGACCTCCCCGACGGCGGCACCGACTGGCACGTCGAGCTCGCCGACCCGGGCTGCTCGGTGCTGGTGCGGGAGCGCTACGTCGACACCGGCCGCCCGCTCACCTGCGCGGCCACCGCCCCGGGCCGCACGCGCGTGTTCGACGTCCGCAAGCTCAGCACCGGCCGCGTCCGCCGCTGAGCGGGATCAACCGGCCTGCACCTCGTCGAGCGCGGCCGCGTCGAGCAGGCCCAGCTGCGCAGCGTGCGTGGCGATCTGCAGGCTGTCGTCGACGGCGAGCATGGGCACCCCGGCCGCCGTGACCTCGGCGGCCAGCGCGTCGACCTCGGCGATCCGGCTGGGCAGCGCGTGGCGGGTGCGGCGGATGTACACGGCGCGGATGCGATCCGGGTACTCGCGGGCGAGTCCCGCGTAGATCTCCGGGTCGAGCTGGCCGCTGTCGCCCACCAGCACGAGGCCGAGCTGCGGGTGCTCGGCGAGCATCCGCCGGACCAGGCCGCCCTTGTGCTCCTGCGCCCCGATGCGGAACAGGCCGCTGCGCGACGGCCCCCAGTCGGTGAGCAGCAGCGGGCCGAGCGGGAACCGCCGCAGCGAGATGAACTCCAGCAGCATCTCGTGCAGGTTCCACGGGCTCGTCGAGACGTAGAAGACCGGCCGCGGCGGCCCGTCGGCGGGCTCGGCGAGCGCGCGGTAGAGCGCAGCGGCCCCGGGCAGCGGTGTGCGCTCGCGCACCGGGGTCAGCAGCGTGACCCGCACGAACTCGATCCCGCGGGTCAGGCCGGTCTCCACGATCGTGTCGTCGACGTCGCTCACCAGGCCGATCCGGGCGGCGGGGTCGACGACCATCACCTGCGCGGTCACCGCCGCCCCGTCGCGCAGCCGCAGCTCGAACGCGTGCCAGCCCGGGCTGAGCGGCTCGGGGAGGTCGAGGACGGCGTCCAGGTAGCCGTCGCGGTCGGCGCGGATCTGCGTGAGCACCCCGGGCCCCTGCACCGCGACGACCGCGCCCGGGACCTCCACGGTGAGGAAGCGCGCGATGGTGGCGCGCAGCACGGCCCGCCGCGACCGCGTGGTCGTCGCAGGCGCCTCCGGCACCCCCACCGCGGGGGCCGCGGCGTCCGGCCTGCCGAGCACCACGCGCCCGCCCACCCGGACCCGTCGCGTGGTGCCGTGCCCGATGAACGGCACGATCATCGGCAGGTGCCTGCCCCGGACGCGCAGGGCGAGCAGCACCGCCGCCTGCACGACGCTCTCCACGGCCATCGCGGCCCTCACCACCAGCTTGCGCAGCACGACGCAGGCCTACCGCACGGCGCCGCCCGAGGCCACCTCGGGCCCCACGTACCATGCGATCAGTGCGCACCGTCCTCCTCGACCTCGACGGCACCCTCGTCGACTCGGCCGCGACGATCGTCGAGCACCTCGCCGCGGCGCTCGCCGAGATCGGCTTCCCGGTGCCCGACGCCGCGCAGCTGCGCAGGCTCGTCGGCCCGCCGTTCGAGACGGCCCTGCCCGAGCTCGGCCTGACCGCCGAGCAGACGGCCGCGGCCATCGCCGCCTACCGCCGCTCCTACGACGCGGTCGCCGCCGCGGTCACCCCCGTCTACCCCGAGATCCCGGGCCTCCTGGAACGGCTGCGCGCAGACGGGCTGCGCCTTGCGACCGCGACGAGCAAGCCCGAGCAGCTGGCCCGCAAGATCGTCGCGAGCACGGGGCTCGTCGCCCACCTCGACCTCGTCGGCGGCGCCGACCACGTGGCGGGCCGGGTGGGCAAGGCCGCCGTCGTCGGCTCGGTGCTCGAGCGGCTGCGCATCGACCCCAGTCGCCACCCGGTGGTCCTGGTCGGCGACCGCCACCACGACGTGGACGGCGGCGCGGCGCACGGGGTGCCGACCATCGGCGTCGCGTGGGGCTACGCCGAACCGGGCGAGCTCGCGCGCGCCCGGCTGGTCGTGGAGACCGTCGACGAGCTCGTCGAGGCGCTGCGCGACGAGGCGGTGTGGTCCACCGCGCTGCCCCGCGACGCGGCCTGACGCGGCCTCACGGCTTGCGCGCGACCCCGCCGTACTCGTCGATCTGCCTGGCGGGCGCGAGGACGGCCACCCCGGGCGGGGTCTCGGGCCGCCACCGGGGGACCGACACGAACCCCGGCTCGACCCACTCGAGCCCGGCGAAGAACGAGGCGATCTCGTCCGGCTCCCGGTTGACGTAGATCGCGCCGCCGGTCTTGCTGAACTCCTGCTGGGCCTTGAGCTTCTCCTCGGTGACGGTGCCGTCGCAGATGGCGAGGTAGCTGCCCGACGGCACGCGGCTCATGATGTCCGCGACCAGCGCCCGCGCCTCGGCGGTGTCGGCGATGTGCCCGAGCACGCCGAGGATCAGCACGGCGACCGGCTGCTCGAGGTCGAGGACCCGCTGCGCGCCCCGGAAGATGCGGTCGACGTCGCGGATGTCGGCCTCGAGGTAGGTGGTCTCCCCCTCGGACGTGCCGACGAGCAGCGCCCGGGCGTGCGCGAGCACGAGCGGGTCGTTGTCGACGTAGACGACCCGGCACTCCGGGGCGACCCGCTGCGCCACCTCGTGGGTGTTGTTCGCCGTCGGGAGCCCGGTGCCGATGTCGAGGAACTGGCGGATGCCGGTCTCGCCCGCCAGGAACTCCACGACCCGCCGCAGGAAACCCCTCGCCTCCCGCGCGTTCACCCTGATCTGCGGGTAGATCGCGGCGATGGCGTCACCCGCCTCCCGGTCGACGGCGTAGTTGTCCTTGCCGCCGAGGAAGTAGTTCCAGATGCGCGCCGAATGCGGGACGGTCGTGTCGATCCCGGTGCCGGTGTAGGGCGCGGTCGGCTCTTCGCTCACAGAGGCATCCTTGCCGACCCCGCCCGCCCCCGCCAAGATCGGGTGTGCCGACCGGCAACCCCTTTCCTCGAGCAGCCGACAACACCGGGGATCGCCCTCCATGAGACGACCGACCGGCCCGCGCGCCGCGTCCATCGCCCTGTCCGCCGCCGCCGCGCTCGCGCTCACCGCGTGCGGGGGCGGCCCAGCCGACGAACCGGCCCCCGCCGACGCGCCCGCCACCGCGGCGGCGCCCGCGGGCGGGCCGCTCGACCTGGCCGGGGTGTGCCCGGCCACCGTCGTGATGCAGCAGGACTGGCAACCCGAGGCCGAGCACGGCGCGATGTACAGCCTCGTCGGGCCGGACCGCGTGATCGACGCCGACGCCAAGGTGGTGCGCGGGTCGCTCGTGGCGCAGGGCGTCGACACCGGGGTGGACATCGAGGTGCGCCCCGGCGGGCCGAGCGTCGGCTTCCAGCCGGTCTCGGCGCTCATGTACCTCGACGACGACATCGTGCTCGGCGCGGTGAACCCCGACCTCGGCATCGCCGCGGCGGCCGAGCAGCCGACCGTCGCCGTGGTCTCGCAGCTCACGACCAGCCCGCTGATGTTCATGTGGGACCCCGCGTCGCACCCGGGCGCGAGCACGCTGCGCGACGTCGCGGCGAGCGGGGTGCCACTGGTCACCGCCGACGCCGTGGTCACCGCGCTGCTGGTCGAACAGGGCGTCGTCACGCAGGAGCAGGTCGACACCAGCTACGACGGCACCCCCGCCCGCTTCGTGTCCGACCCGCGGATCCTGCAGCAGGGCTTCGCGACCTCCGAGCCGTACATGTACGAGCAGGAGATCGCCGAGTGGGGCCGCCCGGTGGCCTACCAGAAGCTCGCCGACTACGGCTACTCGGTGTACCCGTCGCCGCTGTCGGTGCGGGCCGATCGGCTGGAGGAGCTGCGGCCGTGCCTCGAGAAGCTCGTGCCGATCATGCAGCGGGCGCAGCTGGACTACCTCGCCGACCCCGGCCCGACGAACGCGCTGATCGTCGAGCTCGTGGAGGCCTACCAGACCGGCTGGACCTACTCGCCCGGCGTCGCCGACTACGCCGTGCGGGCGCTGCGCGAGCAGAACCTCGTGGAGAACGACCCCGCGTCGGGGGTGTTCGGCCGGTTCGACCCGGAGCGCTGGCAGCGGATCGTCGACACCTTCGGCCCGATCCTGCAGGCCCAGGGCACGATCACCGAGATCCCGGCCCCGGAGAGCCTCTACACCAACGAGTTCATCGACGACGGCATCCGCATGGACTGAGCGACGGACACCCACGACCGCGATGAGGCCGCCTCGACCTGCTGCGCGCCATCGGGGGGCCGCCCCGGTCGCGCAGGGCCTCGGCGACCCGGGCATCGACGCCGCCGACACGGACCTCGCCGATGCGGGGCGGGCCGGTGAGCGCGTCGGCCGTCGCCTGGCCGAGGCCGTGCGCGACATGAGGCGCCTGCGTCCCCCGGAGTACCAGGAGCGGTGGGGCCGCTCCCCGACCGCGCACGCGACCGCCCTGGGGCGGTTGGTGGGGTCGCTCGAGGAGGAGGTCGACGTCGTGCGGCGGGACGTGGGCGACGGCGGCGCCGAACGCGAGCTCACCGCCTTCGGCCTCGCGGCGGCGTGGACGGCGGCGGAGGGCCTCGACGCCACGAGCGGCGAGCAACGGCTGCGGGCGCTCCTGCCCACCGGGATCCGCGACGACCCCTCGCTCGCCGGCGTGGCCGAGGAGGTCGCGGTCCTGTTCGAGGAGCGCCGCTACGCGGAGGCGGCCGAGCGGTTGCTCGGGCGCTACGACGAGCTCGACCCGGAGGACGTCGTCGCCGAGATCGGGCGCGAGCTGTCCGAGCGGATCCCCGCGGGGGACGACGGGGACCACCTCAGCGCGTTCCTCCTGGGCCTCGACGCGTCCCGGGACGCGGGCGGCTGACCGCCGGCTCGGGTCGGGCGACGGATCCTCCTTCCCAGGTGAGGCCGATCGGCGCCCATCCGGTGCAGGTTGGGTGCGCACAACCCGTCGGTGGAGGCCGTGATGCGAACCGCGCTCAACGTGATCTGGCTGCTGCTCTGCGGGATCTGGCTCGCCATCGGCTACGTGCTGGCCGGCGTGATCTGCTGCCTCCTCGTCGTCACGATCCCGTTCGGGCTCGCGGCGTTCCGGATCGCCGACTTCACCCTGTGGCCGTTCGGGCGGCGGCTCGTGCGGCGCGCCGACGCGGGCGTCCCGTCCGTGATCGGCAACGTCGTCTGGATCGTCGTCGCCGGGTGGTGGCTCGCGCTCGGGCACATCGCGACGGCGATCGCGCTGGCGATCACGATCATCGGGATCCCGCTGGCGCTCGCGAACCTGAAGCTGATCCCCGTGTCGCTCGTACCGCTCGGTCGGGTCATCGTCGACAGCGACGACCTGGCGGCCGGCCGGTACCCGGCGGTGGGCTGACCCGGCCGGGAGGCACCGGTGCCCGAGGCGTACCGGGCTCCTCGCCGGGAACACCGTCGCGCGGGTCGGGACCGTCGCGCCGGCGCTCGTGAGCGCGGTGCTGAACCTCGCCTTCCTCGCCGCCCACCCGGTGTGGTCGACGATCGTGGTGGTCGTGGACGCCATCGTCGTCTACGCGATCGTCGTGCACGGCCGGGAGGTGCGGTACGGCTGAGACGCCCGCGTCAGGCCGCGACGGCGCCCAGGCCGACCAGGCCGGAGACGAGCAGGTAGCCGCCCAGCCCCCCGCAGAAGCAGGTGATGATCGCCCGCTGCCGCCGCTGCACGACGCCGGCGGCCCGCCCGATGAGCTGCCGGGGCACGGCGGGGTGACGGATCGAGAGCACCAGCGCGGCGACCGCGAGGCTGAACCAGATGGCGTTGTAGATCCCCACCTGCAGCAGGCCGCTCACCACGCCCGGCGCGCTCCGGGCGATCGCGTTCAGCGCGGCCAGGTAGACCACGCCGGGCAGGTGGGTGAGCACCCCCGCGGCCGCCGCGCCCGGCGGTGTCATGTTCGAAAGGCGGCGACGCATCCAGCCGTCCCCGGCGTCCGGCGCGTCGACGCCCCACCGCGGCCCCCGGCCGGCGGCGGTGACCGCGGCGCAGGCGAGCGCGCCGGCGCCGAGCAGCAGGTCGAGGGCCGGCCGGGACGTCGGGGACGCGCCCGCCGAGCGCAGCCCGCCCAGGAGCACGACGACGAGCGTCCCGACCGAGACGCTGAACGCGAGCCCGGCGACGATGTAGGCCATGAGGAGGCGCCGCGGGTGCGGCGCGGCGAGCATGGCGAGCACCGCCGCGACACCCGTCGGCCGGATCACGGTGGTCGCGGCGAGGACGAGTGCCTCGGTGCTCATGCGCTCAAGCGTTCAGCACGGCGCGCTTCTGCTGTTGGAACTCCTCCTCGGTGAGCACGCCCTGGCTGCGCAGCTCCCCGAGCTGCCGCAGCTGGGCGAGCCGGTCGTCCACGGGCGACGGTCCCGGTTCCGGCGCGGGTTCCGGCGCGGCGGGCGCCGCCGCGTGGGCCGCCTGCCGGTCCTGGCGGGCCCACCGGCCGGCCTGCCGCCGCGAGACGCGGTTGGACACGGCCGTGGCGGTCCCGGCGACCATCGCCGTGCGGGCTATGCCGCGCAGCAGTCCTGGCATCGGTCCTCGTCCTCTCGGTCGGTCGGGCGCCTCAGGCGTCGACGGGCTCGGCGGCGTCGAGCGCGTCGAGGGCGTCGAGCAGGGCGGACACCGGGATCCGCCCGCTCGCCACGAGCTCGGCACCGGCCCGGCGCAGCGCCGACGCGAACGGGATCGCCCACACGTTCTCGTAGAGCACGACCATGGCGGCCCGGCCGGGTTCGAGGACGGCCGCGGCCTCGGCGCGGTCCTCGCCGCCGACGAGGCCGGAGGCCGCGCCGTCGAAGACCCGGACGTCGGGCTCCCCCTCGCCGATCTCGCCGACCTCGAGGCCGACGACCGAGCCGTCGGCCTCCTTGCGGAGGAAGGCCAGGTCCAGGATGCGCACCGTGCCCCGGTCGACGAGCTCGACCACCCGCGGCAGCACGTCCCGCGGCACCTTCCCGTCCGGGAACTCCACGACGATGTAGTCGACCGGCCCCATGACGTCCATCTCGTCGCTCATGCCGCTCCCTTCGCCGCTCCGACACGGCACGGCCGCACCCCGCGGGGTGTCGCGGACGGGCACGCGGGACGGTAGGCCGCCGCCGCGCCGTCGGACCTCACCCGCGGCGGGCGAATCCGCACCGCCTACCGGCCGGGTGCGACCGGCCCCCGCGCCCGCGCGAACAGCCGGGCCAGGCACCAGGCGACGAGCAGCCACACCAGGCGCGGCATCGCGCGCGGCGACGCGGGGCCGGCGCTCGGCGGCCGCACCGCCCCCGGCCGCGGGTCGGAGCCCGCGGGCTGCTGCGGCCCGGGCGGCGGGGGTACGGGACCGGCCCCGCCCGCGCCGCCGATCCGGCCGCGGAACACGTGGTAGGACCAGCCCTGGTAGCCGAGGACGGCGGGCAGCAGGACGGCGAGCGTGACCGTCATGACCCGCAGCGCGTACGGCGAGGCGGCGGCGCCTTCGACCGTGAGGTCGCCCGCGGCGCCGAGCCTCGAGACCACCACCCGCGGGTAGAGCTCGACGAACAGCGACACGACGACCGCGGCCACCGTGGCGGACGTGGCGGCGAAGGCGGCGCCGTCGCGCTCCCCCCGGATCAGCACCGCCGCCGCGATCACGGCCGGCACCGCGCCGAACTCGGGCACCGACCACAGGACCGCGCCGCCGGTGCCGGCCCCGGTCGCGACGACGAACCCGAGCACCGCGAGGGCGGCGACCGGACCGAGCACCCGGCCCGCGCGCAGCGCCCGCCCGCGCACCGAGCCGCTCGTGCGCAAGGCGAGGAACGCCGCGCCGTGCAGCAGGTACAGCACCAGCAGCGTCGCGCCGACCGCGAGCGCGTAGGGGCCGAACAGGTCCCCGATGCCGCCGACGAACTTCTGCCGGGCGTCGACGTGCCGCGTTCGCCCGGCGCGTGCGCGCCGAATGCGAAGGACACGCCGCGCAGGATCAGCGCCACCAGCACGACGACGAAGACCGGGTAGAAGCCCGAGAGCATCGTCGCGTACCAGTCCGGGAAGGCGGCGAACGTGACGGCGACCGCCACGATCAGCCACACCTCGTTGCCGTCCCACACCGGCCCGATCGTGCGGACCGCCGCGGCCCGCCCGCCCGCGTCCCCGCCGACGGCGCCGTGGAGCACCCCGACACCGAAGTCGAAGCCCTCGAGCAGGAAGAAGCCCGTCCACAGGACGACGAGGACGATGAACCAGAAGGCGGCGAGCGTCATCCCGGCCGACCCCTTTCAGTGGGTGGGCTGCGGGTCGGGCGCCGCCGCCGTCCCCTGCTCGGCGCGCTCCGGCTCCGCGGCGAGCTCCGCACGGACGTAGCGCGCCATCAGCCACCAGTCCACGACGGCGAGCGCGGCGTAGAGCAGCACGAAGACCACCAGGCTCGTCACGACGGCCGCCGCGCCCACCGAGGGCGACGCGGCGTCCCGGTGCGCATCAGGCCCTGCACGATCCACGGCTGGCGGCCGTTCTCGGTGAGGACCCAGCCCGCGGTGTTCACCACGAACGGCACGGGCAGCATCCAGATCGCCGCGCGCAGGAACCACGGCGGCGCGCCAGCCTGCGCCGCCGCCACAGCCCCCACAGCGCCACCAGCGGGACGAGGCTGTCGAGGTAGGCCATCGTCCGCATCGACCAGTACTGGACGAAGACGTTCGGGATGTAGCCGCCGGGCCCGTACTGCGCGGTGTACTGGGCCTGCAGGTCGTCGAGCCCCACCACCCGGCCGTTCCAGGAGTTCGTCGCGAGCACCGAGAGCAGGTGCGGCACCTGGATCACCTTCGTCGGGTTCTGGTCGTCGTTCCCGCCGCCGATCTGGAACAGCGAGAACGAGCACGGCTGGCACGTCTCCCACTGCGCCTCCGCGGCCGCGATCTTCACCGGCTGGTGGACGCCCTCGGTCACGCCGAGCTCGCTACCCACGAGCAGGTTGAGCGCGGTGGCGGGCGCCAGCACCGCGAGCGCGATCCGCGCCGGGTCGAACTCCCCGGCCCGCCGCGGCGCAGGTGCCACGCGGAGATCGCCAGCACGACCACGGCCGCGGTGACCAGCGACGCGAGCACCACGTGCAGGTAGCTGCGCAGGAAGACCGGGTTGGTGAGCACCGCCCCGATGTCGGTGAGCTGCGCCCGCCCGGTCGCGGGGGCGATCGCGTAGCCCACCGGGTTCTGCATCCACGAGTTGGCGGCCATGATGAACGCCGCCGACAACGCCCCGCCCACGGCGACCGCCCAGATCGTGGCGAGGTGCACCCGCGGTGGGAGCCGATCCCAGCCGAAGAGCCACAGCCCGAGGAAGACCGATTCCAGGAAGAACGCGGCGAGCCCTCCATCGCGAGCGGGGCCCCGAACACGTCGCCGACGAACCGGGAGTAGCCCGACCAGTTCATCCCGATCTGGAACTCCTGCACCAGGCCGGTGACCACGCCGACCGCGACGTTGATCACCAGCAGCGTGCGACGAACCGGGTCAGCCGCCGCTGCCCCGGCTCACCGGTGCGGTGCCACCGCGTGTGCAGGAACGCGGTGAGGAACGCCAGCCCGATCGTGAGCGGCACGAACAGGAAGTGGTAGATCGAGGTCGAGGCGAACTGGAGGCGGGCCAGGTCGACCGCGGACACGGCGGGCGGACCCCCGTCACGCCCGGGCCCCGACCCGGTCGAGCTCCGCGTCGAGCGTGATCGCGGCGTCGATCAGCGCGAGGTGGGTGAACGCCTGCGGGAAGTTGCCGCTCTGCTCGCCGGTGAGGGCGATCTCCTCGGAGAACAGCCCGACGTGGTTGGCGTAGGTGAGCATCTTCTCGAACGCCAGCCGCGCGTCCTCCAGCCGACCCGCCCGCGCCAGCGCGTCGACGTAGGCGAACGAGCAGAGCGAGAACGTGCCCTCCGAGCCGAGGAGGCCGTCGGGGGAGGCGGCGGGGTCGTACCGGTAGACGAGGCTGTCGGTGACGAGCTCGGAGTCCATCGCCCGCAGCGTCGAGGTCCACATGGGGTCGCGCGGGGTGATGAACCCGACGCTCGGCATGCGCAGCAGCGCCGCGTCCAGCACGGGGCTGCCGTAGTGCTGTACGAACGCCCCGCGCTCGGGGTCCCACCCCTTGTCCATGATCTGGTCGTAGATCGCGTCGCGGGCCTCGACCCACGTGCCGACCGCGGCCGGCCTGCCGTGTTCGGCCGCCATCCGGATGCCCCGGTCGAAGGCGACCCAGCTCATCAGCCGCCCGAAGGTGAAGTCCTGGCGCCCGCCCCGGGTCTCCCAGATGCCCTCCTCCGGCTGGTCCCAGTTCGCGGCGAGCCAGTCCAGCAGCTCCCGGACGGAGCCCCAGCCGCGGTGCCCGATCTGCAGGCCGCGCCGGTCGGCGAAGTAGATGCTGTCGAGCGCCTCGCCGTAGATGTCGAGCTGCAGCTGGTCGGCGGCGCCGTTGCCGATCCGCACCGGCCGCGAGCCGCGGTAGCCCGACCAGTGCTCGAGCGTCTCCTCCTTCAGGTCGGACGATCCGTCGACCCGGTACATGATGTTGAGCGGGCTGCCGTCGCCCCCGGCGCGCTCGGCCACCCGGTCGCGCATCCACGCGCTGAACTGCGCCGCCTCCTCGGTGAACCCGAGCCGCAGCAGGGCGTAGACCGAGAACGACGCGTCGCGCACCCAGGTGTAGCGGTAGTCCCAGTTGCGCTCGCCGCCGACCTGCTCGGGCAGCCCCGTGGTCGGCGCGGCGACCAGGCCGCCGCTCGGGGCGTAGGTCATGAGCTTGAGCGTGATCGCGGAGCGCTGCAGCGTCTCGCGCCAGCGCCCGGTGTAGGTGCAGCGGCGCAGCCAGGTGCGCCAGAACGCGACGGTCTCGTGGAACATCTGCTCGAAATCCGTCACCCGCACCACCCGCGGCGGCCCGTCGGCGCCCGACTCCAGCACCATGCCCCGCACCTGGCCCGCCGTGAGCGCGATGGTCACGTGCAGGTCCCGCTCGTCGACCCGGACGTGGGCGATCCGCTCGTCGCCCGGTTCCCGGACCGGGTGGAGGGTGAGGGTCAGCGCGTCGGTGGAGAACACGGCGCCGGTCTCGGACACCTCCAGCCGGTGGGAGCGGCGCCCGTAGTCGAAGCGGGGTGCGACGTCGACCTCGAACGTGATCTCCCCGCGGATGCAGCGCACCATCCGCGCCATGCGGTGGTTCGCGGTGGCCACCGCCCCGGCGGGCGGCATGAAGTCGACGACCTCGCCCATCCCGGCCTCGGTGATGAACCGGGTGATGAGGATGGCGGTGTCCGGGAAGTACATCTGCCGCGACTCGTAGGCGCGCTGCGGCCGGATCCGGAAACGCCCGCCGCGCTCGTCGTCGAGCAGCGCGCCGAAGACGCTCGGCGAGTCGAACCGCGGGCAGCAGAACCAGTCGACCGAGCCGTCGGTGCTGACCAACGCCGCCGTCTGCAGGTCCCCGATGAGGCCGTGGTCGGCGATCGCTGCCTCGGTCATGGCTGCCTCCCGCGCGTCGGTGGGTCCCGCCGCGGCACCGTCACGTCGGGCGGGCGCGCGCGCATCACCCGTCGAGGAGGAGGCCGCCCGCTTCACCCGGGACGGGTGACGATCCGCGCGGCCCACGCGACGACCCTCCGCGGGACCAGCAGACCCGCCGCCGCGCCACCGGGAGGGGCCATGACGACCGACCGGTCGACCGGACCGTCCACCGCGGGCGAGGGGCGCGCCGCCCCGGCCCTCGCGACGGGCCTCGCGCGCTTCGCCGGCCTCGCGATGGCGCTGCTCGGCGTGGTGCAGCTCATCGCCGCCACCACGACCCTGTTCACGGGGCAGGCGCCCGACGCGACCGGGCGCAACGTGTTCTCCCTCAGCGCGGCCACGTGGGGGTGGGTCCACCTCGGCCTGGGTGCGCTCGTCGGGCTCGCCGGCATGTTCGTGATCGCGGGCGTGCGGTGGGGCCGGGTGGCCGGCATCGTCCTGGCCGCGGCGAGCGTCGTCGCGTGCTTCCTCTCGGTGTCCCACCACCCGGGCTGGTCGGTCATCGGCATCGCCATCGGGATCCTCGTCATCTGGGCGCTCTGCGTCTTCGACGAGTCCGCGTCGGCCGCCGCCCCGACGATGCTCGACCGAGGTCCGGGCTCGGCTGGAGGTCCGGGCCCGATCACCCCCAGGAGGTGATGCGGGCGCGCCGGTGGTGCCCACACGGTGACCGGCGAGAGACCCGCGGCCCTCGAGGAGGCACCGTGTCCGTTCCCGTGTCCAGCGACCGGTACCACGACGTCATCGTCATCGGCACCGGCGCGGGCGGCGGCACCTTCGCGCACCGGCTCGCCCCGTCCGGCACACGCGTGCTGATGCTGGAACGCGGGGGCTACCTGCCCCGCGAGCGCGCCAACTGGGACTCGACCGAGGTGTTCGTGAAGGGCAGGTACCGGGCGCCCGAGTTCTGGTACGACCGCCACGGCCGCGAGTTCCCGCCCGAGGTCAACTACTACGTCGGGGGCAACACCAAGTTCTACGGCGCCGCGCTGTTCCGGCTGCGCCCGGAGGACTTCACCGAGATCCGCCACCACGGCGGGATCTCGCCCGCGTGGCCGATCTCCTACACCGACCTCGAGCCGTACTACTGCGAGGCCGAGCACCTCTACCAGGTGCACGGCCGGCACGGCGAGGACCCGACCGAGGGGCCGGTGAGCCGGGACTACCCCCATCCCCCGGTGCGGCACGAGCCGCGGATCCAGCAGCTGTCCGACGACCTGGAGAAGCAGGGCCTGCACCCGTTCCACCTGCCGATCGGGGTCCACCTCACCCAGGACGCGCAGGGCATGGCCACCCACGACAGCGTCTGCATCCGCTGCGACCGGGTCGACGGCTTCCCGTGCCTGGTGAACGGGAAGGCCGACGCGCAGGTGGTGTGCGTCGACCCGGCCCTGGAACACCCGAACGTCGAGCTGCGCACGGGCGCCCGCGTGACCCGGTTGGAGACCGACCCGAGCGGGCGCACCGTCACCGCGGTGGTCGCCGAGCTGGGCGGCGACACCGTGCGGTTCGGCGCGGACGTCGTGGTCGTCGCGTGCGGCGCGGTGAACTCGGCCGCCCTGCTGCTGCGGTCGGCGAACGACCGGCACCCCCACGGGCTGGCCAACGGCTCCGGCGTGGTCGGACGCCACTACATGCGCCACAACAACCTGGCGGTGATGGCGGTCTCGAAGGAGCCGAACCCGACCCGCTTCCAGAAGACGCTCGCGCTCAACGACTGGTACTCCGCCTCGGCCGACTGGGTCTACCCGATGGGCGGCGTCCAGATGCTCGGCAAGTCCGACGCCGAGCAGATCCACGCGAACGCCCCGCGCTGGGCCGGGCACCTCGTCCCCGAGGTGCCGCTGGAGGTGCTCGCGCACCACGCGGTCGACTTCTGGCTCTGCGGTGAGGACCTCCCCCACCCGGACAACCGCGTCACGCTCGACCGCGAGGGGCGCATCCACCTCTCGATCGACGAGGACAACAACGTCGAGGGCGTGAAGCGGCTGCGGCACGCCCTGCAACGGCGGCTCGGCGACCTCGGCATGCACGAGCACCACCTGCTGGACAGGAGCATCTACCTGCACAAGGGCATGCCGATCGGGGCCACCGCGCACCAGGCGGGCACCGTGCGGTTCGGCACCGACCCGGCGAGCTCGGCGCTCGACGTCGACTGCAAGGCGCACGAGCTCGACAACCTCTACGTCGTCGACACGAGCTTCTTCCCGAGCATCGGCGCGGTGAACCCGTCGCTGACGGCGATCGCGAACGCGCTGCGGGTCGCAGAACGCGTGCTCGAACGACTCGGATGATGGCGAGGAGAAGCCATGGCGACGGACCGAGTGGACGTGGACGCTCTGGTCGTCTTCGGGGCGACCGGTGACCTGGCCAAGCTGGAGACCTTCCCGGCCCTGGTGGGGCTGGTGGACCGGGGCGTGCTGGACGTCCCGATCATCGGGGTCGCGGCGAGCGGCTGGGGCCTGGACCAGTTCCGCGACTACGCCGTGCGGTCCCTGCGGGACAACCGCATGGACCCGGGCTCGCCGCCGGCCCGGAAGATGCTCGGCCTGCTCCGTTACGTGGACGGGGACCTCGGCGACGACGTCACCTATGCGGCGATGTCCCGCGAACTGGGCGATGCGCGGCGAGTCCTCTACTACCTGGAGGTGCCCCCGCTGCTGTTCGGCCGCATCGCCGAGGGCATCGCGAAGGCGGGGCGGGCCGAGGGCGCCAGGGTGATGGTGGAGAAGCCGTTCGGCACCGACTTGGCGAGCGCCGTCGCGCTCAACGAGACCCTGCACCAGCACTTCGGGGAGGACGCGATCTACCGGGTGGACCACTGGCTGGGCCTGGACCCCCTCAACGACGTCCTCGTCGCCCGGTTCGCCAACTCGATGATCGAGCCGCTGCTCACCCGCACCCACGTCGAGAGCATCCAGATCACCATGGCCGAGGCGTTCGACGTGGCCGACCGGGGCCGGTTCTACGACCGCACCGGCGCCATCCGCGACGTCGTGCAGAACCACATGCTGCAGGTGCTCGCCACCGTGGTCGCCGACCCACCGGACGGCTCCGGGGCGAACTCGTGGCTGGACGCGAAGTCGCGGGTGATCGCCGCGCTGCGCCCGCTCACGCCCGCCGACACCGTGCGCGGCCAGTACGACGGCTATCGCGACGTCGAGGGCGTCGACCCGCTGTCGAGCGTGGAGACCTACGTCGCGGTCCGGCTTGCGCTCGAGTCGTGGCGGTGGGCGGGCGTGCCCATGCTCATCCGGGCGGGCAAGACCATGCCCGTGACCGCTACGGAGGTCAGCATCCGGTTCCGCCCGGTGCCCTACAACGTGTTCGCGATGCTCGGGGTCACCGGCCACGAGGTCACCAACGCGCTGCGGTTCCGCATCTGGCCGACCGCCCGGATCAGCCTCTCGCTCGCGGGCAAGAAGCCGGGCCCCGGGGCCCAGCCGCAGGCCAACGAGCTCGTCTTCGCCGAGCACAGCGGCGAGGACATGCGCCCGTACGACCGGCTCATCGGGGCGGCGCTGGCCGGGCAGCGGGTGTTCTTCGCCCGCGAGGACACCGTCGAGGCGGCGTGGCGGGTCGTCGACCCGGTGCTCGGCGACGTCGTGCCGGTGCACACCTACCCGCGGGGCAGCTGGGGGCCCAAGGAGGCCGACGCCCTGCTCCCGGAGGGCGACCACTGGCACGACCCCGCCTGAAGCACCCCGGAGGCCACGATGAGCCGAACCCCGGGGATCCGGGCGCCCGTGCGTCGGGTCGTCATCGTCGGAGGCGGGTTCGCCGGCCTGTTCGCGGCGCGGGCGCTGCGGCGCCGCGACGGGTTCGCGATCACGCTCGTCGACCGCGCGCAGCACCACCTGTTCCAGCCGCTGCTCTACCAGGTGGCCACGGGGATCCTGTCCGAGGGCCAGATCGCGGCGCCGCTGCGCGACGTCCTCAAGCGGCACCGCAACGTCGAGTGCGTGCTGGCCGAGGTCGTCGACGTCGACGCCGCGGCCCGCCAGGTCGTCGCTGAGCGACCGCTCGGCGGTCGCATCACCCTGCCCTACGACGACCTGGTCGTCGCGGCGGGCCTGCGCCAGTCCTACTTCGGGCACGACGAGTTCGCGCGGTGGGCGCCGGGGATGAAGACGATCGCCGACGCGCTCGCGATCCGGCGGCGGGTGTTCGGGGCGTTCGAGCTCGCCGAGACCGCCACCGACCCGGACGAGCAGCGCCGCCGGCTCACGTTCGCCGTCGTCGGCGGTGGCCCGACCGGGGTGGAGCTGGCCGGGCAGATCCGCGAGCTCGCCACCCGCACGCTGCGCTCGGAGTTCCGGCGCATCCGGCCCGAGGACGCCCGGGTGCTGCTCTTCGACGGCGGCGACGCGCCGCTGGCGTCGTTCGGGCCCGCGCTGTCGGGCAAGGCGGCGGACGCGCTGCGCGACCTCGGCGTCGAGCTGCACATGGGCACGATCGTCACGGGCGTGGACGGCACTGGGCTCGAGACCCGCGACCACGCGGGGGCGACGGCCCGCCACGAGGCCGGCACCGTGCTCTGGGCGGCGGGGGTCGAGGCGCCCGCCGTGGCCGGCGCGCTCGCGAACGCCACGGGTGCGCACCAGGATCGCGCCGGGCGCATCGAGGTGGAGCCGGACCTCACGATCCCCGGTCACCCCGAGATCTCCGTCGTCGGGGACCTGATGAGCCGGGACCACCTGCCCGGCGTGGCCGAGGTGGCCATGCAGTCCGGCTCGTACGCGGGGCGCCGGATCCGGCGCCGGGCCGAGGGCAGGCGGGTCGGCCCGTTCCGCTACCTCGACCTCGGGTCGGCCGCCTACCTCTCGCGGGGCAACGCGGTCGTGTCGGCGGGCCCGGCGAAGTTCGCCGGGTTGCCGGGGTGGTTCGCGTGGCTCGTCATCCACATCGCCTTCCTCACCGGCTACCGCAACCGGGTCGGCGCGGTGCTGACCTGGGCCGCGGCCTTCGCGCGCGACGCCCGCCGGGAGCGGGCGTTCACCACGCAGCAGATCGAGCGGCTGCGCGACGTCTACGGCTCACCGCAGGAGGGGGAGCGGCCACCGGTCCCGTCGTGAGCGGGCCGGGTCGTCACCTGCGCGCCGACCGCGGCGACCAGGCGTGCTTCTCGTGGTCCTGCCAGGCACCCGCGCCCGCGCCGGCCGCGGCCTCGGCCTGGCGCCACTTCAGCGTCGCGAGCTCGCGGGGGCCGAGATCGGCGCGCCGGACCCAGCTGCGCGTGGCTCCGAACAGCGCGGCGCAGAACATCGCGAACCCGGCCGGCCCGGCGAGCCCGGCGACGGCGAACAGCACCGCTGCGGCGATCAACACGCCCCGGTTGAGGTCCTGCACCGACGGGTCGGTCCGACGCTCGTCCATGTCCCTGCTCCCCTGGCTCGGCACGTCCGCTTCCACGCACCGTGCTGCGCCACCGACCGCCCCGCCTCACCCGACGCGGATGACCGACCGCCGGGTGGTCCCGCGGCCCGTCTCAGGTGGCCGGCCGCTGCTCGGGGGCAGGCGCCGCGGGGGTGCCCTCGCTCCCGGGGCGCCGGTCCGGTGCGCCGGGCCGTGGCGCGAGCCGGGCCGAGGTCACGTGCGCCACCACCACCGCCACGATGACGATCGGGGCGACCGCGAGGCCGTCCTCGTACATGAGCAGCGTGGCCAGCAGCACCGAGGTGAGGGGCAGCCTCAGCATGACGACGCACATCGCGCCGATCCCCATCGCCACCCCCGCGACCAGGGGCAACCCCGGCAGGTGCGACATCGCGATCCCGCCCGCGGCGCCGATGAACATCGCCGGGAACACCGGCCCGCCGCGGAAGGCCGGAAGCGACAGGCCGTAGGCGAGGCCCTTGCACGCGATGAGCAGGAGCAGCGCGCCGACCGAGTACTCGGCGCTGCGCTCCAGCAGGACGCCGATGTCCTCCTCGCCCGAGCCGAGCACGTCGGCCGCGTCGCGGCCGGTGGCGGCCGGGTAGACCACGGCGAGGGCGGCGACGCCGAGCCCGGCGGCCGCCGTCAGGAGCACGGTGCGGCGCTCGACGCAGCCGCGCAGGAGGGTCCCGAGCCGGCGGATCCCGGACCCGAGGAACGCGGCGAGCACGCCGATGACCAGGGCCCACCCGAACTGCGCGACGTCGGGGTGGGCGAACGGCGGCAGGCCCGGCAGCTCCAGCGCGGCGGTCCCGAGGCCCGACACCTGGTTGAGCCCGACGAAGACCAGCGCCCCGATGCCCGAGGCGAGCAGCCCGGGCAGGAGCACCAGCCCGAGGACCGGGCCGCCCAGGCCGGCCGACTCCATGAGCAGGAACGCGCCGAGCAGCGGCGAGCCGAGCAGGGCGCTGATCGCCGCGAAGCTCCCGGCCGACGCCACGACCGCGGCGGCCTGGTCCGGCACGTCGCGGCGGCTCAGCCGCACCGCGAGCACGGCGAGCCCGCCGCCGAGGGCGATCAACGGCGCCTCCGGCCCGAGCACCGCACCCAGCCCCAGGCTCGCGAGTGCGGCGAGCAGGATGCCCGGGAGGTCGGCAGGCTGCGGGGTGTGCCCAGTCGCGAAGCCGTCGAGCGGGGAATGACCGCCCCCTCCGGGCAGGTGGCGGACCACCAGGCCGACGAGCACGCCCGCGATCCCGAGCAGGGGCAGCGGCCACCACAGCGGCGTCCCGGCGAAACCGAGCGCCCGCGGCAGGTCCGCGTAGACCCACTCCTGGAGCCCGTCGACGAGGTGCAGGAAGAAGTAGGCCGCCGCCGAGATGGGCGCGCCGACCAGCGCCGCGAGGAGCAGAAGCCGCAGGTAGGCCGGGGACCGCAGGTGGTCGGCGGGGTCCGCGGGCGGGGCGCCGCGCGCGGCGTCGCCCGCCGCCTTCCCCGCACCGTCCGCCATCACCGCACCCCGGTCTCTCGTCGCCCGCCCCTGGTCGCGCCCGCCGCGGGCGGACGGTGCCCCGTGCGGGCGGGCCGGGCATCGCCCCCGCCGGGTGAGCCGCTACCCCGCCGTCCGGTGCACCTGCCTGAGGCGCCGCCGCTGCCCGACCCGCTCCAGCCGGGCCACGAGCTGGTGGTGCACCGCGTCGGCCCCGACGAGGGGACGGTCGACGGACCAGCCCGCGGGGTGGACCAGTACCGCGGACGACTGCCGGCCGCCCAGCCCGCCGTGGCATCCGACGAGTTCCTCGAACGCGGCGACCTCGCCGGTGGAGGCGTCGAGGCGGCTGTTGACGACGATGTCGCCGACGTGCGGGAGCCGCAGGTGGCGGCGCAGCTCGTCGGCCGCGCGGGGGCCGAACGGGGCCAGCGGGTCCGCGCCCTCCACGCTGTCGTCGTCCAACAGGTGCAGGCCCTGCGCCCCGAGCACCAGCGGGCCGTGGGTGCACGAGCGCACCGCGACGAACCCGATGCCGGGGTGCATCGCGAGCCCGTACAGCAGCCTCGGGTGCAGCTGGTCGATCTCCTCGACGGTCAGGTGCCCCGGCACGCGAGCGAAGTAGATCATCGCGAGGTTGCCCGACGCGACGACGACGAGGTCGGGGCGCTCGGCGTCCAGCCCGGCGAGCCGCGCGCCGACCCGGCCCCGCTGCTCGTCGGCGTGCGTCGCCACCCCGACCTCGACGGCGCCGGTGCGCATCAGCTGCCGCACGAGGTCCTCCAGCCGCAGGCCGTAGCGCTGCCGGAACGTGGCGCCCTGGCTCTGACCGTGGTCGGAGACCACCACGAACCGGTACGGCCGCGGCGCGGCCTTCGCGACCTGCTCGAGCGTGCCGAGGACGCGGTCGATCCCGTCGAGCGAGGCGAGCGCCTCGGGCCGGGTCGGGCCCGCGTGGTGGGCGATCTCGTCGTAGTCGACGAAGTCGCAGTAGAGCGACGGCGCGCCGCTGCGCAGGTGCACCGCGACGAGGTAGGTGGTGAGCTCCCGCAGCAGCACGTTCGTCACGCCGCGCAGGGCCGCGGAGGAGCCGCCGCGGCGGATCCGCGGCTCGACGCCGCGCAGCCGCCGGCGGCGGGCCTGGTGGAGCTCCTCGAGCACCTCCCCCACCGTGAGCACGAGTGCGCGGGTCAGCCCGAAGGGGCTGACGAAGAGGGCGGCGAGCGCGGGCGCCGGGCCGCGGCGGGCGGCGCCCGCCCCGATCGTGCTCATCGTGAGCAGGCTGGTCGGCACGTCGCCGGAGAAGACGTTCGAGAGGCTCACCCCGCCGTCGGCGAGCAGCCCGCGCCCGTTCGACAGCCGCGATTCGACCAACGCGCTGTCGCGCGGGTGGTTGGTGACCACGAGCCGCCCCGGCTCCTTCTCCCACCAGCGGAAGGCGGGCACCTCGCGGCTCGCGCCGGGCAGCAGCCCGGCCTAGCTCGCCGGGGTCGTCGCAGGCAGTTCGGCGTGCCACTCCGCGAGCACGTGGCTGCCCGAGCGGATCCAGCGGCTCAACGTCGGCAGGTTGCCCGCCTGGATCGCCCGGCGCGCGAGCGGCGCCGAGAGGCCGTCGATCTGGATCACGACGACCCCGGGTTCGGCCGTCCGCCCGGTGGCCGGGTTCGCGCGGCGCGTGCTGCGCAGCAGGTGCGCGACGACCGCGCCGTCGTCGCCCGCCGTGACGAACCAGCTGGCGGTGCTCACCAGGATCGCGTAGCTCCAGGACGCCCAGAACGCGTCCCACCAGCCGTCGACGGAGATGCCCGGGGCGACGGCGAGCGCGACGTACACCAGCGCGCCCTGGGCCACGAGCCACCCCGCGACGACACCCGCCCAGCCGAGCCACGCCGCCACCACCACGAACACGGGCCGCAGCGCGGCCGCGAGCAGCCCGAGGACGACGGTGGCCAGCAGGACGTCGGGGGGCCGAGTCCGCGGAGACGCCGGGCAGCAGGGCGATCGTGCATCCCAGCGCGGCCCATCCGGCGGGGACCAGCACGACCAGGTCGCGCACGGTGGGCACGCCTCGGCGCCGCCGCGACGGGTGACCTGCGGGCATGGCGCGAGCCTGGCGCGATCAGCCGCGGTCCGGCTCGCCCGGCAGGGGTGAACCGCCGTGCCGCGACTCGGCGACCTGGACGGCGGTGACGACGAGCCGCGCGATCACGCCGACGACCAGGAGGCCGATGATCATCTGGATCGTCACGAGGACGCGGGCCAGCTCGGAGCGGCCCGTGATGTCGCCGAAGCCGACCGTGGCGAAGACCGTCACGGCGAAGTACAGGCCGTCGGTGCGGCTCAGCGGTTCGGAGAACGCGTCCTCCTGGGCCGCCCCGATGACGACGTACACCGCCGCGAAGACCACGAGGAACATCGGGACGCCCACCAGCAGGGCCCGCACCGCCCGCAGCCGGGGCCGCGCCGAGCGGAGGATCCCCCGGACCTCGGCCGCGACCACCGCGGCGAGCGCGAGCAGGGCCGCCCCGAACAGCAGCGCCGTCGCCAGGTCGAGCGGCTGGTCGAGCGGCGCGTTGTAGTAGGCGACGACCAGCAGCACGACGACCGCGACCGAGCGCGCGACCGCGCCCACCAGCCCTCGCATCCGACTCTCCCACCGTCCCGGGGCGGGTGATGCTCCCGCGGCGCGCGGCGGCGGGTGCTCATCCGGCCGGGGTGAGCCGGGCCGGCGCCGGTTCCGAACGCCGGCGCCGCCGGATCACTCCTCGGCCGGGCTCTGCACCCAGCCGTAGGAGCGGTTGACCGCGCGGCCCCAGTTCTCGTGCTCGCGGCGGCGCAGCTCGTCGTCCATCGCGGGTTCCCAGGCGGCGGCGCGGTGCCAGTTCGAGCGCAGCACCTCGAGGTCCGGCCAGTACCCGACGGCGAGGCCCGCGGCGTAGGCGGCCCCGAGCGACACGGCCTCGGAGCCGAGCGGCCGCTCGACCGGGACGTCCAGGACGTCGGCGACGAACTGCATGAGCAGGTGGTTGGCGGTCATCCCGCCGTCGACCTTGAGCCGCGTGACCGGCACGCCGGAGTCGGCGTTCATCGCGTCGACCACCTCGCGGGTCTGCCACCCGGTGGCCTCCAGCACCGCGCGGGCGAGGTGGCCGCGGTTGATGAACGATGTGAGCCCGACCATCACCCCGCGCGCCTCCGGGTGCCAGCGCGGCGAGTACAGCCCGGAGAACGCCGGCACGATGTAGCAGCCGCCGTTGTCCGGCACGCTCGAGGCGAGCGTCTCGATCTGCGCGGCGGTGCCGATCATGCCGAGCGAGTCGCGGAACCACTGCACGAGCGAGCCGGTCACCGCGATCGCGCCCTCCAGGGCGTACACGGGCTTGTCGTCGAACAGGTAGCCCACCGTCGGGATGAGCCCGTGCGTGGACTCGGCGAGCCTCGTCCCGGTGTTCATCAGCAGGAAGGCGCCGGTGCCGTAGGTGCACTTGACCTCGCCGGGCGAGAAGCAGACCTGCCCGACGAGCGCCGCCTGCTGGTCGCCGAGGGCGCCGGCCACCGGCACGCCGGGCAGCACCGTCGAGCAGGTGCCGTAGACCTCGGCGTTCGGGCGGATCTCCGGCAGCATCCGGCGCGGCACCCGCAGGATGGCGAGGAGCTCGTCCGACCACTCCAGCGTGCGGACGTCCATGAGCATGGTGCGGCTGGCGTTCGTGACGTCGGTGACGTGCCGTCCGGTGAGGCGCCAGATGAGCCAGCTCTCCATCGTGCCGAACAGCACGTCCCCCGCCTCGGCGCCCTCCCGCGCGCCGGGCACGTGGTCGAGCAGCCAGCGCAGCCGCGGGCCCGCGAAGTACGTGGCGGGCGACAGCCCGCAGATCTCCTTGATCAACGGCGCGTGGCCGTCCTCGACGAGCCGGGCGACGATGCCGTCGGTGCGGGTGTCCTGCCAGGTGATCGCCCGCGCCAGCGGGGCCCCGGTGTGGCGGTTCCAGATCACGGTGGTCTCGCGCTGGTTGGCGATGCCGAGCGCCACGATGTCGTCCGGGGTGAGCCCCGCGCTCTTGAGCGCCGCGGGCACGACCCGGGTGACGTTGCGCCAGATCTCCGCCGCGTCGTGCTCGACGAGCCCCGGCCTCGGGTAGTGCTGGCGGTGCTCGCGCTGGGCCACGGCGAGCATCCGCCCGGCCCGGTTGAACAGCAGGCACCGGGTGGAGGTGGTGCCCTGGTCGATGGCGGCGACGACGCGCTCGCTCATGCCGCGTTGCCTCCCCGCGTCCCAGCGTCCTTCACGGGCCTGCCACCAGCGCCGCCGAGATCTCCCGCGCGGCGGCCACCAGCTGCTCGGCGAGCCACGGGCGCAGCTCGCCGCCGAGGCCGTACAGATCCTCGACCGGGCCGACGACGCCGAGCGCGGCGACCACGATCCCGCCGCTCGCCCGCAGCGGCGCGGCCGCGCCGCCGACGCCGGACTCGTACTCCCCCGTGTCGGTCGCCCACCCCCGCCTCCTGGCCAGGGCGAGTTGGGCCTCCAGCGCGGCGACGGTGACGCAGGTGCGCCCGGTCCACGGCTGCAGGTCCAGGTCGCGGGCGGGTGGGGTGGCGATCGGGGCGAACGCCAGCAGGCACTTGCCGAGCGCGGTGGCGTGCAGCGGCTGCTCCTCGCCGGTGCGGATCCGCTGCGGGCTGCCGTCGGGGCGGAAGACGTGGTGCACGAGCCGGACCGCTCCCCCGTCCGCGACGCCGAGGTGCACGGCGAGCCCGGTGCTGCCGGCGAGCGAGTCGGCCCAGTTCATCGCGCGGGCGCGCAGGTCGTGCCAGTCCCAGCCGCCCCGCCCGAGCTCGCGCAGCGCCGAGCCCAGCCGGTAGCGGGCGGACGCGGGGTCCTGTTCGACGAACCCGACCTCGCGGAGCGTCCGGACGATCCCGTGGGCGGTGGGGCGCGGCAGGCCCAGCGCGGCGGCGAGCTCGTTCAACCCGAGCGGTCGGCCGGTGCTCCCCAGCAGGCGCAGCACGGCCGCGGCCCGCTCGATGGACTGGATGGAGCCGGGCACGGCGCGACTCTACGACATCCGATGTGATGTTCGTCCGATCGGCGGTTCGACAATGCCGAACACCAGCCGTTGACCGGCTTCTCCGGCCTCCCTAGCGTCCGATCGACCCGCTGAGGGGGCGGGACACACCCGAGGAGGACTTCGATGGCGAAGAACTCATTGATGGGGGAGCTCTGGGCCGAGTTCTTCGGCACCATGATCCTCATCCTGTTCGGCGTCGGTGTGGTCGCGCAGGTCGTGACCAACCCCGACGGCGCGATGGGCGACCACGACTCCATCGCCTGGGCATGGGGGATCGGCGTGATCCTCGGTGTCTACGTGTCGGGCCGCATCTCCGGCGGGCACATCAACCCGGCGGTCACGATCGCGCTGGCCGCGTTCAAGGGTTTCCCGTGGAAGAAGGTCCTCCCGTTCTGTCTCGCGCAGACGCTCGGCGCGTTCGTCGCCGCGCTCATCGTCCGGTTCGTCTACGCCGACCTGATCGCGCGGATCGACCCGGACCACACGATCGCGTCGCAAGGCATCTTCTCGACGTTGCCGGGCAACAACGCCGAGGGCGCCAACGTCACGATCACCACCGCGTTCTTCGACCAGATCGTCGGCACCGCGATCCTCGTGTTCGTCGTCTTCGCCCTGATCAACGTGGCGAACAACCCGCCGCTGGCGAACATGACGCCGGTGGTGATCGGCCTGCTCGTGGTCGGGATCGGCATGGCGTGGGGTGCGAACGCCGGCTACGCGATCAACCCGGCCCGCGACTTCGGCCCCCGGCTCGCGTCCTTGCTCACGGGCTACGAAACGGCGATGCTCGACCAGAACGGCACACCGTACTTCTGGTTGCCGATCGTCGCGCCGATCCTCGGCGGCCTGCTCGGCGCCGCCGCATTCAAGTACGGCATCGAGCGGTACCTGCCGTCCGAGCCGACCGAGGCGCCCGAGATCACCCTCGAGCCCACCCCTGCCGACAACCCGTCCGCGGGCGACACGGCCGAGCCACGGCACCAGAAGCAGTCCTGAGGGCCTTCCCCGACGCAGAGGAGACACGCATGGCCGAGTTCGTCGGTGCCATCGACCAGGGCACGACCAGCACGAGATTCATGATCTTCGACCACTCCGGGAACGAGGTGGCGCGCCACCAGCTGGAGCACGAGCAGATCCTCCCCCAGGCCGGCTGGGTGGAGCACAACCCGACCGAGATCTGGGAACGCACCTCCGCGGTGGTGCAGAGCGCGCTGAACAAGGCCAACCTCAGCGCGTCCGACCTGGCCGCCATCGGCATCACCAACCAGCGCGAGACCACCGTCGTGTGGGACCGCACGACGGGGCGGCCGCTCTACAACGCCATCGTCTGGCAGGACACGCGCACCGACCGGATCGCGTCCGCGCTGGAACGCGACGGCCGCGGCGACGTCATCCGGCGCAAGGCCGGCCTGCCGCCCGCCACGTACTTCTCCGGCGGCAAGATCCAGTGGATCCTGGAGAACGTCGACGGCGTCCGGGAGGCGGCCGAGCGCGGCGACGCGATCTTCGGCAACACCGACACCTGGCTGCTGTGGAACCTCACGGGGGGCCGGGACGGCGGCGTGCACGTCACCGACCCGACCAATGCCAGCCGCACGATGCTGATGGACCTCGAGACGCTCGACTGGGACGACGAGCTGCTCGGGTTCTTCGGCATCCCCCGCTCGATGCTGCCGGAGATCCGGCCCAGCTCGAACCCGAACGGGTACGGCACCACGCGGGCGAACGGGCCGTTCGCGGGCGAGCTGCTGATCACCGGCGACCTCGGTGACCAGCAGGCGGCCACGGTCGGGCAGGTGTGCTTCGCCCCGGGCGAGGCGAAGAACACCTACGGCACCGGCAACTTCATGCTGCTCAACACGGGCACCGAGCTCGTGCGGTCGAAGTCGGGCCTGCTCACCACCGTCTGCTACAAGTTCGACGACGAGCCCACGGTGTACGCGCTGGAGGGCTCGATCGCGGTGACCGGCTCGGCCGTGCAGTGGCTGCGCGACCAGCTCGGCATCATCTCCGGGGCGGCGCAGAGCGAGGCGCTGGCCCGGCAGGTGGAGGACAACGGCGGCGTGTACTTCGTGCCGGCGTTCTCCGGCCTGTTCGCCCCGTACTGGCGCTCGGACGCGCGCGGCGCGATCGTCGGCCTGTCCCGCTACAACACCAACGCCCACCTGGCCAGGGCCACGCTCGAGGCGATCTGCTACCAGAGCCGCGACGTCGCCGAGGCCATGGAGAAGGACTCGGGCGTCCACCTGGAGGTGCTCAAGGTCGACGGCGGCGTCACCGCCAACGAGCTGTGCATGCAGATCCAGGCCGACGTGCTCGGCGTGCCGGTCAGCCGGCCCGTCGTGGCGGAGACCACGGCGCTCGGCGCGGCCTACGCGGCGGGCCTCGCGGTCGGGTTCTGGAAGAACACCGACGAGCTGCGCGCCAACTGGAACGAGTCGAAGCGCTGGACGCCGCAATGGAGTGAGGAACAGCGCGCGGCCGGGTACGAGCGCTGGAAGAAGGCCGTGCAGCGGACGTTGGATTGGGTGGACGTCGACTGAGCGACGCTCACCTTCCCGCGAGGAGAAGAGGAACACCATGAGATCGGTCGCGCTCTCCCCGCAGGCCCGCGAGGCGGCGCTGGAGGCAATGAGCTCGACCGAACTCGACGTGCTGGTCGTCGGGGGCGGCGTCGTGGGCAGCGGTACCGCCCTCGACGCCGCCACCCGCGGCCTGTCCGTCGGGCTCGTCGAGGCACGCGACTTCGCCTCGGGCACGTCGAGCCGGTCCAGCAAGCTCATCCACGGGGGCCTGCGTTACCTGGAGATGCTGGACTTCCGGCTCGTCGCCGAGGCGCTGCAGGAGCGGGGGCTGCTCATCCAGACGCTCGCGCCGCACCTCGTGCGGCCGGTGCCGTTCATCTACCCGCTCACCCACCGCGGGTGGGAGCGGTTCTACGCGGGCACGGGCGTCGCGCTCTACGACACGCTCGCGCTGCTGTCCGGTCGTTCCCGCGGGGTGCCCGGCCACCGGCACCTCACCCGCCGCGGCGTGCGCAAGATCTTCCCCTCGCTGCGCAAGGACGCCATGGTCGGCGGCCTGCTCTACTTCGACGGCCAGGTCGACGACGCGCGCCACACGCTGTTCGTCGCGCGCACGGCCGCGGCCTACGGCGCGCACGTCGCGTCCCGGGCCCGGGTCGTCGGGCTGCTGCGCGAGGGCGAGCGGGTCACCGGCGCCGAGGTCCACGACCTGGAGTCCGGGCGGGTGCTGCAGGTGCGCGCCAAGCAGGTCATCAACGCCACCGGCGTGTGGACCGATGAGACGCAGGCGCTCGCCGGCGAACGCGGTCAGTTCCACGTGCGGGCGAGCAAGGGCATCCACCTCGTCGTCCCGCGCGACCGCATCCGCGGCGACTCGGGGCTGATCCTGCGCACCGAGAAGTCGGTGCTGTTCGTCATCCCGTGGGGCCGGCACTGGATCATCGGCACCACCGACACCGACTGGAAGCTCGGCCTCGCCCACCCCGCCGCGAGCGCCGCCGACATCGAGTACCTGCTCAACCACGTCAACGCGGTGCTCGAGCAGCCGCTCACCCACGAAGACGTCGAAGGCGTCTACGCCGGGCTGCGCCCGCTGCTCGCCGGCGAGTCGGAGTCCACGTCGAAGCTGTCGCGCGAGCACGCCGTCGCGCACACGGTGCCCGGCCTGGTGGTGGTCGCGGGCGGGAAGTACACGACCTACCGCGTGATGGCCAAGGACGCCGTCGACGCCGCGGTGCACGCGCTGCACGTGAAGGTCCCGCCGTCGGTCACCGACAAGGTGCCGCTGCTCGGCGCCGACGGCTACGAGGCGCTCAAGAACGCCGCTCCGCTGCTCGCCGAGCAGTACGGGCTGCACGAGGCGCGCATCCTGCACCTGCTGAACCGCTACGGGTCGCTGATCCACGAGGTGCTCGAGCTCATCGTCGCCGATCCGAGCCTCGGCGAGCCGCTCACCGGCGCACCCGACCACCTGCGCGCGGAGATCGTCTACGCCGCGTCGCACGAGGGCGCCCGGCACCTGGACGACTTCCTCGCCCGCCGCACCCGGATCTCGATCGAGACGTTCGACCGCGGCATCGGCGCCATGGAGGAGGTCGCCCGGCTCGTCGCCCCCGTGCTCGGGTGGAGCGAGGCGCAGATCGAGCGCGAGGTGGAGCACTACCGCAAGCGCGTCGAGGCCGAGCGCGAGAGCCAGAAGATGCCAGACGACGAGACCGCCGACGCCGCCCGGATGGGCGCACCCGAGATCGTCCCGGTGGTCTGACGGCGAGTCGCGCTCTCGATGTCGGCGAGTCGCGCCCTCGGTGCATGCGAGTCGCGGTGTGCGTGCGGGCGAGTCGTGGTCTCGGTGTGCGCGAGTCGGGGTGCGGGTGCAGCCGCGGCGGGATGCAGGGTCAGTCCTCGTCCCACACCGCGAGCAGGCTGACCAGGACGAACACCTGCACCGCCTGCGGCAGCCCGGGCAGCTCCGCCTCGGCCTCCCCGAACCACGCGCTGGTGCGCCGCACCGTGCCGACCTGCGCACCGTCGCGCACCAGCACCTGGTCGCGCCGCCACGGCGAGGGCCGCTCGAACGTGTGCACCTGGCCGCCGGTCTCCAGGGTCCAGGTGGATCGGCCGACGCCGTCGGCGAGCGCCACCACCCGTCCGGTCTCGTCGCACAGCCGGTAGCGGCGGCCCGTCCACCCGCCGCGGGCCACGTCGTAGCGGTGTCCGCCGAGCTCGAAGCTCCCACCACCGATGAAGGCGGACGGCTTCCAGGTGGAGATCGCCTCATCGTCTCGGGTGATGTCGTAGCGGGTGCTCAGCAGCCCGGCCCGGGAGGCGCGCAGCACGTACCAACCCCATCATCCCGCGCCGCGTTGCGCCAGCCCTCACTACCGTTGGCCGGGTGCCGAACCTGATCACGCTCGACCACGTCGCCGCCGCGGCCGAGCGCATCGCCCCGCACGTCGTGCGCACCCCCACCGTGCCCAGCCCCGGCCTGGCCGAACACCTCGGCGTGCCCGTGACGTGCAAGCTGGAGCTGCTGCAGCGCACCGGCTCGTTCAAGCCGCGCGGCGCGGTCACCAAGCTGCTCGGGCTGTCCGCGGCCGAGCGCGCGGCCGGGGTCGCCACGGTCAGCGGCGGCAACCACGCCATCGCGGTCGCCGACGCCGCGGCCGTGCTCGGGGTGGCCGCGACCGTGGTCATGCCGCAGACGGCGTCGCAGCGCTCGATCGCCGCCACCCGGGCCCGCGGCGCGGACGTCCGACTCACCCCGGACGTCTCCACGGCCTTCACCCTCCTCGACGAGCTCGTCGCCGGCGGGCGGACGCTGGTGCACCCGTTCGACGACCCGGTGGTGATCGCGGGCCAGGGCACCGTGGGGCTGGAGTTCGCCGCGGACGCACCGGACGTCACCGACGTGCTGGTGAGCATCGGCGGCGGCGCGCTGATCTCCGGCATCGCCACCGCGGTGCGCGCCCAGCGGCCCGGCGTGCGGGTGTGGGGGGTGGAGACCGAGGGGGCCGACTCGATGTCGCGGGCGCTCGCCGCGGGGGCCCCGGTCCCGATGGCGCCGACCTCCATCGCCACCACGCTGGCTCCCCCGTACGTCTCGGAGCTGACGCTCGCCCACGTCGCCGCGCTCGTCGAGGACGTGATCGTCGTCCCGGACGCCGATGCGGTGCGCGGCTGCCTCACGCTGGCCGAGGAGGCGAAGGTGTGGACCGAGCCCGCGGCGGGCTGCCTCGTCCCCGCCGCGCACCGGGTGCTCGACCGGGTCGGGCCGGACGCCCGGCTCGGCCTCGTGATCTGCGGCGGCAACGTCACAGCCGAGGACGTCGCGGGCTGGGTGCAGCGGTTCGCGGCCACGCCGCTGCCGGCGCGGACCCCCGCATCCCGCTGACCCGGGACTTCTCCGCGCCCGGCGCGCGTTGGGGTGGGCGTGCGCAGCGACGTGGTGGTGATCGGGGCCGGGCAGGCCGGGTTGTCGGCGGCGTACGGGCTGCGCCGGGCCGGGCTCGCCCCCGGCTCCGGGTTCGTGGTGCTCGACCGCGAGGACGGGCCGGGCGGCGCGTGGCGGCACCGCTGGCCGACGCTGCGGCTCGACCGCGTGCACGGGATCTCGAACCTGCCGGGCCTGCCGTTCGAGCCGGCCGACCGCAGCCTGCCCGCCGCCGAGATCGTGCCCGCCTACTTCGACGCCTACGAGCGCGCCTTCGACCTGCAGGTGCGCCGGCCGGTGCGGGTGACCGCGGTCCGCGAGGCCGGCTCCGACCTGCGGGTGGAGTCGGACGCGGGCACCTGGATCACGCGGGCGCTGATCAACGCCACCGGGACCTGGACCCGGCCGTTCCGGCCGCGCTACCCGGGCGCGGAGACCTTCCGCGGCAGGCAGCTGCACACCGCCGACTACGCGGGCCCGGACGAGTTCGCGGGCAAGCGGGTCGTGGTCGTCGGCGGGGGCACGTCGGCCGTGCAGCTGCTGATGGAGATCGCGCCCGTGGCCGCCGCGACGACGTGGGTCACCCGGCGCCCGCCGGAGTTCCACGAGGGTCCGTTCGACGAGAACTACGGCCGCGCCGTCGTGGCCCGCGTCGACGAGCGGGTGCGGGCCGGGCTGCCGCCGCAGAGCGTCGTGAGCGTCACCCGGCTCCCGCTCACCCCCGAGGTGCGCGCGGCGCAGGAGGCGGGGGTGCTCGACCGGCTGCCGATGTTCGAGCGGATCACCCCGGACGGCGTCGCCTGGGCCGACGGCAGCTCGGCCGCCGCCGACGTGATCCTCTGGGCCACCGGGTGGCGCGCCGCCCTCGGCCACCTGGCCCCGCTCCGGCTGCGCGGGCGGGGAGGCGGCATCGCCGTCGAGGGCACGCGGGTGGTCGCCGACCCGCGGATCCACCTCGTCGGCTACGGGCCCAGCGCCAGCACGATCGGGGCGAACCGGGCGGGGCAGGCGGCGGCGCGCGAGGTGGTTGCGCTGTTGCGGGGACAGGCGGCGGCCTGACCCGCCGCTGGACGACCTGGTGGCGCCGCGCATCGTGCGGGGCCGCCCCTCCGGACGACTCCACGGGTTGATGGTGGCCGGCCCGTAACACCGGATCACCGGCCCCCGATCGATCCCCTGTGCCCGCACCGAGGCGGCCCTCACACCGGCTGGGCCCAGCCTCACTCCACCCCTAATATTCGGCGCGGAGTATTTGGTGCGGAGTGATCAGGAGGGGCCGTGACGCCCGTGACCCCCCTCGGCATCTCGGTGCTGGCCCTGCTCGCCGAGCGGCCCATGCACCCCTACGAGATGTACCGGCTGCTGCTGGAGCGGCACGAGGACCGGCGCGTGAAGGTCAGGCCCGGCTCGCTGTACCACACGGTGGACCGGATGGCCGAGGTCGGGCTGGTCGAGGCCACCGGCACCGAGCGCAACGGGGGCCGTCCCGAGCGCACCACCTACCAGATCACCGAGGCGGGCCGGGAGGCGCTCGCCGAGCGGATCCGCACGCTGCTGGCCGTGCCGGTCAACGAGTACCCGCAGTTCCCGGTCGCGCTCGGCGAGGCGCACAACCTCCCCCGCGCGGAGGCGGTGGAGCTGCTGCGGACGCGCACGCGCCGGATCGAGGGCGAGGTCGCCCAGTGCGACGCGCTGCTGCGGTCGGCCGCCGAACGGGGTGTGCCGGAGGCGTACCTGCTCGACACCCACTACCAGCGAGAACAGCTCAGAACCGAGCTGAACTGGCTCACCGACCTCATCGGTCGGCTCGAACGCGAGGAGCTGCGGTGGCCGAACGAGGACGAGCGGTGACCGGCGCCTCGCCGTGGCCCGCGCTGTGGGCGCTCTCCATCGGGTTCTTCATGATCCTCGTGGACGCCACGATCGTGTCGGTGGCCACGCCCGCGATCATGACCGACCTCGGCGCGGACGTCGCGTCGGTCGTGTGGGTCACGAGCGCCTACCTGCTGGCGTACGCGGTGCCGCTGCTCGTCACCGGACGGCTGGGCGACCGGTTCGGGCCCAAGCAGGTCTACCTCGTCGGCCTGGTGATCTTCACCCTGGCGTCGCTGTGGTGCGGGCTCACCACGACCGTCGAGCAGCTGATCCTCGCCCGGATCGTCCAGGGCCTCGGGGCGTCGCTGATGAACCCGCAGACGATGGCGGTCATCACCCGCACGTTCCCGGCCGACCGCAGGGGTCGCGCCATGAGCCTGTGGGGCGCGGTCGCGGGGATCGCCACGTTGGTCGGCCCGATCCTCGGCGGTGTGCTGGTCGACGGGCTCGGCTGGGAGTGGATCTTCTTCGTCAACGTGCCGGTCGGGGCGGTCGCGTTCGTGCTCGTCACGCGGCTGGTGCCGACCCTGCCCACGCACGTCCACCGGTTCGACCTGATCGGCGTCGCGCTGAGCGGGGCCGGGATGTTCCTCGTGGTGTTCGGCATCCAGGAGGGGCAGACCTACGACTGGGGGACGATCGCGGGCCCGATCTCGGTGTGGACGCTGATCGCCGCCGGGCTGGTCCTGCTCGTCGCGTTCGTGTTCTGGCAGCTGCGCAACTCCGGCGAGCCGCTGCTGCCGATGGGGCTGTTCCGCGACCGCAACTTCAGCCTCGCGAACGTCGCGATCACCACCGTCGGGTTCACGGTGACGGCGATGTCGTTCCCCCTGATGCTGTACGCGCAGGGGGTGCGCGGGCTCAGCCCCACGGAGGCGGCGCTGCTGCTCGCCCCGATGGCGGTCGTCTCGGGCCTGCTGGCGCCGCTCGCCGGGCGGATGGCCGACCGCCACCACCCGCGCTACCTCGCGGGTGTGGGGATCACCGGCTTCTCGGCCGCGCTGTTCTGGCTCGCGGGCGCGCTCGTGCCCGGGGCGCCGATCTGGCAGCTGGTGCTCCCCCTGGTGCTCGTCGGGGCCGCGAGCGCGTTCGTGTGGGCCCCGATCGGCAGCACCGCCACCCGCAACCTCCCGATGGCGCACGCGGGCGGCGCGTCGGGGGTCTACAACACCACGCGGCAGGTCGGCGCGGTGCTGGGCAGCGCGGGCATCGCGGCGATCATGGAGGCGCGGCTCGCCGCGCTGCTGCCCGGCATGACCGGTGACGCCGAGGCGGCCGTGACCCGGTTGCCCCCCGAGCAGCACGCCGCGTTCGCGGCCGCGATGGGGCAGTCACTGCTGCTGCCCGCCGTCGTGCTGCTGTTCGGGCTGGTCGCGGTGCTGTGCTTCGCGCGGCCGGTCCACCTGCGCCGGGGCCCCGCGGTCGTCGCGGGCGACTGACGGGTTACAGCCGGCGCTTGCGGCGCAACCAGAGTCCGCCGCCGACCGTGGCGGCGAGCGACAGCATGAAGACCGCGGGCAACGCCACGAGCAGCGACAGCGTCAGCCCGAGCGCGCCGACGACGATCAGGAGGAGGGGCAGCAGGGTCGAGCCGCCGCCCCCGCTGGGCGGCGCGGTCCACCGCGTGAACCGCTGCGCGAACTCGGGGTCCTCGGCCTGCAGCCGGCGCTCGATCTCCTCGAGACGCCGCCGTTCGTTCTGGTTGAGCATCGCATCGTCTCCCCGGCTGGGCCCCGCGCACACGTCTCAGGTCGGGGTGGTCTGCGGGTTCCCGCGAGGAGCGCGATCAAACGGCGGGCTGATCGGTCTCCTCGTCGCCCCAGTACTCGTCGGGCCCGGGGTCGTAGGCGGGGGCGTGGCGGGCGCACCAGCCCAGGTGCACCGGGCGTTCTGCGCAGCCCTCGGCGTCGCACGTGGTGAGCCACTTCCACAGCGCTTTGAGCCGCTCGGGCCCGCTCTGCGCGGACCCGCTCGGCTGCCACGGCGACGTGATCGTCATGTTCCCCCCGAGCCCCCCTGTTGCGTCCACATATCGGAACGCTGTCGATCTCCGTTAACGGCGTGGCCGAGATGTGACCTCCCGGAGACCGCCGATCACGGGGGTGGTGAACTCTTCGCCTCGGGACCGCGTGTCCCACATGCGGGCCACGGGGGTCCGCCGAGCCGGAGGAGCACGACCGAATGATCCCTCGACCCGAGGCGGTCGGCAACGCGGATCCGCCTCGCCCGCGATGGGCGGCCCGCCTGGTCACGGCGTTGGCCGCGCTGCTGGTGCTGGTCGTCCTCGTCGCGCCGGACGAGGCCGCCGAGCTCACCCCGGCCGCGTTCCTAAGGCTGCCGGTCGAGGCGCTCGTGGCCGTCGCCGTGCTGCTCGTGCTCCCGGCGCGGGCCCGCGGGCCGGTCGCGCTGGTGGGCGGCGCCGTGCTCGGCCTGGTCGCGCTCGGGAAGCTGATGGACCTCGGCTTCTCCGCGGTGCTCGCCCGGCCCTTCGACCCCGTGCTGGACTGGGCGCTGCTCGACGACGGCCTCGGCTTCCTCGGCTCGTCGATCGGCCCGGCCGGGCAGGTCGCCGTGGTGGTCGGCGCGATCCTCCTCGCCGTCGGCCTGCTCGCGCTCGTGACGCTCGCGGCGGTGCGGCTCGCCCGCGTCACGGTACGCCACCCGCGCCCCGCCGCCCGCGCGATCGCCGTGCTCACCCCGCTCTGGGTGGCGTGCGCGGTGTTCGGCGCCCAGCTGGTGCCGGACGTGCCGGTCGCGTCGGCGTCGGCGGCGATCGCCGCCGCGCACCGCGCGCAGCAGCTGCCCGCGAGCCTGCTCGACCAGCAGGCGTTCTCGGCGGCCCTCACCGACGACCCGTTCCGCGACGTGCCCGGCGACGAGCTGCTCACGGCGCTGCGGGGCAAGGACGTCGTGTTCGCGTTCGTCGAGAGCTACGGCCGCAGCGCGCTGGAACGGCCCGAGCTCGCGGGCCCGGTCGTCGCAGCGCTGGAGGCGGGCGACGCCGAGCTCGCGGCCGCCGGTTTCGCCGCCCGCAGCGGCTTCCTCACCTCGCCGGTGGCGGGCGGCAGCAGCTGGCTCGCGCACGCCACCCTGCTGTCGGGGATGCGGGTGGCAAACCAGGCCCGCCACGACGCGCTCATGGCGAGCGACCGGCTGACGTTGGTGAGCGCGTTCGCCAAGGCGGACTGGCGGACCGTCGCGGTCATGCCGGGCACCACCGGGGAGTGGCCGGAGGCGCGCTTCTACGGCCACCAGCACGTCCTCGACTTCCCGGCGCTCGGCTACCGCGGCCCCGACCTCGGCTGGGCGAGCGTGCCCGACCAGTACACGATGGCCGCGTTCGAGCGCATGGAGCACGGCCGGCCGGACCGGCCGCCGCTGCTGGCCGAGATCGCGCTCGCCTCCAGCCACGCCCCGTGGCCGCTCATCCCCCCGGTGATCGGCTGGGACCAGGTCGGCGACGGGTCGGTCTTCTCCTCCTTCGCCACCGGCGAGCCGCGCGACGCGGTGTGGGCGAAGGGCACCGACGCCGTTCGCGACGCCTACAGCCGCTCGATCGCGTACTCGATGCAGACGCTCGTGTCGTGGGCGGCGCACGCGGGCGACGACGACCTCGTGCTGATCGTGCTCGGCGACCACCAGGCCGCGCCGATGATCACCGGGCCGCGGGCGGGCCACGACGTCCCGATCTCGATCATCACCCGCGACCCGGCCGTGCTCGACCGGATCGCGGGCTGGGGATGGGACGACGGACTGCGGCCGGGCCCTGCGGCCCCGGTCTGGCCGATGGAGGACTTCCGGGACCGCTTCCTCTCGACCTTCGGCCCGGGCCCTGCGGCCGACGAGCACTGACGGCCGTCGTTCACAGATCGAGCACGAGCACCTGCCCGCGTGCTCTGGAGACGCAGGGCAGCACGACGTCCCCCCGCGCGCGTTCGTCGTCGGAGAGCACGTCGTCGCGGTGATCGGGTTCGCCGGCGCACACCCGCACGAGGCACGTTCCGCAGATGCCCGCCCGGCAGGAGCTCTCCACGTCGATTCCGGCGCTCTCGATGACCTCGAGCAGCGAGTCGTACTCGGGCACGGTCAGCCGCAGCCCGCTGCGCTGCAGCACGACGTCGAACGCCCCGCCCCCGCTCCCGGTGTCGACGAGCGCCGCGCTGAAGCGCTCCCGGTGCAGCGAGCCCGCCGGCCAGTGCGCCGCCTCGCGCTCGACGGCCGCGATCAACCGCTCGGGGCCACAGCAGAAGATCGCGGTGCGCTCGGTCGGTGACCCGAGGACGGCCCGCAGGTCGAGCAGCCCGCGCTCGTCCTCGGGCACGACGTCCAGATCACCACCGGGTACGGCGCGCAGCTCGTCGACGAAGGCCATCGCGCCGCGGCACCGGCCGCCGTAGCGCAGCGTCCACGGCCGCCCCTGCGCCGCGACCCGGCGGACCATCGGCAGGATCGGCGTGATGCCGATACCGCCCGCGATGAAGAGGTAGCGGTCGGCGTCGACGAGCGGGAAGTGGTTGCGCGGCCCACGCACCGGCAGCTTCACCCCCGCCCGGACCAGGCTGTGCACCCGCTCCGAACCGCCCCTGCCCGCCCGCTCGCGCAGGACAGCGATCCGCCACCGACCGGTATCGCCGGGGTCTCCGCAAAGGGAGTACTGCCGGACGAAGCCGGCGCCGAGATCGACGTCGATGTGCGCTCCGGGCGCCCACCCCGGCAGCGGTTCGCCACCGGGGTCGACGAGCGTGATCGCCATGACGTCCGTGGCGCACAGCTGCGCCGACTCGACTTCGAGGGTGGTCCAGGTGTCCGTCACGACCCTTCCCGCTTCCTCGCAGCGACCGGGATCCGATCAGGCCCTCGCCGCGTCGACGGACTCCGGTGTGAACGTCTTCCAGGCGATGTCGCGCATACCGCGCATCGCGCGCAGGATCTCCGCCCGGTCCTCGTCGTCCTCGGCGTAGGTCGACAGCATCTGCAGGCCGAGACCGACGTGGAACTTCTCATCGGTCTCGATCCGCTTGTAGATGCGCATGACCTCGTCGAGGCCGTGCCGCTCCGCGCCCCGGAAGGTCGGCTCGAAGCTGCCGGATGCGGAGGTCTCCGACAGGTTCCACGCGGCGATCGCGGCGAGGGGATGGCGGTCCAGGCACTCCCAGAGGAACTTGCTCCACGGCTCGGCCTCGGGCGGGACGGACGTGGGCACGGTGCCGCCGAGGGACTCGATGGCCCGCCCGACCATGTCGTAGTGCTCGGCCTCCTGGAACGACTGCTTGGCCAGCAGGGTGATGTGCCGGCGCTCGAACCGCATGCCGTACCGGGCGATCTCCTCGTTCAGCAGGAACACGTAGTCGATCTCCCGCCAGCACCTCGGCGCGAGCCACGCGGCGAGCCGGGCGGGGTCCGGGTTCTCGTCGTACGAGGCGAAGAACGCCTCGGTCGCCTTCGCCGTGGACTCGACGACCGAGTCCAGCAGCTCGTCGACCTCCGCCCGGATCGGGTCCAGGCCGCCCCCGCCCCGCACCTTCCGCACATCGACCATCGCCGCCTCCTCCGGACTCGATTTGGATCCATGTATCCATGGATACAATCCGGCGGCGTGACCGCTGTCAAGGCCCTCCGCGAGACGGGCCGGCAGCGGCGCGGTCGCAGGCCGGCGCCGGGCGAGGCCCGTCGGTCCCGGTCAGCTGCCTACGATGACCAGATGTGAGGGCCACATGAGCGACGGCGTCATGCGCCCGGGAGTCGGGCTCCAGACCCCGACCAGCTACGCCGACCAGATCGCGCGCATCCTGGAAGGCGAGATCCTGGCGGGCCGCTACGCACGTGGCGAACACCTCCAGCAGGACGAGGTCTGCCGGCGGTTCGGCGTCAGCCGCACCCCTGCCCGCGAGGCGTTGCGCAAGCTGCAGGCGCTCAACCTGGTCGAGCTCATCCCGAACCGCGGGGCTCGGGTGCGGGTGCCGACCCTGCGCGAACTCGAGGAGGTCTACCAGGTCCGCGCCGAGCTCGAGGGGTTCGCCGCGGAGCTGGCGGCGCAGGCGGACGATCCCGAGATCACCCGGCGCCTCAGGGAGGCGCACGAGGCGCTCTCCGATCTCCTACCGGCGGCCGTCGCAGCGCTGGACGAGCTGGACGACGAATCCGACGCGGCCGCCGGCGAGCGGCTGCGCCACTTCAACGACACCTTCCACGGCATCATCCACAACGCGGGCGGGAACCGGCGGCTGGGGCAGATGATCCAGGAGCTGCACCGGTACTTCCCGAAGGACACCGTCCGGCGGGCGATCCGCACACCGGAGGCGCTGCAGGCCATCTACGTGGACGACCACGACGTCATCCTGGATCGGATCGCGAACGGGCGGGGCCCGCAGGCCCGCAGGGCGATGCGCGATCACATCATGCGGTCCCAGTCGATGATGATCGATCACCTGCGTGCGAGCGGGCTCGGGGACTGACGGTTGAGCAGGCAACCGGACGTCACCCTCACCCAGCTGCGCTACTTCGTCGAGGCGGCGTCGGCGCTGAGCATGACGAAGGCGGCCGAGGAGCTGCGGGTGGCCCAGTCGGCCGTGTCGGCGGCGATCGCCCAGCTCGAACGACAGGTGGGCACTGCGCTGTTCATCCGCCGGCATGCCCGGGGTCTCGTGCTCACCGCGGCCGGCGAGGAGCTGCTGCGCGATGCGCGCGGGCTGCTCGCGCACGTGGGCGAGGTGCTGGATGCCGCGCGCGGTCGGGGCGACGAGGTCCGCGGCCACATCAAGCTGGCCTTCATGATCACCCTGGTCCCGTTCGTGCTGCCCGACCTCCTCGCCGAGCTCGGGGCGAACTACCCGGAGCTCGAGGTCGAAGTCCTCGAGCTCGAAGCGGGTGCGGTGAGCGACGCGTTGCGCAGCGGAACCGTCGAGGCCGCCGTGACCTACGACCTCGGGCTCGGCCCCGGGGTAGCGCGGGAGGTCATCGCCGAGGTCCCGCCGTACGTCATCCTGCCGCCGGGCCACCGGCTGGCCGACCAGCCGGAGGTGCGGTTGGGCGAGCTGGTGGGCGAGCCGATGGTGCTGCTGGACCTCCCCCACAGCCGCGACTACTTCCGCGACGTGGTGGCGACGTCCGGCACGCCCCCGTGGATCGCCTACCGGTCGAGCAGCGTGGAGGCGGTGCGCGGGATGGTCGCCCGCGGCCTGGGCTATTCCCTGCTCAACCAGCGTCCGGTGCTGAACGGGACCTACAACGGGGGTCACGTCGAGGCGCGACCGATCGCCGACGACGTTCCGGCGCTGTCGGTCGTGGTGGCGTGGATGGAGTCGATCCGACGCAGCGCCCGCGCCCGCGCCGTCACCGACACCGTGCGCGAGGTCGTCCAACGACTCCGTTCCGCGACCTGGGGCGGGCGTCCCACACCGCCCTAACGGCTGCGACACCTCCCTGCAACACAAAAGACTCTGCATCAGAAATTCTGATGCGTTGGACAAATTATCTCTGTTTGAACGATTCCTGGTGCTTGCATAGCGTGCCCCGCACAGCCGCTGGCGTCTGACGGCCCCTCCCGGCAGGGACGCCAGCACGGGCCTGCCGTCCTCCCCTGCCCATCCGTTGGAGGCCCCCGTGTCCGACCCCACCGCACGCCCAGCCACGCCCGCCGACATCGCCCCCGTGGATCCCGCCTCGTTGCGCCGGAGCGTGGCCGCCGGCGCGATCGGCGTCTTCGTCCACTGGTTCGACTGGGCCGTCTACGCCTATCTCGCCACCACCATCGCGACCGTGTTCTTCCCGAGCGACAACGAGCTCGCCGGGGTGCTGTCGGTGTTCGCGGTGTTCGCGGTCTCGTTCGGCATCCGCCCGCTCGGCGCCCTCGTGCTCGGCCCGCTCGGCGACCGCATCGGCCGGCGGCGCACGCTGTCGCTGGTCATCATCGTGATGGCCGCAGCCACCCTCGGGATCGGGATCCTGCCCGGGTACGCGACGATCGGCCTGGCCGCGCCCGTGCTGCTGGTCGCGCTCCGGCTGATCCAGGGCTTCGCCGCCGGCGGCGAGTTCGGCAGCGCCGCGAGCTTCCTGGCCGAGTACTCGCCCCGCGCCCGCCGCGGGTTCGGGGTGAGTTGGCTCGAGGTGGGGTCGCTGCTCGGTTTCCTCGCCGGGGCGTTCACGTTCTACCTGATCTCGGTGTTGCTCACGCCCGAGCAGATCACCGCGTGGGGTTGGCGCATCCCGTTCCTCATCGCAGCGCCGCTGGGCGTCATCGGTTACGTCATCCGAACCAAGATCGAAGACACCCCGGAGTACCGCGCGCTGGAGATGACGGGGTCGGTGTCGCGCCAACCGGCCCGGGAGCTGCTCCGCAACAACCTCCGCCAGCTGCTGCAGGCCGCCGGCCTCATCACGTGCATGCACGTGCTGTTCTACGCGGTGCTCACCTACCAGGTGAACTACGAGACCGAGCACTTGGAGCACCCCGACGATGCCGCCGCGCTGCTCTCGACGTTCGCCTCGATGCTCGGGCTGTTCCTGGTGCCGCTGTTCGGTTGGCTGTCCGACCGGGTCGGGCGCCGGCCGATCATGGTCAGCGCCGCCGCAGCGCTCGTGATCGTGGCGACCCCGGCGTACCTGCTGATGCAGACGGGGATGTTCGGCACGGTCGTCGCGGTGCTCGGGCTGTCGACGATCCTCTCGGCGATCCTCGGCACCTACGCCGTGTGGTCCGCGGAGATCTTCCCGACCCGGACCCGGCAGAGCGGGCTGTCGATCGCCTACAACGTCACCGCCGCGCTCTTCGCCGGAACGGTCCCGTTCTTCATGACGGTCCTCATCTCCGTCACGGGCAGCCTGCTCGTTCCGGGCCCCTACCTCATGGTCGCCGGGGCGATCGGGTTGATCGCCGCGCTGAGCCTGCGTGAGACCGTGGGAACCAGCCTGATCAAGCAGCAGGACCTCCACGGCGTCGCCGCGCCGAGCGCGCCGTCGTCCCGGGTCGCCGACGGCGCTCGCCCCTGAGTCTGCATCTACCTTTCAGATCTACTGCTTCGAAAACATCTGTTGGCCTGTTGTACCGGGATCTCCGAGACTCGGTGCACCGGGAGTCGGTGCACCGAGTCCCGGCCCCAGGTGGCTCGTCGACGTCTACGTCACCGCGGGTGCTGTCGGGGGGAACGCGGGACGTCCTCCGGGAGCGGTACGTCGTGATCGATTACGGAGGTTGGGATGTCGCACCACGACACCGAGGTCGTCGTCGTCGGCGGAGGACAGGCCGGCATCGCGATGAGCGAGCACCTGGGCGAGCGCGGGATCGCCCACCTGGTGCTCGAGCGCGATCGGATCGCCGAGCGGTGGCGCACCGAGCGGTGGGACTCGCTGGTCGCCAACGGACCCGCGTGGCACGACCGGTTCCCCGGGATGGAGTTCCCCGACCTCGATCCCGATGGGTTCGCGACGAAGGACCAGGTCGCCGACTACTTCGTCGCGTACGCCGAGAAGATCGCGGCGCCGATCCGCTGCGGGGTGAACGTCGAACGCGTGCGCAAACGCACCGGTCGGCCCGGCTTTCACGTCGAGACCTCGGAGGGGGGCATCGACGCCCGCTACGTCGTCGTGGCGACCGGGCCGTTCCAGAAGCCGGCGATCCCGCCGATCGTGCCCCGGGAGGCGGATGTCGTGCAGATCCACTCCAGCGGTTACCGCAACCCGGACCAGCTCCCGGACGGCGCGGTCCTCGTCGTCGGATCGGGCTCGTCGGGTGTCCAGATCGCCGACGAGCTGCGGCGGTCCGGCCGGGAGGTCTACCTCTCGGTCGGCCCGCACAACCGGCCGCCGCGGCGGTATCGCGAACGCGATTTCTGCTGGTGGCTCGGCGTGCTGGGCAAGTGGGACGCGGCGACGCCCCCGCGCGGGGCCGAGCACGTCACGATCGCGGTCAGCGGTGCGGACGGCGGTAAGACGATCGACTTCCGGAATCTCGCGGCCGACGGCATCACGCTCGTCGGCATGACCCGTGCGTTCGACGACGGTCGGATCCGGTTCGCCGACGACCTGCGCGACAACATCGCCAGGGGCGACGCCGACTACCTCGCGATGCTCGACGAGGCCGACGCGTACGTCGCTCGCAACGGCCTGGACCTGCCCGAGGAGCCGCACGCCCGCGACCTCGGCCCGGCCCCGGACTGCGTGGTCGACCCGCTCTCCGAACTCGACCTCGCCCGTGCGGGGGTGACATCGATCGTCTGGGCGACGGGCTTCGTGTCCGACTACAGCTGGCTGGAGGTCGACGCGTTCGACGCCGCCGGCAAGCCGCAGCACCTGCGCGGGGTGTCCACCGAGCCCGGGATCTACTTCCTCGGGCTCCCATGGCTCTCGCGGCGCGGGTCGAGCTTCATCTGGGGGGTCTGGCACGACGCCGCGTACGTGGCGGAGCACATCGCGATCCAACGCAGCTACGCCGCCTACCACGACGCCAGGAGCCCGCGGGCGGCGCTGGCCTGACGCCGATGCCATGCGGAGCAGGACAACCAATCGTCACGTCACCAGGAGCAGTCTGATGCCGACGCACACCCGGATCCGTCCCTTCAACACCCGCGACACCTACCCCGAACAGAACCTCGACAACGACCTCTGCCAGGCCGTCGTCGCGGGCAACACGGTCTATCTGCGGGGCCAGATCGGGCAGAACCTCGACACCAGCGAGTCGGTCGGGATCGGCGACGTCGAGGCGCAGGCCGAGCAGGCGATGGCGAACATCGACATGCTGCTGCGCGAGGCGGGCAGCCGGATGGAACACCTGGTCAAGCTGACCATCTACCTGGTCGACCCGCGCTATCGCGAGCCCGTCTACCGGACCGTCGGGCGTTGGACCAAGGGCGTCCACCCGGTATCCACGGGAGTCGTGGTCTCGGCGCTGGCGCGCCCGGAGTGGCTGTGCGAGATCGACGCCATCGCCGTCATCCCGGAGGACGAACGATGACGTTCTCCATCGCGGCCCGGCACGCCGGGCGGTTCGGGATGGCGGTCAGCTCCTCCAGCCCGGCGGTGGCCGCGCGCTGCGTACACCTGCGGCCGGGTGTCGGCGCGGCCGCGTCGCAGAACGTGACCGACCCCCGGCTGGGCGGACGGATCCTCGACCGCCTCGCGGCCCACGGCGACGCCGAACGGGCTCTGAAGGAGGTGGGCGAGACCGCGACCGACCTGGAGTACCGGCAGCTGACCGCGCTCGGAGCGGCGGGGCCGGCCGCCTGGTTCAGCGGGGAGCGGACGCTCGGCACCCACGGTGCCGTGGTCGGCCCGCACTCGGTGGCCGCGGGCAACCTGCTCGCCGGCAGCGACGTCCCGTCGGTCATGGTCGACGCCTTCGAGTCGGCGGCGGGCGAGCTCGAGGAGCGGTTGCTCGCCGCGCTGCAGGCCGGCCTCCGCGCCGGCGGCGAGGCGGGGCCTGTGCACTCGGCGGGCCTCGCCGTCGTCGCGGACGTGGAGTGGCGGGTGACCGACCTGCGGGTCGACTGGGACGACGCACCGATCGACCGCCTGGCCGAGGCGCTCGAGGTTTGGCTGCCGCAGCGGGACGACTACGTCCGCCGCGGCCTCCAGCCGGCCACGGCGCCGTCGTACGGGGTCCCCGGTGACGTCTAGGAGGAAGCTGTGCCGCAAGAGCCTGTGCCGAGCGCGCTGACCCGGGCGAAGGCCGCGGCCCGCGCCGCCGTGGACGCCGCCGCCGACGAGCTGGTCGAACTGTCGAGGTCGCTGCACGCCCGACCCGAAACCGCCTGGCAGGAGCACCACGCCGCCGCGACGGTCCCCGAGCCCCTGGAGCGGCGCGGGTTCACCGTGACGCCGAACTACCTGGGGCTTGCGACGGCCTTCCTCGCGACGTACGGCTCGGGGCCGACACGGATCGCGTTGTGCGCCGAGTACGACGCCCTTCCGGGCCTGGGCCACGCCTGCGGGCACAACTTGATCGCCGCGTCCTCGGTCGGCGCCGCGCTCGGGCTGGCCGAGGTGGCCGACGATCTGGGCCTGACCGTCGAGGTGTACGGCACACCGGCGGAGGAAGGGGGCGGCGGCAAGATCGAGCTGCTGGACCGCGGCGCGTTCGGTGGGGTCGACCTCGCGATGATGGTCCACCCGGCCCCGGTCGACGTGGCGGAGGCCAGGCCGTTCGCGGTCAGCCACTCGCGGATCACCTACCGCGGTCGCTCGGCGCACGCGGCGGCGTACCCGGAGGAGGGTGTGAACGCGGCCGACGCGTTCACCGTCGCCCAGGTCGCGATCGGCCTGCTGCGCCAGCACCTGCCGCCCAGCTCACGGGTGCACGGGATCGTCACGTCCGCGGGGTCGGCGCCCAACGCGATCCCCGACAGCTCGTCGGGGCGGTGGTACGTGCGGGCGGAGACCCTGGCCGAATTGGCCGAGATCGAGCCGAAGGTGATGCGGTGCTTCGAGGCGGGCGCCCTGGCCACCGGGTGCACGCTGGAAATCGAGGCGGAGAGCAAGCCCTACGCCGAGTTCCGCACCGACACCCGGACGTTGGAGCGCTACCGGGCCAACGCGCTGGAGCTGGGACGCGAGTTCGCCCCCGCCGGGCTCGCGGGCCGGATGAACCGGGCCTCCACCGACATGGGCAACGTGTCGCAGGTCGTCCCCGCCATCCACCCGTACATCGGGGTCGGATCGCTGCCGGCCACGAACCACCAGCGCGAGTTCGCCGATCACTGCGTCGGGCCGACCGCGGAACGGGCCCTGCTCGACGGCGCGATCGCGCTGGCCTGGACCGGGTGCGACCGGGGCGCCGACGGCGGGCTGCGCTGAGACACCGCTCGCCGCACGGCCGCACCGGAAGGACCAGCCCGCCCTCGACCTCTCGACGAGAGCGGGCCGGCGCCGGAGAGCAGCTCGATCGACGAGACGGGCGCTACTTCGCGGCGTCACCCAGGGCCTTGAGCGCCTGGGCGGCGCGGAAGTACTTGTTCTTGCCCAGGTCGGCGACGGTCTTGATGTTGAAGGCCTGCTTGAGCAGGTCGGCGTCGTTGTCGGTGACGCCGGCGAGCGCGCTCACCGGGGCCTTGAGGATCTCGTCGAGCGACTTGTCCTCCCACTCCTTGTCCAGCACCTTCGCCAGGTCAGCGGTGACGGCCACGTTCTCCTCCTCGAGACGGTGTGCAGGCGGCTCCGCCGTCCGACCGATCGCAGGGGACCGATCGCCGGAGCCAGAGCTGCGTACCCGATCGACGCCCGCGACATGCGGGCCCGCCGATCACGCGATGCGCCCCGCCGCTCCCAGCGCCTCGACGAGCAGGTCGGCGAGCAGGCGGGCGCCGTACCCCGGCTCGTCCAGGTCCGGGTCGTAGATCGCGAGATCGAGGCCGGCCACCCGGGGGTCGGAGAGGAGGGGGACGAGCGTCTCGACGAGCTCGCCGGGCTCGAGGCCGCCGGGGTCCGGGCTGTCGACGGCGGGCATCACCGACGGGTCGAGGACGTCGGCGTCGAGGTGCACCCAGATCCGTTCGACGCCGGGCCCCATCGCGGCGAGCGCCCGCCCGGCCGCCGCGGCGCAGCCCGCGGCGCGCATCTCCTCGACCGTCGCCAGCACGGCCACCGCCGCCCTGGCCTCGGCCAGCAGCGGATCGCCCGGCTCGTGCATGCCGAGGGCCGCCGCGTCCTCGCCGCGGACGTAGGGCCCCAACCCCTCGAGGTCGGTGAGGTCGGGCTGCCCGCGCCCGGTCACCAGCGCGAGCCCCTCGCCCGCCGCGGCGCCGACGGCGGGCGAGTTGCCGGGGTGGCGGAAGTCGGAGTGCCCGTCGAGGTAGACCAGGCCGGTGCGGCCGCGGCGGCGCAGCCCGAGCAGGGCGCCCAGCAGGATGCTGCAGTCGCCGCCGAGCACGAGCACGAACCCGCCGGAGGCGGTGTGCTTCTGCACGCGGTCGGCCAGCGCCACGGAGTAGCGGGCGATCGCGGCCGCGTTGAAGACGCCGTCGCCCTCCACCCAGCCCCCGCGGTCGTAGCGGGGCGGGGTGACCACGCCGCCCTCCTGGGCGCCGAGCCGGGCGAGCAGGCCCTGATCCCGCAGCGCCCCGGCGAGCTTGTAGCAGCCGGGCACGGTGCCGGGGCGCGGCGGGCGGAGCCCGAGGTTCGACGGCGCGTCGACCACGACGATGCTCATGCCCCTTAGGGTGACATCCGTGAACAGGGCGCTCGCCGTGCTGACCTGCGGCGCGTTCCTCACGCTGGTGATCGGGGTCGTCGGCGACGGCGGGCCGATGGCGGCGATCGCGCTCGGCGCGGCGTACGCGCTGCTGTCCGTCGCGGCCTTCGGGTGGGTGCGCAGGACGGCGCGGCTCGCGTGGTCGGCCGCGTACGTCGTCGTCCAGCTCTCGCTCGCCTTCGCGACGTTCGGCCTGGATCCGGGCGTGGCCACCACGCTGTTCTTCGTGGTGCTGGTGAGCCAGTGCGTCCTGCTGCTCCCCCGGTCCGCCACCGCAGCGGTGATCGTGATCATCCCGTTCGTCCACGCGCCGATGGACTCCTGGCAGCACGCGCTGCGGGAGGGGACGGGCCTGATCGCCTCGGTGCTGTTCGCCGCGGTCATCACCGAGCTGCTGCGGCGCGAACAGCAGCTGCGCCGCGACCTCGCGGAGGCGCACGAGCAGCTGCGCGACCACGCCGCGCAGGCCGAGCGGCTCGCCACCGCGCAGGAGCGCAACCGGGTGGCCCGCGACATCCACGACGGGCTCGGCCACTCCCTCACCGTCGTGCAGATGCAGGTCAAGGCCGCCCGCGCCGTGCTCGCCACCGACCCGGCGAAAGCTGACGAGGTGCTCGCGAAGGCCCAGCACCAGGCGGAGGAGGCCCTCGGTGCGGTGCGCCGGTCGGTGCGGGCCCTGCGGGAGCCGCGCTCGGCCGAACCGCTGCCCGACGCGCTGCGGACGCTCGCCGACGAGTCGTCCGCCGCGGGCGTGCCCACCCGGCTCGCCGTCTCCGGCACCCCGCGCTCGCTCCCCGACGAGGCGCACGAGGCGCTGTACCGGGCCGCCCAGGAGGGGCTCACGAACGTGCGCAAGCACGCCCGCGCCGGCCGGGCCGACCTGCTGCTGGACTACGGCGACGGCGCGGTCCGCGTGCAGGTCCGCGACGACGGCGTGGGGAGCGACGGCCGCTCAGCGGGCTTCGGCCTGGTCGGGCTGCGGGAGCGGGCCGCGCTGCTCGGGGGCGAGCTGCGCGTCGAGTCCGCGCCGGGCGATGGGCACACGCTCACGATGGAGGTGCCGGGATGAGCCCCGTCCGGATCCTGCTCGTCGACGACCAGTCCCTGTTCCGGGAGGCCCTCGCGACGCTGCTCGCCGTGCACGAGGGCGTCGAGGTGGTCGGCGAGGCGGGCGACGGGGACGAGGCGCTGCGCAAGGCCGCCGAGCTCGCGCCCGACGTGGTGCTCATGGACCTGCGCATGCCCGTGCTGGACGGCATCGGGGCCACCCGGCGGCTGCGGGTCGAGCATCCGGAGATCCGGGTCATCGCCCTCACCACGTTCGACGACGACGAGGACGTGTTCGCCGCGCTGCGGGCGGGCGCGGTGGGCTACCTGCTCAAGGACGTGTCCTCGGCGCGGCTCCTCGAGGCCGTGCAGGCGGCCGCCCGCGGCGAGTCGGTGCTGCAGCCGTCGGTGGCGGCGAAGGTGGTGGCCCGGTTCGCGCAGCTGCCCGACACGGCGCAGCCGGAGCGCCCGGCCGCCCAGCCGCTGGTCGTGCCGCTGTCGGAGCGCGAGCTGGACGTGCTGCGGCTGCTGGCCGACGGCCGCAGCAACCGGGAGATCGCCGGAGAGCTGTTCCTCGCCGAGGGCACGGTGAAGAACCACGTGACGAACGTGCTGTCGAAACTCGGCGCCCGCGACCGCACCCAGGCGGCGCTGCGCGCCCGCGCCCTCGGCCTGCTGTAGCGGGGGTCATGCCGGGTCATGACCCCCGGTCATGACTTCCGGCACGTGGCTGCACGGCCGTCCGCGGCGAGGCTTCCGGCCATGACAACCACGCACCCGAACCTCGGCCGCACCACCTCCCGCCGCCTGCTGCGTTTCGTCGCCCACTACGTCGAGATGGTCGTCGCCATGGTCGTCGGCATGGTGGCGCTCGGCCCGCTCTGGCCCGCCGACTGGGTGGTCCGCCCGGACGTGCACGCGATGGCGATGGCGCTGAACATGACGATCGCGATGGGCCTGTGGATGAGCGTCCGCGGCCACTCGTGGGCCCGCACCGCCGAGATGTGCGCGGCGATGGTCGTGCCGTTCGCGGTTCTGCTGGTGCCCTACTGGCTGGGCGCGATCTCCGCGACGACCGTCATGGTCGCCGCCCACGTGATCATGTTCCCGCTGATGCTCGTCGTCATGATCTGGCGCCGCTGCGACTACTGGCACTGAGCCCCACCGACCCCGAGACGGGCACCGAGATGGACCGCGTCCTCCGCCACACCGTCCGCATCCTCGCCGTCCTGGTCGCCGTGCTCGCGCTGCCCGCGGCGGTCGCGACCGTCTCCGCCACGGCGGCCTTCGGCGCCTACTACGCACCCGGCCCGCAGCGGCCCGTCCCCGCGGCCGCGCCGGTCCGGCACGACCCGGCCAAGCCGACCGCCGTGGTCGTCGTCGGCGCCGTGGGCGCCGAGGTCTCCGACACCCTCGCCCCGTACGAGATCCTCGCTGCGACCGACCGCTTCAACGTCTACACCGTGGGGCCGCAGCGCACGCCGGTCACGCTGACCGGCGGCCTGGACCTCGTGCCGGACCTCACGTTCGACGAGCTCGCCGAGCTGGCCGACCCGGCGCTCGTGGTCGTCCCGGCGCTGCCCGACCTGGGCGAGCCGACCACCGCACCGGTCACCGAGTGGCTCGCCGCTCAGGCCGGACGCGGCGCCCGGCTGCTGTCGATCTGCAACGGCGCGGGCGTGCTCGCCTCCGCCGGCCTGCTCGACGGCCGCCCCGCGGCCGCCCACTGGATGCAGCTGCGCGGCATGCAGGCCGAGTACCCGCAGGTGCGCTGGGTGCCCGGCCGGCGCTTCGTCGACGACGGCGACGTCGTCAGCACCGCGGGCATCCTGTCCGGCATCGACGGGACGCTGCACGTGGTGGAGCGGATGCTGGGGCCGGCCGTGGCCCGCGACGCCGCGACCGCGATCGGCTGGCGCCACTACGGCGCCGACTCCCCGGTGCACACCGGGCCCCCCGTCCCCGACCCGGCGGTGATCCTGAACGGCGGCTTCCTGCCCGACCCCCCGACGGTCGGCGTGGCGCTCACCGACGGCGTCGGCGAGCTCGCGCTCGCCGCGGTGTTCAACACGCAGGCCCGCTCGCTCGCCACCCGCGCGCTCGCGGTCAGCGACGACGGCGGCCCGGTGCGCTCCCGGCACGGGCTGACGTTCCTGCCGCGCGCCGAGCTCGCCGGCGCAGCACCCCGGCTCGACCGGCTGATCGTGCCCGGTGGGGGCCCGGTCGCGCCGGTGCCGGGCGCGCCCCAGCCGGAGTACCTGCCCCAGGACCGCTTCGCCTTCGACGCGACCGTGGCCGACCTGGCCGCGACCACCGACGTGGCGACGGCGCGCTGGGTGGCGAAGGTGCTCGAGCTGCCCGACGACGACCTCGCGCTCGACGGCCCCGCCTGGCCGTGGCTCCCGACCCTCGTGCTCGCGGCGCTGGTGCTCGTGGGGTTGCTGTTACATCAAATCATCGCCAAGATCCTCGACCGCCGTCGTGGCAGGGGTCACACTCAGTCGGCATGGCGGACTCAGCACCGACCCAGGCCCAACCCGAGCTGAAACGGGCCATCGGCCCAGGTCTCCTGCTCTTCTTCGTCGTCGGTGACATCCTCGGCACGGGGATCTACGCCCTGACCGGGTCGGTCGCCGAAGTGATCGGCGGCGCGCTGTGGATCCCGTTCCTCGGCGCGTTCGTCGTCGCGTTCCTGACCGCGTTCAGCTACCTGGAGCTCGTCGGGAAGTACCCGGGCGCGGGCGGGGCGGCGCTGTACACCCACCGCGCGTTCGGCATCCAGTTCCTGACCTTCATGGTCACGTTCACGGTCATGTGCTCGGGCGTGACCTCGGCGGCGTCGGCGGCCAAGGCGTTCGGCGACACCTACCTCAGGGAGTTCGCGGTCCTGCCGCTGTGGCTCGTGGCCCTGGTCTTCGTGGCCGGGCTCGCCATCATCAACTACCGCGGGGTCGGCGAGTCGGTGAAGGCCAACGTGCTGCTCACCTGCATCGAGGTGAGCGGTCTTGCGATCATCATCATCTTCGGGTTCTGGGCGATCGGGGCCGGCCAGGGCGACGCCGGCCGGCTCGTCGAGATCAACACGGGCGAGACGGGGCCGGTCCTGGCCATCACCACCGCCGTCTCGCTGGCGTTCTTCGCGATGGTCGGGTTCGAGGACTCGGTGAACATGGCCGAGGAGACCAAGGACCCGGTCAAGATCTTCCCGCGGGCGATGCTGCTCGGCATGGGGGTGGCCGCCACGATCTACGTGCTCGTCGCGATCGTCTCCTCGATGCTGATCCCCGCCGAGGACCTGGCCGCGGCGAAGAGCGGGGCGCTGCTTCGGGTGCTGGAGGTCGCTTCGCCCGGCTTCCCGCTGCAGCTGTTCGCGGGGATCGGGCTCCTCGCCGTGATCAACTCCGCCCTGATCAACATGCTGATGGCGAGCCGGCTGCTCTACGGCATGGCCAACGAGCGCGTGCTGCCGCGGGTGTTCGCCACCGTGCACCCCACCCGCCGCACGCCGTGGGTGTCGATCATCTTCAGCAGCGTGATCGCCTACGTCCTGGTGGTCAGCGTCGACATCAGCGTGCTGGGTGGCACCACCGCGCTGCTCCTGCTCGCCGTGTTCACGGTCGTCAACGTCGCGGTGCTGGTGCTGCGCAAGCGGCCCGTCGAGCACCGGCACTTCCGCGCCCCGACGTGGGCGCCCGTGCTCAGCGTGTTCCTGTGCGGTTTCCTCGCCACCCCGCTGTCCGGCCGCCCGGCGGTGCAGTTCCTCATCGCGGGCATCCTGCTCGCGGTCGGCGTGGTGCTGTGGGGCATCAACCACCTCGTCGTGGGCCGGGTGGAGTTCGACCCCAGCCACCTCGACGACAGCCGCGAGCACTCGCACCCGATCGACCCGCCGAAGTGACGCGCGCGGCGCACCGATCCCGGGTCGGCCCGGGACCGGTGCGCCCGGTCAGCCGGTCGTGACCAGCTCGAAGTGCACGGTCCGGCCGGTGCGCCGCCGCCCGATCCGGTGGGCGAGCGGCACGACCACGCCGTGCAGGAACGGGTGCCTGCGCCGCAGCAGCCACGCGGCCCGCTTCGCCTCCTCTCCGTCGAGCAGCCGCGCCGTGCCGCGGACGGCGGGCCCGAGCGGCCTGCCGAAGAAGGTGGACGGGGCCACCTCGACGGTCGGGTCGCGACGCAGCCTGCGGGTCTTGCCCGCCTTCGCGAACGAGCGGAACACCGCGCGGTCACCGCTCACCGCGATGCTCACCGGCGTGCTGACCGGGGTGCCGTCCCGGCGGAACGTCGTCATGGCGACGGTGCGGCGGCTCGTGAACGCGGGCGGTGCGATCGCCATCATCACCTCCAGTCGGTCGGGTCCCGACCGGAGACGAGGCACCGGGGCCGGCTGTGACGAGCCGGCCGCGCCTGCGCAGCGGCGCCGGGCGGACCGCCTGGATCGCCGCGTTGAGGTACGCCCCGATGATCACCGCGAGCGCGATGAAGTACATGCCGAGCAGGAACGCGATCGGCGCCGCGAGCGCCCCGTACGTGTAGCCGGTGCTGGTGATCCAGTCGAGGTAGAGCCGCAGGCCGGTGGCCCCGACCAGGAACACGACCGCCGCCAGCACCGCCCCGGGCAGCCCCCGGTGCCACGGCGGCTTGAGCGGCAGCGCGATCTTGTAGAGCGTGGCGAGCGCCAGCACCAACACCACGACGAGCGCGGGCAGGTAGACCGCGTTCACCACCGTCCACGCCGCGGGCTCGACCGGGTCGGGCAGCAGCGGGAGCAGCCGCTCGGGCCCCAGCGCGGCGAGCGGGAGCGCCACGATGCCGACGGCGAGGCCGGCCAGGTAGAGCAGGATCGCGAGGCTGCGCTGCCACAGCCAGCCGCGCACCGGGAACTGGTCGTGGGCCCGGGTGATCGCGTCGACGAACGTGGCCATCGCCGAGGAGCCGGACCAGAAGCTCAGCAGGAACCCGATCGAGACCACCTCGCCCCGCGCGGAGGTGAGGATCTCGGCCACGGTCGGGGCGATGATCTCCTCCACGGCGTTGCGGCTGAACACGCCGCCCGACGTGCGGGTGATCCACTCCTGCACGGCCACCACCGTGTCCGGGCCGAACCAGCGCTCGGCGTACCCGAGCAGGCCGAACAGCCCGAGCAGCAGCGGGGGCAGCGAGAGCGTCTGCCAGAACGCCGCGGACGCGGACTGGCCGAGCACGTCGTCGTCCCACGCCCTGACCAGCAGCCGGGTGAGCACACGCCGGGCGGGCGCCGGGCCCCGCGCGGCGCCGGGCACCGGGCGCCCTTCGCCTAGGCCGGACGCTGCGGGCTGCCGTTCGGGTGCGGCACGCCCTCGGGCACGGCCGCGTCGGCGACCGCCTCGGCCGCGGCCTCCTCGGCCTGCGCGGCGTCCTCCTTGGCGATCGCGGCCAGCTCGTCGGACTCCACCGTGCGCTCGCGGGTGGCGGGCGAGCGCGGGACGGCCTCGGAGAAGGCCTTCGAGACGCCCTGCAACGCGGAGGTGACCTCGCTGGGGATCACCCAGAACGTGTTGCCCTCACCCTGGGCGAGCTGCGGCAGGACCTGCAGGTACTGGTAGGCGAGCAGCTTCGGGTCCGGGTCGTTGCGGTGCACGGCCTGGAACACCTCGTCGATCGCCCTCGACTGGCCCTCGGCCTTGAGGATCGCGGCGGCCCGCTCCCCCTCGGCCCGCAGGATCGCGCCCTGCTTGTCGCCCTGCGCGGTGAGGATCTGCGACTGCCGCTGGCCCTCCGCGGACAGGATCGCCGCGCGCTTGTCCCGCTCCGCGCGCATCTGCTTCTCCATCGCGTCCTTGATCGTCCGCGGCGGGTCGATGGCCTTGATCTCCACCCGGTTGACCCGCAGCCCCCACTTGCCGGTGGCCTCGTCCAGCACGCCGCGCAGCAGGCTGTTGATCCGGTCCCGCGAGGTCAGGGTCTCCTCGAGGTCCATCGAGCCGACCACGTTGCGCAGCGTGGTGACCGTGAGCTGCTCGACGGCCTGCAGGTAGTCGGCGATCTCGTAGGCCGCGGCCCGCGGGTCGGTGACCTGGAAGTAGAGGACGGTGTCGATCTCGACGACCAGGTTGTCCTCGGTGATCACCGGCTGCGGCCGGAACGACACGACCTGCTCGCGCAGGTCGATCATCGGGTAGACGCGGTCGATGTAGGGGATCACGAAGTTCAGGCCCGGCTGCAGCGTGCGCAGGTAGCGGCCGAGCCGCTCGACGTTGCGCGCCCGCGCCTGCGGCACGATCCGCACCGCCTTCACCACCGTGACCACGGCGAACAGCGCGATGAGCAGGCCGACCACCATCAGGGCGTAGTCGGAGGTCATGGTCACTCCCTGGGGTAGACGACGGCGGTGGCGCCGTCGATCTGCAGGACGCCGACCGCGGCCCCGGCCGGGATGACGACGGAGTCGTCGATCGACCGCGCCGTCCACTCCTCACCGCCGATCCGCACGCGACCGGCCTGCCCGGTGACCTCCTGCACCACGTACCCCGGCTTGCCGACGAGCGCCTCCGTCCCGAACCGGGTGCTGCTGCCCGAGCCGGTCAGGTGGCGCCGCGCGACGGGGGCGAGCAACCCGACGCCGGCGACGGCCGCGCCGGAGAACACGACGAACTGCACCGGCACCGGGAGCCCGAGCGCCGCGGCCAACGCGGTGATCAGGGCTGCGCCACCGAGGATCCCCACCGCCGCGGTGAGCGTGAAGATCTCGATGACGATCAGACCGACGGCGGCGACCAACCAGATGACCCACATGTCCACGGCCATCGCACCCTCCCGCCCACGACAACGGGGGCTGACCACCCCAGTATGCGCCCGCGTACCTGCGGAAAGAAGGGCTCGCGGCCCCGCGGGGTCAGCCGATGCGGTGGCGCAGCCGAACCGGGCCGCCCGGGAGCGCCGCGCTGGAGATCAGCTCGAGCGACCGCGCCGGGGCCCGGCCGCCGTGCCACACCCGTTGCCCCGGCCCGCGAGCACGGGGTGGCCGAGCAGGCTGACCTGGCAGAGCAGGCCGCGCTCGAGCAGGGCGCCGATCAGCGCGCCGCCGCTGTCGACCCGCACGACGCGGGCGCCGTGGCGCTCGGCGAGCGCGGTCAACGCGGCGGCGAGGACCCGCTCGTCGCCGACGACCAGCTCGGGGACGTCGGCCCGGGGCGGATGCCCCGGTGTGGCGCGGCGCGCAGCGCGAGCACACCCGACCAGTGGCGACGCCGGCCAGCGCCTCCCACTCGCGCACCCGGGCCCGGCCGTCGACCACCGCGAGCAACGGGGCGCCGGGCGGCGCGGGCCTGCGCGGCGCCCCCGCGAGCGCCGGCTCCTCGGCCAGGACCGTGTCGGCGCCGACCAGCGTGACGTCCTCGGACCACGTTCCCGCCGGCTCGTGGAAGCGGCCGACGTCCGGGAGGAAACCGGTGGTGGCGCCGTCGAGTGCGACCGCGACGTGGGCGACGACGCGCGGGCGGTCCACGCGGCGACGGTAGGACGCACCCCCGGCGTAACCGCGTGGCACGCTCCTGTTCGTGCAGGTGCTGGTGGTCGAGGACGACGACGGCGTGGCCGGCGCGGTGGTGGAGGCGCTCGCGACGCACGGACACCGGGTCGAGCGGGTCGGGCGGGCGGTGGACGTGTGGCCGCACCTGCGCGGCGCCGACCTCGTGCTGCTGGACCTGGGCCTGCCCGACGGCGACGGCATGGAGGTGCTGCGCAGGCTGCGCCGGGTCACGACCACGCCGGTGCTGGTGCTGACCGCGCGGGACGCCGAGCGGGACGTCGTGCGCGGCCTGCGCCTCGGCGCCGACGACTACCTGGTCAAACCGGTGCGGCTGCGGGAGCTGCTGGCGCGGGTCGACGCCGTGGTGCGGCGCACGCGCGCCGCGGCGGCCGCCCCCGCCGACGTGGTGGAGATCGAGGACCTGCGGGTGGACCTGACCGCGCGCCGGGCGACGGTCGGGGGCAGCGAGATCGCGCTGACCGCCAAGGAGTTCGACATCCTCGCCGCGCTCGCCCGACGCCCGGGCGCGGCGGTCAGCCGCCAGCAGCTGCTCGACGAGGTGTGGGGCGACGCCTACCTCGCCGTCTCGCGCTCGTTGGACGTGCACCTCACGTCGCTGCGCAACAAGCTCGGCCGCCCCGGCCTGCTCGCCACCATCCGCGGGTTCGGCTACCGGCTCGGCCGATCGTGAGGCGCAGGCTCCTCGTCGTGCTCTCGGCGTTCGCGCTGGCGGCGGTCGCCGGGTTCGCGGTGCCGCTGCTGCAGAGCACCGCGGCGGGCCGCACCCAGGAGTTCGTGCTGACCCGCACCGGCGACCTCGACCGGTTCGCCGCGCTCGCCCAGCAGGCCACGGGGCCGTCCGGGGCGGGACAGCTCGCGCAGGAGGTGCAGGCCCACCACGCCGTCTACGGCGAGGGCGTCGTGGTCGTCGATCGCTCCGGCCGGGCGATCGTCGAGGCGGGCCTGCGCGCCGACGACCCGGCCGTCGTCGCCGCCGTCGACGCGGCGCTGCGCAACCAGCCGACGGCCCGGCCGGTCGGGCTGCGGCCGTGGTCGACCGCCCCGATCCTGTTCGCCCGCCCGATCGGCACCGGCACCCAGGTGGGCGGCGCCGTCGTGCTGCGGGCCGAACCCGCCGCCGCGGCCGCCGACATCGCCACCGCGTGGGCGGTGGTGCTGCTCGGCGCGCTGGTCGCCGCGCTGGCCTGCGCGGTGCTCGCGCTGCTGCTGGCCCGGTGGGTGCTGCGCCCGATCCGGGAGCTCGCGGCCGGCCTCGGCGCGGTCGCGGCGGGCCACCCGGGCGCGCACGTGTCGCCGCGCGCGGGCCCGGTCGAGCTGCGCGAGCTGGCCGCCACGTTCAACCGGATGTCCGACGCCGTCGCCACCAGCGCCGAGGAGCAGCGCAGGCTCGTGGCCGACACCTCCCACCAGCTGCGCAACCCGCTCGCCGCCCTGCGGCTGCGCGTCGACACCCTCGACCCGCACGTCGTCCCGGAGGGCCGGGCCACCTACCGGTCCACCGTGCTGGAGCTCGACCGCCTGGAGGCGCTGCTCGACGGGCTGCTCGACCTGGCCTCGGCGGAGAGCCGCGCCACCGCGCTCGCCGCGGGCGCCCCGTCGGACGACCGCGTCGAGCTCACCGCCGTCGTCGCGGAGCGGCTCGACGCGTGGCGCGAGGCCGCGCTCGAGGCCGGGGTGCGCCTGGAGGCGGCTCCCCACCCCGAGCCGGTGGAGGCGGCCTGCACCGCGTCCGAGGTGGAGCAGCTGCTGGACGTGCTGCTGGACAACGCGGTCAAGTACGCGGGCCGCGGCGCCACCGTCCGGATCTCGGTCGCCGCGGGTGACGCCCGGGCGCTCGTCGAGGTGCGCGACGACGGGCCCGGCCTGCCCGCCGAGCAGCTGGAGCAGGCCACGCAGCGGTTCTGGCGGGCGCCCGGCAGCACCGCCCGCGGCTCCGGGCTGGGCCTGCCCATCGCCGAGCGCCTGGTCACCGCCCGGGGCGGCACCCTGTGCCTGTCCTCCCCGCCCGGGGCGGGGCTCGTCGTGACGATCGAGCTGCCGGCATGAGCGGGCCGTCGCGCCGCGCGTTCCTGCGCGGGCTCCTCGCCGCCCCGCTCGTCGCGGGCTGCACGGGCGGGTCGGCGGGCCCGCTCGTGCTGGCCGCGGGCGAGCCGGGCGGGTTCTACGTCGAGTTCGGCGAGCTGCTGGCCGAGGCGCTCGGGGCGGCCGGCGTGCCCGCGGCCGTCGTCAACACCGGGGGCAGCGTGGAGAACATCCAGCAGCTCCGCGACGGCGCCGCCGCGATCGGCCTCGCGCTCACCGACATCGCCCTCGCCGCCCGCAACGGGGAGGACCCGTTCGGCGGCCCGGTCCCGCTGCTCGCGCTCGGGCGCGTCTACGAGAACTACATGCAGCTGGTGGTCCGCGCCGAAGACCCCGCGACCAGCACCGCGGACCTGGCCGGGCGCCCGGTCTCGCTCGGCGCCGTCGGCTCGGGTGCGGCCGTGTTCGGCGACCGGCTGCTCGCGACCGCGGGCATCGCCGCCGACGTGACCCACCGCCCGCTGCGCGACGCGGTGGCCGCGCTCGAGGCGGGCACCGCCGACGCGCTCCTGTGGTCGGGAGGCGTGCCCACGCCCGCGCTCGCCGAGCTGGCGGCACGCCGCCCGATGCGGCTGCTGCCGCTCGCGGAGCACCTGCCCGCGCTGCGCGCCCGCCACGGCGAGGTCTACGGGCCCGTCACCGTGCCCGCCGACGCGTACGGCCCCGCCGCACCGGTGCCGACCGTGGGGGTGGCGAACCTGCTGATCTGCACCGCCGCCCTGCCCGACGAGACCGCGGCCGCGGTGGCGCGCACCCTCGTCACCGCCGCACCCGCGCTGGTGCCGGAGTCGGCGGTCGGCACCCAGTACCTCGACCAGCGCTCGCTCATCGGCACCGGCGAGGTCCCGCTGCACCCCGGTGCCGCGGCCGCGTACCGCGAGCTGCACGGCTGACCTAAGAGCCGGTTAAGAACGCGCGGCGCTCCCCTTTCGCCACCTTACGGTCGGCGCGAGGACAGTCCCCGACATCGACGAGGAGCGGGAGATGAGCACCGAGACCACGACGGTGAGCCCACCCACCGGGTTCGGCGCGAAGATCAGACAAGTGGGGCCGGGACTGCTCGCCGCGGCCGCGGGCGTCGGAGCGGGCGACCTCGTCGCCACGATGGTCGCCGGCGCCCGGTTCGGCACCGTGCTGCTGTGGGCGGCGGTGCTCGGCGCGATCCTGAAGCTGGCGCTCGCCGAGGGCGTGGGTCGCTGGCACCTCGCATCGGGCTCCACGCTGCTCGACGGCTGGCGGCGGCTCGGCCGCTGGGCGACGGTCTTCTTCGGCGTCTACATCGTGATCTGGGGCTTCGTGTACGGGGCCACCGCGATGTCGGCCGTCGGCCTGCCGCTCAACGCCCTGTTCGGCGGTCTCGACGTCCGCTACTGGGCGATGATCGCCGGCGTCGTCGGGCTCGTGCTGGTGTGGTTGCAGCGCTACGAGATCTTCGAGAAGTTCATCACCGTCCTGGTGCTGATCAAGTTCGTCACGGTGGTGTCGGTGGCCGTCCTCGTGGCGCCCGACCTCGTGGCCCTCGCCGGTGGGCTCGCACCCCGGCTGCCCGACGGCTCGGTGATCTACGTGCTCGGCCTGATCGGCGGCGTCGGCGGCACGATCACCATGGCCGCCTACGGCTACTGGATGATCGCGAAGGGCTGGAAGGGCACCGGCTGGCTGTCGATGATGCGGCTCGACAACGCCGTCGGCTACACGATGACCGCGATCTTCGTGATCGCGATGCTCATCGTCGGCGCGGAGCTGCTGCTCGGCCAGGACCTCACCGAGAACGACCGCGGCCTGCTCGTCCTCGCCACCGAGCTGGGCGGCCGCTACGGCGACTGGGCGCGGATCCTGTTCCTGGTCGGCTTCCTCGCCGTCACCACCACGTCCCTGCTCGGCGTGTGGAACGGCGTCAGCCTGCTGTTCACCGACTGGACCCGCGCGATCCGGATGCCGCACGGCGCGGCCGCCGAGATCGCGGCCGAGTCGCTGCGCACCGAGCACTCCACCGCCACCGAGACCGGCTACGAGGCCAGGGCCGCCGAGCGCAGCCTGCCGTTCCGCGCGTACCTGATCTGGCTCACGATCCCGCCGATGGCACTGCTGTTCTTCGACCGCCCGTTCGCGCTCACGCTCGTCTACGGCGTGCTCGGCGCGGCGTTCATGCCGTTCCTCGGCATCACGCTGATGCTGCTTCTGAACTCGAAGCGGATCGCGCCGGACGGCCGGTCGGGCTGGCTGTCGAACAGCCTCCTCGGGGTGGCGTCGGCGCTGTTCGTCGTGCTGCTGGTGACCGACCTCGTGAACCGGTTCTCCTGAGCCGCCCTCGCGGCCGCGCGGCCCCGGCCGGTCAGCGGTCGGGGCCGTCGCCGCCCCGCCCGGCGAGCTGCTCCTCCAGCTCCGCGATCCGCCGGCGCGCCGCGGCGAGCTCGTCCTGGAGCGCCACGATCCGGGCCGCGGCGTCGAGCGTCAGCCCCTCGTCGAACAGGGCGCGCATCCGCGTGGCCAGCACCAGCTGCCGCCGCGAGTAGCGGCGGTGGCCACCGGCCGATCGCGCCGGGGTGAGGACGCCCGCGGCGTCCAGGCTGCGCAGGAACGCCGGCTGCACGTCGATCAGCTCGGCGGCCTGGCCCATCGTCATGGATGGGTAGTCATCGTCGTCGAGCCGATCGACTCCCACCTCGGAAAGGCCTCCCGCACACGGATGGGCCCGGTCGCCTCCGACCGGGCCCGCACTTCAACCTGACATCGGTGTAGATGATCTCGCTACGTCCAGGCGATCATCACCTCCCCGTGCCACTCGGGCTTCCGGTGGAAGCTCCGGACACCAAAAACTGTAGTCCCGACTGCAGATGTCGGCAACAGAACGCGGGGTGTCCCCGAGGTCGGCGCGGGGCCTCCAGGTCGATCTCGACGGGGAAGGGCTCGACCGCGGTGAACGTGCCGGTGACCGCACCGTCGTCGACGTAGCCGAACCCGCCCGCCCGGTGGCAGGCAGGCAGCGACACCGGCTCGGCCGGGTCCCCCGTCCAGTGGTGCGGGATCCCGGCGTCGGCGTACTCGCTGCGCTCCTGGACGTGGTCGGTGCGGACCGACCCCGGGGAGACGACCTCGACCACGAGGACGACCTCCGACGCCCGGAGGACCCCACCCTCGCGACGTACCCGCATCCGGGCCGCTTCGGGGGTGACGAGCGGTCGGACCCGGTACCCGGCGCTTCCAGCGGCGCCGGCTGCACAGCCCCTCCGGCACCTGCGCCCGGAGCATGACGGCCGGCTCGAAGGTGGCGTGGTCGTGGTCGAACGCCGGGCTCGGCGACGTCAGCAACCGCCGCTCCACCAGCCGCTGTAGCCGAGTTCGATCTCGCCGATCTCGAGGTGCTCGGCCACGGTCGGCAGGTGTCGCGGGGCGACCGGCCGGATCGTCACGGGCCCCTCCCCTCGGGACCGCGATTCCCGCAGAGCAGGCGGGCACGGGGTCGCGTTCCCGCGCCGGGTACCCCGATCAGCGGCGGACCAGCGCGGCCTCGGCGAGCCCGGTGACCATGCCGCGGAAGACCCGCGTCAGCGTGCGCGCGTAGATCCAGCCGGTGCCGGGGACGGCGGGGCGGAACGTGGCGCTCCACCGGATGCGCGTGCCCGCCTCGACCGGGGTGAGCTCCGCCACCGCCGTGTAGTCGCGCAGCGCCAGCCCGGACAGCAGCTTGTAGCTCAGCCGGCGTGGCGCCTCCCGCTCCACGATCTCCTCGCGGACGCGGTGGCGGCCGGTGACGAACACGGCGATGCCGCCGATCCCGTCGGGGGTGCCGTCCGCGCCGGGCCGCTCCGCGGAGTGCGACCCGAGCGGCGACCAGCTCGGCCACGTGGACCGGTCGGACAGCAGCGCCCACACCTCCTCCGGCGTGGCGCTGCTGGTCGCCTCGGCGGCGATGTGCTGGAGTTTCACGTCATCCTCCCGATGAACAGCTCCATGGCGGCGTCCGCACCGGCGCGGTCGCCGGTGGCGAGCAGGTCGAGCAGCAGGCCGCGCACGGTCGCGAGCCCCAGCCGCGCGGCGGCGGCCGCGTCGTCGGGCGCCCAGCCCCGGCGGACGAGGAGCGCGGTGAGCTGGTCGAGCCAGGACGGCACCACCCACTCGAGCATCGGCGCCGCGCCGGGGTCGCCCTGCAGCGCCCGGCCGTAGAGCTCGAAGAACAGCCGCTCGTGCGGGTGCAGCCGGGGGTCGGCGACCCGCTGCCACATGCGGCGGGTCAGCTCGGCGGCGGAGGCGTGCTCGTCGGCGGCGAGCTCGGCGATGGCGGCGCGCTGCTGCTCCTCGACGCGGCGCACGACCGCGAGCAGGAGCCCGTCGCGCGAGCCGAAGTGGTAGATCAGCATCCGGTGGCTGGTGCCGATCGCCGACGCGATGCTGCGGAGGGTGGCCCCGCCGAGGCCGTGCTCGGCGAGGTGGGCGATCGCGGCGTCGAGCAGCGCCGCCTTCGCGTCCCCCTGCACGCCGGCGACTGTACCACTTGGTACAGACTCTCTTCCGGCGAACGGCGCGGGGGCGGCTACGGGTGCGGGCGGGGCCGCTCGTTCACCGGAACGCGTCGGCCTTCTTGCGGGCCCACTGCGCGAACGTGGTGGCCGGCCGCCCGGTGATCTCCTCGACCAGCCGGTTGGCCTCCTGCGGGTGCTGCACGAGGTCGCGCATCCCGTCGACGTACCACCGCGCGAACTCCCCCATCGCGGGCTCCAGCACGGCGACCGCCTCCTCGTGGCTCACCTCGACGAGCGGGATCTCCCGCCCCAGCGCGGCGCCGATGTGGCGCACCATCTCCGCCCGGGTGAGCGTCTCCGGGCCGGTGAGCAGGTACTCCTTGCCGGCGTGGCCGTCGGTGAGCAGCACCTTCGCCGCCACGGCCGCGATGTCGGCCATGTCGATGGGCGCGTTCGCCGCGCCCGGGTAGCCGTCGCGCACCTGGCCGGTGGTCCGGATCTGCTCGGCCCAGACCAGCATGTTGTCCATGAACTCGCCCGGCGACAGGTGGGTCCAGGCCGCCCCCGACTCCTCGACGGCGGTGGCGACCGGGGCCCACCACGAGTCCTTCGGGCCGGACACGTCGACGATGTAGCGCACGCCTGCCTTGACGGCCATGGCGGTGACCTCGCCGACCGTCGACTCCAGCGGCGCGAGGTACATCTTCTCGACCCCGTCGAACACCCCGCCGAGCGTCTCCGGGCGGCCGATGTAGCCGCGGACGACCTCGACCTGCGGTGGCAGCGCCGCCTTCTCCGGCTTGTTCGTCAACGCCCGCACGTCCGTCGCCCCGGCCGCGAGCAGCTCGTCGACGACCAGCCGCCCGATGTTGCCCGTCGCCCCCGTCACCAGGATCATGCGCGGCAGGTTAGCGCGTACACTGTACCGAGTACAAGGTACGCGGTTTTACTCCGATACGACCGCCACCTCGAGGACGAGCGGCTGAGAGCGCTCGCGCAGCGTGGGCACGACCTCGTCGAGGGCCGCGACGAGCGCGGCGTGGTCGGCGACGCGGCGGGCCGGGCACCCGAGCGACTCGGCCAGCCCGGCGATGCTGACCTCGGCGAACCCCGGCCACGGCGGCTTGCCGCCGCGCTGCGCGGCGAGCCGGTCCATGATCGCGTAGCCGCCGTTGGCGAGCACGACGAACAGCACGCCCACGCCGTAGTGCGCCGCGCTCCACAGCGCCTGGATCCCGTAGAGCGACGACCCGTCGCCCACCACCGCCACCACCGGGCGGGTCGGGGCCGCCATCCGCACCCCGATCGCCGCGGGCAGGCCGAACCCCAGCCCGCCCATCGCGGCGCTCAAGAACCCGAGCGGGCTGCGCGCGGGCAGCAGCCGGTGCAGGTCCGGGCGGCTGGACGGCGTCTCCTCGACGACCACGGTCTCCGCCGGGACGCGCGCGGCGAGCGCCGCCATCACGTGCGCGGCCCGCAGCGGCTCGCCCTCCCCCGGCCCGGGCGGCGCCGGGGCCCGGGAGACGACGGGCGGCTCGGCGCCCGGCCGGTCCGGCACCCGCTCGGCGAGCAACGCGCACACCGCGGCCGGGTCCGCGAGCACGGCGAGGTCGGCCGGGCTGTGGTGAGCGTCCTCCTGGTCGTCGGTGACGATCGCGACGGTCGTGCCCGCCTCGACGAGCGGCCCCTCCTCGTACGGGTACTGGCGGAACACCGGCGCCCCGACCGCGAGGACGAGGTCGTGCCCGGCGAGCGCGTCCCGCAGCCCCGACCGCCCGGCGGGCAGGTGCCCGGCGAACTGCGGGTGGTCCTGCGGGAAGCCGGCGCGCGCCGCGAACGGCTCCTGCCACACCGGGCAGCGCAGCCGCTCCGCCAGCCGGACCAGCGCCCGCCAGGTCGCCGGGGAGTCGGCGTCGGCCCCCACCACGAGCACCGGGGACGTCGCCCCGGCGACGAGGGCGGCGAGCTCGTCGACGGCCTCGGGCCGGGCGGCGTCGGCCCGGCGCAGCACCGCGGGGGCCGGGACCGGGCCGTCCTCCGCGGGCGCCGACCAGTCGTCGCTCGGCACGACGACCAGCGCCGGGCCCCGACCGGCGCGCGCCTCGTGCCACGCCCTCGCCACCGCACCCGGCACGTCCTGCGGCCGCGCGGGCGTGCGCACCCACACCGGGTAGCTGCCCGCGAGCCCCTCCAGCTCGCCCGCGAGGAAGGGCTGGAGCGCGAGGTGGCGCCGGTCCTGCTGGCCCACCAGCACGACCAGCGGCACGCGGTTCACCCGCGCTGTGGCCAGCGCCCCGACCGCGTTGCCCAGGCCGGCGGTGGTGTGCAGGTTGACCAGGGCGGGCCGTTCCAGCGCGGTCGCCCACCCGGTGGCCATGCCGACGACGGATCCCTCGTGCAGGGCGAGGACGAACTCGATGTCGTCGGGCAGGTCGGTGAGGAACGGGATCTCCGTCGACCCGGGGTTGGCGAAGATCGTGGTGAGCCCGTGGCGGCGCAGGACGTCGAACGTGGCGTCGCGGACGGTGCGGCTCACGCGTTCACCTTCCGCGCGGCCCCGACCGCCGCCACGGCGAGCCCGCCCACCGCCGCGACCACCGCGAAGACGTAGAAGCCCCACGGGTAGGCGATCCCCGCCGTGAGCAGCGCGCCGCCGATCAGCGGGCCGCTGATCGCGCCGAAGCGGCCCACCCCGCTGGCCGCGCCGATCGCGGTGCCGCGAGCCGCGGCCGGGTAGTGCTGGCTGATGTAGGCGTAGACGAGCACCTGCGCGCTGAACACGAACACCCCGGCCAGCAGCACGCCGACGTACACGCCGATCCCGGGCAGCCGGATCGACAGCAGCGCGAGGAACAGCGCGGCCGCGGCGAACCAGGCGAGCACGGCGGGCCGCACCCCGATCCGGTTGGCGACCTGCCCGGCCACCAGCAGGCCGACGATCGCGCCGATGTTCAGCACGAGCAGCAGCGCGAGCGCGGCCCCCAGTTCGTACCCGGCCGACCGCATGATCTCCGGCAGCCACGTGTTCAGGCCGTAGACCAGCAGCAGGCCCATGAACGAAGCCACCCAGAACGCGATCGTGGCGCGCAGGTACCCGCCGCGGAAGAGGATCGCGACGGGGTTGTGCCGCTCGCGCTCCTTGTCGGCGAGGAACGACTCCGACTCGGGCAGGTACCGCACGATCAGCGGCACCAGGACGAGCGCGGGAAGCGCCCCGATGACGAACATCGCCCGCCAGCCCAGCGCGGGGATGACGACGATCCCGAGCAGCGCGGTGACCACGGCGCCGACGTGGTAGCCGGTCATCAGCACGGTGGTCGCACCACCGCCCTTCCCGACCTTGGCGTACTCGTTGACCAGCGCGATCGCCACCGGCAGCACCCCGCCCAGGCCGAGCCCGGCGAGGAAGCGCAAGGCGCCGAACGTCCAGGGGTCCGGGGCCACCGCGCACAGCAGCGTGAGCACCGAGAACCCGGTGACGGTGTAGAGCAGCGCCCGACGCCTGCCGATGATGTCGGTGATCGCGCCGATCGCGATCGCCCCGACCATCACGCCGACGAGGCCCACCGAGGAGATCAACGCCCCGGTGTTCGGCGTGAGTCCCCAGACCCCGTCGCGGAGCATCGGGGACAGGACGACACCGAGCACGACCAGGTCGAAGCCCTCGAGGGCCACCGACGACCACGCGAGCGGAGCCACCCACCGGGCGCCCTCACGGGCGCGGGCCGGGTTCTGCGCCGAGTTCTGCGCGGGATTCTGCGTTGGATCCGCGGACATGCGGCGGAGTATCGGCACGGCGCTCGCGCGCCGTCAGGACGTCCTCGCACTGAGCGGAAAACCGGGATCGGGGGACGAGGGCGCGGCCCACGGCGGAGGCGGTCAGCAGCACCGCGGGCACCAGCGGCTGGAGGTTCTCGGTGCTGCTCGGCACCACCACGGAGACGCTCGCCACCACGTCGCCGGTCGGGCCGACGATCGGGGCCGCGACCGAGGCCGCGCCGTCGGTCATCTCGTCGCGCGACAGGCAGTAGCCCACCCTGCGGATCTCGGCGAGCGCGACGGTCAGCTCGTGCGGGTCGGTGATCGTGCCCTTCGCCATGCGCGGCAACCCGCGGGCGATCACCTCGGCGACGACCTCCTGCGGCGCGTACGCGAGCAGCACCTTCCCGGGGCCGCTGGCGTGGGCGGGCATCCGCCTGCCCACGCGCGAGCGCACCGGGACGTCCGCGTGGCCCGGCAGCCGTTCGAGGAACAGCGCCTGGTGGCCGTCGAGCACCACGAGGTGCACGACCTGGCCGGTGACGGCGCCGAGGTCCTGCAGGTACGGCAGCGCGGCGTCGCGCAGGTCGCGGGCGAGCGGGGCGAGGGAACCGACCTGCCACAGCCGGATCCCGATCCGGTACCGCCCGCGCGCGGGCCGCTCGAGGGCGCCCCAGGCCACGAGCTCGGCGACCAACCGGTGCACGGTGGCCGCGGCCAGTCCGGTGGCCGCCACGATCTCCCCGAGCGTCTGCTCGGGCCGCTCGTCGGAGAACGACCCCAGCACCGCGAGCGCCCGGTCGAGCACCGACCGGCCCGGCTCCGAGGTCCCACCCGCCATCGAACGCTCCCCCGACCGATGAGTTCCTGCGCGCCCCCGGGTCCTACCTCGCGACACCACGACCACGCCACCCGGAGGAGAAGATGACCGAGCTCGCCACCGACCCCACTGCCCGGCGCCGGGCGCCTCGCACCCCGTCCCGCGCGACGAGCGTCACGCTGTGGACCCTGCAGATCCTGGTCGGTCTTTTCCTGGTCGTCGCGTCGGCGGCGCCGAAGTTCTGGGGCGACCCGTACGCGATCCAGATCTTCGACGAGATCGGCGCCGGGCAGTGGTTCCGCTACGTCACCGGCGCCGTGGAGCTCGCGGGCGGGCTCGGCCTGATGATCCCGCGGCTGGCCGGCCCCGCGGCCGTCGGACTGATGGGTTTCATGGTCTGCGCCGCCTACACCCAGGCGGTCGTGCTCGACCAGCCGACCCTGGTGATCACCCCCGCGATCATCTTCGTGATCGTCGCCCTTATCGCCTGGGGCAGGCGGGAGTCCATCGCGGCGTGGCTGCCTGCCCGCTGACCGAAAACCGAGAAACGGCCCTCCTGGCCGGGTGCCGTTTCTCAGCGGATTCGAGGGCTGATATCACCGTTTCGCGGTCGCCTCGCACGTGATCGGGGCGTCGGCGACGTCCTGGTCCGACGTTCCGTTTCCGAGAATGCCGAGCACGTTGCCCGGGCCCACCACCGCGGTGAGGTCGGGGCAGACGTTCAGGCCGTTCAGCACGTTGAGGTCACCGAGGTTGACCAGGCCGTCCTGTGGGGCGTCGTCGCCGGTGATGACCTGCTCGGCGTCCTCGGCGCCCTCCGGCGACCCGCTCGCGTTGGCGGCCGGCGCCAGCGCCAGCACGGCAGCCAGGCTCGCGGGTACGACGATTCCTGCCTTCTTCCACACCTTCGGCTCCTGAACGGGTGAACACCGCGCGGACACAATCGAACGAAAAAACGCCAACCACGCGGCGTGCGCCACCACTACGGATGTCCCACCATCGTGTGCGCCGGTTCGGGATGCACGTTCAGGCCCTGGACCGAGCGGGAAACCGGCCACGCACGGTGATCGATCCCGGGCGGTACACCGGCCGGGAACCGGATTTCCGTCACGTTCCGTGCCGAGGCGTGCACGTTCCGAGCGGGTGACCGGTGCGGCGCGTCCGGGTGATCATCCCTCGACGAGCTCGGCCCGCCTGCGTTCCAGGAAGGCGCGTTCCACCGCGTTGCCGGTCCGCTCGATCGCGGCGTCGTAGGCCCCGCGCGCCTCGGCGATGCGGCCGAGCCTGCGCAACAGGTCGGCCCGCACGGCGTGGAACACGTCGTAGCCGTCGAGGTGGCCGTCGAGGCCCAGCGCGTCGACCAGCTCGAGGCCCGCGGCGGGCCCCTCGACCTCGGCGACGGCGACCGCCCGGTTCAACGCCACCACGGGGCTCGGCGCGACGGCGAGGAGCTGGTCGTAGAGCGCCACGATCTGGCGCCAGTCCGTGGCCTCCGCGGTGGGCGCGTCGCTGTGCACGGCCCGGATGGCGGCCTGGATCTGGTAGGGGCCCGGCCTGCCGCGGCGCAGGCACCGCCGGACCAGCTCCTGGCCCTCGGCGACGAGCGCGCGGTCCCACCGCCCGCGGTCCTGGTCGGCGAGCAGCACGAGGTCGCCGTCGACCGTCGTGCGGGCGGGGCGGCGAGCCTCGACGAGCAGCATCAGCGCCAGCAGGCCGATCACCTCCGGCTCGTCGGGCATCAGCTCGGCCAGCAGCCTGCCGAGCCGGATCGCCTCCGTGCAGAGGTCGTCCCGGACCAGCCGGTCTCCCCCGCTGGCCGCGTACCCCTCGTTGAACACGAGGTAGACGACGGCGAGCACCGCCCGCAGCCGGTCCGGCAGCTCGCTCTCGTCGGGCACGCGGTAGGGGATCCGCGCCGTGCGGATCTTGCCCTTCGCCCGGACGATCCGCTGCGCCATCGTCGGCTCGGGGACCAGGAACGCGCGGGCGATCTCGGCCGTGGTCAGGCCGCCGAGCAGCCGCAGCGTCAGCGCCACCCGGGCGGCCGGGCCGAGCGCGGGGTGGCAGCAGGTGAAGATCAACCGCAGGCGGTCGTCGCGCACGGCGAGCTCCTCGTCCGGTTCGGCTTCCACGGCGTGCAGCAGCGCCGCCTGCGCGTGCCGGTCCGCGCGGGAGGCCTCGCGGCGGAGGCGGTCGATCGCCCGGTTGCGGGCGGTCGTGATGATCCAGCCCGCCGGGCTGGGCGGCAGGCCGCTTCGCGGCCACCGCTCGACGGCGGTCGCGAAGGCGTCCTGCACCGCCTCCTCGGCGAGGTCGATGTCGCCGAGGAGGCGGGTCAGGACCGCGACCGCCCGGCCGTACTCGCGGGCGAAGATCCCCTCGATCTCCGCGGCGGTGAGCACGGCTCGTCAGCAGGTGCCGACGTGCAGCGGCCGCACCTCGATCGGCAGCGGCAGCACCGTCGCGACCTTCCGCCCCCACTCCAGCGCGGCGTCCAGGTCGGGCGCCTCGATGACGGTGAACCCGCCGAGGTGCTCCTTGCCCTCGGCGAACGGCCCGTCGGTGACGAGCACCTCGCCCTCCCGGGCGCGCAGCACCGTGGCCGTGCTGGGGTCGTGCAGGCCCGCGGCGAACACCCACGCCCCCGCGGCGCGCATCTCGTCGTTCACCTTCTCCAGCTCCTGCATGATCGGGTCGAGCACCTCGGGCGGCGGCGGGTCGCCTACCGGCTGGTAGATGCTGAGCAGGTAGCGGGCCATCGTGACTCCTTTCCGGTGGGTCACCCCCTACACGAACGGCGGTGCCCCGGATCGACAGATCCTGGCGAGATCCCCTCCTTCAGGAAAGCCACATCCACGAAGCCCAGGTACATGGATGTGGCTTTCCTGAAGAGCTGGTGGGCGCATGCGCGTCCGTTCGTGGCACCGACGGCGAACAACCCCGAGGCGGGGGTGCGGTACGACGAGACGTCGGCGCGGCGGGCGTGGACGTCGCTCGGGACCCACCTCGCCGACGCGCTGGCGTGAAATCGCCCGCGGCGTAAGCTCGCCCCCAGGTGTGCCGGGAAGCCTGGTCGGCGTCGCGTTGGTTCGGGCTGGATGGAGCACGCCATGACCGTCACGTCGTCGGTTCCGCTGATCCCCCTCGCCGAGGTCGACCCGGCCGAGGTCGCGCTCGTCGGCGGCAAGGCCGCCGGCCTCGCCGCGCTGATCAGGGCGGGCGAGCGGGTGCCCGACGGGTTCTGCATCACCACCGCGGCCGGTGAGCTCACCGACGACCTGCGGCGGCGGATCGGCGAGGCCTACGAGCGGCTCGGGGCCGGCGCCGTCGCCGTGCGGTCCAGCGCCACCGCCGAGGACCTGCCCGACGCGAGCTTCGCGGGTCAGCACGAGACGTTCTTGAACGTCCGCGGCGTCGACGCGCTGCTCGACGCCGTGGCGCGGTGCCGGGCGTCGCTCGGGACCGAGCGCGCCACCGCCTACCGCGAGGCGGGCGGCTTCCGTGACGCCGACGTCGGCATGGCCGTTGTCGTCCAGCGGATGGTCGACCCGGCGGCGGCGGGGGTGCTGTTCACCGCGAACCCGATCACCGGGACGCGCACGGAGATGGTCGTCGACGCCGTCGCCGGGCTGGGGGACGCCGTCGTCGAGGGCACCACCGACGCCGACCACTACGTGCTGACCGACCGGCCGCCCGCGGACGCGGGCGGTTGCCTCACGACCGCGCAGCTGCGCGAGCTCCGCGAGGCCGGCGAACGGGTCCAGCGGCGGTTGGGCCGCCCGCAGGACATCGAGTTCGCCTTCGACCGGGACGGCACGCTGTGGCTGCTGCAGTCAAGGCCGATCACGACGCTGTTCCCGCTGCCCGACTCACCGCCCCCCGGTCCGCGCGTGTACTTCGAGGTCGGGCACATGCAGGGCATGCTGCGCCCGTTCACACCGATGGGGATCTCGGTGATGCGGCTGGTGATGGCGCAGTACCTGCGGTCCATCGGCGTCCCGACCGACCCGCTCACCAGCCGTGCGGGCATCGTCGACGTGGCCGGCCGGATGTACCTCGACCTCACGCCGTGGGTCCGCTACCGGCCCGCGCGCAAGCGGCTGCCGGAGTCCATGCGGATCTACGGGCCGCGGGTGGCGGCGAGCCTGGCCCGGGTGCTGGACGATCCCCGGTTCGCTCCGCTGCCCGGCAGGCCCTTCCGGCTGCGCGTCGCGATCACGGTGGCAGCCCGGGTGGTACCCGGGCTGATCATCGGCATCGTCGGCGCCCTCGCCCGGCCCGGGCGCGCGCGGGACCGGGCGTTCCGCGCCTGCGCGCACCTGCAGCGGTTGTCCCGCATCGAGACGGCTCGGAGCAGCTCCGAACGCCTGCGCGCAGCGGCCGAGCTGCAGGGGGCGTTCATGACCATCGGCGTGGCGGAGATGCTGCCGCCGCTGTACGGGGCCCTGATCGCGCGGGCGGGGGCGGTCGGCCTGCTGCGCGGCGTGGCGACCGCGGACGAGGTCGACGAGACGCTGCGCGGGATGCCGCACAACGTGACGACCGAGATGGACCTTGCGCTGTGGCGGCTCGCGCGGGGCGCGGCCGAACACCGCGACCTGCTGCTGAACACACCGCCCACCGAACTCGCCGCCCGCTACCTCGCCGGCGACCTGCCGGAGATCGGGCTGGGCGAGTTCCTGCGCGCGTACGGGCACCGCGGCGCGGCCGAGATCGACGTGGGGGTGCCGCGGTGGGCCGAGGACCCCGCCCCGGTGTTCGCCGCGATCGCGGGCTACCTGCGGGTGTCGGACCCGCAGCAGTTCCCCGACCTGCGCTTCCGGCGAGCGGCCGCCGAGGCGGAGGCGAAGATCGACGAGCTGGTGGCCCGCGCCCGGCGCACCCGGCCGGTTCGGGCGCGGCTCGCCAGCTTCCTCCTGCGGCGCTCGCGCGCGCTCGCCGGGCTGCGGGAGCTGCCGAAGTTCGCCTGGCTGTACCCGCTCGCCGAGATGCGCAGGCAGCTCCTCGCCGCGGGCGCCGAGCTGCGCGACCGCGGGGTGCTCGACCGGGCCGACGACATCGTGTTCCTCGAGTTCGCCGAGGCCCTGACCGCGACCACGTCCGGCGGCGAGTTCCGCGACCGGATCGCGGCCCGACGGGCCGAGCACGCGCGGGAGATGCGCCGCCGCAGCGTCCCCGGGCTCCTGCTCTCCGACGGGACCAACCCGGAGGCGTTGGCGCCCGCCGCCCCGGCGCCCGACGGCGCGCTGACCGGCATGGCGGCCGCACCCGGCACGGCGACCGGCCCGGCGCGCGTGATCCTCGACCCCGCCGGGGCGCACGTCGAGCCGGGCGAGATCCTCGTCGCACCGACCACCGATCCCGGCTGGACCCCGCTGTTCATGACGGCAGGCGGCCTGGTCACCGAGACCGGGGCCGCAATGGCGCACGGGCCGACCGTGGCCCGCGAGTACGGCATCCCGGCCGTCATCTGCGTGCGCGACGCCACCCGGCTCATCACGACCGGGCAGGTGATCACCGTGGACGGGGCGGCCGGGACGGTCACGTTCGCCGCGCCGTCGCCGTCGGTGGACGCTACCGGCGCGCCTCCAGGTGCCGACGGAACCACCTGACCAGGCCCGCGTCCACCTCGCGCGCGATCGGCAGCTGCGGCGCGGGCTCGATGCCCGGCTGGTCGGCCAGCGGGTGCGCGAGCCCCGGGATCGACAGCAGCTCGCCCCGCTCCCCCAGCGCCTCGGCGAGCCGCACCGCATCGGCGCGCAGGCCGGGGTGGTCCCGCTCGCCGCTCACGACCAGCAGCGGCGCGCGATCGGCGATGGCGGGCGCCTTGGCGAGGAAGTCGAGGCCGTCGACCGACCGCTCGGACTCGGCGTCGTACGGGTCGTGCGGGAAGAGGTCCACCACCGTCCGCATCCGGATGGCGGCGTTCACGACGGCGCCGGCGAAGACCGGGACGTCGGTGTCGGCGAGGACCCGCAGCGCGACGGCCCCGCCGAGGGAGCCACCGAGCACGCCGAGCGGGCCGTCCTCCACCGGAAGTTGCCGTCGGATCGACGCGAGTGCGGCCGGGAACTCCTCGCTCGCCTGCCGGACGAACGGGTACAGGTACGCCATCAGGGCGTCCTCGCGGATCAGTTCGCCAACGGCGTCCATGCGGCCGTCGACCATGCGCGCCCCGCACATCGGCATCCCGAGGTGCACCCGCCACGCGGGGACGCCGTGCATCGGCAGCGCGGCGGCGAACGCGGCGTCCGAGCAGGGCGCGTCGAGCATGTGCCAGGTGACGATCAGCGGAGCGGGACCGCCGTCGACGGGCGGGAGAGCGGTGAACGGGACGCCTGCCGCCACGCCGGTGATCGCTCGCTGCATGCGCGTCACGCTAGGGCGCCGGTGGCCGGCGGAACCCGGTTCATCTCCACGGGCGAAACCGGGTTCCGGATCTACGCTGCGCGGGTACCGGTCCGCACCGGCGCCCCCTCCGATGCCGCGTTCATCGTCGAGATGGCCCGGCTCGCATCGGCGGTCGACGGCCGGCCGCCCCCGCCCGACGATCCCGCGCTGCTGCGTGGGCTTCCCGCGGAGCCGGACGCGAGCGTGCTGTCGGTCGACGACGAGGGCCGGCGGGCCGGCGCGGCCTGGTGGCAATTCCGGGAGCCGCTGCCGGCCGTGGGCCTCGACGGCGCCCCGGTCCCCGAGCTGGTCGTCGCCATGGCGCTCCCCCGCGCGCGGTCACCGCGTCGGCCGCCGGCTGCCGGCTGCTCGCCGTCCGGCGCGGCCCCGACCGGCCGGCCCTCGACGTCCACATCCTCGACCCGGCGGTGCGCCTCTCCTGCCGGACGGGCTTCGTCGTCGCCGGGAAGGGGCGGGGCGCGCTCGGCGGCGCCGTGATCCGCGAGCCGGCGGTTCCGAAGACGACTCGGCCGCCCCTCCTGTGATCGGAGCGGCGGCCGTTTCCGCTGGTCAGCGGCGTGGAGCGGGCGACGGGAATCGAACCCGCGTCGCCAGTTTGGAAGACTGGGGCTCTACCATTGAGCTACGCCCGCACGTGACGCCGAGATTACCCGACCCCCTGTGACGTGGTCGGGCCCACCCGGTATCCGGTGTCCCGGCCCAGGTGCTGCCGCCTAGACTCCGCTCGACGGGGTGTGGCGCAGCTTGGTAGCGCACTCGCTTTGGGAGCGAGGGGCCGTGGGTTCAAATCCCGCCACCCCGACCAGGTCAGGGCCGGTCCGGACGATCTTCCGGGCCGCTCGGACCCGCTTTCGCACCGAGCTGCCACCAGAAGCCGAGATCGTCGTGGTGGGAGGGCTCGCCGCGGGTCGACCGGTAGAGCGCCTGTGCCGCCGTGTCGTGCGCATCGGTGAGGAGCCACACCTTCTGGTGACCCTCTCGCCGCGCGAGATCCAGGAACGCGGTGGGGAGGGCGCGGCCGGCCCCGCGCCGTCGGGCCGGCTCGACGACCTCGATCTCGTAGAGCTGCACCTGCGAGTAGCCGGCCGCGTGCCGCTGACGCGTACCCCACGCCCAGCCCATGACCCGGTCGCCCTCGGTCGCGACGAACGCGACGGAGGCCGGGTCGCGCGGGAACGGGCCGTGGTCGACGCCGTCGATCCGGCGGAAGGTCCGGACCGCCGTGTCGAAGGTGCGGTGGTCCTCGCTGGTCAGCAGGTTTACGCGCATGCGCACAGTCTCGGGCCGCGTACCGTGCCGCGGTGGAGGTTCTGGGGATCGTCGTCGAGCCCTCGCTTCTCCGCCGCTGGGCCCGGTGGCTCGCGCCGGAACGCCAGCCGTTCTTCCTGACCACACGGGAGGCAGCGGAGTTCGGGTTGGCGCCCGAGCCCCGGTGCGAGGTCTCCCCCGAGCTCCGCGACACCTACGAGCTGTGGAACGTGCCCGGGGACCTCGCGGTCGTCCGGCTCGACGAGCAGGCGTTCCACGGGCTGCCCCGACCGGTTCGCGCCGAGCTCGTGCGGGCGCAGCTGCGCCACGGCCGCGGGGCGGTGGCCGCGGTCGACGACTGGGCCGACGTCCTCGACGCCCGGGGGCTGCGCGAGCAGGCCGACGGGCAGCACTTCGTCTGGTGGTCCGGCATGGTGGAACCGCTCACCGCAGGCCAGAGCGCACCGCGTACCGGCGAGTCGCGGTGTGAGTGCAGGCGAGTCGCGGTATGAGTACCGGCGAGTCGCGCTCTACGTGCGGGCGAGTCGCGCTCTACGTGCGGGCGATTCGCGGTGTGGGTGCGGGCAAGGCCCAACTCGCCGACACCGACAGCGCGACTCGCCGACACCAAGAGCGCGACTCGCGGGCACCGAGAGCGCGACTCGCCGGCACCGCCGCCTCCTGGTGGCGCCGCGCGCCCCGGGAGGGCAGGGCCCCGGGCCTGCCCGCGAACGCCCGTCCGGAGGAGCGGCCCCGCACCCCGCGCGGCGCCGCCGGGAAGCCATCCCTCTGCCCGCGATGCGAGCCGCTCCTCGGCCCACCGGCAGCCGTCACCGCAGTGCCGCATCCAGCTGACGCATGAGTTCCCCGACCCGCCCCCCACCACCCGGCGCCCCCGGGTAGCGCCGCAGCACCCCCACGACGACGGGCCCGGCGAGCCCGCACGCCCGCGCGAGGTGTGCCGCGGCGACGTCCGGATCGCCCCCGGCCTCCAGCTCGAAGGCCCGCGCGGCGTGGGCGGCGGCGCCGAGGATGTGCCCGACCTGGGTCGCCTTCGCCAGCGGGTGCAGGTACGCCGCGCCGGCGGCGGCGCAGGCGGCCCGGGCGGCGTCGTCCGCCGCGGCCTGCCCGGCGTCCCGGGCCTCCCGGGCCGCCCGGAGCGCAGCCCACGCGCCGTCGCGGATGGCCTTGGTGCGCCTGCCGCCGTCGACGAACGCCCCGACAGCGTCGAGCGCGGCGCGGGGCCGCGGGTCACCGGGGCGCTCCCGCTCGAACAGCTCCACCGCGGGCCGGGCGCACGCCAGCGCGTAGGCGGCGACCTCCCGCAGCTCGTCCGGAGTCAGTTCGATCGTCGGGAAGCCCTCCGCCACCGCGCCATCCTGCCCACGCCGTCCCTCCCGGCCGGTAGCGTCCCCCGCGTGGATCTCGAGTTCAGCGCCGAGCTGTTCGAGTGGCGGGGACCTGCGCCGTACTACTGGCTGACCGTGCCCTCGGACGGCTGCGACTCCATCCGCGTCGAGGCGGCCGCGGCCTCGTACGGCTGGGGCGCGGTCCCGGTGCGCGCCCGCATCGGGGAGACCACGTGGGAGACGTCGCTGCTGCCCCGCAACAGCGGGTACGTCCTCCCGGTCAAGGACGCGGTGCGCAAGGCGGAGGGCGTCGTCGAGGGCGACACCGTGACGGTCGGTCTCACCGTCGCCCCGCGCGGCGGGCGCCAGGCGGGCGGCACCGGCCCGACCTGTTGATCAGGCGACCGCGAACTCCAGCACCGTCCGCCCGTCCGCCACGGGGCCCGAGCCGCGCAGCACCAGGCCGCAGCCGGCGGCGAGCCCGGTCAGCTCGTCGACGCCGCGTTCCCGGCCGCCGAAGCACATCAGCATGAACAGGTCGATCGCGGTGCCCGCCGCCCCCGCGCCCTCGATCACGACGACGGTGCCGCCCGGGCCGGCCGCCGTGCGGCACCCGGCGAGGATCGCGCGGGCGTGCTCGTCGTCCCAGTCGTGCAGGATGTCCGACAGCAGGTAGGCGTCGGCACCCGCGGGCAGCGGGTCGAAGAAGCTGCCCGGCACGGCATCGGCCCGGTCACCGAGCCCGGCCGCCGCGAACCGCTCGGCCGCCGCGGCGGCCGTCGGCGCCAGGTCCACCACCCGGCCGCGCACGCCGGGATGGGCGGACAGGAGCGCGGCGAGCACCGTCCCGTCCCCGCCCCCGACGTCGACCACCTCGGCGAACCGGCCCCAGTCGAAGCGCTCGGCGATCTGCGCCGCCTGCGCCTGGTAGCGCCAGTTCATCTGGGCGTCGAACGAGCGGCGCAGCCGCGGGTCGGCGTCGAGGTCGGCCCAGAAGTCGCGCCCGTACCGCAGGAGGTAGCCGGGGACGCCGCTGGTGACGGTCTCCAGCAGCTCGACGAAGCCCAGCTCGGCGCGCCCGCCGGCGGCGTTGATGTCGAGCAGCGGCCTGACGCCCTCCGGCGCGTCCGCACCCATCTGCGCGCCCAGCTCGGTGGGCCGGTAGCGGCCGGACTCGGGGTCGTGGTCGAACACCCCGACCGTGACCAGGTGGTCGAGCAGGCGGCGCAGCGCGGGGGCGGCGGCGCCGGTCTCGGCGGCGAGCCGCTGCGGCGTCGCGCCGTCGCCACCTGCGAGGTCCACCAGGTTCAACGTCGCGGCCACGCGGACGGCCATCGGGGTGGCCAGATCGGCCAGCTGCACGATGGAACGCCCTGCCTCCGATCGGTCCACCGCGCGACCGTACGCAGCCGCCCGGACCGGCCACCACGGATTTACGCCGCGCAGCGCGTGTATCACGCGGCGCACCGAGCCCTCCTGCCCCAGGGGGCCTGATCTCGCCCTCCGCGACGGATACGGAGGACACCAGACCGAAGCACCGGAACGTCCGTCCCGCGTCGACGGCCGCCGGACCCGCCGGGCCACCCCCGACCTGCCCCGGGTCCTGACCGACCTGCGCCACGGCGGGCACGTCACCGGCGACGAGCTGCCCGCGGTCGACCCGACGCGACGCCGGGGGGATGCGCCGCGCTGGGCCCAGATCGTCGAGACGTCCACGCCGTTCGGCTACATGTTCGACGACCTGCGGGGGCTCTTCCCCGCCGCGCACCTGCCCGACCGCCCCGCGGCCGCGGTCGTCGCCTCGCTGAAGGCGCTCGGCACGGCCATGGTCGAGCAGCCCGGGGACCCCGGCTCCGCGGACTCGGCGATCCCGCCGATCTACACCTACTGGGGCCAGTTCGTCGACCACGACCTGACGGCCAACACCGACCGCGAGGACGACATCGGCGTCACCGACCTGCCGCTTCAGCCGCTGCAACCGGAGAAGGTCGTCCGCCTGCTGCGCAACCTGCGCGAACCCCGGCTGAACCTGGACTCGGTCTACGGCAACGGTCCCGACTTCTCCGGCGGGCCCGACCAGGTCCCCTACGACGGCGACCGGCTGGTGATCGGCCCGCTCACCCCGGTGGTCTCACCCCCCGGCCCGCCGGGACAGGAGCCCCTGATCGGCGACGACCTGCCACGGGAGAACCAGAAGGCGCAGATCGGCGACGGCCGCAACGACGAGAACCTCATCGTCGCCCAGCTGCACCTGGCCTTCCTCAAGTTCCACAACGCGGTCCTCGGCTGGTTCGCCGCCAACCCGACCAGCCCGGTCACCGGCGACGGGAGCTTCGAGCAGGCCCGCCAGCTCGTCGAGTGGCACTACCAGTGGATCACCGTCCACGACTTCCTGAAGACCATCGCCGACCCGGCGGTCGTGGACGGCCTGCTCACCGGCACGATCCCCCCCGCGCTTCGACCTCGCCCCGGACACCCCACCGGACGAGGTGTTCATGCCGCTGGAGTTCTCGGTGGCGGCCTACCGCTTCGGGCACAGCATGGTGCGCGCCGGCTACGACTGGAACACGAACTTCGGCGCGCCGGGGACGAACCCCGACCGCAGCCCGTCGGCGACGTTCGAGCTGCTGTTCCTGTTCACCGGCGGCGGGGGCCTCGCCGGCAGCCCGACGCTGCCGGACAACTGGCCTGCCCAGTTCGAACGGCTGACCGGGTTCGAGCCCCGGCCGCCCGGAACCCCCGACGCGGTCCCGCCCCGGTTCGCCCGCAAGATCGACACGCACGTCGCGCCGCCGCTGGGGAACCTCGCCAACGAGGCGAACGACGAGACCTCCGACCGGATCCAGCGGATCCTGAAGCGGCTCGCCGTCCGCAACCTGCTGCGCGGGTACCGGCTCGCGATCCCGACCGGGCAGGCGGTGGCCCGCTCGCTCGGCATCCCGCCGATGACCCGGTCCCAGCTGCTCACCGGCGAGGACCGGCCCACCCCCGTCGACGACGCGCTGGTCGACGGCGGCTTCCTCGAGGACACGCCCCTGTGGTTCTACGTGCTCAGGGAGGCCGAGGCGCTCGAGAACGGCGAACGCCTCGGCCCGGTCGGCAGCCGGATCGTGGCGGAGACGATCATCGGCCAGCTGCGGGCCGACCCGACGTCGTTCCTCAACCAGAACTGGGACCCCTCCCAGGGCGTGACGATCGGCTCCGACCCGGTCGACACGATCGTCTCCTTCCTGCGGTTCGCGGGCGTGCACCGCTGATCGTCGAGCGCGGGCTTCCGCGCACTGCCGCGACCCGCTGATCGCCGGTACGGTCTGGAGATCGTGTTCGAGGGATTCGAGCGGGTCGCGGTCGACACCGGTGCGGCGACGATCAACGCCGTGCACGGCGGCACCGGGCCCCCGGTGCTGCTGTTGCACGGCTTCCCGCAGACGTCGGCCATGTGGCACCAGGTGGCGCCCGCCCTGGCGCGCAACCACACCGTCGTGGCGGCCGACCTGCGGGGGTACGGCGATTCGAGCCGCCCGCCGTCCGGCGACGACCACGCGGGCTACTCGTTCCGCGCGATGGCGGCCGACCAGGTCGCGCTGATGCGCTCGCTCGGGCACGAGCGGTTCGCGGTGGTCGGGCACGACCGCGGCGCGCGCGTGGCACACCGGATGGCGCTGGACTCCCCCGACGCCGTCACGCGGGTGGCCGTGCTCGACATCCTGCCGACGCTGCACGTCTACGAGCACGTCGACCGCACCCTGGCCACCGCCTACTACCACTGGTTCTTCTTCATCCAGCCCTACGACCTGCCGGAACGGCTGATCGCAGGCGACCCCATCGGCTACCTGCACGCCCTGTTGGGCGGCTGGGGCGGCCGGCTCGACGTGTACGCGCCGGAGGCGCTGGCCGAGTACGAGCGCGTGTTCGCCGACCCGGACGCGCGGCACGCGATGCTGGAGGACTACCGGGCGGGCGCCTCGATCGACCTGGAGCACGACCGGGCCGACCGCGGGCGGCGCGTCGAGGTCCCGTTGCTCGCGATGTGGGGCACCCGGGGCGTGGTGGGGCGCGGTCCGCACAACCCGGTGGCGGTGTGGCGCGAGCACGCCACCGACGTGACCGGCGTGGGCATCGACGCCGGACACTTCCTCGTCGAGGAGCGACCGGAGGAGTCGCTCGCAGCCCTCGAACGGTTCCTGGAGGCCTGATGGACGACCTGCTCAACCGGCTCGCGCGCGTGCAGGTCTCGTCGCTGTCGGACGCCGACAAGACGCTGCCGGTCTGCGACCCGGCGGTGCAGTCGCTGCTGCCGGACGTCACGCTCGTGGGCGTCGCGTTCACCGTCCGGGCCGACGGCGACCTGCTCGGCATGATCGACGCGATCGGCCGGGCCGAGCCGGGCAGCGTGCTCGTCGCGGCCACGGACGGCAGGCCGCTGGCCGCGTCCGGCGAGCTGTTCGCCACGGAGGCCCGCCGCCGCGGGCTCGCCGGGATCGTCGTCGACGGGTACTGCCGCGACCTGCGCGGGATCCGCCGCGTGGGGCTGCCGGTCTTCGCCCGCGGCACCACCCCGGCCGCGGGGCCCGCGCTCGGGCCGGTGGTGGTGCAGCAGCCGGTGACGTTCGGCGGTATCCGGGTGCGGCCCGGCGACATCGTCGTCGGCGACGACGACGGGCTGCTCATCGCCCCGCCCGAGCGGATCGCTGCCGCGATCGACCGGGCGGAGGAGATCGAGCGCGTCGAGGCCGAGGTGGCCGAGGGGATGCGCAGCGGACGGAGCCTGTACGACCTCACGAACGCCCGCGAGCACCTCCGGGCCGTCGCCGCGGGCGAGGAGAGCACCTTCCGGTTCCAGCCGGGCGGCTGACGGGGCTTCGGGAAGCCGACGGGGCTTCAGGAATGTGGCTTTCCTGAAGCGCAGCTTCATGAATGTGGCTTTCCTGAAGTTCGGGCGGCGGCCCCGAGCGCCTCGGCGACCAACCGCTCGAGCCGCCGCCCGTGCGCGCCCCGCCAGTACACGCGACCGCAGGCCCGGCACCGGGCGAACCGGTCGTAGCAGCGGCGGGTGCCCGGCTCCAGCTGGTCGACGACCCGTTCCTTCGGCACGTCCTCCAGCTCCCCGTTGCAGGCCGAGCAGCGCGTCCACGGCGCGAGCGGCGGGGCGAACCGGTCGAGCACGTCGACGAGCTGGGCGTCCGCGCCGGCCCCCCGCACGTACGCGCCCGCCCGCAGCGCCCGCCGCATCAACAGCCCGCGGTCCTGGGTGAGCAGGACACGCCGCTCCCGCTCGGCGCGGGCGACGAGGTCGGCGTCGTCGGCGTCGTTGCCGTAGGCGGTGTCGACGCCGAGCAGCCGCAGCCGACGAGCCAGCGACCCGAGGTGGACGTCGAGCAGGAACCGCGCGCCGTCCGGCAGCGGCTGGGGGCGCGGCGGCGGGCGGAGCTCGACCACGGCGCCGTCGTGGAGCCGGCGCGACATGTCGGAGCGGACGCCGTCGACGGTCGGGTCGGCCACCTCGGTCAGCGGGATCCCGACGGCCCGCAAGACGTGCCCCAGCGACGCGGTGCCGTCGTAGGGCACCGTGATCTGCGGGCGGCGGCGCCGCGGCGGCAGGAACAGCCACAACGCAGGCGCCGGACGGACGACCACCTCCACCCCGCCCAGGATCCCAGTGCCCCGGCGCCCGGGCAGCCCGCGGCGGCCGTTCAGCCGCGGAACAGCCGGCCGAGGTGGTAGTCGATCGTGGCGACGGCCTCGGCGGGGGTGCGCCCGCCGATGACGATCGCGCTGGCCTGGGAGTCGACGAGCGCCCAGAGGATGACGGCCTCCTGCCGAGGATCGGCGTCCTCCGCGAGCTCGCCCGCGGCGCGCGCCTGGTCGAGCCGCTCGGCGAACAGCTCGATCACCGCAGGGCCGCCGGCGGCGACGACCGGGGCCATCCGCGCGTCGGAGACCGCGCGAATGAAGAACGCGATGCCCGCCAGCCAGGACGCGCGGCTGGCCTCGTCGGTGGGGAGGATCTCCGTCATCACCGTCCGCACGACGTCGCGCGGGGTCGGCGGCGCGCCCGCCGCCCGCAGCCGCTCGACGATCCGCTGCTCGTGCCGGCGCGCCTGGTGCTCGTAGGCGTAGGCGAGCATCTCGTCCTTGCTGCGGAAGTAGTGCTGCACCCGGCCCATCGAGACGCCGGCCTCCGCCGCCACGTGGCGCAGGCTCACCGACTCCAGCCCCTCGGTGGCGGCGAGGCGCAGCACGGCCTCGGCGATCTCACGCCTGCGCTCGTCGTGATCCACCCGTTTGGGCATGCCCCCAGATTATAGAATGCGATCGCATTGCAAAGGGGGAGGCATGACGACGACCACGACCCGGCGCGGCGACCTGCGCCTGCGACCACCGCGCAACCCGGTGGACCCGCGCGCGGTCGGCTGGTGGCGCACGACGCTCGCGCTGCTGTTCGGCGTCCCGTTCGCGGCGCTGGTTGCGCTCGGGCTCCTCATCCCGCCGGCGCGGGCCTGGTTCCTGCTCCCGGCCGCGCTCGTCGCGGTGGTCGGGGTGCCGCTGGTGCTCGCGCTGCCGCGCTGGTGGTACCGCGTGCACCGGTGGGAGGTCACCGACGCCGCCGTCTACACCCGCTCCGGCTACTTCTGGCAGGAGTGGCGGGTCGCGCCGATGTCGCGGATCCAGACCGTCGACACCCAGCGCGGGCCGCTCGAGCAGCGCTTCGGGCTGGCCACGGTCACCGTCACCACGGCGTCGGCGAAGGGCGCGGTGAAGATCGAGGGGCTCGACCACCGGGTGGCCACCGAGCTCGCCGAACGGCTCACGGCCACCACCCGGGCCACGCCCGGGGACGCGACGTGACCGGCTGGGCGGCCCTGGACCGGCGCACCGTCGTGGTCGCCGCACTGCTCATGGCCGGTGTGTCGATCTCCGCGGGCGTGCCGACGGGGATCGGGATCGCGCAGGCCACGTCGATCGGGACGGCCCTGCTCTGGCTGCTGCCGGCCGCGGCCCTGCTCGTGGCGGGCGGCAGCGCCGTCGAGTACGTCCGCTGGCGCCGCACGCGCTACCGGCTGGCCCCCGGCCGGGTCGAGCTGCGCACCGGCGTCCTGGTCAGCAGGCACCGGTCGCTGCAACGCGACCGCATCCGGACCGTCGACATCACGGCCGACCCGCTGCTGCGCGCGTTCGGGCTCGTCACCGTCCGGATCGGCACGGGCGAGCAGTCCGGCGCGGGCGAGGCGTCGGTGGTGCTGCGGCCGGTGCGCGCGGCCGTGGGCGAGTCGCTGCGCCGCGAGCTGCTGGCCCGGGCCGACGGGCGGGTGGCGGCCGACGGCGCCCTCGCCACGTTGGACCCGCGCTGGATCCGCTACGCCCCGGTGTCGTTCCTGGCGCCGCTGCTCGGGGTGAGCGCCTTCGGCGGTGTGCTGCAGGTCGCGAAGTGGTTCGGTCTGCAGTCCGAGGTGATCGACCGGGTGCTGGGCCTGTTCCGTGGCGTCCCCCTCGCGGTGACGCTCGCGGTCCTCGTCGCGGTGGCGCTCGCCGTGGGCGCGGTCGCCGCGCTGGGCCTCTGGGTCGAGATGTGGTGGAACTACCGACTGGACCGCGAACCCGGGACGCTGCGGGTGCGCCGCGGCCTGTTCACCACCCGCTCCACCTCGATCGAGGAGTCGCGGCTGCGCGGCGTCGAACTCGTCGAGCCGCTGGGCGCGCGGCTCGCGGGGGCGGCCCGGGTCGACGCGGTGGCCACCGGCATCACGACCGGCAAGGACGGCGACAAGCCCGACCACCGCACCCTGCTGCCCGTGGCCCCGCGCGCGACCGCCCGCCGGGTCGCGGCCGCCGTGCTGGGCGAGCCCCCGTTCGACGCGGTGCCCCTCACCCGCCACCCCGCCGCCGCGCGCAGCAAGCGGCTGCGGTGGGCGCTCGGCGGCGTCGCGACGGTCGCGGCGGTCCTCGCGCTCGGCGGCGTGCTGGTCGCCGAGGTGCTGCTGCACGCCGCCTGGGTCAGCGCCGTGGTGCTGGTGCCGATCGCCGCCGCGCTCGCCGTCGACGCCCACCGCGGCCTCGGTCACGGCCTGGGCGAGCGGTACCTGGTGGCCCGCCGCGGGAGCGTCCGGCGGGCGACCGTCGCCCTGCAGCGCGCGGGCATCATCGGCTGGACGGTGCGTCAGTCGATCTTCCAGCGCCGCGCCGGCCTGGCCACGCTGGTCGCGACGACCGCGGCGGGCGCGGGCGCCTACGCGGTGCCCGACGCGTCCTGCGACGACGCGTTGGCCCTCGCGGCGGCGGCCGTCCCCGGCCTCCTGGACCCGTTCCTCGAACCCCCGCCCGCTCCCGTTCCGACGAACGGCGCGTTCGTCGCGACCTAGGCGACGAGCGGGCCGCTCGTCGGTCGGCCTGCGGGGGTGTGGACTTGCGGATCGGCGCCCGTCGCGAGAATGTGCACAGTCGTTTCAGTAGGAGGGTAGCGATGGGCGACGTGCAGATCCGAGAGCTCGGCCGGCCGGGCGACCTGGGCTGGGTGATCCTCGCGCACGGCGAGCAGTACGCGGCGGAGTTCGGCTGGGACAGCTCGTTCGAGGCGCTGGTCGCCCGGATCGTGGCCGACTTCGCCCAGGACCGCGACCCGGCGCGCGAGCGGGCGTGGATCGCGGAGCTCGACGGCAGGCGCGTCGGCTGCGTCTTCTGCGTGGCGGGTGACGACCCCGGTACGGCGAAGCTGCGGATCCTGCTGGTGCACCCGGACGCCCGCGGCCTGGGGCTCGGCACCCGCCTGGTGCAGACGTGCGTGGACTTCGCCCGCGACGCGGGCTACGAACGGGTGCGGCTCTGGACGAACGACGTGCTGGCCGCCGCCCGCAAGATCTACCTCGCCGCGGGCTTCCGGCTCGTCGCCGAGGAGCCGCACCACAGCTTCGGCGTGGACCTGGTGGGCCAGGACTACGAGCTGGTCCTGAAAGAGGCCTGACCTACGCGGCCACGCTCTCCCAGCGCCAGCTCTCGGTCATCGGCTCCGCGCAGTCCGGGCACGGCACCTCGCAGCCGGCCGTCGCGGCGACGGGCAGCTCGGCCTCGACGCCACACCCGGTGCACACCCACCAACCGGTCGAGCTCGTCGTGTCCATGTCACCCGATGCTAAATCACACCCCTGTCATTTCCGGGGTGCGCGCGCCGCGCCGGTCGGGTAACGCGGGCCCGGCGTGTCACGAGTCGATGCGGGGGGCGGGGTCGACGCGGCCCCGCGCGGACGCTGGGCCCGCGCGCGTCCCCGTCGATGCGCCCGGTCGACGAACCCCCTCCTCGTCGGCCCCGGATCCACACCGACGTGCCCTCGTGGTGCGGATCCGGCCACGGGGGCGGGCGGGCCCGGTCTACTCGATCTCGTCGATGAGGTCGGCGACCGACGCGACGACCCGGTTCGGCCGGTACGGGAAGCGCTCCACCTCCTCGGCCTGCGTGATGCCGGTCAGCACCAGCACGGTGCGCATGCCCGCCTCGAGGCCCGCGATGATGTCGGTGTCCATCCGGTCGCCGATCATCACCGTGGTCTCCGAGTGCGCCGACACCCGGTTGAGCGCGGCCCGCATCATCAGCGAGTTCGGCTTCCCGATGAAGTAGGGCTCCACCCCGGTGGCCCGGCTGATCAGCGCGGCGACGGCGCCGGTCGCGGGCAGCACCCCCTCGGGCGACGGCCCGACCGGGTCCGGGTTCGTGGCCACCCAGCGGGCGCCGCCGCGGATCAGCCTGATGGCGGTGGTCACCGCCTCGAAGCTGTACGTGCGCGTCTCCCCCAGCACCACGTAGTCGGGCGAGTTGTCGGTGAGCACGTAGCCGATCTCGTGGAGCGCGGTGGTGAGCCCCGCCTCCCCGACCACGTAGGCGCTGCCCTGCGGCCGCTGGTCGTCGAGGAAGGTGGCCGTGGCGAGCGCCGAGGTCCAGATCGACTCGACCGGCACGTCGATCCCGCTCGTCCGCAGCCGGAACTGCAGGTCACGTGGGGTGTAGATCGAGTTGTTGGTGAGCACGAGGAACGGCTTGCCGGTCTCGCGCAGCCGGGCGATGAACTCGTCGGCGCCCGGGATGATGCGCCCCTCGTGCACGAGGACGCCGTCCATGTCGGTCATCCAGCACTCGATCGGCTTCGATTCGGCCACGGCCGGTGAGCCTATTGGAACGCGAGCGGCCCCACCTGCGTTTCCCAGGGTGACGGTTGGCGATGGGGAGTGGTTTTCGTGGGCACGATCATGACCATCCTGGTCATCGCGCTGATCGCGGTCGGCGTCGCATGGCTGATCCGGCAGCGCAACGCGGCCCAGGCCCGCGAGCTGGAAGACGCGAAGTCGGAGGCTCGCCGGTGGGTGGAGCGGCTCGGCGGCCAGGTGCTGAACCTGGTCGGCACGAACGAGGCCGCCAAGCAGGCGCTCGCCGACGCGGCGGAGCGCTACAACGCGGCGGGGTCGCAGATGGAGCAGGTGCGCAGCCCCGCACAGGCCCGCCACGTCATCGAGACCGCGCACGAGGGCCTCTACTACGTGCGGGCGGCCCGCACCGCGATGGGGATGGACCCCGGCCCCGAGCTGCCGCCGCTTCCCGGCCAGCAGCGCGCGGGCGCGGTGAGCGAGGAGCGCGAGGTCGAGGTGGAGGGCCACCGCTACAGCGCCTCGCCGGTGCCGTCGGGTCGCAACCAGCACTACTACCCGGGCGGCGTGATCGCGGGCCGGCCGGTGCCGCAGGGCTGGTACTCCGAGCCGTGGTGGAAGCCCGCCCTGGTCGCGGGCGCGTGGGGCGTCGGGTCGGCCCTGCTGTTCAGCGCGATGTTCTCCGGCATGGCCGGCGTGGCGTACGCCGACGGGTTCTCCGACGGCGCGGCCTTCGCCGACGACGCCCAGGGGGACGTCGGGGCCGACATGGGCGAGGACCCGGGCGGTTTCGACGGCGGCGGCCTCGACGGCGGGTTCGACGCCGGCGGGTTCGACGGGGGCTTCGACTTCTGACCGGTGGGGGGATGCGTGGGCCCGCGCATCCCCCCACCCCCTCCCCCTCGTCAGGCGGCTTCCCAGCTGGGCCGGCCGGCCCGTTCCTTGATCGTGACGTTGAAGCGGTTGAACAGGTTGAGCGTGCCGATCATCACCAGCAGCGCCGCCAGCTGCTTCTCGTCGTAGTGGTCGGCCGCGGCGTCCCAGACCGCGTCGGGCACCGGCTCGTCGGTGCGGTCGGCCAGCCGGGTCACCGCCTCGGCCAGCTGCAACGCGGCACGCTCGGCGTCGTCGAAGAACGGCGTGTCCCGCCACGCCGAGACCGCCATCACCCGCTCGTCGGTCTCCCCCGCCTTCCTGGCCTCGCGGACGTGCCCCTGGATGCAGGCGGCGCACCCGTTGATCTGGCTCACCCGCAGCCCCACCAGCTCGAGGGTGCGCTTCGGCACCCCGCCCTGACCGGTCGCCTTGAGCAGGTGCTGGATGCCCTTCATCGCCTCCGGGAGCACGAACGCCGGGTTGGTCATGCGCATGGTCTTCGCTCCTGTCACATCGGTGTCCCTCGGTGGGTCGGTGCTCTGACACCCGACGGCGAAGGGATGTGACAGGTGGCCGAGCAGGACGTCCTGACCAGGCTGTTCCAGGAGCACCGGCCGCACCTGCGTGCGGTGGCCCACCGGATGCTCGGCTCGCACGCCGAGGCCGAGGACGCGCTCCAGGAGGCGTGGCTCCGGGTGTCGCGCGCCGACGCCGACGCCGTGGACAACATCGGCGGCTGGTTCACCACGATCGTCGCCCGCATCTGCCTGAACGTCCTGCGGTCCCGCCACCGCGAGGAGCCGCTGGACGCCCACGTCCCCGACCCGGTGCTCGCGCGCCTCGACACCCCCGATCCCGAGCAGGAGGCGGTGCTCGCCGACTCGGTCGGGATCGCGCTGCTCGTCGTGCTGGAGACGCTGAGCCCGCCCGAGCGGCTCGCGTTCGTGCTGCACGACCTGTTCTCCCTGCCGTTCGACGAGATCGCGGCCGTGCTCGACCGCAGCGAGGCGGCCACGCGGCAGCTGGCCAGCCGGGCCCGCCGGCGGGTGCGCGGCGCACGCCCGGCCCCGGACGCCGACCTCGGCGCCCAACGCGCCGTCGTGGAGGCGTTCACCGCGGCGGCGCGCGGCGGTGACCTCGAGACCCTGGTCTCCCTCCTCGCCCCGGACGTCGTGGCGCGCGCCGACGGCGGCAAGCTGCGCCCGAGCGCGGTGCTGCGCGGCCCGGAGCAGGTGGCTCGGGGCGCGGCGGCGTTCGGCGCGACCGCCGCGCCGACCCGGCTCGCGCTGGTGAACGGCGCGGTCGGGGCGGTCGCGGTGGAGGGCGACCGGATCGTCTCGGTAGCGGCGTTCACCGTGTCCGGCGGCCGGGTCGTGGAGCTGGACACCCTCACCGACCCCGAGCGGCTCGCCCGGCTCGACCCGGCCGTCCTCGACGCGTAGCACGGTCGATCCTTCTCAGCCGGCTGCCAGCGAGACCGGATTGCCCGTCCGCGCGAGTCGCTAGCGTCGTGACGGTGACCACATCTGCCGCGCCGTCGCCGTTCACCGAGACCACCGGCCCGGCCCGGCACGCCGCGTTCGCGGAGCTCGCGGCCACCGGCCCGGTGCAGAAGGTCGTCCTGTTCACCGGTGTCCCCGTCTGGGTGGTCACCGGGTACGCCGAGGCGCGCGAGCTGCTCGCGCACCCGTCGCTGGTCAAGGCGGGCGGCGGCCCGCACATGGACGCGATGCCCGCGGACCTGAACGCCGCGATCAACACGCACCTGCTCAGCACCAACCCGCCCGACCACACCCGGCTGCGCCGCCTGGTGACCGCCGCGTTCACCCATCGCCGCGTCGAGGCCATGGCCCCGCGCATCCAGGAGATCACCGACGCCCTGCTCGACGAGATGGCCGCTGCCGGAGCGGGCGGACGGCCGGTGGACCTCGTCGAGGCCTTCGGGTTCCCGCTGCCGATCACCGTGATCACCGAGTTGCTCGGCATCCCGCCCGGCGACCGCGCCGAGTTCCGGCGCTGGTCCCAGATCGTCGTCAACGGCGACGTCCACCCGGCGGAGGTCTACATCGACGCCGCCCGCAGCGTGGTCGACTACCTGCGCGAGCTGCTCGCCGACAAGCGCGCCGCCCCCGCCGACGACCTGCTCTCCGCGCTGATCGCGGTGCACACCGACGGCGACCGGCTCTCGGAGGACGAGCTCACGTCGATGGTGTTCCTGCTGCTCGTGGCCGGGCACGAGACCACCGTCAACCTGATCGTCTCCGGTACCCACGCCCTGCTGCGCCACCCCGACCAGCTCACGCTGCTGCGCGCCGAGCCGGAACGGATGCCCGCCGCCGTCGAGGAGCTCTTGCGCTACGACGGCCCGGTGCAGGTGGCGATCCCCGCGGTCGCGGCGGCGCCCATCGAGGTGGGCGGGGTGACGATCCCGGCAGGCGACGTCGTGCTGCCCGCGCTGCTGGCCGCCAACCGCGACCCGGCGCGGTTCGACGAGGCGGACCGGCTGGACATCACCCGGCCGGCGAGCTCGCACCTCGCGTTCGGCCACGGGCTGCACCACTGCCTCGGCGCGCCGCTGGCCCGCCTCGAGGGCCGCATCGCGCTGGGCACGCTGCTCGCGCGCTTCCCCGGGCTGCGGCTCGCCGACCCGGACACCGAACCGGCCCGCGACCCGGGGCTGCTCGTCAACGGGCTGGTCGCGCTGCCCGTCGTGCTCGGCTGACCCGCCGGCGCCGCGACTGGCAGGTCGGGCACCAGTAGAGGTTGCGGGCGGCGTGCTCGGCGTGCGCCACCGGCGTGCCGCACAGCAGGCACGGCTCCCCGGTGCGCCGGTAGACGTACACGCGCTTGCCGCTCACGTCGACCGGGCCGTCGGACAGCTCCGCGTGCTCCGGGCGCAGCGTCTCGATCACGCCCCTGCGGTAGCCGTCGTGCATCAGCTCGACCAGGTCGGCCCACATGGCGTCCCACTGCTCGCGGCTCAGGTCCCGCCCGGGCAGCTGCGGGTCGAGGCCGTGGCGGAACAACAGCTCCGCCCGGTAGACGTTCCCCACACCCGCGATCACCGTCTGGTCCATGAGCAGGGTGGCGAGCGGGGCGCGCGAGCGGGAGATCCGGGCCCACGCGCGGTCGGGGTCGGCGTCGGGGTGCAGCGGGTCGGCGCCGAGGCGGGCGCGCACGGCGTCGGCCTCGGCGTCGGTCACGAGCTCGCACGCGGTCGCGCCGCGGAGGTCGGCGTAGTGGGTGGGGCCCACCATCCTCATCCGCACCTGCCCCACGGGCGCCCCCGCCGGCAGCGGCTCGTCGCTGAACCTGCCGTAGAGGCCGAGGTGGACGTGCACCACGAGGTCCGGACCGTAGTGGTGGAACAGGTGCTTGCCGTGCGCGTCGGTGCGTTCGAGCACCCGGCCGTCGACGAGCGCCGCGCTCGCGGCGAACCGGCCCTGCGGGCTGGACACCGCGACGGGGTGGCCAGCGAAGCGGCGCCGGTGCAGGTCGGCGAGCCGGTGGAGGGTGTGGCCTTCTGGCATCTACGTGGTGGACGTCGGCGCCGGGATCTGGTCGGGCGGCAGCGCGGGCGGCACCCCGGTGCGCTCGAACTCGGTGAGCAGGTCGATGCGCCGCTGGTGGCGGGGTTCGCCGGAGAACGGCGTGGCGAGGAACGCCTCCGCGATCTCGGTGGCCTCCTCCAGCGTGTGCATCCGGGCCCCGATCGCCACGACCTGCGCGTCGTTGTGCTGGCGGCCCAGCGTGGCGGTCTCCACGCTCCACGCCAGCGCGCACCGGATGCCCTGCACCTTGTTGGCCGCGATCTGCTCGCCGTTGCCGGAGCCGCCGAGCACGATGCCGAGGCTGCCCGGGTCGGCGAGCGTGCGCCGGGCCGCCTCCACGCAGAACGGGGGGTAGTCGTCCTCGGCGTCGTAGGTGGCGGGACCGACGTCGATCGCCTCGTGGCCCTGGGCGCTCAGGTGTGCGACCAGGTGCGCCTTCAGCTCGAAGCCGGCGTGATCGGAACCCAGGTAGACCCGCACGGTGGCCCATCCTCCCCCATCAGCGCACGTCGGGGACGTCCGGGTCGGGCACATCCGGGTCGGGCACATCCGGGTCGGGCACGTCCGGCTCGGGATCGGGCTCGGTGCGGTCCGGGGAGGGCGCGCCCGGAACCACCTGCACCGTCTCCAGCGGCGGGTCGACCTGGGGCGGTGCGCCGCCCGCGACGCGCGCGTCGATCCGCTCGCCCAGGTAGCGCACCACGACCGACGCCGCCGCCACCGCCGGCACCGACAGGAACGCGCCCGCGATGCCGTAGAGCGTGCTGCCCGCGGTGACGGCGAGCAGCACGACCGCGGCGTGCAGCCGCAGGCTGCGGCCCTGCAGGTAGGGCTGCAGGACGTTCCCCTCCAGCTGCTGCACCACGACGATGATCACCAGCACGACCAGCGCCGTGGTGAACCCGTTGCTGACCAGCGCGACGAGCACCGACAGGGCGCCCGCGACCAGGGCGCCGACGATCGGCACGAACCCGCCGAGGAAGGTGAGCACGGCGAGCGGGATCGCGAGCGGCACGCCGAGGATCAGCAGGCCGAGCCCGATGAGCACGCCGTCGACGAACGCCACGAGTGCCTGCACCCGGATGAAGTCGCCGAGCGTGGTCCAGATCCGGCGCAGCACCTCGGTGATGTGCCTGCCCGCCCCGTCCCCGGCGACCGCCTGCAGCCAGGGCAGGAACCGCGGCCCGTCCTTGACGAACAGGAACGCGAGCACGAGCGTCAGCAGCGCGGTGATCACACCGGACGCCACGCTGCCCACGCCGGTGAGCACGCTCGCGGTGATCGCGGAGACGCTCTGCTGCAGCTGCACCGTCGCGGTCTGCAGGGCGGCGTCGAGCTGGCTCTGGGCGAGGTTGAGCGGCGGCCCCGACAGCCACTGCTGGATGGCCTGGATACCGGAGGTCGCGCTCGCGGTGATCTCGGGGATGCTGCCGACCACGGACGTGGTGATCAGCGCGACCAGCCCGGCGAGGACCACGATGCCGGCGAGCACCACCGTGCCCGCGGCGAGCGCGGGCGGGAAGCGGTGCCTGCGCAGCCACGCGGTGGGCGGCCACAGCACCGTCGCGAGGATCACCGCGAGCAGCGTGGGCATCACGATCGACCACAGCGCGCCGACCAGCAGCCAGAGCAGCACCGCGCCGAGCGCGACGAGGACCAGCCGCAGGCTCCAGCGGGCCGCCCAGGTGATGCCCTCGCCGATCGCGGTGCCCCGGCCCGGACGAGGGGCCTCGCTCGTCGTCACGACCGTCTCCTCTCCAGGTGCCTCGTGGCCAGAGTCGCAGAGCCACCGTGTCTACGATCGGGTGGGTGACGCCCCGTACGGCAGGCATCGTGCTCGCGGGCGGCCGCTCGTCCCGGATGGGGACCGCGAAGGCGGCGCTCGAGTGGCACGGGTCCACCCTGCTGCGTCGTACCACCGGGATCCTCGCCCGTACCGTCGACGGGCCGGTCGTCGTGGTGCGCGCGCCGGGCCAGCAGCTGCCGCCGCTGCCCGACACGGTCGAGCTGGTGGACGACCCGGTGGAGGGGCTCGGGCCCGTCCAGGGGATCGCCGCCGGGCTCGCCGCGGTCGCCGACCGGGCGGAGGTCGCGTTCGTCTGCTCGACCGACCTGCCGTTCCTGCACCCCGCCTACGTCCGGCGGGTGGTCGCCCTGCTCGACGGCGACGCCGTCCTCCCCCACGCCCGCGGCCACCGCCAGCCGCTCGCCGCCGCGTACCGCACCGCGCTCGCACCCGTGCTCGCCGAGATGGCGAGGAACGGCGAGCTGAAGCTCGGGCAGCTGTTCGAGCGGTGCCGGACCCGCCACGTGGACGACGCCGAGCTGCTCGCCGACCCCCGGCTGCAGGCCGTCGACCCGGAGCTGGACTCCGTGGTGAACGTCAACGAGCCCGCCGACTACCGGGCGGCCCGGGACCGCCCCGCCCCCGAGGTCGCCGTCCAGCGGTACGGGGCGCTCGCCCGCCGCGGCGGCCCGGCGCCCGGCACGGTGCAGGCGGCCACGTTGGGGGCCGCGGCCGCCGCGGTCGGGCTCGAGCTCGGCCGACACGTCGTGGCGGCGCTCAACGGCGACCAGATCACCCGGGACCGGCAGACCCCGCTGGTCGCGGGCGACACCGTGGCGTTCCTGTCCGCCGACGCGGGCGGCTGACCGGCGCCCGACGAGGCGCTCCCGACGCGCCTACAGTCGAGGCATGACGGCAGGCGGCTACTCGGGGCGCGCGCTGGTCGTCGACGTCTCCGCGACGTCGGCCACCGCCGGCGCGCTGGAGCTGCCCGACCGCGTGCTGCGCGCCTACCTCGGCGGCGTCGGGTTGGGCACGTGGCTGCTGCACCGCCTCGCCCCCGCCCGGGTCGACCCGCTCGCCCCCTCCGCGCCGCTCGCGTTCGTCTTCTCCCCGCTCGTCGGCACCCCGCTCACCACGAGCGCCAAGTTCGCGGTGGTGGCGAAGTCGCCGCTGACCGGGCTGCTCACCGACGCGCTCGCCTCGTCCCAGTTCGCGATCGCGGGCAAGCTCACCGGCAACGACGCGATCGTCGTGCGCGGGCGGGCCGCGGAGTTGTCGGTGCTGCTGGTCGACGGCCACGGCGCGCGGCTGGAGCCCGCGCCCGACCTCGCCGGGCTCCCTGCGGCCGAGGCGGAGGAGGCCGTCAAGGAGCGCTTCGGCCGCGGCTGGCGCACGGCGGCGATCGGGCCCGCGGGCGAGCGCGGTGTCCGCTACGCCACCATCAGCCACGACGGCAGGCACGCGGGCCGCGGTGGGCTCGGCGCCGTGCTCGGGGCGAAGAACATCAAGGCGGTGCTCGTCCGTGCGGCGACCAAGGTCGGGGTCGCCGACCCGGAGGCCGTGCTCGCCGCCGCCAAGGACCTGCGGCGCCGCAGCTTCGGGCCGGCCACCGCCAAGTACCGCGAGCTCGGCACGCTGGCCAACCTGCTCGCGTTCAACGCCGTCTCCACGCTGCCCACGCGCAACTTCACCGCGGCCACCTTCGCCGAGGCGCCCAAGCTCGCCGCGGAGGAGCTGCACGAGCTGCGCGGCGTCGCGCGCAACAGCTGCGCGTCCTGCTCGATCGGCTGCGAGCACATCTACTCCCGCAAGGGTGGCGGATCGCAGCGGATGGAGTACGAGAACGTGTTCGCGCTCGGCCCGCTGTGCGGCGTCTCCGACCCGGACGACGTGTTCGCCGCGAGCGCCCGCTGCGACGAGCTCGGCCTCGACACGATCTCGGCGGGCGGCACGATCGCCTGGGCGATGGAGTGCGTCGAGCGCGGGCTGATCGACGCGCCGTGGCTCACGTTCGGCGACGGCGCCGCGGTGCTGCGCGCGCTCGAGATGATCGGCGCCCGGGAACCGGGGCTCGGCGAGCTGCTCGCGCTCGGCTCGCGGGCCGCGGCCGAGGTGGTGGGGCACGGCTCGATCGAGTTCGCGCCGCAGGTCAAGGGCCTCGAGCTGCCCGGCTACGAGCCGCGGTCGCTGCAGTCGATGGCGCTCGGCCTCGCGGTCAACGCCCGCGGCGCCGACCACAACCGCTCCGGCGCCTACGAGGCGGACCTCTCCGGCGATCTCGACCGGCTCTCCGGCGGCCCCGCCCACGTGGCCGCCGCCATCGCCACCGAGGACCGGGCGGCCGTCATGGACTCGATGATCCTCTGCAAGTTCCTGCGCGGGGTGTTCACCGAGCCGTTCGAGGAGTGGGCGGCGCTGCTGCGCCCGGTCACCGGCTGGCACGTCACCGCCGACGAGCTGCGCGCGACCGCCCGGCGGATCGTGCTGGCCAAGCGCGAGTTCAACGCCCGCGAGGGCGCCACCGCGGCCGACGACGTGCTGCCCCGCCGGATGCTCGACACGCCCCTGCAGCTGGGGTCCGGGCGCACGGCCGAGCTCACCGCCGAACGGCTGCGCAGCATGGTCGACCACTACTACGAGCGGCGCGGGTTGGACGCCGACGGCCGCCCCGCCGCGGCCGACCGCGCCGACCTGCTGCTGTAGGAGAAGCACCCCGCGCGTTCGCACCTGCACACGATTCCCCGCGTTCGCCCGCGCGTGCCGGGTCGCGGCTGTCACGGTTCCGCACCGGACCGAGAAGCGACTCCCGTTGTGAGGCGAGCGGAATTGGATGCAGGCAGCTTCGTCATCGCACTGCTGACGGCGGCCGGTGCCGCCGCGGGCCCGGCCGCGCCGTTCCCGGACGCCGCGGAACCCGCGGCCCGCTTCGCCAGTCCCGCGGGCGAACGAACGGGGGCCGGCCTCGGGGCGACGCGCGACCGGCTCGCCGACGTCGTCGACGTCGGCGACGGCACCGGGAGCGCCCGCCGGGAAGCGGACGCCGGTTCGGCGCTCGTCGCGGTGCTCGCCCAGGAGCTCGCCGACATCGTCGCCGACCGCGACGACCCCGCCTCCCGGCGGCTCACCGCCGCGCTCGCGGACGCGGGCTTCGCCCCGAGCAGCGCCCGGCAGCAGACCACCGCCGCGGACACCGACCCCGCCACCGATTTCGACGCCGACTTCGACGCCGACTTCGACGCGGGCCCCGACGCGGGCCTCGACGATGCGCGCGACCGCCTCGACGGCCGGCTCGACGGCAGGCTCGACGACCGGGTCGGCGCCGGGCGCACCGGGGAGCGCGGCACCGGCTCCACGTCAGCTGCCCGCTCCCGCGACCTGGAGGACGTCCTGTCCGCCCTTGCCGACGAGCGGGATCGGGGCGGCTCCGCCCGGGCGGGCACCGGGCGGGGCGGCTCGAGCATCGCCGACGCGCTCGAGCGCGGCGAGGGGACCGCGCGATGAGCGCGCCCACGCGGCCGGCCCGCGGGCGGGGCGGGCGATGAGCGCCGACGGGGGTGCGCCGCGGACGTGGCGCCGCCCGCCGCCGGCGCGGCGGGCCCGCTCCCGCGGCGCGGAGCCGCCGCCCCGCCTGCAGCCGGCGCCGGTCGACCTCGCCGCGCTGGGCCACCCGCGCGCCGGATCCGCCGCACCGGCCGCCCTACCCGCCCGCCGCGCCGACGCGGGCGCGCTGGCCGGCGCGTTCGGCGTCGACTTCCTGTCCTGGGACGAGAGCGACCCCGGCCGCCGGGGCCGCGCCCTCGCGCCGTACGTCGAGCCGCCGGTGCGGGAGGAGCGGCTCGCCGCCACCGGCTGGTCGGGCCTCGGGCGCCAGCGCGGAGAGCTGGCGCTGCCCGGGGCGGTCATCGCGCTGGCCGACGACCGGCTGCTGGTGCACGTCCGGGTCCGGGTCACCCCGTTCCGCCGGGTGTCGGAGACCCCCACCTGCATCCGGCACAGCACCGACGTGCTCCCGTACCCGGCCGCGGCGCCCGCCCCGTCCGACCCGGAGTGGGTGGGTCTGGACTCCTACTGGTACGAGCTGCTCGTCCCGGTGCGGGAGGTGACCGACCGGTGGCGGGTGGACATCGGGGCGGTCGTCGTGGTGCCGCCGGTGCCGACCGAGGTGCACGACGGGGCGGTGCCGCCGTGACCGCGCACCACCGCCGCCACCGCCCCGACGGCCGGGCGGAGTGGGCGGACGTCTCGTCGCGGCCCCGCCGCGGCGGGCGGGTCGCCGGCCCGCCCGTCGCCGTCGACGACGACCCGCCCACGGAGCCGATCCCCGTGATCCCGCCCGCCCCCGCGGTCCCGGACTGGAGCCGGCTGCCCCCACCGCAGCCCTACCCGTCGTCCTCGACCGGGTTCCTCCCCACCGCCGATGTCGACGTCGCGAGCGACGGCGTGCTCACCGACGAGGCGCTCGTCCACCACCGGCGCCCCACCCCGACCGAGGGTTGGCGGCTCGCCCTCTACGCCGCCTCCGGTGGGCGCATCAACCCGGGGCAGAGCGCGCACGAGGCGGCCCGGGTGGAGCTCGTCCACCGCATCCGACGGCCCCTGCCCGCCCCGCACCGGGTCGCGGTCGTGTCGGTCAAGGGCGGCGTCGGCAAGACCACCGTGGCCGCCTGCCTCGGCCTCGTGCTCGCCGAGCTGCGCGGCGACCGGGTCGTGGTCCTCGACGCCAACCCCGACGCGGGCACGCTGTCCGAACGGCTCACCGGGCCCGGCGGGCCCACGGTCCGCGACCTCTACGAGGACATGCCCAACCTCACCTCGGTCGCCGAGCTCACCCGCTACACCCGCAGCGCCGGGCGGCTGCACGTGCTGGGCAGCGAGCAGGAGCCCGCGATGGGCGAGGCGTTCAGCGCCGAGGAGTACCTCGAGGTCACGTCCCTGCTCGAGCGCTTCTACAACGTGATCATCACCGACTCCGGTACCGGGATGGTGCACTCGGCCATGGCGGCGACGCTCGCCACCGCCGACAGCCTGGTGGTCGTCGGCTCGCCCACGGTCGACGGCGCCAACCGGGCCAGCCGCACCCTGTCGTTCCTCGCCGACGAGGGCTACCGGGTGGCGGCCGAGCAGTCGATCGTCGTGCTCTGCGGCGACCGGCACAGCCCGGACGTCGACCGCGGCCTCATCCGATCCCACTTCGCGACCCGCTGCCGCGCCGTCGTCGACATCCCGCCCGACCCCCACCTCGCGACCGGCGGCCGGATCGACCCGGCGCTGTGGCGCAGCGCGACGCGCGACGCCTGGTACCTGCTCGCGGCGCACGTCGCCGACGGGTTCGGCGCCCCGTCCCCGGCCGCGCCCGCGCCCCCGTTCGCGACACCGGCGCCCGACCCCGGCTGACCGCGAGACCCCGACCCGACGACGCAGGAACCAACCGACGCACGAGGACGGCGATGCCGATGGATCCGATGAAGAGCCGGAGGTGGATCGCCGCGGCCGCGCTCGCCGCCGCCGTGGTGTTCCTCGTCATGGTCACCGGCGAGAACGGGGTGCCGGCCGCCGCGCCCGCGCCCGTCTCGTCGTCCGGGGCGGTGCCGGCCTCCGACGGCGGCCCGCCCGACCGCGACGAGGAGTCCGGGCGCGCGACCGGGGGCGGCCGCGGGGAGGCCGACCGGGACGAGGTCGTCGCCGCCGTGCAGGACCTGCTCGACGCGCTGGGGATCTCCCCCGACGAGCTGGACGGGGCCGAGAACGCCGGCTGCCGCGGCGGGAGCGCCGACGACGGCTGCGACCGGTCCGCGCCCGCAGGCGCGGCCGGCGCCGCCGACGCCACGATCACGATCAAGGGGTTCGCGTTCGGCCAGCCGGTGACGGTCGCGCCGGGTGCCACGGTCCAGGTCGTGAACGCCGACGCCGCGCCGCACAACGTCACGGCCGCCGACGGCAGCTTCCGGACGTCGAACCTGAACCAGGACCAGGCGACCACCTTCACCGCGCCGAGCACGCCGGGCCGCTACGAGTTCACCTGCACCCTGCACCCCGAGATGACCGGCACCTTGATCGTCGAGGAGCGCGGGAGGGGCCGGTCGGGTGCGTCCGACCCGAGCGGGTCCCGGCGCGGCGACCACGACGCCTCCGGTCGCGACCGGACGACCACGCCGAGCCGGGAGAGCACGAGCGGTGGGGCCGATGGCTACTGATCCCCGGGGTGGCGCGCGGTGACCAGCTCGCTGGAGATCCCGGCCGGGCCGGGCTCGGTCGCGGCCGCCCGCGGCGCGGCTCGGCTGGTGCGGCGCTGGCTCGTCGGGTTCGCCGCCGTCCTGCTCGCCCCGCCCGCGATCCGCCTGGTCGCGGGTGGGCCCGCCCCGGTGTGGGCGGTGCTGACCGACCTCACCGGCCTCGTCGCGCTCTCGGCGATGGTGTGCGCGTTCGTCCTGGTGTGCAGGCCGCGGGCGTTGTCGCGGGCCGCCGGCATCACGGCGCTGCTGTCGGCCCACCGCAGCACGGGCGTGCTCGCCGCGGCGAGCGTGCTGCTGCACGTCGCCGTCGTGATCGCCGCCGACCTGGACAACCTCCTGCTGCTCACCTGGGTGTACGCGCCGCCGCGGGCCAGGGCCGCCACCGTGGGGACGCTCGCGCTCGGCGCCGTGATCGCGCTCGGCGTGCTCCGCGGCAAGGTGCGCCGCGACTACGAGACGTGGCGCTGGGCCCACCTCGTGCTGGGGCTGGCCGCGTTCGCGCTGTCGGCGCTGCACGTCGTGCTGGTCGGGGAGTTCCTCGCGCACCCGGTGCTGCGGTGGCTGCCCGTGGCGCTCGTCGCGGTGCTCGCCGCGGGGTTCGTCCAGCGCGCGCTGGTGGCGCGGCGGTCGACCGAGCACGTCGTGCGGGAGGTCCGGCACGACTCCGAGTCCGTCTGCACCCTCGTGCTGGACCCGCGCGGCACCCCGATGCGGTTCGCCCCCGGCCAGTTCGCCTGGCTGCGGCTGCGCCGGATCGGCGGCGAGGAGCACCCGTTCACCATCGCCTCGTCGGCCACGGGCGGCGGGTGCGCGTTCACGGTGCGCTCCACCGGCGACTTCGGCACCGTGCTGCGCAACCTGCCGCCCGGCACGCCGGTGTGGGTCGACGGGCCGTACGGGTCGTGCAGCGTCGACCTGCTCCCCCAGCCCGCCGCGGGCGTCGCCATGATCGCCGCAGGCGTCGGGATCACCCCGATGCTGTCCACGGTGCGCACGCTCGCCGACCGGCACGACCCGCGCCCCCTGCTGCTCGTCCGGGCCGCCGGTGATCCGGGCGAGCTGATCTTCCGCGACGAGCTCGCCCACCTGGCCCGGCGGCTGGACCTCACGGTCGTCGAGGTCCTGCGCCACCCGCCTCCCGGCTGGACGGGTGCGTCGGGTCACGTCGGCACGCCGCTGCTGCGGCGGCTGCTCCCGCCGGCGGAGGGGCGCGCCCTGCTCGACTACTTCGTGTGCGGGCCGCCCCGGTTCGTCACCACCGTCACCCGCAGCCTGCAGGAGCTCGGGGTGCCCGAGCACCGCATCCACACCGAGCAGTTCTAGACGCGAAGGGCTTCGAGGGCCGTGCGATCACCCGTCTCGACAGCAGCACGCTGGGCCGGCGCACTCGTGCTGGCCGTCATCGTCACGGCCGCGGTGTTCGGCTCGAGCGGCACCGAGGATGCCGCGGCGGGCCGGCAGGCGGCCGGCGACGGCACCAGGCAGACCGAGTTCGGCCCGCTCACCGCGGCCGACGTCGACCTGCTGGTGAAGGTGCGCCAGGCCGGGCTGTGGGAGACCCCCACCGGGCAGCAGATGCAGCAGCGGGCCGCGAACGCGGTGGTGCAGGACGTGGGCGGGCGGCTCGCGGCCGAGCACACCGAGCTCGACGCGATCGTGCGTCGCACCGCCGACCAGCTCGGGGTCACCCTGCCCAGCCAGCCGTCGGCCCAGCAGCAGGCGTGGATGGAGGAGATCTCGTCACGCACGGGCGCCGACTACGACCGCACCGCGGTGAACCTGCTGCGCCAGGCCCACGGCAAGGTGCTGCCGTTCATCGCCGAGGTGCGCTCGGGCACCCGCAACGAGCTGGTCCGCGGGTTCGCCACCACGGCCGCCCAGTTCGTCACCCGCCACCACGAGTACCTGGAGAGCACCGGCCTCGTCGACTTCTCGGCGCTGCCCGAGCCGCCCGCTCCCGCGGCGGCCCCGGTCCCGGCCCAGGCTGCGGCCGGGACCGGCGGGGCGGCCCCCGTGCTCACCGCGACCAGCGGTGCCGCGAGCGGCGGCGGGGTCGCCGGCGTGCTGGCCGCGGTCCGCGACGCCTCGGTGTCGACGTGGCTCGCCGCCGTGCTCGCGTTCGTCGCGGTGCTCGGCGCCGGCGCGCTGATCGACATGCTCCTGCGCGACCGGCCCCGCCCGGCCGGGCCCTCCCCCGCCGCCCACCCGCCGCCGCAGCCGTTCCCCGCGCCGCGGCCGCCCGCCCCGCCGCGGGCGGACCGGCGCCGGTCCGCGGGTCGGCGCGGGCCGGCGGGGCCCGCCCTGTTCGGCCTGCTCGTGGTCGGCGTGCTCGCGCTGCCCCCGCAGCTGGAGGCGGCGGTGTTGCCTCCCGCGCCGTCGATGTCGGCCGCCGTCGGCGCCGGGTTCGCCGCGCTCGACCCCGCCCCGGAGCACGTCCTCGCGCTCGTCGCCGAGAAGAACGACGCCGACGAGGAGGACGAGCCGTCCGACGACGGGAAGGAAAGCGCTGGGAGGAAGGCCGGCGAGGACGACCGGGGCGACGCCGGGGAGGCGCTGAGCCGGGCGCTCGCCGAGCGCGAGGCCGACCGGGCCCGCGGGCGCGCCGGGGCCGACGACGACACCCGGGACCGGAGCGCCGACGACGCCGAGGAGTTCCCCGGCCGGGAGGACGCGGGCCCGCCCGACCTCTCCGACTTCGCCGACATCGGCGAGGTCAGGACGCTCGTCTCCGAGCCCGCACCGGACGCGAACGCCTCCACCGGCAGCTTCATCGCCGAGTGCGGCACCCCCGACCCCGCGATGCGCAACTCCGACAACTGGATCGCCTCCCCCGGCAAGGTCAACGGCGCCCAGCACATGCACGACTACCTGGGCAGCACCGCGACCGACGCGTCCACCGAAGCGGGCGACCTGCTGGTGTCGGAGACGACCTGCGAGCTCGACAACCGCTCCACGTTCTTCTGGCCGGTGCTGCGCGACACCTCGCGGGTGGGCCCGGACGACAACCGCGACGGCGGCGGCCTCGACGGCAACGTCGGGGAGATCCTGCAGCCGGCGCAGGTCGTCCTGCAGTTCCTCGGCAACCCCACCGGGCCGGTGTCGCCCATGCCCCAGCTGCTGCGCGTGATCACCGGGGACGCGAAGGCGGTGACGAACGGCCCGGACAACGTGCACGCCCAGTGGACGTGCCGCGGCTTCGAGGACCGGGTCACCACCCGGTACCCGTTGTGCCCCGAGGGCAGCAGGCTGCTGCGGGTGCTCGACTTCCCGTCCTGCTGGGACGGCGAGAACCTCGACTCGGAGGACCACCGCTCGCACATGGCGTTCGCCGACGAGGAGACCGGGGCGTGCCCGCCGGACACGGTCGCCGTGCCGCAGCTGCGGATGATCCTCGCCTACGACCAGCCGGGCGGGCGCAACTTCGCCCTCGACTCCTTCCCGGACCAACAGCACCACCCCGCGACCGACCACGGCGACTTCGTCAACGGCATGCCGGATGAGCTCATGGACGCCGTCGTGGAGTGCCTGAACAAGGGGCTGCAGTGCTGACGGCCCCGCCCCGTGCCCCCGCCGGCCCGCGGGTCGCCGCCGGCCCCGTGGGCCGTTGGGTGGCGGCGGCGCTGGGGGCCACCGGCGCCGGGCTCTGGCTCGCCGCGGAGGCCGACGGCGTGCCGCCCGCGGCCGGGGCCGTCGCGGTCACGGTGTCCCGCGCGGTGATGGACGTGGCGGGCGTCGCGGTCGTCGGCATCGCGCTGCTCGAGGTGCTCGTCCCGGCCGGGGACCGCAGGGCGGCGCCGGTACTCCCGCTCGCGCGGCGGGCGGCGCTCGCCGCCGCGGGGGCGTGGGTGGTGGCCGTGCTGGTCGCGGCCGTCGTCGGCGCGTCCGCCGCGTTCGCCCGCCCGGTCACCGCGCTCGGGGCGGACGAGCTGGTCGCGTGGGCCACCCGGCTCGGCGCGGGCCAGGGCATGGCGCTCGTCGCGGGCACGACGGCGCTCGTGCTGGTGGGCGCGGCCGTCCGGGTGCGCAGGCCCGCGCTCGTCGGGCCGCGGGTGGTGCTCGCGGCCGCGCTGTTCGCCGTGATCACCCCGGCGGTCACCGGCCACTCCGCCGCCGCGCACGCCTACCAGGTGGTGGCCGTGCTCGGTGTCGGGCTGCACGTGGCCGCGGCCGCGGCGTGGGTCGGCGGCCTCGGCGCGATCCTCCTGCTCATCGCCCCGCGGCGCGGCCTGCTGGTCGCCGTGCTGCCGCGGTTCTCGCGGCTCGCCGCGGCCTGCATCGCCGCCGTGGCGGCGAGCGGCGTGCTCGCCGCCGTCGTCCGGCTGCCGCCCGTGCTCGCGCACGTGCGCTGGGAGGCGGCGGTACACCTCTACCTCGCCACCGGCACCGGCCGGCTGGTGGCGGTGAAGGCGGCGGCCCTCGGCGCGATCGGGTTCCTGGGCTGGCTCACCCGCCGCCGGATGGCGGCGAGCCGCGTGCCGCTGCTGCTGTGGGCGGGCGCCGAGGTCACGCTGATGACCGTGGCGCTCGGCCTCGCCGCCGCCCTCGCGCAGACGGGCGGCGGGCACTGAAGCGACCGGCGTCAGAAGACGATCAGCGGGTCGCCGAAGAAGTCGGCGACGAAGTTGACGAAGAAGAAGCCGAAGAACAGGAAGTTCAGCACCAGCAACACGTAGTGCCACGGGCGCGGCCGGGCGGGCCTGGGCAGCTTGCTGTTGAGGTACATGAGCAGGAACGGGTAGATCAGCGCGCCCAGGTTCGACATGTTCGCCGAGAACTGCACGAGCGCGACCGGCAGCGCGAGGTGGATGACGATCGAGATCACCACCAACATCGCGATCATGAACGGGTAGTAGAAGCGCCGCGGGTCGCTCTCGATCAGGCCGCGCAGCCGAGGGCTCACCGCGGGCGCGGCGTCGGTGACGACCCGCACGAGCGCCTCGAAGATGCCCAGCTGCGTGGAGAACAGCACGAGCACGCCGATCAGCAGCATCAGGTAGAACATCCCCTGGCCGTACTCGGGTGCCAGCGCGCTCGCGACGAACGTCGGTACGGTGGCGGTGGTGGGCTGCTCGCCCGACAGCGCGACCGCCTGCGACATGAGCACCGTCGGCAGCAGCATGCCGAGGATCGCGCCGACGAAGAACACGCCCCACATGTCGACCATGAGCAGGCGGTACCAGCGCCGCCACAGGGCTGCGTTGCGCTCGTCGTCCGGGAACGTGACGCCGGTGGACAGCAGCTCGCGCTGCCCGCCGCGCAGGCCGGCGATGAACCCGGTGCGCCACCCCATCCCGTAGCCCTTGTCGCGGTAGTGGCTCATCAGGTACCAGTTCAGCCCGGAGGCGAGCGCGGTGAAGCCGGCGAGGCCACCGAGCTGGGTGGCGCTGATGCCCGGCGGCGGTGCGGCGGGGGTGACGAACCCCCGGATGCCCTCCCACCACACGCTCCACGGCACGACGGCCAGGTCCACGACGATCAGGGTCAGCAGGATCGTGACCACCATGACCCAGTTGGCCAGCTCGAGCGCCCTGCTGACCCGGTGGGCGGCCGCGGCGATCAGGAAGACGACGACGAGCAGCCCGATCGCGTACCAGCGCGTCTGCTGCATCTCGTCCGACTCGGCGACCCGGCCGTTGACGAGGGCGAACAGGCCCTGACCCGCCGAGGCGGCCCAGCCGCCCGCGATGAACGCGAAGATCACGATGAACGCCGAGAGCGGCACCCACAGCGCCTTGCCGGGCGGGACGCGCCCCCAGCCGATCGTGTTCGTCTCGCCGGTCGCGACGATGTAGCGGGCGCACTCGACGTTGTAGAACGTCTGCAGCAGCGCCGAGACGAGGATCACCCAGCCGACGCCGATGAAGCCGTACTCCCCGACGGCCTGCGGGCCGAGCAGCCACTCGCCGCTGCCGATCGAGACGCCGAGCGCGATCAGGCTGGGCCCGATCGCGTACACCACGAGCTCGCGCGCCCCGATCCGGCGGACCCCGAAGACCTCCTCCGGGGTCGGGAGGTCGGCTACCGCCAGGTCCGGGCGGCTGACCCCGAGCGGACGGGTCGTTCCCTGCATCCCGTCATCGCGACCTCCGACCAGGTCGATGCCTCGACGGTGCACAGAGCGTGATCCTGGTCACACCACCGGGTCAAGGGCCGTCACCCGCGTGCCGCACCATCGCCGACGGCGTGCGCCTCACCCAGCCCGCGACACGGGCCTCACCACGCCCGCTACCAGCGCGGACGACCGGCTCTCGTCCCGACGCTTGACCTGAACCTCACTTGAACTCCTAGCGTCGGCGACGACCGACGGATCGGGCCGAGCACGCCCGAACAGAACTGTCAGACCCCCTCGCCACACTCCCACCGTCCCCCCACCGATGACTTCCGGCGGGCGGAGCGGTCGCATCCGGCGGGTGGCGACGGAGACGAGGAGCGGCACGTGAGCATGGAGATGGTGGCGTGGCACTCGGTGTACCGGGCTGCCCACGCCGAGGAGGAGAGGCGGCCGTTCTCCCGGGCCACGCTGCGCCGCATCGGCGCGTTCGCCCGGCCCCACCGCGGGCGGATCGCGGCGTTCCTGCTGGTGAGCGTCGTCGTGGCGGCGCTCGCCGTGGCCACCCCCGTCCTCGCGGGGCGGGTGTTCGACGTCATCGGCAGCGGCGGCACGGTCGGCACCGTCGTCGGGCTCGCCCTGCTGATCGCCGCCATCGCGGTCGCGGAGGCGGGCGGCGGCATCCTGCAGCGCTGGCTGTCGGCCACCCTGGGCGAAGGGCTCATCCTCGACCTGCGGGCCGCGGTGTTCGACCACGTCCAGCGCCAGCCCGTCGCGTTCTTCACCCGCACCCGCACCGGCGCGCTGGTGAGCCGGCTCAACAACGACGTCATCGGCGCGCAGCGCGCGTTCAGCGACACGCTCTCGGGCGTCGTCGGCAACCTCGTGCAGCTCGCGCTCACGCTCGGGGTGATGCTCAGCCTGTCGTGGCAGGTCACGGTGCTCGCCCTCGTGCTGCTGCCGCTGTTCGTCCTGCCCGCCCGCCGGATGGGCCGCAGGCTGGCCTCGCTGGAGCGGGAGGCGGCCGACCACAACGCCGCCATGGGCACCCAGATGACCGAGCGGTTCTCCGCCCCCGGCGCCACGCTCATCAAGCTGTTCGGCCGGCCCGCCGACGAGACGCGCGAGTTCGTGGCGCGCGCCGCCCGCGTGCGCGACATCGGCGTGCGCACCGCGATGGTGCAGTGGGTGTTCGTCTCGGCGCTCACGCTCGTCTCGGCGCTCGCGCTGGCGCTCGTCTACGGGGTCGGCGGCTGGCTGGCGCTGACCGGCGGCGTGAGCCCCGGCGACGTCGTGGCGCTCGCGCTGCTGCTCACCCGCCTGTACGCCCCGCTCACGGCGCTCGCGAGCGCCCGCGTCGAGGTGATGAGCGCGCTGGTGAGCTTCGAGCGGGTGTTCGAGGTCCTGGACCTGCCGCCGCTGGTCGCGGAGCCGGAGCACCCCGAGCCGCTGCCCGACGGGCCGCTGTCGGTCGAGTTCGGCCACGTCGACTTCGCCTACCCGTCGGCCGACAAGGTGTCGCTGGCGTCGCTGGAGGAGGTCGCGCGGCTCGACACCCGCGGCGGCGAGCAGGTGCTGCACGACGTGTCGTTCCGCGCCGAGCCGGGCCAGATGATCGCGCTGGTCGGCTCGTCGGGCGCGGGCAAGTCCACCATCGCCCAGCTGCTCCCCCGCCTCTACGACGTCGACGCCGGGGCGGTGGAGATCGGCGGGGTGGACGTGCGCAACCTGTCGTTCGACTCGATCCGCGGCGCGGTCGGCCTCGTCACCCAGGACGGGCACCTGTTCCACGAGTCGATCCGGGCCAACCTGCTGCTGGCCGCGCCCGAGGCCACCGACGCCGAGATCTGGGACGCCCTGGAGCGGGCCCGGCTCGCCGACCTGGTGGCGTCGCTGCCCGACGGCCTCGACACGGTCGTCGGCGAGCGCGGCTACCGGCTCTCCGGCGGCGAGCGGCAGCGGCTCACGATCGCCCGCCTGCTGCTGGCGAAGCCGCGGATCGTGGTGCTCGACGAGGCCACCGCCCACCTCGACTCCACCTCCGAGGCCGCGGTGCAGGAGGCGCTGGGCGAGGCCCTCGAGGGCCGCACGGCCATCGTGATCGCCCACCGACTGTCCACCATCCGCGCCGCCGACCAGATCCTCGTGCTCGAGGCGGGCCGCATCGTGGAGCGCGGCACCCACACCGAGCTCCTCGCCCGCGGAGGGCGCTACGCCGAGCTGCACCGCACGCAGTTCGACCAGCCCGACTCGCGACCCGCCGTCGCGCTCGCCGGCAGCTGAACCGGCAGCCGCCCGGCCGAGCTGAGGGGTCTCGGCCGGGCGGAGACGCGAGTCGCGGGTCAGCCTCGGCGAGTCGCGGTCCTGGTGCGGGCGAGTCGCGCCCTCGGTGCGCGCGAGTTGGGCCCTCAGCGCGGCCGAGTCGGGCTCTCGGTGGCGGCGAGTCGCGGGCCGAGGCGCACGAGTCGAGCTCGGGATACGGCGAGTCGCGCCCTCTGTGCCGGCGAGTCGCGCCCTCGGCCCGGGCAGGTCCCGGCCTGGGTGCGCCCGCGTCGGGCTCGGCGAACGCCGCGACCTGCTCGGCGCACACGTCGTCGTCCCGGTTGCCGCGAACGGTGGGCGGCGCGCTGCAGGGGTGATCCCCCTCCGGCAGACTCGACACGTGGACTTCCGCTCCCCCTACCGGCACGGCTTCCTCCGGGTCGCCTCCTGCACGATCCACACCTCGATCGCCCAGCCCGCGGCGAACGCCGAGGCGGTGCTGCAGTCCGCACGCGGGTGCCACGACGACGGGGTGGGCCTCGCGGTCTTCCCCGAGCTCACGCTGTCGGGCTACTCGATCGAGGACATCCTCATGCAGGACACGCTGCTCGACGCCGTCGAGCGGGCGCTGCTGCAGGTGGTGGCGGGGTCGGCGGATCTGCTTCCCGTCCTCGTCGTCGGGGCGCCCCTGCGCTACCGGCACCGGATCTACAACACCGCGGTCGTCATCCACCGCGGCCGGGTGCTCGGCGTGGCGCCGAAGTCGTACCTGCCGACGTACCGGGAGTTCTACGAGCGGCGGCAGCTGGCGCCGGGCGACGACGTGCGCGGCACGCTGCGCGTCGGCGAGGAGGAGGTGCCGTTCGGACCGGACCTGCTGTTCGCCGCCGACGACGTGCCGGGCTTCGTGCTGCACGTCGAGGTGTGCGAGGACATGTGGGTGCCGATCCCGCCCAGCGCGGAGGCGGCGCTCGCGGGCGCGACGGTGCTCGCCAACCTCTCGGGCAGCCCGATCACGGTGGGCCGGGCCGAGGACCGCAAGCTGCTCGCGCGGTCGGCGTCGTCGCGGTGCCTCGCCGCCTACGTCTACTCGGCGGCGGGCGAGGGCGAGTCCACCACGGACCTGTCGTGGGACGGCCAGACGATGATCTGGGAGAACGGGGTGCTGCTCGCCGAGACCGAGCGGTTCCCGAACGGCCCGCGCCGGTCGGTGGCCGACGTCGACCTGGACCTGTTGCGGGCCGAGCGGGCCCGGATGGGCACGTTCGACGACAACCGGCGCCACCACGCCGACCGCACCGACGCGTTCCGGCGGGTGCGGTTCCGGCTGGACCCGCCGGATGGCGACATCGGGTTCCTGCGGGAGGTCGAGCGGTTCCCGTTCGTGCCGAACGACGAGTCCCGGCTCGAGCAGGACTGCTACGAGGCCTACAGCATCCAGGTGTCGGGCCTCGAGCAGCGGATGCGGGCGATCGGGCAGCCGAAGCTCGTCATCGGCGTGTCCGGCGGGCTGGACTCGACGCACGCGCTGATCGTCGCGGCGAAGGCGATGGACCGGCTGGGCCGGCCGCGCAGCGACATCCTCGGGTTCACGCTGCCCGGGTTCGCCACCGGGACCCGCACCAAGGGCAACGCCACCCGGCTCGCCGAGGCGCTCGGGATCACGTTCGAGGAGCTCGACATCACCGAGACCGCCCGGCTGATGCTCACCAACCTGCAGCACCCCTTCTCGCAGGGCGAGCCGGTGTACGACGTGACCTTCGAGAACGTCCAGGCCGGGCTGCGCACCGACTACCTGTTCCGGGCGGCCAACCAGCGCGGCGGGATCGTGCTCGGCACCGGCGACCTGTCGGAGCTGGCGCTCGGCTGGTCCACCTACGGCGTGGGCGACCAGATGTCGCACTACAACGTCAACGGCGGGGTGCCGAAGACGCTGATCCAGCACCTCATCCGATGGGTGGTGTCGTCGAAGCAGTTCGACGACGACGTCAACGCGGTGCTCACCGACGTCCTCGACACCGAGATCACGCCGGAGCTGGTGCCCACGGGCGAGGACGAGGAGGTGCAGAGCAGCGAGGCGAAGGTCGGGCCGTACGCGCTGCAGGACTTCTCGCTGTTCCACGTCCTGCGCTACGGCTTCCGCCCCTCCAAGATCGCCTTCCTCGCCTGGCACGCGTGGCACGACCCGCAGAAGGGCGACTGGCCCGTCGGGTTCCCCGACGACGAGCGCCCCTCGTACACGCTCGCCGAGATCAAGCACTGGCTCGAGGTGTTCGCGCAGCGGTTCTACGGGTTCAGCCAGTTCAAGCGGTCGGCGCTGCCGAACGGACCGAAGGTCGCGGCGGGCGGGTCGCTGTCGCCACGGGGCGACTGGCGGGCGCCGTCGGACATGTCGGCCCGCATCTGGCTTGACGAGATCCACAACGAGGTCCCGGCAGACTGGGGCGCGTGATCCGGAGAGCCTGGGCCCTGGCCCTGCTGGTGCCGCTGCTGGTCACCACGCCGCTGGCGTGGTTCGCCCTGTCCACCGACGGCAGGCGCACGACCGCCGACCGGGCCGACGCCCGGCCCGTCGCGCTGGTGCTGGGGGCGGGGCTGCGCCGCGACGGCTACCCGAGCATGCTGCTGGCGCGCCGCCTCGACATCGCCGCCGACCTCTACCACCGCGGCACGGTCGACGCCGTGCTGGTCAGCGGCGCCGACCAGGAACCCGTGGCGATGCGCCGGTACCTGCTCGCCGCGGGCGTGGCCGACGCCAAGATCGTCGGCGACGACGCGGGCTTCCGGACGTGGGACTCGTGCGTGCGGGCGCGCGAGGTGTACGGGGTGCGCTCGGCGATCGTCGTCACGCAGCGGTTCCACCTGCCGCGGGCGGTCGTGCTGTGCACCGCCGCGGGCATCGACGCCACCGGGGTGGGCGATGCGAGCATGCAGGCGCGCGGCCTCGCCACCGTCTACGGGTGGCTGCGCGAGATCCCGGCCGCGGTCAAGGCCCTCGGCGACACGCTCCTGCGGCCGGAACCGCAGCAGATGAGCCCGCCGACCGGCACGCTCGCCGACGCACTGCGCGCGCCCCGCGCCTGAGTGTTCATCCATCGGTGAGCCGGGTTCCTGGAGGTTCCTCCATCGCAAATCGGGGGTCGCGCGGCCTTGACTGGGGCGCATGACCACGACGACCACCCATCCCGCGCTCGCCCCCGTCCGGCTCGGCGTGCACGACCTGCGCAACCGGCTGGCGGTGGCGCCCATGACCCGCACCTCCGCGACCCCGGAGGGCGTCCCGACGCCCGAGATGGCCGACTACTACGGCGAGTTCGCCGAGGGCGGGTTCGGCCTGATCGTCACCGAGGGCACCTACCCGGACACCGAGTACAGCCAGGGCTACCTCAACCAGCCGGGCCTGGCGACCGACGCGCACGTCGCGGGCTGGCGGGCCGTCACCGAGCGGGTGCACGCCGCGGGCGCCGTGCTGATCGCGCAGCTCATGCACGCGGGCGCGCTGTCGCAGGGCAACGCGCACCGCACCGGCACGGTCGGTCCCTCGGCGGTGCAGCCGCGCGGGGAGATGATGCCGGAGTACGGCGGCAGCGGGCCGTGGCCCGTCCCGGCCGAGCTCACCGCCGCGGACCTGGAGCGGATCGTGGAGGGCTTCGCCGCCGCCGCGGTGCGGGCCCGGGACGCGGGCTTCGACGGTGTGGAGATCCACGCCGCCAACGGCTACCTGCTCGACCAGTTCCTCACCGAGTACACGAACCGGCGCACCGACGCCTACGGCGGCTCGCCCGCGAACCGGGTGCGGCTCGCCGCCGAGGTGACCGGCGCCGTCCGGGCCGCGGTGGGCTCGGAGTTCGTGGTCGGGGTGCGGCTGTCGCAGACCAAGGTCAACGACTTCGAGTACCGCTGGCCGGGCGGCCGCCGGGAGGCCGAGACGATCTACACCGCGCTCGCCGACGCCCGCGCCGACTACCTGCACATCGCCAGCGAAGGGCGGGCGTTCCTCGAGACCGCGCTGCTCGACGGCGGGTGCACGACCACGGGCCTCGCCCGCAGCACGACCGGGCTGCCGGTGATCGCCAACGGCGGCATGCACGACCCGGACCAGGCCGAGCAGGTGCTGGCCGACGGCCACGCCGACCTGCTCGCCGTGGGCCGCGGCGCCCTCGCCAACCCCGACCTGCCGCGCCGGCTGGCCGACGGGACCCCGCTCGAGCCGTTCGACCGCGCGCTGCTGTCCCCGCGCGTGACGCTGGAGAACGCCCGCCGCCGGCGGGCCGCTCGCTGAAGCCGGCGCCCCGGACCCGGACCGGCCGCTACGCGGCCTGCGCGAGCAGCCGGTCCGGGTCGGGCGCGTAGACCGTCATCCACGTCGGCTGCAGCCGGTAGTAGACGACCTCGTTCCAGTCGAACGACGAGTCGCCGTAGCTGCCGTACAGGTGCTCGCGGATCGGCGGCCAGTCGGGGTGGGTGGTGCCGTCCGCGGCGACGAGTTCCTCGACCGTGCCGTGGACGAACACCCCCAGGTCCTCCCCGCGCAGGTGCGCGACGCTCGCCGCCGGCCGCGCCCGCAGGTGCCGGGCCTTGGCGGCGCCGCGCGCCGTGCCGAACACCCAGCGGCCGTGCAGGAAGTGGCCGTCGACGGCGCTCGCCCGCGGCTCCCCCGCCGCCGTCACGGTGGACAGCGCGAGCACGCACATCCCGCTGAGCACCCGCACCAGCTGGTCGGCGCCGAGGCTGCGCTCGCCGGTGACGATCGAGCGCAGGTGCGCCGTCGACCGCGAGAGCGAGGCGTCCATCAGGTTCTGCAGGTCACGCAGTTCGGATTCGGTCTCGTACACGCCCCGAGCGTCGCAGCGAAACGTGACAGAACCAGGCCAGGAATCGCCCTGGAGCTTCACCCGGTGTGCGGGCGGTTCGGTGGAGATTCCGCCATCGCCGCGCCGGCCGGTCCGGAGGTTGGGTGGAGGCATGCAGAGCGACACGATCACGCGGCGCATCGAGGTCCCCGGCGGCACCGGGCGCGCGGTGCGCGTCCGCGCCGGCGAGCTGGTCCGGGTCGTCGACGTGACGGGCGGGCAGGTCGGCGACGTCTTCGCGTTCGTCGACGGGGACCAGCACGGCAACGAGCACCACAGCGCCGCGCACACCCGCGCGGCGACGAACCGGCTGTTCCCCGCGGTCGGCGAGCCGTTCCTGACCGACCGCAGGCGCCCGATCCTCACCCTCGTCGCCGACACCTCGCCCGGGGTGCACGACATGCTGATCGCGGCGTGCGACCCGCAGCGCTACGCCCAGCTCGGTGCCCCCGACCACCGGTCGTGCGCGACCAACATGCGGGAGGCCCTCGCGGCGGTCGGCCACGGCTACACCGGCCCGACGCCGCAGCCGATCAACGTGTTCATGCGGATCCCGGTCGCCGCGGACGGCACGCTGTCGTGGCTGCCCGCGCCGACCGGGGCGGGGGACGCGGTCACGTTCCGCGCCGAGCTGGACGCGGTGGTCGTGGTGTCGTCGTGCCCGCAGGACCTGGTCGGCATCAACCGCGGGGCGCCCGCCCCGCTCGCCGTCGAGGTGCTGCAGGGTGGGCGTTCATGAGCGGAAGCTGGCACGGCGACGCGGCGGCGATCGCGACCCTGACCTTCGACGTCGACGCGGAGACGCCGGTCCTCGCGGCGGGCCGGGGCTACGCCGATCACCTGTCGACGATGTCGCACCAGGCCTACGGCCCCGACGTCGGCGTGCCCCGGATCCTCGACCTGCTCGACGAGCTCGGCGTCCCCGCCACGTTCTTCGTCCCCGGGTGGGTGGCGCAGCAGCGGCCCGGCCTCGCCGCGTCGATCGTGGAGCGTGGCCACGAGGTCGCCCACCACTCCTACTCCCACCGCCCGCCCACGCAGATGACGCCCGAGCAGGAGCGCGCCGACTTCGAGCGGGCGCTCGAGGTGTTCGCCGAGCAGGGCATCCCGATCAGCGGGCACCGGGCGGCGCTGTGGGAGGCGACCTGGCACACGCCCGGGCTGGTGGCCGAGCACGGCCTGCTGTACGACTCGTCGCTCATGGCCGATGACCGGCCCTACCGGCTCGCCGCGGACGGGCGCGAGATCGCCGAGCTGCCGGTGCACTGGTCGCTCGACGACTGGGAGCAGTACGCGTTCCTGCCCGCCCCGCAGGTCGGCTCGGTGATCACCGCGCCGTCCACGGTGCTGGGCATGTGGTGCGACGAGCTGGACGCGATGCGGCGCTACCGGTGCCTGTTCAACCTGTGCTGCCACCCGTTCCTGTCCGGGCGGCCGAGCCGGATCGTCGCGCTGCGCACGCTGATCGAGTTCGCCCTCGACCGCGGCGACGTGCGCTTCGCCCGCTGCCGCGACGTGGCCGAAGCGGCGCTGGCCGACCCGGCCCTCCCGCGCCGCACGCCGGCGCCCATCCCGGAGGAGGCGCTGCAGCCCTACGACTGAGGCGCTGCGTTGCCGAGGCGGGCGCGGGGGCTCGCCCATCATCCCGTCGGACCGGAGCGGCCGTCGCGGCTCCGGCCGCGCCGGCGGGTCACCGCGGCCTCGACGCCTCGAGCGCGAGGAAGAGGTCGACGCGGTCCGCCGTGCGCGTCACGTCCCGGCCGGTGAGCTCCGCGATGCGGGCGAGTCGGTTGCGCAACGTGTTGACGTGCACGTACAGGGCCTCGGCGGTGGCCGCCCAATGGCCGTCGTGGTCGAGGAACGCCCGCAGCGTCGCCTCCAGCTCCCCGCCGCGGCGGCGGTCGTGCTCGCGCAGCGGCGCGAGCACGGCGTCGGCGAACCGCTGCAGCTGGTCGGGTTCGAGCAGGCCGAGCAGGAGCCGGTAGCCGCCGAGCTCGGCGAACGTGGTCACCGCGGCGCCGCCCCGCCGCGAGCGCAGCACGCGCGCCGCCTCCCGGGCCTGCGCCAGCGGCTCGCGCAGCTCGGCCGCGTTCGCCGCCGGGCCGCCGAGCCCGGCGACCGGGTCGCGGTCGGGGAAGCGGGTGGCCAGCGCGGCGACGAGGCGGGCGGCGAGCGCGGACAGCTCGGCAGCCTGCTGCCGCCAGGGCAGCACGGCGACGACGTCCTGGGTGCCGCCCGCGACGAGGGCGGGCAGGCTCTCGGCCAGGAAGAAGTCCGTGATCGACTCGACCATGCCCGGGAGGGTCGGGTCGCCGGACCGGAACGCGACGGCGCACACGGCGAGCGGCGCGTCCGGGTCGACGCCGAAGGCCCGTAGCCGGCCGGGGACCTCGGCCGCCCGCTGCGCGCCGGAGAGCACCATGTCGAGCAGCTCGCTGGCGAAGCGCTGCTCGATGGCCTGCACGGTCTGCCGGCGCGCGACCTCGAGGGACAGGAACCGCGCCGCCTGCTCCAGCGCGTCGCGTTCGGCCCGGTCCAGCTCGGTGACCGGGCGCAGGCACAGCAGGGCGGCATCGACGTCGCCGACCGCGCCGACCGGGTAGATGGTGGCTCGGCCCGCGGAGCCGAGGTCGACCTCGAGCGGGCGCGGGCGGCGGGCGAGCGCCCGCGCCGCGGTGCCGGCCTGCTCGGCGTCGAGGTGGGCACCTGCCGCGCCGAGCAGGCGCCCCATCCGGTCGACGACCGCGAGCGGCAGGTCGTGGTCGCGGCGCAGCACCTCGAGGACCCCGGATGCGCCCGCCCCGTGGGAGATCGCCGCGGCCAGCGCGTTGCCCCGGCGTACCAGCCCGACCAGTGCCTCCTGGCGCTCGGCCGCGTAGCTGGCCGCGGCCGCCCGCGTGATCGCCGTGAACGGCACGTCGACGGAGATCTCCAGCAGCGGCATGCCCGCGGCCGCGCAGGCCTCGATCAGCTCCGCGGGGGTGCTCGTCCGCTCCGCGCGCAGCCCGAACACGATCCCCGCCCCGCCGGCGTGCTGCACACCCGCCACGAACCCGGCCGGCTCCGCCGCCCCCAGCCACAGCCCGTTGGTGAGCACGAGCTCGCGCTCGCGGACGTAGCGGGACGGGTCGGCCAGCTCGGTGTTGTGCACCCACACGATCTCGGCGTCCAGCGCGCCCTCCGGCCCCGGGACGAGCAGGCGCAGCTCGAGCGCCGGGTCGGCGAGGAGGGACCGGATCGTCAGCACGGTGGAAACCTATCCAGCCACAGGCCGAACCTAGATGTTCCTCCAGCCCACCCGCGGCCCGCTTCCTGCTTGCCAGAACCCGCGGCGCACACGGAGGCGTCATCCCACCGCTGAGCGGAGTTCAGGAAAGCCACATTCATGAACGTGGGCTTCATGAATGTGGCTTTCCTGAAGCCGCCCCGTGGGTCACCGCCTGCCATCCGTGGCGGCGATGACGCCGTCGGGCCGGACGATCACGGTTCGGCCGCCGTACACCGCCGCCCACCGCTTCCGGTGCCGCCGGGCGACCTGTTCCCGCCCGACCTCGCGCACCCGGTGCGCCCGTGCCGGCCCGCCCGCGGCGGGGTCGTGCACCGCGGTGAAGGCGGTCGGGTCGAACAGGTCGAGCATGCTGCGCCCGTCGGCGAGCTCGACGTGCGGCGCGCGGGTCCCGGGCCGCCCGGACGGGTAGGCGGGGTCCTCGACCAGGCGGGCCCGGGAGCCGTGGCCCTGCGGGTAGCGGAAGCCGAGGACGAGCGTGGTGGCGTCGATCTGGTCGGGGGGAGGCGGCTGACCGGGGGTCTTGCGCGAGCGCAGCAGCGCCTGGCCCACGGTCAGCTCGGCGATCGGCGCGCGCTCGGACTCGTAGGTGTCGAGCAGCGCGTCGGGGGCGTCCCCGCCGCAGACGGCGGCGAGCTTCCAGGTGAGGTTGTGCGCGTCCTGCACGCCGGTGTTGCCGCCGAACCCGCCGTAGGGCGGCATGACGTGCGCGGCGTCGCCGACGAGGAAGACCCGGCCGCTGCGGAACCGGTCGGCGACGTACGCGCCGCTCGTCCAGGTCTGCACGCCCTCGACGAACGGGTCGAGGTCGGGGAGCCCGGCCGCGGCCCGGATGACGTCGCGCACGTAGGCGTCGATGCGCCGCGGATCCCAGCCGGGGCGCAGGTAGGTGCCGAGCTGCCAGCGCCGCTCCGCCGGGTTGCCCCTGGCGAACAGGAACGCCTCCGCCGCCCGGGCGAGCAGCGCGTCGACCCGCCGACCGCGCAGCGCGGGCCCGAGGTCGGCGCGGAAGAGCACGCTGACCGCGGTGCCCGGCACCGGCTCGCCGTGCCGCCCGATGCCCAGCCGGTCGCGCAGCGGGCTGTGCGCGCCGTCGGCCGCGATCGCGTAGCGGGCGTGCACCGTCGCCGCGCCCGCCCCATCGAGCGTCGCGGTCACCCGGTCGCCGCGGTCGACCACCGCGGTCGCGGTCGTGGCGAACCGGACGTCGGCGCCCAGCTCGACGGCGCGGGCGCGCAGGATCGGCTCGATCCGGTCCTGGTCGCAGGAGTAGGGCCGGCAGGGGCTCAGGTCGCCGCCGGGCGCCTCGTCGGGCGGCGGCGGGATCCACGCCTCGTGCTCGCTCGCGAGGGTGTCGGCCAGGACGAACCCGGCGTTCGGCTCCCCCGCCGCGCGGACGGCCCCCTCGACGCCGAGCGCGCGGTACAGCTCCATGGAGCGGACGTTGACCAGCCGGGCCTTCGGGTGCGTCGACGTGCCCGGGTGCCGTTCGGCCAGCAGCACCCGGACGCCGTGCCGGGCGAGGAACGCGGCCGCGGCGAGCCCCGTGAGCCCGCCCCCGACGACCAGGACGTCGGTCTCGACGATCCCGGTCACCGGGACCGCCACGGGTTGGGCGACGGCGCGGTGCGCGGCTGCGGGACGTCGGCGGCGAGCGCCGACACCAGCCGCGACAGCTGCCCGGCGAACGCGGTGACCTCCGCGTCGGTCCAGCTTGCGAGGTGGCGGGCGAACCGCTCCGACAGCTCGGCGCGGAACCGGTCGAGCTCCGCCCGCCCCTGGTCGGTGAGCTCGACGACGTAGGAGCGCCCGTCGGCCTCGTCGCCGACCCGGCGGGCCAGACCGCGCTCGGTCAGCTCGGCCACCGCCCGGCTGATCGTCTGCGGCAGCACGTCCAGCTCGGCGGCCGCCTCGGACGGGCGGACCGGGCCCTGCCCGGCGAGGTTCAGCAGGCCCAGGGCGGCCTGCCCCAGCGGGGCCGAGGCGGCGGCGCGGCGCTGCAGCAGTGCGGCACGATGCAGATCGCGGACGATCGACCACACCGCGTTACTAACTTCCACGAACTAACGATATCCTGGTGACGCCGCGCCGAACGAGGCAAGTTAGCCTTCCCTCAGTTCGCAGAGGAGGCTCGATGAGACGGATAGCGGCGGCCGGGGCCCTGGTCCTGGCGCTGGTGGCGGGATGCGGTGGCGCGGCGGACGCGCCGTCGTCCGGGTCCGGCAACACCGACGTGGCGACCGGGGGCAGGCTCTTCGCCACCGCCGACGAGGAGACCGCCAAGCTCGGCGCCGACGCCCCACCCGGGGTCTTCCCCCGCACGATCACCCACGCGCGCGGCACCACGCGGCTCGAGCAGAAGCCGCAGCGGGTCGTGGTGCTCGACACCGGCGAGATCGACGCCGTGCTCGCGCTGGGCGCCGTCCCGGTCGGGACGGCCACCCCGAACGGCACGATCCCCTCCTACCTGGAGCCGCAGCTGCAGGGCAGCACCAACGTCGGCTCGCTGGACGGGCTGCGGCTGGAGGCGATCGCCGCGCTCCAGCCCGACCTGATCCTCGGCAGCCGGCTGCGGGTCGACGAGCTCTACGAGCAGCTCTCGGCGATCGCCCCGACCGTGCTGTCCATCCGGCCGGGGTTTCCGTGGAAGGAGAACCTGCTGCTCGCGGGCGCCGCGCTCGGTGAGGAGGAGAAGGCCACCGAGCTGCTGAACGAGTACCAGCGCCGCGCCGACGCCATCCGCGCACGCTTCACGCAGCCGCCGACGATCTCGTTGCTGCGGTTCATGCCCGAGCGCATCCGGCTCTACGGGAACCTCTCGATGATCGGGGTCGTGCTGAAGGACGTCGGGCTCCCCCGCCCGCCCAACCAGGACTTCGACGAGCTGGCCACGGAGATCTCCCCGGAGCGGATCTCCGAGGCCGACGGGGACTGGCTGTTCTACTCCAGCTACGGGCCGAAGGACGCCACGGCCGAACCCGCGGTGGTCGGCGGCGAGCTGTGGAACCGGCTCGGCGCCGTGCAGCGCGGCACCGCGCGCCCGGTGGACGACGAGGTGTGGTTCCTCGGCCTCGGCCCGATCGGGGCGATGCGCGTGCTGGACGACCTGGAGGCCTTCCTGGCCTGACCCGGCCGGTCAGGCCCCCAGCGCCGTGAGGTAGGCGGCGAGCACCCGTTTGAGCTCCGCCACCAGGGCGGACCGCTCGGGCTCGTCGGCGGCCGTGATCGCCCCGGTCATCGCCCGCACGACCTGCACGGCGACCAGCGCCGCTCGGTCGCGCTCGGCGCGGGACAGCGCCGGCACCCTGGCCCCGATCACCGCGGCCACCCGCCCCAGCAGGGCCTCCTGCAGCGGCCGCGTGGCCGCGGCGAGGTGCGCGGGCGCGTCCGGCCCGGTGAGCAGCGCCTTCGCCCCCGGGTTGGCCAGGTTGAACGCGATGATCGGGTCGAGGATCCGGTCGAGGAGGTCGTCGAGCGGGAGGTCGGCGACGTCCGCCCCGTCGAACGCGGCAGCGTGCGCCTGCGCCATCCGCTCGGACAGGCGCGCGGCCAACGCCTCGGCGATCGCCTCCTTGTTGGCGAAGAACTGGTACAGCGAGCCGGGCGAGATGCCCGCCCGCGCCGCGATCCGGTTGGTCGACGCCGCCTCGTAGCCGACCTCGGCGAACAGGGCGAGGGCGGCGTCGAGGATCTCGGCGATGCGCCGCTGTCCGCGCGCCTGACGGCGCACCGGCCTGCCCGCGGTCGTCACACCCGCATCCTGCCGCACCGGCGCCCGCTACAGCTCGGGCAGCCGCTGCCGCGTGCCGATCAGCTCGGCGAGCGGGTCGGGCACCTGGTCGAGCCGGTCGAGGACGGTGCGGATCGTCCAGCGGTCGGGGCGCAGGTCGGGGTCGTCGAGCTCGTCCCAGGTGATCGGCACCGACACCGGGGCGCCCGGGGCGGGCCGCGCGCTGTACGGGGCGACGAGGGTCTTGTTGATCGCGTTCTGCGTGTAGTCGAGCCGGGCGAGGCCCCGGCGGCGGTCCTTGTGCCACTCCCAGCTGATCATGTCCGGGACCGTGCGCCCGATCGCCCGCGACACCTTCTCCACCCAGCCCCGCGTGTCCTCGAACGTGTACCCGCCCGCCACCGGCACCCAGATCTGCACGCCGCGTTTGCCGGTCACCTTCGGCGCGGCCTCGACCCCGAGGTGCTGCAGGGCCGTGCGGTACAAGCGGGCGAGCACGAGGACGTCGTCGAACGTCGTGCGCTCCCCCGGGTCGACGTCGATCAGCGCCCACGTGGGCTCGTGCACGTCCGGCAGCCGCGACGTCCAGGGGTTGAGCTCGATCGCGGCCCAGTTGGCCATCCACACCAGCGCGGCGACGCTGTCGACCACCGCGTAGCAGACGGTCTCGCCGGGGTCGGCCTCCTCGTTGCGCCACTGCGTGAGCCACTCGGGGGCGTGGTCGGGCATCTCCTTGTGCCAGAACCCGGGCCGGTCGACGCCGTCCGGGAAGCGGTTCAGGTTCACCGGCCGGTCGTGCAGGTACGGCAGCATCCGCGGGGCGATCTGCGCGTGGTAGCGGACGAAGTCCCGCTTGGTGACCGGCGGCTCGCGGTCGCGGCCGGGGAACAGCACCTTGTCGAGGTTGGTGAGCGCCACCTCGAGGCCCCGCACGCTCCAGCGGCCCTTCGTGCGCAGCGCGTCGAGCGCGGCCAGCTCGTCGGGCGTCGGCGGCTCCCAGGTCGGCGGCGGGTCCCTTCTCGACGCGGTCGAGAGCGCGACGGCGGCCTCGGCGGCCGGGCGGTCGCTACGCCACATCGCCTCCGGCTCGGCCGCCACCTCGTCGTTGGTCCGGCCGCTCTTGACCGAGCGCGGGTGCTCCTCGGGGTCCCAGCCGGGCACGGCGTGCTCGTCCTTCTTGTGCAGCAGCAGCCACTGCTCCTTCCCGTAGCGGTCGGTGCCGGTCCGCACCAGCACGAACCGGCCGGCGAGCTTCTCGCCGTGCACGTCGAAGTGCAGCTCGCCGTCCGCGACGGCGGCGGCCGGGTCGTCGGTACGCGCCGGTTCCCAGGTTCCCCGGTCCCAGACCACGACGTCGCCGCCGCCGTACTCGCCGCGCGGGATGATCCCCTCGAAGTCGACGTACTCGACGGGGTGGTCCTCGACGTGGACGGCCATCTGCCGGGCCTTCGGGTCCAGCGACGGCCCCTTCGGCACCGCCCAGCTCACCAGGACGCCGTCGATCTCGAGCCGGAAGTCGTAGTGCAGCCGGTGGGCTCGGTGGCGCTGGACGACGAACCGCCCCGTGCGCGGCGTGACGTCCGCACCCGACGGCTCGGGCGTCGCGGCGAAGTCGCGCTTGTCGCGATAGGTGGCGAGCCGGTCCGCCTGGTCGGTCATGCCACCCGGGTACCCGGTCCTCGCCACGGGGATGAATCAGGGTCCGCGGGCCCGCCCTCTTCGGGGTGACAGCGCCCGAGAGGAGGCCGTCGATGGACGCCGAGCTGACGCAGCTGGTCCGCGACCGCGTGGCCCGCTGCAACGAGGGGGACTGGGCGGCGGTGCGCGACCTGACCGGGGCGGGGTTCGCCTACTGCGAGGCGGGGACCGGCGGGCGCATCGACGACGTCGACGACGTGATCGCCGCGCTGGCGCGGCTGCGGTCGGCCGACCCGGAGAGCCGCATCGACGTGGTGCGCGTGCTCGGCGACGGCCCGCTGACCGTCGCCGAGCTGGTGTGGAGCGTGACGCTCGGCCAGCGCCGCCTGCGCCTGGCCGACCGCATGTGGGCCCGCTGGGAGGACGGCAAGCTGGCCGCGGAGTGGCACGAGGCCGGCGTGCTGGCGCTCGTCGGGCCGCTCGTCGAGCGGGACCTCGTGGCCCACCGCACCGGCGCCGCGCCGATCGCGCCCGACTAGCCCGAGCTGCGGCGATCCCGCGCTACTCTCCGCTGCGGCCCGGTCACTCCGGCCGGGACGGGGAGCCGTTGCGCGGGGGGCACGATGGCGGAGCCGGAAGGCGGCCACCGGGTCGAGACGGATCTGGAGGTGGTCGCCGGCGTCACCGACCGCGGCCTCATCCACGAGCGCAACGAGGACGCGATGGCGCTCGGCCGGCTGCCCGACGGGACGGTGGCCGCGGTGGTCTGCGACGGCGTGTCCACTTCGCTCGACCCCCAGCAGGCCTCGCGGCTGGCCGCGGACACCGCCCTCGACGTGCTGCTGACCAGCACGTCCCCGGCGCGGGAGCGGGTGGACGCCGCCGTCGCCACCGCAGGGGCGAAGGTGGCGGCGCTCGGCCGCGCGGGCGACGCGCACGCGCCGTCCTGCACGCTGGTGTGCGCGCTGGTGCTCCCGGACGAGATCGCGATCGGCTGGGTGGGCGACAGCCGCGCCTACTGGCTCGCCCCGCCCGGTTCCGCCGAGCCGGCGCGCCGCGTCACCGACGACCACTCCTGGGCCGCCGAGATGGTCGCCTCCGGCGTGCTCGACACCACGGCGGCGATGGACAACCCGCGCGCCCACGCCATCACGCGCTGGCTCGGCGCGGGCGGATCGGCGGAGGCGGGGATCACGACCCTCGACCCGCACCACCGGGGCGCGGTGCTGCTCTGCACCGACGGGCTGTGGAAGTACCTGCCCGAGGCCGCCGATCTCGCCGCCGTCGCGCTCCCCCGCCTGGCCGACGGCGGGCCGCTGGCGGCCGCGTCGGCGCTCACCGCGGTCGCCCTCGACGCGGGCGGCCGCGACAACGTCACCACCGTCGTCATCGTGTCCCCGGCCGGGTGATCGAACTTCACGGCCGGTGACGAATCGGGGGCTCCGCAGCAATGCGAGAACAACCGGAAAGTGGGCGTAACCAAAAGCGTCGCGCACAACTCACCCGATGGTGGTAGGCAATTTGTTATTGCCGGAGAACCGGCACTAACTTCCTCGGGAGTCAGCGAAGCTCCCCATCATCACGCTGACCTCGGATGAGTTGGCTCCGGTCGACTCCGGGCACCAAACAGGAGATGAACTGTGCTGAAGAAGGCTGGAATCGTCGTGGCCGCGGCCGCCGCTGGCCTGCTCGCGGTCAGCCCGCTCGCCTTCGCCGGTGACGACCACGGCAAGAGCAAGACCAAGGTCGAGGACGTCAACAGCATCGACGGCTCGACCCACGGCGGCCTGCTCAACGTCGGCGGCAACAACGTCGCGGTGCCGGTGAACGCGTGCGACAACCACGTCCCGGTGAACGTCCTGGGCGTGCAGGTGCCGCTCAACGACACCCACCTGCTCGCCGCCCTGACCGGCGCGGCCGGCCTCAACAGCGACGTGGACGCCGACAGCGACGGCGACGACACCATCGACGACTCCTGCAAGGCTGCCGCCAAGTCGGGCGACAGCGCCGAGATCGACGACTGATCTCGCGGGAATCGGCGAAACGGCGCCGGGCCTTCAGGGCCCGGCGCCGTTTCGCTTCGTCCGCACCACGGCGGCGGCGAATGCGCGCCCACCCTCGTCGCCGCCGAAATGCCGCTCGTCGGGCTCACCGGGAGGCGGCACGAGCTCGCGCTCGGCGTGCTCGATCGTTCCGAACAGCGCGAACTCCCCGAGCGCCGCCGTGATCGCCGTCGGGAGCACGGCCTCCCGCGCGCTCACCCCCGACAGGTGCAGCCGGATCCCGGCGGCCGTCGCCCCGTCCCGGGCGTGGCGCAGCGCCGTGAGGTCGGCGGTGGCGAAGAAGCGCACCTCGCCGAGGTCGACGACGAGGTGACCGGGCCGGGTCGCCCGGGCGACGTGGGTGGCGACCAGCCCCGCCAGCCTGCCGAGCGCCACCTGGTCCAGCACCCCCGCGACCCGGACGACGCAGAGCCACGGCGAGCGCACCTCCACGCACAGCTGCGCCCCGTCGAAGCAGACCACCCGAACCTCCCCACCACGCACCGACCGTCCGGGCCCGGGGATACCCCGGCGGCGGTGGATCACACCGTCCGGACCGGGGCGGCGTGCTCGGCGACGAGCAGGTCGTGCGCGTAGGTGATCTTGATGTTGCGTTCGTCGCCGCGCACCCAACGGATCGGCACGTCGGGGGCGAAGCGTTCGACGCACGCGGCGGTGTCGGTGCCGGTGAACCCGCAGCGGGCCGCCTCTTCGTAGGCGGCGAGCAGCGGCGCGGCCCGGAACGCCTGCGGGGTCTGCACCGCCACGAGGCGCTCGGCGGGCGGCCCGACCAGCACCGAGCCGTCCCCGGCCGCCGCGGCGACGTCGTCGCGGCGCAGACCGGGCACCGCCCCGCCGTCGGCCCGGGCCGCGGCCAGCACCGACGACGCGAGCTCCCGGGTGGCCAGCGGCCGCGCGGCGTCGTGCACGAGGACCGCGTCCACCGCGCCCGCCTCGATGCGGGCGGCGAGCCGCCGCAGCCCGGCGAGCTCCGACTCCTGGCGGGTGCGCCCGCCCACGACCACCTCGACGTCGCCCGTCGCGTGCTCGGCCAGGACCCGCTCGGCGAGCGGCCGGTCCGGCTCCCGCACGACCAGCACGACGACGCCGACCTCGGGCATGCCGAGGAACGTGGCGAGCGACCAGGCGAGCACCGGTCGCCCGCGCAGGGGCAGGTACACCTTGTTCTGCCCGGCGCCCAGCCGGGTGCCGCTGCCGCCCGCCAGCACGATGGCGGCGGCCGTGGCCGGCGTGGGCGCGTTCACGGCGACAGTGTGCCGGATCGGCGGCACGTCGCCGGATGGGTCCGTATCGTCGCCACGGGGTGACAGCGACGCGCCCGCCCACCGCGGCAGCACCGTCACGAACGGGGAGAACCGCCCGAATCCCCAACCGACGAGGTGCACCGCGGTGTCCGCGATCACTCGCAGTAGGCTCCGGCGGATTCCTCGTCCCGCCGCCGGAGGACCGACCGCCAGAGGGGGGTGCGCATGACCGACGATCGACGCCGCGTGCCCGGTCGAGACCGGACGCCCCCGCCGCGGCAGGGCTCCCGACAGGGGTTCACGCGGCAGCCACCCCGCCAGCAGCCACCGCGCCAGCCCCGCCAGCAACCGCCGCGCCAGCCCCAGCGGCAGCAGCCGGACCGCCAGCAGCCACCGCCGCCCGCGGCCCGCCGGTCCGACCGCGGGCCCCGCGCCGTGCCGCCCTCGCGCCACCCGCAGCCACCGCGGCCCGTCGGCCCGGCCGACGCCACCCGGGCGATGCCGACGACGCACCGACCGCCGCGCCCGCGCGACCCGGCGGGCTCCGGGCCGCGCCCGCGCGACCCGGAGCCCGCCACCAAGCCGGTCCCACAGCCGGGACGGCCGCGCCCGCCCGCCCCGGCGCAGGGGCCGCAACGCAGGTCTCCGGCCGCGGCGCGGGCCGCGGTCACCACCGCGCTGCCCGCGTCGCCGCTCGCCGGGCCGCCGTACGACGACCCCGAGCCGCCCACCGTGCGCAACGGGGCGCTCCCACCGCCGCGCACGTCCGTGGCGCGCACGCGGCCGCGGCGCCGCCCGCAGCCGCCCGCGGCCGAGCGGGAGCCCACCGAGGAGGGCCCGCAACGCTCCTTCGGAAGGGCGCTCGCCGCCGCGGCGGTGTCGACGGTGGCGCCGGGCTCGGGCCACCTCATGCTGCGCCGCACCCGCACCGGCGCCGTCATCCTCGGCACCTTCCTGCTGGTGCTCGCCGTGCTGGTGATGCTGGCGCTCACCTCCGACACCGCCCAGCTGCTGCGGACGGCGCTGTCGTCGAACGTGCTGCTCATGGCCACCATCGGCTGCGCCGTGGCCGGGGTGGCCTGGGTGGCGGTGATCGTTCGCTCCTACCTGCTCGGCCGGCCGAAGGATCTGGGCGCGGGCAAGCAGGCGATCGGCATGGCCACCGTGGTCGCCCTCTGCCTCGTGGTGGCCGCCCCGCTCGGGTTCGCCGCGAACCTGGCCAACTCGCAGCGCAGCCTGCTCGGCGACCTGTTCTCCGGTGGCGGCGGCACGGCGGCGGCCGAGGCCATCGCCAAGCCGAAGCTCAACATCCTGCTCGTGGGCAGCGACGCGGGGCCGGACCGCAGGGGGGCGCGCACCGACACGATGATGGTGGCTAACGTCGACACGAAGACCGGCCGCACCATCCTCTTCGCGCTGCCGCGCAACATCCAGTACGCCCAGTTCCCGCCCGATTCCCCGATGGGCGAGGAGTTCCCGGACGGCTTCCACGACCCCGACGACCCGCTGTCGGGCGACTACCTGCTCAACGCCGTGTACGCGTGGGGGCAGGCGTACCCGCAGCTCGCCCCGCCGGGGCCGACGTCCGACCCGGGGCTGAACCTGCTGCACCAGACCGTGAGCTACATGCTCGGCCTCGAGCTCGACTACTACATCGAGGTCAACATGGCCGGGTTCGCCTCGATCATCGACGCGCTCGGCGGCGTCGTCATGGACGTGGGTCCGGAGCGCATCCCGATCGGCGGGATCACCCCGTCCGGGCGCCACGTCCGCCCGGACGGTTACATCGAGCCCGGCCTGCAGCGGCTGTCCGGGGAGCAGGCGCTCGCGTTCGCCCGTTCGCGCACCAACTCCACCGACTACGCCCGAATGGGCCGCCAGCGCTGCCTGCTGCAGACGATCATCACGCAGAAGAGCCCCGCCGACCTGCTCACCAACTTCCAGAGCGTCGCCGCGGCCACGACCAACAGCGTCTCGACGAACATCCCGCAGGAGGTCCTGCCCGCGCTCGCGGCGCTCGCGGGCAACGGCATCTCGCTGGAGAGCGTGTCGTTCGACCCGAGCCTGCCCGACCCGTCGACCCGGGACGGCCACTTCAGCACCGCCAACCCCAACTTCCGCTACATGCGGCAGGTGGTGCAGGACGCCATCAACCGGCCGCCGGCCCCGCCCGCTCCCCCCACGAGCGCCGCGCCCACCACCCGGGCGGGTCGCGACGACGAGGACGACTCCCGGTCGCGGGAGCAGGAGCAGACGGCGGCACCGCAGTCGCTCGCCGAGACCTGCTGACGGTCAGCCCGCCGTCCCGCCGGGCCGCCAGCGGTACTCCGTCTGCGGCCGCCCGGCGGGACCGTAGCGGGCGGCCCGCTCGGCGAGGCCGGTTTCCACGAGGTACTCCAGGTAGCGGCGGGCGGTCACGCGCGAGGCGCCGATGGACTCGGCCACCTCGGCGGCCGTGCGCCCCTCGGTGCCCTCGAGCGCGGCACGGACCGCGTCGAGGGACTCCCGGCTCACGCCCTTGGGCAGCCCGCCCGCCTCCGCCGGGGCGCGCAGCCGCCCGAACAGGTCGTCGACGTCGTCCTGGGCCACCACGGGGCCCGCGCCGAGCCGTTCCCGGTACTCCAGGTAGCGCTCCAGCTTGCGACGCACGGCGCTGAACGTGAACGGCTTGACCAGGTACTGGGTGGCCCCGAACGCGACGGCGGCCTGCACCACGGCGACGTCCCTCGCCCGCGTCACCATGATCACGTCGGTGGTGTGGCCCGCGGCCCGCATGCGGCGCAGCACCTCGATGCCGTTCGTGTCGGGCAGGTGGACGTCGAGCAGGACGAGGTCGACCGGCGTGCGGTCCAGGCAGCGCAGCGCCTCGGCCCCGGACGCGGCGCTCGCCGCCACGGTGAAGCCGCGCACGCGCTCGACGTAGCTCGCGTTCGCCGCGGCGGCGACGGGGTCGTCCTCGACGACGAGCGTGCGGATCACGTCCGCACCAGCGGCAGCCGCACCGTGAACTCCGCCTTCCCCGCGAGCTCGACCACCCCGCCGTGGCGCTGGGCGGCCCTGCGCACCAGCGCGAGCCCGAGCCCGCGTCCCATGCCGTCGTCCGGTTTGGTGCTGAACCCCCGCTCGAACGCCCGCTCGGCGACCTCGGGCGCGATCCCCGGCCCGCTGTCGCTCACCCTCAGCTCCACCGCGTCGTCGGCGACACCCGCGCCGAACCGCACCCACCGCGGCTCCGGCCCGTCCCGCGCGGCGTCGATCGCGTTGTCGAGGAGGTTGCCCACGATGGTGACGAGGTCGCGCGGGTCGGCGGTCCCCGCCGGCAGGTGCGTGCCCTCGTCGACGCGCAGCTCGACGCCCCGCTCGCCCGCCGCGGCCGCCTTCCCCACGACGAGCGCCGCGACCTCGGGCACCGCGATCCCGGAGACCACGGCGTCGGTGAGGTGCTGGGCGGTCTCCAGCTCCGCGGTGGCGAACTCGAGCGCCTCCTCGGCCCGCCCGAGCTCGATCAGCGAGACGACGGTGTGCAGCTGGTTGGCCGCCTCGTGCGCCTGGGCGTGCAGCGACTCGGCGAACCCGCGCACCGTCTGCAGCTCGCTGACCAGCTGCCGCAGCTCGGTGTGGTCGCGCAGGGTGACGACCGTGCCCAGGTGCCGGCCCGCCCAACGGGCCGCGCCCTGGCTCACCACGACGACCCGATCGGAGGTCAGGTGGATCTCGTCGTCGCGCGCCCGCCCCTCGGCGAGCGCCTCGCCCAGCGCCGCGGGCAGCCCGATCTCGTCCACCCGGCGGCCGACCACGTCGTCCGGCAGGGCGAGCAGCCTGCGCGCCTCGTCGTTGACCAGCTGCACCCGGCCCTCCCGGTCGAGCAGCAGCAGCCCCTCCCGGACGGCGTGCAGCACGGCGTCGTAGTACTCGTACATCCGGGCGAGCTCGGCCGGCCCCAGGTCGTGGGTCGCGCGCCGCAACCAACGGCTCACGAGCCACGACCCGGCGGCGGCCACCAGCAACGCGACCGCGACGGCAGCCAGCACGACCGGGACCTGCCGTTCCAGGTCGCGGGCCACGGCGGTGACCGAGCGGCCCACCGACACCAGCGCCACCACGCGCCCGGAGTCGAACACCGGCACCACCGCGCGCACCGACGGGCCGAGCGTGCCGGTGTAGGTCTCGGTGAACCGGGTGTCGCCCGCGGCCGCGGGCGCGATCGTGCCGATGAACCGGCGGCCGATCTCGCTCGGCGTGGGGTGGGTGTAGCGGATGCCGTCGGGGGTCATCACGACGACGAAGTCGGTGGCGGTGTCGGCCCGCACCCGCTCGGCGAGCGGTTGCAGCACCGCGGTGGGGTCCGGCTGGTCCAGGGCGGCCCGCACCTCGGGCGACGCGGCGAGCGTGTGGGCGATGCCGAGCATCTCCTCCGCGGTGGCGGTGGTCTCCGCCTCGCGCAGCTGCAGGTAGCTCGCCAGCGCCAGCCCGACCAGCACGATCCCGGCGATCGCGGCCTGCAACGCGAACAGCTGCCGGGCGAGGCTCCATCGGCTCGCGCGCCCCATCGACCGCACCTCGCTCGGAACCCGACGTCGTCGTACGAAATGAACAGAAAGCCGACGATAACCAGCCCGCCCCGCATGCTCGCCGCGATGGTCGCCGGTCCCTCGGCACCGCTGCAATCGCCTGAAATCGCCACAGTCGTCGGCTTCGGAGGAGAACGTGACAGACACCAGTCCACCACCGCGCGAGTCGGCACGGAGGCGGGACCGCACCCACTACCTCTACGTCGCCGTGATCGTCGCCGCGCTCGCCGGGGTGGTCGTCGGGCTGGCCGCGCCCGCGGTCGGTGAGGCGCTCAAGCCGCTCGGCACCGCGTTCGTCGACCTGATCAAGATGATGATCTCGCCGGTCATCTTCTGCACGATCGTGCTCGGCATCGGCTCGATCCGGCAGGCGGCGCAGGTGGGCCGCGTCGGCGGGCTCGCGATCGGCTACTTCCTCGTGATGTCGACGATCGCGCTGGTCATCGGCCTGGTCGTGGGCAACGTCGTGCAGCCGGGCACCGGCCTCGACGTCAGCGCCGCCGCCGGCTACACCGCCCCGGAGGGCGAGTCCACGCAGGAGTTCCTGCTGGGGATCATCCCCACGACCCTGTTCTCCCCGCTGGTCGGCGACAGCGTGCTGTCCACGCTGTTCGTGGCGCTGCTGGTCGGGTTCGCGGTGCAGGCGCTCGGCGCCTCCGGCGAGCCGATCCTGCGCGGCGTCAAGCACGTCGAGCGGCTCGTCTTCCGCGTGCTCGCGATGATCATGTGGGCGGCGCCGGTCGGCGCGTTCGGCGCCATCGCCGCGGTCGTCGGCGAGACCGGCTGGTCGGCGATCGTCGCGCTGTTCCAGGTGATGGCCGCCTTCTACCTCACCTGCGTGCTGTTCGTGTTCGTGGTGCTCGGCCTGCTGCTGCGCTTCGCCGCGGGCATCAACATCTTCTCGCTGCTGCGCTACCTCGGGCGCGAGTTCCTGCTGATCGTGTCGACCTCCTCGTCGGAATCGGCGCTCCCGCGCCTGATCGCGAAGATGGAGCACGCGGGCATCTCCCGCCCGGTCGTCGGCATCACGGTGCCCACCGGCTACTCGTTCAACCTGGACGGCACCGCGATCTACCTGACGATGGCGTCGCTGTTCATCGCCGACGCGCTCGGCAGGCCGATGGCGATCGGCGAGCAGATCGGGCTCCTGCTGTTCATGATCATCGCCTCGAAGGGGGCCGCCGGGGTCACCGGCGCCGGGCTCGCCACGCTCGCGGGCGGCCTCGCCTCGCACCGGCCGGACCTGGTCGACGGCGTCGGCATCGTCGTCGGCATCGACCGGTTCATGTCCGAGGCCCGCGCGCTCACCAACTTCGCGGGCAACGCGGTCGCGACCGTCCTCATCGGCAACTGGGTCGGCGAGTTCGACCGCGAGCGGGCCGGCCGCGTCCTGCGCGGCGAGGACCCGTTCGACGAGGCCACGATGCTCGACGACGCCGCGGCCGCGCCGCAGCGGCCCGCCCCCGAGCCGGAGAAGGCCGCCACCAGCGCCTGATCCCCGCGCCGGGCGGCGCCCCGCACACCGGCGGGGCGCCGCCCGGCGCTGGTCTACTGGGCGCCATGACTCGACAGATCACCGCCGAACAGGCCACGCCGGCCGTCGCCGAGCACGGCGAGGGCCCCATCTGGGACGCGAGCACCGGCGTGCTCGCCTCGGTGGACATGCTGCGCGGCGACCTGCTGACCATCGACCTGCTCCGCGACGGGACCGGGCGCGGTGAGGTGCGCCGCCGCCACGTGGGCGACGTGCTGGCCGCGCTGCGCCCGCGGGCCCGCGGCGGGTGGGTGGTGGCGCTGGAGCGCGGGTTCGGCCTGCTCGACGAGCCGGGGTCGGCCGGGGACGGGCCCGCCCGGTCGCTGGGTGAGCTGTGGTCGGACGAGGGCGTCCGGATGAACGACGGCGGCTGCGACCCCGCGGGTGGGTTCTGGTGCGGGTCCATGGCCTACGACGCGGCGCCGGGGCGAGGCGCGCTGTACCGGCTCGCGCCCGACGGCTCGGTGGCCACGATGCTCACCGGGATCACCGTCTCCAACGGGCTGTGCTGGACCCCGGACGGCGCCCACGCCTACTACGTCGATTCCGACACCGGTCGCATCGACGTGCTGACCGTCGACCTGGCCGCGCCCGCGGTGACCTCGAGGGAGAAGTTCGTCGACGTCGAGGGCGGCACGCCGGACGGGCTCACCGTCGACGCCGAGGGCGGGGTCTGGGTGGCGCTGTGGGGCGGATCGGCGGTGCACCGCTACGCCGCCGACGGCGCGCTCGACGCCGTCGTCCAGGTGCCCACCACCCACCCGACGGCCTGCGCGTTCGCCGGCCCCGAGCTGGACGAGCTGTGGATCACCACCTCGGCGACCGGCGCCGGGGTGACCGACGGCCGCGCGGGCGCGCTCTACCGGTGCCGGCCGGGCGTCCGCGGGGTGGAACCGTTCCCCTATCAGGGATGAACCACCCCCGCTCGGGGAAGACCGTTCGGCGCGTGACCGGGGGGCGCGCGCGTGGCGCTGCACGGTTCTGTCACCCTTGACAGCCAAGATGACCTGCGCACATCCCATCCGGGGTGGACGCACGGAGAGGAGAGAAGTCGACATGGCACTGCCCACGCTCACTCCGGAGCAGCGCGCCGAGGCCCTGAAGAAGGCCGCGGCCGCCCGCACCGCCCGCAAGGAGCTCCGCGACGCGATCGCCCGCGGCGAGGAGACCATCCCCGCGGTGCTCGACCGCGCCAAGACCGACCAGGTCGTCGGGAAGACGAAGGTCGCCGACCTGCTGAAGAGCCTCCCCGGCTACGGCCCCGCCAAGGTCTCGGCGCTGCTCGAGCAGACCGGGATCGACGCCTCGCGCCGCGCAGCCGGCCTCGGCGAGCGCCAGCGCCAGGCGCTCATCGACGCCCTCAAGTGACACCCGCCGCCCGGCGCCCGGCCTAGACGTTCCTCTGGTGCCCGGGCCCGGGCGGGGTGGCGCCCGCCACGCGAGCGCCACCGCCATCGACACGGGGCTGCGTCGACGGGCAGGCTGCACGCCGTGGAACGCTTCGTCGACGTCGAGCCCGGTATCCACCTGTGGGTCGAGGACATCGAACCCACCGGTCCCCACCCGGGTGAGCCGCTGCTGCTCGTGATGGGCGCCAACTCCTCCGGCGTCGTGTGGCCGGACGCGCTCGTGGCCCAGCTCGCCGAGCACCACCGGGTGATCCGCTACGACCACCGCGACACGGGGCGGTCCAGCGCCTCGTTCGAGGACGACCCCTACGGCATCCTCGACCTCGCCGACGACGCGATCGCCGTGCTGGACGCGCTCGACGTGCCGCGCGCCCACGTGGTCGGCATGTCGATGGGTGGGCACATCGTGCAGCTGATGCTGCTCGACCACCCCGAGCGGATCGCCACCGCCACCGTGTTCTGCACCGGGCCGCTGCCGAGCGCCGAGCCGACGGCCGGGCCCGCCCTCCCCGGCCCGGACCAGGCGCTCCTGCGCCTGTGGGCCGAGATGGACGACCCGCGCGACGCCGAGGGCGAGATCGCGTGGCGGCTGGAGCACTGGCGACTGCTCAACGGATCGGGCACCCCGTTCGACCCGGCCGAGTTCCGCGCGCTGGAGGAGCGGGTGATCGCGCACGCCGGCCGCCCCGACCCGGTGGTCGCGCACAGCCGGATGGACCTCGACGGCTACGAGCGCGGCGCCGAGCTGCCCGAGGTCGACGTGCCGACGCTCGTGATCGAGGCGCCGGAGGACCCGGCGTTCCCGCCGCCCAACTCGGGCGTGCTCGCCCGGTCGCTCGGCAACGGCCGGCTGGTCCGGATCCCCGGCATGGGCCACGCGATCAACCGCACGGTGGTCTCCCCGCTGGCCGCCGCGATCCTCACCCAGACCACTCGGACGGCTCCCGCGCCCGCGTAGGGGCCGCCCGGCCCTCGTCGCAGCCCGGCCACCTTCACGCCCCGAGGTGGCGTGAAGGTGGCCATGCTGCAACCCCGGGCGGCCTAGCGGCCTGCGGTGAGGGCGTCGCGGACCAGGTCGAGCAGCCGGTCCGCCCGCCCCGCCCCTCCCGCCTGCTCGGCCACCCACGCGATCCCCGCAACGATCGCGAGGACGTCCTCGACCGGCACGTCGGGACGCACCACGCCCGCCTCTTGCGCGGCGGCCATCAGCCGGGCCGCGGCGTCCCGCATGTGCACGCACGCCGCGTGCAGCGGCGACCCCTCCTCCTCCAGCCCGACGAGCACCGAGCGCGGCAGCCCGCGGTAGGTGCCGCTGTGCTCGGCGAACGCGCGCAGCCAACCGATCAGCGCTTCCACCGTGACCGGCGCGGCGCGCATGGCGTCGGCCCGCTCGGCCAGCTCGGCGAGGCTGCGTTCCAGCAGCGCGGCGAGCAGGTCGTCCCTGGTCGGGAAGTGGCGGTAGAGCGTGCCGATCGCGACGCCCGCCCGCCGCGCCACCTCCTCCAGCGACGCGTCGGCGCCGCGCTCGCGGGCTTCGTCGCGGGCGTGCGGCTCGTCCCGTCCCGCTGGCGCATGATCCGCGAGGTCACCGGGTTCGACGACTCCGACCTCGCCGACGGCGGCAGCGACCGCCTCGTCGACGCCCGCACCGCCCGCGGCGACGTCGACGCGGTGGTCGCGCGCATCGAGCAGCAGTTCGCCGCGGGCGCCGACCACGTCCGCATCTCGGTCGCGACCACCGACCCGCACCCCGTCGTGGACCCGCCGGCGCTGCGCGAGCTCGCGCCCGCGTTCCGGTAACCCGACGGGTGGGTGTGAACGACCGGTTACTGGGGCACACTCGGCGGGCACGGTCAGACGACGGAGGGACAGCATGGGCATCGAGAACCCGGACGCCGACGTGGTCGAGCAGCTGCAGAGCGCCGACGGCGACGACGAGGCGGTCGAGGAGATCAAGGAGCTGCCCTCCGAGGCCGACCCGGCCGACGTGGCCGAGCAGCACATCGCCGTCCCGGACGACGACGACTACGACCGCTGAGCGGTGCGGCCGTTCGAGGGACTCACCCCCGAGTGACGGCGGCGCAGCGTGATGACGGTCCGCCACTCGATTCACATCACTCACCCGATCGAGTGATCCTTTTCCCTTCACCTCCGCGGCGGACCGTCCGGCCGCGCCGCCGGGGCGGCCCGCTCCGGCATCTGCGCTGGTAGATGGCCTTCGTGATCCACTGCGGGCCTGGGCCCCGGTGCTCGCCGTCGGACGCCCGGCCCTAAAGTCTGGCCCCACGGCCGGTGCGCCGATGCCGCCGCAATAGCAGTCGGCATAAGCCGATTGGCCTAAATGCAGCCCTCCTCCGGGCGTATGGCATCGTTCGCGCGGCGTGCTGCGGGAGGAGAACGGGTGAAGGTCGTCGCCGTCATCAACCACAAGGGAGGGGTGGGCAAGACCACCCTCACGGCCAACCTCGGCGCCGGGTTCGCGGCACGAGGACAGAAGGTGCTGCTCATCGATCTGGACGGGCAGGCCAGTCTCACCATCTCGTTCTTCACGCAGAGCGAGTGGACGGCTGAGCTGCTGCCCGAGAAGACGATCAAGCACTGGTTCGACCGCATCGGGAGCGACAGCGAGGAGAGCCCGGCGAAGCTCGTCTCGACCCCGCCCCGCGTGCACGACAAGCTCGCCCGCGGCTCCGGCCGCCTCGACCTCATCGCCGCCCACCGCGACCTCACGGACGTGGAGACCAACCTCGCGGCCGACCTGATGGCGGACCCCGGTCGCTTCGCCGAGCTGCACGGCAGCCTCCGCGAGATGCTCGCCCACGAGGACTTCGCCGAGTACGACACGGTGCTCATCGACTGCGCCCCCAACTTCGGGCTCATCGCCAAGAACGCCGTCGCGGCCAGCGACCTGCTGCTGATCCCGACCAAGCCCGACTACCTGTCGACCAACGGCATCGACTCGCTGGGGCTGAAGATCCGCTCGTTCGTCGAGGAGTACAACGAGCACTCCCCCGTGCCGATCGAGCGGCCCGCCGCGTCCGTCGTGTTCACGATGGTGCAGAACCAGAACGGCGCCCCGATCGAGGCGCAGCGCGCCGTGATCAGCCGGATCGAGGCCCGCGAGGTTCCCACGTTCTCCACCACGATCCGCGACAGCAAGGCCGTCTACGGCCCGGCTCCCGAGCACGGCGTTCCGGTGATCCTCGGCGGCACCGGGCGGGCGGCCACGCGCGAGCTGCGCGACATGGTGTCGGAACTGTCGGGACGGCTGGAGAGGCTCGCGGCGTGACGGGGCGGATCGACCAGATGCAGACGGACGAGAACACCATCGGCGAGAAGATCGACCTGGCCTCGCTGCCGAGCTCCCCTCTCCCGTCCCAGCCGCTGGCGGTCGCCCTGCAGAAGGCCGTCGCGCTGCTGGAGTCGCTCAGCCGCGAGCAGCTCGAGGACATCGCCTCCGGCGAGGGCAAGCTCGTCTACCAGCCCGGCCCGGCCCGCCCGGTGCGCAAGCGCGAGGTCGTGCACCGGCCGCTGAACGTCGACATCGACGAGGCCGTCTCCCACATCAACTCGCTCGCCACCCCCGGCGAGGTGGCCGACTACCTGCAGAGCCGCAGCGCGGAGTTCACCGTGCCGGTGCTCAAGCAGATCGCCCGAGCCCTCGGCCCCACGGTCAACAGCACCGGCCGCACCAAGGCGCAGCTGCGCCGCGACATCGTCGAGGGGACGGCCGGGTTCCGGGTCCGCTCGGCCGCGATGTCCGGCGGCGCGTGGGCCAAGCCCTGACGAACGAACCGTCCGAGAGCCCGGCGGCGCGTTCCTCTTCGCGTTGCAGCACGGCCACCTTCACGCCACGTGGTTGCGTGAAGGTGGCCGTGTTGCGTGAAGGTGGCCGTGCTGCGATCCGATGCCCTCGGCCTGCCGCAAACGCCTGTCCGGGGGTTCGCAGCGGCTCGCAGGATCGCGGGGTCAGGGGTCGCGAAGCGATCGCGCAGCGACCCCGACAGGCGCCGTGGACCCGCGAGGAGCGGCTCCGCTCCCTGCGCGGCGCCGCGCAGGAGGCCGCTCGGTGGGCGGCGCGGGTAGCGATCCGCGCGGAGTGAGCTCCCACCCTCCGTCACCGCAGCGCCGGGCGGGTGCGCGGGCCGCGCGCCCGCTCAGGACCGGGACGCCGTCAGCCGGGGGAGGTAGCGGCCCGTCCGGGCCGCGTAGGCGAGGTACTCCTCGCCGTGCAGCTGCGCCAGCATCGGTTCCCGCACCGCACGCACCTGGATCCGCACCGAGACGACCAGCAGCACGGCCGCCAGCACGCCGACCAGCGTCGGCACCATCACGAGCGTGCCCGCGGTGGCCACCACGATCCCGGTGAGCCCCGGGTTGCGCATCCGCGACCGCAGTCCCCTGCTCGCCAGCACGGGATCGGGCGAGCCCGCGCGCCGCAGCTCGATCTGCGATGCGAGCACCAGCGACACCCCCAGCAGGGCGAGGCCGGCGCCGATCACCACCAGGCCGGGGTCGTCGAGCAGCGGTACCGGGTCGATGACGTCCGCGGCGACCAGCAACGGGGCGACGAGCCCGAGCGCGGTGGCGCCGACGTACAGCACGCGCCCCCACCAGGCGGCCGAGCCCGGCACCCGCGCCGCCCGGCCGATCTCGCGGCGGGCGGGCGAGGCCTCCAGCAGCCGCCGCCCGCCGATCGCGCCCAGCACGGCCACCAGCACCGCGATGGCGAGCGCCATCCAGCCTGCGGCGTGGTGGTCGACGGCGTCGGCGAGGATCGCCCAGGCGGGGCGGCCGGCGAGCGCACCGGTGGCCTCCACCGCGAGCGAGCCGCCGAACAGGAAGAACAGGGCCGCGGCGCCGATCGACACGGCACGCTCGGGCAGCAGCCTGCCCAGCTTGCGGCCGACGACGATCGCCAGCGCGTCCGCGCCCACCATCCCGAGCGTGGAGCCGATCCACACCCCGAACCAGCCGTACTGGGTGGCGAGGGTGATCGTGGCGAGCATGGTCTTGTCACCGAGCTCGGCGAGGAAGAACGCCACCGACGAGGTGAGGACGGCGGAGCCGGTGGCCCGCTCGGCCTTCGCCCGCTCGTCCGCGGTGAGCCGGTCGCCGCGCAGGGTCCACGCCCCGAACCCGACGAACGCGACCGCGGCCACGAGCGAGATCCACCCGGTGGGGAGCGCGGTGCCCAGCCCGTGGCCGACGGCGACCGAGAGCAGGTGCACCGCCGTGGTGGCCAGCGTGATGCCGACCAGCACCGGAAGCGCCCGGTAGCGGGTGGCGAACGCGAGCGCCATCAGCTGGGACTTGTCGCCGAGCTCGGCGACGAACACGACCCCGAAGCTGATGGCGAAGGCGAGCAGGAATCCGTCCATGGCGCCACCGACGCTAGGAGCGTTCGCGGCCGCGGCTGAACTGCAAAATTCAGTTAGCGTGACCTAACGACGAGGGTCGGTCGCGCTAAGGCCGCAGGGGGTCGCCTCCTCGGAGGCCTCTGGTGTACCAATGGGCTATGAGCGCCCCGCCCGCGGAGACCGACAAGCAGCGACGCCTGCGCGCGCGCCTCGTCGAGCTCGTCTCCACCATGGCGCCGGGCGAGCCGCTGCCCGCCGAGCGCGACCTGGCCCGCGAGCTCGGCGTCGCCCGGATGACGCTGCGCAGGGCGGTCGACGGGCTGGTCGGGGACGGCGTGCTCGTGCGCAGGCAGGGCGCGGGCACGTTCGTCGCCCCGGCGAAGGTGGCCCACCGCCTCGCGGCCAACTCCTTCTCGGCCGACATGCGCGCCCGCGGCCTGCGCCCGGGCAGCCGCACGCTCCGGTCGGGCCTCGCCCCGGCGGGCGTCGTGCTGGCCGCGCTGCTCGAGGTGCCGACCGGCACGCCCGTGCTGCACGTGCGCCGGCTCCGCCTCGCCGACGACGAGCCGATGGCGGTCGAGGACCTGCACGTCCCGGCCGACCTCGTCCCCGGCCTGACCGGCGCCGACCTGGAGGACCGCTCGTACTACGAGCTGCTCGCCGAGCGCTACGGGCACCGCATCGCCTCGGGCACCCAAACCGCGGAGGCCGCGCTCACCAGCGCCGAGGACGCCGCGGTGCTCGGCGTCGAGCCCGGCTCCCCCGCGTTCTGCTTCGAGCGCACCTGCCGGGTGGACGGCGGACGGGTGGCCGAGTTCGTGCGTTCGGTCTACCGCGGTGACCGCTATCGGATCATGGCCGACATCTTTCCGTCATGAGCTGTTACCTTCCGTAGCTTGACGGGCATGGGGTGACCGCCGCTACAGTCCGACGACCTAGACCTCTGGTCTCAAAACCGTCGGAGGGGGACCCCATGTGGTGGCTGCGCGGATCCCGGACGGCACGGCGGAGCGCGGTGGCGCTCCTCGCCGCCGCGGCGTTGGCCCTGACCGGCTGCGGCGGTGACGCCGGCTCCGGCGGCGGGGACGACCGCACGCTGACGGTCTGGATCATGGAGGGCACCAACCCGGATGCCGAGCCGTTCTTCTCCGAGCTGTCCGCGGCGTTCACCGAGCGGACCGGCGCGACGCTCGACGTGCAGTTCGTCCAGTGGGCCTCCGCGCACGACCGGTTCATCACGGCGATCGCGGGTGGCACCACGCCCGACGTCGCCGAGGTCGGCACCACGTGGGTCGCCGAGTTCGCCGACGCCGGCGCGCTGGTCGACCTCGAGCCGCGCGTCCAGGAGGCGGGCCTCGCCGACGGCCTGGTCGACGGCCTGGTAGAGGCCGGCACGATCGGCGACGGCCTCTACGGCATGCCCTGGTACGCGGGCGTGCGCTCGATCGTCTACCGCACCGACGTCTTCGCCGAGCTCGGGCTGCAGCCGCCGACGACGTGGGACGAGCTGGTCGCCGTCGGGCAGCGGATCAAGCAGGCCCGCCCCGACCTGCTGCCGCTGCCGATCGCGGGCGACAACGAGTTCATCGTCTACCCGTTCCTGTGGGGCGCGGGCGGTGAGGTCGCCACCCGCAACGGCGACACGTGGGTGAGCGGCGTCGACTCGCCGCAGGCCCGCGAGGGCATCCAGTTCTACGCCGACCTCGCGCTGGTGCACGGGTTCTCCACGCCCGCGGCGGCGACGTGGCGCGAGACCGACGTGCGCGACGCGTTCACCAAGGGCCAGGCGGCGATGATCTTCTCGGGCAGCTGGACGCCCAAGGCGATCCTCGAGGCCGCACCCGACCTGGAGGGCAAGATCGGCGCGTTCCCGATCCCCGGCCGCGACGGCGGGCTGGCGCCCTCGGTGCTCGGCGGCTCGCTGCTGTCGATCTTCGAGACGAGCGACGACCAGGACCTCGCGTGGCAGCTCGTCGAGATGATGAGCACCGGCGAGTTCGCCGCGAAGTGGGCCCAGGAGTCGAGCTACTTCCCCGGCACCACCGCGCTGCTGGCGGAGGCCGCGCAGTCGTCCGACCCGCTGGTCGCGCCGTTCGCGCGGCAGATGGCCGAGTCCGGGCGCAGCGTGCCGGTCACGCCCGCGTTCGGCCAGATCCAGGGCAAGAAGACGATCGCGGCGATGATGCGCTCCATCCTCACCGGTGAGGCCACTGTGGAGGAGGCCACCGCGACCGCGGCGGCGGAGATGAACCAGATCTTCGCCAGCGGGGCATGACGCTCGCCGAGCGCACCGAGACCGGGCGGGGCGCGGCGCCACCCGCGGCCCGCCAGCGGCCGCGCCGCCGCGGCGCCGTCACCCGGCCGTGGCTGCTGCTCGCGCCCGCCCTGTTGGTGATGGGCGGCCTGCTGCTCTACCCGCTCCTGCGGGTGCTGGTGCTGTCGCTACAGGACTTCGGGCTCCGCGAGCTCGTCTCGGGCCGCACGAACCGGGTGGGGCTCGACAACTACGTCGAGCTGCTCACCAGCCCGGAGCTGTGGACCACCGTGCTGCCCAACACGGTGGTGTTCGCCGCGGTGGCGGTGGCGCTGACCGTCGTGTTCGGCACGCTGGTGGCGCTGCTGCTCGCGCGGCTCTCGCCCGTGGTCCGCGGCGTCGTCACCACCGCGATCATGGTGGCGTGGGCCATGCCCGCCGTCACCGGCACCTATGTGTGGGTCTTCGCGTTCACCCCGGGCGACGGCGTCGTCGTGCAGGCGCTCGACGCGCTCGGCCTGGTCGACGCCGCCACCGCCAACCCGTTCGCCGGGAGGCTGTCGTTCTACGGGGTGGCCGCGCTCAACGTGGTGCACCACGGGTTCCCGTTCGTCGCGCTCACCGTGCTCGCCGGGCTGCTGACGATCCCGCGGGAGCTCACCGAGGCCGCGATCGTGGACGGGGCGAGCGCGTGGCGCCGGTTCTGGTCGGTGACCTTCCCCATGCTGCGGCCGGTGTTCGCGGTGGTCACCGTGCTGTCGACGATCTGGGACTTCAAGGTGTTCACCCAGATCTACCTGATGCCGGGCGGGGACGGGGTCAACCGCAACGTGCTCACGCTCGGCACCTGGTCCTACGTGGAGTCGTTCGCGCAGAACCGCTTCGGCCTCGGCGCTGCGATCGCGGTGCTGCTCACCGCGCTGCTGCTGGTCGTCACGGTCGTCTACCTGCGCCTGCTGTTCCGGGAGGACGAGCTGTGAGGACGGCACTGTGAGGACGGCACTGTGAGGACGGCGGCCAAGGGGCTCGGGGTCGCGGGGGTGCTCGCGTTCACGCTGTTCCCCGTCTACCTGATGGTGGTCACGGCGCTGAACGCCGAGGCGAACGCGGGCTCGCGCACGCTGTGGCCGGACGAGTGGACGTGGGAGAACTTCGCCTTCGTCGTCACCGAGGGAGGCTTCGGGCGCTACCTCGCGAACTCCCTCGGCGTCGCGCTCGCCACCGTGCTCGCCGGCGCGTTGCTCGCGCTGCTCGCCGCGGTGGCCGTCGCCCGGTTCCGCTTCCGGTTCCGCACCTCCGTGCTGGTGATGGTGCTGATCATCCAGATGGTGCCGGTGGAGGCGCTGGTCATCCCGCTGTTCATCCAGGCCCGCACGCTGCAGATGCTCGACACGCTGGCCGGGCTGGTCGTCGTGTACCTGGCGTTCTCGCTGCCGTTCGCGATCTGGACGCTGCGCGGGTTCGTCGCCGCGGTGCCCGTCGAGCTCGAGGAGGCCGCCTACCTCGACGGCGCCTCGTGGGGCCGCATGTTCCGGTCGGTGCTGCTGCCGCTGGTGGCGCCCGGGCTCGTCGCCACCAGCGTGTTCTCGTTCATCGTGGCCTGGAACGAGTTCATCTTCGCCCTGACCTTCATGTCCGACGAGGAGAACTACACCGTGGCCGTCGGGCTGCGTCGCTTCTTCGGCCAGCACGCCACCGACTGGGGCGCGGTCATGGCCGCGTCCACGCTGATCACGATCCCGGTGATGGTGTTCTTCGTGATCGCCCAGAAGCGGCTCACCGACGGCCTCGTCGCCGGCGCGGTGAAGGGGTGAGCACGGACGAGGCCCTGGTCAACGGCGTGCTGCTGCCGGGGTTCCTCGGCACGACCGTGCCCGAGTGGCTCGCCCGCGCCCTCGACGCGGGGCTCGCGGGGGTCTGTCTGTTCGCCCAGAACGTCGGCCCCGGCCTGCCGGAGCTGACCGCCCGGCTGCACGGGCGCCGCGCGGGCGTCCTGGTCGCCTCCGACGAGGAGGGCGGCCCCGTGACGCGGCTGGACGCCCCGTGGCCGAGCGCCGCCGCGCTCGGGCGGCTCGACGACGTCGCCGCCACCGAGGCGGTGGGCGCGGACGTCGGCGCCCGGTGCCGGGCCACCGGGATCGACCTCGCGCTCGCGCCGGTGGCCGACGTGAACGCCGAGCCGGACAACCCGGTGATCGGCATCCGCTCGTTCGGGGCCACCCCGCGGCTCGTGGCGCGGCACGTCGCGGCGTTCGTCCGCGGCGTGCAGGGCGCGGGCACCGCGGCGACCGCCAAGCACTTCCCCGGGCACGGGTGCACCGTCCTCGACTCGCACCTGGCGCTGCCGGCGGTCGACGACGCCGCCGACGTGGTGCGGGCACGCGACCTGCCGCCGTTCGCCGCCGCGGTGGAGGCGGGCGTGCGCTGCGTGCTCACCGCGCACGTGCGCTTCGGCGCGTTCGACGACCGCCCGGCCACGATGAGCCCGCCGCTGCTCGCCCTGCTGCGTCGGGAGCTGGGCTTCGACGGTGTCGTGATCAGCGACGCGGTCGACATGGCGGCGATCGCCGCCACGGTCGGCACGGGTGCGGGCGCCGTCGCCGCGGTCGCCGCCGGGGTCGACCTGGTCTGCATCGGCAACCCGCGCAACGGCTACGACGACGAGGCCGGCTACCGGCGGGTGCGCGACGCCCTGCTGGCCGCGGTCGGCGACGGCACGTTGCCGCGGGAGCGGCTGGCCGAGGCGGGGCGGCGGGTCGCGGAGCTCGCCGAGTGGGTCCGGGCCGCACGCGCCCACCCCGCGGCGGCGGGCGGTGTGGACGGGGTGCGGCTGGCGCGCCGGGTCGCCGAGACCGCCGGTAACGTGCGCATCGGGCGGGGCGCGCACGTGGTCGACCTGCGCGGGGCGGTGAACATCGCCGACGGTCGGGCGGGCGAGCCGCGGCTGGTGGAGGCCCTGCGCCGCCGCGATCCGACGGTCACGACGGGACCCGACGTCCCGGCCGAGGGGCCGGTCGTGGTGGTGGTGCGCGGCCCGTCCACCGCGTTCGACCGCGTGCGGGCCGCCCGGCCGGACGCCGTGGCCGTGCACGTCGGGCTGCCCGGCGACTGGCGCCCGCCCGCGCCGTCGATCACGCTGTGGGGCGACGGGCGCGCCCACGTCGATGTCGCGGCCGAGCACATGCACGTACCCTGAAAACACGGGGTGTCACCACCGGCCCGCCCGATCGGGGGTTTCGGCCGGTACTTCCCAGGTGACCCTCAGGACGGCCTCAGCTTGCGAGCGCATCGTGATGGGTATGAGCGACGAACCGAGGGAGCCCGGCCGGGACGCCAGCGCCGGTGACTCCCGAACCGCGCAGTTCCCCGCGTCGTCGTACGGCGGCCAGCAGCCCTACGCGCCGCCCGGCGGCAGCTTCTTCCCGCCCCCGCCCGAGCAGGGGACGCCCACCGCCACCACGGCGATGTCGGCCCCGGCGCGCGGCAGGCGCGGCGTGGGCGCCGTCGTGGCCGCGGCGCTGATCGCCGGGCTCGTCGGCGGCGGTGCCGGCTTCGCCGGCGCCTACGCGCTGCTCGACGACCGCCCCGGCGGCACGACCCTCACGTCGGCGCCGCAGTCGCCGAACGCGGTGAACGCCGAGCCGGGGACCGTCACCGCCGCCGCGCAGGCGGTGCTGCCCAGCACCGTGGACATCCGCGCCACCATGGCGCAGGGCGCGGCCGAGGGCAGCGGCGTGATCATCACCGAGAACGGCGACATCCTGACCAACAACCACGTCGTCGCGGGCAGCAGACGGATCACCGTGACCCTGCAGGACGGCACCCGGTACCCGGCGACCGTCGTCGGCACCGCGCCGAGCTACGACATCGCGGTGATCCGGCTGGAGGGCGCGTCCGGGCTCACCCCCGCGGCCCTCGGGAACAGCTCGTCGCTGCAGGTCGGCCAGCCCGTCGTGGCGATCGGGTCGCCGCGCGGCCTCACCGGCACCGTCACCGCGGGCATCGTGAGCGCGCAGAACCGGACCGTCACGGTGCAGGACGAGAACGGCGATCTGGTCGTCTACAACGGCCTGCAGACCGACGCCCCGATCAACCAGGGCAACTCCGGCGGCCCGCTGGTGAACCTCGACGGCCAGGTCGTCGGCATCAACTCCGCGATCGAGACCGCGGGGCAGAGCACGGGCAACATCGGCCTCGGCTTCGCCATCCCCATCGACCAGGCCCGCCGCGTGGCCGAGGAGATCATGAACACCGGCACCGCCACCAAGCCGGTGCTCGGCGTGCAGGGCAGCATCGCCGCCGACACCGACGACGGCGCGCAGATCGCGCTCGTGCAGCCGGGGTCGCCCGCCGAGGCGGCCGGCCTGCGGGAGGGCGACGTCATCACGAAGGTGGGCGACGCGAACGTCGCCGACTTCGCCGACCTGATGGCCCGGATCGGTGCGCACGCCCCCGGCGAGCGGGTCACGCTCACCGTGAACAGCGGCGGCGCCGACCGCACCGTCGAGGTCACGCTGGGCAGCCAGCCCGACCAGTCGGCCACCACCAGCCCGCGCGGCGGCAGCCGCACGCCGTTCGGCGGGCAGAGCCCGTTCGGCAACCCGTTCGGCGGCGGCAACTGAGGCCCTGCGATTGCAGCACGGCCACCTCCATGCCACGGGACGGCCTGAAGGTGGCCGTGCTGCAACTCGTCAGCAGATCGGTCAGTCCGACATCAGCCAGACGCGGACCTCGTCGCCGTCCGCCCCGAGCGCGGGCGGCGGCTTGCGATAGCTCGGCGGTGTCGCCGAGTAGGTCACCGGGTTGCGGACGCTCGGCACGCCACCCGGCTCCACCACCGGCTCGAGCCCGAGGCGCTCGGCGAGCGCGATGCCCTCGTCGATCGTGTTGATCGGCCCGCACGGCACGCCCGCGGGGGCGAGGATGTCGAACCACTCCTGCGCCGACTTGGTGGCGAGCCGCGCGAGCAGCAGCGGGCGCAGCTCGTCGCGGTGGGCGTTGCGTGAGCCCATCGTGGCGAAGCGCGGGTCGTCGAGCAGCTCGGGGGCGCCGATGGCGTGGGCGAGCTTGCGGAACTGGCCGTCGTTGGCCGCGATGACGATCAGCTCGCCGTCGCCGGTGGGCAGCGGCTCGTACGGGAAGAGCGAGAGGTGGGCGTTGCCCATCCGGTTGGGCACGACGCCGCCGGCGAGCACCGCGGAGGTCTGGTTGACCAGGCCGGACAGGGCCGCCGACAGCAGGTTCGTCTCCAGCTTCTGCCCCTCGCCGGTGCGCTGGCGGTGGTGCAGCGCGGCGACGATCGCCAGTGCGGCGTGCAGCCCGGTGATGACGTCGAAGACCGCCACGCCTGCGCGGTAGGGCGGGCCGTCCGGGTCGCCGGTGAGGCTCATCAGCCCGGAAGTGGCCTGCACGAGCAGGTCGTAACCGGGCAGCCCTGCCCCGCCCGCGGTGCCGAACCCGCTGATCGAGCAGTAGACGATGCTCGGGTTGGTCGCCGCGACCGACTCGTGGTCGAGCCCGAAGCGCACGAGGCCGCCCGGCTTGAAGTTCTCGATCATGACGTCGGCGCGGGCGGCCAGCCGCTTCGCGACGTCGAGGTCGGCGGGGTCGGTGAGGTCGAGCGCGATCGACCGCTTGTTGCGGTTGATCGACAGGTAGTAGGTGGCGGTGCCGTCGTCGCTGGTGGGCGGCACCCAGGTGCGGGTGTCGTCCCCGGTGCCGGGGGCCTCGACCTTGATGACCGTTGCGCCGAGGTCGGCGAGCAGCATCGTGGCGTAGGGCCCGGCCAGGATCCGGGAGAAGTCGGCGACCAGCACCCCGGAGAGGGGGCCGCTGACCGGGCTTCCGTCGACGACGTCGTTGGCGATGCTCACGGCCTCGATCCTAGGAACGCCACCCGCGGCGCCCGGCTCAGCGGCGCAGCACGGTCAGCGTGACGGCGAGCGAGGCGGCCACCGCGACCGCGCTCGCGGCGAAGGCCAGCTGGTAGCCGCTGGTGAGGGCGGCGACCCGGGTCGCGCCCGCGGCGAGGGCGGCGTCGGTGCGGGCCGCGGCGAACGCGGCGAGCACCGCGGTGCCGAGCGCGCCCCCGATCTGCTGGCTGGTGTTGGCCAGGCCGGAGGCGAGCCCCGCCTCCTCCGGCGCGGCGTCGGACATGATCACCGTGGTGACGGCGGGCAGGGCGAGGCCCGCACCGCCGCCGAGCACGAGCATCGACGGCAGCACGTCGACGAGGTAGTGCCCGGTCGGCGGGCGCAAGAGCAGCGCCAGCCCGGCTACGAGCAGGAGCTCGCCCGCGACGAGGACCGCCCTCGCACCGGACCGGGCGATCAGCCTGCCGGACACCCCGAGCGAGACGCTCGCGATCGTGAGCGTGACGGGCAGCAGCGCCAGCCCCGTCTGCGTGGGCGTGTACCCGAGCGCCTGCTGCAGGTACAGCGCCACGACGAACTGGAAGCCCAGCATCCCCGCCACCATGAGCAGCTGGGCGGCGTTGCCCCCGGACAGCGCCCGCGACCGGAAGATGCCCAGCCGCACGAGCGGGTCGGCGGCGCGCCGCTGACGGGCGACGAACCCGGCGAGCAGGGCCAGCGCGACCGCGGCCGTCCCGAGCCGCACGCCGACGGCCGAGGTGTCGACGATCGCGAACACCGTGAGCGCCGTCCCCGCGGTGACCAGCAGGCCGCCGAGGACGTCCGGGCGCGCGGAGCGGTCGGTGGGCGGGTCGGCGGCGACGTAGCGCAACGTGAGCAGCACCGCGGCCACCCCGATCGGCACGTTCACCAGGAAGATCCACCGCCAGCCGACGGTGCCGGTGAGCACGCCGCCGAGCAGGGTGCCGATCGCGGCGCCCGCGGCGCCGACGAAGGCGTAGACGCCCATGGCCCGCGCCCGCTCCCCCGGCTCGGGGAAGAGCGCGACGACCATGCCGAGCACGACGGCCGAGGCCATCGCGGCCCCGGCGCCCTGCAGGAACCGCGCCGCGATCAGCATCGCGGGGTCGATCGCGAGCCCGCACAGCAGCGAGGCGAGCACGAACACCGCGAGGCCGCCGACCAGCATCCGGCGCCTGCCGTAGAGGTCGCCGAGCCGGCCGGCGAGCAGCAACAGGCCGCCGAGCGGCACGAGGTAGGCGTTCACCGTCCAGGCCAGCCCCGCGGTCGTGAAGCCGAGCTCGGCCTGCAGCACCGGGAGCGCGACGCTCGTGATCGTGCCGTCGAGGATCACCATCAGCATCGCGCCGCAGATCACGGCGAGCGCCAGCCAGCGCGACGGCGCGGAGCGAGCGGTGGGAAAGGTCGAACTCGTCACGAGTAGGACCGTAGCGGATCGTTTGTTAATAGACAATCTCGAACAGGATGACTTACCCGCCGCGCCTCCGCCGGGGCGCGTGTGGGTTGGGCTCGACGGCCGACAGCGGACCGTCGTGGGTGACCAGCTTCATCAGCGCGTCGAGCAGGACCGTGCGCTGCTGCGGCGTCAGCACGCCGAGCACCTCGGCGTAGAGCTCGTCGATCACGCCGCGCGCCTTCGCCACGGCCTCGTCGCCCGCCTCCGTGGTGCGCACGATCCGCACCCGGCGGTCGGTCGGCGAGGGCGTGCGGCGCGCCAGCCCGGCCTTCTCGAGGTGGTCGCAGGTGACGACCATGGTGGTCTTGTCCAGCAGCGCCAGCTCGGCGAGCTCGCTCTGGGTGAGCTCGTGGGCGGCGGCCTTCGTGAGCACGCAGTAGTCGCGGACGCTCAGGCCCAGCTCGCCCAGGACGGCGCCCATCCGCGCGGCGAGGGCCTGGCTCGCCTTGTCGAACAGGTAGGACAGGTCGGCCCGGATCTCGTCGTCGCTGCGCGTGTCCACGCAGGTCAGGGTACAGACGATCCGCGACGGAACGTTCCGGTTCAGAACGATCGCGGCCCGGCCGGCGCCGCCGGCGGTTCAGGAATGTGGCTTTGCTGAAGCGCAGCTTCCTGGATGTGGCTTTGCTGCAATCGGGGCGTCAGGAGGACATCAGCAGCTCGGCCGTCGCCTCCGGCGCGGCGACCATCGCGTCGTGGCCGGAGGCCAGCTCCCGGAACGCCCAGCCCTCGCGCCGGGCGATCGCGTGCGCGGAGTGCACCGCCGGGTAGGCCGGGTCGGTGCAGGCGACGTACGTGACGGGCCGCCCGCCGCCGAGCGGGCGGGCCAGCGGGAACGGCTCGGCGTAGGTGCGCACCGGGTGCGGGGTGAGCCTGCGTTCGACCCAGGCGATGTCCTCCGGGTCGGCCAGGCCGAAGGCCGCTCCCCCGGGCGGCGGGAACGCGGTGTCGCCGGTCGCCTCGGCGGCGTCCCGGCGCGCGGCCGCCGCCTCCGGCGGCAACCCGTCGTAGCCGACCTGGCCCGGCTCGACCACCAGCCCGTCGAGCAGCACGACCCGGCGCACCCGCTCCGGCGTCCGCCCGGCGACGGCGAGCGCGACGAGCGCCCCGAAGCTGTGCCCGACCAGCACCACGTCGGTCAGCTCCTCCGCGTCGAGGACGCCGACCACGTCCTGGACGTGGGTGTCCGGGCCGACGTCGGGGCCCAGCAGGTGGGCGCGCTCCCCGAGGCCGGTCAGCGTCGGCGTGAACACCTCGTGGCCCGCGTCCCGCAGCAGCGGCGCGACCCGCCGCCAGCACCAGCCGCCGTGCCACGCGCCGTGCACCAGGACGAAGCGGTCGCTCACGCGGGTGATCCTCGCACGGTCACTCCCCGGCGGCGGGCACCGATCGCTCCCCGGTCCGCGTGGGCTCGGGGTGGCCGAGGTGGGTGAGCCAGTCCCGCAGCACCCGGTGCAGGGCCTCCGCGCCCACGATCTCCCCGGGCGGGGGCAGGTCGGCGGGGTGGACCACGAAGCCGCGCGACTGGCAGCCGCCCAACCCGCCGTGCGACCCCACGTGCGGCTCGAACGGCGACGCCTCGTCGCGGGCGGGGTCGTACCGGCTGTTGATCATCAGGTCGGCGCAGTGCGGGAAGGAGTCCACCCGGCGGATCAGGTCGGCGGCGTGCGGGCCGTACGGCTCGAGCGGGTCCTCCCCGATCACGACGCCGCTGGCGAGCCGGTGCAGGCCGTCGCGGCCGAGTACGACCGGGCCGAACTCACGGCTGCGCACCAGCACGAACCCGACGCCGGGGTGGTCGACGAGCGAGGGAAGCAGCTCCGGGTACTCCCGCTCGATCGTCTCCAGCTCCACCCGGCCCTCGTGCTCGGTGAACGACACCAGCGCCAGGTGCCCGGACGCGAGCACCACGACGCCGGGCGCGGGCCGCGCGGAGTCGCTCGGCGTGCCGCCCGTGGTCCGCGGCCGGTCGGCGGCGGCGCCCGCCCGCTCCACGCGGGCGCGCAGCCTGCGTGCGATCGGGCCACCGCCGGACGACGCCTCCGCGAGCACCGCGTCGACCGGCCAGCCCTCTGCGGGGCGGCTCGCCTCGGAGTGCGCGCCGAGGCGCGGGTCGGCCTGCGGCGCGCCGCACAGCCGCCCCACCAGCGCCTCGATCGACTCGCCGAACCGGTCGGCGAAGGCCCAGCCCTGGGTCTGCCCGTGGTCGGAGAGGACGATGATGTGGTAGCGCCGCGGCGCGAGCTGGGTGGCGCGGTGCAGCCGCCCGATCTGGCGGTCGATCCCCCGCAGCACGGCCAACGTGTCGAACCGCTCGACGCCGGAGTGGTGGGCCACCTCGTCGTAGCCCATGAAGTCGGCGTAGACCACGGACCGGCCCGCCAGCATGTCCTCGATGACCGCGGAGACGACCACGTCGCGGGCGATCACCGTGGTGGCCGCCCGCGCCAGCGGGTAGAAGCCGCCCCGGCCCACCCGGGGGTGCACCCCGGCCCTGTGCTGGCGGATCGCCGCGGAGATCTCCCGCCCGACGTCGACGAGCGCACCGACGCCGGTGCGCAGCGCGTTGGCCGGGTTGGCGAAGTAGGCGTAGTAGCCGGCGCCCACGCCGTCGCGGCCGCGGCCGCGCCTGCCCGCGCCGCTGATCAACGGCAGCGCGCTCACCGTGAGGCTCGTGTGCGGCGCGTCGCCGGTGAAGAGGCTCGCGCGCGCGGCGCCGTCCACGGCGAGCAGCCCGCGCCCGTCGGAGTGCCTGCGTTCGATCTCCGCGGCGTCCTCCGGGCTGGAGCACACCACCACGTGGTCGCGCTCCTTCTCGTACCAGCGGAAACCGACGATGTCGTGGTTGTCGCCGTGCAGGATCCCGGCGACGGCCGCCCCGGTCTGGGAGCTCCAGTCGGTGTGCCACTCGACGAGGCGGTGGCTGCCGCTGTCGAGCAGGCGGGCGACGGCGGGCATGTCCCCGGTCCGCACGGCGCGGCGCAGGGTGTCGATGCCGAGGCCGTCGATCTGCAGCAGCAGCACGCCCGGCGGCACCGACTCGTCGCACTCCTTCGCGCCGCGGCGGGCGGCGCGCCGGAAGAACAGCTCGTCCTCGTCGAGGCCGACGACGCTGCTCACGACCGATCCGAGCGCCGCCACGGCGACCGCAACGACCACCGCGGTGCCGAGGTCGGTGACCACCACGCCGGGCACGGCGAACGAGATCGCGAGCACGCCCGCGCCGAGCAGCAGGAACGAGCCGATGCCGAGCGTGAAGACGGCCACCGGCAGCGCCACGCGCAGCACCAGCGGCCACACCACCGCGCTCAGCAGGCCGAACAGCAGCGCGCACACCGTCGGCTGCCACCACTGCGGCATCGCGAACCCGACGAGCCACTCGTCGAGCAGGCGGAGCGCGCCCACCGCGAGCACCCACACGAGCAGCACGCGCGCGACGACCCGGCCGCCGCGCACGAGGCGTCCACCGCCCGCGGGTGCCATCACGGGATCACGCCGGACCGGACGCGTCGTCGCCTGCGCCGGCTCGAGACGAGCGAGCCCGCGGCCGCCACCGCGAGCACGAGCAGCGCCGCCAGGAGCGTGGCCAGGACCGGGTCGTCGAACAGGCCGCCGGACAGCACCCCCAGCGCGGCGTAGGCGAGCGCCCAGAGCACGCAGCCGATCGCGGCCGCCGGCACGAGGCGCCGCCACGGGTACTCGAGCGCGCCCGCGGCGAGCAGCACGGGGATCCGGCCCGCCGGCATCACCCGGCCGACGACGATGAGCACCCCGCCCTTGCGCTCGAACTGCGCCCGCGCCGCGGCGAGCCGTTCCGGCGACTGGCGCCCGCGCAGCCACCGCTGGGCGAAGGAGCTGCCCGCGTGCGCCACCGCGAACGTCACGAAATCACCCATCAGCGCCGCGACGACCGACAGCACGAGCACCAGCGGCAACGACATCGCGCCGGTCGAGACCGCGATCGCGGCGGCGGCCCCCACGACGGCACCGGTGGGCACGACCGGGACGATCGACCCGATCAACACGCCCCCGAAGAGCGCCGAGTAACCGAGCGCGGACGGGTCCGTCCAGCTGCTCATCGCGCCACCGGGGGAACCTCGTCCCGCGCGGCCTCGTCCAGCGCGACCTGCGCGCCCGGCTCCGTCACCAGCACCCGGGTCCGCTCCCCCGCCCTGGCCACGGCCTGGGCGAACCGGTACGGCGGCTCGACGAGCAACCTGCGCATCCGCGCCCCGATCCGCCCGGGCAGCTGCGGCAGCCCGCTCACGGCGAGCGTGCCCCAGTGGACCGGCACCGCCACCCGGGGGCGCAGCAGCCCCACGGCCTCCGCGGCGCGGTGCGGGTCGAGGTGCCCCGGCCCGAGCGAGAGCCCCCACCCCCACACCGGCAGCAGGGCGGCCGCGAGCGGGCCGAAGCCGGCCATGCCGGGGAACAGGTCGGTGTCGCCCGCCGCGTACACCCGGTGCCCGCCGCCCTCGACGAGGTGCCCCATCGCCGCGGCCTGCGGGCCGCGGGTGGACCGCGGGCCGAACCGGTGCCCGCTGTGCGCCGCGGGCACGCCGTGCACCCGCAGCGCGCCGTGCTCCAGCTCCTCGCCCGGGGCGAGCTCGTCGACGTTGCGGATGCCGCGGCTGCGCAACCACCGGCCCGCGCCCCTGGGCACCACCACCCGGGCCGTGCGCGGCAGGCGGCGCAGCGACGGCAGGTGCAGGTGGTCGCTGTGCAGGTGCGACAGCAGCACCAGGTCGACGTCGGCGAAGTGGGCGCGGTCGGGCGTCGGCGCGGTGCGGCGCAGCGGGCCGACGCGCGCGGTGAGCACCGGGTCGGTCAGCACGACGGACCCGGCCAGCTCCAGCCGGACGGTGGAGTGGCCGAGGAAGCGCATCGCGAGACCGCGCACACACCCAGTATCCCGTTCCCACCCGCGGCCGGCCGCCCGGGCCGTCGGCGGGTCAGCCGAAGCGCACCGGCTGCCCGGTGGACTCGAGCACCGCCATCCACAGGTCGCCGTGCGGGTCGACCTGGTTGCGCCTGCTGACCGCCACGCGCATCGGGATGTGCACGAACCGGCGCCGGTAGCGGCCCACCACCATCTCGGTGCGCCCGGACATGGCCGCGTGCACCGCGGCCTGCGACAGCCGCACGCAGTACACGGAGTCGTACGGGTTGGCGGGGACGCTGCGGATCGCGTAGCTCGGGTCGATGTAGCGGATCGAGGTCTCGATGCCCGCGTCGGAGAAGTGGTCGGCGATGCGGCGGCGCAGCCAGGGGCCGATGTCGCGCAGCCGCGCGTTGCCGGACGCGTCCCGCTCGTCCTCGTCGATCCCGCCCATCAGGTCCTGGCCCGCCCCCTCGGCGACGACCACGACCGCGTGCCCCCGCTCCTGGACCCGCCGCCGCAGGTGCGCGAGCAGCCCCTGCTCGCCGTCGAGCGAGAACGGGACCTCGGGGATCAGCACGGCGTCGGCGCCGCTGCGCGCGAGCGCGGCGTAGCAGGCGATGAAGCCGGAGTGGCGGCCCATCAGCTTGACCAGCCCGATGCCGTTGGCCGTGGACTTCGCCTCGACCTGCGCCGCCCGGATCGCGTCGCTGGCCAGGCTGAACGCGGTCTGGAACCCGAAGCTCTGGTCGATGTAGGGGATGTCGTTGTCGATCGTCTTCGGGATGCCGACGACCGCGATGAGCAGGCCCCGCTCGGCGATCGTGCGCGCGATCTGCATCGCCCCGCGCATCGACCCGTCGCCGCCGACGACGAACAGGATGTTGATGTGCAGCCGCTCGAGGCAGTCGACGATCTCCTCGGGGTCCTGGTGGCCGCGGGAGGTGCCGAGCACGGTGCCGCCGTCGGTGGTGATGTCGCGCACCGACTCCGGGGTGAGGTCGACGACGTCGTGCCCGTAGCGGGCGACGAAGCCCTGGTAGCCGTTGCGGATGCCGATCACGCGGCGCACCCGGTAGTGGTAGGTGAGCGTGCGGACCAGCCCGGCGATCACGTCGTTGAGCCCGGGGCACAAGCCACCGCAGGTGACGATCGCCGCCCGCGTCTTCGCCGGGTCGAAGAAGATCTTCCGCCGGGGGCCGCACGGCTCCATGCCCGGCAGCTGGTCCGGCGGGACCCCGCGCGAGGAGATGCCGGACAGGGTGTCGTCGAGCAGCACCCGGTCGTTCTCGTTGATGTAGTGCTCGGTGGTCTGCGTGGCGTCGAGCAGCGGCGCCATCGGGGAGTCGATGCGCGCCGGTCCCAGCGTGGTGATCGTGAGATCGGGCGTCGGTTCCTGGCGAGGCAGCTCCACGACGGCCGCATCGTGCCCCGGCCCGTCGGACTCCTCCGCGAAGGCGGTGCTCACGGTGCGCTCCCAGCATCGACGAGGTGATCGGCCACGCCGCGGCGCTGGGGTCGATGGCCCTCTTGACCGGTACAGGATGCCGGTTCGCGGCCGACTGGACCAGCCCGTTCCGCGAGGTGTTCCCCATTGCACATGCTTGCGATTGCCAACGATCCCGTGGTCATCTGATCTGGTGTCCTCCCCCCGCCCGACCGCCGTCATCGGTGTGCTCGCGTCGTGCGGGTTGGCCGTCTCGCTGATGCAGACGCTGGTCGTCCCGCTGCTGCCGCAGTTCCCCCGCCTGCTCGAGGCGTCGCCGGGGACGGTGGCGTGGCTCGTCACGGCCACGCTGGTGGCCGCCGCCGTGTGCGCGCCCGTGCTCGGGCGCCTCGGCGACATGTACGGCAAGCGCCGGATGCTGCTCGTCGGCCTCGGCATCGTCACGTTCGGCTCCGCGCTCGGGGCGGTTGCCCCCAACGTCGGCGTGCTCATCGCGGCACGGGCGCTGCAGGGCGTCTCGATGGGCGTGATCGCGCTCGGCATCAGCGTGATGCGCGACGTGCTCCCACCGGGCCGGGTGGGCAGCGGCATCGCCCTGATGAGCTCGTCGCTGGGCATCGGAGGGGCGATCGGGCTGCCGCTCACCGGGGTCGTCGCCCAGCAGGCGAGCTGGCGGTGGCTCTTCGCGGGCGCCGCGGTGCTCGGCGCCGTGCAGTTCCTGCTCGTGCTCCGCGTCGTGCGCGAGTCGCCGCTGCGCTCCGGCGGGCGGTTCGACCTGCCCGGCGCGGTCGGCCTGTCGGCCGCGCTCGTCTGCCTGCTGCTCGCGATCTCGAAGGGCAACGAGTGGGGCTGGGGCAGCGCGGTCGTGATCGGGCTGCTCGTCGCCGCCGGCGTGCTGTTCGCGCTGTGGGCGACGTGGGAGCTGCGCACGCAGAAGCCGCTGGTCGACCTGCGGGTCACGGCCCGCCCCACCGTGCTGTGGACGAACGTCGCGTCCATCATGATCGGCTTCGGGATGTTCGCGGGCTTCCTCGTGACGACCCAGATCCTGCAGGCCCCGACCGCCACCGGGTACGGGTTCGGGCTCTCGCTGGTGGCCGCGGGCGTCGCGCTGCTGCCGATCGGCGCGGCGATGACGATCTTCTCCCCCGTGTCGGCACGGGTCTCGCGGCGGCGCGGCGCGCGCACGACGCTCGTGCTCGGCGGCACCGTCCTCGCGCTGGGCAACCTGCTGATGGCGACGCTGCCCGGGTCGGTCCCGCTGATCATCGCGGCGTCGACCACCACCGCGATCGGCGCGGCGCTGGCCTACTCCGCGATCCCACTGCTGATCATGAGCGCGGTACCGCCGGGCGAGACCGCGGCTGCCAACAGCCTCAACACGCTCATGCGGATGCTGGGCACGTCGTCGTGCAGCTCGTTCGTCGCGGCCATCGCCACCGGCATCACGACCAGGGTCGCGGGCCAGGTGCTGCCGGCCGCCACCGCGTACACGGTGATCTACGTGGCGGCCGCGGGCGCGGCGGCGATCGGGGCCGCGATCGCCGCGCTCACCCCGCGCGCGAAGTCCCGGGACTCCATGCCCACCCCGGCGGAGCCGAGCACGGCGCAGGCCGCGTGACGCGAGCTCCGCGGCGGCGCCCCACCTTCAGGAAAGCCACATTCATGAACGTGGGCTTCCTGGATGTGGCTTTCCTGAAGTTGGGGCCCGCTCAGCGCGGGTCGCGGCGGATCGGGTGATCCTCCGGCACCTGCACCAGCACGATGCGGGTGCCGTCGGGGTCAGCGATCCACATCTCGTGCAGTCCCCACGGCTCCTGCCGCGGCTCGCGCACGACGTGGTCGGCGAGCTCCCGGTGGGCCGCGGCGAGGTCGCGCACCTGCAGCCAGAGCGCGACCGCGGGCCCGGCCGGCTCGTCCGCGCTCCCGGAGAGCTCGAGGAATCCGCCGCCGAGGAAGAACACGGTGCCGCCCGGGAACTCGCGGGCGATCGCGAGCCCCAGCACGTCGCGGTAGAACGCGAGGCTGCGTTGCATGTCGCGGGGCCGCAGCAGCACCCGGCTCGAGAGGATCTCCATCAGCCGGGGTGCTCCGCGACGTGCTCGAGCACGAGCTCGGCCAGCTGGTCGGGCGCCGCGTCGGGGATCCAGTGGCTCACCCCGCGCAGCTCGGCGTACCGGAAGGGCCCGGCCACGTGCTCGTGCACCAGCTCGGTGGACTGCCGGGTGAGCGCGGTGTCCCCGTCGCTCCACACGAACAGGGTGGGCACCCGCACGGGCGGGTCCGGGTCGCCAGGCGGCTCGGAGAACGCGCCGCGGTACCAGTTGATCGCGCCCGTGAGCGCCGCCGGGTCGGCCACGCCCGCCGCGTCGCGCTCCGCCGCCTCCCTCGACTGGCCGGTGCGCCGCAGGACCGCCACGAGCCGGCGCGAGAACAGCCCTCCCCGCGCGGAGAACAGCCGCTCGGGCAACCAGGGCAGCTGGAACGCGTAGACGTACCAGGACGCGAGCCCCTGCCTCGTGGTGAACAACGAACGCAGGTAGGCGCCCGGCGGGGGCACCGAGACCGCGGTGAGGGTGCGGACACGATCAGCGTGCCGCGCCGCGAGCCGCCACGCGACGGCGGCGCCCCAGTCGTGGCCGACGACGTGCACGCGAGCATCCGGGCCGGCGAGCTGGTCCACCACCGCGAGCGCGTCGGCGACCATCTCCCCCAGCCGGTAGGCGCGCCTGCCGGAGGGGCGGGCACCCGGGGAGTAGCCCCGCTGGTCGGGCGCGAGCGTGCGGAACCCGGCCTCGGACAATCTCGTGGCGACGGCGTGCCATGAATCGCCGCGCTGCGGGAACCCGTGGAGGAGCAGGACGGGATCGCCGCCCGGTGGGCCCAGCTCGCGCACGTCGAACGTCAGGCCGTCCCGGCTCGCCGTGCGCACGGTGGCGTTCAGCACGGCCACATTGTGCCGCGCCGTCCCCCGCCTCGCGGTTGTGCGACGCGGGGGCGTCGAGTTGGGTTGGCGCGGCGTACGGTGCATCCGGTCACCAGCGACGGGGAGTGAAGAAGATCGTGACGGACACGTTCCAACGGGTCGCCATCGTCAACCGCGGTGAGCCCGCCATGCGCCTCATCCACGCGGTGCGGGAGTGGAACGTCGAGCTGGCCGACCGGAACGGCGCGGCTCCGCTCACCACGATCGCGCTCCACACCGCCGTCGACCGGAACGCCATGTTCGTCCGCGAGGCCGACGAGGCGGTGCTGATCGGCCCCGAGGACCCGGAGCAGGCGTTCGCCACCAGCCCCTACCTCGACTACACCGAGCTGGAGCGGGCGCTGCGCGTCGCGAGGGCCGACGCGGTCTGGCCCGGCTGGGGCTTCGTGTCGGAGAAGGCCGACTTCGCCCGGCTGTGCCGCGAGCTCGGGATCGTGTTCGTCGGCCCGTCGCCGGAGGTGATGGAGCGGCTCGGGGACAAGATCGCCTCGAAGCTGCTCGCCCAGGAGGTCGGCGTGCCCATGGCCGCGTGGAGCGGCGGGCCGGTCGCCGACCTCGCCGCCGCGCGCGAGCACGCCGAACGCATCGGCTACCCGCTCATGATCAAGGCGACGGCGGGCGGCGGCGGGCGCGGCATCCGCCGCGTCGACTCCCCCGACCAGCTGGACGAGGCGTTCGAGCGGGCGGTGTCGGAGGCGTCGAAGACGGCCGGGGACGCCACCGTGTTCCTCGAGCGGGCCATCCCCGGTGGCCGCCACGTCGAGGTGCAGGTCGTCGCCGACGCCACCGGTGACGTGTGGACGCTCGGCGTGCGCGACTGCTCGGTGCAGCGGCGCAACCAGAAGGTGATCGAGGAGTCGGCCTCCACCGCGCTCGACGCCGAGCAGGAGGAGCTGCTGCGCTCGTCCGCCGCGCGGCTGGTGAAGGCAGCCGGCTACGTCAACGCGGGCACCGTGGAGTTCCTGTACGAGCCGAACGAGCGGCTGCTGTCGTTCCTCGAGGTCAACACCCGCCTGCAGGTGGAGCACCCGGTCACCGAGGCCACCACCGGCATCGACATCGTCAAGCTGCAGCTGCACGTCGCCGCGGGCGGACGGCTCGCCGACATCGCGCCGTCCGCCCCGCCCGCGCGCGGGCACGCGATCGAGGCCCGCCTCACCGCGGAGGACCCCGAGCAGGGCTTCGCCCCCGCACCCGGCCGGATCGAGCACCTCGCGCTGCCCAGCGGCCCCGGCATCCGCGTCGACACCGGAGTCGCGACGGGCGACGTCATCCCGCCGCAGTTCGACTCGATGATCGCCAAAGTGATCGCGTGGGGCCGCGACCGCGACGAGGCGCGCGCCCGCCTGCACCGCGCGCTCAAGCAGACCGCGGCCGTGGTCGACGGCGGCACCACCAACAAGGCCTTCCTGCTCGACCTGCTCGACCGCCCCGAGGTCCGCTCGGGCGAGCTCGACACCACCTGGCTCGACACGATGATGGCGGGTGGGTACGAGCCGCCGCGGCGGCTCGACGTCGCCCTGCTGGCCACGGCGGTCGAGGCGCAGGACGCGCACGTGGCGCGCCAGCGTGAGCGGCTGTTCGCCTCCGCCGAGCGCGGGCGGCCCGAGGTCGGGCACGAGACCTGGTACCAGGTCGACGTGCGCGCCGCGGGCGAGTCGTACCGGCTGCGCGTCGCCCAGTCCCGCGGCACCCGCTACCACGTCGAGCTGGACGGCAAGGCCGTCGACGTCGACGTCGAGCGCACCGGGCGGTTCGAGCGCAAGCTCACCGTCGCGGGCCGCTCGTACCACGTGCTCTCGGTGCCGCAGGGCCCGGACTTCCTCGTCGAGGTCGACGGTGCGGTGCACCGGATCTCCGGCGGCGAGGCGGGCCTCGTCCGGGCCCCGGCCCCCGCGATGATCGTCTCGATCCCGGTGGCGCCGGGCGACGCGGTCGAGGCGGGCGACGTCGTGGCGGTCGTGGAGAGCATGAAGCTGGAGACGGCGCTGCGGGCGCCCGTCTCCGGGCGGGTGCGCGAGGTGCTGGTCGCGCCGAACACCCAGGTCGACGGGGGCACCAAGCTCATCCGGCTCGAACCGGAGGGCGACGCGGGCCCCGCGGCGGGCGGCGAGCGGGCGAACTTCGCCGAGCTGTCGTGTCCGCCCGTCACCGGCGCCGACGCGGCCGCGCGGGCCGCCGACGCGCTACGGTCGCTGCAGTTCCTCGTTCTGGGCTACGACATCGACGAGCGCGACGCCCAGCCGCTGCTCGCCGCGCTCTCCGCCGCGCGCGCCGAGCTGCCGCCCGACGACCCGGGCGTGCTCGCGGGCGAGATCGCCGTGCTGCGCATCTTCGCCGACCTCTGCGCGCTTTCCCGCAACCGGCGCGGGCCCGAGGACGAGACCGCCCCCGTCGACCCCGCGGGGGAGGAGGCGCGCAACCCCCAGGAGTACCTCTACGCGTTCCTGCGCTCGCGCGACGCCGACGCCGAGGGCCTGCCGGAGTCGTTCCGCGCGAAGCTGCGCCGGGCGCTCGGGCACTACGGGGTGCCGGACCTGACGCCGTCGGACCCGGTCGCGGCCGACACGCTGCACAGCGCCCTGTACCGGATGTTCCTCGCCCACCGCCGGGCCAGCGCGCACGTGCCGGTGGTGCTGGCGCTGCTGGAGTGGCGGCTGTCGCACCCCGACTCGCTGCCGGAGTCCGCGCGCGCCGACTACCAGCGCGTCCTGGACCGCCTCGTCACCGCCACCCAGCTGCGCCACCCGGTGGTCGGCGGCCTCGCCCGGCGCGTGCGCTACACGCTGTTCGACGCCCCGCTCATCGCGGCGGAGCGCGCGGCGGGCCAGGCCGAGGTGCGCGCCGAGCTCGACCGGCTCTCGGACGACCCCGCGGAGCGGGCCCGCCAGATCGACCGGATCGTGTCCGCGGGCGAGCCCATCCTCGGGGTGTTCGGCGCACAGCACCACGCGGCGATGCTCGAGGTGATGACGCGGCGGTACTACCGCATCCGCACCCTGCGCGACCTGCGCGTGACCGACCGCGGCGGCCGCCCGCTGCTCTCGACCACCTACGAGCACGGCGGCCGCGAGTACACCGTGCTCGCCACCACCGTGCACACCGCGCCCGACGCGCCGCCGTGGGGTGAGCCGATGACCGTCCAGGGCGACCTGCGGCGGCTCATCGCCTCGCTCCCCGAGGACGCCACGGTGCTGCTCGACCTCTACGTCATCGCGGGCGAAGCGCCCGACTCCGACCCGGAGCGGTCGTCGGAGAAGATCCGCTCGATGCTCGGGCGGCTGCCCGAACGCCTCGCCCGGGTCGCGGTGGCCGTGCGCCGCCCGCACGGCGACGAGCGGTCGGCGTGGTTCACGTTCAAGGCCGGCCCGGACCGCCGCCCGGTGGAGGACCGCACGCTGCGCGGCCTGCACCCGATGGTCGCCGAGCGGCTCGGCCTGTGGCGGCTCGCCGACTTCGAGCTCACCCGCCTGGCCTCGCCGATCGACGTCCACCTGTTCCGCGCGGTCGGGCGCAACGTGCCCGACGACAAGCGGCTCGTCGCGATGTCGGACGTCCGCGAGCTCACCGTGCTGCGCAACGGCGAGGACGGGAAAGGACGCATCCGCGCGCTGCCCCAGCTCGAGCAGGTGCTCGACTCCTGCCTCGACGCCATCCGGTCGGCCCGGGCGGCCAACCGCGAGGACGCGCGGCTGGACTGGAACCGGGTCCTGCTCTACGTCTGGCCGGTCGTCGACGTGCCGCTCGAGGAGCTCGACTCGGCGGTCCACCTGCTCGCCCCGCGCACGGTCGGGCTGGGGCTGGAGCAGGTGCTCGTCCAGTTCCGCCACGTCGGCGACGGATCGGGCGAGCCGCGCGAATACCTGCTGCGGATGTCGCGCCCGCCGGGCGCCGGGCTCACCGTGCAGGTCACCGAGCCGCCCACGGAGCCGATGCGCGAGCTCGACGCGTACGCGCAGAAGGTGATCCGGGCCCGCAGGCGCGGCACCATCTACCCGTACGAGCTGGTGCCGATGCTCACGCGCAACCCCGACCGCGGCGGGCCGGCCGGCACGTTCACCGAGTACGACCTCGGGCCCGACGGCGCGCCCGTCGCCGTCGAGCGGCCGCCGGGGCAGAACACCGCCAACATCGTGCTCGGCACCGTCACCACGCGCACGAAGCGCTACCCGGAGGGCATGACCCGCGTCGTGCTCCTCGGCGACCCGACCAAGGCCCTCGGCGCGCTCGCCGAACCGGAGTGCGCCCGCGTCCTCGCCGCCATCGAGTTGGCGCGGCGGCTGGACGCGCCGATCGAGTGGTTCTCGGTGTCGGCCGGCGCGAAGATCGCCATGGACTCCGGTGTGGAGAACATGGACTGGATCGCGCGGGCGCTGCGCGGGATCGTCGAGTTCACGCAAGAAGGCGGCGAGATCAACGTCGTCGTCACCGGCATCAACGTCGGCGCCCAACCGTACTGGAACGCCGAGGCCACGATGCTCATGCACACCAAGGGCATCCTGGTGATGACGCCGGACAGCGCGATGGTGCTCACCGGCAAGCAGGCGATGGACTACTCCGGCGGGGTGTCGGCCGAGGACAACTTCGGCATCGGCGGGTACGACCGGATCATGGGGCCGAACGGGCAGGCCCAGTACTGGGCCCCGGACCTGTCCGGCGCGATCGACGTCCTGCTCGCCCACTACGAGCACACCTACCGCGCGCCCGGCGAGCGGTTCCCGCGGCCCGCGCCGACCAGCGACCCGGTCGACCGCGACATCTCGAGCTCGCCGCACTCCGGCCCCGGCTGCGACTTCACGACCGTCGGGGAGATCTTCACCGCCAACCCGGAGCGGAAGAAGCCGTTCGACATCCGCTCGCTGCTGCGCGCGGTGGCCGACGCCGACCACGCCCCGCTCGAACGCTGGGTCGACATGATCGACGCCGAGAGCGTCGTCGTGTTCGACGCGCACCTGGGTGGGCAGCCGATCTGCCTGATCGGCGTCGAGTCCCGGCCGCTGCCCCGGCGCGGGCCGCTGCCGATGGACGGGCCGACGACGTTCACGGCGGGCACGCTGTTCCCGAAGTCGTCGAAGAAGATGGCGCGGGCGATCAACGCCGCGAGCGGCAACCGGCCGTTGGTGATCCTCGCGAACCTCTCCGGCTTCGACGGCTCCCCCGAGTCGCTGCGCCTGCTCCAGCTGGAGTACGGCGCCGAGATCGGGCGGGCGGTCGTCAACTTCGACGGCCCGATCGTGTTCTGCGTGGTGTCCCGCTACCACGGCGGCGCGTTCGTGGTGTTCAGCGGCACCCTCAACGACAACATGGAGGTCGCCGCCGTCGAGGGGTCGTACGCGTCGGTGATCGGCGGCGCGCCCGCCGCCGCGGTCGTGTTCGCCGGGGAGGTCAACAAGCGCACGGCGGCCGACCCGCGGATCGCCGCCCTGGAGGCCCGGATCGCCGAGGCCCGGCAGAACGGTGACGAGGAGGAGGCCGCCCGGCTGACCAACGAGCTCGCCGCCCTGCGCCCCGGCGTGCGGGCGGAGGTGCTCGGCAAGGTGGCCGACGAGTTCGACGCCGTCCACAGCGTGGAGCGGGCCCAGCGGGTCGGGTCGGTGGACGTGATCGTCCCGGCCACCGGGCTGCGCCCCTACCTCGTCGACGCCGTGCGGCGGGGGATGGAGAAGACCGGCACCCGCCGCTGACCCCACCCCGGCGAGTCGCGCTCCGGGCGCGCGCGAGTCGCGGGCTGAGTGCGGGCGAGTCGCGGGCTCGGTGTCCGCGAGTCGCGCCCCCGGTGTCCGCGAGTCGCGGGCTCGGTGTCGGCGAGTCGCGGGCTCGGTGTCGGCGAGTCGCGGGCTCGGTGTCGGCGAGTCGCGGGCTCGGTGTCGGCGGGTCGCGGGCTCGGTGTCGGCGGGTCGCGGGCTGCCTGCGATGTCGCCGTGGCGTGCCCCGTTCGCAGAAGCGGGCGGCCGGGCCGGTTCGTCCTCGGTCCGGCCGGCCCCGCCCCACGGACCGCACCCACAGCGCGACTCACCCGCACCGAGCCCGCGACTCGCCCACACCCGTACCGCAACTCGCCGACACCCGGAGCGCGACTCGTCCACACCCGGAGCGCGACTCGCCGGGGTTGTCAGGAGCACACGCGCTTCGTGCGCAGCACCCGCGTGACGGCGGCGTCGGTCGCGGCGGGGTCGAGCCCGGCCCGCTCCAGGTGGTCGAGCACCGGGGTGATGCGGCCGCCGCTGGTCCACAGGGCCATGTCGGCGCCTGCGGCGAGGGCCCGCTCGACGGCCTCGGGGAGCGTGAACTGGTCGGTGATGGCGTCCATCGCACCGAGGTCGTCGGTGAGCACCAGGCCGTCGAACCCGATCTCGCCGCGCAGCAGCGCGTACACCTCGGGTGCGAGTGAGCTGGGCAGGTCCCCGGTCAGGCCGGGGACGTCCAGGTGCCCCACGAGAACGCCGGTGCGCCCGTCGGCCAGCGGGCCGCCGGGCCCGAGCAGCTCCGCGTAGGGGCGCAGGTCCGTCGCGCGCATGTCGGCGATCGGCGGAGTGGTGACGCGGCCCTTGTGCGAGTCCCCGTTCGCCCGCCCGTGCCCCGGGAAGTGCTTGAGGACGGTGGTGACGCCCGCGGCCCGCTGGCCCTCGGCGAACGCGGCCGCGTAGCGGGCGACGACGTCCGGGTCGTCGCCGAAGGAACGGTCCCCGATGGCGGCCGAGCGGCCGGTGACGTCGACGGTCGGGGCGAGGTTCATCGTGATGCCGCGCGCGAGCTGCTGCCGCCCGCGCTCCTCGCCGAGCGCGCGCACCTGTTCGGGGGTACGGGTGCGGGCCATCGCACGGGCGCTGGGCAGTTCCCCGTCGAGGGTGTCGATGCGCTGGACGCGCCCGCCCTCGTCGTCGACGGCCACGGCGAGCGGGATGCGGGACATGGCTTGGACCCCGCGCAGCGCCTGGTCGGTGAGCAGCGCGGTGGCGTTGCCGCCGATGAAGATCCCGCCGACCTGGGTGGCGCGGACGTTCTCGGCGGTCGTGCGCGGGTTCGCCGCGTCGACGCCCACCATGAGCCGCTGGGCCAGCTTGTCCCGCGGCGACAGCGCCGCCACCACGTCGGCGCAGCGCGGCAGCCGGTCGGGGCCGAGGTGCTCGCCGGTCAGCGGCGGGGGTGGCGGGGCGGGCGCCGCTGCGGCGGGGGCACCGGCCACCACCAGCCCGGCGAGGAGGCCGACGGCCACCGCGAGCGACTTGCGAAACGTCATCCCGGCCCATCCTCCTCCGCGCCGGAGCGTGGTCGGCGCCGGCCCGAGCGGGTCAACCGATCGGCGGCACCCGCTCGTTCTCGGGCGGCGGGCCGGGCGGGGTGCCGTCGCCGAACGGCCGCCCGCCCAGCTCCTCGCGCCCGTGCGGGGTGAGCCAGCCGCGCGGGTCGGGGCCGAGGGGGACGATCCCGGACGGGTTGATCTGCTTGTGCACCCCGTAGTAGTGCTGCTTGATCTGCTCGAAGTCGATCGTGTCGCCGAAGCCGGGGGTCTGGAACAGGTCGCGCGCGTAGGCCCACAGCACCGGCATCTCGGTGAGCTTCTGCCGGTTGCACTTGAAGTGACCGTGGTAGACGGCGTCGAACCGCACGAGCGTGACCCACAGCCGGATGTCGGCCTCGGTGATGGTGTCCCCGACGAGGTAGCGGCGGGTGGCGAGCCGCTCGGACAGCGCGTCGAGGCGCGCGAAGAGCGCCCGGTAGGCCTCCTCGTAGGCGGCCTGGCTCCCCGCGAAGCCGCACTTGTACACGCCGTTGTTGACGTCGTGGTAGACGACCTCGTTGATCTCGTCGATCTCGGCCCGGTGCTCCTCCGGGTACAGGTCGGGGGCGCCCTCGCGGTGGTAGGCGCGCCACTGGGTCTCGAAGTCGAGGGTGAGCTGCTGGAAGTTGTTGGTCACCGCCTTGCCGGTGGCGATCTCGACGACGGTCGGGACGGTCACCCCGCCGTCGTAGTCCGGGTCGGCGGCCTCGTAGGCCTCGCGCAGGTACTCGATGCCGAGGACGGGGTCGCGGTTGTCGGGGTCGTTGTGGAACCGCCAGCTGCGCTCGTCGTGCAGCGGGCCGGCGATGCCCATCGACAGGACGGGCTCGAGCCCGAGCAGCCGCCGGACGATCACGCTGCGGTTCGCCCACGGGCAGGCGCGCGCGACGATCAGCCGGTACCGGCCAGGCTCGACCGGCCACGGCGACGAACCGTCGGAGGTGATGCGCTCGGTGAGCGCGACCGGCTCGCGTTCGAAGGCGTCGGATCGGGACTGGGTGGCGGTCATGGTCTTCGAACCTAGATCGCGGCGGACGGCTTCGCCGGTCGATCAGTCGTCGTCCCCGTCACCGTCGTCCTGCTGGACGACGCCCGCGCCGCCCTCCCCGTCGTCGCCGTCCTCGCCCTCGCAGGAGCCGGCGGTGAGCAGCAGGGCCGCGCCCGCGAGGGCCGCCGCGACCGTCCGGCTCAGAGTCGTTCGTGCCATCGGGCCACCGTGCCACGTCGCGCCGGGTCCGGCTCGGTGGCGACGGCGCCGGGGCCGAACACCCAGTTGCGCATCACCAGGAACCGCCCCGCGCCGCCGAGGACGCTGGCCACGGCGAGCGCGGCGGCCTGCTCGACCGGGGTCGGCGCGTCGACGACCAGCCCGAGCGCCAGCAGCACGGCCGAGCCGTAGCAGGCGTAGAACAGCACGGTGCCGCCGATCTGCACCCGGACGCGCCAGCGGTGCACGGCCGCTCCCCCGAAGGTGAACCGCCGGTTCGCCTCCGTGCTCACCGCGGTGCTCACCAGCAGCGCGACGAGGTTGGCGGGCACCGCCTCCAGGCCCGCCGTGCGCAGCAGCAGGAAGGCGCACGCGTTGACCGCGGTACCAAGCCCGCCGACCATCACGTAGCGCGCGACCTGCAGGAACAGCGGGTGCCGCGGTCGCAGTCCGATCGGCGCGACCACCGCGCTCACCATCTCCACCACGTCCCCTCCGGCCGTTCCGGCGTCGGCCCCCGTTATTTCATCCGCCGTGGGGGATCAGCTGTCCCTCACCCGTGCGAACGCTGTGCGCGCAGCGTCATCGCCCGGGTGTGACGGACCGCGCCCTGACAGATGTCATGGTCATCTCGTGACCGCCGTCGTGGTCGCCGGGAGGCCGCGCGCCGGACGCTTCGGGCATGGAACCGAGCACGACAGCGAGCACGACACCGAATACGACACCGGATACGACGCGGCCGATCGACCGACCGCCCGCCCCGACCGCGCCCCGCGGGTCGACGTTCCTGGGCCTCTTCTGGGACGTCGGGCTCGCGCTGGTGGCCTACTACGGCTTGCGTGCGCTGGGCGCCTCGCCGTACGTGGCGCTGCTCGGCGGCACCCTGACCGCGGGGGCACGGGTGCTGTACGTGTGGCTGCGCGCAGGCCGCCTCGACGGGTTCGCCGTGTTCATGCTGGCCGAGTTCGGGGTGGGGCTGGGGTTCGCGCTGCTCACCGGCGACGCCCGGTTCCTGGTGGCGAAGGAGTCGTTCAGCACGGCGGTGGCCGGGCTGATCTTCCTCGCGACGTGCCGGTTCGGCCGCCCTCTGGTCTGGCACGCCGCGGTGCGGTTCCAGCCGCACGCCCGCTCCGAGCTCGACCGGCTCTGGCGCGAGTCGCCGGGCTTCCGGTGGACGTTCGTGCTGCTGACCGCCGGCTGGGGCGTGGGGCTGCTGGTCGAGGCGGCGGCCCGGGTGGTGGTCGCCTACACGCTGCCGGTCGACCTCGCGGCCGGGCTGTCGCAGCTGCTGCGCTTCGCCACGATCGGGGCACTGGTGGCGTGGACGCTCGCCACGGCCAAGCGGCGCCGCCCCGCGCGGTCGTAGGGTCGGGGGACGTGAGCGCCGAGCACCGGGTCGACCTGCGGGAATGGCCGATCTGGACCCCGGAGGACCCGGCCGCCACCCGCCGGGTCCGGCTGCGCACCGCGGGCGCGGCCGCGGCGTTCCTCGCGTTCCTGGTGCGCAGCGTCGTGCAGGAGTGGGCCACGGCGGCGCCGGGCACCCGCGTCGCGCTGGTCGCCGTCGGCGGCGGGTACGCCGCGAGCTACCTGCTCACGCTGTACCTCGGCCCGCTGCGCGACCGGGCCGGTCGGGTCCTCGCCGTCGGCTGGCTGTACGCGGCGGGAAGCGCTTTTGCGCTGGTGACCGGCGACCCCAGCGACCTCGCGATGCTGTCCTACGCGGTGGCCGCCGGGATCATCCTGCTGCCGCTGGCGTGGGGCGTCGCGCTCGGCGTGCTCACCGCCCTCGCGGTCATGGCCGCGACCTGGGCGGTGGACGGCGCGATCGACTGGCGCGAGACGTTCCTGATGCTCATGCTGACCGCCGCCCTGGTGACCGTCACGCAGCTGATCCGCACGGTCAACCAGCTGCGCGCCGCGCAGGACCGCATCCGCGCGCTCGCGGTGGCCGACGAGCGGTCCCGGCTGGCCAGGGACCTGCACGACGTGCTCGGCCACAGCCTCACCACGATCACCGTGAAGATCGGGTTGGCCAGACGGGTGCTGGAGAGCGGCGGCGAGAAGGACCGAGCGATCGCCGAGATGCGCGACGCCGAGCAGCTCTCCCGCCAGGCGCTCGCGGAGATCCGCGCCACGGTGTCGGGCTACCGGCGCCCGTCGCTCGCCGCCGAGCTCGCAGGCGCCCACGAGGCGCTGCGCGCCGCCGACATCAGCGCGGTGCTCCCCCAGGCCGTCGACGGGGTCGCCGAGGAGCTGCGCGAGCCGTTCGCGTACGTGCTGCGCGAGGGGATCACGAACGTGATCCGGCACAGCGGCGCCACCCGCTGCGAGGTCCGGCTCGGCCCGCGCTGCCTGGAGATCCGCGACGACGGCCGGACGCCCGACGGAGCCCGCGCCGGCAGCGGGCTCGCCGGGCTCGCGGAACGGATGGCCGCGGTGGGCGGCCGGCTGACCGCGGAACCCCTGCCCGGCAGGGGGTTCCGCCTGCGTGCGGAGGCGTGATGATCCGGGTGCTCCTCGCCGACGACCAGGCGCTCGTGCGCGGCGCGCTGGCGGCGATGCTCGACCTCGAGCCGGACATCGAGGTGGTGGCCGAGGTCGGCGACGGCGACGAGGTCCTCGCGGCCGCCCGCCGCACCCGGCCCGACGTGGCCCTGCTGGACGTGCAGATGCCCGGCACCGACGGGCTGACCGCGGCGGCGCAGGTGCACGCCGCGCTCCCGGGCTGCCGCATCGTCATGTGCACGACGTTCGGCAGGCCGGGCTACTTCGCCCGTGCGATGGCCGCGGGCGCCGTGGGATTCGTGGTGAAGGACTCGCCGCCGGAGCAGCTCGTGGAGGCCATCCGCCGGGTCCACGCCGGGCTGCGGGTGGTCGACCCCGGCCTCGCCGCGGAGTCGCTGGCCCGCGGCGTCAGCCCCCTCACCGAGCGGGAGCGGGAGGTGCTGCGTGCCGCCCGGGACGGGGCGAGCGTGGCCGACATCGCCCGCGCCGTGCACCTGTCGAGCGGCACGGTCCGCAACCACCTGTCGTCGGTGATCGGCAAGACCGGCGCCGCCAACCGCGCGGAGGCCGCCCGCATCGCGGAGGAGAACGGCTGGCTGTAGCCCGGGCCCCGGTTGCAGGAAAGCCACATTCACGAAGCCCACGTTCATGAATGTGGCTTTCCTGCAGTACGGGCGGGACCCGGCTCAGAGCTGGAGGAAGACCGTCTCGTCGTCGCCCTGCAGGCGGATGTCGAACCGCAGCTCGCCGTCGCCGGCCGGCTGGGCCACCAACGTGGCGGCGCGCTCCGGCGGCAGCGACGCGAGCAGCGGGTCGGCGGCGTTGGCCTCGGCCTCGTCCGGGAAGTAGATGCGGGTGTTGAGGTGGTGCAGCAGGCCGCGGGCGAGGATCGTCACGTCGATGTGCGGCGCCTGCCCGTCGCCGATCGCCCCCGGCTTGATCGTGACGATCTGGTAGCGGCCCTCGTCGTCGGTGTTGCAGCGGCCGAACCCGCAGAAACCGGAGTTCGTCCGGCCGCGCGGGTCGTCGGGGTGGTCGAAGCGGCCGTCGGCGTCGGCCTGCCACGTCTCGACCACACCGTCGGGGACCGGCGCGCCCGCGCCGTCGAGCACCCGGCCGGTGATCCGGATGGCGCCCGGGGTGTCCTCCGGGACGACGAGGTAGCCCGTGGGCCAGGTCAGCCCGAGGGCCAGGAACGGCCCGACGGTCTGCGACGGGGTGATCAGGTCACTCATGGGGCTCCTCGAACGGGGTCTGCTCGCGGCCGCGCAGCACGATGTCCCAGCGGTAGGCGAGCGCCCACTCCGGCCGGGTCGCCTCCAGGTCGAAGGTCGCGATCATGCGCTGGCGGGCCTTCGGGTCCGGAACCGAGTTGAAGATCGGGTCCTGGCCGAACAGCGGGTCGTCCGGGAAGTACATCTGCGTGACGAGCCGCTGGGTGAAGGCCTGGCCGAAGAGCGAGAAGTGGATGTGCGCGGGCCGCCAGGCGTTGTGGTGGTTGCCCCACGGGTAGGCGCCGGGCTTGATGGTGGTGAACGAGTACTCGCCCTTGGAGTTGGTGAGCACCCGCCCACCGCCGGTGAAGTTGGGGTCGAGCGCGCCCGGCCAGTTGTCGGCCTTGTGCGCGTAGCGGCCGGACGCGTTGGCCTGCCACACCTCGACGAGCGTGTCGGGCACGGGCCTGCCGTCGCTGTCGAGCACCCGCCCGAACACGATGATCCGCTGGCCGATCGGCTCGCCCGCGTGCTGGGCGGTGAGGTCGTTGTCGTTGGGGCCGATCAGGTCGTCGTGGCCCGCGGTGAGCAGCGGGCCGGTGACCTCCGTGAGCCGGTGCGGAAGCACGATCGGCGGCTTCGAGGGGTGCCGCAGCGAGGTGCTCTTGTAGCCCGGGTAGTCCAGCGGCGGGTGGTTGCCCGGCGGGGCCGGGCGGTAGCCGGCGGGATGGGCGAGCGTCATGCGATTCCTCCTCGGTGAGGTAGCCCGGTGTAGTTCTCGGCGAGGCTGGTGGCCGCGGCCCGGGAGGCCACGGTGTAGCGCAGCTGCGCGAGCTGGAGCTTGCGGGTGAACGCGTCGCCGTCCGGCGCGTTGTGCAGCATCGACGTCATCCACCACGAGAAGTGCTCCGCCCGCCAGATGCGGCGCAGGCAGGTGTCGGAGTAGGCGTCGAGGCCGGTCTCGTCGCCGGAGGCGAAGTAGTCGGTGAGCGCCTCGGCGAGCACCCGCACGTCGGCGATGGCGAGGTTCATGCCCTTCGCCCCGGTGGGCGGCACGATGTGCGCGGCGTCGCCGGCGAGGAACAGCCGCCCGTGGCGCATCGGCTCGGCGACGAAGCTGCGCATGCCGGTGACGCCCTTCTCCAGGATCGGCCCCTCGTTGAGGGTGAAGCCGTCGGCGGCGAGCCGGGTGGCGAGCTCCTCCCAGATCCGGTGGTCGGGCCAGTCGGCGAGGTCGGTGTCCGGCGGCACCTGCAGGTAGAGCCGGGTGATCTCCGGGCTGCGCATCGAGTAGAGCGCGAACCCGTTGGGGTGGTTGGCGTACGCGAGCTCGTGCTGCGTCGGCGCCGCCTTGGCGAGGATCCCGAGCCAGGCGTACGGGTACTCGCGGTCGTACACCTCCGGGGCGTACGCGGCCCGGCTGATCCCGTGGAAGCCGTCGCAGCCCGCGACGACGTCGCAACGCAGCTCCTGGCGCACCCCGGACGGGTCGGTGTAGGAGATCACCGGCGCGTCGGCGAGCCCGTCGAGCGCGACGTCGGAGACCTCGAAGCGCAGGTCGCCGCCGTCGGCGAGGCGCCGGGCGATGAGGTCCTTCACCACCTCCTGCTGCCCGTAGACGGTGATCCCCCGACCGACCAGGTCCATGAAGTCGATGCGGTGGTCCACGCCCTGGAAGCGCAGGGAGACGCCCTCGTGGAACATGCCCTCCCGGTCGAGCCGTTCGGCGAGGCCGACCTCGCGCAGCAACTCGACGGTGGGGTGCTCCAGCACCCCGGCCCGGACCCGCTGTTCCACGTACTGCCTGCTGCGCGTCTCGAGCACCACCGAGTCGATGCCCGCCCGCGCCAGCAGGTGTGAGAGCAGCAGACCGGCCGGCCCGGCTCCCACGATCCCCACCTGCGTGCGCATGCCAGGAAGCCTGACGTACGCGGGCCGCGTCCTCGACGCGCCTTCCGGTGAGCGGAAGACACACGGCAGACTTCGCGCCGTGGCGGAGACGGTGACCGGACGCGTGCTGCGCGTCCTCGCGGCGTTCAGCGCCGAGCGTCCCGAGCTGGGGCTCACCGAGCTCTCGCGGCGGGCCGACCTGCCCCTCACGACCACCCACCGCATCGTCGGCGAGCTCGCCCAATGGGGAGCCCTCGAACGGGGCGCCGACGGGCGCTACCGGGTGGGGCTGCGGCTGTGGGAGGTCGGTGCGCTCGCGCCGCGCGGGCTGGGGCTGCGCGAGTCGGCGATGCCGTTCCTCGAGGACCTCTACGAGGTCACGAAGCAGAACGTCCAGCTCGCGGTGCTCGACGGCACGGAGGTCGTGTTCGTCGAGCGGATCTCCGGCCGCGGGGCGGTCAACGTGATCACCCGGGTGGGCGGGCGACTGCCGCTGCACGCCACCGGCGTCGGCCTCGTCCTGCTCGCCAACGCCGACCCGGAGCTGCAGGAAAAGGTGCTCGCGGGCCCGCTGAAGCGCTACACGTCGAAGACGATGTGCGACCCCGAGGAGCTGCGGCGCGCGCTCGCCGAGGTCCGGCGCACCGGGGTGGCCGTGAGCGACGGGCAGATCGAGCTGATCGCGCTGTCGGTCGCCGCGCCGGTGCACGGCCCGCGCGGCGACGTGGTGGCGGCGCTGTCGGTGGTGGTGCCCAGCGAGACCTCCGACGCGCGCGCCTACATCCCGGTGGTGCGGGCGGCCGCCCGCGGCATCTCACGCGCGCTCGGCGCCCCCGAGCCGAAGCGCCGCTGACGCGCGGGCCTGAGGGGCGGACGGGGGCTTGCGCCCCTCCCCCGCGGGGCCCACGATCGGCCGCGTGGACGTCCTCGAGTTCCGGCCCCGACCCGACCAGTACGCCTGGACCTTCGGCGGTGTCGCCCCGACCCACCGGATCACCCCGGGCACGGTGCTCAAGCTGTGGACGGAAGACGCCTTCTCCGGCCGCCTGCAGCGCACCACCGACAAGCCGTCGGAGGTGCTGAACATGGCCGAGGTCAACCCGCAGACCGGTCCCTTCTACGTGGAGGGCGCCGAGCCGGGGGACACGCTCGCCATCCACATCGTCGACCTCACCCCGGCCCGGGACTGGGCGGCGTCGTCGACGATCCCGTTCTTCGGCGCGCTGACCGGCACCGACCGCACCGCCCTGCTCAACGACCCGTTGCCCGAGCAGACCTGGATCTACGAGCTGGACCGCGCCCGCGGCGTCGTGCGGTTCGAGGCGCAGCGCAGCTCGCTCAGCCTGGAGCTGCCGATCGCGCCGATGCTGGGCACGGTCGGGGTGGCCCCGCCGGCGCGCGAGGTGCGCTCGAGCCTCGTGCCCGACACCTTCGGCGGCAACATGGACACCCCCGAGATGCGCGCGGGCACCACCTGCTACCTCGGCGTGAACGTCGAGGGCGCGCTGTTCTCCGTGGGGGACGGCCACTACCGCCAGGGCGAGGGTGAGAGCTGCGGCACCGCGGTCGAGGGCGCGATGGACGTGACCTTGATCGTGGAGCTGATCAAGGGCGGTGCCCCGGCGTGGCCGCGGCTGGAGCACGACGAGGACTACGTCGTGGTCGGGTCGGCGCGCCCGCTGGAGGACGCGTGGCGCGCCAGCCAGGTCGGCATGATCACCTGGCTCGGCGAGCTGTACGGGCTCGACCGGCTCGACGCCTACCAGCTGCTCACCCAGGTCTCCCGCTCCCCGCTCGCGAACGTGTGCGACACGAACTACAGCGCCGTCACCAAGATCGAGAAATCGATCCTGCCCGCCGCCGACGCCTTCGGCGGCATGCACCGACACCTGCGCGAGCAGGCCGCCACCCTGAGCTGAAGGAGCGCCGTCAGTGGATCTGCAACTTGCCGGGAAGGTCGCACTCGTCACCGGAGGCACGAAGGGGATCGGGCGCGCGATCGTCGAGTCGCTGGCCGGTGAGGGGGCCCGGGTGGCCTTCTGCGCCCGCACCGACGCGGACGTGAAGTCGGCCGAGGAGGCGTTGCGGGGCGCGGGGCACGAGGTCGCGGGCACCGCGCTCGACGTCACCGACGCGCCCGCCCTCGCCGAGTGGGTGTCCACCACCGCCGAGCGGTGGGGCGGCATCGACATCGCGATCGCCAACGTCAGCGCGATCAAGGCCGGCCAGGACGAGGAGAGCTGGCGGGCCGAGTTCGAGGTCGACCTCATGCACACCGTGCGGCTGGTCAACGCCGCGCTGCCGCACCTGGAGCGCAGCGACGACGGCAACGTGGTCGCGGTGTCGAGCGTGTCCGGGCGGGAGGTCGACTTCTTCGCCGGCTCGTACGGCGCCATGAAGGCGGCGCTCGTGCACTACATGGCCGGCCTGGCCTACCAGAACGCCGGGAAGGTGCGGGCCAACACGGTCTCGCCGGGCAACGTCTACTTCGAGGGCGGGGTCTGGCAGAACATCGAACGCAACGACCCGGAGTTCTTCGCGAAGGCCCTCGCGCTCAACCCGACCGGCCGGATGTGCACCGACCAGGAGGTCGCCTACGCGGTCACGATGCTCGCGAGCCCGCGGGCGTCGTTCATCACCGGCACGAACCTGGTGGTCGACGGGGCGCTGACCCGGGGAGTGCAGCTGTAGTGCGGGAGTTCCGCATCGAGGTCCCGGAGTCCGAGCTGGACGACCTCCGCGAGCGGCTCGCCCGGACCCGGTGGCCCGATCCGGCGACCGTGCCGGGGTGGGCGCAGGGCGTGCCGCTGGACTACGCGCGCGAGCTGGTCGACCACTGGGCGAACCGGTACGACTGGCGGCGCTGCGAGGCCGAGATCAACGCATTGCCCCAGTACCGGACGGGCCTCGACGGCGGCGGCGACGACACCGTCGACGTGCACTTCCTGCACGTGCGGTCCCGGCACACGGGCGCGATCCCGCTGCTGCTCACCCACGGGTGGCCGGGCTCGATCGTGGAGTTCCTCGGCATCGTCGAGGCGCTCACCGATCCCCCGGACCCGGCCGACGCGTTCCACCTGGTGATCCCGTCCCTGCCCGGGTACGGCTTCAGCGGCAAGCCGACCGTGCCCGGGTGGGGGGTGGAGCGGATCGCCACCGCGTGGGCCCAGCTGATGGACCGGCTCGGCTACGACCGGTACGCCGCGCACGGCGGCGACTGGGGCGCGGCGATCACCTCCGCGCTGGGCACCGGGGCGCCCGAGAACGTCATCGGCATCCACATCACGATGCCGATGGCCGCGCCCCCACCGGACGACGAGGCGCGGCCGCTCACCGAGGCCGAGAAGCAGGCGCTCGCCGACCGCAAGGCGTTCATGAAGGTCGGGGCGGGCTACGCGCACGAGCAGTCGACCCGCCCCCAGACGCTCGGCTACGGCCTCGCCGACTCGCCGTCCGGGCAGTGCATGTGGATCGTCGAGAAGTTCTGGGACTGGACCGACTGCGCGGGCCACCCGGAGAACGTCATCCCGCGCGACCGGCTGCTCGACAACGTCATGCTGTACTGGCTGCCCGACGCCGGCGCCTCGTCGGCCCGGCTGTACTGGGAGAGCTACAAGCGCAGGCGGATGGACGAGGTGCCGGTGCCCGCCGGGGTCACGCTGTTCCCCCGCGAACTGGTGCGTCCACCGCGGCACTGGGTCGAGCGCCGCTACACCGACCTGCGGCACTGGAACGAGCCGCCGGTCGGCGGCCACTTCGCGGCCCTGGAGCAACCGGACGTGCTGGTCGACGAGCTGCGTACGTTCTTCCGCAAGCTGCGCTGACCGGTCCGTCACGCGGTGAGCCACCGCCACAGCCGCTCGAGTTTCGTACCGGTCGCCGCGACCGGGCCGCGGCGCCGCGCCCACACGAGCACCCCCGCGGCGGCCACGACGGGGACGACGCCGACGACCGTCAGCACGACCGCGTCGCCGCGGGCGAGCCCGGCGAGGACACCGGTGGCGCCGACCAGGGCCAGGCCGACCCCGGCCAGCCGCGGCGGGAGCCCCGCCGGGGCGGGCGGCACCGGGATCTCGTCGGCGTGGAATCCCCGGGTGATCTCGGCGAACCGGCGCCGTTCCTCGGGTGTGAGCGCCGGATCGCGCTCGTGCGGATGCGCCGGACCGACCTTCTTGCCGTTCCCCGCCCGACCCGGCCACGCAGCCCAGATGTCCATGTCGTCCCCCCGGCGTACCCCGACACCGACTCCCCTTCGATGAAGATCGCTTCCGGGCGCCCGGATGTTTCCTCGTCGGCTACGAGATGGCCCACCTGTTGCGCCGCCGGCGCGGCCGTCGCCCCGGCCACGGCCTACCTCCGGCAGGCGCTCGACGCACGAGGCGGAGCGTGCGAGCGGGCCCGGCCGTGCGGCCGGGCCCGCTCCCGTTGTCGACGTCGAGCTGCCAGAACGACCGCCAACCACGAGTAGTTGCAATGTACGTGCAACTGCGTGCGATGGCCAGCTCCCTGCAGTTGCGAATTAGTGGCAAGAAGGTCAGGATCTCGCTGCACCCACCGCGAGAGCGAGGAGTCCTGATGGCCCAGTACCGCCTCCCCGACCTGCCCTACGACTACGGCGCCCTCGCCCCGCACATCTCGGGCGAGATCATGCAGCTGCACCACTCCAAGCACCACCAGACCTACGTCAACGCCCTCAACCAGACCCTCGACAAGCTCGCCGAGGCCCGCGACAAGGGCGACTTCGGCGCCATCGTCGGCCTGGAGAAGACCCTGGCCTTCAACCTCGGCGGCCACGTCAACCACTCCGCGTTCTGGCAGAACCTCTCCCCCGACGGCGGCGACAAGCCCACCGGCGAACTCGCCGCCGCCATCGACGAGCACTTCGGCTCCTTCGACGCCTTCCAGGCCCACTTCACCGCCGCGGCCACCACCATCCAGGGCTCCGGCTGGGCGATCCTCGGCTGGGACACCCTCGGCGAGCGCCTGCTCGTCCACCAGCTCTACGACCAGCAGGCCAACCTCCCGGCCGGCCAGGTCCCGATCGTGCTGCTCGACATGTGGGAGCACGCGTTCTACCTGCAGTACCGCAACGTCAAGCCCGACTACGTCAAGGCCTGGTGGAACGTCGTCAACTGGGCCGACGCCGCCGAGCGCTTCGCCACGGCCCGCGGCGCCTGACGGCACGCCACGGGCCGTCCGGCGGGGTCAGCCGCCGCGTGCCGCCCGGAGCAGCAGGTGCATGCCGACGTCGGTGGCCCGCTCCCGGACGTCCGCGCGGCCGCCCGGCAGGCGCGGGTCGCGGGCGATCACCTGGCCGTCGGCCGTGGTGACGCAGAAGCAGACGTAACCGACGGGCTTCGCCTCTGTGCCCCCGCCGGGGCCGGCGACGCCGGTGATGCCGATGCCGACGTCGGCGCCGAACCGCTCGCGGGCGCCGTCGGCCAGCGCCCGCGCCACCTCCGGGGACACGGCGCCGTGGGCGGCGATCATCTCGGCGGGCACGCCGAGCAGCTCGGTCTTGGCCTCGTTGGAGTAGGCGACCACGCCGCCCGCGACGTAGTCGGACGAGCCGGCCAGGTCGACCAGCCGGGCCGCGAGCATCCCGCCGGTGCACGACTCCCCGGTGGCGACGGTCCACCCGCGCTCGCGCAGGGCGCGGGCCAACAGCTCGTCGGTCGTGGTGCCGTCGGCGGTCACCAGGTGCCGGGCGTGGCGGGCGGCCAGCTCGGCGTGCACGGCCTCGGCGACCGCCTCGGCGCCCGGACGCGGGCGCAGGTCGACCTCCAGCTCGGAGCGGCGCAGACAGGTGGTGATCTCGACGCCGGACAGGTCGCGCTCCGCCCCGATGTCCCGCAGGGTGGCGGCGATCTCGGACTCCGGCAGGCCGAAGAAGCGCAGCGAGCGCGCCGCCGCCGCGGGCACCCGGGCCAGCAGGTCGCGCACGGGCGGCGCGGCCAGCGCGGCGGGCCACATGCCGGTCAGCTCGCGGGGCGGCCCGGGCAGGACGACGACGACCGGTCCGCCGGGCGTCGGCACGACCAGCCCCGGCGCGGTGCCGACCGGGTCGAGCGCCACCGCGCCCCGCGGCACCATGGCCTGCTTGCGGTTCGCCGCCTCGAGCGCGGGGCCGCCGAAGCCGGTGCGGGCGGCGAAGCCGGCGAGGATCTGCGAGATCCGCTCGTACACCGCCTCGTCCAGCTCGAGCGGCACCCCCGCGAACCGGGCGACGACCTCGGCGGTCAGGTCGTCGGCCGTCGGGCCGAGGCCGCCGCTCGTGACGACGAGCTCGCAGCCGTCGTCGCGGGCGCGCTCCAGCGCGCGGGTGAGGTCCTCGGCCCGGTCGCCGACGAGCTGCACGTGCGCCACCTCGAAGCCGAGCGCGGAGAGCTCGCGGGCGATCCACGGGCCGTTGCGGTCGGAGATCGCGCCCGTCAGCAGTTCCGTCCCGGTGACGACGACGGCGGCGCGCGGCCGCCTGCCGGCTGGTGCTTCCACGTGCCTCCGCTCCGTATCCCGATCAGGCCGCCACGGCATCGAGCGCGGCGACCGCCGACTCGTCGCCGATCCGCACCGCCGCTCCCACCCGCACCGGGTCGACGCACAGCGCGCCCATGCCCGCGGAGCGGGCCGGGGCGATCGCGGCCAGGTGGCCGGGTCCGCGGTCGGGGTGCGCCGCGTCGGTGACCAGGCGCAGGTCGGCGCCGTAGCGGCGGGAGCCCTGGGCGAGCGAACCGAGCCCGGGGACGATCCGGTCGAGCGCGCGGGCCCACAGCGAGAGCCCGGCGTCGGCGTCGGGGTGCAGGTCCTCCTGGCCCCGGCACAGCAGCACGAGCACGTGGGTGGCGCCGCCGCGCAGCGCCCGCGCCATGGCGAGCGGCTCGGCGACCGACCCGTCGACCCAGCGCCGCCCGGCCCACGGGACCGGGGGCCCGGCGAGCAGCGGGATCGCCGCGCTGGCCCGCAGCGCCTGCTGCCAGTCCTCGGCCGTGCGCATGCCCTCCAGCGTGTGGGCGGTGAGGTCGGCGGCGTCGGTGGCGATCACGCGCAGCGGGGCGGGCGTGCGGCCGAGCTCGTGCCAGGCGAGCGGCTTGCGGCGCCCGAGCACGTCGTGCACGAGGTGGTCGAGCGCGACGACCGGGCGCCGGGTGCCGAGCCTGCGCAGGTTGATGAACACGTCGGTGCAGAGGTCCTCCGGGTAGCTCGCGGCGCAGGCGGCGGCGTCCCCGGTGAGGAAGGCCGCGCCGCTGAAGCCACCCGACGACGCCCCGTAGACCTCGTCGAAGGCGGGGACGAGGCCCGCGCGGTCGAGCGCGCGGAGCATGCCGGCCACGTAGGCGCCGCGCATGCCGCCGCCCCCGATGACGAGGGCGACCCGGTGCTCGTCGTCGCGCGCGCCCGGCTGGCTGCGGGCCGACCGGCGCCGCTGGAGGACGTCGATGACCTCCCGGTCACCGTGGAGATAGGGCACGGGAGACACCGTCGGCACCCGAACAGCGTAACGGGGCGGCCGTCGGGAGCGAGTACACCGCCGATCCCCGCGGCCCGCCGACGACGTCGGGCTGCCCGCCCCGGGGCTAGGCTGACGTCGGGCACTCGCGGGCCCACCGGCCCGCCCGCAGCCACCACGAGGCGCGTTCCGGCAGGTACCGCCGCCGACCGCCGGTCGTGCGGGGCGATCAGTCCCCCCGGTCCCCGCACCTCACGAGCGGGGAGCACGCGGAGTGATCACGCGCGTCGCTGTTCAACGAGCCGGGCGCGCGCAGGTTGCGTCGAGGTTCACCCATCCGCGCCGAACGGCAATCGCGGCGCGCCCGATGTGCAACCTCGACGACGAACGGTTATGCACAAACGTCGAGCGGTCAGCCGAGAAACGTTACAGTTATTCGGCGACGCGGCCAGAAATTCGCCCGAGCGAGTGATTCATAAGGTGACACGAATCACAGCACTTGGTTACAAAGAGCTGCGCTCCTCTCAGGTGGGTCACCCCACCGGATGACGCTGTAACCGGATACCCTCACCGCGACCTGGGGAAACCCGGGAGTCCGCGCAGCAGCTTCCACGAGTGTGGTTGCTCTGCGTGACGAAGGACCTGGACGATCGTCGGTCCGTCGGCTGCGAAACCATCGTCCGCCAGGGGCGACCGGAACGGTCGTCGAGAATTGGAGGGTCATTCCATGCAGTCGTCGAGGATCTTCATCGTCGGATCGGGTGTCGTGGGGGCCGCCACGGGTGGTGGCTTCCGGGACGCCGGCCACGACGTGACGTTCATCGACATCAACGAGGCGCGGGTCGAGGAGCTGAAGGGGCGCGGCTGGGACGCCCGCACCGAGATCGACCTCACCGACGAGCCCGAGTCGCTGATCTTCCTGACCCTGCCCACCCCGAAC
>Ga0310823_100067_pt1 | contig 183884 bp, 175 predicted proteins | sample P4_ome_3_FD_201316 | JGI IMG/M metagenome (GOLD analysis project Ga0310823, IMG submission 201316) | Sorghum-adapted microbial communities from Joint BioEnergy Institute, Emeryville, California, United States - P4_Day56_Rep3 | ecosystem: Engineered > Bioreactor > SSF (Solid state fermentation)...
CCCGCCGCTCGGCTCGCCCTCCGGGCTCGCCTCCCGGCCGGCGATCCGTCCGACAAGCCTGCCAGCGTCCTGGTTCTACAGCCCACCGACTCTCACAGTCAGTGGACCGAAGACCGGGGTCCCTCCAACGCCAGCGCCGTCGAAGTTCTCGCGGCACTAGACGACATCCTCGCTACCAGCGACGTATCGACGTCGCCGTGGGTGAGCGTGGTCGACCCGGATGCGCCGGACAGGCGGGTCTACGCACCGGATTACGACATGGCACGCCGTCTGCTGGCCGTTCCGGTCGGTCAGGGCTACGCCACGCGGCAGCAGTCGGGGCGCGTGGCGAAGGCACTCGATGCATGGATCGCATATGAACTCCGCCGCGCGGGCTTCTTGCCCGATGAGGTTTGGCCGCGCGCCAAGTCCCCCCGCGTGCTCCCGGCGGATCTCGCGCCGGTCGAGCAGGGCGTGGCAGAAGCGCTCGCTCGGCTTGACGAGTACGAGGCGCGACTAGAGGCATACGCAGCCGGAGCGAGGGAGAAGGGATACACGGCACGCCCCCCTTCGCTTTACCGCCTTCGGCCAGCCATACGGGCCATTCGCGAGAAGCTGCTGCCCGGCAAGTCCGCAGCGAACATCCTCGGACGGTTCTACGTCAAGCAGGTCGATGTTGTGGTGAGTACGTGGCAGCGCGGTCCGGATGTCCTCGTGTCTTCAAAAACGGCGTTCAGCAGCTATCTGAATAACAAGAACAACCGTTACGAGGAGGCCGTGGGTGAGGCCACGAACCTCCGCCACCGCTACCCGCGTGCCGCTATGGGCTTTGCTTTCCTGGTGCGCACCAACATCTTCGATGAGGTGGGAGCCTTCGAGTACCTCCGCGATCTTCTCGTTCGCTTGCGGAAACCTGACGGCGACTTCGACGCGACGATGCTGCTTGCGGCCGACTGGTACGACGAGGATCTAGAGCTGAAGGCGATCGATGATCCAACCGAGCTGCTTTCCGCGCCCAGGTTCTTTACCGATCTTCTCAATGCGGTCATGAGAAACGCGCCAGTGGACGTTCATCAGGAGATCCGTCGCCGCAAGCAGGGAGGGGATCCCCTCGGCGGTATGCCGCCACCAGACGACAGCGTTGGGTCAACGTAGGCCCGGACGCGCGGCGCTCGAATCCTCACGGGCGCGTCCATCGAAGCCCCGGCCCGCGCCGGGGCTTCGCGCGTTCAGCCTCGCCCCGGCAGCGTCACGATGTTCAGGTCCAGCGGGAAGCGGTGGCGCTGGGGTCGCGGTGCGAAGCGGTCGCCGCCCCAGGTGCCGCTGATGTCCGGCGCGGCCTCGAACTCGGCGACCGGGATCTGGCCGGTCAGCTCGAAGCGCCGCAGGACGAACGGGACGCCGTCGGAGCCCAGCGGCGACGGGCCGCGCATCACGTGGAAGTGCAGGTGCGGCGCCGACGTGTTGCCGGTGTTGCCGAGGTTCCCGATCACCTGGCCGCGGCGCACCCGCTGCCCGCGGCGCACGCGGACGCTGCCCTTGCGCAGGTGCGCGTAGAAGGCGTACAGCCCGTTGCCCAGCGCCATGACGACGTGGTTGCCGTCGACGGTCTCCAGCGTGATCGACGTCGGCGGCGGCAGCGTGCCGGGCGCCTGGTCCTCGAGCGTGTCGAGCGTGGAGACGACGACGCCGTCGGCGACCGCGTACACCGGCGCGTCGTAGTTGGCGTACTGGCGCACGTCGGACCCGTCGCCGCTGTAGAAGCGGCCCTCCGCGTTGAGGCGCATCCAGTCGATCGCGAAGCGCTGCGAGTCGAAGAAGTCGCCGTTGAGGTCCTGGATGGAGCCGCGGTGGACGATCCCCGGCGTGCAGCAGCCGTTCGCGGCAACCCAGTTGGGCCCGCGCAGCGGCGCGTCGAGGACGATCGGACGGCCGTCGCGGATGCCGTAGCGGCCGGCCGTGTACGTCATCTCGGTCGGCTCGGTGGCGCCCGGGTTGTCGGCCCCGAGCAGGCGCAGGCGATGCACGACGTGGCGCGGCACGTCGCGGCGGCGGTCGAACGCCAGCTCGACGTAGAAGAACCGCATCTCGTTCGGCGGGATGACCGCGTCGTCCGCCGGCAGGGGGAAGAGCGTGCGCAGCCGCGCGACCACGTCGTCGCCCGTGAACCGCGCGATCACCCGCGACGGGCGCGCCGCGTCGAGCACGCTGACCTCCTGGATGGTCGCCGGCACGGGCTTGCCGTTGGCGAGCTCCAGCTCGTACACGACGTGCCAGCGGCCGTCGGTGCCCTGGACGGGCATCGTGCTCGGCCCGACGGTGGAGACCGTCACCGGTGTGAACGTGTCCCTGACCGGCGGCGGCAGCTTCCCCTGCCTCGCCTGCGCGGTCCCTGCCACGGCCAGCGCCAGCGCGACCGCCGCGAGCGCCGCCATCCCGTTTCTCCGTCCGAGCACGATCGATCCTCCGGTGTCCGAGGCGTCGCAGTCTTTCATCAACCGCCGCGGGGAATCCCCGTCACGCGGCGTCGGGCAGGAAAACCACCCGGCGCGGACTCGCGCGCCATGGTTGGATACCGCGCCGTGACCGGCCTCGCCTGGACGACCCGCCGCCACACGCAGCCCCGCCTCGTTGCGGGCGTCGTCACATGCCTGGTGCTGGCCGCGCTCGCCGCCACCGCGGCCCCGGCCTCGGCGGCGCGTCAGAGCGCCGAGGCCCAGAAGGTCATCGCCGCGACACGCGCGGTCATGGAGGAGCAGCATCTCAAGGGCGCGATCGTGCGCGTCGACCGCGGGAGGCGCAACGTCGTGACTGCGGCGCTCGGGGAGACGATGACCGGCGTTCCGGCGACGAAGGACATGTCGTTCCGGATGGGGTCGGAGACCATCCCCTACCTCACGACGATCCTCCTGCAGCTCCAGGAGGAGGGGAAGCTGAGCCTCGACGACCCGCTGTCCAAGCACCTGCCCGACAGCGGCGCGCCCAACGCCGACCGCGTCACACTGCGGATGCTCGGGCACGCGACCTCCGGCTATCCGGACTGGATCCAGGGCAACCCCGCGTTCGTCGACCTGCTGCTCGCCGACCCGTTCCGGCTGTGGAGCGAGCAGGAGCTCCTCGACCACGCGTTCGCGCAGCCGCTGATCTGCGAGCCCGGCGAGTGCTTCCACTACGCGCACACGAACTTCCTGCTGCTGGGGCGGGTGGTCAGCCGCGTGACCGGCAAGCCGTTCGCGACCCTCGTGCGCGAGCGGATCTTCAAGCCGCTGCGCCTGCGCCACACGACGATCACGCGCACCGCGGAGATGCCGGCGCCGGTCCTGCACGCGTACGGCACCGACCGCGGCCCCTACGAGGACACGAGCTTCTGGAGCCCGTCCTGGGGCCTCGGCAACGGGCAGCTGATGGTGAGCACGATCGACGACGTCGCCAAGTCCGCGCGCGGCGTCCTGGGCGCGAAGCTCATCACGAAGGCCAGCGAGCGCGAGCTCGTCCAGCTCCCGCCCGTCGCGAAGGCGCCGATCCCCGGCGTCGGCTTCGGGCTCGGGCTCGTCGTCGCCGGCGACTGGCGCGTCCAGAACCCCTACATCAACAACTACGCCGGCGTGATGGCCTACCTGCCGGCGGAGAGGCTGTCGGTGGCGATCGTCTCCACGCGGGCCATCGACGCGACCTTCGACGGGTCCAACACGAGCGAGGTCATCCTGCGGCGGATCGCGGAGGCGCTCACGCCCGGCCACCCGATGCCGCTCGGCGTGCCCGGCGCACCCTGAGGAATCCCCCCAGCGAGCGGCGCCGCAGCCGCGTAGCGTCGCGCCATGAAGCGACACGTCGTGATCCTCGGCGCGGGCTTCGGCGGGCTCGAGCTCGCGACGCGCCTGTCCGAAACGCTCTCCGACGCGGTCGACGTCACGCTGATCGACCGCAACGACGCCTTCCACTTCGGCTTCTCCAAGCTCGAGGTCATGCTCGGCCGCGAGACGCCCGACCAGGTGCGCCTTCCGTACGCCGACGTCGCCAGGGACGGCGTCACGTTCCGGCAGGAGACCGTCGTCGACATCGACCCCGCCGCCCGGCGCGTGCGCACCGACGCCGGCACGTACGACGCCGACGTGCTCGTCGTCGCGATGGGCGCCGACTACGACATGGCCGCCACGCCGGGCTTCGCCGACGGCGGCTTCGAGTACTACACGCTCGCCGGGGCGCAGCGGCTGCGCGACGAGCTCGACCGCTTCGACGGCGGCCGCGTCCTGCTGTCCGTCCTCGGGCATCCGTTCAAGTGCCCGCCCGCGCCGTTCGAGGGCGTGTTCCTCATCGACGAGCTCTTCCGCGAGCGCGGGATCCGCGACGACGTCACGTTCACGACGTCCTTCCCGATGCAGCGCCCGGTGCCGGTGACCGGCGAGGTGTCGCAGATGTTCGTCGACGCGCTGGACGCCCGCGACATCGACGTGCGCACCCAGACGCTCGTCACGAGCATCGACCCGTCCGCGAACGAGGCGCACCTGGCCGGCGGCGGCACGATCCTCTACGACCTCTTCGTCGGGATCCCCGTCCACCGCGCGCCCGACCCGCTGCCCGCCTGCGGCCTGGCGCCCGACGGGTGGGTGCCGGTCGACCAGGCGAACCTGCGCACGCGGTTCCCCGGCGTGTACGCGCTCGGCGACGTCTGCACCGGTCCGCGAACCGTGCCGAAGGCCGGCATCTTCGCCGAGTCCGCCGCGCGCGTGGTCGCCGACGACATCGCCGCGCAGGTCGCCGGCGCGCCGCCGCCCGACCCCTACGAGGGCACCGGCGTCTGCTACGCCGAGTTCGGCGGCGGGCTCGTCGGCAAGGTGCAGGTCAACTTCCTGCGCGGCGACGCGCCGCACGCGGAGCGCCACGAGCCGTCGGTCGCGTACGCCGCCGAGAAGGCGCAGTTCGGCGCCGAGCGGCGCGCGCGCTGGTTCGGCCGCTGACCGCGCGGGCACCGGCCCCCCAGCGGCGACGCCGCCTATGATCGCGCCCCGCCAGCACCTGTCGTACGAGGGAAGGGGTTGCACGGATGCTGCGCGGAACGTCGAGGATCGGGTCGTTGGGCCGGCGGGCGCGGAGGCTCGCGCTGATCGGGGTGATGGCGATCCTTGGCGTGGCGGCCGCGCCCGGCGCGGCGCTCGCGGGCGCCGGCGGCCCGGGCTCGGCGATCGACTGGGCGCCGTGCGCCCGCGCCGACCTCGAGGGCCTGCAGTGCGCGACCTTCCCGGTGCCGACGGACCGCTCGGCGCCGGCCGCCGGCACGTTCGAGCTCGCGCTCGTGCGCGCCCGCGCGACCGGACCGCGCCGGGCGCGCATCGGGACGCTGTTCTTCAACCCGGGCGGCCCCGGCGGCAGCGGGCGCGACTTCATGCCGACGATGGTCGAGGTCCTGCCCGCCGACGTCCGGGCGCGCTTCGACATCGTCTCGTGGGACCCGCGCGGCATCGGCGACACCCGCCCCGCGCTCGAGGGCTGCGACGGCCCGTGGGTCGACCGCCCGGCGACCGGCCCGGTCGACTGGCGCGACGTCGTCGCCCGCCACGCCGCCGCGATCGCCGAGGTCAACCGCGCCTGCCGAGAGCGCAACGCCGCGTTCATCGAGCACATCGGCACGATCGACGTCGTCGACGACCTCGACGCCCTGCGCGCCGCGGTCGGCGACGAGCGGCTCAACTACGTCGGCATGAGCTACGGCACGCGCATCGGCTACGTGTACGCGATGCGCCACCCCGACCGGGTCGGCCGGTTCGTGCTCGACGGCACGGTCAACCCGATCGAGTCGACCGACGGCCTGACGCGCACCGGCGCGCTCGGCAACGACGAGGCGCTCGGCTACTACTTCCAGCGCGGCCCGCGCGCCCGAGCCCGCTTCGAGACCGCGCTGCGCCTCCTGCAGGAGCGCCCCATCGATCTCGGCGGCGGGGAGACCTACACCCGCTGGCGCTTCGTCGACCAGACGATGCTGATGATGGGCTTCGAGGACAACCACGTCGCGATCGGACGGGTCGCCGACGCCGTCCGCATCGCCCTGGAGGGCTCCGGCGCGCGGCAGGAGCAGGCGAAGGAGCTCCTGCGGCGGGTCACCCGCGCCCAGGGGCCGAACACCGACAGCGGCGGGCCGTTCTCGATCGTGAACTGCCTCGACTACCCGCAGCGCCCGACGCTCGCCGAGATGCAGGACATCGTGGTCGACGTCGGGCGGCGCGCGCCGATCTACGGCGCCTCGCTCGCCACCAGCTACGTCACCGGATGCGAGGGTCTGGACCTCACGCCCAAGCCGGTGCCGCTCGCCACCCCCTCGGCGTCGCCGGCGCCGATCCTGGTGGCCAGCGCCACCCGCGACGCGCGGACCCCGTACGCGTGGGCGGTCCAGATGGCGCGCGCGTTCCCGGCGTCGCGGATGCTGACCTACCCGGGCGCCCAGCACGTGATCACGGTCCGCCCGTCGCGCTGCTCGGCGCGCGTGACGAGCACGTACCTGATCAAGCGCCGGCTGCCGGCGCGGGACGTCGCCTGTCCCGCGCCGCGGCCCGCGCGGGCTCAGGCGGGCTGACCCCGGTGCGCCTGCGGTGACCCCTCCGGCGGCGTCGTGCCCGGCCACACCCAGTCGCGCAGCTCCGGCGGGTCGTCGCCGACCTCGCGCGTGTGGGCGCGGTGGCGCAGCCGCTCGTCGACCATGTGCTGGCGCAGCGACGCCGCCCGCTGCGCCAGCCCCGGCACCCGGTCGATCACGTCGATGACCAGGTGGAAGCGGTCGAGGTCGTTGAGCATGACCATGTCGAACGGCGTCGTGGTCGTGCCCTCCTCCTTGTAGCCGCGCACGTGCAGGTTGTCGTGGTTGGTCGCCCGGTACGTGAGCCGGTGGATCAGCCACGGGTAGCCGTGGTAGGCGAACACGATCGGCTTGTCGGTCGTGAACAGCGCGTCGAATTCGCGGCGGGAGAGCCCGTGCGGGTGCTCGCGCTCGTCCTGCAGGCGCATCAGGTCGACGACGTTGATCACCCGCACGCGCAGGTCGGGCAGGTGCTCGCGCAGCAGCGCCGCGGCGGCGAGCGTCTCGAGCGTCGGGATGTCGCCGGCGCACGCGAGCACCACGTCCGGGTCGCCGTCGTCGTTGCTGGCCCAGTCCCAGATCCCCAGCCCGCGCGTGCAGTGCAGGATCGCCTCGTCCATCGTCAGGTACTGCAGCGCCGGCTGCTTGCCCGCGACGATCACGTTCACGTACTGGCGGCTGCGCAGGCAGTGGTCGGTCACCGACAGCAGCGTGTTCGCGTCGGGCGGCAGGTAGACGCGGATGACGTTCGCCTTCTTGTTGACGACGTGGTCGATGAAGCCCGGGTCCTGGTGGGAGAAGCCGTTGTGGTCCTGGCGCCACACGTGCGACGACAGCAGGTACGTCAGCGACGGCACCGGCGCCCGCCACGGGATCCGGTTCGTCATCTCCAGCCACTTCGCGTGCTGGTTGAACATCGCGTCGACGATGTGGATGAACGCCTCGTAGCAGTTGAAGATCCCGTGGCGGCCGGTGAGCAGGTAGCCCTCCAGCCAGCCCTGGCACAGGTGCTCGCTGAGGATCTCCATCACGCGGCCGTCGGGCGCGAGGTGGTCGTCGCCCGGCAGCTCCTCGGCGACCCACGTGCGGTCCGTCTGCTCGAACACGGCGTCGAGCCGGTTGGACGCCGTCTCGTCGGGCCCCATGATGCGGAAGGTGCTCGGGTTGCGCGCGATCACGTCGCGCAGGAACGCGCCGAGGACCCGCGTCGACTCCGCGGTCGTGCCGCCCGGGTGGGGGACCTCGATCGCGTAGTCGCGGAAGTCGGGCAGCTCCAGCGGCCTGGTCAGCAGCCCGCCGTTGGCGTGCGGGTTGGCGCCCATCCGCCGCTCGCCCTCGGGCGCGAGCCCGGCCAGCTCGGGTCGCAGCGCGCCCTGCTCGTCGAACAGCTCCTCCGGCCGGTAGGAGCGCATCCAGTCCTCGAGCGCCTGCAGGTGGTCGGGCCGCTGGCCCAGGCCCGCGAGCGGCACCTGGTGGGAGCGGAACGTGTTCTCGACCGGGACGCCGTCGACTTCCCTGGGGCCGGTCCAGCCCTTCGGCGTGCGCAGCACGATCATCGGCCAGCGCGGCCGCGACAGGTCCCCGTCCCCGCGCGCGCGGCGCTGGATCTCGCGGATCTCGCCGACGACCTGGTCCATCGTCGCGGCCATGAGCTGGTGCATCTCGGCCGGGTCGTCGCCGGCTACGAACCGCGGCGCATACCCGTAGCCCTCCATGAGCGCGCGCAGCTCGTCGTCGGGGATGCGCGCGAGGATCGTCGGGTTGGCGATCTTGTAGCCGTTGAGGTGGAGGATCGGCAGGACCGCGCCGTCGACGGCGGGGTTCAGGAACTTGTTGGAGTGCCAGCTCGCCGCCAGCGGGCCGGTCTCCGCCTCGCCGTCGCCGACGACGCAGCAGACCAGCAGGTCGGGGTTGTCGAACGCGGCCCCGTACGCGTGCGCCAGCGAGTAGCCCAGCTCGCCGCCCTCGTTGATGGAGCCCGGCGTCTCGGGCGCGACGTGGCTCGGGATCCCGCCGGGGAACGAGAACTGGCGGAACAGCCGCCGCAGGCCCTCGTCGTCGTGGCCGATGTTCGGGTAGACCTCGGTGTAGGTGCCCTCGAGGTAGACGTTGGCGACCAGTCCCGGACCGCCGTGCCCCGGACCGGTGATGAAGATCGCGTCGAGGTCCTCGCGCTTGATCACCCGGTTCATGTGCACGTAGACGAAGTTCAGCCCGGGCGTCGTGCCCCAGTGGCCGAGCAGACGCGGCTTGACGTGCTCGAGGCGCAGCGGCTCGCGCAGCAGCGGGTTGTCGAGCAGGTAGATCTGGCCGACCGACAGGTAGTTGGCGGCTCGCCAGTAGGCGTCCATCCGCGCGAGCTCCTGCGCGGAGAGCGGGGCGGTGGTGGAGGCGGAGTCAGGCATCGGCGAGTGTGTGCCCGGGGTCAGGGCCGGCGAATCCTCGGGCCGCGGCCGGGCCACCCACCCGGCCGCGGTCCCGCTGAGGACGGCCGCCTCAGTTGTCGGTGCGCCAGGTGAACTCGCCCGGCGGCTGCGAGAACCAGCTCTGGTAGGCCTGCTCCTGGACCGGCTGCAGGCCGGCGGGCAGCGTCGCCTGGATCTCCTCCTCCATCGCCTTGTCGAGGAGGCTCTCCAGGCGCCGCACCAGCGCCCGGTCGTGGCGGTGGACGCCGCGCCGCCGGTACACGTTGTCGAGCTCGCGGCGGCCGTTGCGCGTCCCGTAGTCGTAGGCCTCGTACTGGACCGGGCGCGACTCGTCGATCTGGTTGCCGCCGTCCTTCCAGAACGCGTAGCGGGCGAACTTGCCGTGCGGCGTGCGCACGCCCGTGATGTGGTTCGGCGCCGGCTTGAGCTGCTGCGTCGTCGGGATCTGCGACGTGGTGCCCGGCTCGTCGGTCGCGTAGGCGACGTAGGCGCGGCCCGGCGCCTCCGGGTCGCGCAGGATGCTCGCGATGTCGGCCCGGCTGGCGATCTGCGCGTAGGCGGAGTCGCCCCGCCAGTCGTTGCCGCCGGTGGCGATCGTCAGCATCAGCGCGGCGAGGTCGGCGCTCGACGCGAGCTGCTTGCGGTCCCGGCGGATCGCCTTCGTCCACGTGCCGCTCGGGTCCTTGACGACGAGCGGGACGCGCACGCCCTCCTCGTAGAACCCGAAGCCCTTGCCGCGCATGCCGTGCGCGCCCGCGTACTCGCCGTGGTCGGACGTGAAGATCACGACCGTGTTGTGCGCCCACGGCGACTGCGCCAGCTCCTTGAGCACGAGGCTGAGCTGGATGTCGACCTGCGTGTGCATCAGCAGGTAGGTGTCCAGCATCTTCGTCCACAGCCGCTGGCGGCTGCGGTCGTCAGGCATGAACCCGAACAGCTCGTTCTCGATCTGCTGCGCGCGCCGCTGCATCTCCGGCTTCTCGCGCTCCTCGCGCTCGCGCGCGGTCTCGTAGTTGGCCGGCAGGTGGTGGAAGATCTTCGGCGCCGACGACTGGCCCTCGACGAACCGCGTGAAGCGCGGGTACCAGGCGATGTCGTGCGGGTTGACGAGGCTCACCGTGGCCGCCCAGGGCTTCTCCTCGTTGGCCGGGCGCGACCGCAGCCAGTCGATGAACTGCTGGCGGATGAGCGGATCGATCGCCAGGCCCTCGCCGGCCCCGCCGTTGGGCGACGGGCACGTGCCCGAGCCCGGCCAGTCGGCGGTGAAGCCGTAGCGCTCGTAGGGCTCGGGCTCGCAGTTGCCGAGCTGGTCGCCCGACAGGTGCCACTTGCCGAACCAGTACGTGTCGTAGCCGTTGGCCCGCAGCATCGACCCGAACGTCGGGAATCCCGGGTTGAGGTCGGTCGGCGGGGTGGTGGCGAAGATCGCCGTCTGGTGGGTGTACAGGCCGGTCGCCTGAACGGCCCGCGACGGCGTGCACATGTTCGAGGCGGTGAAGAAGTTGGAGAAGCGCACGCCCTCCTCGGCCAGCCTCGTGATCGTCGGCATCGCCGATCGCTGCAGCTTCGGCGGCAGGTACACCCAGGGGGTGCGCATCTGGTCGACGATGATGAACAGGATGTTCATGCCCGGCCGGGGCGCCGACTGCGCGCGGGCGGCGGCGGTCAGCATCCCGGGCGCGGCCATCGCCGCGCCGGCCGCCAGGCCGGTCTTCGCCGCGCCGGACAGGAACGTCCGGCGCGTGAGCTGGTTCGAGGGGTCGGTCAGGGTCATGCGCTGCTCCGGTGGGTGGTGAACGGACCGCGGCGTCCGCTAGGACGCGCGGTGGATGGCGCGGTGGGCGGCCTCGATCAGGCGGTCCGCGCGCTCGGCGCGGCGGTGGGCCCGCTCGAGGATCCGGTCGGCGGCGCGGACCAGCTGCTGCTGGCGGCCGCTGGTCTCGCCGACGGCGTCGTGCGCGTGGCGGTCGGCGCGCTCGATCTTGCGGTCGGCCGACTCGATGAGGCGGTCGGCCCGCTCGAGCGCCCGGTCGTCGGCGGCGGTCAGGCGGTCGGCGCGGGCGTGCCCGGCGACGCGGTGGAGGATCCGGTGGGCGCGATGCAGCTCGCGGTCGGCGCCCTCGAGGAGCCGGTCGGCGGCCGCGAGGTTCTCGTTGGCGCCGATCTCGTGGGCGGTGTGGACGGCGCGGTCGGCCCGCTCGACGGCGGCGTCGGCGCGCTCGGTGGCGCGGTCGGCCTGCTCGATCAGGCGCGTCGCGGGCTGGGTGGCGGCCTGGGCGCCGGGGACGGCGACCAGGGCGAGTGCGGCCGCGCAAGAGGCCGCGAGCGTTCTCGACGTGCGCATGGGGGTGGACCCTCCTTGGCTGGGTTCGGCCCTCGCCTATCGAGGACCCGGCAGCGCCGGCAGCGTACACTGGCGACAGCATGTCATCAAGTGATTGGCGTCACGCTGTCATCAGGAGCGACGCGACCGTACGCAGGCGTTATCGCGCGATCGGCGCTCGAGATCGAGCGCCCGCGTCCGCGGGCGTACGGTGGATCTCGACCCACGCGCACGCCCGGCGGGGCTCTCTCCCTCTCTCCTCCCCCCGCCGGGCCTCTGTGCGTCCTACTTGGCCATGCAGCCGCCGTCGACGACGAGCGTCTGGCCGGTCATGAAGTCCGACGCGGACGAGGCCAGGAAGAGCGCCGGCCCCTTGATCTCCTCGGCTTCGGCGATGCGGCCCATCGGCGTGAAGTCGGTCATCGCGCCGAGCACGGTCTCGTCGTGGAAGTCGCCCAGCCGCGTGCGGAAGAAGCCGGGGCAGATCGCGTTGACCTGGATGCCGTGCTGGGCGTACTCGAGGCCGAGCTCGCGCGTGAGGTTGACGACGGCGCCCTTGGCCGCGACGTAGGCGGGCGCGGGGAAGAGGCTCGACGAGCCGGTCAGCCCCCACATCGACGCGGTGATGATCTGCTTGCCCGAGCGCTGCGGGACCATGACCTTCAGCGTCTCGCGCGCGACGAAGAAGACGCCGTCGAGGTTGATGCCCAGCACGCGCCGCCACTCGGGCGTGTCGTACTCGTGGACGAGCAGCGGCTCGGCGTCGGCGACGCCGGCGTTGTTGAAGACGATGTCGAGGCGGCCGAGCCGATCGACCGCCGCCGCGACCGTGTCGGCGACCTGCTGCTCGTCGGAGACGTCGCAGCGCAGGGCGGCGGCCCGCCGGCCGTGCGACTCGACGACGTCGACGGTCTCGGCCAGGCCGGCCTCGTCGATGTCGACGCACGCCACGTCGGCGCCCGCCTCGGCCATCGCCGCCGCGTACTGCGCGCCCAGGCCCGAGGCCGCGCCGGTCACCAGCGCCACCCTGCCGTCGAGGGCGAACTGCTCCAGGACGTCCAACGCTCTCTCCTCCTTGGTTGCGGTCCGGTGCGCGATTGGTATCAGGAAGCCTGCGGTTCGTCCCCTGGTACGGTCCCGTACCGGCCACCAGGAGGACGTGAGATGACCGACGGCGACCCGATCGAGCACGAGGAGCGGCTGACCGACGTCGGGCGCGGCGTCACGTTGTGCTGGCAGGGCATCGGCGACCCGACCGCTCCGCCGCTGCTGCTCGTCGCCGGCCTCGGTCAGCAGCTCATCAGCTGGCCGCCGGAGCTGTGCGACGCGCTCGCCGAGGCGGGCTTCCACGTCATCCGCTTCGACAACCGCGACACCGGGCGCTCCACCTCGGCGACGACGCGGCCGCCGACGACGCGCGAGATCGTCCTGCGCCGCTTCCCGGCCGACCAGTACACGCTCGACGACATGGCCGACGACGCCGCCGGCCTGCTCGGCGCCCTGGGCCGGGCGCCCGCCCACGTCGTGGGCGTGTCGATGGGCGGCATGATCGGCCAGATGCTGGCGGCGCGCCATCCCGACTCGGTGCGCAGCCTCGTGTCGATCATGTCGACGACCGGCGGCCGGCGGGTCGGCCAGCCCGCGCTGTCCACGCTGCGGCTGATGCTCCGCAAGGCGCCGCGCGACCGCGACGAGGCGGTGCTGCGCGCGGTGACGATGTTCCGCCACATCGGCTCGCGCGGCTTCTCCTACGACGAAGACCGCGTGCGCGCGATGGCGGGCGCGGCCTACGACCGCGGCTTCAACCCGGCCGGCGTCGCGCGGCAGATGGCGGCGATCCTGAAGTCGGGCGACCGCACGGCGGCGCTGCGCGGGATCCGCGCGCCCACGCTCGTGATCCACGGCGACCGCGACCGGATGGTCCACCCGACCGGCGGGCGCGCCACCGCGCGGGCCATCCCCGGCGCGCGGCTGGAGACGATCCACGGCATGGGCCACGACCTGCCCGCCGGCGCCTGCCCGACGATCGTGCGCGCGATCGCCCAGCACGCCCGCGCGGCCGACGCGGCCGCCGGCGCGGACGCCGTCGCCGCGTAGCCGGCCTCAGCCGGCGAGGAGCACGTCGAGCAGGCCCGGGAAGCGGGCCTCGAGATCGTCGCGCCGAAGCGAGATGTAGCGCGCCGTGCCGCTGGCGCGCGTGCGGGTGACGCCGGCCTCGCGCAGCAGCTTCAGGTGGTAGGAGCCGGTGGACGTCGGGACGCCGAGCTCCTCGGCGAGCTCGCCGCAGGGACGTTCGCCGTCGGCGAGCGCGCGCACGATCTCCAGGCGGAGGGGGTCGCCGAGCGTGCGCAGGATCGTCGTGAGCTCGAGGCTCTCGACGGGCGGGTGGGGGATGCGCTCGCGGATGGGCGACCGAGCCGGCATGGCGAGCATGCTACAACTCCTCTCCTATTTCCAAGACTTTGGAAGCACCGAAGGAGCTATGTCCGCCACCACCATCGCCCCGCCGCCGTCGCACCGCACCCGCCGCACGCTCGGGCCGTGGCCGGCCTATGCGCTCGTCACCTCGGTCATCGGCCTCGCGCTGTTCGCCTCGGCGACGCCGTCGCCGCTGTACGCGACGTACCGCGAGCTGTGGGGCTTCTCGCCGACCGTCCTCACGCTCGTGTTCGCCGTCTACGCGTTCGGCGTCCTCGGCTCGCTCCTCCTCGCCGGCGGCGTGTCCGACGTCGTCGGGCGCCGCCCGGTCCTGATCGCCTCGCTCGCGACGCTGATCGGCACCTCGGTCCTGTTCGCGAGCGCGGGCTCGGTCGCGTGGCTGTTCGTCGCGCGCGCGGTCCAGGGCGTCGCCACCGGGCTGGCGCTCGGCGCCGCCAGCGCGGCGATGCTCGACCTCCATCCCCGCCGCGATCCGGCCAGGGTCGGCCTCGCCAACGGCGTCGTGAGCGCCGCCGGGATGGGCCTCGGCACGTTCGCGGCGTCCGTGCTCGTGGAGCACGCGCCCGCGCCGCGCGTGCTGCCCTACCTCGTCCTCGTCGTGCTGTTCGCGATCGCGCTCGCGGGCGCGCTGGCGATGCCGGAGCCGGTGCGCGAGCGCTCGCGGCCGCGCCTCACGCCGCAGGTGCCGCGCGTCCCGCCGGCGGTGCGCCGGCCGTTCCTGCTGGCGTCGCTGGCCGTGCTCTCCTCGTGGTCGATCGGCGGCCTCTTCCTCGCGCTCGGGCCGCAGCTCGCGGCCTCGCTGTTCGACTCCGCCGACCACGTCGTGGCCGGCTCCGTCGTGCTCGCGCTGTGCGGCGCGGGCGCCCTGACGCAGCTCGCCTTCGGCCGCGCGGCCTCCTGGCGCTGCGCGACCGGCGGCTCGGTCGCGCTGTCGGCCGGCATCGCGCTGATCGTGGCGGCGGCCGCGCTGGACTCCGGTCCGCTGCTGCTGGCGGGCGCCCTGATCGGCGGCGGCGGGTTCGGCGTCGCCTTCCTCGGCGCGCTGCGGGCGCTGTCGGTCGTGATCCCGCCCACCCACCGGGCCGAGGTGATGTCGGCCTTCTACGTCGTCGCCTACGCCTCGCTGTCGCTGCCCGCCGTGCTGGCCGGGGCGCTGTCGACGCCGCTGGGGCTGGAGACGACCTTCGAGGTGATCGGGAGCGTCGTCGCCGTGCTGGCGCTGGTCGTCGCGCTCGAGGCGTGGCGGACCCGACCGGGCGCGGCGCCCGCCACCGTCACCGTCCCCGCCTGATCCGGGCGCTCAACTCGGGGCGGGGCGGACCGCCGCGTCGTGGACCTCGTCGAGCGCGGCGAGCTCCGCGACCGCGGCGTCCAGGTCCTCGGGCCGCGGCGTGCGGACCGTCAGCGACACGCTGCGGCGCCGCGTGTCGCCGGCGTCCTCGATCGTGATGTCGTGGACCTGGGCGCCGGCGTTGCGCAGGCGGTCGAGCACCGGCGCCAGCGTGCCGTGGCCCTGCTCGTAGTCGACGGTGACGATCCGCATGCCGCCGCCGAGGCGGTCGAGCACCCGCAGGCGCACCCGGCCGAGCCCCACGAGCAGGACGAGGATGAGCACGGTGCTGACGGAGGCGACGATCAGCATCCCCGCGCCGGTCGCCATCCCGATCGCGGCCGCGGTCCACAGCCCGGCGGCGGTCGTGAGCCCGCGGACGGCGGCGCCCTCGCGCAGGATCGCGCCGGCTCCGATGAAGCCGATGCCGGAGGCGACCTGCGCGGCGACGCGCATCGGGTCGCCGCTGGGACCGCGGTCGAGGTGCTCGAACCCGTAGGCGCCGGCGATCGTGAAGATCGCCGCGCCGACCGCGACGAGCGCGTGGGTGCGCATCCCCGCCACCTGGCCGCGGCGCTCGCGCTCGAGCCCGAGCAGCGCGCCGAGCGCCGCCGCGACGGCGATGTGAGAGGCGAGCTCGAGGTCGCTGGTCATGCCGATTCGGTTCCCCGGGCCCACGCGTTCCAACCAGTGCTCGTGCCCGCCGCAGCGCGGCGCCTGGGGGCAGCCTCAGGCGGGTTGGCCAGGTGGCTCGATGGCGGCGCGCCCGGCCGCGACCGATCCTCGACCCATGACCACGACCCTCCACCCGAGCCCGGTCCCGCCGGCCGCGCGCGGCGCCGCGGCGGTCGAGCTGCGGGCGGTCGCCAAGACCCACGGCGCCGGCGACGGCCGCGTCACCGCGCTCGACGGCGTCACGCTCGCCTTCGAGGCGGGCGCCGCCACCGCGATCATGGGCCCGTCGGGCTCGGGGAAGACCACGCTGCTGCAGTGCGCGGCCGGGCTCGACCGCCCCGACCGCGGCAGCGTCCGCCTCGGCGACGCCGAGCTGACCGGCCTCGGCGAGCGCGCGCTCGCGCGCCTGCGCCGCCGCCGCGTCGGCTTCGTCTTCCAGGCCTTCAACCTGCTGCCCTCGCTGACCGCCGAGCAGAACGTGGCGCTGCCGCTGCGCCTCGCCGGCGAGCGGCCGCGCCGCCGCGACGTGCGCGCCGCGCTCGACCGCGTCGGGCTCGCCGACCGCGCCCGGCACCGGCCCGCCCAGCTCTCGGGCGGCCAGCAGCAGCGCGTCGCGATCGCCCGGGCGCTGATCGGCGACCCCGAGGTGATCTTCGCCGACGAGCCGACCGGTGCCCTCGACCGCGCGAGCGCGCGCGACGTGCTGGCGCTCCTGCGCGCCGCCGTCGACGAGCAGGGCCGCACGCTCGTCGTCGTCACCCACGACCCGGTGGTCGCCGCGCACGCCGACCGCGTCGTCTTCCTGGCCGACGGCCGGATCGCCGGCGACCTGTCCGCGCCCACCGCCGAGGCCGTCGCCGAGCGGATGACGGCGCTGGAGGCCTGACGTGGTCGCGCTCGCCCTGCGCATGCTGCGCACGCGCGCCGGCTCGGTCGCCGGCACGTTCCTCATGCTCGCCCTGACCGCCACCGTCGTCGCCCTCGCCGGGCAGGTGATGGCGAGCGGCCTCGGCGCCCCGGGGCCCGGCCGCTACGCCGCGGCCGACGCCGTCGTGCGCGCGGATCCCGAGATCGTGTTCGGCCGCGGCGTGACCGTCGACGTGCAGCGCGCCGCGCCGCTGGACGCCGCCGCCGTCGCGCGGGTCGCGGCGGTCCCCGGCGTGCGCGCCGCGGTCGGCGACGCGAGCGTCCCGATCGCGGTCCTCGACCGCCGGGGCCGCCCGCTGCCCGCCGCGGGCGGCGAGGCCGCGCACGCGCACGGCTGGGACAGCGCGGCGCTCACCCCGTACGCCCTGCGCGCCGGCCGTCCCCCGCGCCGCGCGGGCGAGATCGTGCTCGACGCGCGCCTGGCCCGCGCCGGCGGGTTCGCGACCGGCGATCGCGTGCGCGTCGTCACGCCGGCCGGCACGCGGACGCTGACGGTGACCGGCGTCGCCGCCGCGTCCGCGGATCAGGAGGCGCGCCAGAGCGCGGCCTTCGTGACCGCCGGCCAGGCCCAGGCGCTCGCCGGCCGCGAGCCCGGGTTCGACGCGATCGCCGTCGTCGCCGACGACGGGCGGGCGACGGGCGAGCTGCGCGAGCAGGTCGCCGCCGCGGCGGCTCCGGACGCCCAGGTGCTCGACCACCGCCACGCGAGCGCCGCCGACCCCGGGGACCCGCGCGCGTACGAGCGCGAGGCGCTCGTGGCCGTCGTCGCGTCGAGCGGCGGCATGACGACGGCGATCGCGGTGTTCGTCGTCGCCGGCACGCTCGCGTTCGTCGTCGAGCGGCGCCGGCGGGAGCTCGCGGTGCTGCGCGCCGTGGGCGCCACGCCCGGCCAGGTGCGGCGGCTGCTCATCGGCGAGGTCGCGGTCGTCGGGCTCGTCGCCGGCGTCGCCGGCTGCGCGGCCGCCACGCTGCTCGCCGATCCGGCCGCCGCGGTCCTGACCGACGTGGGCCTGGCGCCGGACGGCTTCCGCATCGACCGCCACTGGATCCCCGACGCGACCGCGATCGCCACCGGCGCCGTCGTCGCCGTGCTCGCCTCGCTCGTCGCGGTGCGCCGGGCGCTCGCCGTGCGCCCGGGCGCGGCGCTCGTCGAGGCGGCCGTGCCGCCCCGCCGCCCGTCGCTCGTGCGGCTGCTGCTCGGCCTGACCGCCGCCGGCGGCGGGATCGCGCTGCTCATCGTGCTGGGGTCGCACGGGGTCGAGTTCTCGGGGCTGTTCGCGTTCACGTTCGCGCTTGCGCTCGCGTTCCTGGCGCCGATCGCGCTCGGCGGGCTCGCCGGGCTCCTGGGCGCGCCGCTGCGGCGCGCGGGCGGCGGCGCGGCGTTCCTGGCCGGGGCGGCGCTGGCCACCGGGCGCCGGCGCACCGGCGCGGTGGCCGCCGCGATCGCGCTGGTCATCGCGATCGCCGCCACGCAGTCGCTCACGCTCGCCACGACGCAGGAGCGCACGCGCGAGGTGACCGCGCAGCGCACCGCCGCGACCGCGGTGCTCGTGCCCGCGTCCCCGGCCGGGCTGCCGCCGTCGCTGGCGCGCGAGGCGCGCGTGCTGCCCGGCGTCGACGCGGCCGCCGGCGTCGTGTCGACCGAGGTCGCGCTGCTCGACGACGGGCTCGGGAACGACGGCGAGCCGTGGACCGCGGCCGGCCTCGACCCCGAGCACGCGCGCGGCGCGCTCCACCTCCGCGTGCTGGCCGGCTCGCTCGAGGCGGTCGGCGGCCACGACGTGGCGGTCAGCGACGACCTCGCCCGCGACCGCGTCGAGGTGGGCGACGTGCTCGACGCGCGCCTGGCCGACGCGACGCCCGCGCGGCTGCGCGTCGTGGCGATCTACGACCGCGCCGACGGGCTGGGCGACGTCGTGCTCGACCACGAGGTCGCGCTCGCCCACGCCACCGCCGCCGTCGACGACACGGTGTTCGTCGCCGCCCGGCCGGGCGAGGAGGCGCGCGTCGCGCGCGGCGTGGAGCGCCTGGCGCACGCCGACGCGTCCGCGGTCGCGCTCGACCGCGCCGGGTACCTGGCCGGCGTGCGCGCCGCGGGCGCCGACGACGCCCGGGCGCAGTGGGTGGTGATCGCGCTGATGACGCTGTTGGCCGCGATGTCGGTCGTCAACAGCGGCACGCTGGCCGCCGCCGAGCGCCGCCGGGAGCTCGCGCTCGCGCGGCTGGCCGGCGCGACCCGCCGCCAGGTGCTGCGCGCCCTGACGCTCGAGGCGCTCACGGTGGCGCTGGTCGGCGTCGCCGGCGGCGTCGCCGTCGTCGCGGTGTCGATGGCGGGCGTGGGCGCCGACCCGTCGGCGGGCGGCCTGGTCGTCCCGCCGGGCGAGGTCGGCGCGATCCTCGCCGGGGCCGCCGCGCTGGGGCTGGCCGGGATGCTCGTGCCGGCCGCGATCGCGGCGCGGGCGCCCCTGGCCGCGGGGGCCGGGATGCGCGAGTAGCGCGGTTCAGGCCGCGGGCGCGCCGCGGCCGATCCGGCCCGCGACCTCGTGCAGCCGCGCGGCGAGCTCGGGCGGGCCGTGCAGCTCGAACTCCCACTCGAGCATCGCCACGCACGCGCACAGCCAGGCCAGCGAGTCGCCGCGGAAGCACACGCGACAGCGCTCGCCGTCGATCGCCTCGGCGCGCCCGCCGACCCAGTGGACCTGCTCGTTGACGGCGTCGGCGGGCGCGGCGACGGTCAGCTCCGCCGTGTACGTGCGCGGCTGCTGGTCCAGCGACCGGCGCACGAACGTGGCCGCGTCCGGCGCGGGCAGCGTGCGCGGGAAGAAGCGCGCGCCCGACGTGCGCGGCGCGGTGAGCCGGTCGACGCGGAACGTGCGCCAGTCCTGGCGGTGGGTGTCCCAGGCGACGAGGTACCAGCGCTGGCCGACCGACACGAGCCGGTGCGGCTCGACCGCGCGGGTGGCCTCCTCGCCGTCGCGGCGGCGGTACTCGAACTGGAGGCGCTCGTTGTCGCGGCAGGCCTGCGCGATCACGGTCAGCGCCTCCGGGTCCACCGGGTGGTGGCGGGCGAACGTCAGCGGCACCGTGTAGCTCTGCAGCGCGTTGACCTGCCGCCGCAGGCGCTTGGGCAGCACCTGCTCGAGCTTGGCGAGGGCGCGCACCGACGTCTCCTCGATGCCGTCCACCGATCCGCCCGCGGCCGTGCGCAGGCCGACCGCGATCGCCACGGCCTCGTCGTCGTCGAGCACGAGCGGCGGCAGGTCCGACCCGGCCTGCAGCTGGTAGCCGCCCGCCGTCCCCCGCGCGGCCGCGACCGGGTAGCCGAGCTCGCGCAGGCGGTCGATGTCGCGCCGCAGCGTGCGCTGGCTGACGCCGAGCCGGTCGGCCAGCTCCGCGCCGGGCCAGAAGCGGTGGGTCTGCAGCAGCGTGAGCAGCCGCAGCATGCGGGACGTCGGATCGGACATGGCGCACAGGGTCCCGATCGTTGCGGACAGGATGTGTCCTAAAGCTTGCCGACGATGGCGCCCATGACCAGCCACGCCCTCCTCCAGGCGCCCCCTGCGGCCGCCGGCCGGCCGGCCGCCGCGCCCCCGGCGCTCGCGATCTCCGCGCGCGGGCTCACCCGCCGCTTCACCTCCGGATCGCAGGTGGTCGAGGCCGTCCGCGGGCTCGACCTCGACGTCGCCGACGGCGAGCTCGTCGCGTTCCTCGGGCCCAACGGCGCCGGGAAGAGCACGAGCCTGCGGATGCTCACCACGCTGCTGGCGCCGACCTCGGGGCGCGCGACGGTCGCCGGCCACGACGTCGTCGCCGACCCGGCGGCGGTGCGGCGCGCGATCGGCTACGTCGGCCAGGGCAACGGCGCCGCCCACAACCAGCGCGTCCGCGACGAGCTCCTCGTGCAGGGCCGCGCGTACGGGCTGAGCGGCGCCGAGGCGCGCCGGCGCGCCGGCGCGCTGCTCGCGGCGCTCGACCTCGAGGCGCTCGCCGGCCGCAAGGTCAGCACGCTCTCCGGCGGTCAGCGCCGCCGCCTGGACGTGGCGCTCGGGCTCGTGCACCGGCCGCGACTGCTGTTCCTCGACGAGCCGTCGACCGGGCTGGACCCCCACAGCCGGGCGAACCTGTGGGAGCACATCCTGCGGCTGCGCGCCGAGCACGGGATGACGATCTTCCTCACGACCCACTACCTCGACGAGGCCGACACGATGGCCGAGCGCGTCCTCGTCATGGACCACGGCCGGGTCATCGCCGACGACACGCCGGCCGCCCTGAAGGCCGAGCTGGCCGGCGACCGCATCGTCATCGGGACGCTCGGCGAGCACGACGGCGAGCGGGTCGCGCGGATCGCGCGTCAGCTCGGCGACGTGCGCGGCGCCGACGTCGGCTCGACGTCGGTCAGCCTGCGCGTCGCCGACGGCGCCGCCCTGCTGCCCGACCTGCTGCGCGCGCTCGACGCCGGCAGCGTGATCGTGCGCAGCGCCGAGGTGCGCCGGCCCACCCTCGACGACGTGTTCCTCGCGCTCACCGGCCGCAGCCTGCGCGAGAGCGAGTCCACCCCCGCGACCCCGGAGGCCGCGCGATGAGCACCGCCGTGATCCACGACACGCGGCTCGTGCTGCACCGCGAGCTGCGCCCGCTGCTGAGCGAGCCGTTCTCGGTCCTGTTCAGCCTCGTCCAACCGCTGTTCTTCCTGGCGCTGTTCGGGCCGCTGCTGGTGAGCGTCAGCGGCCTGGGCGAGGCCGCGTCGCTGCAGTGGTTCGTGCCCGGCATCCTCGTGATGTCGGCGCTGTTCGGCGCCTCCACCACCGGCGCCAACCTGAGCCAGGAGATCCACTCCGGCTCGCACGAGCGGATGCTCGTCACCCCGCTGTCGCGCCCGGCGCTCCTGATGGGCCGCGCGCTGAAGGAGATCGTGCCGGTGTTCGCGCAGGCGGCGCTGATCGTCGCGGTCGTCGCCCCGTTCGGGTTCGATCCGTCGCCGGCCGGGCTGATCGGGCTCGTGATCCTGGCGGCGTTCGGCGTCGGCCTCGGCTCGCTGTCCTACGCGCTGGCGCTGGCGGTCAGGGAGCGGGACTGGATCTTCTGGACCGTCCAGCAGACCCTGCTGTTCCCGCTGATGCTGCTGTCGGGGATGCTGCTGCCGCTCGACGGCGGCCCCGGCTGGCTGCGCGTCATGGCGGATCTCAACCCGCTCACGTACGTCGTCGACGCCGAGCGCACGCTGTTCGCCGGGACGGTCGGGGACACGACCGTGCTGTACGGCGCGCTGGCGGCGCTCGGCGTCGCGGCGGCCGGCCTGTGGGTCGGGATCCGCGGCATGCGCCGGGCGGCGGCGTAGCGGAGCGGCGTCACGCCGCCATCAGCTGACGCTCCGGTTCGCCCGGCGCCTCGTCGTCGAGGTGCTGGGCGGACCACTCGTAGAGGGTCATCAGCGGCTCGGTGAGGCTCCAGCCCAGCGGCGTGAGCGAGTACTCGACCCGCAGCGGGGAGTGCGACGTCACGTGCCGGGCGACGAGGCCGTCGCGCTCCAGGCGGCGCAGGGTCGTCGTGAGGGCCTTCTTGGAGACCTCTCCGACCTCGTAGTAGACCTCGCTGTAGCGACGGCGGCCCGCGGCGAGCAGGTACAGGACGTCGACCGCCCAGCGGCCGCTCAGCATGCCGAGCGCCCGATGGGTCCCGGCCACCATCTCCATCTCGGTTGGCTCGATCGCAGTCATGGGCCCAGTCTCCGGGCTGGAACGCGTTCGGCAACAAGCAGCGGCGATCGATCGATGCCCCATGCATGTCGCGCGCGCGTGAGGGGCGGCCTTGACTGGGCGCATGACCGGACGGCCCGACGAGCGCGACGCGTCCGCGGCGTAGCGCCCGGTCAGGCGGCGACCGGCGCGAGCGCCGGGCGCTCGCTGCGGCGGGCGACGTGCTCCAGCGCCCGCAGGAACGTCCGCGTGGCCAGGCGCTCGCTGTCGAGGTCGCTCACGACCGCCGACGCGAACCCGCCGGCGTCGCCGTCGAGCTCGACCGTGCGCAGGCCGGGCAGCGCGTGCTGCCGGGCCACCGAGGCCGGCAGGAGCGCGGCGCCCGCCCCGGCGGCGACCATCATGAGCACGAGGTCGATGCGCGGCTCGGCCGCCTCGATCAGCGTCGGGCTCAGGCCGGCGCCGTGGCACAGCGAGACGATCGCGCTGTGCAGCGCCGGGTTGGCGTCGCGCGGCGGCACGACGACGCGCTCGAGCGCGAGCCGCCGCAGCTCGAGCGGGCCGTCGTTGGTGCGGGGGTCGGCCGCGGGCAGGACGGCGACGAGCGGCTCGGTGCCCAACGGGGTGACGCGCAGCCCCGAGGTGGGCGCCGGGAGCCCGACGACGGCGACGTCCAGCCCGCCGCCGCGGACCTCGTCGATGAGGCGCGACGCGGCGCCGGTCTCGAGACGCATCTGGACCGCGGGCGCGGCGGCCACGAGGTGGCGCAGGGTCCGCGGCACGATCGCGGGCAGCGCGTCGGCGACGTAGCCGATCCGCAACGGCATCTGCGCCTGCGCGCCGGCGTTGCGCGCGGCGAGCGCGGCCATCTCGGCCTGGCGCAGGACGCGCCGCGCCTCCTCGAGCATCACGGCGCCGGCCTCGGTCAGGCGCACGCTGCGCGGGGTGCGGTCGAACAGCCGCACGCCCAGCTCGGTCTCGAGCTTGCGGATCTGCTCGCTGACCGCCGGCTGGGCCACGTGCAGCCGCTCGGCCGCCCGCCGGAAGTGCAGGTCCTCGGCGACGGCGACGAAGTACCGCAGATGTCGGAGCTCCATGGTTGCGTCCTAGGTCGGGGTCGGGAGGGTGGGGGCGAGGACGACGCGGCCGCGAGCGACCATCTCGACCGCGCGCGTGAGCTCGTGCGGTCCGGCGTCGCTGGACAGCAGTCCGATCACGCCGCCGCCGGGGGCGACGGCGACGTCCCCGGCGCCGTCGTCCGTCACGACCAGCACGCCGGCGACCGCGCCGGCGGCGGCGGCGAACCGGCGCGCGGACGCGAGCGGCGCGCCCGCGCCGTCCGCCACGACGACCGCGACGTCGGGGCGCAGGGCCCGCGCCCACGCGGCCGGATCGTGGTCGAAGCCGGCGTCGCCGACGACCTCCAGGCGGTGCTGGCCGTCGAGGAGGGCGCGTAGGCTGGCGCGGATGAGCGGCCGGTGCGCCACGACGAGCACGCGCGTGGGGCGCGGCGGGCGCGCGCTCGCCGGGCGCCGGCGGGGGAACGGGAGGACGGTCGCGCCGCCCGCCGGCACGGGTCCGCGCGGCGGCGCCGGCGGAGTGCTGGGAAGGGCGGCGAGTGGCATGGCGCCATCCTCGGGCCTGCGCGAACCCCGGGAAAGACCCGCGTGCCCGAGTTCGATGTCGGGTTTTCCCTACGTCGACGGCTCCGCGATGGTGGCAAGGTGAGCGCCGTGCCTCGCTCCGTCGTGATCGTCGACGACGACGTCGCGTTCCGCGACCTGATCCGCCGCCTGCTGACGGTCCAGGATCTCGTCGTCGTCGCCGACGTGGGCACGGTCGCCGAGGCGCTGGCCGCCGCCGAGTCGCTGCGTCCCGACGCGGTCCTCGTCGACGTCGGGCTGCCCGACGGCGACGGGATCGAGCTCGCCGGGCGGCTGAGCCGGATGGACCGGGCCCCGCGCGTCGTGCTGACCTCCACCGACCCCGCCGCGGCCGACGGGACGGCCATCAGCCGCTCCGGCGCGGTCGGGTTCCTGCCCAAGGACGAGCTGGCCGGCGACGCGCTGCGACAGATGCTCGTCGGTGACTAGGACCCAGGACGCCCACCCCGCCACTAGGCTGCCGGACATGGCACCGCTGCGCGTCGTGGTCGGCGAGGACGACGTGCTGCTGCGCGAGGGCATCGTCCGGCTGCTGCGCGAGGCGGGCGTCGACGTGGTCGCGCAGGCCGGCGACGCCGTCGACCTCCTGCGCCGCGCGCTCGCCCACCGCCCCGACGTCGTGATCGTCGACGTGCAGATGCCGCCCGGCCACGACGACGACGGGCTGCGGGCCGCGCTCGAGCTGCGCCGGACGCACCCGGACATCGGCGTGCTCGTCCTGTCGCAGTTCTACGAGCAGCAGTACGCGCTCGACCTCATCGGCGACCGCGCCCAGGGCGTCGGCTACCTGCTGAAGGAGCGCGTCGGCGACGTGTCGGCGTTCATCGACGCGGTCGAGCGCGTCGCCGCGGGCGGCAGCGCGCTCGATCCCGAGGTCGTCGGGCGGATGCTGGGGCGCCGCCGTCCGGGCGGCCCGCTCGACCAGCTCAGCGCCCGCGAGCGCGACGTGCTCGCCGCGATGGCCGAGGGCAAGTCCAACCGCGGCATCGCCGAGGAGCTGGCCGTCACGCAGGCGGCCGTCGAGAAGCACGTCACGAACATCTTCCAGAAGCTGGGGCTCGACAACAGCCCCACCGAGCACCGTCGCGTGCAGGCGGTGCTCACGTACGTGCGCGAGTCGCAGTCGCGCTGAGCCGCGACCGTTGCGCCCCGCGCAACGCAATGAGGCGCGCCACGAAGTTGATCCCGGGTGCGTGCACGCCGTAGCGTCCGCCCCGGAGATCGAGCGCCCCCCATGTCCGCGGGGCGAGGAGGAGCGAGAGCATGACGAGCATCGGCATCGTCGGCAGCGGGGTAGCCGGCCTGCACCTGGGGCTGTTCCTGCGCCAGCACGACATCCCGGTGACGATCTACACCGACAAGTCGGCCGAGCAGGTCGCCGACGGGCGGCTGCTGAACACCGTCGCCCACCACCACCACACGCTGGAGCGCGAGCGCGCGCTCGGCGTCCATCACTGGGACGCGAGCGAGTACGGCTACGTCTGCCACCAGCACTCGATCGTCGGGACGCCGGAGCCGATGCGCTTCCGCGGCGACTTCGACCACCCGTCGTCGATCATCGACTACCGCCTGTACCTGCCGCGGCTGATGGGCGACTACCAGGACCGCGGCGGCGAGCTCGTGGTCGCGCCGGTCGACGTCGCCGAGATCGAGCGCCTCAGCCGCAACCACGACCTGATGGTGATCGCCGCCGGCCGCGGGCCGATCGCCGAGCTGTTCCCGCGGCGCGCCGACAAGTCCCCCTACGACCGCCCGCAGCGGCGCCTCTCGGCCGGCATCTACCAGGGCATCGCCTACAGCGAGCCCAAGGGCGTCGGCGTCCACATGTCGCTCGGCCACGGCGAGCTGCTCGAGCTGCCGATCTTCTCCAAGCAGGGGTTCGCGACCGCGCTGCTGTTCGAGAACATCCCCGGCGGGGAGCTCGAGCGCCTCGTCGACCTGCGCTACGAGGACGACCCGGCCGCCTACGACCGCACCGTCCTCGAGCTCGTCGAGCGCCACTACCCGGCCCTCTACGAGCGCATCGACGTCGACGCGTTCGGCCTCCAGGGCCCCGACGACCTCATCCAGGGCGCCCTCACGCCCGTCGTCCGCGAGGACTACGTGCGCCTGCCCAGCGGCACGTACGCGATCGCCGTCGGCGACGTGCACTGCGTCGTCGACCCCGTCAACGGCCAGGGCGCGAACTCGGCCTCCTACTCGGCCTGGGTGATCGGGCAGGCGATCGTCGACGACTACGGCTTCGACGAGCAGTTCTGCCGGCGCGTGGCGCGCGAGCGCGAGGCGTTCGTCCACGGCGTCTCGGACTGGACGAACCTGATCCTCAACCCGCAGCCGCACATGGTCGAGGTGCTCATGACCATGGCGCAGAGCAAGGCGCTGTGCGACGAGTACACGCGCAACTTCAACCGGCCCGACCGGCAGTGGCAGGCCGTGGCGACCCCCGAGCGGGCCGCCGCGTTCATCGCCCGCCACGCCACGGACCGCGACGCCGCCGCCCTGGCCTGAGAGGATCGCGAGATGCACAAGATCCTGGTCCTGTACCCGCCGCCGCCCGACCCGGCCAAGTTCCGGGACTACTACGCGAACACGCACATCCCGCTGGCCCAGAAGCTGCCGGGCATGCGCTCGTACAGCTACGCGTTCGACGTGGCCGCCCCGCAGGGCGACAGCCCGTACTTCTGCGTGTTCGAGGCGGTCTTCGACGACGCCGCGGCCGCGGGCGCCGCGATGGGCAGCCCCGAGGGTCAGGCGGTGGCCGCCGACGTGGCCAACTACGCGGCCGAGGCGCCGCCGACGATCATCTCGTTCGACATCGCCGGCAGCGGCTGATCGGGGCGCACGCGCCCGTCACACCTGCCAGCCGCCGTCCGAGGGGCCTCGGGCGGCGGCCAGGGCACGGTCGAGCTGGCGCAGCGCGGCCGGCAGGCGGGTCGCGAGCTCGTGCCCGGCCTCGGTCAGCTCCACGCGCCGGCTCGTGCGCGTGAACAGGGCCACGCCGAGCTCCTGCTCCACCGCCCGCACGCGGCGGCTCAGCGCCGACGAGGTCACGCCCAGCCGGCCGGCGGCGCGCCCGAAGTGCAGCTCCTCGGCCAGGACGGCGACGGATCGCAGGTCACGCAGCTCGGGCACGGCGGGCGAGACCCTACATCGTTGCGGGGTGCGCAACGCTTGGAAGCGCGCTGCGCGGGTAGCGGCAGGCGGTCATGACCGAGCTCGCGCAGCCCGCCGCCGGCGGCGTCCGTCGATCTCTCCGACTACGAGATCGTCAACCACCACTTCGACGCCGCCGCCGACCGCCTCGGGCTGGCCGACGACCTGCGCGAGGTCTTCCGCACGCCCTATCGCGAGGTGAAGGTGCAGATCCCGCTGCGGATGCACGACGGCGCCTGCCGTGTCTTCCACGGCTACCGGGTCCAGCACAACGGCGCGCGCGGCCCGTACAAGGGCGGGCTGCGCTACCACCCGCGGGTCGACCTGCACGAGGTGCGCGCGCTCGCCGCCCTGATGACCTGGAAGACCGCGCTCGTCGGCATCCCGTTCGGCGGGGCCAAGGGCGGCGTCGACTGCCCGGCCGGCGACCTCGACGCCGGCCAGCTCGAGCGGATCACCCGCCAGCTCGTCGACAAGCTCGACGAGACGATCGGCCCGCAGCGCGACATCGCGGCGCCCGACGTCAACACGGACGCCCAGGTGATGGCCTGGATCATGGACGAGTGGGGCAAGCTCCACGGCGACGCCCCGGCCGTCGTCACCGGCAAGCCGCTCTCGCTGGGCGGCTCCTTCGGGCGCGAGACCGCGACCGGCCGCGGGCTGATCGACGTCCTCGGCGACGCCGCGCCGGCGATCGGGCTGGAGCTCGAGGGCGCGCGGATGGTCGTGCAGGGCTTCGGGAACGTCGGCTCGGCGGCGGCGCGCATCGCGCACGGCCGCCACGGCTGCCGGATCGTCGGGGTCGCCGACGAGCACGGCGCCGTGCACGCCGAGCAGGGCCTCGATCCCGACGCGCTGCATCGCCACCTGCGGGCCGGCGGGCGGCTCGCGGAGCTCCCGGGCGTCGAGCCGATCGACCCCGGCGACCTGCTCGCGCTGGAGTGCGAGGTGCTCGTCCCGGCCGCGCTCGGCGGCATGATCCACGCCGGCAACGCCGACCGCCTGCGCTGCCGGCTGCTGCTCGAGGGCGCCAACAGCCCCACCACGCCGAAGGCCGACGCGATCCTGCACGACCGCGGGGTCCACGTCGTCCCGGACGTGCTCGCCAACGCCGGCGGCGTGATCGTGTCCTACTTCGAGTGGGTCCAGAACCTGCAGCACTTCCGCTGGGACGAGCGCGAGGTGCACGAGCGCCTCGCGCGCGTCCTGCGCCGCGCGCACGGCGAGGTCGCCGAGCGCGCGGAGCGCTGGGGCACGCCGATGCGCCAGGCCGCCTACGGCCTGGGCATCGAGCGCGTCGTCGAGGTCGCGCGGACGCGCGGCAAGGTGTGAGCGCCGCTCACCCGGTGTCGTTGCCGGCGCCGCGGCGGAACAGCGTCCACACGACGATCGTCGTGCCCCGCGGCGTCTGCTTGGGCGCCGTCACGAGGATCCCGGCGGCCGACCCGCCGACGGCGCTGGAGATCATCACCGGCCCGCCCTCGATGCTGCCGTTCAGCGTGCGCGCCACCCGGCCGGCGCGGTTGCGCACCTGGGTCACCGCGCTGACGATGTTCTGCCCCTTCGGCGGCACCGCGTTGACCGACGTCTCCGATTGCGCCGCCGCGGCCTCCCCGGTCAGCACCTGGCGCTTGACGAACGCCCCGCGCGGGATGCGCCGTCCGGCCATGCCCACACCCGCAGCATGCGCTGCCTCCGTCAGTCCGTTGAGAGCGCGACGCTACCGCAGCGGCATCGGGCCGGTGACGGCCCGTCCGCGGTCAGACCGGCTCGCCGTCGACCAGGTGCTTGAAGAAGACCGCCTGCTGCCCGCCGGTCGGCCCGACGAACGCCGCCGTCGACGTGAACGCGACGAAGTTCGCGCGGGCGCTCGTCACGACGCTCGCGATCGGGCTCGAGATCGGCGCGTGCGCCAGGTCGTCGATGTTGCCGGTGTGGTTGTTGCGGTAGTAGAGGTCGGACGCGCCGCCGCGCTGGTTGACGAACACGACGATGCCGCGGGTCCCGGCGTAGGCGGTGACGCCGCCGTTGAAGCTGTCGCCGCCCAGGCTGGCGCCGCCGCGGCGGGTGGCCGAGATGAGGTCGGTCCCGCGCGGTCCGCCGTCGGCGCGCATCAGCCGCATGTACACGTCGCGGCCGCCGCTGCGGTCGTTTCCGGCCAGGCGCGCGGTGGTGTCGAAGCTGACCGCCCACATGCCCGAGTCGTTGTCGCCGACCGTCGGGTTGGCGCCGGGGCCGACGCGGTCCACGTGGCCCTTGCGCCGGATGAAGACGCCGCCGCCGCGCACCCACACGAGCGCGGAGCCGTCGAGCGCGACGTCGGGGTCCGACCCGGCGGCGATCCGGCGCGGCGCGCCGCCCGCCACGCGGGCGCGGTAGATGCTGCCGCCGGCCTCGAAGGCGACCGTGCGGCAGGCGCCGTCGATCGACGGGTTGGTCGCGTCCGGGCCGATCCCGCGCGACACGAGGACGGTGCGGTTCGTGCGCAGGTTGCGCACGAAGACGTCCGACGCCGGGTCGCCGTCGCCCGCGGCCAGGTTCGTGGCCGTCGACTGGAACGCGACGCAGTGCGGGCGGTGGCGCGTGGAGCCGTCGAGCGACGGGTTCGTCGACGCCCCGTCGGCCTGCGCGCCCGCGCTCGACACGCTCACGCGCGTCAGCCGGCCGGCGCCGGGGTCGCTCAGCCGCAGGCCGGCGGCGCCCGACGGGCGGCTCCACACGAACACGTCGGTCTGTCCGTTCGTGTCGCCGGGGACCAGGTTGTCGGCCGCGGAGTCGAACGCGGCGAGCCGCGTCTTGCGGTCGTCGCCCGAGACGGCCGGGTTGCCCGACGGCCCGTTCGGCGCGCCCAGCCCCGGATCGACGGAGATGGCCAGCGGGTTCGTGCCGAAGATCGCCGCCGGGGCGGCCGGCGCCAGCGCGGCCGCGCCTGCGATCGTGGCGGTGACGACGGGTATGACACGACGGATCATCACCCCGGTTTTCCCCCGATCGGCTCACGGAATCGTCGCCGCGCTGACGGTGGCCGCGGCCCTGGCGGCGGCCACCGCCGTCGTCGCGCCCGCCGCTGCGCCCGCGGCCTCGCTGCACGTGCTCGTCACCAACGACGACGGCGTCCGCGCCGAGGGCATCGACACGCTCGCCCGCGGCCTGCTGCGCCGGGCGGGGGTGCGCGTGACGATCGTCGCGCCCGCGACGAACCAGAGCGGGACCGCCGACCGCATGACGCGCGGCCGCCTGCGCGCGTTCCGCACGCGCACGCGCAGCGGCCTGCCGGCGGTGGCCGTCCGCGGCACCCCCGCCGCGGCCGTCCGCTACGCGCTTCGCCGCCACCGCCCCGACCTCGTCATGTCCGGCATCAACGACGGCGCCAACCTCGGCCCGATCGCGACCGAGGTGTCGGGCACCGTGGGCGCCGCGCGGTACGCCGCCCGCCGCGGGCTGCCCGCCGTCGTCACCAGCCAGGGCCGGCGCACCCGCGGGGGCACCGAGTTCGGCGCGGCGCTGCGGATGACGATGCGCTGGTTCGACGCCCACCGCGACGCGCTGCGGCCGGGGACGGTCACGAACATCAACACGCCGTCGTGCTCGCGCGGCGGCCCGCGCGGCCTGCTGCGCACGGTGCTCGCGACGACGCTGCCGCCCGGCGTGCGCCGCTTCCGCTCGGTCGACTGCACGCGGCCGTCGGACCGCCCGCGCGACGACGTGTCCGCGTTCCTCGCCGGCTGGGCCACGGTCACCGGCGTCCCCCTGCGCTGACCCGCGCGGCTATCGTCCGCCTCCGTGAGCGAGGAGACCGTCGTGCGGTCGGTCGATCGGCGGCGGGTCAGCTCCCCGCTGGTCTTCGCCGTGCTCGGCGGGCTGAGCGCCTTCGGCCCGCTGTGCATGGACATGTACCTGCCCGGGCTGCCCGAGCTGAGCGACGACCTGTCGACGCCCGCGTGGGCGGCCCAGGCGACGATCAGCGTCTGCCTGGCGGGCCTGGCCGCCGGCCAGATCGTCGCCGGCCCGATCAGCGACGCCCGCGGGCGGCGCGGCCCGCTGCTGGCCGGCGTCGGCCTGTTCACGCTCAGCTCGCTGCTGTGCGCGGTCGCGCCGAACATCGTGATCCTGCTCGTGCTGCGCCTCGTCCAGGGGCTGGCCGGCGCGGCCGGCATCGCGATCGCCCGCGCGATCGTGCGCGACCGCCACGACGACCCCACGCACGCCGCGCGCGAGTTCGCGATCCTCACCGTGATCAGCGGGGTCGCGCCGATCCTCGCGCCCAGCCTCGGCGGCGCGATCCTCGAGGTCGGCGACTGGCGGGCGATCTTCGTCGTGCTCGCCGGCCTCGGCCTCGTGCTGTGGCTGGGCACGTGGCGCGGGATCCCGGAGACGCTGCCGCCGGCGGAGCGGCACGGCGGCGGCCTGGCCCGGACGGGCCACGCGATCGCCACGCTCGTCCGCGACCGCCGCTTCGTCGGGCTGAGCCTGGCGTGCGGGCTGTCGTTCGCGGCGATGGCGGTCTACATCGCCGGCTCGCCGTTCGTGCTCGAGGACCTGCACGGGCTGTCGCCGACGGTGTTCGCGATCGTCTTCGGCGTCAACGCCAGCGGCCTCATCGCCGCGAGCTGGATCGGCCGGCTGCTCGTCGCCCGCGTTGGCGCGCCGGCGCTGCTGGGCGGCGGGCAGGCGATGCAGGTCGCCGGCGGCGCGCTCGTGCTCGTGGCCGTGGTCGCCGGCCTCGGCCTCGCGCCGCTGCTCGCCGGCCTGTTCCTGGTCGTGTCGGCGACCGGCGTGCTCGTGCCCAACGCGACCGCGCTCGCGATGGCCGACCACCCCGACATGGCGGGCAGCGCGTCGGGCTTGCTGGGGCTCGCCGCGTTCGGCCTGGGCGCGCTGCTGGCGCCCGTGGCGGGGGTCGCGGGGGAGAGCGCGCTGCCCATGGCGATCGCGATCTTCGCGGCCGCCACCGGCGGCGCGATCGCCCTGCGCGGGCTGCGCTGACGCCCGTAGCCTGTCCGTTGGGTGAGGGAAGACCGGCCCATCGGGCGGGGTCGCCCCCACCCGCGGTGTTTCAGGATTCCTGACATGGAGCGAGGGCTGCAGATGAAGAGCAACCTGGAGATCGCCCAGGAGGCGGTACTCCAGCCGATCGACGACATCGCCGAAGAGCTTGGGCTGCTGCCCGAGGAGGTCGAGCCGTACGGTCGCTACAAGGCGAAGATCACGCTGGGCGCGCTGGACCGGCTGTCCGACCGCCCGCAGGCGAAGATCGTGTGCGTCGCGGGCATCAACCCGACGAAGGCCGGCGAGGGCAAGACGACCACCGCCGTCGGCCTCACCCAGGGTCTCGGGCACATCGGGCGCCGGCCGGTCCTGTGCCTGCGCGAGCCCTCGCTGGGTCCGGTGTTCGGCATCAAGGGCGGCGCCGCCGGCGGCGGCTACACCCAGGTCCTGCCGATGGAGGACCTGAACCTCCACTTCACCGGCGACATCCACGCGATCAGCGCGGCCAACAACCTGCTGGCGGCGATGATCGACGCGTCGATCCTGCACGGCAACCCGCATCAGATCGACCCGCTGGCGGTGTCGTGGCGGCGGGCCGTCGACATCAACGACCGCGCGCTGCGCCAGATCACGATCGGCCTCGGCGGGCGCGCCAACGGCTACCCGCGCGAGACCGGCTTCGACATCACGGCCGCGTCGGAGGTCATGGCGATCCTCGCCGTGTCGCGCGACCTCGAGGACCTGCGCGCGCGGCTGGGCCGCATCACCGTCGGCTACACCTACGACGGCACCCCGGTCACCGCCGAGGACCTCAAGGCCGCCGGCGCGATGACCGTGATGCTCAAGGACGCGATCAAGCCGAACCTGATCCAGACGATCGAGGGCCAGCCGTGCCTCATGCACTGCGGCCCGTTCGCGAACATCGCGCACGGCAACTCGTCGCTGGTCGCCGACCTGATCGGCATGCGCCTGGGCGAGTACGTCATCACCGAGTCCGGCTTCGGGTCGGACATGGGGATGGAGAAGTTCTTCGACATCGTCTGCCGCGTCGGTGGGCTCGTGCCCAGCGCGGTCGTGCTCGTCTGCACCGTGCGGGCGCTCAAGCACCATGGCGTCGGCGAGGACCGCGCGGCGCTGGAGCGGGGCATCCACAACCTGCGCCGCCACATCGAGATCGTCCGCGAGTTCGGCCTGCCGTGCGTCGTGGCGGTGAACCGCCGTCCCGGCGACGTCGACGACGAGCTGCAGTGGGTGCGCGAGCAGGCGCTCGAGTTCGGGGCCGACGCGGCCGAGCTCAACGAGGGCTTCGAGCGCGGCGGCGAGGGCGCGGCCGATCTGGCCCAGGCGGTCGTCGAGGCCTGCGAGAAGCCGTCCGACTTCCGCATGATCTATCGCGACGAGGACCCGATCGTCCGCAAGATCGAGGCGGTCGCCCGGCGCGTGTACGGCGCCAAGGACGTGCTGCTGTACCCGGAGGCCGAGAAGAAGATCGCCCAGTTCGAGGCCGACGGGCTCGGGAACCTGCCGATCTGCATGGCCAAGACGCAGTACTCGCTGTCGGCCGACCCGAACCTGCTGAACGCCCCCGAGGGCTTCACGCTGCCGATCCGCGACGTGCGCGCCTACACGGGCGCCGGCTGGCTGGTGCCGCTGTGCGGCGACATCATGCAGATGCCGGGCCTGGGCAAGGAGCCGGCCGCCCACAACGTCGACCTCGTCGACGGCCGCATCGTCGGGCTGTTCTGACGGTCACCGGTCGCGCGCGGCCGCCGGTGACGCTAGATTCGCCCGCCGATGGCCGCGCCCGACCAGCCGACCGTCGCCGGCGTCGTCCTGGCCGGCGGTCGCTCCTCGCGCATGGGACGCCCGAAGGCGTCCCTGGACTGGAACGGCACGAGCCTGCTCGCGCACGTGACGACCACGCTGCGCCGGGTGGTCGACGGGCCGGTCGTCGTGGTCGCCTCGCCCGGCCAGGAGCTGCCGCCGCTGCCCGACGGGGTGCGCCGGGTCGACGATCCGCAGGAGGGCCTGGGCCCGATGCAGGGGATCGCGACCGGCCTCGAGGCGGTGCGGGCGGACGCGCCGGTCGCGTTCGTCACCGCGACCGACATGCCGCTGCTGCACCCGGCGTTCGTGCGCCGCGTCGTCGGCCTGCTCGACGACGCCGACGTCGCGATGCCGATGGTCTACGGCCGCCGCCAGACGCTGGCCGCCGCCTACCGCACCGCGATCGCCGGCGTCGCGCGCGAGCTCGTGGCCGAGATGCACCTCGACCCCGGCGTGCTGCTGGAGCGCTGCCGCGTCGTGTGGCTCGACGAGCCGGTGCTCCTGGCCGACCCCGAGCTCGAGGCCGCCGACCCGCATCTCGACTCGGTGACGAGCATCGACACGCCCGAGGACTACGCGGCGGCGCTGGCGCGCGCGGGCGCGTAGGCGGGCGCGCCCATCTCGGCGTCGAGCTCCAGCGGGCGGAACAGGCCGCGCAGCTCGGCCACCACCGGCGACTGCTGCCCGCCGGCCGCGGTCACCAGGCCGACGACGTGCTCGACGCGCGGCTCGACGAGCGGCACCGCGCGCAGCCCGGACGGGAGCGGGTGCACGCGCAGCCACGACTGGGCGACGACGGCGGCCAGGCCGGCGCGCGCGTGGGCGACGAGCGTCGAGATCGAGTTCGTCACGACCACCGCGTCGGGGCGCGCGCCCGCCGCGGCGAACGCGGCGTCGACGATGCGCCGGTGCTGCATGTCCTCGGTCAGCAGGCACAGCGGCATCTCCGCCGCCTCGCGCCAGCCCACCACGGCGGTGTCGGGCGGCAGCGTGCTCGCGGGGGAGACGAGGAGGTAGGTCTCGCGCCACAGGCCGAGCGAGTCGACGTCGGAGAGCGGCTCGTTGTCGAGGTAGGTGAGGCCGGCGTCGAGGTCGCCCGCGGCGAGGCCGTGCGCGATCTCGCGCGAGCTCATCGAGCGCAGCTCGACGCGCATGCGCGGGTGGTGGTGGCGGAAGCGCCCGGTGACGAGCGTCGTCGCCGACAGCGATGTCGGGATCGCGCCGAGGCGCAGCGTCCCCGCCATGCCGCTGCGCAGCCGGTCGACCTCCTGCGAGAGCGCCTGCACGTCGGTCAGCGCGCGCCGCGCCCACACCAGCACGCGCTCGCCCTCCTCGGTGAAGCCCTGGAAGCGGCCGCTGCGGCGCACGAGCGGCAGCCCCAGCTCGCGCTCGAGCGCGCGGATCGCCGTCGACAGCGCCGGCTGGGACACGTGGCAGGCGCGCGCCGCGTCGCCGAAGTGGCGCTCGCGGTCCAGCGCGACGAGGTACTCGAGCTGGCGCAGCTGCATCGCAGGGAACATGATAAACGCCGTTTATCGGATCATCCATCAGATTGTTTGGCGCGGACTCGTGCGGCGGTCCATCATGCGCTTGGAGAGAGATGTCGAAGAACCTCGTCGAGCTGATCCGCCGCCATCACGAGCAGGGCGCGCCCACGGCGCTGGAGGTCCTGAAGGCGGCGATGGACGACCACGGGACGATCACCGACGATGATCGCCGGATCGCCGCGGAGCGCTCGGGCCTGCCCGAGGCGACGGTGTACGGCGTCTCCACCTACTACGACGACCTGATCCATCCGCGCGGGCGCCGTCACGTGCGCGTCTGCACCGGCACCGCCTGCTTCGCCGCCACCGGCGACGCGCACGTCGACCAGGTGCGCGAGGGGCTGGGCCTCGAGCTCGGCGAGCGCAGCGCCGACGGCGAGACGTCGCTGGCCGAGACGGTCTGCCTGGGGCTGTGCCACAGCTCGCCGGCCGTGCGCGTCGGCGACGTGGTCGACGCCGGCCCCGGCGTGGTCGAGCGGGTGCTCGCCGGCGCCGAGCGCACCGCGCCCGAGCCCGACCCGGTCAGCCTCCTGCCCGAGCCGGTCCTCACCGTGCCCGGCGGCTGGGAGGGCCTGCGCGCGGCGCTCGATCGCGACGACCCCGAGGCGACGCTCGAGGACGTGAAGGCGGCTCAGGTCCGCGGCCGCGGCGGCGCCGGCTTCCCGGCCGGCATGAAGTGGCAGTTCGCGCGCGCCGCCCAGGGCGAGCGCAAGTACATCGTGGCCAACGGCGACGAGGGTGACCCGGGCTCCTACATCGACAAGTGGCTCATGGAGCGCAACCCGGCGCTCCTGCTCGAGGGCATGGCGATCGCCGCGTTCGTCGTCGGCGCCGACCACGGCTTCGTGCTGTGCCGCTCGGAGTACCCGCTGTCCAAGCCGGCGCTCGACGCCGCCGCCGCGCAGGCGCGCGAGGCGGGGCTGCTCGGCGAGGACATCCTCGGCAGCGGCTTCTCGTTCGACGTGACGATCGTCGAGGGCGCCGGCTCCTACGTCGTCGGCGAGGAGACCGCGCTGCTGGCCTCGATCCAGGGGCTGCGCGGGACCGTGTCCGCCCGCCCGCCGTTCCCGGCCGAGCGCGGCGTGCACGGCATGCCGACGGTGGTCAACAACGTCGAGACGCTCTGCAACGTGCCGTTCATCGCCAGCCGCGGCGTCGACGCCTACCGCGACCTCAGCCCCGGCGCGACGCCGGGCAGCAAGCTCGTCTGCTTCAACGAGCGCTTCGCGAAGCCGGGCCTCTACGAGGTGCCCTTCGGGATGACGATGCGCGAGCTGTGCGAGGACGTCGCCGGCGGCCTCGTCGACGGCCACGAGCTCAAGGCGCTGCAGATCGGCGGCCCGCTGGGCGGGATCCTGCCCGCGTCCAAGCTCGACACCCCGTTCGACTTCGACGCGCTCGCCGCCGAGGGCTGCATGGTCGGCCACGGCGGGATCGTCGGCTTCGACGAGACCACCGACATGCGCGAGCTGGCCCGCCACCTGCTGCACTTCGGCGCGTCCGAGAGCTGCGGCAAGTGCTTCCCGTGCCGGATCGGGCTGCAGCGCGCGCACGAGATGTTCGCCGCCGACGCGCCGGTCGACCGGCAGCGGCTGGAGGAGCTGCTGGAGACGCTCGAGCTCGGCTCGCTGTGCGCCCACGGCGGCGGCATGCCGGCGCCGATCCGGTCGCTGCTCGCGCACTGGCCCGACGAGCTGGGGCTGGCGGTCGCATGACCTCGCTGACGATCAACGGCACGCCGATCGACATCGAGCCCGGCACGACGATCCTCGACGCCGCCCGCGCGCTGGGCGAGACGATCCCAACGCTGTGCTTCGACGAGCGCCAGGACCCGTTCGGCGCCTGCCGCGTCTGCATGGTCGGCGTCGAGGGCGCGCCCGGCCCGCTGCCCGCGTGCACGACGCAGGTGCGCGAGGGCATGGTCGTCGACACGCGCGACCCCACCGCGCGCCGCGTCGCCGGCGCCGTCGTCGAGCTCGTGCTGTCCGAGCTGCCGGAGCCGCCCGCCTCGCACACCGAGCTGGCAGCGGTCGCGCGCCAGCTCGACGTGACGGACACCCGCTGGCCGGGCAAAGTCCACGAGAGGGACCATGACGAGCGCCATCCCTACCTCGCGCTGCGCCACGAGCTGTGCATCTCCTGCGGGCGGTGCGTGCGCGCCTGCGACGAGGTGCAGGGCACGTTCGCGCTCACCGCGACCGGCCGCGGCTTCGACGCCAACATCGCGGCCGGGATGGACCAGGGCTTCCAGGAGTCGGCCTGCGTGTCGTGCGGCGCCTGCGCCGACACGTGCCCGACCGGCGCGATCACCGAGATGTCCCTGCTCGACCTCGCTCCCGAACCCCTCCACGAGGTGACGACCTGATGAGCGACGCTCGCTTCGACACGACCGTGACGACCACCTGCGGGTACTGCGGGGTCGGGTGCCGCCTGGAGGCGCACACGCGCGGCGGGAAGATCGCGGCGATCAGCCCGGCGCTCGACGGCCCCGCCAACCTCGGCCACACGTGCGTGAAGGGCCGCTTCGCCCACCAGTTCACGCGCAGCCGCGAGCGGCTGACCGCGCCGCTCATCAAGGAGAACGGCGAGTTCCGCGTCGCCACGTGGGAGGAGGCGATCGACCGCGTCGCCTCGGAGCTGCTGCGCATCAAGGGCCAGCACGGGCCCGACGCGATCGCCGGCCTGGCGTCGTCGCGCGCCACCAACGAGGACTGCTTCGTGATGTCGCGCCTGATGCGCGCCGCGATCGGCACCAACAACCTCGACAACTGCTCGCGCGTCTGCCACTCGCCGACCTCCTACGCGCTGCGCAAGTCGTTCGGCCTGTCGGGCGCGACCGGCTCGTTCGCCGATATCGACCACGCCGACGCCGCGATCATCATCGGCGCCAATCCGACGGCCGCGCACCCGGTCGCGGGCGCGCGCATCAAGCAGGCCGCCCTGCGCGGCATGAAGCTCGTGACGATCGACCCGCGGCGCATCGAGCTGGCCGACTACGGCGTGCTGCACCTGGCGCCGCGCCCGGGCACGAACGCCGCGGTGATGCTCGGCCTCGCGCACGTCGTCCAGCGCGACGGGCTGATCGACCGCGCGTTCATCGAGTCGCGCACCGAGGGCTTCGAGGCCGCGTCGGCGCTGATGGAGGACTACACGCCGGCCGACGTCGAGCGCATCAGCGGCGTGCCGGCCGCCGACATCGAGCGGGCCGCGCACATCTACGCCGAGGCGGGCGAGGCGTGCCTCATCTGGGGCCTGGGGGTCACCGAGCACAAGTACGGCTCGGAGGTCGTGCAGCTCATCTGCAACCTGGCGCTGATGACCGGCAAGGTCGGGCGGCCGGGCTCCGCGCTGCTGCCGCTGCGCGGCCAGAACAACGTGCAGGGCTCGTCCGACATGGGCGCGCTGCCCGACACCTACAGCGACTACCGCCCGGTGTCCGACGAGGCGACCGCGCGCGCCTTCGAGGAGCGCTGGGGCGTGCCGCTGTCGCGCGAGAAGGGCTACACGATCCCGCAGATGTTCGACGCGGCGGTCGCCGGCGACCTGAAGGCGATGTACATCTTCGGCGAGGACCCGGCCCAGACCGACCCGAACACCTCGCACGTGATCGAGGCGCTGGAGTCGCTGGAGTTCCTCGTCTGCCAGGACATCTTCGAGACCGAGACGACGAAGCACGCCGACGTGATCCTGCCGGCGGCCGCGTTCCTGGAGAAGCAGGGGACGTTCACGAACGCCGAGCGGCGCGTGCAGCTCGTGATGCCGGCGATCGACCCGCCGGGCGGCGCGAAGACCGACTTCGAGATCCTCACGACGGTGTCCAAGGCGCTCGGGCACGACATGGGCTATTCCGATCCCGAGGACGTGCTCGCCGAGATCGCCGCGCTCACGCCGAGCTTCGCCGGCATCACCTACGAGCGGCTGGGGCGCACCGGCCTGCAGTGGCCGGTGGCCGAGGACGGCACCGACTCGCCGATCCTCTATCGCGAGCGCTTCGAGCTGCCCGGCGGCAAGGGCCGGTTCGCGACGCTGCCGTACCGCCCGCCGGGGTCGGAGGCCACCGAGGAGTTCCCGCTGATCCTCGTCACCGGCCGGAGGCTGGAGCACTACAACGCCGGCACGATGACGCGGCGCACGGCGAACATCGAGCTGCTGCCCCACGAGGTGCTGGAGATCCACCCCGACGACGCCGCGCGGCTGTGGATCTCCGACGGCGACCTCGTGTCGGTGCGCTCGCCGTACGGCCGCATCGAGGTCCAGGCGCACGTGACCGACCGGATCGAGCCCGGCAACGTGTTCACCGCCTTCCACTTCCCGGAGGTGCGCACGAACCTGCTGATCGGGCCCTCGGCCGACATCAACACCTCGTGCCCCGAGTACAAGGTGATGGCGGTCGACGTGCGGCCCGTGTCCGAGGAGCCGGCGCGAACGCCCGCGCTGGCCGCCGGCGACTGAGCGGGGCGAACGGGATGGGCGTGATCGACGAGCGCATGGTCGCCGTCGTCACGCACGACGGCGGCCGCGACGAGGTGGCCGTCGAGGAGCCGCTGGAGATCCGCGTCGACGGCGAGCCGCTGACGGTCACCATGCGCACGCCGGGCCACGACGAGGAGCTCGCGCTCGGCTTCCTGTACGGCGAGGGGTTGATCGACGGCCCCCGCCGCGCTGGCCTCACCGAGGACTTCGCCAACAACACGATCGAGGTCGAGGGCCCGCTGACCCGCGACCCGGGCGCGCGGCGCTTCTACACGACGTCGTCGTGCGGGGTGTGCGGCAAGGGCTCGCTCGAGGAGGTGGCCGTGCACGCCCCGCCGCTGCGGCCCGGGCCGGTGGTGCCGCGCGCGCTGTTGGCCGACCTGCCCGAGCGCCTGCGCCAGCCGTCGTTCGCGCGGACCGGGGGCATGCACGCCACCGGCCTGTTCGACGCCGCGGGCGAGCTGCTGATCGTGCGCGAGGACGTGGGGCGCCACAACGCGATGGACAAGGTGATCGGCCGCGCGCTGCTCGACGGCCTGGTGCCGCTGCACGGCCACATCCTGTGCGTGAGCGGCCGCCTGTCGTTCGAGCTCGTGCAGAAGGCGGCGGTCGCGGGCGCGCCGATCCTGGTCGGCGTGGGCGCCCCGACCTCGCTGGCCATCGACCTCGCCGCCGACCGCGGCCTCACGCTGTGCGGGTTCGCGCGCGCGGGCCGGGTGAACGTGTACACGGCGCCGGAGCGCGTGGCGGAGTAGGCGGCGCCGTGGCGGGGTCTGCGTCCGGCGCCCGGGCTTCGTGCTTCGGGGCCGCGCAGAACGGCATCATCGAGGGCCTGTGAGCGGTCGCGGCGACGCGCGCCTCGCGGGCGCGCGAAGCGGCGCGGTCTCCGGGGTGGGAGCGATCGCTCACGCATACCGTGCACGACGGCTCCCACGCCCAGGGGTGGTCGACCGTTCCGTCGGATAGCGAAGGCGATGTCGACCACGTCCGCGGCGAGGGACCCCCCTCGAGCGCTCGATGATGCCGTTCCCGCGCCGCCGCCAACGCGCGGCGGCAAGTGAGCGGCAAGCGAGCGACCCGGGCGGGCAAGCGCCCGGCAACCGCCCGCCGAGAGAGTCGCCGCCATGACCGCTCTCGACTTCATCTCCACCATCCCCGCCATCTCCGTCGACGCGCTGCGACGCCGCGTCGAGGGTCCCGTCTTCGGTCCGCAGGACGACGGCTGGGACGCCGCTCGCGCGGCCTGGAACCTCGCTGTCGACCAGCAGCCGACGGCCGTCGTGATCCCGCACAGCGCGGACGACGTCGTCGCCGCCGTGCGGGTGGCCCGGGCCCACGGGCTGCGCGTCACCGCGCAGGTCAGCGGCCACAACGCGTCGGCCTACGAGTCGCTGCAGGACACGATCCTGCTGCGCATGACCGAGCTGCGCGACGTCGAGATCGACGCCGCCGGCCGCCGGGCTCGTGCGGGCGCCGGCTGCGAGTGGCGTGACGTCGTCATGCCCGCCGGCGAGCACGGGCTGGCCGCGCTGGCCGGCTCCTCGCCGCAGGTGAGCGTCGTCGGGTACGCGCTCGGCGGCGGCATCGGCTGGCTGGCGCGCAAGCACGGCCTGGCCGCCGACTCGGTGCTCGCCCTCGACGTCGTCACCGCCGACGGCGAGCTGCGCCGCGTCGACGCCGACAGCGACCCCGACCTGTACTGGGCGCTGCGCGGCGGCGGGGGCAGCTTCGGCATCGTCACCGCGGTGGAGCTGCGGCTCTTCGACACCGGGCCGCTCGTCGCCGGCGCGATGATGTGGCCGCTGGAGCGCGCCCGCGAGATCGTCGCCGCCTGGCGCGACATGACGCTGGACTGCCCCGACGAGCTGACCACCTCGCTGCGCATGCTGTCGGTGCCCGACGATCCGAACCTGCCCGAGCCGCTGCGCGGCGGCGCGTTCGTCGTCGTCGACGGCGCGTTCACGGGCGACCAGGCGGCGGCCGACGCCGTGCTCGCGCCGCTGCGCGCGCTGGAGCCGATCTTGGACGGCTGGATGCCGTGCGGTCCCGAGGCGCTCAGCTTCGTGCACATGGATCCCGAGGAGCCGATGCCGATCCAGGGCGCCACGTTCGTGCTCGACGAGCTGCCCGACGAGGCGCTGGACGAGTGGCTCAAGCTGCTCGGCCCCGGCTCGGCCTCGCCGTTCATGATGGCCGAGCTGCGCCAGCTCGGCGGGGAGCTCGCGCGACCGGGCGCGCACAAGGGCGCGCGCAGCCCCGTGCTGGGCCGCTACCTCGCCTTCCTCGGCGGCGTCCCGGTCTCGCCGGAGCTGTCGGAGGCGATGCGGGCGCGCGCCGAGCGCGTCCAGGGGGCGATGCGGCGCTGGACGGCGCGCGCGTCGTACCTGAACTTCGTCGAGAACCCCGGCGACCCGGCCGGCCTGTTCGAGCCCGACGCCTACGAGCGCCTGCGGCGCGTGAAGGCGCGGGTCGACCCGGACCGCCTGTTCCGGGCCAACCACGACATCCCGCCCGCCGAGTGAGCGGCCGGCCGGCGCGTCGCGGCCCCCGGGGCCGCGGCGCGCCGCCGCGGGTCAGGCGCCAGGATCGAGCCGGCGCAGCTGCCGGAACGCGGGCGTCAGCGCGTCGAACAGCGACTCGAACACCGGGCGCAGCTCGGCGTACGTCCGCGCCGCCTCGGCGTCCGGCTCCACGCGGTCCTCGATCTCGATGAGGTCGGCCGCCCGCTCGATCGACTCGATCACCCCGAGGGCCTCCATCCCCAGCAGCGCGGCTCCGAATCCGGATCCCTCGTGCCCGGCGGGGAAGCCGACCTCCATGCTGAGCGCGTCGGCGAGGATCTGGCGCCACAGGTCGCTGCGGGCGAAGCCGCCCGTGGCGCGGATCTCGCGGACCTCGTTGCCGGCCTCGCGCACCGACGCCAGCACGAGCGCGAGCTGCTGGCAGACGCCCTCGACCGCGGCGCGGATCAGGTGGCCGCGCCCGTGCCCGCGCGTGAGGCCCACGTACGCGCCGCGCGGCAGCGCGCTCCAGTGCGGCGCCCGCTCGCTCAGCAGGTACGGGAGCATGATCAGCCCCTCGCTGCCCGGCGGCACCTCGCCGGCGAGCGCCATCAGCTCCTCCTCGGCGTGGTCGCCGAGGTCGGGCGCCAGCGCCTCGCCCGTCCACTGCAGCACCACGCCTCCGTTGTTGATCGCGCCGCCGACCGCCCACCGCTCCGGGGTCAGCGCGTAGCAGAACACCCGGCCGGCCGGATCGGTCGCCGGGGCCTCGACCATCACCCGCAGCGCGCCGCTCGTGCCGATCGAGCAGGCCGCCACCCCGGGCCGCACCGCGCCGACGCCGAGGTTGGCCAGCGGCCCGTCGGCCGCGCCCGCGACCACCGGGGTCCCGCGCGGCAGCCCGACGTCGGCGGTCAGCTCCAGCACCTCCTTGGACGGGACGAGCCGCGGCAGGCGGTCGGCCTCGATCCCGGCCAGCGACAGCGCCTCCGGGTCCCACGCCAGCTCGCGGATCGCCAGGAGCCCGGTGCCCGACGCCATCGAGTGGTCGCTGACCAGCTCGCCGGTCAGCGCGCGCAGCACGAGCGCCTTGACGCCCGCGAAGCAACGCGCCTCGCCGAACACGTCGGGGTGCTCCTCTCCCAGCCAGCACAGCTTCGCCAGCGGCGCCATCGGGTGCAGCGGCGTGCCGGTGCGCTCGTGCAGCTCGAAGTGCTCGGACCGCAGCCGCTCGGCCTGCTCGACCGCGCGGGTGTCGGCCCACGTCATCAGCGGCATCAGCGGGCGCCCGTCGGCGTCGAGCGCGGTCAGCCCGTGCATCGCGCTGCTGATCGACAGGCCCGCGATCTCGCAGCTCGTGCGGCCCGCCTCGGCCACGGCGTCGGAGATCGCGCGCAGCGTCGCCGCGACGATCTCCTCGGGGTCGAGGACGGCGGCGCCCGGCTCCGGGTCGGATAGCTCGTAGCCGTGCTCCCCGTGGCCGTGCTCGTCGCCGTCGACGTCGAACGCGGTCGCCTTCGCGCTCGTCGTCCCGACGTCCACGCCGATGACGACCTGCGTCATATCAGGAGATCCAACACGAGCACGAGCACGAGCCCCACGACGGAGATGATCGTCTCCATGACGGACCACGTCTTGATCGTGTCCGCGACGCTCATCCCGAAGTACTGGTTGATGAGCCAGAAGCCCGCGTCGTTGACGTGCGAGAAGAAGACCGAGCCGGAGCCGATCGCCAGCACGAGCAGCTCGAGGTTCACGTCGGCGCCGGTGGACTGGACGATCGGCGCCATGATGCCGGCCGCGGTCACGATCGCGACGGTCGCCGAGCCCGTCGCCACGCGGATCAGGACGGCGATCAGCCAGCCGAGGATGAGCAGCGACACGTCGATCGACTCGGCCGCCTCGCCGAGCGCGTCGCCGATGCCGCTGTCGATCAGCACCTGCTTGAACGCGCCGCCCGCGCCGATGATCAGCAGGATCGCGGCGGCCGGCGCGAGGCTCTCGCCCATGAACGCGCCGAGCTGGGCGCGCGAGAAGCCGCGTGAGAGGCCGAACGTCCACATCGCGACGATCACGCCGATCAGCAGCGCGATGATCGGGTCGCCGATGAAGTCGGCCCAGTCGCGCAGCGCGTCGCCCTCGTCGAGCGTGACGTCGGCGAGCGTGCGCAGCAGCATGATCGCGACCGGCAGCAGGATCGTGAACACGACGACCGGGACCGACGGCGGGTTGTCGCTCTCGGTGTCCTTGGCGACCTGGTCGATGAGGTCCTGCGGCGGGTCGGCGTGCGCCCAGTGGGTGGCGAACCGGGCGAAGACGGGGCCCGCGATGATCACGGTCGGGATCGCGATCGCGAACCCGTAGAGCATCGTGATGCCGAGGTCGGCGCCGAGCGCCTCGATGCCGATCAGCGGGCCGGGGTGCGGTGGCAGCAGCGCGTGGAGCACCGACAGGCCGGCCAGGGCGGGCAGGCCGACGAGCAGGTAGGCGTTGCCGCTGCGCTCGCCCGCGGACGCCTGCTGCACGCGCCGGGCGACGACGAAGATGATCGGGATCAGCAGCACGACGCCGATCTCGAAGAACAGCGGGATGCCGACGATGTAGGCGATCAGCGCCATCGCCCACGGGATCCGCTGCGGCCCGGTGCGGTCGAGCACCGCGGCCGCGAGGCGGTCCGCGCCGCCGGACTCGGCCAGGAGCTTGCCGAGCATCGTGCCCAGCGCGAGGACGAGCCCGACGCTGCCGAGCGTGGAGCCGGCGCCCTCGGTGATCGACTCGATCAGCTTCGGCGGGTCGACGCCCGCCAGCAGGCCCATCGTCAGCGCGCCCAGCAGCAGCGCGATGAACGCGTGCACCTTCAGCCACGCGACGAGGCCGACGACGACCCCGATGGCGATCAGCGCGTAGAGGACGAGCTCGGTGTCGTGGCTGTCCCACACAGCGCCGCCAGGCTGCCCGTCAGGGGTCCGACGCAAACTCGAGCGCGGCGCCGAGCTCGTCGCGCGAGCTGACGTCGAGCTTGCGGTAGGCGCTCGTGAGGTGCGTCTCGACCGTGCGGCGGGTGACGAACAGCGTCTGCGCGATCTCCGGGTTGGAGCGGCCGGCGGCCGCGAGCTCGGCGACGCGGCGCTCCGACGGCGTGAGCGCCTCGGCCCCGCTCAGGCGCCTGCGGCGCGGGCGGGCGCCGGTGGCGCGCAGCTCCGCGTCGGCGCGCGCGGCGAGCGCGCCGGCGCCCGCGGCGACCGCCGCGTCGAGCCCCTCGCGCAGCGGCCCGCGCGCGTCGCGCCGGTGGCCCGCGCGCCGCAGCGCCGCACCCAGGTCGACGAGGCAGCGCGCCCGCTCCACCGGCGCCTGCTCGGGCGTGACGCCGGCGAGGGCGGCGCGCAGGCCCTCGATCGCCGCGTCGCCGCCTGCGGCCAGCGCCGCCGCCCGCCGGGCGACCGCGAGCGCGCGCGGCGCGCCGAACGCCTCGGCGAGCACGACCTCGCGGCCGGCCAGCTCGCGGGCGCGGTCGACCTCGCCGAGCGCCAGCAGCGCCTCGGCGGCGGTGGAGCGCCACGGCAGCACGGTCGGGTTCGGCGCCTGCCAGGCGTCCTGGCGGCGCCCGGCCTCGAGCACGTCGTCGAGGCCCTCGCGCACCTCGCCGCGCGCGATCCGCAGCCGTCCGCGGCTGAACAGGACCGGGATGAAGAACACGTTGTCGGGCAGCTCCCCGGCGGTCAGCGGGGCGCGGCGCAGCGTCTCCAGCGCCGCGTCGAGCTCGCCCTGCTCGACGAGCGCGTCCACCAGCACCCCGACCGCCATCGGCAGCCCCAGCGCCCAGCCGTGCGCCTCCGACGCGTCGACCGACGCCTGCGCGTGGGCGCGGGCGGCGACCGGGTCGCCGCGGCGGTTGGCGGCGTCGGCGCGGAAGCAGGAGGCGATCGCGAACCCCAGCGCCGACCCGCGGCTGTGCGCCTCCTCGATCACCGCGGCGAAGATCGCGTCGACCTCGGCGAAGCACTCGCACAGCGTCAGCGTGTTCGTGGCCAGGTACAGCGTGGGGGAGTCGCTCGTCTCGGCGGCCAACAGCGCGCCGTCGCCCAGCGCCCGGCGCGCCAGGGCGGCCGCCTCGGGCGCCGGCCGTCCCGCGAGCACGTGCTCGTAGGCGACGTTGGCCAGCCACAGCGGGTTCTCCGGATCGGCCGGCGGCACCTGCATGCGCTCCAGCGACAGCGCGCGGGTCGACAGGTCCAGGCGCGCCGCCGAGATCAGCTCCGTCTGCAGGCGCTCGATCGCGGCGGCGTCGGCGCCCGGCTCGGCGGCGGCCCGGTCGCACACCTCCACGCCCTCGGCGAGCCGGCCCTGCATGATCAGCGCGCGCCCGAGCTCGAGCGCGACGCCGCTGCGCCGCGGCGGGTCGTCCTCGAGGTCCCACGCCTCGCGCAGCACGTCGACGGCGTCCGGCTCGAACACGAGCGCGAGCGCCGAGCCGAGGTCGCGCAGGAGCGCCGGCCGCTGCTCGGCGGGCGGGCCCTCGTCCAGGGCGCGCCGCAGGCAGGCGACGGCCCGCTCCGGCGCGCCGCGGCGCCGGGCGGCGACCGCCGCCTCGCGCAGCACGTCGATGGCCCAGGGCTCGCCGCTGCGCTCGGCGCGCAGCAGGTGCATCGCGGCCACCTCGGGCGATGTGCCGGCCAGCAGCTCCGCGGCCCGCAGGTGGTCGCGAGCCCGCCGGGCCGCGCCGAGGTCCTCGTACACGGCCTCGCGCACGATCGGGTGCGAGAACCGCGGCTCCGGGCCCGGGGTGAGCAGCTCGGCGGCGGCGAGCCGGTCGGCGGTGTCGGGGGCCTCGTCGTCGTCGATCCCGGCCAGCGCCGCCACGGTGCGCAGCGGGACGCCCTCGCCGAGCACGGCCACGGCGCGGGCCATCTCCGCGGCCTGCGGTCCGAGCGCGGCGATGCGGCCGAGCGCGGCGTGGGCGACGCTCTCCAGCCCGAGACGCGCCAGACGCGACGCCGCCGCGTCGTCGACCGGGATCCGGTCGGCGGCGATCGCGTCCAGCAGCGCGGTCAGGTAGAGCGGGTTGCCGGCGGTCACCTCGGCGCAGCCGGCGCAGAACGCGTCGGTCGCCTCGGGATGCTGCGCTCGCACGCGCGCGGCGACCGCGGCGGGGGTCAGCGCCCGCGGCGACACCCGCCGGGCGCCGCGGCCGAGGGTCTCGAGCGCCGCGGGATCGGTCGGCTGCGCGCCGGCGCGGACGGCGACGACGAGGGCGACGGGCACCCCGTCCAGGCGCGCGGCGAGGTAGGCGAGGAAGCGCAGGCTGGCGGGGTCGGCGTCGTGGGCGTCGTCGACGACGACCAGCACCGGCGCGCGGGCGGCGAGGGCGAGCACGAGCGTGTGCAGGCCGTGCAGCAGCGGCAGCGTCGGGTCGGCCGCGGGCGGCGGCAGCTCGCCCGCCAGCAGCGCGCGCGCCAGGCCGGGCACCGCCTCGCGCGTCTCGGGCGGGACGGCGGCGAGCGGGCGGGCCAGCAGCGCGACCGCGCAGCCGTACGGCAGCTCGCGCTCCAGCGCCGACCCGGTCGCGCGCAGCACGGTCGTCCCGTCGGCCGCGGCGCGCGCCGCCATCTCGCGCAGCAGGTGAGTCTTGCCGATCCCGGCGGGGCCCTCGACGAGGACGCGGGCGTCCTCGCCCCGCCCGGCTCGCGCCGCGGCGAGGGCGTCGTCCAGCGCACGGAGCTCGTCGTCGCGCTCCAGCAGCGCCCCCATCGGTCCCGCCCCCATCGGCTGCAGTATCCCGGCGTCTCACTTGGGTGCGCAAGGTTCGTGGAGGCTCCACGATGCGCCGCGACCGCTCGCCGGACACCATCGGGCCCATGGACGATCCGTCGCCCCGCCGCGTCGTCGTCGTGCTCGACCCCGGTCCCGGCCCGATCAGCGGCAGGCTCGAGGCGCCGGGCGCGCCCCCGCGCGCGTTCGCGGGCTGGCTGGAGCTGTGCACGGCCCTCGACCAGGCCCGCGACGCGGGCGTCCCGGAGCCCCCGGCCGGGTGCCCTTGACGGGCGGGTTCGCGGCGGCGATCCACTACTGTCGAAGCCGTGTCGCCCCGCACCGCCTCGCAAGGTCCCCGTCGCGTGCGCATCCTCGGCGCCGGCGGCACGATCGCCATGGCGGGCAACGGCAGCGCCGGCACGTCGGCCACTCCCGCGCTCGACGCCGAGCAGCTCGTCGCGGCGATCCCGGGCCTCGACTCGCGCGACGGGCTCGAGGCGCGCACGGTCGTCAACCTCCCGAGCGCCCACCTCACGCTCGCCGACATCCTGCTGATCTGCCGCGAGGCGCGCGACGCCGCCCGCCGCGGCATGGGCGTCGTCGTCACGCACGGCACCGACGCGCTCGAGGAGACGGCGATGCTGTGCGACGTCATCCACGACGCCGAGGCGCCGATCGTCTTCACGGGCGCGATCCGCCCGGCCAGCGCGCCCGGCGCCGACGGCCCCGCCAACCTGCTCGACGCCGTGTCGGTCGCCGCCAGCCCCGAGGCGGCCGGGATGGGCGTGCTCGTCGTCTTCGGCGGCGAGATCCACCACGCGCGCTGCGCCCGCAAGACCGACACGACCTCGCTGACCGCCTTCTCGTCGCCGCAGACCGGCCCGGTCGGCCGCGTGACCGAGGGGCACCCGACGCTGTGGTCGCGGCTGCCGCGCAACCCGCCGCTCGACCCGCCCGACCTCGACCGGCGCGTGCTCGTGATCCCCACGGGCGCCGGCGACGACGGGGCGCTCGCGCGCGCCGCCCTGGAGACCGAGCCCGACGGCGTCGTCATCGGCACGCTCGGCGCGGGCCACCTCGCGCCCGAGGTCATGCAGCTGTGGGCCGACGCCGCCGAGCGCATCCCCGTCGTCGCCTACTGCCGGCCCGAGCGCGGCGTCGTGCTCACCGGGACCTACGGCTACGCCGGCTCCGAGCGCGACCTGCGCGAGACCGGGATCATCCCGGCCGGCTTCCTGTCGCCGCAGGCGGCGCGCATGAAGCTCCTCGCCTGCGTCGCCAGCGGCCTGTCCATCGACGAGGTGCGATGGGCCTTCCGTCAAGATGATGGCTAGCGGTTTGCGTCGTATGCGACGCTCCGCTGGATGACCCGCATCCCCGCCGCCCCGGCAGAGCCGTACGCCCCGGACCCGGGCCGCTACGACGGCCGCATGCCCTACCGCCGCTGCGGGCGCAGCGGCCTGCAGCTCCCGGCGATCTCGCTCGGGCTGTGGCACAACTTCGGCGACGACCGGTCGCTCGGCGATCAGCGCGCGATCCTGCGCCGGGCGTTCGATCTCGGCATCACGCACTTCGACCTCGCCAACAACTACGGGCCCCCGTACGGCGCCGCGGAGGAGAACTTCGGCCGCCACCTGCGCGACGACTTCCGCCCGTTCCGTGACGAGCTGATCATCTCCACGAAGGCCGGCTACGACATGTGGCCCGGTCCGTACGGCGAATGGGGCTCGCGCAAGTACCTGCTCGCCTCGCTGGACCAGTCGCTGCGGCGGATGGGGCTCGAGTACGTCGACATCTTCTACAGCCACCGCTTCGACCCGGACACGCCGCTGGAGGAGACGATGGGCGCGCTCGACGCGGCGGTCCGCCAGGGCAAGGCGCTGTACGCCGGCATCTCGTCCTACTCGGGCGCGCGCACCCGCGAGGCGGCGGCGATCCTGCGCGAGCTCGGCACGCCGCTGCTCATCCACCAGCCGTCGTACTCCATGCTGAACCGCTGGATCGAGGAGGACCTCCTCGACGTGCTCGGCGAGGAGGGCGTCGGCGCGATCGTGTTCTCGCCGCTCGCGCAGGGGATGCTCACCGACAAGTACCTCGACGGGATTCCCGACGACGCGCGCGTGCGCCGCTCCCCGTACCTGTCGGAGGACATGCTCGCCGCCGAGACGCTCGAGCGGATCCGGGCGCTGAACGACATCGCCCGCGAGCGCGGGCAGACGCTCGCGCAGATGGCGGTCGCCTGGACGCTGCGCGACCCGCGCGTCACGTCCTCGCTGATCGGCGCCAGCAGCGTCCAGCAGCTCGAGGACACCGTCGGCGCCGTGCAGCGCCTGGACTTCACCGCCGACGAGCTGGCGGCGATCGACCGCCACGCCGTCGACGCCGGCATCAACCTGTGGGCGCCGTCCAGCAGCGCGTGACCGCGGGGCCTGCGGCTTGATCGCGGTCCTGACGGCGCTCGCCGCATCGGCGCTCTGGGGCACGTCCGACTTCCTGGGCGGCCTGTTCTCGCGCGGGCGCTCGGCCGTCGTCGTGCTCGGCGTCGCGCAGGCGGCGGGCCTGGTGGCGGTCGCGCTCGTGATGGCGATCTGGGCCGGCGCGTTCCCGGGGACGGCGATCCTGCTGCCCAGCGTCCTCGCGGGCGCGGTCGGCCTCGGCGTGCTGGCGCTGTACCGGGCGCTGGCGATCGGGCCGATGAGCGTGGTCGCCCCGCTCGGCGCCCTGGCCGCCGTCGTCCCCGTCGTCGTCGGGGTCGCCGGCGGCGACCGCCTCAGCTGGCTGCAGGCGGTCGGGATCGTCGGCGCCCTCGTCGGCTGCTTCCTGGCCGCCCGGGCGCCGTCGGACGAGCCCGCCGACGGCCCGGGATCGCGGGCCGGGGTCGCGTACGCGCTGGTCGCGGCGCTGCTGATCGGCTTCGGCTTCGTCGGCCTCGAGGACGCCGCGGACGAGGACGTCCTGTGGGGCCTGGGGCTCTCCCGCGCGGTCGCCGTGGCGGCGCTGGCGGTCGCGGCCGCGATCGTCGCCGTCCGCGGCGTGCCGATCTCGCGGCAGCTCACGCCGATCGCCCCGCTCGCGGTCGTGGGCCTGCTCGACACGTCCGCCAACGCGCTGTTCGCGTACGCGTCGACGCTGGGCCTGCTGTCGGTCACGAGCGTGCTGTCGTCGGTCTACCCCGTGGCGACCGTGCTCCTGGCGCGGATCGTCCTGCACGAGCGGATGGTCCGTCCGCAGGTGGCCGGCGTGGTGATCGCCTTCGCGGGAATCGCCCTGCTGGCTGCCGGGTGAGGTAGAAACGGAGAGTGCTCAAGCGAGCCTGGCACCGGATGCCCCTCACGGCGCAGGTCACGCTCCTCTTCGTCGGCCTCTCGCTGCCCCAGGCGCTGCTCGGGCTCCCGATCGCGGCGGCCGGCCTGGGTCCGTTCCCGGCGCTGGGCGTGGTCGTGGTCGTCGGCGCGCTCATGACGATCGCCGCGGCCGCGGAGGCCGAGGCGATCGCGCGCGACCAGGGGATGCGCACCGGCGGGTTCTTCGGGCACCTGGTCACCCGCTACCTGGGCTCGGCGGCCGGGTCGCTCCCCACCGGGATCGCCGGGGCGCGCACCTCGATGTCGGTGCTGGCCTCCTACGTCGGGCTGAGCGTCACGATGGCGGCGCTCACCGGCCTGCCGCGCGTGCTCTGGGGGCTGCTGACCGCGGTCGCGGTCCTGATCCTGCTCGCGCGCGGGGGCCTGCGGATCCCGGCGTGGGCGGGCGCGCTCCTCGGGCTCGCGTGCCTGCCGGTGCTCGCCGCCATCGCGGTCCTCGCCATCCTCGTGGCGGGCGACGGGGATCTCGGGCACGCCGACTTCTCGGGGCCGAAGCTGGGCGCGGCGCTGGGCCTGGCGATCATGCTCTACATCTCCAACGTCTACGCGCTGGAGATCGCACGCGAGAAGCTGCCCCACGAGGACCCGGACGGGCGGGCGCTGATCCGCGGCAGCGCGCTCGGGACCATGGTCCTCACGGTGATCGCGGGCGCGTGGCTGATCGCCACGTCCGCGGCGCTGCATCCCTCCGTCCTGCACGGGGAGATCGGCACGGTGCTGGGCCCGCTGGCCGACGAGAGCGGCGTGCTCGCCGCCGTGCTCGGGACCGTCGCCACCGTGCTGCTGCTCGGCCTCGGCATGGAGCGCACGTCGGTCGCGGTCATGAACCTCGTCGCCGAGTGGGTGCCCGGCCGGGTGCTGCCGATCGCCGCGCCGCTGGCCCTGTGCGCGCTCGGCGAGATCCTGCTCGCCGCGGACCTCGTCTCGTTCGACGGCGTCTTCCAGGTCGCCGGGGTGGCGACGAACGTCGTGGTCGGGCTCGCCCTGCCGATGCTGCTGCTCGCGGCGAGCCGCCGCACCGGCGACCTGGAGCCCGGCGCGAAGGTCCCGCTGTTCGGCTCGCCGGCCGCCGTCGCCGTCCTCATCGGGCTCGACGCGTTGCTGCTGGTGGGCTTCGCGACCGTGCTCGCCGACGACCCGGTCATGCGGATCGCCGCGGTCGGCGCCCTGCTCGCGCTGGCTGCGATCCTGGCCGGTCAGCGTCCGCTGCGGCGGATGCCGTCGAGGACGAGCGCGGCCAGCTCGTCGTAGGCGTCGGCGTCGTGCAGGCCGGTCGCGGCGAGCACCTCGCCGGTCTGGATTCGCTGCATCGTCGCCGCGACCGTGTCGGCGACGAACGCGGCGTGGACGTCGCGGAAGTCGCCGCTGCGCACGCCGTCGGCGATCAGCTCCGAGACCCGCGCCGCCGCCGCGGCCGTGTTGCGCTCGTAGATCTCGCGCGCCAGCGGATGGGCGGCGAGATCGGCCATGAACGCCGGGGAGGCGGGACGCAGCTGGTCGGCGACCGCGCGCAGGTAGGCGGCGATCCGGTCGGCGGGGTCCTGCGCCTCGGCCGTGCGTGCCTCGACGGCCGCGGTCGCGTCGCGGAAGAAGCGCTTGAGCGCGTTGGCGGTGACCTGCTCCTTGCTGTGGCCGAGCGCGTACAGCGTGCTCTTGGAGCAGCGCAGCCGTGCGGCGAGCTCGGCGAGCGTGAAGCGGCGGAAGCCCTCGGCCAGGAAGAGGGCGACCAGGTCGTCGAGCAGCGCGTCGCGCGAGCGTGCGGGAGCGGAGGGCACCGGTGCGAAGTCTAGGTGTAGAACCGGCTTCAGTACCGTGGTACTGGATCTGGTACTGTCGCGCCATGCCCGCCGATCGCCTCCTGCCCGACGACGAAGCCGCCGCGATCGTCGGCCTGGCCCGCGACGTGGCGGCCGCCGAGCTGGCCCCGCGGGCGGCCGCCGCCGAGGAGGCCGGCGCCTTCCCGCGCGACGTGTTCCGCGAGCTCGGCCGGCTCGGGTTCCTGGGCATGCCGTACCCCGAGGAGCACGGCGGGGGCGGCCAGCCGTACGAGGTCTACCTGCAGGCGCTCGAGGAGCTCGCATCCGCGTGGGCCAGCGTCGCGGTCGGCGTCAGCGTCCACGTGATGTCGTGCTATCCGCTGGCGACGAAGGGCACGGCGGAGCAGCGCGACCGGTGGCTGCCCGAGATGCTGGGCGGCGAGCTGCTCGGCGCCTACGCCCTGTCGGAGGCCGACGCCGGCTCCGACCCCGCCGCGATGCGCGCCCGCGCGGTCCGCGACGACGGCGGCTACCGCCTCAGCGGCGCGAAGGCCTGGGTCACCCACGGGGGCGAGGCCGACTTCTACACGCTGTTCGCGCGCACCTCCGAGGACCGCGCGCACGGGATCTCCTGCTTCCTGGTCCCCGGCGACGCGCCCGGCCTGCGGGCGCAGGCGCCCGAGCGCAAGATGGGCCTCACCGCGTCGACGACCGCCCCGCTCGACCTCGACGACGTGCCCGTCGCCGAGGAGCGGCGGATCGCCGCCGAAGGTGACGGGCTGGCGATCGCGCTGGAGGCGCTCGACAGCGGGCGGCTGGGCATCGCCGCCTGCGCGGTCGGCGTGGCCCAGGCTGCGCTCGACCACGCCGTCGCCTACGCGCGCGAGCGGCGCACGTTCGGGCGGGCGATCATCGACCACCAGGGGCTCGGGTTCCTGCTCGCCGACATGGCCGCCGCCGTCGCCTCGGCGCGCGGCGTGCTGCTCGACGCCGCGCGGCGGCGCGACCGCGGCCTGCCGTTCGGGCGCCAGGCGTCGATCGCCAAGCTCGTCGCGACCGACGCGGCGATGCGCGTCACGACCGACGCGGTGCAGGTCCTGGGCGGCGTCGGCTATACACGGGAGCTGCCCGTGGAGCGACTCATGAGAGAGGCAAAGGTCATGCAGATCTTCGAAGGAACGAACCAGATCCAGCGACTCGTCATCGCCCGCCACCTGGCGCGGGAGGCCGCCTGATGGCCGAGGGTCGCAGCACGGTCGTCCTGGGGACGGCGCGCACGCCGATCGGCAAGCTGGGCGGCGCGCTCGCGCCCGTGCCCGCACCGGATCTGGGCGCGGTCGCGATCTCCGCCGCGCTGGACCGCGCCGGCGTGGCCGCCGACGCGGTCGACCACGTCGTCGTCGGCACCGTGGTGCAGGCCGGACAGGGCGCGGTCCCGTCGCGCCAGGCCCAGCTCACCGCCGGCATCCCGCGCGAGGTGTCGTCGGAGACCGTCAACAAGGCGTGCGCCTCCGGCCTGCGGGCGGCCGTCATCGGCGACCAGGCGATCCGCGGCGGCGACGCCGACGTCGTCGTGGCCGGCGGGATGGAGTCGATGTCGCGAGGCCCGTACCTGCTCGCCGACGCCCGCTTCGGCCTGCGGATGGGCGACGCGGCGCTGCTCGACGCGCTCGAGCGCGACGCGCTGCGCAGCCCCTGGACCGAGAAGCTCATGTACCAGGAGGCGACGGCGGTCGCCGACCGCCTGGGCCTGGAGCGGGCCCGGCTCGACGCGTGGGCGCTGCGCTCGCACGAGCGCGCGATCGCCGCGGTCGACGCCGGGCGCATGGGCGAGGAGATCGTCCCGGTCACCGTGCCCGGGCGGAAGGGCGACGTGGTCGTCGAGCACGACGAGGCGCCGCGCCGCGACACCAGCCTGGAGGCGCTGGCCAAGCTCCCCGGCCTGGTCGGCCCCGACGGCTCGCACACCGCAGGCAACGCGCCCGGCGTCAACGACGGCGGCGCGGCGCTCGTGCTCGCCGGCGAGGACTGGGCCCGCACCCACGGCCACGAGCCGCTGGCGACGATCGTCGGCCACGCGCAGTCGGCCGGCGACCCGTCGGTGCTCGCCACGGCGCCCGCCGAGGCGGCGGCCCGCGCGCTCGCGCGCGCCGGGATCGCGGCCGCCGACGTCGACCTGTGGGAGATCAACGAGGCGTTCGCGTCGGTGACCCTCCACTCGATCGACGCGCTCGGGATCGACCCCGAGCGCGTGAACGTGAACGGCGGCGCGATCGCGCTCGGCCACCCGGTCGGCGCGTCCGGGGCGCGGATCCTCGGCGCGCTCGTGCTCGAGCTGCGCCGGCGGGGCGGCGGGCTGGGCGTCGCCGCGATCTGCTCGGCCGGCGGCCAGGGGGACGCGCTGATCGTGCGCGTCTGACGCGGCGCGGCGTCCGACGTGGCGCGCATCCCGGCGGGGATGCGCGCCCTCGTCGCTCGGCGTCAGCCCTTGGCGGCGGCGAAGCGGTCGGCGACCTCGTCCCAGGCCACCACGTTCCACCACGCCTTGAGGTACTCGGGCCGGCGGTTCTGGTACTTCAGGTAGTAGGCGTGCTCCCAGACGTCGTTGCCCAGCAGCGGCGTCTTGCCCTGGCTCAGCGGGTTGTCCTGGTTGGGGGTGCTGGTGACCGCGAGCTTGCCGCCGTCGAGCACGAGCCATGCCCAGCCGGAGCCGAACTGGTTGACGCCGGCAGCCTCGAACTGCTCCTTGAACGCGTCGAACGAGCCGAACGCCTCGTCGATCGCCGCCGCGAGGTCGCCGGTCGGCGCGCCGCCGCCGTTCGGGCTCATGCTCTCCCAGAACAGCGTGTGGTTGTAGTGGCCGCCGCCGTTGTTGCGGACGGCGGTGCGCTTGTCCTCCGGGATCGCGTCGAGGTTGCGGATGATCTCCTCGATCGGCTTGTCGGCGTGCTCGGTGCCCTCGAGCGCCGCGTTGACCTTGTCCACGTACGCCTGGTGGTGCTTGTCGTGATGCAGGCGCATCGTCTGCTCGTCGATGTGCGGCTCGAGCGCGTCGTACGCGTACGGCAGGTCCGGGACGGAGTAGGCCATCGATGCTCCCTTCGGTGAACTGGTTTTCGCAAGCTATCACTTGCTTATCCTTGGGCGGTGGACTCCGTGCTCCCCGAGCTCCCACCGGCCCGCCGGGCGATCCTGGTGGCGCTGCGCAAGCGCGGCGAGGCGCGCGCCGACGAGCTCGCGCACGTGCTCGGCGTGACCGCCAGCGCGGCGCGCCAGCAGCTCGCGCCGCTCGCGGCCGCCGGCCTGCTCGAGCACCGCGACGAGCGCCGCGGGCCCGGCCGCCCGCGCCGCGTCTACCGGCTCGCGCCGGCCGCCGACGCGCTGTTCCCGAAGGCCTACGGGGAGCTGACGAGCGAGCTGCTCGACCACGTCGGCGCCGAGGATCCGGCCCTGCTGGAGCGGGCGTTCGACGCGCGGCGGCGCACGCGCGTCGCCCAGGCGCAGGCGCGCCTCGCCGGGCTGCACAGCTTCGAGGCGCGCGTCCGCGAGCTCGCCGCGATCCTCGACGAGGCCGGCTACCTGGCCGACGTGCAGCCGCTCGAGGACGGCGGCTACCGCCTCGTCGAGCACAACTGCGCGATCATCGCCGTGGCCCGCCGCCACCACCACGCCTGCACGACCGAGCTGAGCTTCCTGGGCGAGGTGCTGCCCGGCGCCGACGTCCGGCGAGTCGCGCACATCGTCAGCGGCTCGCCGGCGTGCGTGTACGAGGTGCGCCCGGCGGCCTGAGCGGGCCTACGGAAGCGGCGTGATCTCCAGGCGGATGTCGCTGAACGTCGCCGTCCCGCCGCCGCCTCCGCAGCCGCACGGGTCCACCGCGTAGCGCAGCTCGAACGTGTGCGGGCCCGGCGTCGTGCGGATCTCCACCGGCGACGGGATGCCCAGCAGCCCCATGCACCCGAAGAAGTTGACCGTCAGCGGCGTCCCCCAGCGGGCGCCGTCCCCGACATCACCGGAGAGCGTCGCGAACAGCACGTTCTCGAGGCCGCAGAGCGTGCTGGGCACCTCGGTGTTGAACTGGACGCCGTCCTGGTAGAGGGCGACGAGCCCGTCGTCACCGTCGGCGATCGCGGAGGCGGTGAGCTGGATCAGCCCCGAGGGCGGCACGGTCACGGTGACGGTCGGCCCGCCGAGCGCCTCGTAGGCGGTGTCGTTGGTCGCGGTCACCGGGCCGGCCAGCGTGCCGACGACGGTCTTCGACCGGTCCGGACCCGCCGGTCCCTGCGGTCCCGCCGGCCCGGCCGGGCCCTGCGGCCCGGTCCCACCGGTCTCGCCCTTGGGCCCCTGCGGACCCTGCGGCCCCGCCGGTCCTCGGGCGCCGCGGCGGCCGCGCTGGCCCCGGACGGTGCAGACGCGCGTACGGGTGCGGGCGTTGCGCCGGCACTTGGTGCGCCGGCCGCGCTGGGACTTCTTCGGGGCCTTGGCGGCCGTCGCGGTCGGCGATCCGGCCTCCGCGCCCGCCGCCGTCTCCGGCTCGGCGGACGCCCCCGCGGGCAGCGCGAGCGCCCCGGCCGCGAGCAGCGTCACGACCATCCCCATCCGCATCCGTCGCATCCCCTTCGTCCTCCGTTGGTCCGGGCGTCTAGGCTTCCGGCTGTCGCCTCGTGGGCTACGAAGGTACCGTTCCGCGCGGAGGCTGCACCCTGATGAACGACGTACACGATCCCGAGCTTCAGGTCACGCTGGCGGACGTCGACGGCGCCACGGTCGTCGTCGTCGACGGCGAGCTGGACGCCGCCAGCACCCCCGAGCTGTCGGGGCCGCTGACGGAGGCGATCGGCGACGGCGCGAGCGTCGTGCTCGATCTGTCGGCCGTCAGCTTCGTCGACTCCACCGGCCTGCACGCGATCATCGACGCCCGCACCGAGGCCGACGAGCGCGGCGGACGCCTGGAGATCTGCTGCGAGCCCGACGGCCCGGTGGCGCGGGTCATCGAGGTCGCGCTCCCGGGGATGATCGAGCTGCATCCCACCCGCGAGGCCGCGCTGGCGGCCCTCGCGGACTGACGCGTGGGCGCCGACGCCGCTGCGCTGCTCACCGGCGGCGCGCTCGTGCTGACCGACGGCGGCATCGAGACGCGCCTGGTCTACGAGATGGGCGTCGAGCTGCCCGAGCCGCTGCAGTCGGCGGCGCTCGTGGGCGCCGACGCCCTGCGCGAGCTGTACGTCAGCTACGTCGAGGCGGCCCGCGCGCACGGGCTGCCGGTGATCCTCGGCACGCCGACGTTCCGCGCCGGCGCCCGCTACGCGGAGGCGGCCGGAGCGGACGTCGGAGAGGTCAACGCGGCCGCGGTGCGCCACCACCTTGCCATCCGCGCGGCCGCCGGCGACGGCCCGCCGATCCTCGTGGCGGGCGTGCTCGGGCCGCAGCGCGACGCCTACACCCCGTCCGAGGCGCCGGGACCGCAGGAGGCCGAGCGCTATCACGCGATCCAGGCGCGGGCGCTCGCGGCCGCCGGGCCCGACCTGCTGTTCGCGCCGACGTTCCCGGCGGTCGGCGAGGCGATCGGGTGCGTCCGCGCGATGACGGCCACCGGGCTGCCCGCGGTCATCAGCTGGGTGCTGGACGGCGACGGGCGCGTCCTCGACGGGACGCCGCTGGCCGACGCCATCGCCCGCGTCGACGCGGCGTGCGACCCGGCGCCGCTGTACCACTCGCTGAGCTGCGTCCATCCGACCGTCGCCGAGCGGGCGCTGGCGGGCGTGGCGCCCGGCCGCGTGCTCGAGTGCAAGGCCAACGGCTCGTCGCTGACGCCCGCCGAGCTGGTGGCGCTCGACCATCTGGAGGGCGACGACCCCGACACGTTCGCCGCCGAGATGTGGCGCCTGCACACCACGCATGGCCTGCGGATCCTCGGCGGCTGCTGCGGCACCGACGCGCGGCACATGCGCGCGCTCGGCGCGCTGATGGCGTCCTGACGCTCGTCCCCGCGGCACGAGGCGACTGGGGCGGCCGGTAGGGTGTCGCGGCGATGGCGGCAGGTGGACGACGGCTCGCGGCGTGTGCGGTCGCGGCGTGCATCCTCGCCGGGTGCGGCGGCGACGACGGCCAGGCCGAGCGCGATCGCGCCTACATCGAGCAGGTGAACACCGCCGTCGAGCGCTTCGCGCGCGAGGCCAAGCGGCTCCCGTCGGGGTTCGAGGCCGAGACGCTGCGCACGTACTCCGCCGCGCTGGACCGCACGGCGAAGCGCCTGCGCGACATCGACCCGCCGCCGTCCGTGGCGCGCCTGCACGCGCAGCTCGCCGACGACGTGGCGGTCTACGCCGACGCGATCGAGGCGGCCGCGCAGGCGCCGCTCAGCGAGGACGCCGACCGCGTCGTCGCCGCCCAGCAGGACGTCATGCGCGCGACCGAGACCGCGAACACCGAGGTCAACCGGACGCTCGAGGCGATCGGCCGCCGGCTCGACGAGAGCGGCTGACGCTCAGGCGGCCGGGGCGTCCGGCAGGCCCCAGGTCAGGCGCGCGGTCGGCCCGGTCCCGCGCCCGAACAGGTCGTCCAGGACGGCCGACGGGTCGTCGATCCCCATCTCCTCGCGCAGCCGCCGTCCCACCTCGCCGCGGTTCGCGCCCGCGACGGCCTGCTCGATCGCGACCAGCCGGACGGCGGCGACGTCGGCCCCACCCTCCGGCGCCTTGGCCGGCGCCGCCTCCGCGGGCGGCGCGGCGGTCAGCGCGCGGACGGCGGCTTCGAGGCGGGCGGTCACGTCGTGCAGGGACGCGGCCAGCGCCTCGCCGCGCCGGTGCGTCTCGGCGGCCAGGAGGATCGTGTCGTGAGCAAGCCGCAGCAGGCGGTCGACGTCGTCGCTCGGCGAGGGCTCGACGGCGTCGAGGATCGCCCGGGCGCGCGCGGAGAGCGACTCGTTCACTGCGGCGATGATAGGTGCGCGGTCACGTCTGCCGCACTGGTACGCGCCGCGTCGAGGAAGTCCTCCCACGGCGTCGACCAGGCCGCCAGCGCCCGGGCCGCGTCGATCGCCGCCGGATCGCCGGCGGTGGCGCTCCAGTCGAACGCCGCGCCGACCCACAGCGCGGCCCCCGCCTCGTCGAGCGCGCGAGCTGCCGCCAGCACCTGCGGGGCCGGTCCGTCCAGCGGCGCGTACGTGGGCATCCACACGGCGTCGCCGCGCCACAGCGGGCCGTCGTGGTAGCCGAGCGCGTCGACGCTCGGGTGCCCCGCGGCGACCACGTCGAAGCGGCGCGCGAGCTCGTCCCAGTGCGACCAGTCGAAGCGGTCGAACGGCGGCACGAAGACCGCGGGGACGATCGCGGCCGCGGCCAGCTCCGCGGCCGCCCGGTCCAGCCGCTCCCCCAGCGCCTTGCGCGACAGGCCGGCCAGCTCGGACCGGCGCGTCGCGCTGCGGCGCCGCGTGCGGTGGTCGAGCCCGTGGGCCGCGAACGCGACCCCGTCGCGGCGCAGCTGCGCGAGCAGCTCCAGCTCGTCGTCGGCGAGCGGCCGCCAGCCCTCGGCGCGCGGGTCGCAGGGCCGGCGCGACACGCGGGGCGTCACCGCGACGAGATAGCGCAGCCCGGCCTCGGCCATCGCCTCGTGGAACGCGGCGAAGCGCGCCGTGCCGTGACGGTCGGGGTCGTCGTCGGCGAGCGGGTGCGGGAAGGCGCCGGCGCGCACGAGCAGGCGCGGCGGGCCGGCCGCCGCGTCGCCGAGCACGGCCCGGCGGGCGGCCATCGCGCGCTCGACGGTCTCGCGCTCGAAGCGCAGCGCCCCGCGGCGCATGAGCCGGCGCTGGTAGCGGCGGCTGGGCAGCGACGGGACGCGGCGGGTGCGCGTGGCCTCGCGCACCTCGACGCGCGCGAGCTGCGACGGTCGCACCGTCCCCGCCGCCAGCTCGGGGGCGAACAGCAGCCGGCGGCTGCGCTCGCTGTCGCGACGGCTCGGAGCCTCGGCCATGGGCCCTATTGTGGACCCGTGTCCCCGTTCTGGATCTGGACCCAGGTCGCGATCGTCGTCTTCGTGCTGATCGGCATCGTCATCGGCGCCGTGAACCTGCTGTGACGTCGCGTCACCGCTGACTCGCCGCGGGACGGGCCGCCGATATGATCGCGCGCGTTCCGGGACCGGGGAAGCGGGAGAGGAAGACGGATGTTCAAGTCGATCGTGGTGGGCACCGATGGCTCCGAGACGGCGTCCGAGGCGGTGCGCCAGGCGGTCGAGCTCGCGCGCGGGATCGGCGCGAAGATCCAGCTCGTCAGCGCCTACGAGCCGGTCCCGGAGTCACGGCTGCGCGAGGAGAAGCAGCAGGTGCCCCAGGACCTGCAGTGGATGATCAACCCGCGCGAGGACGTCGACGCGACCCTCGAGGACGCCGCCGAGATGGTGCGCACCGCGGGCGTCGAGGTCGAGACCTACGCGCGCCAGGGCGACCCGGCCGACGCGATCCTCGACGTGGCCGAGGAGACCGACGCCGATCTCATCGTGGTCGGCAACAAGGGCATGACGGGCGCCAAGCGCTTCCTGCTGGGGTCGGTGCCCAACAAGGTCAGCCACCACGCCCCGTGCTCGGTGCTGATCATCCGGACGACGTGAGCAGCGCCCGGAACGGGCTCGCCGTCGCCGCGTTCGCGCTGATCAGCCCCGCCCCGTAGCGGCGGTCGTAGCCGGGCGCGCCGAGGTCGCGCGCGGTCGCCTTCAGGTGCGCGAGGATCTGCTCGGGCGACGGGTCGGGACCGAGCACGCCCGTGGCGAGGATCAGCGCGATGACGCCGGAGACGTGCGGGACCGCCATCGACGTGCCCTCGTAGCCGGACGGCAGGCCGAACCGCGACGGGTCCCGGCCGACGTAGGTCATCTGGTAGATGTCGAGCCCGGGCGGCAGGTCGGTGCGGCAGCGCGGGTCGTCGGGCAGGTCGGCGTCGGCGCCGCCGCCGGGCGCGACGACGTCGAGGCCGCGGCCCTCGTTGGAGAAGTCCGACAGGCAGCCGTGCTGGGTCGTGGCGCCGACCGCGATCACCTCGGGCGCGCGGGCGGGATACGTCACGACCTTGCCGGCCTCGTTGCCCGAGGCGCTGACGAGCACGGCGCCGCGCCGGTGCGCGTAGCGGATCGCCCGCAGCAGGCCGCGGATCTCGTTGCGCCGCACGCTGCCCGGGAACTCGAGCGACATGTTGATGATGTCGGCCCCGTTGCGGGCGGCGAAGCGCACGCCCTTGGCGATCACGCTGGCGTCGCCCTCGCCGCGCGAGTCGAGCACGCGCACGGGCATGATCGTCGCCTCGTAGGCGATGCCGGTCACGGCGATGCCGTTGTTGGTGCGTTCGGCGATCGTCGAGGCGACGTGCGTGCCGTGGCCGTTGTGGTCGTCGGGATAGGGGTCGTCGTCGACGAAGTCGTAGCCCTTCGCGAACGTCGTCCCGACGAGGTCGGGCGAGCGGCGGAAGCGCCCGTGGTCGGCGTAGGCGACGCCGGTGTCGAGGACGGCGACGACGACGCCGCGCCCTCCGGGGCGCCCGGCCGCGGCGGCGCGGGCCCACGCGGGCTCGACGTCGATGCCGTACTCGGGGGCCAGGAAGTTCCACTGCAGCTCCCGCCAGGCGCCCGGCGTGGTCTCGCGGCCCGGGTCGTCGGGCGTCGGCAGCACCGGCGCCGCCTGGGCGATCCGCGCGGTCGGCCCGGCCGCCTCGGCGATGACGGGGGCGCCGAGCGCGGCGGCGAGGGCGGCGGCGGCCGCGGCGATCGGGCGGGGACAGGGCATGATGCGGACTTGGATGATGGCCGAGCGGCTCTTTCCGGGTGACGAGCACTTCATGCGCGAGGCGATCGCGCAGGCGCGTCGAGCGCTGGAACACGACGACGTGCCGATCGGCGCGGTCGTCGTGCACGATGGGGAGATCATCGGCGCGGGGCACAACGAGCGTGAGCTGCGCCAGGATCCGACGGCCCACGCCGAGATCATCGCGCTGCGCGCCGCAGCGGCGGCGCTGGGCTCCTGGCGGGTGCTCGACTCGGTCCTGTACGTGACGCTCGAGCCGTGCGCGATGTGCGCGGGCGCGATCGTCCTCGCGCGCGTGCCGCGCGTCGTCTACGGGTGCACCGACCCGAAAGCGGGCGCGGCCGGCTCGGTCCTCGATGTGCTCGCCGAGCCGCGGCTCAACCACCGCCCGATCGTCGTGGGAGGCGTGTACGCCGACGAGTGCGCGGCGCTGCTGCGCGACTTCTTCGCGGCGCGGCGCGGCTCGCGCTGAGCGCGGTGGTCAGACGCCCTCGGGCAGCGCGCGGGGCGCGCGATTGCGCGCGCAGGGCCGCCCGAGCGGCCGGCCGGCGAAGAAGCGGGCGAACGCCTGCGCACCGCAGCGCGACGTGGTCATCGCGGCGTGGCCGACCTCGGGGAGGACCACGAGGCGCCCCTGCGGCGCGCGGCGCGCCTCCGTGCGGGCGTAGGCGACCGGCGTGGAGAGGTCCCAGGCGCCGGCGATCAGCAGCACGGGGACGTCCGGCAGCGGGCCGGGCGCGGGCGGCGGTGCGACCTGTGTCGCGGGCCACTGGCGGCACGTCTCCATCACGCCGTTGCCGGCGGCGGTCGCGCGGTCGAACGGCCCGAGCCGGCGCGGCAGCCGGCGGGCGGCGGCGGTGATCGCGGGGCCGCGCGTCGCCGGGTCGGTCGCCGGCGAGCCCCAGGGGAAGGCCACGTCGGCGCACAGCGTCGCGCTGTGCAGGCCCCATGAGTTGTGGGCCGGGTTCGGGTCGTCGTTCATCCGGCGGATCGTCGCCGCCATGCGCACGAGCAGGTCGGGGTCGCCGGCGAGCGCGCGGTCGACCGCGGTCGGGAACGCCGGGAACAGGCCCTGCGCGAACGACGACAGCGACGCGAGCAGGTCGAACAGCGCCGGCCCGTCGAGCCGCAGGCCGTCCGCGCGGATCGGCGTGCGGTTCACGCGGCGCACGAGCCGGCGCAGGTCGCGCACGGGCGTGCGGGTGACGCCGCGGCAGGCCGGGCCGTGCGCGCACAGCTCGCGCAGCACCCGCGCGCTGCGGCGCATCGGCACGGCGCTGAACGGGTCGACGTCCTCCTGGGGCACGACCGAGTCGAGCACCAGCCGGGTCACGCGGTCCGGGTACGCCCGCGCGTAGCGCTCGGCCACGTACGTGCCGTAGGAGACGCCGAAGAGCGCCCACTGCTCGACGCCGAGCGCGATCCGCACGGCCTCGAGGTCGGCGACCGTGTCGGTGGTCGCGTAGAAGCCGCGCGCGCCGCCGAGGATCTCGCCGCACGCCGGGACCGCGCCGCGCGGCGGGACCGTGAAGTCGGTGAGCGCGGCGCGCTGGAGCTGCGGGCAGTCGATCGCGGTCGCGCCGGTGCCGCGCTGGTCGAGCATCGCGATGCGGTGCCCGCTGGCGCGCTGCAGCGCCTGGGCGGTCGGCGCGCTGTACTCGTTGATCATCGCCTGCCCCGGGCCGCCGCCGAGCGCGAGCAGCACCGGCCCGTCGCCGGGCTGCACGATCACCGGCAGCGCGAGGGTCCCGGGGACCGCGCCGGAGCGGTCGAGCGGCACCTCGACCGTGAGGCACTCGAATCCGTCCGGGCACGTGGCGCCTTGCGCGGTCGCCGCCGGTGCGCTCCACGCGAGGAACGCGGCGAGCGCGACGATCAGACCCAGAACCGAGACGCGCCGTCCGTGGAGCACCAGGGCCGGCAGCCTAGCGCCCCGGCCCGTTGCTAGCCTCGTGTCCGCCGCATCACCCGGAGGGGTGCCGGAGTGGTTGAACGGGGCGGTCTCGAAAACCGTTGTGCGGGTAACCCCCGTACCGAGGGTTCGAATCCCTCCCCCTCCGCTTAGCTTCACGTCAGCCCGCCAGGGGCGGACGCATCCGGCCAGCCGCGATCCGCGTCGCGTCCCGGAAGGACGAGGAGGCCACATGGCGGACGCAGTGGCGCGGCGCGCGGATCGAAGCAGGTCATCTGGTCCTGACCGACTCGGACGTGTGGCACTTTGACCACCACAACGGTGGTCAAAGTGCCACACGTCTGCGTGCGCGCGGGGCGGACCGGCCGGCGGAGCGCACCCGCGGGCGCGGAGAGCGGCGCGGCGCCAGGGGTGCCTCGAGTCCCCACCCGCCGGTGCCCGGTGCGAGATGCTCGCGCCCATGACCACTCTCACCGCACAACTCGTGGGAGGGCCGACCGCCGTCCTGGAGTACGCCGGGCTGCGCTGGCTCACCGACCCGACGTTCTCGCCGCCGGGCGAGTACGAGCTCGGGCTCGTGAAGACGACCGGGCCGGCCCTCGCCCCGGAGGCGATCGAGCCGATCGACGTCGTGCTGCTCTCGCACGACCATCATGCCGACAACCTCGACCCGGAGGGGCGGGCGTTCCTGCCCAGAGCGACCCGGGTCCTCACGACGCAGGCCGGCGCCGAGCGCCTCGGCGGGAACGCGATCGGTCTCGAGCCGTGGACGTCGGTCGAGATCCCGCGCCCCGACGGCGGCGCGGTCACCGTCACCGCCGTCCCCGCCCAGCACGGTCCCGACGGCACCGACGAGATCACCGGCCCGGTCATCGGCTTCGTCCTCGAGGGCGAGGGCCTCGAGCGCGTCTACGTCTCCGGCGACAACGCCTCGCTGGACGTCGTGCGCGCCATCGCCGAGCGCGTCGGCCCGGCCGACGTCGCCGTGCTGTTCACCGGCGCGGTGTCGGTCCCGCATCTGTTCGACGGCGCGTACCTGACGCTGTCGAGCGAGCGGGCCGCGCGGGCGGCGGAGCTGCTGAGCGCCCGGGCGGTCGTCCCCGTCCACTTCGAGGGCTGGGGCCACTTCACCCAGGGCGCGGCCGAGCTGCGCGCGGCGTTCACCGGCTACGGCATCGCCGACCGCCTCGCCCTGCCCGAGCGGGGGGACACGGTTATCGTCTGACACATTCCCGCCGCGGTCCCCCGTCGGCGCGGGATCGTGATACGGTCGGCCCGTGACCAGGATTGTCGACAATCCTGACGACGATTGCTACGGGCGGCTTCGCGCGGCGATCATCTCCGGAGAGCTGCAGCCCAACGAGCGGCTCGTCGAGCTCGAGCTCAGCGAGCGGCTCGGGCTCGGTCGCGCCGCCATCCGCACGGCGCTCGTCCGGCTGGAGGCCGACGGGCTCGTCGAGCGCGAGCGCAACCGCGGCGCCAAGGTCCGCATGGTCGGCCAGCGCGAGGCCTCGGAGATCCTCGAGGCGCGCGCCGTGCTCGAGGGGCTGGCCGCCCGCCACGCCGCGATCCACGCGACCGACGAGGACATCGCCCGCCTGCGCGAGATCCTCGGCCGGATGCGGGAGCTGCTCGATGCCGGCGATCTCGTCGGCGCCTCCGACGAGCAGGCGGTCCTGCACCGCACGATCGCGGAGATGTCGGGCCACGGCACCGCCCTGCGGCTCATCTCCGGGCTGCGCTCGCAGGTCGTGCGCTACCAGTACCGCACGATCCTCGTCCCCGGGCGCCCCGGCCAGTCGTTCGAGGAGCACAGCGCGATCGTCGAGGCGATCGCCGCCGGCGACCCCGACGCCGCCGAGGAGGCGATGCGCCGCCATCTCGCCAACGTGGCCGGAACCCTCCCGGCGGAGGTCCGGGGCGCGTGAGCGGCGGCGCGGATGCGCGCCCGCGCCTCGTGGTCGGGATGCTCGGACTGGGGGAGGCGGGCTCCGCCATCCGCGACGACCTGCGGGCCGCGGGCGTGACCGTCCGCGGCTACGACCCGCTGCCCGAGACCGGCCCCGACGTCGACGCGCCCGCGGCCGTCGTCGAGGGCGCCGACGTCGTGCTCAGCCTGACCACCGCAGCCCACGCGATGGAGGCGGCCCGCTCGGTGCTCGACGCGCTCCGCCCCGGCCAGGTCTACGCCGACGGCAACACCTCGTCCGCCGCGCTGAAGCGCGAGCTCGCCGACCTGATCGCCCCGACCGGCGCGCGCTTCGTCGACGTCGCGCTGATGGCGCCGGTCCCCGGCCGCGGCCTGCGCACGCCGATGCTCGTCAGCGGCCCGGGCGCCGAGGCCTTCACCGAGATCTTCACGCCGCTGGGGACGCCCGTCGAGGACGGCGGGCCGCAGCCCGGCGACGCCGCCCAGCGCAAGCTGCTGCGCAGCGTGCTCTGGAAGGGCATGGCGGCGGTCATCACGGAGTCCCTCGCCGCGGCCCGGGCGGCCGGCGCGGAGGACTGGATGCGCGGGCAGATCGTCAGCCTCTTCGAGGAGGCCGACGGAGCCCTGGCGCAGCGCATGGAGCACGGCAGCATCCGCCATGCCGAGCGGCGGATGCACGAGATGCGGGACGTGGCCGCGATGCTGGACGGGCTCGGAGTACGACCGCGGGTGGCCGAGGCGGCCGCCGGCTGGCTGGAGGAGCTGCAGAATGGCCGATGAGCGCGAGCACCCGATCCCCAGCGACCGCGCGCGCGAGCTGGTGCGCGGCGCGGTCGACTACCACATCCACATCGCCCCGGACTTCGTGGGGCGGCGGATCACCGACATCCAGCTCGCGCGCCGCTGCCTCGAGACCGGCCAGGCCGGCTTCGGCCTGAAGTCGCACTACACCTCGACGGCCGAGCGCGCCCAGGTCGTCGCCGAGGCGGTGCCCGGCGTCACCGTGCTCGGCTCGATCACGCTCAACCGCGCGGTCGGCGGGCTCAACCCGCTCGCGGTCGAGATCGCCGCGCGCGAGGGCGCGCGGGTCGTGTGGTTCCCGACCGTGAGCTCGGTCAACGAGCAGCACGAGGTCCTGCAGGCCGACCCGAACGGCAAGGTCCCCGTCTGGGTGCGCTTCGAGCTGTCGCTGCGCGAGGCCGGCCTGGCCTGCGAGCCCGTGCCGGTCGTCGACGAGCGCGGCGAGCTTCTGCCCGAGGCCCACGAGGTCCTCGAGGTCATCGCCCGCCACGACATGGTGCTCTGCACCGGCCACCTGTCGCGCGACGAGATCTTCACGCTCGTCGACGGCGCGGTCGCCGCCGGCGTGCGCCAGATCGTGATCACGCACCCCGAGTTCCCGTCCCAGAACGTCTCGCCGGCCGACCAGGTCGCGCTGGCCGAGAAGGGCGCGCTGCTGGAGCGCTGCTTCACGACCACCTACACCGGCAAGGCTCCGTGGGAGCGCTTCTTCGAGGCGACCCGCGCGGTCGGCGCCGAGAACACGCTGTGGTCCACCGATCTGGGACAGCGCTTCAACCCGCCGGTGGAGGACGGGATGGCCCTGATGGCCGACCGCTTCCTGGAGGCCGGCTTCAGCGAGGAGGAGGTTCGCACCATGGCCGTCACGAACACGCGCCGGATCGCCGGCCTGGAGGCGCTGTCGAATGCCTAGGCGCCTGCTCGTCATCGGCGCCCACTCCGCCGACTTCGTCTGGCGCGCCGGCGGCGCGATCGCGGTCTGCACCGCCAACGGCGGCACGGCCGAGGTCGTCGCCCTGTCCTACGGCGAGCGCGGCGAGTCCGGCGAGCTGTGGAAGCAGGAGGGGCAGACCGTCGAGAACGTCAAGAAGATCCGCCACGGCGAGGCGGAGCGCGCGGCCGCGCATCTGGGCGCGAGCTTCCGCTGCCTGGATCTCGGCGACTACCCGCTGGAGATCGGCGGCGAGCAGCTGCTGCTGATCGCCGACGTGATCCGCGAGGTCGCCCCCGACGTCGTCGTCACCCACACGGACACCGACCCGTTCAACCCCGACCACCCGGTCGCCTTCCGGGCCGTCGACCGCGCCCGCGGGCTGGCCGCGGGCGCCGGGGTCAGCAGCGCGTTCCCGACGATCAAGCCGCCGGCGCTGTTCCTGTTCGAGCCCCACCAGCCCGAGCTGTGCAACTTCACGCCGACGACCTTCGTCGACATCACCTCGGTGATCGACCGCAAGCAGGCGGCGATGGAGGAGATGCAGGCGCAGAAGTACCTGCAGACCTACTACCGCGAGCGCGCCGACCACCGCGGCAACCACGCCCGCCGCGCGTCGGGCAACCAGGAGATCCGCCAGGCCGAGGCCTTCCAGCGCGTGATCCCCCAGGTGGTGAGCGAGCTTTGACTCCCGGCGCCGACACGATCGCCGAGCTGGCCCGCCTCGGCTCCGCCACGGTCTACGAGGCCGGCGGCCGGCGCGGCTACGTCGACGCCGATCTGATCCAGGTCGTCCCGGGCTCCCGCGTGGCCGGACCCGCGCGGACCGTGCGGTGCGCCCAGGGCGACAACCTGATGGTGCACGCGGCCATGGCCGCCGTGCAGCCCGGCGACGTGCTCGTGCTGACGATGCCCGAGCCGGCGCCGGTCGCGCTCGTCGGGGACCTGCTGGCCACCCAGGCGCAGGTCCACGGCGCCGCCGCGCTGCTGATCGACGCGTCGGTGCGCGACGTGGAGGAGCTGCGGGAGATGGGGCTTCCGATCTGGGCGCGATGGGTGCGCGTCAAGGGAGCCACGAAGGACGCGCTGGGCGAGATCGACGTGCCCGTGACCGTCGGGGGCGCGCTGATCCGACCCGGAGACCTGCTCGTCCTCGACGCCGACGGCGTCGCGGTCGTCGAGGCCGAGCGCGTGGACGAGGTCCTCGCGGCCTCCCGCGAGCGCGAGCAGCGGGAGGCGATCAAGCGCGAGCGCCTGCAGGGTGGGGCGCTCTCCTGGGAGATCGATGGTCTGAAGGGGAAGTTCAGCGAAGAAGGAGACACGGCGTGACCGACATCGCGCATCTGGGACCGGTCGAGCTGCTGACGCCGAAGGCGGAGGAGTCGCTGCGGTTCTTCGTCGACGTGCTCGGCATGGAGATCGAGCACCAGGAGGGGCAGTCGGTGTACCTGCGCGGCTGGGGCGACTACCAGCCGTGGTCCACCAAGCTCACCGAGTCCGACACCTCCGGCCTGGCGCTGCTGGGCCTGCGGGCGTGGGACCAGGAGGCGCTGGAGCGGCGGGTCGCCAAGATCGAGGCGACCGGCCTGGGCGAGGGCTGGACGGACGGCGACCGCGGCCGCGGCCCGTCGTACCGCTTCCGTGACCCGGACGGCCACGTGTTCGAGATCTACTACGAGAGCGAGCGCTACTCGCCGCCGCCGCACCTGAAGCCGTCGCTGAAGAACCAGCCGCAGCGGTACGTGCCCCGCGGCTGCGCGATCAGGCGGCTCGACCACGTGAACCTCCTGGCCGCCGACGTGTACGCGAACCGCGTGTTCGGGGTCGACACGCTCGGCTACCGCCTGTACGAGCGCATCGAGCTCAACGACGGCAGCGAGGCGGGCGCGTGGATGAGCGCGTCGATCGCCGCGCACGAGCTCATCTACACGCGCGACGCGTTCGGCGCGAACGGGCGCCTGCACCACCTCGCCTTCTGGGTCGACACGCGCGAGGAGTGCCTGCGCGCGGCCGACATCTTCCTCGAGAACGAGGTCCACATCGAGGCGGCGCCGTCCAAGCACGCGATCGCGCAGGGCTTCTTCCTGTACGGGATCGAGCCCGGCGGCAACCGCATCGAGGTCACGACCGGCGGGCGCTTCGTGTTCGACCCCGACGAGCCCTGCGTCGTGTGGACCGAGGAGGAGCGCAAGCTCGGCCAGGCCTGGCGCGTGAAGACCGTCGAGAGCTTCCATACGTACGGCACCCCGCCGCTGCCGCAGGCGCCGACCCCGGTGTGATGGACGCCGGCGTCTGCGGCATCGTGCTCGCCGGAGGCGCCGGCCGCCGCTTCGGCTCGGCCAAGCAGCTCGCCGACCTGCGCGGACGCCCGCTGGTGCAGTGGGCGCTCGACGCGGCGCTGGCCGCGCAGGGTCTGGATCGGGTGGTGCTGGTTCTCGGGGCGCAGGCCGACGCGGTGCGCGACCGGATCGACCCGGGGCGCGCCGAGATCGTCGACTGCTCCGAGTGGGAGGAGGGGATGGCGGCGTCGCTGCGCTGCGGGATCGCCGCGGCCGGCGGCGCCGCCTGGTACGTGGTGCTGCTGGGCGATCAGCCGCTCCTGGGCTCGCTGGCCGTCGACGCGATCGTGTCGGCGGCCCGCAGCGCCCCGCCGGAGGTGCTGGCCGTGCGCGGGCGCTGGGACGGGCGGCCCGGGCACCCGGTCGCGCTGCGCGCCGATCTCACGCCGCGCCTGCTGGCGCTGCGCGGCGACGCGGGCGCGCGCGACCTGCTGCGCGATGTGCCGCTGCTGGAGGTCGACTGCGACGGGCTCGGCGACCCCGTCGACGTCGACGACGAGGCCGCGCTGGCGCGGGTGCGAGCCCGGGCGCCACTACGCTCGGCGGATGGACCAGCCGACGCTTGACCGATTCGCCGACCTCGTCATCGAGGGCGGCGCCAACGTGCAGCCGGGGCAGGTCGTGTCGATCGGCAGCGAGCCCGGAAAGGAGGCGCTGACGCGCGCCCTGGCCCGCTCGGCGTACCGGCACGGCGCACGCTTCGTCGACGTCACCGTCTTCGACCTGCACGTCAAGAAGGCGCGGATCGAGCTGTCGCGCGAGGAGGACCTCGACTACGTGCCGCGCTGGTACGGGCAGCGGATGCTCGAGCTGGGCGAGGAGCGCGGCGTGCGCATCTCGCTCTCCGGCCCGGTCGAGCCGACGCTGTTCGAGGGGCTGGACCCCGAGCGCCTGGGCCGCGACCAGCTTCCGTTCGTGCCCGAGACGATGGAGGTCGTCAACGCGCGCACGGTCAACTGGTGCGTGGCGCCATGCCCGACGCCGCAGTGGGCGCAGTTCGTGCACCGCGACCTCGACCCCGACGCCGCGCTGCAGCGGCTGGAGTCCGAGCTGATCCACATCCTGCGCCTCGACGAGGAGGACCCGATCGAGGCGTGGCGCACGCGCGCCGACCAGATCGCCAACGCCGCCGCGGCGCTCGACGCGCGCCGCTTCGACGCGATCCGCTTCACCGGCCCGGGCACCGACCTGACCGTCGGGCTGCTGCCGTCGTCCGAGTGGCACGGCGGGGCGATGGAGACCGTCGACGGGATCCGCCACATGCCCAACCTCCCGACCGAGGAGGTCTACACGGCCCCGGACCCGCAGCGGGTCGACGGCACGGTCGCGGCGACGAAGCCGCTCGTGCTCGGCGGGACGACGATCGAGGGGCTGCGTGTGCGCTTCGAGGGCGGCCGCGCGGTCGAGATCGCCGCCGACCGCGGCGGCGACGTGCTCGAGGCGATGACGCGCCGCGACGAGGGCGCCGCCCGCCTCGGCGAGGTGGCCCTCGTCGACCGCCACGGCCGCATCGGGCCGCTCGACACCGTCTTCTACGACACGCTGCTGGACGAGAACGCCGCCAGCCACATCGCGCTCGGCGCCGCGTACGAGCTGACGGTCGGCGACGCCGACAAGGAGCGCATCAACCGCTCCGACATCCACATCGACTTCATGATCGGCGGGCCCGGCGTGGACGTCGACGGGCTCACCGCCGACGGCTCGGCGGTGCCCGTCCTGCGCGCCGGCGACTGGCAGATCTAGCGCGGGTCCCGGATCAGCAGCTCGACGTTGCGGTCGCGCCGGTCGCCCGGCCCGTTGCCCGACGTCACGTCGCGGGCCTGCGGGTCGTTGGCGGCCAGCGTGCGCGCCAGCGACGCGAGCTGCGTGTCGTCGAACCCGTCCGCCGGGCCCGGCGCGGGCGGCTCGATGGGCGCGGCCGCGTCGAGGATCGTGCCGAAGATCGACAGCGTCCCGTCGCGGTTGTCCATGATCTCGATCTGACGCGACTGCTGCGGGTAGTCGATGTGCGCGGCGGTGTTGATCGACCAGAACCCGCGCTTGCCCCGGCGGATCGCGCGGACGGTGTTGCGGTGGGTGTGGCCGTTGACGAACGCGATCACGTTCCGGTTCGCCAGCAGCAGGCTCTTCAGCGAGCCCTTGCCGCGCGCGCCGAGGTGGATCGGGCGCGAGTCGCGCGGGTCGCCGTCGCACCCGGCGCCGTCGGGCTCGGTGCAGCCGGCGTCCTCGTCGGGCGTCGAATTGTCCATCGTCTCCAGCGTGTGGTGGGCGAAGACGACGACGAGCTCGTCGCGGCGCGCGGCGGACCGCAGCTCGCGCTTGAGCCACAGGTACTGCGGGTGGTCGAGGTTGCCCTCGGACCCGCCGCCCTCGGCGACCGTGTCCAGCGAGATGAACCGCAGGCCCCTGCGCGGCGCCCAGCTGTAGTAGAGGGCGGTGCCGTTGGAGGCGCGCAGCTCACGCGGGGACGTGAAGCCGAAGCCGTGCTGGCGGTCGGCGGGCCCCTGCAGCTGCCGGTACTCGGGCTTGGAGACGAACGCGCGCTCGGGGTCGGGCGGCGTGACGCCCGCACCGCCGAGCAGCGCCGAGATGAACTCGGGACGGCCGATGCGGCGGAACACCTCGGTGCCGCTGAGCCCGGCGACCGACGCCGGGTCGAAGCTGGCCGACGGGAACACCTTCAGGCAGCCGGTGACGATCGCCCGGAAGAGCGGCTCGGCCGCGGAGGCGTTGCCCTGGACGAGGCCGTCGTGGTTGCCGCGCGACGAGAACCACGGCACGCGCAGCCCCTCGGCCTGGAACGGCCGCTGGGCGCGGTCCAGCAGGCCCGGGTAGCGCGGGAACGCCGCGTACGCGCCGGGGCCCGGCGCCGGCTGGTTCGGATCCCAGAAGCCGGAGAGCCGTTCGGCGGGGGTGCCCGCGGGATAGTCGGTGTAGTCCTGGACGCCCGTGTAGCGGCGGTTGGCGACGTCGTCGTTCATCTTCGCGACCTGCTCGGGGGTCGCGTTCGGGCACGGGTTGGACTCGCTGATCGGCTGACCGCTGAACGGGTCGACGGTGCCGCCCTCGAGCACCGACACCATCCAGCGCACCTCGTTGCGCTGCGTGTTGTCGGGCAGGTCGCCGGTGGTGATCGCGAAGCCCATCCGCGCGCGCCGGCCGTTGCCCTGGCGCACGGGGCTCGTGAGGTTCGCGTTGAGGTTGCGGACGATGGAGTCGAACGTGTGGACCCCGAGCGCCTCCTGCGGGCGGTGCGAGGCGCTGACCGAGCCGGCCGCCGGGTCGAGCAGCTCGACCCGCGCGGGCGACATCTCGTCGACGATCTGCGGGTCGGTGATCTGGCCGAAGAACGCCAGGGAGCGGCGGCGGTTCGCGCGCCCCTTGCGCGGCTTGGCGAGCTCGCTGCGGACCAGGTGCCGCTCGCCGGCCCCGGGCACGAGCGGGTGGTAGGCGCCGTCCCCGGTGCCGTAGCCGCCCTGTACCTGGATCGTCTCCCGGACGGTGGTCTGGCCCGCCGGGTCGGCGAGGGCGGGCACGGCGACGGCGGCCGCAGCGGCGACGGCCGCGGCGATGGTGGCGAGCAATCCGGATCGACCCATTGCCGAAACCTACGCGATCGGGTCCGAACGGCCAAGATGCAGCCGGCATGCCGGCCTCGCCGCCCATCCCGGCTCGCTGGACCGCCGACCACCTCGCCCGCGTGGCACTCACGCCGGACACGACGGCTCCGCTGCTGCACCGCGACGGGCTCGCGCGCGTCCTGCCCGGCGAGGACGTGTGGGACCTGTGGCCGGTGCAGGAGTCCGGCGACGGGCGGCCGGCGCGCGCGGGCGACGTGGAGCTGTGGATGGCGCTGTCGGCGGCGGCCACCGGCCACCCCGAGCTGCGCCACGGGCTGGCCCGGCTGCGGCTGCTGGGCCGCCGCGGCGCGGACTGGTTCGACCTGGGCCCGGTCTTCGCCGACGGCGCGTCGCCGGGCAGCCGCGAGTGGTCGGGCTCGGCCGTGCTCGCCGAGGACGGGTCGGTGTCGGTCTTCTACACCGCGGCCGGGCGGCGCGGGGAGCCGCGCCCGAGCTGGGGCCAGCGCGTGATGCGGGCGCGCGGGCGGATCGCCGGGGCGGGCGACGGCGTGCGGCTGGAGGCGGCCGGCGACCACCGCGAGATCGTCCGCGCCGACGGGACGACGTACCTGCTCGCCGACGAGCTCGACGGCGCGCCCGGGCGCATCCGCGCGTTCCGCGACCCCGCCTGGTTCCGCGACCCGGCCGACGGCCGCGAGCACCTGCTGATCGCCGCGTCGGTCCCCTCGGACGACGACGGCGGCTTCACCGGCGCGGTCGCGCTCGCCACCCGCGCGGCCGGCGACGAGTGGACGCTGGGCCCGCCGCTGCTGCGCGCCGACGGCGTCACCCACGAGCTCGAGCGCCCGCACGTCGTCGTCCACGACGGCCGCTACCACCTGTTCTTCAGCGCCAACGCGCACACGTTCACGCCGCCGGTCCACGGCCCGACCGGCCTGTTCGGGTTCGTCGCCCCGCGCCTGCAGGGCCCGTGGGCGCCGCTCAACGGGTCGGGTCTCGTGATCGCCAACCCGCCGCAGCAGCCGACCCAGGCCTACGCCTGGCTCGTCCTGCCCGACCTGCGGGTCGTGAGCTTCGTCGACTACCTCGCGCCGCCGGGCGTGGACCTGCGCACCGCGCCGGCCGACGAGGCGCGCGCCGCCTTCGGCGGCACGGCCGCGCCCGAGCTGCGTGTGGCGCTCTCGGGCACGGCCTCCGCGATCGTCTCGGACCCGGTCGCTCGCTAGTCTGCGGGCCTGCCGCATCGAACCTGGAGAGGTGCCGGAGCGGTTGAACGGGCGGCACTGGAAATGCCGTGACGGGGGTCAACCTCGTCCGAGGGTTCGAATCCCTCCCTCTCCGCTGCGCATCCTGGCTGGCGCCCAGCCTTCGGCCGGACCTCCGTGTGTGTCGCTATTGGGCGCGCTGATGCGCCCGCGACAGCAGATCGCGCACCTCAGGAAGCTGGTCGGCCGTCGTCAGCGAGTACTCGACGTCGCCGTTGCCGTGGTGGCCCATGCCAGTGAGGTCACGCATGGCTTCGGGGTTCTCGGGCACGGTGGTCTTCGGATCCAGCACGAGGAACACGACCACCTTGCTGTTCAGGGCCTTGATCGAGGCGAAGGGGCGCTTGCCGACGAAGTAGTTGACCGAGACCTTGGCGACTTTGCGGACGACATCCGCGCCAAGGTTGCGCGCCGCTTCGTCGACCTGCTCAAAGAGGTCCGCAACGCCGGTGGGCTTGCCGGCCGTGTGGTAGGCCATGTCATACGCCGGCTTCGAGATGCGCCGTTCGTCCGTCCCGGTTCCCTTGCCGGCGGCGGCCTGTTGCGTGGCGCGATCATCCGACGCCTTGGGGGCGACGGGGACGTCGAGAATTCGCTGAAGGCTGCGCTGCAACTGAGGGCGAGTCGGGACGGGCTTCTCCACCGCTCCCTCGAGCAGCCTGTACAGCTGCTCCGGGGGATCGATGGCGAGCCCTTGGAGAGCCGTACGGACGCGAATATCGGTGAACACTCGCTCGCCCCACTCGTCCAGCTTTCCAGCCTCGACGGCGGTGCGGCCGATGCGTTGGAGCGCCTGAACGACCTCGCTCATCCGGCCGTTCGTCGCGTCGCCGAGGTCTGTGGCGAACAACAGCTTCTTGTCCATCGGGACCGGCTCGTTGGTCTTGTACACCCGGTACGACAGCCCGTTCGTCAGCACGCACCAGACGACGCCCTCGTTGTTGGCGTAGTTGACGGTCTGGCTGACGAACTTCTTGTCGCCGAGCGACGTACCGAGGGCCTTGGCCTCCAGAAACAGGCGCGGCGCTCCATCGATCTTCAGCGCGTAATCAAGGAAGGTGCCGTCGTACACGCAGTACTCACGGTCGACCTGCGAGAGGTCGCCGGGATCCCAGCCAAGCGCGGCCAACACGGGCTCGATCACCAGTGCCCGGGTGTTCGCCTCGTTCGCCGAGTTGGCTTGCCGTAACCGCTCGGCATTGTGCAACGCCTTCTCGATCGCCGATGACGGGGCTGGCATGGGCGGATCGTATGCCGTGTTCCGGATCGCCCGCCACACGTGGCCCGCAACGACGTCCGGCACTCTGACCACCACTGTGGTGGTCAGAGTGCCAAACGTGCGCGTCGGGGCACGCGAACGTCCACACGGCGCCCGCCGACCGTCCCGGTCACGCGGGGCGCGCCGGCGCAAGCGCGCGATCTCGCCCTCAACTGCGAAAACGAGTTGGTCAGACGACGTACGGTTTCCCGTCATGGACCACCGTGCCGAGGTGCGCGCGTTCCTCAAGGCCCGCCGGGCGCGCATCGCGCCGGAGACCGTGGGCTTCTCGTCCGGCGACAAGCGCCGGGTGCCGGGGCTGCGGCGCGAGGAGGTCGCGCTGCTGGCCGGCGTCAGCGTCGACTACTACATCCGCATCGAGCGGGGCGACCTGCGCGGGGTCTCCGACGAGGTGCTCATGGCGATCGCGCGGGCGCTGCAGCTCAACGGGAGGAGGTCGAGCACCTCTTCGATGCCCGCGATCGGCGGCATCCGGCCCGCGGCCGCGTTCGCCTACGAGCTCGCGGATCCCGTCCGCGGCCGCGCGATCCGCGGCCGGTACGCGCTGCGTCCGCTGCCCCTCGTCGCCTGAGCGGCGCCGCCGGCGAGGTGCTCCGGCGGCGCCGCCGGGTTCAGCGCCCCTTGCCGCCCCGGCGCTGGGGCGGCAGCTTGCGCGGGACCGGGCGCGCGATGCGCGGCGCGGGGCGCAGGGCCGCGCGCCGGTTCATGGCTGGTGGACGGCGGTGCACAGAGGCCTCCTTCGGACGTGGTCGGATCGGAGGCCGCCCGCGCTCGCACGCAGGGTGCGACGACGGCGAGGCGTCATGGTTCGCGGACGGCCGGTGCACGCGGGCCGCGCCGGATGGGCGGGCGCTGGGCGTGCAGCGTGGGACGTCGTCAGCGAATGATCATGACCGGGCCACCGTAGCAGCGGTTCCGCGAGCGCTCAAGACCGGACTACGGTCCGCTTAATGCTACGATGGGGCACATGGAACTCGGAGCCGTCCACCTCACCGTCTCGCACCTGGACCGCTCGGTCGGCTTCTACCAGGACGCCATCGGCCTCTCGGTGCGCCGCCGCGACGACCGCAGCGCCGTGCTGGGCGCCGGCGAGGAGGACGTGCTCGTCCTCGTCGAGGAGCCGGGCGCGCGTCCCGCCGGCCGCCACGCCGGCCTCTACCACCTCGCGCTGCTGCACCCCTCGCGCGAGGAGCTCGCCCGCGCGCTCCAGCGCCTGGCCGTGACGCGCACGCCGATCCAGGGCGCCTCCGACCACGGCGTCTCCGAGGCGATCTACCTGTCCGACCCCGACGGCAACGGCCTCGAGCTCTACGCCGACCGTCCCCGCGACCGCTGGCCGGCGCCCGGCCCCGGGGAGCGCGTCGGGATGTACACGCGCGCGCTGGACCTCGAGGCCCTGCTCGACCTCGTCTCTGCCGACGCCCCGCGCCCGCGCGCCCGCGCCGGGCTGCGCGTCGGGCACGTCCACCTGCACGTCTCCGACCTCGAGCAGGCCGTCGACTTCTACACGCGCGAGCTGGGCATGGACGAGATGACCCGCTACCCGGGCGCCGCCTTCCTGTCGTGGGAGGGCTACCACCACCACATCGGCCTGAACACGTGGCGCGGGACCCGCATCCCCCCGGCGCCGCCGCCCGGCAGCGGCGTCGCCGGCATGCGCCACATGACCGTGGTGGGCGCGCCCGGCGAGCCTCGCACGCTCACGGACCCGTCGGGCAACGCGATCGCGATCGTGCCCGCCGCGGCGCCCGTCGCCGCCTGATCGCAGCTCGCCCCGCAAGTTCCCGCCCCGGCCGTCGTTGGAGCGTCACGCACCCACCACGGCAGGAGGAGGAGAACGTGAAGCTGCGCACCAGGGTCGTGCTGGCCGCGACCGCCGCCGCGACGGCGCTCGCGGCGAGCGCCGGGCCCGCGCTCGCATGGGCGCCGGCCGGCAGCGCGCCCATCCACCCGGGCGTCCGGACGACCACCGAGGGCAGCGGGCAGTGCACGGCGAACTTCGTCTTTGCGGACGGGTCGAGCACGTACATCGGGCAGGCCGCGCACTGCTCATCGACCGGCGAGGCGACCGAGACCGACGGCTGCACCGCGGACTCGCTGCCGCTGGGGACGCGGGTGGAGATCGAGGGCGCCACGCGGCCGGGGGTCCTGGCCTACAACTCGTGGCTGGCCATGCAGGAGGCCGGGGAGACCGACCCCGACACGTGCGCGTACAACGACTTCGCGCTGGTGGAGATCGACCCCGCCGACGTCGATCTCGTCAACCCGTCGGTCCCGTTCTGGGGCGGCCCGGCCGGCCTGAGCGCCTCCGGGACCTCGACCGGCGCGAAGGTGCTGTCGTACGGGAGCTCGTCGCTGCGGGGCGGCATCACGCAGCTGAGCCCGAAGGAGGGCTTCAGCCTCGGCACGAGCGCGAACGGCTGGACCCACGCCGTCTCCACGCTGACCCCGGGCATCCCGGGCGACTCCGGCAGCGCGTTCCTCGACGGCCGGGGCCGCGCGCTCGGCGTCCTGTCGACGCTGGCGCTCGCCCCGCTGCCGCTGTCCAACGGCGTCGGCGACCTCGCCCACGAGATCGCCTGGGCCAACGACGAGGGCGGCCAGTCGATCCGCCTCGTCAACGGCACCGAGCCGTTCCGCGGGCCGCTGCTGCCGATCTAGCCCGAGACCCAGCTTCCGGCCGCCACCCGGACGTGAAATGGTCCGGGTGGTGGAGCCGGAACCGCTGAGCCTGCCGCCCGACGAGATCCGCCGCCTCGGGCACCGCGTCGTCGACCTCTGGGTCGACAGCCTGCAGACGCTCCGCGAGCGCCCGCCGGTGCGCACCGCCGACCGCGGGACGCTCGACGCGCGCCTGCGCGAGCCGCCGCCCGAGCGGCCCGGCGACGTCGACGCCGCGCTCGACCTGGCGGCGGACGTCGTGCTCGGGCACATGCAGCGCGGCGACCACCCGCGCTACTTCGCGCGCGTGCCGTCGCCCAGCAGCCCCGTCGGCCCGCTCGCCGACGCGCTGGCCGCCGGCATGAACGCGATCGCGACCTCGTGGGCCGGCGCCTCGGGCCCGACCGCGCTCGAGCTGCTCGTCGTCGACTGGCTCGTCGAGCTCCTCGGCCTGCCGCCCGGGACCGAGGGCGTGTTCCTCAGCGGCGGGTCGACGTCCAGCACGACCGCGTTCGCCGCCGCGCGCCTCCACCGCCTCGGCGGGCACGACCCCGACGCCGTCGTCTACGCGTCGCGCCAGACGCACGCCTCGCTCACCCGCGGCCTGCGCGCGCTGGGCTTCGCCGCGGACCGCGTGCGCGTGCTCGACACCGACGCCGCGTTCCGCCTGCCGCCCGACGCGCTCGCCGCCGCCGTGGCGCGGGACCGCGCCGCGGGCCTGCGCCCGTTCCTGGTCGTCGCGACCGCGGGGACGACGAACACCGGGGCGGTCGATCCGATCGAGCCGATCGCCGACGTCGCCGCGGCCGAGGGCCTGTGGCTGCACGTCGACGGCGCCTACGGCGCCCCCGCTGCGCTGACGCCCGCCGGCCGGGCGCTGATGGCGGGCCTGGAGCGCGCCGACTCGCTCACGATCGACCCGCACAAGTGGCTGTTCGCGCCCTACGAGTGCGCGTGCCTGCTCGTGCGCGAGCCGGGGGTGCTGGAGGCCGCCTACTCGATGGAGCCCGAGTACCTGCGCGACACCACCGGCGACGCGGAGCCGAGCCTGCGCGACCGCTCGCTGCAGCTCACCCGCGCCACCCGCGCCCTGAAGCTGTGGCTCACGATCAAGGCGTTCGGCGTCGCGGCGATCCGCGACGCGATCGCCCGCGGCATCGCGCTCGCCGAGCGCGCCGAGGCGGCGCTGCGCGCCACGCCCGGGTGGGAGGTCGTCACGCCCGCCCAGCTCGCGATCGTCACGTTCGCCCACGACCGCGGCGACGCCGGGCGGCTGGTCGCGCTGGCGGCCGCCGACGGCTACGCGCTGCCCAGCTCGACGACCCTGCACGGCCGCGAGGTGCTGCGCCTGTGCACGATCAACCCGCGCACGACCGACGCCGAGATCGACGCCACGATCGCGCGGCTGACCGAGCTCGCGGCGCGATAGCTTGCCGCGGATGCTCTTCCCGCGCCTCGCCGATCCGCCCGACGCCGTCGCCCTGCGCGTCGCCGACCGCGAGCTGACGTGGGCGCAGCTGCGCGCCGCCGCCGGCGGCGTGGCCGAGCGCGTCGCCGGTCTCGAGCGCGTGGGGGTGTGGGCCGAGCCGTCGGTGGAGACGATCGTCGCCGTCGTCGGGATCCTCGCCGCCGGCGCCGCCGTCGTGCCGCTGAACCCGAAGGCGGGCGAGCGCGAGCTCACCCACATCCTCGCCGACAGCGATCCCGCGCTCGTGTACGGCGCGTCGGTGGACGGGCGCCCGCGCGCCGACGTCGACCTCGAGCCGGCCGGCCCGGCCGTGGCGCTGCCGCCCGAGCCCGACCCCGAGACCCCCGCGTTCGTCGTCTACACGTCGGGCACCACCGGGCCGCCCAAGGGCGCGGTCCTCCCGCGCCGCGCGATCGCCACGAACCTCGACGCGCTCGCCGACGCGTGGGCGTGGACGGCCGGCGACGTCGTCGTGCACGCGCTGCCGCTGTTCCACGTCCACGGCCTCGTGATCGGCACGCTCGGCCCGCTGCGACGCGGCGGCCGCTCGCACCACGTCGGCCGCTTCTCGCCCGAGGCGATCGCCGACGCGCTCGAGGCCGGCGGGACGATGCTCTTCGCGGTCCCCACGATGCACCGCCGCCTGGCCGACGCCGCCGAGGCCGACCCGCGCATCGGCCGCGCGCTCGGCCGCGCGCGCCTGCTCGTCTCCGGCTCGGCCGCGCTGCCCGCCAGCGAGCACGAGCGCATCGAGCGTCTCACCGGCCAGCGGGTCGTGGAGCGCTACGGCATGACCGAGACGCTCATGAACACCTCGGTGCGCGCCGACGGCGACCGCCGGCCCGGCACGGTCGGCCTGCCGCTGCCCGGCGTCGAGCTGCGCCTCGCGCGCGAGGACGGCGACGAGAGCGGCATCGGCGAGATCCTCGTCCGCGGCCCCAACCTCTTCCTCGGCTACCTCAGCCGCCCCGACGCGACCGCCGAGACCGTCGACGCCGACGGCTGGTTCCACACCGGCGACCTGGCCACGCTCGACCCGGACGGCTACGTGCGCATCGTCGGGCGCCGCGCGACCGACCTCATCAAGAGCGGCGGCTTCAAGATCGGCGCGGGCGAGATCGAGAACGCCCTGCTCGAGCACCCGGCCGTCGCCGAGGTCGCCGTCACCGGCGAGCCCGACGCCGATCTGGGCGAGCGGATCGTCGCCTGGGTCGTCGCGCGCGAGGGCGCCGAGCGGCCGTCCGACCAGGAGCTCGCCGACCACGTCGCCCGCCTGCTGACGCCCCACAAGCGCCCGCGCGTCGTGCGCTGGGTCGACGCGCTGCCGCGCAACGCGCTGGGCAAGGTGCAGAAGAAGCAGCTCGCCGCGCCGTGACTCGGTAGAACCGCATTCGGTTCACCCTCGTCTCGTTCGAGACAGGTGTGTATCGTGCCGCGCGAGGTCGCCGGATGGGGGACGGCGGCCCGCCGATCCACACGATCGACAAGGAGAGGTCGATGTCGTCATCCGCCCTGCGCAGGCGGCGGGCCGCCGCATGCGCAGCCGCTGCCCTCGCGCTCTCGGTGGCCACGGGTATGGCCGCCGCGCCCGGCGCGCTCGCCGCCGGCGACACCGTGCAGATCCGCGGCAACGCGTACAAGTTCAACACCCCGTTCACCCGGCTCGTCGGCGCGACGATCGGCGTCGCCGAGATGCCGGGCGTCACGACGACCGCCGGCGCGAACGGCGCGTACATGCTCGAGGTGCCGGCCGACTCGACCGTGACGCTGTGGGCGGAGCTCCTCCCCGAGTACCGCCGCATCTACCTGCAGACGCTGCACGTCCGCCGCGACGACATCGCGCACCTGAACTTCCAGATCCCGATCCTCGCCGAGCGCGTGGGCCTGGCGATGATGCTCGGCCAGCCGCTCGACGCCAAACAACGACCCGGTCGGCTGCGCGATCGTCTCGACGTTCAACATCCGCGCCGTCCGCGGCCCCGACTTCGACCAGTTCCTGACGATCCTGCCGCACGGGATCGCCGGCGCGACCGCCACGGCGTCGCCGTCGCTGGGGTCGCCGGTCTACTTCAACGACAGCGTGCTCCCGGACGCGTCGCGGACGAGCTCGTCGGCCGACGGCGGCGTCGTGTGGCCGAACGTGCCCGAGGGCGTCTACACGATCACCGCGTCGCATCCGACGAAGCGGATGGCCAGCTTCCGCGCGACCTGCGCGAGCGGGCGGATCATCAACGCCAACCCGCCGTGGGGCCTGTACGAGCTCGACCCGGGCGAGGAGACCAACCCGGCGGCGCTGGCGCCGCCCGAGCCCACGCCCGGCCCGTCGCCGGCGCCGGCTCCCGCCTGGACGCCGCCGGCCGAGGCCGAGACGCAGAGCGCGACCGCCCCGGCGCCCGCGCCCGAGCCGGTCTCGGCGCCCAGCGCCGCGCCTCCCGCGGCCGACCGCAGCGTCCAGGCGACGCTCGGACGCACCGCCGTGCGCGGAACCCGCGCGAAGCGGCGCGTCGTCGCCCGGCTGCGCACCGGCGAGCCGGTGTCGGTCGAGGCCGCCCTGCTGCGCAACGGCCGCACGCTCGGCTCGGCGACCGCCCGCCTGGGCCGCGGGGCGGGCGTCGTGCGCATCGGCGCCGCCGGCGCGAAGCCGGGCCGCGCGCTCCTGCGCCTGACGGTCACCGACGAGGCCGGCAACACGGTCACGCTCGAGCGCACCGTCCGCCTGCTGCGGCGCGGCTGATCCCGTCGTGGGGCGCGGCGCCTGACCGGCGTCGCGCCCCCTACGGCTCCTTGGGCGCGACGTAGACGAGGCGGCCGTCGTCGAGGCGGTAGACCTTGCCGACCTCCTCGCCTCGGCCGATCACGCGCTCGCCCTCCTCGGGCACCGTCCCGACCTGCTCGTCGGGGCCCGCGACGACCGCGTCGGGCGCCCGGTTCTGCTCGCGGCCGAGGCTGTTGATCGCCACGAGCAGGAACGCCAGCGCGAGCACGAGCCCCAGGTCGAAGAGGTTGACCATGCCGGCCAGCGGGTCCCCGGCGCGGTCCTCGCGCATCCGCGCGCGGCTGGAGACCCGAGACCTCACGCCGACGACACCACGGGCGCCGGCAGCGACTCGTGCGCCTGCTGCACCGACGGCTGGTCGAACAGGACCGCGGCGATGTACTCGAGGTCGGAGTGATCCTGCGAGTAGAGGCGGTCGCGGACGAGCGAGAGCATGAACGCGACCATGCCGACGAGGATGCCGATGACGGTCACGCCGAACGCGACGCGCAGGCCGTCGGAGAGCTGCTTGACGTCGCCCTCGCCCAGCGCCGCCAGCGCGGGGGACAGCGGGATCAGCGTGCCCATGAGCCCGAGGCCGGGGCCCGCGCGCACGAGCATGCGGGTGCGCTCCAGGCGCCGCAGCGAGCGGAAGTCGAAGTCGGCCAGGCGCTTGGCGACGCGGTCGGCGGCGTTCGGCTGACCCCACTCGGCGACGAGGTCGCGCGTGGCCTGGGCCATCGGGGCGTCGGTCGACACGCGCAGCAGCGCAACCTGCGCGGCTCCCGGATCGCCGGCCTCGAGCGCGGCGCGCGCGTCGGCCGCCGCCCGCTCCAGGCGGGCCAGGTCCCGGCGGCGGCGGCGCAGCAGCTCGATCGCGAAGCTCCCGGTCTCGAAGCAGACGGCGGCGAGGGCCGCGAACGCGAGGACGAAGACCGGGTACTTGAGCGCGTTGGCGATGTCGAGGAGCAGGTCCTCCACGGGAGATCAGCTTCGCGCGGCCGGCTGCTCGACGTCGATGACCTCGTACGTGCGCAGCTCCGAGTGCCCGCCGAAGCTGCGCTGGCCGTCGCCGCTGTGCGCGCGCTTGAACAGGTCGCTGGAGAGCCAGTCCTTGAACGCCTGCTCGGACTCCCACTCGGTCACGACCAGGTACTCCCGGTTGCGCAGGGGGCGCATGAGCTGGAAGCGCACGAAGCCGGGCGCGTCCGCCATGTGGCGCTCGCGGTTCAGGAACGCCTGCTCGAAGGCCTCGGCCTGCTCGGGAGCGACCGTGACGCAGTTCATGGACACGAACATGATCGGGTTAGGCTACCCGAAGATGCTCGAGGATCCGGGTCGTCACCTCGTCGGCCTGCTCGATGTTGGCGAGGTGGGCGGAGTGGGGGACGACGGCCATCCGCGCGCCCGGGATCGCCGCCGCGATGCGGGCGCCGTGGTCGGGCGGCGTGGCCGGGTCGTCGGCGCCCGCGATGACCAGCGTCGGGGCGGTGATGCGCGGCAGCTCGGGCTCGAGGTCCATGTCGCGGATCGCCGCGCAGCACCCGGCGTAGCCCTCGTCGGGGGTCGACGCGATCATCTCGCGCAGGCGCCGCACCTGGTCCGGGTTCGCCGCCGCCCACGCCGGCGTGAACCAGCGGCCGACGACGGTGTCGGCGAGCGCCTCGGTCCCCTGCTCGCGGACGATGCGGATGCGCTCGTCCCACGCCGACGGGGGCCCCAGCTTCGCCGACGTGCAGCACAGGACGAGCCGGTCGACGCGGTCGGGCACGTCGATGGCCAGGCGCATCGCGATCATGCCGCCGAGCGAGACGCCGGCGATGTGCGCGCGGGGGATCTCGAGGCGGTCCAGGAGCGCGATCACGTCCTCGGCGAGGTCGGTCAGCGTGTACGGGCCGGGCGGGACCGGGGAGCGGCCGTGGCCGCGCAGGTCGAAGCGCACGACGCGCAGCTCGGCGGCGAGCCGGTCGATCTGCGGCTCCCACATGGCCAGCGTGGAGCCGAGCGAGTTGGCCAGGACGAGGGCGGGCGCGTCCGGCGGGCCCTCGACGACGTGATGCAGCTGGATCGCGGTCACGGCGCCAATCCAACCATCCGGTGGGCGTCGAGCGCGCGATCGACGAGCGCGCCGGCGCTGCCGAGGTAGCCGGCCGGGTCCAGGAGGCGGTCGATCGCGTCCGCGCCGACGCGCTCGCGGATCTCCGGGTCGTCGCGCAGGACGTCGGCGAACGCACGCCCGGAGCCGGCCGCCTCGGCGGCCGCGCGCTCGACGACGTCGTGCGCGGCGCCGCGGCCGAGCGTCTCGCCCAGCGCGGTGCTGACGCGCTCGGCCAGCAGCAGCCCGCCGGTCAGCTCCAGGTTCGCGCGCATCCGCGCGGGGTCGACCTCGAGGCCCTCCAGGCAGGCGCGCAGCCAGGCCGCGGCCGCGCCGGTGGCGACGAGCAGCTCGTTCAGCGGCGCCCACTCGGCGTGCCAGGCGCCGGCGGCGCGCTCGTGCTCGTGCTCCATCGCCGCCAGCAGCCCGCCGACGAGCGCGGGGGCGCGGCGCGCGCACGCGACGGCGGAGATCGAGGCGACCGGGTTGCGCTTGTGCGGCATCGTCGAGGACCCGCCCCCGGCGGCCTCGCGCACCTCGCCCACCTCGGTCTGGCTGAGCAGCGTCACGTCGCGCGCGGCCTTGGCCACGGCGCCGCACGCCTCGCCCAGCGCGCCCGCCAGCTCGGCGACGCGGGTGCGATCGGTGTGCCACGGCAGCACCGGCTCGGCCAGCCCGAGCTCCTCGGCCAGCGCGTGCACGACCTCGAGCCCGCGGTCGCCCAGCGAGGCGAGGGTGCCGGCGGCGCCGCCGAGCTGCACCGCCAGGCGCTGCGCTCGCACCTCGGCGAGGCGCGAGCGCGCGGCGTCCAGCGCGGTCATCCACCCGGCGGCCTTCAGCCCGAACGTCGTCGGGACCGCCTGCTGCAGCAGGGTCCGCGCCGCCATCGGCGTGTCGCGGTGCGCGCGCGCGAGCGCGGCCGCCGCGTCGGCGGCGCCGGCCAGGTCGTCGAGGATCGGCTGCAGCGCGCGGCGCGCGACGAGCATCGCCGCGGTGTCGACCACGTCCTGGCTGGTGGCGCCCCGGTGCACGTGCCCGCGCGCGTCGCCCTCGACCGCAGCCGTCAGCGCCCGCACGAGCGGCTGGGCGGGGTTGCCGACCCGCACCGCCGCCGCCCCGATCTCGGCCGCCGAGAAGCGGTCGGCGTCGCATGCGGCGGCGATCGCGTCCGCCGCGCCGGGCGAGATCAGCCCGACGCGCGCCTGCGCCCGCGCCAGCCCCGCCTCGACGTCGAGCATCGCCTGCAGCCAGGCGCGGTCCCCCACGGCCTCGCGCACGGGCCCGCGGGCCAGCACGCCGCCGAAGACGTCACTCACGGGGCAGGCCGGCGTAGTTCTCGGCCAGCGAGACCGCGGCCGCGCGCGACGACGTCACGTAGTCGAGCTGCGAGCGCTGCAGGCGCTCCTCGAACGGGTCCTGATCGGCCGGCTTGTGCAGCATCGAGGTCATGAACCACGAGAAGTGTTGCACCCGCCACACGCGCCGCAGGCAGCGGGCGGAGTAGCCGTCCAGCCCGGCCTTCGAGCCGTCGCGGTACCACTCGACGAGCGCCTCGGACAGGTTCTGCACGTCGGACACGGCCACGTTGAGGCCCTTCGCGCCGGTCGGCGGGACGATGTGGGCGGCGTCGCCCGCCAGGAACAGGCGCCCGTACTGCATCGGCTCCGCCACGAACGAGCGCATCGGCGTGATGCCCTTCTCGAAGATCTCGCCCTCGTTGAGCGTGAAGCCCTCGGCGGTCTCCAGCCGCGCCCGCAGCTCGGCCCAGATGCGGTCGTCGGGCCACGCCTCGATGTCCTCGTCGGGCGGGACCTGCAGGTACAGGCGCGTGATCTGCGGCGAGCGCATCGAGTGCAGCGCGAACCCGCGCTCGGTGCGCGCGTAGATCAGCTCGTCGTTGGACGGCGCGGCGTGGGCCAGGATCCCCAGCCACGCGTACGGGTAGACGCGCTCGTAGACGGTCAGCACGCCCGCCGGGATCGTGGGGCGGCTGACGCCGTGGAAGCCGTCGCAGCCGGCGACGAAGTCGCAGCGCAGCTCCTGCTCGCGGCCGTCGTGGGTGAACGTGATCGAGGGCGCGTCGGTGTCGACGTCGTGCAGCGCGACGTCGGCGGCCTCGAACAGCAGCGGCTCGCCGATCGACAGCCGGTGGTCGATCAGGTCCTCGACGACCTTCTGCTGGCCGTACACGGTGATCGCGCGGCCGCACAGCTCGCGCATGTCGATCCGGTGGCGCACGCCGCCGAACAGCAGCTCGAAGCCGTCGTGCACGAGGCCCTCCTCGCGCAGCCGCCCGTCCAGGCCGAGCTGCGCCATGCAGTCGACCGTGCCCTGCTCGAGCACGCCCGCGCGCACGCGCTGCTGCACGTACTCGCGGTCACGCGCCTCGAGCACCACCGACTCGATGCCCTGCTGGCGCAGCAGCTCCGCCAGGAACAGGCCGGCCGGCCCGGCCCCGACGATTCCCACCTGCGTCCTCATCCGCTCCTCCTCGACCCGACACCGGCCGCGCCCGCTGCGAGGTCGGCCTCGATGCGGGCCGCGGTCTCTCGCAGCGGCGGCAGCAGCTCGCGGCGCATCGCGTCGATCGTGCGCCGGCCGGCGTGCGTGGACAGGTTCATCGCGGCGACCACCGCGCCGCCGCGGTCGTGGATCGGGACCGCGATCGAGCGCAGCCCCTCCTCGAGCTCCTGGTCGACGAGCGCGTATCCGTCCCGTCGCACCCGCTCGAGCTTCTCGCGCAGCGCCGGGTCGTCCGGCTCCGCGCCCTGCGCGGCGAGCAGCACCCGGCCCATCGACGTGCGGTGCGCGGGCAGCCGCGTGCCGACGTTGATCGACACGGTCATGATCCGCGACACGGGCACGCGCGCCACGTAGATGACGTCCTCGCCGTCGAGCACCGACACCGACGACGACTCGCGCACCTGCGCGACCAGCCGCTCCAGGTGCGGCTCGGCCACCTCGGGCAGCGACAGGCTCGACAGGTACGCGTGGCCGAGCTCGAGCACGCGCGGGGACAGCCAGAACACGCGCCCGTCGGTGTGCACGTAGTGCAGGTCGACGAGCGTCAGCAGGAAGCGCCGCGCAGCCGCGCGCGTGAGCCCGGTGACGCGCGCCACCTCGCTCAGCGTCATCTCCGGGCGCTCGGCGCTGAACGCCCGCACCACCGCCAAGCCGCGCTCGAGCGACTGGACGAAGTGGTCGCCCCGCGCGGCGTCAGCCACCGGGCCGCCGTGCCTCCGGCACGTCCATCTCGGCCAGCACGTCCTGGGCGATCTTGAACGCCGCGTTGGCGGCCGGCAGGCCGGCGTAGATCGCGGTGTGCAGGATCACCTCCGCGATCTCGTCCGGCGTGAGGCCGTTGCCGATCGCGGCGCGCACGTGCATGCCGATCTCGCCCTCTGCGCGGATCGCGGTCAGCGCGGCGAGCGTGATCGCCGAGCGGGTGCGGCGGTCCAGGCCGGGCCGCGCCCAGATGTCGCCCCAGGCCGTCCGGGTGATGAAGTCCTGGAACGGCTCGGTGAACGGCGTCGTGGCGGCCTCGGCGCGGTCGACGTGCTCGTCGCCGAGCACGCCGCGCCGCACCTCCATGCCGCGCTCGTACGCTTCCGCGTCAGAGCTCGAAGAACGCGGTCTCGTCATCGCCCTGCAGGTGGATGTCGAAGCGGTATCCCCGCCCCTCGACCGGCTCGGCGATCAGCGTCCGGCGCGCATCCTCCGGCAGCGACTGCAGGACCGGGTCGGCCGCGTTGGCCTCGGGCTCGTCGCCGAAGTAGATGCGGGTCGTGAGCTGACGGAGCACCCCGCGGGCCATGACCGTGACGAGCAGGTGCGGCGCCTGCGGCGTCACGCCGTCGGCGGCCGGGATCGAACCCGGCTTCAGCGTCCGCACCCGCCAGCGTCCCTCGGTGTCGGTGCCGGACCGCGCGAAGCCGCGGAAGCCCTCGAACGGGACGGCGCCGCGCGGGTCGTCGGGATGGTTGAAGCGCCCGTTCGGGTCCGCCTGCCACGTCTCGATCATCGCGTCGGGGATCGGGTCCCCGCGGCCGTCGATCACGTGCCCGAAGACCTCGATCGCATCCGTGTGGTAGGCGGCGACCGCGTCCTCGCGGTCCTCCCACGGCTCGGTGAGGCCGAACGAGAAGTACGGGCCGACCGTCTGCGACGGCGTCGGGCCCCACGTCGGCTCCTGGGTCGGCGGCGGGTACGGGCCGACCGTGTCCTTCGCGCTGCTCATCCGTGCGCCTCCGCCGTCTCGATGCCGGGCGTCTCGTCGGGGCCGCGCAGGACGATGTCCCACTTGTAGGCCAGCGCCCACTCCGGCACGGTCTCCTCGATGTCGAACTGGCTGATCATCCGGTTGCGCGCCTTCTCGTCGCGCACCGCGTTGAAGATCGGGTCCTGGAAGAACAGCGGGTCGCCCGGGAAGTACATCTGGGTGACGAGCCGCTGCGGCAGGGCCCGCCCGGTCAGCGAGAAGTGGATGTGCTGGGGCCGCCACGCGTTGTGGTGGTTGCCCCACGGGTACGCGCCCGGCTTGATCGTGATGAACCGGTAGCGCCCCTCGGCGTCGGTCACGGTGCGGCCCACGCCCGTGAAGTTCGGGTCCAGCGGGGCTGGATGCTGGTCGACCTTGTGGATGTAGCGCCCGCAGGCGTTCGCCTGCCAGATCTCGATGAGCTGGCCGGCCAGCGGGCGCCCGCCGCTGTCGAGCAGGCGGCCGTGGACGATGATCCGCTCGCCGATCGGCTCACCGTGGCCGTGCGCGGTCAGGTCGTGGTCGTGCGGCCCGACCCGCTCCTCGCCCAGCAGCGGGCCCGTGATCTCGCCGATCGACTGCGGCAGGTGGAACAGCGGCCGCTTCGGGAAGCGGTACTCCGTCGAGCGGTACTCCGGGAAGTTCGACGGGTCGTCCCCCTCCGGGATCGGCGAGTACTTCGGGATCTGCAGCCCCGACTCGGTCTCCGACATCTCCCTCTCTCTCCTTCGCGTGGTGGTGCGTTAGGCCTCCAGCACGACCGCCAGCCCTTGGCCGACGCCGATGCAGATAGCGGCTAGCCCCCACCCGCCGCCACGTCGCCGGAGCTCGTGCGCGAGCGCGCCCAGGATGCGCACGCCCGAGCACCCCAGCGGATGGCCGATCGCGATCGCGCCTCCGTTGGGGTTGACGATCTCCGGGTCCAGCTCCTTCCAGTCCGCCAGGCAGGCCAGCGACTGGGAGGCGAATGCCTCGTTCAGCTCGACGACCGACAGGTCGCCCCAGCTGATCCCGGCCCGCTTCAGCGCCTTGTTGGCCGCCTCGACGGGGCCGATGCCGAACACGTCCGGGTCCACGGCGTGCACGGCGCGTCCCGCGATCCGCGCGAGCGGCTCGCGGCCCAGGCGGTCGGCGGCCGCCTGGTCGCCGATCAGGACGGCGGCGGCGCCGTCGTTGAGCGGCGAGGCGTTGCCCGCGGTCACGGTTCCGTCCTCGCGGAACGCGGGCTTCAGCTTGGCCAGCTTCTCCATGCTGGTGTCCGGGCGGATGCCCTCGTCGCGCGTGAGCTCGCTGTCGGGCAGCGGCACGACGTGGTCGTCGTAGAACCCGGCCTCCCAGGCCGCATGGGCGCGCTGGTGGCTCTTGAGCGCGAACGCGTCCTGCGCTTCGCGGCTGATCCCGTAGCGGTCGGCCAGGATCTCGGCCGACTCGCCCAGCGCGATCGTCCAGCGCTCGTCCATCCGCGGGTTGACCATCCGCCAGCCGAGCGTGGTCGAGTGCAGCGTCTCGTGGCCGGCGGGGAAGCCCTTGGCGGGCTTCAGCAGCACCCACGGCGCGCGGCTCATCGACTCCACGCCGCCGGCGATCGTCAGCGACGCGTCGCCGGTCTCGATCGCGCGGCTGGCGTCGATCGCGGCCTCCAGCCCCGACCCGCACAGGCGGTTCATCGTCACGCCCGGCACCGAGGTCGGCAGGCCGGCGAGCAGCACGGCCATGCGCGCGACGTCGCGGTTGTCCTCGCCGGCGCCGTTGGCGTCGCCGAAGAACACGTCGTCGAGGAGGTCGGGGTCGACGTGGCTGCGCTCGACGATCGTCTTGACGACGTGGGCGGCGAGGTCGTCGGGCCGCACCCCCGACAGCGCGCCGCCGTAGCGGCCGATCGGGGTGCGGATGGCGTCGATGACGTACGACTCGGACACGGGCATCAGACCTTCAGCGCGCGCAGCGTCTCGAGCTCCTGCGCGGTCGGGAGGGGCAGCGTGGCGACGTCGTCGGCGAAGCGCAGGTCCCAGCCGGTGGCCTCGATCGCCTGCTCGCGGGTGACGCCCTCGTGCAGGCCGGTCATGACGAACTCGCGGGTCTCGGGGTCGACCTCGAGCATCCCGAGGTCGGTGATGATCTTCACCGGGCCGCGGCCGCGCAGGCCGAGCTTCTCGCGGTAGCCGGGCGAGCCGTCGCCGTGGCCGACGCTCGTGACGAAGTCGACCTGCTCGACGAACGCGCGCTTGGACTGGCGCAGGATCACGATGACCTCGCCGCAGTTGGCGGCGATCTCGGGCGCGCCGCCGGCGCCGGGCAGGCGCACCTTCGGCTGCCGGTAGTCGCCGACGACCGTCGTGTTGATGTTGCCGTACCTGTCGATCTGGGCGGCGCCGAGGAAGCCGACGTCGATGCGGCCCGGCTGCACCCAGTAGTTGAACATCTCCGGCACGGTCACCACCGCGTCGGCGGTCTCGCCGAGGATGCCGTCGCCGATCGACAGCGGCAGGTGCGGCGGCTTGGCGCCGATCGCGCCGGACTCGTAGACGAGCACGAGGTTGGGCGCGTGCGTGTGCTGGGCGAGGTTGGCGGCGGCGCCGGGCGGGCCGATGCCGACGAACGTCGTCGTCCCGTCCTCGAGAACGCGCGCGGCGGCGATGGTCAGCAGTTCGTCGGGGGCGAAGTCGGTCACGCCAGCACCTCGCGCTCCAGCCACGCCGTGAACGACTCGCGATCGCGGGCGATGGGGTCCCACGCGCGGTAGGCGGCGTTGTCGCGGTCGTAGTAGCCCTGGGCGTACGAGGGGCGCGCCCCGCCGGGCACCTCGGCGATCGCGGTCACGACCCAGGTGGGGAGCACGACCTGGTTGGGCATCGGCTCCAGCTCGTCGACGATCTCCTCGACGGTGACCAGCGACCGCTTGGCCCCGAGCACGGCCTCCTTCTGCACGCCGGTGAGGCCCCACATCTGGACGTTGCCGTCGCGGTCGGCCCGCTGCGCGTGGATGATCGCCACGTCGAGGCCGAGGTTCGGCACCGCGGTCAGGACCTCGCCGGTGAACGGGCAGGTGACCTGCGCGATCGTCTTCGTGTGCTTGGGCAGGTCGGTGCCCGTGTAGCCGCGCATGACCGCGAACGGCAGCCCGGCGGCCGACGCCGCGTAGCGGTTGGCCATGCCGGCGTGGCTGTGCTCCTCGATCTCCAGCGGGTGTGGCCAGCCCTTCTCGACCGCGTCGCGCAGGCGGTGCAGCGAGCCGACCCCGGGGTTGCCGCCCCAGGAGAAGATCAGCTTGCGCGCGCAGCCGGCGCCGATGAGCTGGTCGTAGACGATGTCGGGCGTCATCCGCACCAGCGTCAGATCGCGGCGGCCCTGGCGGATGATCTCCTGGCCGGCCGCGACCGGGATGAGGTGGGTGAAGCCCTCGAGGGCGATGGTGTCGCCGTCGTGGACGAGATCGGCGACGGCGTCGGTGAGGGTGGTGATCTGCGCGCGGCTCATGTGCGGATGCCGAACAGTGTGCTCAAGGCGAACACCACCCTACCCGTTGCGGGGCCGGGCTCGCAAGCCGCGCGCGAACCCGCGCCCGCGCCGCTCCCGCTCGCGGCTCGCCGCCCGGCGGTCGTCGACCGCCGCCTGCTCGCGCTGCAGCTTGCGATGCGCGGCCAGCCGCTGCGGGTCGATCGCGTCGCGCACGGCGCAGCCGGGCTCGTCCTCGTGGCGGCAGTCGGCGAAGCGGCAGTGGGCGGCGAGCGCGTCGACGTCGGCGAACGCGCCGCCGTCGCCGTCCCACAGGCCGGCCTCGCGCACGCCGGGCGTGTCGATCACGATCGCCCCGCGGTCCAGCGCGATCAGCTCCCGGGTCACCGTCGTGTGGCGCCCGCGGCCGTCGGCGGCCCGGACGGCGCCGGTCGCCTGGCGCTCGGCGCCCAGCAGCGCGTTGACCAGCGTGGACTTGCCCGCGCCCGACGGGCCGAGCAGCACCGCGGTCGTCCCCGGCGCCAGCAGCGTGCGCAGGACGGCGACGCCGTCGCCGCCGCGCGCGCTGACCGCGACCGCGTCGGCCAGCCCCAGCTCGCGGGCCAGTCGCGCGGCCCGCGCGTCGGCATCGGGGGCCAGGTCGGCCTTCGTCAGGACGAGCGCCGCGGGCACCCCGCCGGCGCCTCCGAGCGCGGCGAGCCGCTCCACCCGGCGCGGATTCGGGTCCGGAAGCGGCTCGGCGACGAGCGCCAGGTCGACGTTGGCCGCCAGCACCTGCGGCTCGGTGCTCGCGCCGGGGGCGCGGCGCACGATCGTGCCCCGCCGCTCGAGAACCGCGGCGATCGCGCCGGCGGCGTCGAGCGCCACCCAGTCCCCGGTCACCGGGGTGATGCCGCCCGCGCGCAGGCGCCCGCGCGCGGGCACGAGCCGCGGCGCCGGGTCGGCGATCAGCCAGCGTCCGCGGTGCTGGGCCAGCACGCGGGCGGGGGTCAGGTCGGGGTCGCCGAGCGACGCGAGCTCGGCGGTCAGGTCGGGACGCCGGCCGAGGCCGGCGAGATCAGCATGCACTGGAAGAGGTCCTCCACGAGACGAACGGACACGGACGCGGCGGGCACCCGGCCGTTCGGCGCGGGCGCCCGGCTCAGGAGGCCGTGGCGTGCGTGACGTGGAGGCGGTGCGTCATCGGGGACGACGATACCGGGTAGGTTCCCGGCATGCCAGAGCACTCCGACGCCTCCCGCGCGCTCATCGCCGAGCTGCAGACGATGGTCGAGGAGTGGGTCGGCCGCGCGCAGCCCGCCGCTCGCGAGGCGGGGCCCGGCGAGGACGTCAGCGCGCTCGAGCTGGCGATCATCGACGCCGAGGACTTCCTGTCCCGCCTGCGGCGCGTGAAGGCGCGCGCCGAGGCATAGCCTCGGCGCGCGCGTCCCTCTCAGCGCCTCCGTCAGCCTCCGTACCCGAAGGGCGCCTGCCCCTGCTGGCGCTGCTCGTAGAGCCGCTCCAGCAACTCGCGCAGCTGCTCGGGGCTGAGCTGCCGCGGGTCGCTCGGCAGCCCCTGCTCGGGCTGCTGGGCGGAGCTCCCGCCGCCCGCCTTCAGCTGCGGCACGACCTGCTTGACCGTCTCGACCGAGATCGCGAACCCGACGCCGGTGCTGCCGCCCGACGAGCTGGCGATCTGCGCGTTGACGCCGATGACCTCGCCGTCGCCGTTGATCAGCGGACCGCCGGAGTTGCCGGGGTTGATCGCGGCGTCGGTCTGGATGACGCCCGAGATCGCGTTGCCGCTCGGCGACCGGATCTGGCGGTCGAGCGCCGAGACGATGCCCGACGTCAGCGTGCTCTGCAGGCCGAACGGGCTGCCGATCGCGATCACCTGGTCGCCGACGTCGACGCTGCTCGCGTCGGCCAGGGGCAGCACGTGCAGGCCGCCGGCCTGGGCCGGGTCGACCTTCAGCAGCGCGATGTCGGTCGAGGCGTCCGCGCCGACGACGGTGGCGGGCAGGCTGCGGTCGGTCTCGCCGATCTGGACGGCGACCTGCGGGCCCGCGTTCGCCACGACGTGCTCGTTCGTGACGATGTGGCCCTCGTCGTCGATGACGAAGCCCGAGCCGGTCGCCTGACCGGCCTGGACGAAGACGACGCCGTCCTTGACCGACGCGTACAGCTCCGCGAGCGATCCGTGGTCGTGGTCGTCGTCGGACCGCGATGTCGCGGGCGCGCTCACCTGCGCGTTGCCGCCGGAGTCGGCGGTCTGGCTGCGATCCTGGTCGAGGACGCCGGCGAACAGCACCGCCGCACACACGCCCAGCGCCGTCAACGCGCCCAGCAGCGCAGCAGCGACGTTCTTCATACCGGTTCTCATGCGAACCAGTAGAGGGACGCCACCTGAAGATCGCGCGAAGCGATCCTGAGGATTGCCTGAAGGCTTCCGATGGGTTTCCTAAGCGAGCGCGGGCGCGCGCTCCGGCGCGGTCACCGGCGGCGGGGTGAGCGCGTACTCCTCGGGGCGCAGCTTCGACAGCCGCTTCGCGAACGTGTACGAGGAGCCCGGCCACAGCGTGGAGTTGCGCCCGGTCGCGTCGAGGTACCAGCTGTGGCAGCCGCCCGATGTCCACACGGTGCCGCGGGCGCGGGCGCCCATCTCCGCCACGAACGCGGCCTGGACCTCGGCGCGCGGCTCGATCGCCGCGGCGCCGGTCGCGCGCAGGTGGCGCAGGGCGGCGACGACGAGGCCGACCTGCGCCTCCATCATGTAGACGACCGAGTTGTGGCCCAGCCCCGTGTTGGGCCCGAGCAGCAGGAACAGGTTCGGGAAGCCGTGGACGATCGTGCCCAGGTGCGCCTTCGGGCTGCCGCCCCAGGCGTCCACCAGCCGGCGCCCGTCGCGGCCGCGCACGCGCTCGCCGATCGGCATGTCGGTGACGTGGAAGCCGGTGCCGAAGATGATCGTGTCGACCTCGTGCTCGCGGCCGTCGGCGGTGACGATCGCGTGCTCGCGCACCTCGCGGATCGCGTCGGTGACGACCTCGACGTTGTCTCGCGCGAGCGCCGGGTAGTAGTCGTTCGAGAGCAGGATGCGCTTGCAGCCGATGCGGTAGCTCGGCGTGAGCTTGCGCCGCAGTTCCGGGTCGCGGACCTGGCGCTCGAGATGGCGGCGCGCGATGCGCTCCGGGCCGGCCGCCAGCCGCGGGTGCAGGAACGGCAGGACGAACAGCTCGCGCGCCCAGAAGATCGCCTCGCGCATCGCGCGCTGGGCCGGCGGGAACGCGCGGTACAGGCGGTGCTCCCACGCGCGCAGCGGCCGGTCGGTGCGCGGCATGATCCACGGCGGCGTGCGCTGGAACACCGACAGGCGCGCGACCTGCGGCTGGATGCGCGGGACGAACTGGATCGCGGACGCGCCGGTCCCGATGACGGCGACGCGGCGGGCGGCGAGGTCGTGGTCGTGGTCCCAGCGGGCCGAGTGGAACATCGTGCCCGCGAACGTGTCCAGGCCGGGCAGGTCGGGGATCGAGGGCTCGTGCAGCGGGCCGGTGGCCGACACGACGACGTCGGCGGTCAGGGGGCCCTGCGACGTGTCCAGACGCCAGCGGCGGGCGTGGTCGTCCCAGGCCGCCTCGCGCAGCTCGCAGCCGAAGCGGATGCGCTCGTACAGGCCGTGGCGGCGGGCGACGTCGCGCAGGTAGGCCCAGATCTCGCCGCCCTCCGAGTACGTCCGGCTCCAGTTCGGGTTGGGCGCGAACGACAGCGAGTAGAGGTGGGAGGGGACGTCGCAGGCGATGCCCGGGTAGGTGTTCTCCCGCCAGGTGCCGCCCACGTCGTCGGCCTTCTCGAGGATCGTGAAGTCCCCGAAGCCGGCCTCGCGCAGGCGCACGGCGGCGGCGATGCCGCCGAAGCCGCTGCCGACGATCGCGACCTGGTGGTGGGGCGTGTCGCTGACGGGGGACATCCAACCGCTCCTTCCGCGTTGGTACGCAACGGTACCAAAGGCTGGTACGTGATGGTACCGTGGACCGCGATGGGTCGCGCCACCCTCCAGCTCCCCGCCGACGCGCGCGGGCGCCTGCTCGGCGGGCTGGCCGCGGCGATCGTCGACAAGGGCTACGCGGCGGCGACGATCGCCGACGTCGTCCGCCACGCGCGCATGTCCAAGCGCACGTTCTACGAGCACTTCGCCGACAAGGAGGCGTGCTACCTCGCGCTGTACACGGTGATCAGCGACCACCTGCTCGACGTGATCACGCGCGGGGCCGACACCGACCTCCCCTGGCGCGAGCGCCTCAACGCGACCGCGCGCAGCTACCTCGAGGAGCTGGCCGCCGAGCCCGCGCTCACCCGCGCGTTCCTGCTCGAGATCCAGGCCGCGGGCCCGCGCGCCCTCGCCCGCCGGCGCGAGGTGCACCGCCGGTTCGCCACCGTCCTGCTCGAGCTGACCGAGCGCGCCGCGGCCGAGGAGCCCGCCTTCGCGCCCCTCACGCCGGGCCTCGCGATCGCCGTCGTGGGAGGGATCAACGAATTGCTGATCGAATCCCTGGCAGACCCGAGCGCACCGGCGCTTCCGGAGCTCGCCGACACCGCCACGGAGCTGCTCGTCGGCGTGCTGACGGCGCGCGCTCTGGCACCCTGACACCCACATGAGTCACGCTGTCCCGTCTCTCCGCCGCCGACTGGCCCTCCTCGCCACGGCCGTCGCCGGGCTCGCGCTCGCCGCGCCCGCGAGCGCGCTCGCGACCGATTGCGTCACCATCACGAACCCGCTGGGGGCCGCGACCGGCTGGACCGAGTTCGTGGAGGGCGACGGGACGCGCGGCTCCGAGTCCGAGGGCTCGATCGCCTACGGCGGCAACCTCGCCGCCCACGGCATGACGGTCGGCACGCGGCTCACCGCGGGGCCGAACGACCCGACGCTCGTCATCGCCGGCACGCACGGCCAGTGGTTCAACCTGCAGAAGGGCAGCGCCTACGTCACGCCCGCCTCCGGCGTCAACTTCAACGGCGGCGGCCACTACCTGGGCGCCAACCCCATCGACTTCGCCGCCGCCTTCGCCGACCTGCGCGCGAAGTCGGCCACGTGGGGCGCGGCCGCCGCCACCGGCACCGCCGACCCGTGGGCGGCGCCGTTCGCCGGCCAGACGCTGCTGCGCCTGCAGGGCAGCGACCCGGTCCTCAACGTCTTCTCCGTCACCCCGGCGCAGATCTCCGCCACGAACGGGATCGCCATCGACGTGCCCGCGGGATCGATCGCGCTCGTCAACGTGTCGGGCACGTCGGTGACGTTCACCGGCCAGATGTGGATCCGCCAGGGCTCGAGCTGGAACCAGGCCAGCGACGGCGTCATGCAGAGCCTGCCGGGCCTGCTGTGGAACTTCCCCGACGCGACGTCGGTGCGCCTGCAGTTCGGGTCGGCCTGGGGCGGCTCGATCCTCGCCCCCAACGCGGCGGTGCAGGTCACGAGCGTCGGGCACACGATCGGCCAGGTCATCGCGAAGTCGTTCTCGTCGAACTTCGAGACCCACCTGAACCTGTTCCCGTCGACGGCGTGCCTGCCGGGCGGCGGGCCCGAGCCGTCGGAGGCCGACGTCTCGATCGTCAAGACCGCCTCGGACGCGACCCCGAGCGGCGGCGACGTCGTGACGTTCACGCTGAAGGTCCGCAACCTCGGCCCGGCGACGTCGCGCGACGTCGTCGTCCACGACGCGCTGCCGGTCGGGCTGACGTTCGAGTCGGCCTCGCCGCCGTGCCAGCTCGCCGGCTCGATCGTGACCTGCGCGCTCGGCGACCTGGCCCCGAACGCGACCCGCACGCTGAAGATCCGCGCGATCGCCGACCCGCTGCCGCCGGCCGGCTCGGTGCCGCACCCGGGCGCGCGCCACCAGCTGACGGTCGGCAAGGTCGAGGAGCAGGTCGACCTCGAGCCCGGCCAGACCCGCACGGTGACGCTCGCGTGCCCGGGCGGCGGCGCGATCCTCAGCGACGGCAGCGTCCGCGTCGACGCCGTCGACCAGGGGACCGGCGCGCTGAGCGACGTGCGCGTGCTGAGCGCCCGCTCGACCGGCGTCGGGACCTTCGAGGCGGTCGTCCGCAACGGCGCGTCGGGCCGCGCGCAGGTCAAGGCGTTCGCGGTCTGCCTGCCCGCGACGACCGAGGAGGCCGACGGCCACCGCCACGCGCTCGAGGTGTCGGGCGTCGTCGCGTCGTCGGCCCAGGCGTGGACGGCCGGCCGCCACACCGCGACGCTGACCTGCCCGACCGGCACCCGGCCGATCGTCCCCGGCTACGCCTTCGACGGCGGAGCCGCGACGCTCGCCGGCTCCGAGCCCGAGGGCGACACCGGCTGGACGTTCACCGTCGACGTGACCGAGCCGACGACGGCGACCCTGTCGATGCGCTGCCTGGCCGACGACGTCGCCGTCGTCGAGAACCACACGCACGCCCTCGACCTCCGCCACGTCGAGCGCACGGCGACGCTGCCGCCCCGCCAGCCCGTCGAGGAGCAGGTCTCCTGCGCCGACGACGCCAAGGGCATCGTCGCGACCTGGCTGCTGCCGCCCGGCGTCGTGCCGCTCGGCAACGACCCGCGGCCCAAGACCCGCGCGTTCCGGCTGCTGAACACGACCGGCTCGCCGCAGTCGGCGCTGCTCGACCTCGAGTGCCTGGTCGACCGCACCGGGCCGCAGAAGTCGGGCGACGCGCCGTCGCGCGAGATCGACAACACGGCGACCGTCAGCGCGTCGACGCCCGACCCGAACCTCGCCAACAACTCGTCGACGGCGACGATCACGGTCGGCGGCGCCGGCGCGACGATCGTCGGGAAGTCCGCCGTCGCCTCCGGGAAGACGGTGGCGCTGCGGGCGATCTCGCCGACGAGCGGCCGCGCGACGGTCGCGCTGCGCGCCGGCGGGCGGGTCATCGCCAAGGGCGCCGTGCGGGTGCGCGCCGACCGCCCGCGGACGGTGCGCCTGCGGCTCACGAGCGCGGGCCGCCGGCTCGTCGGGAGCCGCGCGCGGGTCAAGGTCCGCGCGACGGTGAAGGCCCGCGGCCAGAAGGCCAACGCGAAGACGATCGTCCTGCGTCGCCGCTAGGTCGCGACGACGTCGCAGAACACGAAGCCGTCGCGCTCGACGACCTCGCCGGTGGCGCACGCCACCGGCGCGGCGAGCACCGGCCCGGCGTGCACGAACGTGTGGAACTCGCCGTTCTCGCCGCACGGGTCGACGCCGGGCGGCAGGTCGGCGAGCAGCGCGGCGTCGTAGGCGCGCCCGGCGAACGCGGGGTCCAGGCGGCGCGGGTCCACGCACACGAGCGTGGCCGCGAAGCCGGCGGCCACGAACTCGCGCGCGAGCGCGGCCGTGTCGCGTCCCCACAGCGGGAACAGCGCCTCCCGCCCGGCCTCGGCCAGCCGCGCCTCGCGGTACGCGCGGACGTCCTCGAGGAACAGGTCGCCGAACGCGACCGCCTCGACCTCGCGCAGCGGGTCGCGCTCCAGCGCGGCCGCCATCCGCCGGCGGTACTGCTCGTCGGTGCAGCAGGGCGGGATGCCGACCTCGACGAGCGGGACGCCGGCCGCCTGCGCCTGCCGGCGCAGCAGCTCGCGCCGGACCGCATGCATCGACACCCGCTCGTAGCCCTCGGTGACCGTCGTCATGAGCGCCCTCGGCTCGATGCCGTGCTCGTCGCGCAGCGCCCGCAGCGCGAGCGCCGAGTCCTTGCCGCCGCTCCAGGCCAGTGCCACCGCCGTCATGGTGCGGATGCTAGGTCGCGCCGAGCCGGGTGCGGGATGCCGTGGCGCCCAGTGCGCAGGCCGGCTGCCGCAGCGGCGCAGAACGGCTCATCGAAGGCAGACGCGGCGCCTCCCGCGCGCCATTGTCGGATCGCGATCGCACAGCGAGCTCGAACTGACAACGGCGCCCTGGTGCGGCCACCCGCACCGTCCGAGCGACGGGTGACCGCCTTGGTCTTCGGGCCGCTGGCGCTTACGGTTCCGGGTCCGTGCTCGACGGCGTCGTGGACCTCGCGCAGGAAGCGCTCAGCTCCCCCTGGGGGTACGTGGCCCTGTTCACGTTCGCCGCGGTCGACGCGTTCTTCCCGATGGTGCCGAGCGAGAGCCTCGTCGTCACCGCCGGCGTGTTCGCCGCGAGCGGGCAGCCCGACCTCGTGCTCGTGATCCTGGCCGCGGGCGCCGGCGCGCTGGCCGGCGACCACGTCTCCTATGCGATCGGACGCACCGCGGGCAGCCGGATCGTGGCGAGCGCGCGCCCGGGCAGCCGCCGGCGGGCGGCCTACGAATGGGCGGAGGTGGCGCTCGCAGAGCGCGGCGGTCTGGTGCTGATCATCTCCCGCTACATCCCCGGCGGGCGCACCGCGGTGACGCTGACGATGGGCGCGCTGCGCTACGACCGCCGCGCGTTCTTCCTGTTCGACTCGCTGGCGGCGATCTCGTGGGCGATCTACTCGGCGATGATCGGCTACATCGGCGGGCACGCGTTCGAGGAGGACCCGCTCAAGGGCCTGCTGCTCGGCTTCGCGATCGCCGGCGCGGTGGCGATCGCCGTCGAGATCGCCCGCCACGTGCGCAAGCGCCGGGCGCGCCGGAGGGACCCCGCGCCCGAGCCGGAGCCCGCCGAGCCCGAGCGCCGCCCGCACGAGCTGGCGTAGGCGCCTGTCGCTGCCCGCCCGCGTGGGGGCGCTCGTCTTGGAATCGGTTCTGGTACCGTATCCGAGCCCATGACCCGGGTCCGCGCCGTCACCACCTTCGCCGTCCGCTACCCCGAGCCCAACGACAACGACAACCTGCGCCATCTGCTGTTCGCGCGGGTCGAGGCCGACGACGGCACGGTCGGCTGGGGCGAGGCGATCACGATGTTCCCCGACGTCACCCGCGCCACGGCGAACCTCGTCGAGGCCATGGCCGAGCTCGTCGTCGGGACCGACCCGCTCGAGAACGTCGCGACCTGGCGGAGGATCAAGAACGCGACCTGGTGGCACGGGCACCGCGGCGGGGCGGCTGCGTTCGCGCTGTCGGCCCTCGACATCGCGCTCTGGGACCTGAAGGGCAAGCTCCTCGGCCAGCCGCTGATCGCGCTGCTCGGCGGGGCCTACCACGAGCGCCTGCCGTCGGTCGCCTCCACCCACGTCTTCAACCCGTCGCTCGAGTACGAGGCCGAGCGCCACGGCCGCTACGTCCGCGAGCAGGGCTACCGCGGCGTCAAGATCGGCATGGGCAAGAAGGGCGGCACGCGCCTGGGCTACGACCTGACGCGCGACGTCGAGTTCGTGCGCCTCCTGCGCGAGGCCGTCGGCCCGGACGCCTGGATCATGATGGACCGCGGCCAGGCGCTGACCTGGGACGTGTCGGAGACGATCCGCCGCACCCAGGGGTTCGAGGAGCACGGCCTGCACTGGATCGAGGAGCCGCTGGAGCCCGACGACGTCGCCGGCCACCAGCGGCTGCGCCAGCACGTCACGACGCTCATCGCCGGCGGCGAGCGCGAGTGGGACGCCGGCGGGTTCGCGCGGCTCATCGCGACCGGGACGATCGACGTGATCGGCTGCGACATCGGCCGCGCCGAGGGCATCACCGGCGTGCTCAAGGTCATCGAGATCGTCGAGCAGGCCGACGTGTGGTTCAACTCGCACGCGTGGTCGAGCGCGGTCAACACCGCCGCCTCGATCGCGTTGTCGGCCTACACGCCCCGCTGTCTGCTGCAGGAGCTCAAGCCCGACGAGAACCCGATGCAGCACGAGCTCGTCGAGGAGCCGATCGTCCAGCACGACGGGTGGATCGAGGTGCCGCGCGTGCCCGGGCTGGGCGTCGAGGTGCGCGAGTCCGTCCTCGGGCGCTACCGCCTGACGTGACCGCGGCGCCGCTCACCGAGCGGCTCGTCGCGGTGGCGCTCGACGCGTGCGAGCCGGCCACCGCGCGCGCCGCCGGGGGCCGGGCGCTGTTCGACTTCCTCGCCTGCCGCGCCGCCGGGCGCCGCGTCGCGCCGCCCGGGGTCGGCGACGCGGCGGCGGCCGCGCTGCTCGACCGCGACGACCTGCACTGGCCGTCGCTGACCCACCCGGGCGCGATCGTCTGGACCGTCGTCCTCGCGGCCGGCGCCGAAGGCGACGCGCGCTGGCGCGCGGCCGCCGCCGGCTACGAGGTGACCGCGCGGCTGGGCCGGGCGCTCGGCGGCGACCACCGCCGGCACTGGCACGCGACGGCGACCGCCGGCACGGTCGGCGGCGCGGTCGCCGCCGCCGTCGCGCTGGGCACCGACCCGGTCGTCGCCGCCGGACACGCGATCTCGGTCGCGGGCGGGTCGATCGTGGCCATCCTCGAGCGCAGCGGCACGCGCGCCCTGCACCGCGACCACGCCGCCGACGCGGCGCTCCGCTGCGCTCGCGCCACCGCGCTCCCCGCGACGCGCTTCGGCCTCGAGCACCCGCAGGGGCTGTTCGCCGCGATGGGCGGGTCGCCCGACGGGCTGCTCGACCCGGCGCCGCCGGCGATCGCCGAGGTCAGCTTCCGCCGCCACGCGACCAACGGCTTCTGCCAGGCGCTCGTCGAGGCGGCGGCCGAGCTGGCCGGGCCGCCGCCCGACGGGCCGGTCGCGGTGGAGGCGCCGGAGGCCGTGCTGGCGCTCGCGTCCGACCCCGCCCCGCGCGACGCCGAGGCGGCCTGGTGGAGCGCCCAGCACGCGGTGGCCGCGACCCTGCTGGGACGCGACCTGGCCGAGCCGGCGCTCCACGGCGACCCGCACGTCGCCGACCTGACCGCGCGCGTGCGGCTGCGCGGCGGCCCGGTCGCGCGCGTGACCGTCGCCGGGCGCAGCGCCGAGCGCGCGGCCGCCGCGCGGCTGACCGACGACGACCTGGTGGCGAAGTGGCGGGCGCTGAACCCGGACGACCCGCCGCCGCTGGGGCTGCTGCAGACCGAGGGAGCGAGCACATGAACGCAGAGGGCAAGCGCGCGGTCGTCACGGGCGCCGCGCGGGGGATCGGGCTGGCGGTCGCCCAGCGGCTGCTGGCCGAGGGCTCCGACGTGCTGGCCGTCGACCTCGACGCCGAGGGCCTGGCCGCGATCGGTGCGCAGGGCGCGCGGACGCTCGCCGTCGATCTGTCGACCGAGGAGGGCGTCGCCGCCGTCGCCGCCGACGGCGCGGGGGCCGACCACCTCGTCAACTGCCACGGGATCATCCGCCTGCGCTCGATCTTCGAGGCGAGCCGCACGGACTGGCACGACATCTTCGCCGTCAACGTGGAGTCGATCTTCTTCCTGTGCCAGCAGCTGGGCCCGCGCCTGCGCGAGGGCGGCGCGATCGTGAACCTGTCCTCCAGCTCGGCGAAGCTGGCGACGACGACCGAGACCGCGATGTACGCGGCCTCCAAGACCGCCATCCTCTCGATCACACGCTCGTTCGCCTACGCGCTCGCGCCGCACGGCATCCGCGTCAACGCGATCTGCCCCGGCATCATCGACACGCCGATGCAGGATGCGGTGCTCGAGGAGGTCGCGCGGCTGCGCGGCATCACCGCGCAGGAGCTCGCCGGCGCGCGGGAGGCGAGCGTCCCGCTGCGCCGCGGCGCCTCCCCGGAGGAGTGCGCCGCGGCCATCTGCTTCCTGCTCTCGGACGCCAGCGCCTACATGACCGGCGAGGCGATGAACCTCTCCGGCGGGCTGGCGATGTGGTGAGTCAGATCCGGTAGATCCGCTCGGCGTTGCCCGAGAACAGGGCGACCTGCTCGTCGGGCGAGTACTGCGAGGCGATCTCGCGGTAGGCGTCGACGACCTTCTTGTAGTCGCTGTAGAGCTTGTCGACGGGCCAGTTCGTGCCCAGGAAGCAGCGGTCGATGCCGAACGCCTCGACGCAGTGCTCGAACCACGGGCGGATCGAGTCGACGGTCCAGTCGTTGTCGCACATCGCCAGGCCGGAGATCTTGCAGACCGCGCTCTCGGCCTCGGCCAGCGTGTTCATCCCGCGCTTCCAGTTCTCGAAGTACTCCGGCGTGCGCTCCAGCGGGAAGCCGGCGTGGTCGAGCACCATGACCGTCTCGGGGTGCTTGCGCGCGAGGTCGCGCGCCTTGTGCATGTTCTCCCAGTGGCAGTCGAGGTCGCAGACCAGGCCGCGCTCGCCGAGCATCGCGTAGCCCCGCGCCCAGGCCGGGTCGACGAGGTAGTCGCCCTGCCCGAAGTCGCGGATCCCGCGCAGCAGCGGCGACGCCTCGGCGTGGCGGTCGAGGATCTCGGCCACGTCGTCGGCCGCCAGCGGCGCGTCGGCGACGATCGCGTGCGGCCAGCCCGTCTGCTCGTGCTGCTCCTGCAGCCAGACCGTCTCGTCGACGGGGTCCTCGCTGCCCAGCGCCGCCTGCACGTGCACGGCCTTGGTGACGTTGCAGCCGGCGATGTCGGCGGCGTACTCGTTGCCGCCGTAGAGCGGCACCTTCATCGCCTCGATGTCCCCGAGGACGGGGTGGATCCAGCCCGGCTGCAGCCACGAGTAGTGCGTCTTGGGGTGGTTGAGGTCCCAGAAGTGGACGTGCGTGTCGACGAGCGCGAGCTCAGGCATGTGGTGGTCTCTCTCCTCGGTCAGCCGGCGCCGGGCATGGCGACGGTGATGTCGGGCAGGTCGTCGGCGGCGTGCTTGCTCGAGCCGAACTCGGTCGGCTTCGTGCGCCCGACCCGCTCGTAGTACTCCTCGGGCACCGCGGTCGGGTCCTTGAACATCTGCCACTGGCACTTCTGCGGGGAGCCGTCGGGCTCGGTGCCGCCGAGCACCGGCGGGTCGACGACGCGCACCGGGTAGCCGAAGCGGTCGATCGGGATCTCCTCCATCAGGTAGATGCAGTGCGTGCAGTAGTGGCACACGCCGATCTGCCCGTGGTTCCAGGTGTGCGGCTCGGCCGACACCGACCAGTTGTACGGCGGCTCGGTGCGGGGCGGGGTGCCCTCGATGACGTCGCCGCGGGGGATGCGCCCGCCGGAGCCGCACGGGTCGAAGCGCAAGATGTAGCGGTCGTCGGTCTCGATCAGCTCGAAGTCGCCCTCGCGCTCGGGGCCCGACAGGTGTCCGCGCATCGCCTCGCAGGCGACGGTCATCAGCACCTCGAGGCCCTCGTCCCACGGGTACTTGTCGATGTCGAACTTCTCGTAGCGCCAGGCGAACAGCGGCAGCAGCACGCGCTCCCACATGCGCCCGAGCGCGGCCTCGCCGAGGCGGGCGACGAGCTCGCTCATCAGCCCGTAGGTGTGGTCGACGTCGCGGTCGTGGCAGCGCCGCCACGTCTCCTTGAGCCGATCGAGCGCGGCGTGGGCCTCGTCGGCCTCCTCGCGGTAGATGTGGGCGACGAGCTGCTCGCAGTGCTCGTGCACGAGGTGCCACTGCTTGAGGTGGTTCCACGGCGTGCCGTCGGGAAGCGCCAGGAGGGCGACGATCCGCTCGTTGGCGGCGTCGATCTCCTCCTTGGGGACCCCGTTGTCGGCCATGAACCGGTTGAGGTCCGGGATCCACTGGCGGTAGATCCCGTAGCAGACGCTGGCTTCCTCGACGAAGTAGTTGGCGAGCTGGGCGGCGTCGTCCCACCGGCCCTCGTCGATCGCCTCGTGGATCTTGCGGTAGGTCGAGATCCGCTGGTCCTGCCAGGAGCCCATCCGCACGCGCCGACCCAGCGCGTCCGAGAAGGCGATCATGGTGTCGGTCATCGTGTCTGAATACGTTACTGGCAACGTTTCCGGGCCGCAACTGGTACGGTCGCGCCGCAGATGCCACGGGTCACCCTCGTCGAGCCCTACTGGGACTTCTGGGAGCCGTCGGTGCCCTACGACCTGCGGGCCGACCGGGCCGCCATCGGCGAGGCCGTCCGACGCGCGCTGCCCGGCGTCGAGTGGGTGGAGCCCGACGCGGCCGAGGCCGTGCTCGTGCTGCAGACGATGGCGACGCCCCCGGCCTGGACGCTGCCCCGGCTCGGCGACCTGCCGGTCGTCGTGTGGGCCGCGCACCGCGGCGCGATGTCGTCCGGGTTCGACCACGCCGCGATCACCACCGAGGGCGCGACGGTCGGCGCGCCGATGCTCACCGCGCTGCTCGTGCGCGAGGGGCGCCCGTTCGAGCTGATCCTCGGGCGCGTCGACGAGCCGGCGACGCTCGACGCCGTGTCCGGCGCGCTGCGCGTCGCGGCCGCCGCCGGGCGGATGCGGCGGGCCCGGATCGGGCGCGTCGGGCGCCCGCTGGACGGCTACGCGTGCGTCGACACCGACGACGCGCTGCTGCGCGACGCCACCGGCATCGAGCTCGTGCCGATCGAGCCCGCCGAGGTGCGCGAGCTGTACCTGGCCGTCGACGACGCCCGCGTCCGCGAGCTCGAGGCCGAGACGCGCGAGCGCTACGACGTCGAGATCGAGGGCGACGGCCTGGAGCGCTCGCTGCGCGCCGCGTGCGCGATCGACGACCTCGTCGCCCGCCACCGGCTCGACGCGGGCGCGCTCAACGGGCACGTCCCCGAGATCCGCTTCGGCGCCGAGATCGGCATCGCGCCGTCGTTCGCGCTCGGGCGGTCGACGACGAACGGCGTGCCGTGGACCGAGGTCGGCGACGTGCTCACCGCCGTGGCGATGCTGGCCACGAAGCTGCTGGGCGGCGCGGCCCAGTACCACGAGCTCGAGGCGGTCGACTACGCCACCGGCGAGCTCGTGCTCGCCTCGTCGGGCGAGTTCGACCTCGCGCTCGCGCCCGGCGCCCGCCCGCGCCTGGTGGCCAACGACTGGTACGCGAGCGACCCGCACGTCGGCGCGTGCGCGGTGCTGTCCGCGCCCGCCGGGCCGGCGACGCTCGCCGCGTTCGCGCAGGTCGGGGACGCCTACCGGCTCATCGCCGCCGAGGGCGCGTTCACGGGGCGCGCCTTCCCGGCCACCGGGACCGCCAACGGCGCGTTCCGCTTCGACCGCGGTCTCGGCGCCTGGACCGACTGGTGCCGGGCCGGGGCCAACCACCACTCGTCCGCCACGCCGGGGGCGCTGGGCCCGGCGCTCGAAGGGCTCGCCCGCTTCCTCGGCGTGGCGTGCGTCCGTGTCTGACCACCATGATTGGAATCGATTCTGAGATGCAGCTCAACGGCTTCGACGACCGCGTCGCCCTCGTCACCGGCGGCGCCCGCGGGATCGGGCGCGCGATCTGCGAGCGCCTGCGCGACCTCGGCGCCCGGGTCGCCGTCGGCGACCTCCGCGCCCCCGACATCGACGGCGTGCTCGGCCTCGAGCTCGACGTGACCAGCGAGGCGAGCGTCGACGCCACGTTCGCGCGCGTGGAGGCGGAGCTCGGCGCGCCCTCGATCCTCGTGCTGAACGCCGGGATCTTCGTCATCGAGCCCTTCGAGGAGACGACGCTGGCCTCGTGGCAGCGCACGATCGACGTCAACCTCACCGGCGCGTTCCTGTGCGCCCGCCGGGCGCTGCCGGCGATGCGCGAGGCCGGTTACGGACGGGTCGTCGCGATCGGCTCCAGCGCCGGCAAGACCGGCGGCGCCAAGGCGGTCGCCGCCTACGGCGCGTCGAAGGCGGGCGTGATGACGCTGGCCAAGGCGATCGCCAGCGAGTACGCGCCGCACGGGATCACCTCCAACGCGCTGGCGCCGTCGCTGATCGACACCGACATGATCAGCTCGATGCCCGACATGGCCGAGAAGGTCCCGGTCGGCCGGCTGGGGACGGTCGACGACGTCGCCGACGCCGTCGCGTTCCTGTGCTCGGCGCACGCCGGCTACATCACCGGCGAGGTCGTCGACGTCAACGGCGGCTTCCTCATCGACTGATGCGCGCGCTCGTCCTTCCGGCCGTCGGCGCCGAGCTCGAGCTGGTGGAGCGCCCGCTGCCCGAGCCCGGGCCCGGCGAGGCGCGCGTGCGCGTCCAGGCCTGCGGCGTGTGCGGGTCGGACCTGTTCCTGCAGAAGGGCGGATTCGGGGCCGACAAGCTGCCGGTCGTCCCCGGCCACGAGGCCGCCGGCGTCGTCGACGCGCTCGGCCCGGGCGGGGACGGCGTGGCGGTCGGCGACCAGGTCGCGCTCTACTACATCGACAACGCGCCCGACGCGCCGCGGCCCAACCTCGGCCCGGCGGTGAAGCGGATGGGCGTCGACGTCGACGGCGCGTTCGCCGAGTACGTCGTACGTCCCGTGCGGACGCTGATCGCGCCGCCGGCGCCGGTCGACCCGGCCACGCTCGCGGTGCTGACCGACGCGGTCGGCACGCCGTACCACGCGCTCGTGCGCGTCGCGCGCGTGCGGCCGGGGGAGACCGTCGCCGTGCTCGGCGTCGGCGGGATCGGCTCCAACGCGGTCCAGGTCGCGCACGCGCTCGGGGCGCGCGTGATCGCCGTCAGCCGCAGCGAGGAGAAGCTCGCGCTCGCCCGCGAGCTCGGCGCCGAGGCGGCCGTGCGCATGGACGACGCGCGCGAGGCGATCGGCGGCCACGGCGCCGACGTCGTGGTGCAGTGCGCCGAGTCGCCGTCGCTCGACGAGGCGGCGATCGCGCTCGGCGGCTACGGGGCGCGGATCGTGCTCGTCGGCGCGTCGGTCGAGCCGTTCGCGGCGCGCTCCAGCGACCTCATCTGGCGCGAGCTGTCGGTCATGGGCTCGCGCGGCTTCACGCCCGACGACATCCGCGAGGTCATCGACCTGCACCTGGCCGGGCGCCTGCGCACCGACCACCTGACCGGCGTGCAGCGGCCGCTGGAGGAGGGCAACGCGGCGCTCGAGGACCTGCGCGCCGGCCGCGTCCTGCGCTCGGTGCTCGTGCCATGAGGGTGGCGATCTACGGCGCCGGCCAGGCGGGCACGGCGGTGGCCGGCCTGCTCGGCCGCCGCGGCGTGACCGTCGACGGGCCGTTCGGGCGGGACGGACGGCGGGCGGCGCTCGAGAGCGGGGCCGACGTCGTCGTGATCGCGACCACCTCGTTCCTGACCGAGATCGCCGACGACGTGCGCGCGGCCGTGGCGGCGGGCTCCAACGTCCTGACCACCGCCGAGGAGGCGGCCGACCCGTGGGCCGCCGACCCGGCGCTGGCCGACGCGCTCGACCGCGAGGCGCGCGCCCGCGGCGTCACGATCCTCGGCGCCGGGCTCAACCCGGGGTTCGCGTTCGACGCGCTCGTGCTGACCGCGATCGGCGCGTGCGCCGACGTGCACGCGCTGCACGTGGAGCGGGTCGTCGACCTGTCCGGCTTCGGCGCCACGATCCTGCGGCGCCTGGGGGTGGGCTTCGCGCCGGACGCGTTCGCGGCGGGCGTGGCCGCCGGGACGATCACCGGCCACATCGGCTTCCCGCAGTCGATGCGGGTCGTGGCCCGCGCGCTGGGGGTGGAGATCGAGCGCATCGACCGCACGATCGAGCCGCTGCTGGCCGGCGGCCGCTCGGCCGGGTTCGTCCAGCGCTACGTCGCGATCGTCGCCGGCGCGCCGTGGTTCGCCGCCGACTTCACCGGCCACGTCGACCCGGCCGGCGCCGGCCTCTCCACCCGCGACGTGGTCGAGATCGACGCCACCCCGCCGGTGCGCCTGGAGATCGCCGGCGGCCTGCCGTCCCAGGCGGGGTCTGCGGCCGTGCTGGCCAACTCCGTGGCGCGGGTCGCCGCAGCCCGGCCGGGCTGGGTCACGGTGGCCGAGCTGCCGCCCGCGATCCCGGCCGTCTGCTAGGGTTCGGAATCGATACCAGTACCGTATTCAGCCGAGGAGAGCGCGGGAGCATGAGCTGGGAGCTGGGGCTCCGGGATCGCGGTGTCGTCGTCACCGGCGGCGCCGGCGGCATCGGCCGCGAGGTCGCCGCGGCGTTCGCGTCCGCGGGCGCGCGCGTCGCCGTCGTGGACCTCGACGAGGACCGCTGCCGCGAGGTCGTCGCCGGGCTCGAGGATCCCGACCGCCACCTGGCGATCGGCGCGAGCATCGCCGACCTCGACGCGCAGGAGGCGGTCCTGCGCCGCGCCCTGGACGCGTTCGGCCGCTTCGACGTGCTCGCCCACCTCGCCGCCGTCCTGCGCCGGCGCGCCACGATCGACGAGGTCACCGAGGAGGACTGGGACGTCCAGCTCGACGTCAACCTCAAGGCCGCGTTCTTCCTCAATCGCTGGGCCGCGCGCCTGTTCCGGGAGCAGGGCCGCGGCGGGCGGATCGTCAACTTCACCTCGCAGGGCTGGTGGACGGGCGGCTTCGGCGGCTCCGTCGTCTACGCCGCCAGCAAGGGCGGCATCGTCTCGATGACCCGCGGCCTGGCGCGCACGCTCGCGCCCGACGGCATCACCGTCAACGCCGTCTCGCCCGGCGCCGCCGACACGAGCATGATGCGCGAGGGCTCCTCCGAGGAGGCGCTCGCCGACTTCATCAAGATGATCCCGCTGGGGCGCATGGCGGCCCCCTCCGAGCTCGCGGGCATCGTCCTCTTCCTGGCCTCCGACCACGCCTCCTACATCACTGGCGCGACCGTCAACGTCAGCGGCGGCCAGCTCATGTACTGAGACCCCGAGGGAGCACCGACCCATGAGCAAGACCGCATCATCGACCGTCGCGGCCGCCGTGCCGCTCGAGGAGCAGCTCGACTGGCAGCGCGCCATGCTCGAGATCCGCTTCTTCGAGGAGGAATGCCACCGCATGTTCGCGCGCGGCCTCGTGCGCGGGTCGACCCACCTCGCCGCCGGCCAGGAGGCCGTCAACGTCGGCGCCTGCCGCGCGCTGCGCGTCACCGACACGATGGCCTGCACCTACCGCGGCCACGCCGCCGTGCTCGCCAAGGGCGCGCCGCTGGACCGCTCGTTCGCCGAGATCCTCGGCAAGGCGGACGGGCTGTGCCGGGGCAAGGGCGGCTCGATGCACCTCACCGACATGAGCGTCAACGCGATCGGCTCCTTCGCGATCATCGGCGCGCACCTGCCGATCGTGCTGGGGACCGCGTACGCCGAGCAGTACCGCGGGACGGACGGCGTGTCGCTGTGCTTCTTCGGCGACGGCTCGACGAACATCGGCGCCTTCCACGAGTCGCTGAACATGGCCGCGATCTGGAGGCTCCCGGTCGTCTTCGTGTGCGAGAACAACCTCTACGGCGAGTTCTCGCCGATCGCGCACACGACGCCGGTCGACGAGCTCGTCGTCCGCGCGGAGTCGTACGGCATGCCCGGGGTGCGGATCGACGGCATGGACGTCGGCGTCGTGCACGCGACGGTGAGCGAGGCCGTCGCGCGGGCGCGCGCCGGCGAGGGCCCGACGTTCATCGAGGCGATGACCTACCGCTACAAGGGCCACTCCCGCGCCGATCCGGGCGCCTACCGCCCCGAGGGCGAGCTCGAGCGCTGGCTCGAGCGCGACCCGCTGATCCTGCACGAGCGCACGCTGCTGGCCGCGGGCGTCGAGCAGGCCACGCTCGACGAGATGCGCGCGACCGCGGAGCGCACCGTCGCGGACGCGCTGGAGCGCGCGATGAGCTGGGCCGACCCGGCCCCCGAGACCCGCCTGGAGGACGTGTACGCATGAGCCGGACCATCACCTATCGCGAGGCCGTCGTGGAGGCGCTGGCCGACGCGATGGAGGAGGACGAGCGCGTCTTCCTGTTCGGCGAGGACGTCGCCGAGGCCGGCGGGCCGTTCAAGCTGTCCGACGGGCTGCTCGAGCGCTTCGGCCCCAAGCGCGTGCGCGACACCCCGATCTCCGAGCAGGCGATCATCGGGACCGCGATCGGCGCGTCGCTGTCGGGCCTGCGCCCGGTCGCCGAGATCATGTTCGCCGACTTCGCCGGCGTCTGCTTCGACGGGATCGTCAACGAGCTGGCCAAGTACCGCTACATGACCGGCGGCCAGGTCGACGTGCCGGCCACGATCCGGCTCGGAAACGGCGCGGGCGCGGGGTTCGCCGCCCAGCACTCGCAGTCGGTCGAGAACTGGTTCCTCAACGTCCCCGGCCTGAAGATCGCGGTGCCGGGCACCCCGGCCGACGCCTACGGGCTGCTGCGGGCCGCGATCCGCGACCCCGACCCCGTGCTCGTCTTCGAGCACAAGCACCTGTTCAACCACAAGGGCGAGGTCGCCGACGCCGCCGAGGTCGTCGAGCTGGGCCGGGCCGAGATCGTGCGCGCCGGCGACGACGTGACGCTCGTCGCCACCCAGCTCATGCGCCACCGCGCGGAGGAGGCCGCCGAGCTGCTGGCCGGCGAGGGGGTGTCGGTCGAGGTGATCGATCCGCGCACGCTCGTGCCGCTGGACGTCGAGACGATCGGCGCGTCGCTCGACCGCACGAACCGGCTCGTCGTCGCGCAGGAGTGCACGCACGACGGCAGCTGGGGCGCCTCGCTGGTGTCGCGCCTGATGGCCGACCGCTTCGAGATGTTCGACGCCCCGCCGCTGCTGGTCGGCGGCGACGAGACCCCGATCCCGTACGCCGGCGGGCTGGAGGAGCTGTGGATCCCCAGCGCCGACCGGATCGCCGACGGCGTGCGCCGCACGCTGGCGTTCTGAGGTGGGTGGCATGGCCGAGATCGTGAGCGCGTCGCCGGTGGCCCGGCGCACGGCGGAGCGGCTGGGCGTGGCGCTGGCCGGCGTGGTCGGCAGCGGCCCGTTCGGCCGGATCCTCAAGGCCGACGTCGTCGCCGCCGCCGAGCGCCCGTCCGCCCCGCCGCCGGTCGCCCCCGCGCCGGCCGCGCCGTCGGCCGCGCCGTCGCCCGCGCCGGCCGCGCCGTCGCCCGCGCCGGTCGCGAGCACGCCCGCGACCGGCCCGCTGCCGGCCCTGGCGCTCGACGTCGAGGTCGACCTGACCGCCGCGACCGCCCTGCGCGACCAGCTCGCCGGCCTCGGCGACCCCGCGCCGGAGCTCGTGCACCTCGTCGCGGCCGCCGCCGCGCGGGCCCTGCGCGACGACGCGACCGCCGGCGTCGACGTCGGCGTGGCCGTGCCGCAGGGCGACGGCGTCGCGCTCGCCGTCGTCCGCGGTGCCGACGCGAAGTCGCTGAGCGCCCTCGCGGCCGAGTCGCGGGAACCCGGCGACGGCGGCGAGCCGGCGCTGGTCGTCGTCGACGCGGGCGCGCTCGGGGTCGACCGCGTCGCCCCCGTCCAGGCCCCCGCCGTCGCGCTGCTCGCCGTGGGCGCCATCCGCCTCCTCCCCGCCGCCGAGGGTGCGCGACCCGTCGTGTCGCTCTCCCTGGCGAGCACCCCGGGCGGCGCCGGGCTGGCCGGCGTCGCCCGCCTCCTCGGCGCCGTCCGCGACCTGCTCGAGCAGCCGCTACGGCTCGCGCTGTAGCGGCGGCGCGGGCGGGATCGCGGGCGGCGCGCCCGAGGCGAGCAGGTCGTCGTCCGGCGCGATCCCGTCCCACTCCGGCCAGCACCGGCCGAGCGCCTCGAGCCCGCTGCGGACCAGCAGCGGGTCGCACTCGGGCGTGACCTGGGACGGCAGCCCGAACGAGCGGTTGCCGTGGCCGGGCTCGTAGCCGCCGTGCGGGAACGCGGACCGGCTGGGGAAGTACGTGACGAGCCCGTTCGTGTAGCCGGCGTAGAGCGTCACCTCGGCCGGCGAGCGCTCACGCACGGCCAGGCCGATCTCGCTGAACACCTCGCCGGGGCCGGTGACGATCGCGCCGTCGCCGATGCGCAGCGCGTGGACGGGCGCGGTCACGGACGGCTCGGTGAGGCCGGCGGCCATCGCCGCCTCGGCCAGGTCGGCCCACACGGCGTGGTAGCGGATCGTGTTCAGCTCGCCCGGGCCGGCGCCCCGCCGCCGCGCGTCGGCGATGCGCCGCGCGGCGTCCGCGCGCACCGCGTCCAGGTCCGCGGCGGTCGGGAGCGGCTGCAGCGGGAAGGCGACGTCGAGCTGGGCCGCGGCCAGCGTCGTCGCGCCGCCGTCGCCCGGCACCGGGCGGTACAGGCTGATCGGGTTGACCGAGCCGTCGTCGCGGCGCTCGTAGCGGACCGGCCACGCCGGCCGGTCGGCCACGGCCTCGAGCGCCGCCAGCGCCAGGCGCCGGCCCATCGCCCGGGCCGGCCCGAACCCGGACGCGAACCCGACGCGCGGCAGCACGTTGCCGCCGGCGCCCTGCAGGAAGACGCACTCGCCGCCGGTCCAGGCGCGGACGGCCTCGCGCATCGGGCCGGGGTAGTCGGCGCTGTAGGCGAGCACGCCGGGGCCGACGGCGACCGTGTGGCAGCCGAAGCCCACCACGGTGGCGATCGCCGATCCGTCGCGCCGGCGCAGCTGGAGCACGGGCACCTGCGGGTCGACGATCCCGTCCGGGTTCCAGCCCAGGATCACGCGGCCGTCGGCGCGCCGCTCGCGGCGGTTGACCGACTCGCGGCAGACGCCGACGCCCCAGGCGGGCCGGGCCGGCTCCAGCCGCGAGGCTGCGACGCGGGCGACCTGGACGATGCGCTCCGCCAGCGTCCCGGCGTAGGCGGCGACGGCCGGGTCGATGGCGTCGTCGTCCATCTCGCCGCCCAGCCGCGCCAGCGTCAGGCAGCCCGGCGGCGCGCAGTGCGTGTGGTTGAAGTTGACGAGCACCGCCTCGCGCTCGGCGCCGGTCGCGGCGGCGATGCGCTCGCGCAGCGCGTCGATCTCGGGCGCCTGGATCGCGAGCGTGTCGACCCCGATCACGACCGCTCGCACCCCGTCGCCGTCCTCGAGGACGACCGCGGTCGCCTCCAGGTCGCCGGCCGACGCCGCCGCCGGCTGGTGGCGGCGCACGAAGCCGACCATCGGCAGCCCGAGCGGCGGCTCGAGCGAGACCGCGGCCGCGCCGGCCGCGAGCGCGCTCACGTGCGGACGCGGTGGCGTTCGATGTAGTCCTCGTCGAGGACCCAGCCGAGGCCCGGGCCGGTGGGCAGCTTCAGCTCGCCGTCGACGAGCTCGGGGCGGTTGACGACGAGGTTCCACCAGATCGGGTCGCGGTCGGGGTGGAAGCACTCGACGTACGTGCCGTTGGAGATCGCTCCGAGCAGGTGCGCGGCGACCTGGGGCTCCTCGTGGTGGCCCATCGCGACGTCGAACGTGAGGGCCATGCCCGCGACGCGGCGCCACTCGGTGGGCCCGCCCGACCAGGATGCGTCGAAGTTGCAGACGTCGATGGCGCCCTCGACCATGAGGTCGCGGCAGCCGCCCGCGGAGAACTCCGTCTGGCCCGCGCACACCGCCACGCCGCCCATGGTGCGCACGTCGCGCATCGCGCGGCGGTCGTTGTGCCAGCGGCAGGGCTCCTCGAACCAGCGCAGGCCGGCGTCGGCCACGAGCCGGGCGAACTCGATCGCCTCCTCGGGCGTCCAGCCCTGGTTGGCGTCGGCGGCGAGGATGAAGTCGGGGCCGCCGGCCTCGCGCGCCTCGAGGAAGCGCTTCGCGTCGGTCTTGGGATCGCGGCCGCCCACCTTGAACTTCATGCCGGCCAGGCCGCGCTCGCGCATCTCAGCGATCTCCTCGGCGACGGTCTGGTCGCCGTCGTAGTAGCCGCCGATCGAGATCATCGGGAGGCGGTCGCGGTAGCCGCCCCACAGCCGCCACAGCGGCTGGCCGAGCGCCTTGCCGATCGCGTCCCACAGCGCGGTGTCGACGCAGGCCTGGGCGACGAGCCCGAGGCGCCGGTCGCGCAGGATGTTGAACGTCACGCCCCGCGACAGCTCCCAGCAGCGCTCGATCGCCATCGCGTCGGCGCCGATGAGCTGCGGCGCGATCTCGTGGTTGATGATCGCGTCGATCTCGAGCAGCCCGGCGTCCTCGTCGCCGGCGTAGGCCTCGCCGACGATGCCCTCGTCGGTGTGGACGCGGGTGATGATCGTGGAGCGGTGGCTCATCTCGTAGTAGCTGCCGCGGTAGACGCGGCCCAGCGGCACGCGAATCGGGACGGTCTCGATGCGCCGGATCGTCAGCGCCGAGGTCGTTCCAGCCGTCGTTATCGCGTCCGTCGTACTCACTCCACACTCCCGCTCCCCCGCCGGACCGGCGGGCGTCAGATCGTTACCGGTAACGTTTCCAGACATGTGCTCACCTGTCAACCCGCATCGGTCCTCGCCGTCCGCTCAGGTCCGGCGGAGCGCCGCGCGCCGCACCTTGCCGCTCGCCGTGCGGGGCAGGGTCTCGGCGAACTCGACGATGCGCGGGTACTTGTAGGGCGCGGTCTCGCGCTTGACGTGATCCTGCAGCTCGCGCGCCAGCGCGTCGCCGGCGTCGTAGCCGTCGCGCAGGACGACCACCGCCCGCACGACCTCGCCGCGCTCGGGGTCGGGCGCCCCCACGACCGCCGCCTCGGACACCGCCGGATGGCTGGCCAGCGCGGCCTCGACCTCCGTGGGCCCGATCCGGTAGCCCGACGAGACGATGATGTCGTCGGCGCGGCCGCGGAACCACAGGTAGCCGTCGTCGTCGCGCTCGACGAGGTCGCCGGTCGCCCACCACCCGGTGTGGGCCTCGCCGTCGAGGTAGCGCAGGAAGAAGGTGGGGACGGTCGCGGCGTCGACGTGGAGCTGGCCGTCGCGCACGTCGACGCGCACGCCGGGCAGCGGCAGGCCCATCGACCCGGGGCGGACCTCGCCCTCGCGCGGCATCCCGGTCACCGCGCCGGTCTCGGTCTGGCCGTAGCCGTCGCGGATCGTCACGCCGGCGTCGTCCATCCACGTGCCCACGACCTGCGCGTCGAGCGCCTCGCCGGCTGCGACCGCGGTGCGCAGCGGCAGGCGCCGCAGCGTCGCGCGCCGGGCGATCACGCGGTACTCGGTGGGCGCCATGCACAGCACGTCGACGCCTTCGCGCTCGATCAGGTCCAGCCGCTCGGCGGGGTCGAAGCGGGCGTCGTGCAGGAGCGCCCGGGCGCCGCGGATCCACGGGGCGATGAACGTGTTGCGCGCCGACTTCGACCACCCGGCCGCCGCGGTGCACCACACGAGCTCGCCGGGCCGCGCGTCGAGCCAGTGCTCGGCCTGCAGGGCCTGGCCGAACAGGTAGCTCTGGCCGTGCAGCGCCGCCTTCGGCTCGCCCGAGGTGCCGCTGGTGAAGATCACGAGCGCGGGGTCGTGCGGCGCCAGGTCGGTGGCCGGCGCCGGCGGGCTCGCCAGCAGCGCGTCGTCGTCGACGAGCAGCACCGGCACGCCGGCGAGCGCGTCGCCGGTCGCGGCCAGCTCGGCCATGTCGCGCTCGTCGGCGACGACCGCCGCCGGCTTGGCGACGCGCAGGCGCAGCGCCAGGTCCTTGGCGCGCAGCTGCTGGGTGCACGGCAGCGCGACCGCGCCGATGCGGAAGCAGGCCAGCAGCGTCAGGACCCACTCGACGCGGTTGCCGACGAGCGTCATGACGACGTCGCCGCGGCCCGCGCCGTGGGCCTGGAGCGTCCCCGCCAGCCGCGCCGCGCCGGCCGACAGCTCGCCGAAGGTCCACTCGCGCCTGGCGCCGTCGCGTCCGATCGTGATGAGCGCCGTCGCCTGCGCCGGCGCGGCGTCGACGACGTCCCGCGTGAAGTTCATCGGGCCGGGGGCGGCGCGCAGCTCGCGCGCGGGACGAACTCGGTCGGCAGGGTCACGCTCTCGGGGGCGGCGGCCCCGTTGAGCCGGCGCAGCAGCAGCTCGGCGGCGCGGCGGCCCAGCTCGACCGTGTCGCGGCGCACGACGGCGATCGGCGGCTGGTGCAGCTCGGTGGTCGAGATCGTGTCGCAGCTGACGATCGAGATGTCGGCGCCGACCATCAACCCGCGCTCCTGCAGCTCGCTGATCGTGCCGGCCAGCAGCTGGTTGCCGCCGGTGATGATCGCCGTCGGCGGCTGGGGGTCGTCGAGCAGGCGCCGCGTGGCGTCGCGGCCGTGCTGGGGCGACAGCACGCCCTCGTTGACGACGAACGTGCCGGGCAGCCCGCGGTCGGCGTAGGCCTCCTCGAGGCCGCGCAGGCGCTCGCGCGCGGGCCGCACGGGGCGGCCGAGGATCAGGCCGATGCGGCGGTGGCCGAGGTCGAGCAGGTGGGAGACGGCCGCGCGCATGCCGGAGCGGTGGTCGGAGAGGACGCTCGAGGCGTTGACCTCGGGCGGCAGGTGGCGGTCGATCACGACACGCGGCGTGTCGGTGGCGGCCAGCGCGGCGAGCATGCCGGGGTCGTCCTCGCGCGCGAGCGACAGCATGAGCCCGTCGACGCGCCGCTGCTCGAACAGCCGGATGTGCTCGGCGTCGCGGTCGGGGTCGCCCTCGGAGTTCGTCAGCAGCATCGAGTAGTCGCTGCGGCGCAGCTCGCCCTCGGCGCCCTTGACGATCGAGGCCATGAGCGGGTTGGAGATGTCGCCGGCGACGAAGCCGATCGACAGGGTGGCGCGGCGGCGCAGCGACTGCGCGAGCATGTCGGGCGTGTAGCCGAGCTCCTCGACGGCCGCCATCACTCGCGCGCGCATGGCGTCCGACACGTCCGGGTGGCCGCTGAGCACGCGCGAGACCGACGACATCGCGACGCCGGCGGCGTCGGCCACCTCGCGCATGCTGGACCGACCGCCCTCCGATCTCCTCATTGCGGTTACGATACCGGAAGCGGTTCCAGCAACGTTCCAGGACAGCGAGGAGAGGCTTCCGCATGCAGCGCTACTGCTTCACGTTCGAGATCCGCCCCGGCACCGAGGCGGAGTACAAGCGCCGCCACGACGAGATCTGGCCGGAGCTGGTCGCCGCGATCCGGGACGCCGGGATCAAGAACTACTCGCTGTTCCGCCGCGGCACCCAGGTCATCGCCTACTGCGAGTGCCACCCCGACGCCGCGACCGCGTTCGCGAAGGTCGGCGCGACCGACGCCAACCGCCGCTGGTCGGAGTGGTTCGAGGACATCATCGTCGCCCTCACCGACGAGGACGGCAACCTCTTCGCCGCCGAAGAGGTCTGGCACCTTGACTGACGCCGACGTCGTGCGCGGCGTCCACCACGTCGGCGCGACCGTCGCCGACATGGACGCCGCGCTGGCGTTCTGGGAGGCGTTCCTCGACGTGCGCGCCCGCTTCCGCGGGCTGCTCTCGCGCCCGTACCTCGGGCGGTCGGTCGGCCACCCGGGCGTCGAGATCGACGCCGCGATCGTCGACCTCCCCGGCGGATCCGTGCTCGAGCTGCTCGACTATCACCTCGACGGGCGCGCGCAGGGCGACGACGACACCAAGCACCCCGGCAACGTCCACCTGTGCCTGGACGTCGCGGACGCCGGCGCGGCGTTCGCGCGCGCGGTGTCGCTCGGCGCTCGCCCGGTGAACCCCGACGGGCCGGTCGAGGTCGACAGCGGCCCAAACCGCGGCGCCCGCGTCGCGTACCTGCGCGTCCACGACGGCATCAGCGTCGAGCTGTTCCAGCGGCCGGGCTGAGCGGCCGTGCGCATCGGCATCGACTCCTACAGCTACCACCGCCTCCTCGGCGAGGTGCGCTCCGGGGAGGGCGCGCCCGCGCAGGCGCTGTCCGGCGCCGCGGCGCTCGTGGCCGAGATGATCGACGCCGGCGCCGAGGTGCTGTCGCTGGAGACCGTCTTCCTCGATCCGCCGGCGCGCCTCGACGCCGGCGCGCTCGTCGGCGCCGCGCGCGGGCGCGAGATCGCCGTCGCCTGGGGTCATCCGTACGGCCTGCGCTGGGGCGCCGACCCGGCCGCGCTCGCCGACCTGCTGGCCTGGATCGACGTCGCCCCGCGTCTGGGCGCGCGCATCGTGCGCTGCGTGGCCGCCCACCCGGCGCTGCGCGACGGGCCGGTGCCGCAGGCGCGGCTGGACGCGACCGCGCTGGCGCTCACGCGCGCACGTGAGCGCGCGCGGGCCCGCGGGGTCGTGCTCGCGCTCGAGAACCACGCCGACCTCGACCAGGGCGAGCTGCTCGCGCTGCTCGACGCGGTGCCGGGGCTGCGCGTCTGCCTGGACACCGCCAACGCCGTGCGGGTCGGCGACGACCCGGTGGCGCTCGCGGCGGCCGTCGCCGACCGGGTCGCGATCGTCCATCTCAAGGACCTGGCCGGCGACGGGCCCGACCCGCGCTCGGTCCCGTACGGCACCGGAGTCGTCGACCTGACGGGCGTGCTCGACGCGCTGCGCGACGGCGGTGCGCCGCCGGACCTGCCCGTGTGCGTCGAGCTCGCGCAGCTCGGCCCGGGCGCCGTCGACGAGCGCCTGCTCGTGCGCCAGGGCGTCTGCTGGCTGGCTGCCAAGCGGGGCGGACCGTTCTCGCTTGACACTGCGACGACCGCGCAGGTATCGTGCCCGGAAACGGTTCCGGTTGCGATTCCGGCTCAGCTTCACACGGAGGAGGAGACATGACGCGTTGGCGCAAGGGCCTGACGGCGGCTGTGGTGGCCGCCCTGGCCGTCGGGACTGCCGCCTGTGGCAGCGGCAGCGAGGACGAGAAGACGACCGCCGACACCGGCACGGCCGCGGCGACGCAGGCCGCCGCCCCGACCACGCCCGAGCCGGCGGCCGAGGAGACGGTCGTCGAGGGCGCCGCGGAGTTCGAGGAGGCCGTGCCCGGCAGCGGCGACGGCCTCAAGATCGGATACATCTCCCTGGGTGACCAGGTGCCGTTCGTGAAGCTCGTGTCCGACAACATCAAGGCCGAGGCGAAGGCGGCCGGCGCCAAGCTCGTGTTCTGCGACTCGCAGCTCGACGCCGCCAAGGCCCTCGACTGCGCCAAGAACTTCAAGACCCAGGGCGTCGACGCGATCATCAACTTCCAGGTGGACGAGAAGTCCGCGCCGCGCATCTGCGCCGCCGGCCCCGACGTCCCGACGATCGCGATCGACATCAACCAGAAGCCGTGCCAGGTCGCGTTCGTGGGCGCCGCCAACCGCGCCGCCGGCGAGATCGCGGGCGTCGCGATGGGCGAGTACTTCAAGGAGAAGTTCAACTGCGAGCACGACGCCGTCGTGTCGATGCAGCAGCCCGCCGCGGGCGTCGTCAACGAGGACCGCTCCGGCGGGGCCATCGAGGGCTTCGAGCGCATCTGCGGAAAGGCCAAGAACCTGAAGGTCGTCGACGGCGTCGGCACCATCGAGGGCGGCCAGAAGAAGTTCGCCGACGTCCTCACGTCGCTCCCGGGCCAGCACAAGATCGTCGTCCTGTCGCTGAACGACGACATGGCGCTGGGCGCGCTGGCGGCCGCCAAGGCGCAGGGCCGCGAGAAGGACCTGTACCTGGCCGGCCAGGGCGCCGACCCGACCGCGCACTGCGAGCTGGCGACCAACGAGCAGTGGGTGGCCGACGCGGCGTACTTCCCCGAGCGCTACGGCCAGATCGCCGTCCCGGCCGCGATCCGCGCCGCCAAGGGCGAGGAGGTCAACCCGGAGCTGTTCGTGCCGCACGTGGCGATCACGGGCGACAACATCTCCGAGTACTACGACGTGTCGGGCTGCTGAGCCGGGTCGCGCCTGGATGTCGGACGACGGTCAGATGAACGAGCCCTTCCGCCTCCAGGCGCGGGCCATCCGCAAGTCCTTCGGCGGCGTCGAGGTCCTCCACGGCGTGGACCTCGACGCCGTCGGCGGCTCCGTCCTCGCCCTCCTGGGCGAGAACGGGGCCGGCAAGTCGACGCTCGTGCGGATCCTCGCCGGCGACCACGCGCCCGACTCGGGCGAGATCGTGATCGCCGGCGAGACCCACACGGCGCTGGACCCGATCAGCGCGCGCGCCCTCGGCGTGCGCATGATCTTCCAGGAGCTCAGCGACGCGCCCGCGCTCACCGTCGCCGAGAACATCTCCCTCGGCCGCTGGCCCGGACGGCGCGGGATCGTGCGCTGGAAGGCGGTGCGCGAGCGCGCCCAGCGCGCGCTCGACGAGCTCGGCGTGCAGCTGGACCCCGACCGCCCGGTGGCCGAGCTGCGCATCGGCGAGCGCCAGGCCGTCGAGATCGCCCGCGCGATCTCCGACCGCGCCCGCTGCCTCATCCTCGACGAGCCGACCGCCGCGCTGTCGGCGCAGGAGGTCGAGCGGCTCTTCTCCGCGGTGCGCCGCCTGCGCGAGCGCGGCACCGCGATCATCTACATCACGCACCGCCTCGACGAGGTCGTCGAGATCGCCGACCGCGTGGAGGTGCTGCGCGACGGCAACGTCGTGCTCGAGCGCGAGGTCGCCGGCACGAGCCGCGCCGAGCTCGTCACCGCGATGGTCGGCCGCGAGGTCGGCGAGGTGTCGCGGCCCGAGGCGGCCGCCACCCAGGCCGACGCGCCGCCGCTCCTGGCCTTCGAGGGCGCGGCCAGCGACGGCGCGTTCGCCGACGTCGACCTGGCCGTGCGCCCGGGCGAGGTGCTCGCGCTCTACGGCAAGCTCGGCTCGGGCACCGCCGAGGTGGCCGAGACCGCGTTCGGACTGCGCCACCTGACCGCCGGCGTCTGCCGGCTGCGCGGCGAGACGCATGCGCCCGGGGCGCCGCACGCGGCCATCGCCGCCGGCGTCGGCCTCGTCCCCGCCGACCGCCAGCGCGAGGGCGCGTTCATGGTCCGCTCGGTGGCCGAGAACATCTCGGTCCCGTCGTGGCCGCGCCTGTCGCGGCGCGGCCTGCTGCGGCGCGCCAGCGAGGCGCGCGCCTACCGGCGCTGGCACGGCGAGCTGTCGATCCGCTCGCGCAACGACCCCGACCAGCTGATCAGCACGCTCTCGGGCGGCAACCAGCAGAAGGTCGTGCTCGGGCGCTGGCTGGAGCGCGAGTCCGACGTGCTCGTGCTCATCGAGCCCACGCGCGGCGTCGACGTCGGCGCGCGCATGGAGATCTACCGCGAGATCCGCAAGCTCGCGCGCAACGGCATGGGCGTCCTCGTCGCGACGTCCGACTACGAGGAGGTCGTGCAGCTCGCCGACCGCGCCGCGGTGATGGCCCGCGGCCGGGTCGTCGGCGAGCTGGGCGGCGACGAGATCACGACTGAACGGCTCACCGAGCTGGCTGGAGGATGAACGTGTCCGATCCGGTGTTGACGACCGAGCCCGCGGCTCCGCCGCCGGGCGCGACCGCCGCGGTGCCGACCGCGCGACGCCGTCAGGTCCCCGAGACCGCCGCGCTCGTCGTGGTCCTGATCGGCCTCGGCGTGTTCTTCTCGATCACGTCCGAGTTCTTCCTCAACTACGACAACTTCGTCAACATCCTCACGGCCGCGGCGGTCACCGGCATCATCGCCGCACCCGCCACGATGCTCCTCATCGCCGGTCAGTTCGACCTGTCGGTCGGGTCGGCCGCCGCGTTCTGCGGCGCCGTGGTCGCCTCGCTGGCGCTGCACAACGACATCTACTACTCGGTGTTCATCGCCGTGCTGGCCGGCATCGGGATCGGCATGCTGAACGGCTTCTTCGTGACCGTGGTCGGCATCAACGCGCTGATCACCACGCTGGGCACCCTCGCCGTCTTCCGCGGCCTGACCCAGGTGATCACCGACGGCCAGACGCTCGGCATCGAGCGCTTCGGCTGGGCCACCGAGCGGCCGCTGTTCGACATCCCGGTGCCCGTGTTCATCTTCGCCGGCATCGCGCTCGCGTTCTGGTTCCTGAGCCGCTACACGGTGTTCGGCCGCTCGATGTACGCGATCGGCGCCAACCCGGTCGCGGCCCGCCTGAACGGCATCCGCTCCAAGCGGATCATCTTCATCGGCTTCGTCCTGTCGGGCCTGTGCGTCGCGATCGGCGGCCTGATCCTCGCCTCGCAGCTCGGCGCCGCGTCGCCGCAGGCGGCGACCGGGATGGAGCTGTCGGTCGTCACCGCCGTGATCCTCGGCGGCGCCAGCCTCGCCGGCGGCCGCGGCGCGATCACGGGCACGATGCTCGGCCTGCTGATCATCGGCACGCTGAACAACGGCCTCGTGCTGCTGAACGTCTCGAGCTTCTGGCAGACGGTCGCGCAGGGCGCGCTGCTGATCTTCGCGGTCTCGTTCGACCAGCTCCGCATCCGCCTGACGAGCAAGTAGAGGAGAGCACGATGAGCAGCAAGCTGCGGCTGGGGGTGATCGGCGCCGGGTCGTGGGCGATCGCCTCGCACCTGCCCAACTTCGCCGCCCGCGACGAGGTCGAGTTCGTCGGCGTCGCCCGCAAGGGGAGCGACGCGCTGGCCCGCGTCAAGGACCAGTACGGCTTCCGCGTCGCGAGCGAGGACTACCGCGACGTGCTCGAGGCCGGGGTCGACATCGTGCTCGTCTCCAGCCCGACCGGGCTGCATCACGAGCACGCGAAGGCGGCGATGGAGGCGGGCGCGCACGTGCTCGTCGAGAAGCCGTTCACGATCGACCCGGCCGACGCCTGGGACCTCGTGGAGACCGGGGAGCGCCTGGGCCGCCACATCGTGGTCGCGTTCGGCTGGAACTACAAGCCGATGGTCCGCGAGATGCGTCGCCTGATGGTCGAGCGCGGCATCGGCGAGGTCGAGCAGCTCACCGTCCACATGGCGTCGGTCACCCGCGAGCTGCTGTCGAACACCGGCGCCTACCCCGACGCCGATCCCGACACCGTCCCCGAGCAGGCGACGTGGACCGACCCGCGCATCTCCGGCGGCGGCTACGGCCAGGCGCAGCTCAGCCACGCGCTGGGGCTGGCGCTGTGGCTCACCGGCCTGCGCGCAGACGCCGCGTTCGCGCTGATGAGCGCGCCGCTGAACGCGCCGGTCGAGCTGCACGACGCGATCTCCGTGCGCTTCGACAACGGCGCGATCGGCACGGTCGCCGGCGGCTCCGCCCACCTCGGCGCCGGCGGCAACAAGCATCAGCTCGAGGTGCGGGCGATCGGCAGCGACGGCCAGGTGCTGTGCGACGTCGAGCGCGAGGCCGCGTGGCTGTGGCGCGACGGCGGCGACACCGACCTGCGGCTGGCGCTCGAGGACGGCGACGGCGCCTACGACTGCGACGGCCCGCCGAACACGCTCGTGGACCTGGCGCTGGGCAAGGACGTCGTCAACCAGTCGCCCGGCGAGCTGGCTGCCCGCACCGTCGAGCTGCTCGACGCCGCCTACCGCAGCGCCAGCAGCGGGAAGCTCGAGCCGGTCGCCCGCTGAGGCGGCGATGGCCGGGCCGCTGACCTGGTCGCCCACGCTGGGCAAGCGCGTGCGCGTGGGCGACTGGGCCGAGCAGGCCGTCGGCACGACGCGCAAGGTCGCCGCGGCGGTCCGCGACGGTCGCTGGGAGGAGGCGGCCCAGCTCGTCGACTGCTTCATGGAGGAGGCGAAGGTCTGCCACGTCGTGTACCGGACGTGGTCCGACGGGTTCGACCGCTACCTGCGCGGACGCGGCCTGCGCGACGACGACCTGGCCGAGGAGCGCGAGCGGCTGGCGCGGCTGCTGGCGTTCCCCGACGGCGCGCCGTTCGAGCCGTCCGGACGCTGGAGCGACCTCGGCGCCCGGGCCGGGCGGCTGGCCAACGAGATGCGCGGTCTCCAGCTCGGCGCCGACACGGCGCTCGCGCGCTTCGACGAGCTGCGAGAGGCGTGGCGCGCGCTGCACGACCGCTGGGCCGACTACCAGGCCGGCCTGCTCACGCTCGTGGCCGACCGGTTCGGCGAGGCGGCCGTCGGCGACTGCTACGCCGAGGTGCTCGAGCCCTACCTGGCCGAGCGCTACGCGCCGTTCGACACCCGCCTGCAGCCGTACGCCGACACGCTGGAGCGCAACCTCTACCTCGCGTTCGAGTCCATGCGCGCGCACCTCGTCGGACCCGAGCGCATGGGCGACGTCGACCTCACCGAGCACGACGACCGCTGGGTGCTGGCGTTCGACCCGTGCGGGTCGGGCGGGCGCCACACGCCCGCCGACGGGTTCGCGGTCACCCAGGACGAGCACGACTGGGCCGGCAACCGGCGCGGCGTCTGCCTCTACTGCGCGCACTGCGTCGTGGCGCTGCAGAAGTGGCCGATCGAGCAATGGGGCACGCCGGTGCGGGTCGTCGACCCGCCGGTGCACGCCGACGGCGAGCGGCCGGCACCGTGCACGTGGACGATCTACAAGGATCCGGCCGCGGTGCCCGCCGACGCCTACCGGCAGGTCGGCGCGCGGCCGCCCGGGCGCTGATCAGTCGCGCGGCGGCGCGCAGCTGGGCCTCGGGACGAACTCCGTCGGGAGCACCTCGGTGCGCGGGCCCGGATCCGGGTCGGTCAGGCGCTCGAGCAGCAGCTTCGCGGCGCGGTGGCCGATCTCGCGGTTGTCGCGGCGGACGACCGCGATCGGGGGCGTGAACAGCTCGGTGACGTCGATCGCGTCGCAGCTCACCAGCGAGATGTCCTCGCCGATGCGCAGCCCGCGCTCGAGCAGCTCGCCGAGCGTCCCGATCAGCAGCTGGTTGCCGCCGGCGACGATCGCCGTCGGCCGCGGATCGGCGTCGAGCAGCTGGCGGGTGGCGTTGCGTCCGTGCTCGGCCGACAGCATCCCCTCGACGACGTGGTAGGTCGCCGGGAGGTCGCGCGCGGCGAACGCCTCCTCGAGGCCGGCCCGGCGCTCGCGCGACGGACGCAACGGCTGGCCGACGATGAGCCCGATGCGCCGGTGCCCGAGGTCGAGCAAGTGGGAGACGGCGTCGCGCATGCCGCTGCGGTGATCGGACAGGACGGCGCTGGCGCCCACCTCCGGCGGCAGCTCGCGGTCGACGAGCACGGCGGGCGTCTCGAACTGCTGCAGGACCTCGATCGTGTCGGCGTGGTCCTCGGCGGCGAGCGACAGCAGCAGCCCGTCGACGCGGCGCTGCTCGAACAGGCGCACGTGGTCGGCATCGCGGGCGGGATCGCCCTCGGAGTCGGTCAGCAGCATCGAGTAGCCGCTCTCGCGCAGCGCCTGCTCGGCGCCCTTGACGATCTCGGCCAGCAGCGGGTTGGCGATGTCGCCGACGACGAACCCGACCGACTTGGTCGCGCGGCGGCGCAGCGACTGGGCAAGCAGGTCAGGCTGGTAGCCGAGCTCGGCGACCACGGCCATCACGCGCTCGCGCATCGCGGCGCTGACGTCGGGATGGCCCGACAGCACCCGGCTCACCGACGACATCGCCACGCCGGCGCGGTCGGCCACCTCGCGCATCGAGGCGCGGTTGGCGCTGCGCGTGCGCGGGGGCGTCACCGGTTCGCTCCCGACTCGCATGGAACAAGCGCGCGCACCCGGCGATCCTAACCCCTGCCTCGGAGCGTTCCCTCGACCACCAGCCGCTCGACGCCGGCCAGCCCGATCTCCAGCCGCAGCGGCGCGTCCCCGTCCGCCGCGGACGGCTGCGGGAGGTCGATCGTGGCGGTCTGGCCGCGGCGCACGTAGAAGCCCGACTCGGTCCCCAGCGACGCGGCCGACACCGGCTCGCCGGTCTCGCCGGGACTGTCGTTGACCAGGCGCACGGCGGCTTGATCCAGCGGCGTCCCGCCGACCTCGACGCGCAGGTCGCTGACGTAGCGCGAGGCGCGGCCGGGGTTGTGCAGGCCCACGCGCGCGCGTCCCGGCTCGGCGCCGCCGGTCGCGACGAGCTCCAGCGGCTCGGGCCAGCAGCACGCCACGAACCGGCGCAGGTCCGCCAGGTCCTCGATCGTCTCGCCGGCGAGCAGCCGGCGCGCGCGGCGGGCCAGCCGCTCGGCGGCGGCGTCCACCGACGTGCGGCCCCACTCGGCGTCGGCGGTGAAGCGCGGGTTCGGTCCGTACACGCCTGCGTGGGCGGCGTGCGGGTCGTCGCTGAGCCGGTCGACGCGCACCAGCTCGGGCTGGAGCGCCTGCATCCACGAGGTCTCGACCAGCGCGGCGTGGTCGATCACGCGCGGCTCACCCTCCTGGGGCCCGTCGAGGGCGGCCGCGTTCAGCTCCAGCCAGCACAGCCCGTAGGCGCGCAGGCCGGCGCGGCGCGCGGTCAGCTCGCCGCAGACCCGCTTGAGCAGGTGCACGAGGTCGAGCGGGCCGTGCCCGGTGAGCACAACGACGACCCGGAAGCCGCGGTCGGCCAGTCGCTCGACGGTCTCGCGCACGGTCGCCTCGACGAGCGAGGCCGGGAAGGAGAGCGTGAACGGCATGTCCAGGCACCCGTTGGCGACGTAGGCGGGCGGCAGCACGACGCCGCCGGCGCGATCGGCCGCCCGCAGCAGCAGCCCGTGCGACGTGAACAGGTCGACGCCGAACGGGAGGTGGGGGCCGTGATGCTCGAGCGTGCCGATCGGCACCCAGGCGATCGGCGCCTCGTCGACCAGCGCCGCGAGATCAGCGGCGTGGAGGTGCTCGTAGCGGCGCTCGACCATGCCCGGACCATAGCCGGAATCGGTTCCGGCATCAGCTGGTGATGCACGGGGCGGCCCCGGCGAGGTAGAACCCGGGCCGCAGCGGGCAACCGGGTCCACGCACATGCTCGTCTTCGTCATCATCGACCTGCTGGTCGTCGTCCTGGCCGTCGGCTTCGCCTGGCGCAACTCGCGCGCGCGCTGCGAGCCGGCGTGGTGGGCCGAGTTCGAGCGCGACTTCCGCGCCTACGTCGCCCAGGGCCGCACCGAGGCGCCCTGACGCCCGCCGTCAGGCCGCGCGGCCGCTGAGCACGCGCGGCGCCGGCCGCGGGTGCCCGGGTGCGGGCACCGGCTCGGTCACGTCCGCGTCGGCGGGCGTCGAGCGGCGCAGGAGCACCATCGCCAGCACCAGCGCGATCACGATCAGCGCCGCCGACAGCTTCAGCGCCACGCCCAGCGAGCTGACGAACGCCTCGCGCACGGCCTCCTGGACCTCGTGCGCGCGGTCGCCGGCGATCCGGTGCAGCGTGTCCTGCGCGCCCGACGCGCCGGCCAGCAGGCCGTCGAGCTGCTCGGCCTGGGCGCGGGTCACCGTCACGCCCTGCTCGCCGCTCAGCGTCACCGTGCGGTCGGTCATCAGCCCGTTGAAGATCGCGCCGGTGACCGCCACGCCGAGCGTGGCGCCGAGCCCGCTGAGCGTGACGAGCACGCCCGAGGCGGCGCCGGCGTGGGCGCGCGAGACCGCGTTCATCGCCGCCAGGTTCATCGGCGTGAGCGCGATACCGACGCCGAAGCCCATCATGGCGCTCGGCGCCCACAGCTGGGCGTAGCCGGTGTCGAGGTCGAGCGTCGAGATCAGGAACACCGACACGGCCATCAGGGCCAGGCCGGCCGCGATCGGCGGGCGCGGCCCGACGCGAGCGGCGATCCGCCCGCCGACCGGCGAGCCGACCACCATCGTCGCCGTGAGCGGCAGCAGCAGCACGCCGACCTTCGTGGGCGAGTCGCCGAGGATCTCCTGGAAGTAGAGGGGCAGGAAGAACAGCAGCGCGCCGAACGAGAAGTCCAGCGCGAAGATCACGATCGTCGAGCCGAGGAAGTTGCGGCGCCGGAAGAACGAGAAGTCGATGACCGGGAAGGCCGTGCGCCGCTCGACCATCCCGAACGCGATGAACAGGACGACGCCGACAACCAGCAGGGCGACGGTCGCCGGGGCGCCCCAGCCCCAGTCGGAGCCCTGGATCAGGGCCAGCGTCAGCGCGGTCAGCGCGGTCGCCGACAGCAGCACCCCGGCGTAGTCCACGCGTCGCGGCGCGTCCGGGTCGCGCGACTCCGGCGTGGCCGAGATCGCCAGGACGGCGATCAGCACCGCGACCGCGGCGCAGACGACGAAGATCCAGCGCCAGTCCAGGTCGCCGGTGAGCACGCCGCCGACGAGGACGCCGACCCCGGAGATCAGCTCGGTCGCCGCGCCCCACAGGCCGATCGCCATGCCGCGGCTGGCGCCGCGGAACACGTCGGTGATGATCGACATCGACGACGGCATCAGCAGGGCGCCGCCCGAGCCGGCGAGCGCGATGCCGGCGATCAGCACCTCGACCCCCGGGGCCGCGGCGGCGAGGACGGAGCCGCCGCCGAAGAGCGCCGTGCCGCAGAGCAGCGTCCGCCTGCGGCCGAACACGTCGGCCAGGCGCCCGCAGGTGATCAGCAGCGCCGAGAACGGGATCAGGAACGCGGTGACCGTCCACTGCAGCTCGGCCATCGACGTGCCGAACTCGCGGTGGATCGTCGGCAGCGCCATGACGATCGCCGCCGTGGGCAGCTGCACGATGCCCGCGGCGCACACCATCGCGGCGAGCGTGCGGGTTCGTCCGACCCGACGGCCGTCCGTGACCCGGCGCTCGTCCCCCGTGACCGCGCTCACCCGCCAGATGTTGGCGGGCGAGGCGGATGTCATGCGCCGGTCAGGCGGCGACCGGGGACTGGATGTACTGCTGGACGGCCGCGCCGAGCGCGATGTCGAGCGACACCGAGCCGCCGGTCAGGCGGACGGCCGAGCCGTCCTCGGTGATCTCGGCGTGCCAGCCGTGCGTGTCCACGTCGCGCAGCGCGACCGCGAGCACGCGGGCGGCGCGCTCGTCGCGCGTGTGCTCGAACTCCGGCTTGTCGAGCTCGAGCCCCAGCTCGAAGTCGATGCCGGCGGCGTCGGTCATCTCCCGCAGGCGCTGGAGGTTCTGGTCGATCTGGGCGGCGACCGGCGCCAGGGCCAGATCCTTCGGTGACTTCGGCGTGAGCGTCATGGCGGGGTTCCCCTTGTTCAGGCTTCGTGTTTCGGTCTGCCCCGATCGAACCGGACCGCCGCCGTCCCGTCATCCGCGCGCGCCCGCGCACGCGCTGCGGCGACGTCCGGACGCGGCATCAGTAGTCCTCCGGGCCGCGCGGCCTCCGGTCCGTGGCACGATCTGCGCCGACCCGAGGATGGAGGTCCCATGCCGGCCACGGCCGCCGAACTGGCTCTTGTGAACGGACGCGTGCGCACGCTCGACCCCGAGCGGCCGGCGGCGAGCGCGGTCGCCGTGACCGCCGGGCGCATCGTCGCGGTCGGCGACGCCGTCGACGTGCGCCCGCTCATCGGCCCCGCGACCGAGACGATCGACCTGGGCGGCGCCGCCGTCGTCCCCGGTCTGATCGACGGGCACGTCCACGCGTTGCCGGGCTCGATCTCGATGGGGTCGCTCGACCTCGGCGACGCGCAGACGCTCGACGACGTCCGCGCGCGGCTGGCCGATGAGCGCGCCCGCTGCGAGCCCGGCGGCTGGATCGTCGGCTGGGGGCTGGACCGGGGCGTGTTCGCGGAGGCGGGCATCCGCGGCGAGCTGATCGAGGAGGCGGCCGGCGGCCTGCCGGTGCTGCTGCGCTTCGCCGACTTCCACACGGCGCTGGCCTCGCCGCGCGCGCTCGCGCTCGCCGGCGTCGACGGCCCGCGGACGTTCGCCGAGCACGCCGAGATCGTGTGCGTCGACGGCGTGCCCACCGGCGAGCTGCGCGAGGCGGCCGCCACGATGCTCGTGCAGTCCGCCGCGCCCGCGCCCACCGCCAGCCAGCGCCGCGCGACCGCCGTCGAGAACCTGCGCCGGCTGGCGGCGACCGGCATCACCGCCGCCCACCTGATGGACGGCGACCCCTCGAGCCTCGACATGCTCCGCGGCCTGGAGGACGGCGGCGACCTGCGGGTGCGCTGCGTCGTCCCGATGTGGATCAAGCCGGAGATGGAGCGCGACGAGTGGGAGGCGCTGGCCGCTCACCGCGACGCGCGCGGGCGGCGCTGGCGCGCCGGCGTCGTGAAGCTCTTCATGGACGGCGTCGTGGACTCCGGCACCGCCTGGCTGGACGAGCCCGACGCCGACGGCGCGGGCACCGACCCGTTCTGGCCCGACCCGGCCCGCTACCGCGAGGCGGTCGCGTTCTTCTCCGGCCGCGGCTTCCAATGCGCGACGCACGCCTGCGGCGACCGCGCCGTCCACGAGGTCCTGAACGCCTACCGCGACGCGCCGCGCGCCGCCGGCGTGCGCCACCGCATCGAGCACGTCGAGCTGCTGCGCGCCGAGGACCTGCCGCGCTTCGCCGCCGAGGGGGTGATCGCGTCCATGCAGGCCCAGCACATGACGGTGCTCGAGCCCGACGGCGGCGACGGCTGGTCGCGGCGCGTCGGGCCGCAGCGCTGGGGCCGCGCCTACCGCGCCCGCGACCTGCACGAGTCCGGCGCGTGGCTGGTCCTGGGCTCGGACTGGCCCGTCGTGCGCCACGACCCGCGCGAGGGCATGGCCGCCGCGCGCCTGCGCCGGCCGCCCGGGCGACGCGACCGCGGCCCGTGGGACGACCAGGCGCTCACCGCGCTGCAGGCGCTCCTGGGCTACACGACGTGGGCGGCGCGGGCGGTCGGCCACGGCGACCAGGGGCGGATCGCCCCCGGCTGCCTCGGCGACCTGACCGTCCTCGCGCGCGATCCCGTGGACTGCGACGCCGACGACCTGCTCGACGACCCCGTGCTGCTCACGGTCGTCGACGGCGAGGTCACGCATCGCGACCCGTCGCTGTGACCGGTCGCGGTCGCGCCGGGGCGGCCCCGGCGCGACCACGCGGCTACGGGGCGATGTTCTGGTTGATCGAGAACAGGTTGCCCGGGTCGTAGCGGCGCTTGACCGCGACCAGCCGGTCGTAGTTCGCGCCGTAGCTGGCGCGCACGCGCTCCTGCCCCTCGTCGTGCATGAGCATGTTCACGTAGGCGCCGCCCGCCGCGTACGGGTGCACGGCGTCGTGGTACTCGCGCGTCCAGCGCGTGATCCGCTCCGCGTTGGCCGGGTCCGGGTCCACGCCCACGATCACCTGGCCGTAGCGCGACGCGCGGAAGCGCCACGCGGTCTCCTCGGGCGCGATCCGGTGCACGGCCCCGTCGATCGGGTACAGGTGCATCGTCGACTGCGGCGTGGGGAGCCGGCGGGCGTGCTCGACGTGCGCGGCGATCGCCTCGTCGGTGAGCTCGTCGACGAAGTCCGCTCGCCAGTACCACTGGTCGCCGGCCGGGAAGAGCGGGTCGAACCCGCTCTGCAGCGCCGGGAACGGCACGTCCGCGACGCCGTCGAACGCGGGGTCCAGCGCGCGCATCGGCGCGAGGAGCTCGGACGCGCGGCGCGGCGGCGCGTTCACGCACCACACGATGCCGCAGACCGCGACGCCCTGGAGCTCGGGCGGGAAGGGCGCGACCGGCGGGACCGTCAGGAACGCGAACCAGCCGTTGAGCTCCTCGGGCGCCTCGGCGATGAACGCGTCCCACGCGCGCATGATCTCCGCGGCGCGGTCGAGCTCCCAGAACATCGGGCCGGCGACGACCGTGTCCACCGGGTGCGCGCGGAACTCGAACGAGGTCACGACCCCGAAGTTCCCGCCGCCGCCGCGCAGCGCCCAGAACAGGTCCGGGTGCGAGTCGGCGGAGGCCGTGACCTGCGACCCGTCGGCGAGCACGACGTCGGCCGACAGCAGGTTGTCGATCGTCAGCCCGCAGCTCCGGGTGAGGTTGCCCAGGCCGCCGCCGAGCGTCAGCCCGCCGACCCCGGTGTTGGCGATCATCCCGCACGGGACGGCCAGGCCGAACGCGTGGGTCGCGTGGTCGACGTCGCCCCAGCGCGCTCCGCCGCCGACCCGCACGGTGCGGCGCTCGGGGTCGACGCGCACGTTGCCCTGGAGCGACAGGTCGACGACGATCGCGTCGTCCCAGACGCCGAGTCCGCCCCCGTTGTGGCCGCCGCCGCGGACGGCCAGCGGGCAGGCCGACTCGCGGGCGAGCCGCAGGGCGGCGATGACGTCGGCGGCGTCGGCGCAGCGGGCGATCAGCCGCGGGCGCCGGTCGATCATGCCGTTGTAGACGGCTCGCGCCTCGTCGTAGCCGGGGTCGTCGGGCGGGATCAGCTCGCCGCGGAAGCCGGCGCGCAGGTCGTCCAGCCCGGGGAGCTGCGACGGGGAGGACCGCTCGGTGAGGGCCATGGTGTGCTCCTTCGCTTCGGGTGGGGCGAGCCTCCCGGCCGCCCGCAAGCCCAGCGCAAGAGGAGCGTGAAGGCGGCGTGAAGCCCCGCCGCGCGCTCGTCAGCGGGACGCGCCGGCCTCGGCCAGAGCCACCAGCCGGTCGACCGACGCCCGCATGTCGCCGTGCTGGCCGTCGACGAGGTCGGCGTGCTCGTCGGACCCGTGCACGCGCAGGTGCACGGCGCACCCCTCGGCGGCCGGCTTGAGCGTCCACTCCCACGCGATGTCGAACAACAGGCACGAGATCGTCACGTGGGATCCGTCGGCCGCCGCGTGCAGGGCGGTGGGGAACGGCACGCCCGGCTCGGCCTGGGTGTAGCGCGTGAGCGGGTTGCGCTCGCCCTCGATGTGCTCGGTGCCCACCCACCAGTCGGCCAGGCGCGTCGGGTCGTACAGCAGGGCCCACACCTCGGTGGCCGGGGCGCGGCAGGTCGCCGACACCTCGAACTGCTTCATCGTCTGACCTCCAGGTCGATCGCCTCCACGGCTCGCGCCAGCGTGTCCCGGTACCCGTCGTAGGCCAGCTCGTCGGCCAGGCGGGCCGCGCGCTCCGCGGCGCGGCGGGCCTGGTCCGCGCGACCGAGGCGCGACAGCAGCAGCGCCCGCTCCGACAGCACCCTCCCGAGCTCCACCACCGGCTCGAGCAGTCCGGCCACCGGTGGGCGGCCCAGGTCCACGAACGCGGCGGCGAGCCGGTCGCCGGACGCGGACGCCCCCGGCAGCGAGCGCCAGCCCGCCTCTGCGCTCGCCAGGTGCGCGAGTCCGGTCTCGGCATCGCCCCTGGCGCCGGCGATCAGCCCCTGGAGGCGCCGCAGGCGCGGCACGAGCGCGTCGGGCATGTCGGCGGGGCCGACCGGCTCGAACGGGACGCGCTCCAGCTCGGCGGCCGCGGCGTTGATGTCGCCGGCGGCCAGGAGCGCGTCGGCCAGGCGCAGCCGGGCGAGCGCCCTCGGCACGCGGCCGTCCGGGTCGTCCAGGGCGTCCCGCAGGCGGGTGGCGGCCGCGCGCGCGTCTCCGCCGGCGAGCGCGATGGAGCCCTCGTCGAAGGCCGCCATCGCCTGGGCGGCCGGGCGGGCAGAGCGCTGGGCGAGATGGACGAGCTCGCGAGCGGCGCGGCGCGCCTCCTCGTGGCGCCCCAGGCGGGCGAGCGCATAGGCGCGGGTCTCGGCCATCTGGGCATCCGGATGGGCCGCGCCGGACGCCATGCCCGCCGCGCTCTCGACGAGCTCGAGCGCGCGGGCCGGGTCGCCGCGCACGGCGGCGGCCGATGCCGCGTTGATCCGGGCGACGTGCGAGAGCTCCGGCCGTCCGGCCGCCAGCGCGAGCTCGACGGCGCGCTCGCTCATCGCCTCGCTCTCGGCGAAGCGGCCGGTGCGCATGAGCGCCGCCGACCGGTCCAGCGCGAGCTCGGCCGCCAGCGCGGGGTCGCGTGCCGCCTCGGGCAGCGCCTCCGCCTGGGCGATCAGCGCGTGGGCGCGGTGCACGTCGCCGCTGACGGCCTCGGCCCACGCGGCGCCGGCGAGCGCCATCGCCCGCAGCTCCGGCAGCGCGTCCGCGAGCGGCTCGACGAGCTCCAGCGCCCGCTCGTAGGCGGCCAGCGACGCCCGCGGGTAGCACAGCGTGGTGCGCAGGCAGCGCGCGTGGGCCGTGTGAGCGGCGGCCAGCGCGGCCACGTCGCCGGCGTGCTCGAGCAGCTCGGTGGCGTGGCGGAACGCGTCCTCGTAGGCGTCGCGGGCTCCGCGCCACGACTCGACCTCGGCGAGCAGGAGCCACAGCTCCGCCGCGAGCTGGTCGCCGTCGGCGACGGCGATCGCCTCGCGCAGGAACGCGGCCGCCTCGTCCAGCGCCCCGAGCCGGCGCGCCGCGGCGGCCGCGGCGGCCAGGTGGCTCGTGGCGTCCTCGTCGCGATGGGCGAGCAGCAGGTGCCGCGCGATCTCGGCCACCGAGCGGCTGGAGCGCGCCAGCATCGCGTCGGCGAGCTCGCCGTGACGCCCCGCGCGATGCGCGGCCGGGAGCGCGGCGTAGCAGGCGTCGCGCACGAGCGCGTGGTGGAAGGCGATCCGCCGGTCCTCGCGGTCGTCGAGGAGGCGCACGGCGCACGCCTCCTCCAGGGCGGCGGTCAGGGCGCGGGCGCCCACGAGCTCGGCCGCCTCGCCGCGCTCGAGCGGCCGCCCGGCGGCGGCGACGAGGTCGACGAGCCGGCGGGCCGGGTCGCTGAGGCGCGCCAACGGGCCGCGCACCCACTCCGCCAGCCCCTCGGCCGGGTCCGCGCCCGCGGCCGTCGCGTGCGCCGCCTCGCGGGCCAGCAGCGGCATGCCGCCGGCCGCTTCGACCACCCGGCGGCAGGCGGACGGATCCAGGCTGGGCGCGACCGCGGCCACGATCGCCGCGATGTCGCGATCGGGCAGCGGCGCCAGCGCGACCTGGGCGCCGAGCGCGTCGGCCCGCCGCAGCGCGTCGGCGGTGACCGCGACGCGTTCGTCGCCGTCGCGCCCGGTGACGACGAGCAGCATCGGCCAGGCCGGCGCACGGCGGGACACGGCGGCGAGCAGGGCGACGCTCGCGGCGTCCATGCGCTGGAGGTCCTCGAGCACGACCAGCAGCGGGCGGTCCGCCGCCCACCAGGCCAGGGCGGCGATGAGCGTCTCGAACAGCCGCATCCGCTCGATCTCGGGCGCCGCGCCGAGGCGCGACGCACGGCGTCCCCAGACGGTCTCCGCCGTCCGGCACACATGGACGAGGTCGTCGGGCCAGGCCGCGTCGGGGGGTGGCCGCGGCCCGTCCTGCACGAGCTGGTGCAGCGCGTCCGACCACGGTCCGAGCGGCGGCGCGCCGTCGAGGTCGAGGACCGCGCCGACCGCCCGCCGGCCGCCGGAGGCGACGGCGCGTTCGCCCAGCTCCGCCACCAGCCGGCTCTTCCCGATCCCGGGCGCGCCGGTGACCAGGGCCACGCCGCCGGCGCCGGCGCACGTCCGCTCCCACGATGCGGTGAGGACGCCGAGTTCGCGTGCGCGGCCGATCAGCGGCGGCCGCCCGGCGATGGGCGGGGGGCACGCGGGAGCGATCTCGGTCGCGGGCCCCGTGGGGCGCGCGGCCGTGGCTCCTCCGCTGCGCTCGTCGGCGCGCAGCCGCGCCGCGAGCGCCCGGGTCGCCTCGGACGGCGGCGTGCCGAACTCCGCCGCGAGGATCGCCGTCAGCCGGGCGTACGCCTCGAGCGCCTCCGCGCGATCGCCCGCCGCCGCCAGCCGCTCCATCAGCGTGCGGTGGACGGCCTCGCGCAGGCGCGCATGGCGCAACGCGCGCCGCGTCCAGGCGATCGCCTCGGCGGCGTCTCCGCGCGCCTCGGCGTGGTCGGCCAGGCGCAGCGCGACGCCGACGAGCCGGTCGCGCCACTCGTCGCGCGCCTCCAGCACCCAGTCGTCGGCGAGATCGCTGAGCAGCGGCGCGTCGGCGAGCGCGAACGCGCGCGCGAGGGAGACCGGGTCCCCCGCGTCGGTCAGGCGCGCGAAGCGCTCGACGTCGACCTCGCGGGGCAGGCCCGCCGCGATGCCGACGCTGACGCGGTCGGCCTCCAGGTACCGCACGCCGTCCGCCGCGTCGAGCGCCGCGCGGATCGTCGACAGGGCGTTGCGCAGCGAGGCGCGGGCGCTCGTGTCCAGCACGTCGGGCCAGAAGCGGGCGGCGACGTGAGCGCGGGCGTGGTGGCCCGGCTCCATCAGCAGCCACGCCAGGAGCGAGCGCGGGCGCAGGCCGGCGATCTCCGGGACGGCGCCGCCGTCGATGTCCAGCGTCATCGGCCCGAACAGGCGGGCCCGCAGCATGCGCCAACCCTACCGGCGCGACGGCGGCTCCGGTGAGAACTTCGACGGCGGTCCCACCGCGGCCGGGCCCGCCTCGCCGAGCATCGCGTCCTCCTCCTCGGTGGCGAACACATGGAGGCCGAGGCGGTCGGAGATCTCCCGGCACACGTGCGTGCCGCGGACGCTGTTGCCGTAGGCGTCCAGGCCGGGGGAGAACACGGCGATCCCCATCTTGCCGGGGATCACGCACAGGATCGCGCCGCTCACGCCGCTCTTGGCGGGGACGCCGACCTCGTAGGCCCACTGGCCGGCGAAGTCGTACATCCCGCACGTGTACATGACGCTGAGGACGTCGCGGACGCGGTCGCGCGGCAGGCACGCGCGCCCCGTGACCGGGTTGACGCCGCCGTTGGCCAGGGTCGCGCCCATCATCGCGAGGTCCCGGCAGGTGACGTGCACCGAGCACTGGCTCAGGTACAGCCGCAGCGTCGCCTCGATGTCTCCCGCGATCATGCCCTGCGCGCGCATCAGGTAGGCCGTCGCGCGGTTGTGGTCGGCGGTGCGCAGCTCGCGCTCGACGGTGTCGGGGTCGACGTCGAGGCCGGGGTTGCCGGCGAACTCGCGCAGGCTGCCGATGATGCGCTCGAGCTTCTCGTCCACGTCGTACCCGCGCACGAGGTCGGTGGTGACGATCGCGCCCGCGTTGACCATCGGGTTGTACGGGCGGTTGTGGCGCTCGTCGAACACGATCGAGTTGAACGCGTCGCCGCTGGGCTCGACGCCGACGTGCTCCAGCATCCGCTCGCGGCCGAGATCCTCGAGTGCGAGCGCGTAGGCGAAGACCTTCGACACCGACTGCAGCGGGAACGGCAGGTCGTCGTCGCCGACGCCGACCGTCTCGCCGCCGATCGTGGCGATGCTGATCGCGAACTCGTCGTGGCGCGCGGTGGTCTCCTGCAGCGAGCAGAAGCCGCGGCCGGGCTCGTAGTAGGAGACGATCGCGGCGGGATCGACCTCGCGGTGGCGCTCGTACAGGCCCTGCAGGCGGTGGCGCAGCCGGCGGATCGTGGGCGATCCGGTCGCCGGGTCCTCCTCCAGGAAGCGGCCGATCACGCCGGCGTCGGCGACGCCGGGGAGCTGCTCCGTGAGCAGACGGCGGAAGACGAGCTCCTCACGGCTGCGCAGCGGCGGGGTCACCGCGTCGCGCTCGCGCTCCAGCTCCTCCTCGGTCGCCTGCGCGCCGAAGTGCGCGGCCAGCGCCTCGTTCATCCCGGTGCCCTCGCCGAACTGCTCCTTCGGGCGCCACAGCACCTCGTCGGGCAGCCAGCCCTCGAACGCGCGGCGCAGCAGCCACTTCTCGGGGCGCTCGTCGGTCGTCAGCTTCCAGGCGGGCGGCAGCGCGAGCGCCAGCTCGACGACGTCGAGGTCCAGGAACGGGATGCGCGGCTCGAGCCCGTTCGCGCTCGCGACCCGGTCGACGCGCTGCAGGCCGAGGTTGTGCATGCCGCCGATCGTGTCCAGCAGCTCCGCGTGCAGCTCGTCGCCGGTCTCGATCGCCGCGTAGTGCGCGTAGCCGGCGAACAGCTCGTCGGCGCCCTCGCCGATCAGCACGACCTTCACGTGGCGGCTCGCGAGGCGGGCGACGAGGTGGTTGGGCACGGCGCTGTGGACGAGGCTCGGGTCGTAGGACTCGAGCATCGCGATGACCTCGGGGACGCTGGCGATCGCCTCGTCGAGCGAGAACTCCAGCTCGTGGTGGTCGGTGCCGACGTGCTCGGCCACCACGCGTGCCGCGGCCAGGTCGGGGCTGCCGGGCAGGCCCGCCGCGAACGTCGGCAGCCTGCGCCCGTCGCGCTGCGCGATGCGCGCCGCGATCGCGGTGATCAGGCTGGAGTCGAGGCCGCCGGACAGCAGGAGCCCCACCGGGACGTCGGCGTACAGCGCGCGCTCGACAGCGCGGATCAGCGTGTCGCGCACCGCGTCGAACACCCACGGCGGCGGCATCTCGTGCGGCCCGCGGCTGCGCATCAGCACCGGGCGCGCGGCCGCGGTCGGGCGCCACGGCCGCAGGCCCTCGGCCGGGCTCCACGCGTGCCCGGCGGGCAGCGGCTGGGCGAGCGGCCGCCAGTCCTCGTCGAACGCCTTCAGCTCGGAGGCGAAGATCGTCGTCGCGTCGCGCTGGGCGTAGTAGAGCGGCGCGACGCCGAGCGCGTCGCGCGTGGCCACGAACCGCCCGTCCTCGCCGGCGATGACGAGCGCGAACGTCCCCCACAGGCGGTCGAAGGCGTGGATGTCCTCGTCCGCGTAGGCCAGCAGCGCCGCCTCGTGATCGGAGCGGGTGCGGAAGTGGTGCTCGCCGAGCTGGGCGCGCAGCCGCTCGTGGTTGTAGATCTCGCCGTCGCCGACGATCCACAGGTCGTCGTCGTGGCTGCGCAGCGGCTGAGCGCCGCCCTCGGGGTCGACGATCGCCAGCCGCCGGTGGCCGAGCCACGCGTCGCCGACCGTGCGGCTGCCGGCCCCGTCCGGCCCCCGGTGCGCGATCCGCTCCAGCATGCGCAGCCCGGCGCGCGGATCGAACGGGCCGTGGGCGGCGACGATCCCGGACATCAGCCGTGGGCGGCGACGATGCCCGACATCAGGGAACCCGTCGCGTGGGGATGGCCGACGCGGGCGGCCCGGGGTGGCGATACGACATCGCCGGAGTTGTCGCGGGGCGGCGGGGCGAAGTCAAGTCCCGCCGCCCTTGTGGGTATCAGACGGACGTGGCGTGCGGCTGCGCGGCCCGGCTCGGCACGGGGCCGAGGTCGAGCTCGAGGGCGGCCAGCCCGTCGATGCGGAGGTCCTCCTTGTGGCGGAGCTCCTGACCCTCGACGACGCGGGCCTCGGGGGCCATGTCCATGAACGCCTCGAGCGTGACGCGCATCTCGAGCTTCGACAGCGGCGCACCGAGGCAGAAGTGCTTGCCGCGGCCGAACGTGAGGTTGTCGACCTCACGGGTGATGTCGAAGCGGTCCGGGTCCGGGAACGCCGATTCGTCACGGTTGGCGCAGGCGTTCATGATCGCCACCAGCGATCCCTCCGGGATGTGCACGCCGCCGACCTCGACGTCGCAGTTGGTCACGCGGAAGTTCCGCTTGATGACCGTGCGGTAGCGCACGCACTCCTCGACGGCGCGCGGCAGCAGCGAGCGGTCGGACTTCAGCAGCTCCCACTGGTCGCGGTGCTCGAGGATCGCCTGCATCCCGAAGGTCATCATCTGCGCGCTCGTCTCGAACCCGGCGCCGAGGATCGTGTTGATGTGCGCCGCGATCTCGTCGGTGGTGGGCGCCGTCCCGTCCTCGTTGCGGTACTCGGACAGGACCGACGCGAAGTCGTCCTTCGGGCTGTGCCGGCGGTCCTCGACGATCGAGCACAGGTACTCCCAGTACTGGAGCTGGCCCTCTGCGAGCTCGTCGATCTCCTCGGGTGTGCAGACGCCGCTGGCGATCCGGAAGGCGCCCTCGATCGACTGCTCGAGCAGCGGGAAGTCCTCTTCGGGGACGCCGATGATGTCGCCGATGACCACGAGCGCGAGCGGCACGGCGTAGTCGTTGACGAAGTCCAGCGACCGGTTCGGGTCGTCGAGGCGCAGCAGCTCCTCGGCCCGCTCGCGGATCATCGGCTCCATCTGGCGCAGTCGCCGCGGCGTGAACGGCGCCTGCACCATCTTGCGCGCCACCTTGTGCTCGGGATCGTCGAGGAACAGCAGCGCGGTCGCGAACGGGTACTTGGGCATCCGGTCGCGCATGCGCTCGGGCGGCTCCGGCATGGGGATGGCCATGCGATTGGAGAAGCGCTCCGTGTCGCGGATGATCGCCAGCACGTCCTCGCGCCGGGTGACCGACCAGAAGCCGAGTTCCTCCGAGTAGAAGACCGGCGCCTCCGCGCGCGCGCGGGCGTAGCTCGGGAAGGGGTCGCGCAGCTCGTCCGGGTCGAGCGGGTTGTAACCCGGGAGGACCGGGCAGCCGCCGTCTGCGCGCTCGTCCAGGGCCGTCTCGTTCGTCGCCATCGTCTCTCCTCCGGAACTCGGTGCGCCTCGCCGCCCGCGTCGGCGGACGGGGCCCCGACCTTATCAACCAACCGTTCGACCGCCAAGCTGCGTCGGCCGGTCACGGCCGGTAGGTGTAGAACCCCGCCCGCGTCTTGCGCCCGAGGCGCCCGGCCGCGATCATCTCGCTCATCATCCGGGGGACCCCCAGGTCGAGGCGCTCGGCGATCGCCGCCGACACATCGATCCCGATGAAGTCGAGGGTGCGCAGGGGTCCGAGCGGATGGCCCACGGAGAGGCGCATCGCGTCGTCGATCGACTCGGCGTCCAGATCGGTGCGCTCGAGCAGCTCGACCGCCGAGACCAGCATCGGGAAGAGCAGGCGGTTCACGACGAATCCGGGGATGTCCGGGACCTCGACGACCGTCTTGCCGATCGCCTGGCAGAACGCTCGCAGGGTCGCGCGCGTCGCGTCGGTCGCCGTGTCGGGGAAGGCCAGCTCGACGAGCGGCTGCCGGTAGACCGGGCTGAAGACGTGCAGCGCCCCGAAGCGGTCCGGGGCGCCCGAGGCCAGGGCGAGCTCGCCGACCGAGAGCGACGAGGTCGTGGTCGCGAGCGGCGCGCATCCCGGCAGCGCGGCGAGCTCGCGCAGCACCGCGCTCTTGACGTCTGGGTCCTCGGCGACCGCCTCGACGAGCAGGTCGCAGCCCTCGAGCGCCGAGAGGCGCCTCTCGACGGTCACTCCGTCGTGGGCGGACCCGGCCATGCGGGCCATCGTGGCCTGCGCCCGGGCCGCGGACTCCGCGGAGCGGGCGTGCAGCCGGACCTCGAGATGCGGGGCGCAGGCGACCGCGAGCCCGCAGGCGATGTTCCCGCTCCCGGCGATCCCGAGCGTGCGCGGCGCGAGCGGGGCTCGGGGCGGCTTGTCCGGCTGGGTCATGGTCGCGACCTTAGCATCTAGGAAAACTGACGGTTGTTTGATAGAAGGGCACCGTGAACACGCTTGAGCGGATCTCGGGCGCGACGTCGCCGCCGGCCATCATCGACGGCGAGCGCGTCGTCCTCGCCGGCACCATCGACGTCCTCGATCCGGCCACCGGCGAGGTCTGCGGCGCCATCGGTCGCGGTGGCGGGCCGGAGATCGACGCCGCGGTGCAGGCCGCCCGGCGCGCCTACGAGCGCGAGTGGCGGGCGACCTCGACCCAGGAGCGCGCGGTCCTCCTGCGCCGGCTGTCCCAGCTGATCGCCGAGCGGGCCGAGGAGCTGGCCGCGCTGGAGAGCCTCGACACCGGCAAGCCGCTGACCCAGGCGCGCGGCGACGTCGCCGTCGCCACGCGGTACTTCGGGTTCTACGCGAGCGTCGTCGAGGGGCTCGAGGGCGCCACCATCGGCGCCGCCGTCGGCGCGCACGCGTACACGCGCCGCGAGCCCTACGGGGTCACGGCGCACATCGTGCCCTGGAACTACCCACTGCAGATCACGGGGCGCACCGTCGCGCCCTCGCTGGCCGCCGGGAACTGCTGCGTCGTCAAGCCCGCGGAGGAGGCGTCGCTCACCGCGCTCCGCCTCGGCGCGCTGGCGCTCGATGCCGGCTTCCCCGCCGGCGTGCTCAATATGGTCCCCGGCTACGGCCACGAGGCGGGGGCGGCGCTCAGCGCGCATCCTGGCATCGACTACCTGTCGTTCACCGGGTCGCGCGAAGTGGGCACCATGGTCGCCCAGGCGGCGGCGGTCAACATCGTGCCGGTCGCGCTCGAGCTCGGCGGCAAGTCACCCAACATCGTCTTCGCCGACGCCGACCTCGAGACCGCGATACCGACGATTGTCGGCTCGATCGTCCAGAACGCCGGCCAGACCTGCACGGCCGGGTCGCGCCTGCTGGTGCACGAGTCTCGCCATGACGAGGTCGTGGACGCGGTCGCGCGACGCTTCGGCCGGCTGACCCTGGGGCGCGGCCTGGATGATCCGGACCTCGGGCCGCTCATCAGCGCGCGGCAGCGTGATCGGGTCGCCGCGCTCGTGCGCGAGGGCGCTGGGAGCGCGCAGCTGGTCTGCGGCGGTCGTCCGGCTGCGCCCGACGGTCTCGAGGGCGGGTTCTTCTTCGAGCCGACGCTGTTCGACCACGTCGCGTCTGACGACCTGGTGAACGTGGAGGAGGTGTTCGGGCCGGTCGTGACCGTCACGACGTTCGCCACGGACGAGGAGGCGCTGGCGAAGGCCAACGACACCGAGTTCGGCCTGCTGGCGGCCGTCTGGACCCGTGACGTGGGCCGTGCCCACCGCATGGCCGCCGATCTCGAGGTCGGGCAGGTGTTCGTGAACTCGTATGGCGCGGGCGGTGGCGTCGAGCTCCCGTTCGGGGGCTACAAGCGCTCCGGCTACGGGCGCGAGAAGGGAGTCGAGGCGCTGCTGGAGCTGTGTCAGCTCAAGAGCGTCGTCGTGAAGTACTGAGCCACGGAGCTCGCTGGGCGGCCGAGGATATTTCGGCCGGTTGTTTGGTAGATTCGAGTGAACGCGCTGTTCAAGGAGAGGGCCTGCTAATGCGGTTTGGGATTGGGTTCATGCACGCGAACTACACCGACTGGGACCGGTTCGAGGCGCTCGAGCGCGGCGAGCAGGTCGGTCCCATGGCGGTGGAGGACGCCCAGGTGATGCGCGAGTTCCTCCAGCTGGGCGAGCTCGTCGAGCCGCTCGGCTTCGACACCATCTGGGCGTTCGAGCAGCACGCCATGCCGTACCTCATGATCCCGGACCCCACGCAGTACCTCTCGTACTGGGCCGGGCGCACCAGGCGGATCGACGTCGGCTCGATGATCACCGTGCTGCCGTGGCACAACCCGATCCGGCTCGCCGAGCAGATCTCGATGCTCCAGCACTTCCTCGGCCCCGACCGGACGTACTACCTCGGGGTCGGGCGCGGGCTCGCGCGGCGGAACTTCGACGCGATGGGCGTGTCGATGGACGAGTCGCGCGAGCGGTTCATCGAGGTCTTCGACATCCTCAAGCTCGCGCTGACCGAGGAGATGTTCTCCTATCACGGGCGCTTCTTCCAGTACGAGAACGTCTCCGTGCGCCCCCGGCCGCTCGACCCCACGGTCATCACCGAGGCCTGGGGTTCGTGGACCAGCGAGGCGAGCGTGCGGACGATGGGCGAGCGCGGCCTGCATCCGCTGACGACGCCGAACAAGACGCTCGACTCCTACCGCAAGGAGCTCGAGCTCCTCAACGAGGTGCGCGCCGAGAACGGCTACGGCCCCGCGCGGCGCCCGATCCTGCAGGTGCCGCTGCTGTGCGCCGAGTCCGAGCAGGAGGCCCAGGAGGGCGCCGAGCAGTACATCCGCGAGTACGTCGACTCGATCCTGCGCGCCTATGAGCTCGGCACGGAGAACTTCGGCAAGGGCAAGGGCTACGAGCAGTACAAGAAGGGCTCCGACTTCGGCGACGGCACCTACGAGAACGCGCTCGAGACGCTCACGACGAAGTTCCTCAACGACGGCATCATCGGCACCCCCGAGCAATGCGCCGAGAAGGTCGTCGCCCACTACGAGGCGGTTGAGCCCTCGGAGCTCGTCGTCGTCGCCGGGACGGGCAGCATCCCCTACGAGAAGACCGAGAAGAGCATGCGGCTCTACGCCGAGAAGGTGCTGCCGGCCGTTGCTCACCTCCGCAAGGAGGCGGCGCCCGTCGCCGGCTGACCGCTCGTGCTCCGGTCCCGGATCGCCGCTGGACGGACCGGGCCGCACGCCGCGGAGGCGAGCGCCGGAGGCGAGCGCCGGCGCCGGAGCGCCGGCGCTCGTCCCGCTAGATCACGCCCGCGTCGCGCAGCGCCGCGAGTTCCTCGTCGCTGCGCCCGAGGCCGGTCCCGAAGATCGCCTCGTTGTCGGCGCCGAGCGGCCGGCCGGCGTACCGCACCGCGCCCGGCGTGTCGCTCAGCAGCGGGAAGACCCCGTGCATCCGCAGGGGCCCGAGCTCCTCGTCGCCGACCTCGATGATCATCCCGCGGGCCTGGACGTGCTCGTCGGCCACGATGTCGCGCACGTTGTAGATCGGCGCGCCGGCGACGTCGTGCTCGTCCCAGATGCGCAGCACCTCGTCGAGCGTGTGCTGCGCGACCCACTCGGCGATCAGCGCGTCGAGCTCGTCGGCGTGGCGGATGCGCTTCTGCGTGGTGTCGAAGCGGCCCTCCTCGACGAGGTCCGCGCGGCCGATCGCCGTAAACAGCCGGTCGGCCGCCGACTGAGCGCTCGTGGAGATCGCCACGTAGCGGCCGTCCGCCGTCCGGTACGTGTTGCGCGGCGCGCTGAAGTAGGCGCGGCTGCCGTTGCGGTGCTCGACGACCCCGATCTGGTCGTACGCGGTCACCTGCGGTCCCAGGAACGCGAACAGGGGCTCGAGGAGGCTGAGGTCGATGCACTGCCCGCGGCCGTGGGCGTCGCGGTGGCGCAGCGCGGCGAGCGTGGCCATCGCGCCGAACAGCGCGGCGATGCCGTCGCCCATCGCGAACGGCGGCACGATCGGCGGGCGGTCGCGCTCGCCCAGCACCCAGGCGACGCCGCTCATCGCCTCGGCGAGCGTGCCGAAGCCGGGACGCGACGCGTACGGCCCGGTCTGCCCGAAGCCGGTGGTGCGGACCATGACGAGCCCCGGGTTGCGCTCCGCGAGCCGCTCGTAGCCGAGGTTCCAGCGCTCCATCGTGCCGGGTCGGAAGTTCTCGATCAGCACGTCGGCGCCCTCCACGAGCTCGAGCAGCAACTCCTGGCCCTGGGGCTTGGACAGGTTGAGCGTGCACGTGCGCTTGTTGCGCGAGGCAGTCTTCCACCAGATCCCGACGCCGTCCTTCTGCCAGCCGAACGTGCGCAGCGCGTCGCCGCGCGGATGCTCCACCTTGATGACGTCGGCGCCGAAGTCCGCCAGGTAGGTGGCGATCATCGGGCCCGCCAGCAGGGTCGCCGCGTCGATGACGCGCAGGTCGGAGAGCGGGCCGTCCTTCGGCTCGTTCCAGGGGTCGCTCACGCCGCCACCTCCTGCTCGCCGGCCACGCGCTCGTACGCGTCGATGATGCGCCGGGCGCGCATCATCACCGGGTAGTCGACCAACCGTCCGTCGACGACGATCGCGGCCACGCCCTCGGCCTCCGCCTCGGCGAACCGCTCGACGACGCGCCGCGCCTGGGCCGCCTCCTCGGGGGTCGGGGCGAATCCCCGGTGCGTGGGCTCGATCTGCGAGGGATGGATCAGCATCTTGCCCGCGAACCCCAGCCGGCGCGCCTGGGCGCACTGGGCCAGGAACCGCTCGCCCGCGCTGATGTCGATGAACGGACCGTCGAGCGGCGCTCGCCTTCCGGCGACGCGCGCGGCGAGCACCAGCGACGAGCGGGCGAGCAGCAGCTCCTCGGCCGTGTCCGACGTGTCGATGAGGTCGATGCCGAGGTCGAGCATGAAGTCGACGAACCCGAAGATGCCGGTCTCGACCCGGTCGCTGGCGGCCAGGATCTCGGCGGCGCGGTGGATGCCCATCGCCGACTCGATCAGCAGCAGCATCGCGGTGCGGCCGGGCTCGAGGCCCTGCTCGCGCTCGGCCGCGGCGAGCCACGCGTCGGCGGCCCGCACGGTCTCCGGGCTCTCGACCTTGGGGAGCACGATGCCGTCCAGATGCGGATGCATCACGCCGTGGATGTCGCCCTCGGTCAGGCCGGTGCTCGGGTGGTTGACGCGCACGTACGTGCGCACGTCCGCGAACCGGTCGAGCGCGGCGCGCAGCTCGGCGCGCGCGTCGACCTTCCGGTCGTTGGTGACCGCGTCCTCGAGGTCGATCGCGACCGCGTCGGCTCCGATCGACGGCAGCTTCGCCAGGGGCCGCGGCGCTGTCGCGGGACAGAACAGCAGGGAACGCAGGGGTGGCTGGGTCATCGCTCCTCCGGTTGCGGGGTCGGTGGGGCGACGAGGTGGCGCTCGGCGAGCGCACGCAGCGCCGCCGAGGGCGGTCGCCCCGGTTCGATCCGTGCCGTGATCTGCCACAGCGCGGTCAGGATGTGACGGGCCACAGCGCGCTCGGTCGCGACGGGGTCGCGACGGCTCCACGCCTCCAGGATGGCCAGGTGCGCCTCGTGCGACCGCCCGGCCGAGGCGGGTCGGCTCCAGTACACCAGGCGGTAGCGCAGGCCTCGCGCCCAGTAACGGCGCACCGCGGCGGCCAGCTCGCGCGGGATCGCGTCGCTGTCGAGTCCATAGATCACTGCGTGGAACGCCCCGTTGGGGCCGTCGAGGTCCGGCGCGGGTGCGCCGCAGCGTGGGTCGCGAGCGACCAGCGCGCGCGCCCGCCGCTCGTCATCCTCGCCGTGGGTGGCCGCGGCGAGCCGTGCCGCGGCGGTCTCGAGCACCACCCGCATCCCGAATATCCCCTCGGCTTCGGTCGCGGTGAGCGGCCTCACCTCCGCGCCCCGGCGGGCGCGCAGCCGCACCCAGCCGTCGGCCTCCAGGCGCTGGAAGGCCTCGCGCAGCGGGGTGCGGCTCACGCCCAGGGTCTCGGCGAGCGCTTGCTGGGGGATCCGGAGGCCGGGCCCCAGCTCGCCGCGGACGATGCGGTCGCGCACCGCGTCGACGACCTCGTCGACGAGCGTCGTACGGCTGCGGCGGGCCAGGCTCGACTCGGGGGCGGGTGCCGCCATCGGGCCGTCACACCTCGACGACGACCTGGCCGTCGCGGATCGCGACCGGATAGGTGCGCACGCGGCCGGGCGCGGAGATCAGGGCGGGGCGGCCGGTCGCGAGGTCGATCTCCCAACCGTGCCACGGGCAGCGCAGCAGGCGGTCCTCGAGGCCGTACACGTACGTGTGCGGCGCGGAGGGCAGCATCGTGCCGCCGATCGTCCCCTCGCAGAGCGGGGCGCCTTTGTGCGGGCACGAGTTGCGCAGCGCGTAGAGGGTCCCGCCCACGTTGAAGACGCCGATCGAGCGGCCCGCGATCTCGACGATCTTCCGCGACCCGGGCGGCAGCTCGTCGGCCGAGCAGATCACATGGGGGGTCGCCATCACGCCAGCCGGTCGCCGTAGAGCTCCACCGCGTTGGCGCCCTGGATCTGCTCGCGCATCCCCTCCGGCAGCGTCCGCAGCGCCCGCATCGGGTCGTCGAAGTCCCAGTGCGGGTAGTCGGAGCTGAAGAGCAGCGTGCGCTCGGCCTGGACGATGTCGAGCATCGCCAGCAGGTGCTCGGGCTTGCGCGGCTCGATGAACGGCTGGGTCGTGAAGCGGACGTGGTCGACGATGTACTCGCTGGGGCGTCGCTTGACCCACGGGACCTCGTCGCGCAGCGCCTCCCAGTTCTTGTCCAGGCGCCACATCACGTCGGCCAGCCAGGCGACGCCGCCCTCGGCGATCACCACCTTCAACCCGGGGAAGCGCTCGAACACGCCGTGGCAGGCGAGGCTGATCAGGTTCGCCTGGAAGACCTGGCTGAGCGCCGCGTGCCATTCGACGTAGTAGGTGGGCACGCCGCCGGCGAGCGTGGGGGCCTTCTGGTAGATCCCGTCGACGGAGTTGGGGTGCAGCGCGATCGGCAGGCCGTGGCGCTCGGCGGCCGCGTAAATCGGGTAGTAGTGGCGCTCGCCCATCAGGGTGCTCATGAGCGGCAGGAACACCTGGACGATGCCGCGGCGGTCCGCCATCCGGTCGATCTCCGCCGCGGCGAGCTCCGGATCCTGCGGGGCGACGACGAGGGCGCCGCGGAACCGCTCGTCGTGGTCGAGCCACACCTCGCCCAGCCACAGGTTGAAGGCGCTGGCGATCGCCGCGGCGGCATCGGGGTCGGGGATCGCGCCGAGGCCGAAGACGTTGCCGCCCATCAGCACGGCGCGGTCGACGCCGCAGCCGTCGAGGAGCTGGCGCACGACGAGGTCGGGATCGGAGCCGGGCACCGATCCGTCCTCCGGGAACGCGTCGCGGCGCATCGACCCGACGGGGTTGATGTAGAGGTCGTTCTTGGGCAGCGCGAGCTGGGAGGCGTAGACCTCCTTGGCCCAGCTCAGCGACACCCCGCCGAGCAGTCGGCGCCGCCACGCCGTGGGCAGGTACGGCCCCAGCGTCTTGAGCCCATCGGGGAGATGGGGATGCACGTCGCAGTCGATCGTCCTCAGGGCGAGGTCGCCGCGCTCCTGCCCGACCGGTTCGGCAAGCGTCATCGTCGCGCTCCTGTTGCGTGGGAGGTCGCCGTCCACTGGATGCTGCATGCAAAGCGTAGCTCATAAACCGGCCGTTTGGTTGAGGCGATAGGATCTCGCCGATGGGCGCAAGCGAGCGACACGAGCGGCTTCCGAGGTCGGCGCGTCAGGTGCTGGACGTCGCCGCGGAGCGCTGACGGCCATGGAGATCGGCTTCGTCGGCCTCGGGAACATCGGGCTGCCGATGGCCCGTCGCCTGCTGGACGCCGGGCACGCGATGGTCGTCTGCGACCTCGATGCCGCACGGGTGCGGCGGATGGCAGACGCCGGCGCCCTGCCCGCGGGCACGGCCGCTGAGGTGGCGGCGCGCGTGGAGACCGTCTTCACGAGCCTGCCGTCCCCTCCCGCGCTCGAAGCGGTCGCGCTCGGGGCCGACGGGCTGACCGAGGGCGGAGCCGTGCGGCGGCTCGTGGACCTGTCGACGGTCGGCCCCGACACCAGCCGGCGCGTCGCTGCGGGGCTCGCGGAGCACGGGATCGCCTTCGTCGACGCGCCGGTGAGCGGCGGCGTCGCAGGCGCCGCGAACGGGACCCTCGCGCTGATGGTCGCGGCGGCGCCGGACGAGCGGGCGGCGGTCGAGCCCGTGCTGGCCGCGCTCGGGCGAGTGTGTGCGGTGGGCGAGGAGCCCGGGCTCGGCCAGGTGATGAAGCTGCTCAACAACTACCTGGGCGCGACCGCGCTCGCGGCCACCGCCGAGGCGTTCGTGTATGGCGTGAAGGCCGGGCTCGACCCGGCGATCATGGTCGACGTGGTCAATGCCGCCTCGGGCCGCAACAGCGCCACCCAGGACAAGTTCCCGCGCTCCGTCCTGCCCGGGACGTTCGACTACGGATTCGCGGCCGGACTCATGGCCAAGGACGTCAGCCTGTTCGCCGCCGACGCCGAGGCGCGGGGCGTGCCGCTGTGGGTGGGGGCCGCGGTCCGCGAGGTGTGGCGGTTCACCCGCGATCAGCTCGGCCCCGACGCCGACTTCACCGAGGTCGTGCGGCCCTTCGAGGTGTGGGCCGGCGTCGAGGTTCGGGAGCGTCCCGGGTGACGGCGGCGTTCGAGCTCGCGGAGTGGGCGTCGGCGCTGCGGCCCGACGACGCCGACCTCGCTCTGGCGCGGCGGGCGCTGCTGGACACCGTGGCCGTCGCGGTGGCGGCCGCCGGCGACCCGCTCCTGGACATCGCACGACCGCTCGGGCCGGGCGGCCGCCTGGCGGTGGCCGCCCACCTCCTCGACTACGACGATCTGCACCTGCCGTCGACCAGCCACATCAGCGCCGTCTGCGTGCCGGCCGCGGTGGCCGCCGGGGGTGGCGCCCGTGCCTACCTCGCGGCGGCGGGCGTGATGGCTCGCCTCGGGGCGCGGCTGGGCTGGTCGCACTACGACGCCGGGTGGCATGCGACCTGCACCGCCGGAGCGCCCGCCGCCGCGGTGGCGGGCGCGGTCGCGGCCGGCCTGGACGCGGATGGTATCGCGCGCGCCCTCGCCCTCGCCGTGCCCGCCGCCGGCGGCAACCACCGGGCGTTCGGCCAGCACGCCAAGTCGCTGCAGGTCGGATTCGCCGTCGACGCCGGACTGCGCGCGGCGCAGCTCGCGGGCGCGGGCGCCACCGCCGACCCCGTGGCCCTCGACGCCTGGATCGCCCTCGTCGGCGGTGCGGACGCCGACCTCCCCGCGGCGGACGCGGCGGTCCCCGACGGCCTGGCGGTGAAGCTGCACCCGTGCTGCTACGCGCTGCAGCGCCCGATCGCGGCGGTGCGCGCGGCGATCGCCGGCCGCGCGCCGATCGCGCCCGACGCCGTCGAGGCGGTGGTGGTGACCGCGCCGGAGGTCACGCTGCGCCCGCTCATCCACGACCGGCCGACGACCGGCCTGCAGGGCAAGTTCAGCCTCCAGTACGCCGTCGCCGCGACCGTGCTCGACGGCGCCCCCGGCCTCGGCTCGTTCACCGACGCCGCCGTCGCGCGGCCCGAGGCCCAGGCGCTGCTGCGCCGCGTGGAGGTCCGCCGCACGCCCGCCGGCGGCGACCTGCTGGCGGGCGTCGTCGGCGTCGAGCTGCGCCTCGCCGGTGGCGAGATGCTCGCCGACGAGGTCGACCAGCCGCCGGGAGCGCCCAGGCGGCCGCCGACCGATGCCCAGCTCGCCGAGAAGATCGAGGGGTGCGCGGGCGCCCGCGCCGGCGCCGTGGCCGCCCTGACGTGGGACGCCGCCGCCGAGGACGTGCCCCGGCTCGTGGCCGCCGCGGGCCCACCCTCGTCGCCGCCCCCCGCTCGGGGGATCGACCGCGCGCCCGGACGCTGTTGACCACCCATCGAACCAGGAGTGACGACATGACCGAGCCCACCCTCGAGGACCGCGTGCTGATCCGGGAGCTCTACGACCGGATGGTCTGGGCGTTGAACACCGGCGACGCGGACACCATCAGGGCCCTGCATCACCCGCAGATGGAGACCGACCGGTGGGACCACTCACGGAGCGGTGTCGACCAGGTTGCCGCGGCGGCAGCGGCGTGGCCCGACGATCCCGTCAACAGCACCCGCCAGCACCACATCACGACCTTCATCGTCGACGCCGACCCGGAGGGACGCGACGACCACCGCGCGGTGCGCTTCTACTTCGTGGTCACCGAGGTCAAGGAGCCGCCGCGGATCGACGTGCGCTGGAGCTGCTACTCGCGCGACATCGTCCGCCGGGTCGACGGCCGCTGGGTGATCTGGCAGCGGGACATCAAGCTCAACCACGACGGGACCGCCTGACGCGTTGTTCCCGGCTCGTGAGCAGGAGTGGCGACGGCGCGTCGCATGCCGTATCTTCGAAACAACCGGCTGTTCGAAATCTGGCCGAAGTCGAGGGCGCTTGACGCGCTCAACCGCACGGTCTAGCGTTTACGGCATTCCGACCATGTGTTCAAAATGACGAACAAGTCTGCCGCCATACCCGATGCGATCGCGGCCATCGGTCGCGGCGAGATGCTCGTGGTCGTTGACGACGAGGATCGCGAGAACGAGGGCGACCTGGTGATGGCGGCCGAGTTCGCCACGCCGGAGAGGCTGGCGTTCATCGTGCGTCACACGTCGGGGGTCGTGTGCGCCCCGCTGACCGCCGAGCGCTGCGACGAGCTGGACCTGCCGCTGATGGTGGAGGACAACTCCGAGCGTCACGGGACGGCGTTCACGGTCTCCGTCGATCTGCGCGACGAGACCACCACCGGGATCTCCGCATCCGACCGGGCCGCCACGCTGCGCGCGCTGGCCGAGCCCCTGCGGCGCGCCGACGACTTCGCGCGGCCGGGGCACGTCTTCCCGCTGCGTGCGCGCCCCGGCGGCGTCCTCAAGCGGGCCGGCCACACCGAGGCGGCCGTCGACCTGGCCCGGCTGGCGGGCTGCCGGCCCGCGGGCGTCATCTGCGAGGTCGTGGACGACTCCGGCGGGATGGCCCGGCGGCCGCAGCTCCTGCGCTTCGCCGAGGAGCACGGCCTGCTCGTCGTCTCGATCGCCGACCTGGTGCGCCACCGCCACCGGACCGAGCGCCTCGTCCGCCGGGTCGCCACGGCGGAGCTGCCGACCGAGTGGGCGACCTACACCTGTCACGTCTACGAGAACCTGCTCGACGGGACCGAGAGCGTGGCCTTCGTCCTGGGGGACGTGGAGCGCGACGACGCGACTTTGGTGCGCGTCCACTCCGAGTGCCTCACCGGGGACGTGTTCGGCTCGCGGCGGTGCGACTGCGGCCACCAGCTGCGAGAGAGCATGGCGCGGATCGCCGCGGAGGGGAGCGGCGTCATCGTGTACCTTCGCGGTCACGAGGGGCGCGGCATCGGCCTGACGCACAAGATCCGGGCGTACTCCCTGCAGGACGGCGGCCTCGACACCGTCGACGCCAACCTCGCCCAGGGTCTGCCCGTCGACGATCGGGACTACGGGATCGGCGCGCAGATCCTGGCCGACCTCGGCGTGCGCCGGCTGCGCCTCATGACGAACAACCCGGCCAAGTACACGGGGCTGCAGGGCTACGACCTCGACATTGTCGAGCGCGTGCCGATGCCCTCCGTCCCGACGGCCGAGAACCTCCGCTACCTGCTCACCAAGTCCGAGCGGATGGGCCACCTGCTGGATCCGCATACCGCGCTCGCGGTGTCCACCGCGACGGAGCCGAAAGGAGAGGGGCTGTGAGCCGGATCACGGTTGAGGATCGCGTTCTGATCCGCGAGCTGTACGACCGCTTCTACATGGGCCTCAACGACGCCGACGAGGCGGCGATCCAGGCCTGTTTCGCGCCGGGCGGGCACATCACCCGCTACGACGGGGAGCCGAGCACGCCGGAGTTCGCCGCCGCCACCGGGCGGGCCTGGAACGCCGACCCGATCGGCGCCACCTACCAGCATCACGTCACGAACGTCGTCGTGGATCCGGACCCCGACGGCCGTGACGAGTACTGCCTGGCCCGGATGTACTTCCTGGTCACCGGCGTGTACGAGCCGCCGCGGATCATCGTGCGCTGGAGTTGCAGCGCCCGCGACGTCCTGCGCCGCGTCGACGGCGAGTGGCGCTTCCACCAGCGGCAGATATCGCTCAACCACGACGCCACCGGCCCCCACTGGGACGGCGAGCCGCCGCACCCCGACTGGGACTTCGCGCGCAACGCGCCGCCCGTCGCGGGCTAGGCGGGCCGCGCCCACGCGCGCCGGCGCGGCGTCCCGCGCGGGCCACCTGGCCATGACCACGACAGGAGGAGAGAACGCGATGAGCACGCCCACGGACGGCGCCCGGTCACACGACGTGGCGGACGAGTTGCGCTTCGACGGGCGCGTCGCGGTGATCACCGGCGCCGGACGGGGCCTGGGGCGCGAGCACGCGCTGCTGCTGGCGCGGCGGGGCGCGCAGGTCGTCGTCAACAACCGGACCGGGTCGGCCGCCGATGAGGTGGTCGCCGAGATCGCCGCCGGCGGCGGCACGGCCGTGGCCTGCGCGTCCGACGTCGGGACCAAGGCGGGCGCGCAGGCGCCCGTCGCCACCGCCATCGAGCGCTTCGGCCGCATCGACATCCTCGTCAACAACGCCGGCATCTTCCAGTTCGGTGCGTTCGCCGACTACCCCGACGACGTCTTCGACGCGACCGTCGACAGCCATCTGCGCGGCTCCTGGTACGCGACGCAGGCGGCATGGCCGCACATGGCGCAGGCCGGCTACGGGCGGGTCGTGATGATCGGCTCGCGGGTCATGCTCGGGATGGCCCACAACTCCGCCTACGCGGCCGTCAAGGGCGCGCTGCTCGGGCTCGCCAACGCGCTCGCCGTCGAGGGCGCCCAGTACGGGATCCAGGTCAACACCCTGAGCGTCGCCGGGTGCACCGACGGCGTGCGCCAACACCTGGCGGACCCGGCGTACCGCGCCTGGATGGAGGACAACCTGCCGGCGTGGGCGGTGGCCCCGGCGCTGGCCTGGCTCGTCCACGAGGACTGCCCCGCCACGGGGGAGTTCTTCTCCGCGTTCGGGCGCGGGTTCTCGCGCCTGTTCATGGCCGAGACCGCCGGGCACATGTCGCCGTCGGCCGAGGCGCACACCCCGGAGGCCATCCGCGACGGCTTCGCCGCCGCCTACGACGAGACCGACTACTTCGTCGCGCCCGACAACCGGGCGTCGGCCGGATACGTGTCCCAGCGGATCGGGGGGCGCTCGCTGGACGACTACGCCCGCGAGCTCCAGACGCGCTGACCCTCGAGAAAGGAATCGACATGGACGCTCCGATGACGGCACTCGCCCTGGACGGGAAGGCCGCGCTGGTCGTGGGCACCGGCGACGGGATGGGGCAGGCCACCGTGGCCGCGCTCGCCGCCGCCGGCGCCGACGTCGCCTGCCTGGACCTCGACCCGGACGCGGCGTCGGCCGCGGCCGCGATCGCCGCGGGCGCCGGTCGGCGGTCGCTGGCCGCCACCGGTGACGCCACCCGAGCGCAGGACGTGGCGGCGGCGGTGGCCGAGGCCCGGGAGGCGTTCGGCGCGATCGACGTGGTGGTGGGCGTCGTCGGCGACGGGGCCAAGAAGGGCGTCCGGCTGCTGGACACCGACGAGGCGGCCTGGGACCGCATCGTCGAGATCTGCCTGAAGCCCGCGGTGAACGCCGTGCGGGCCGCGGTCGGGCCCATGATCGAGCAGGGGTGCGGCGGCGCTTTCGTGTTCATCTCCTCGATCGGCGGCTTGTCGGGCCTGCCCGGCCAGGCTCCCTACTCGGCCGCCAAGGCCGGGCTCATGAGCCTGGTGCGCACGCTCGCGCTGGAGTACGGGATGGAGGGCATCCGCTTCAACGCGGTGGCGCCCGGGATCATCCATACGCCTGAGATCGACCGCATCTCGACCCCGGAGCACCGCGCCGCCCAGGAGCGGTTGGTGCCGCTGCGGCGGATGGGCCGCCCGGAGGACGTCGCCCGGGCGATCCTGTTCCTCGCCTCCGACCTGGGGGGCTACGTCACGGGGCAGACGCTGGCCGTCGACGGCGGCGTCACCGCCAAGTACCAGCTGCCGGCCTTTTGGGCCGATTGGGAGCGCGACTGACGCGGGCCCGGCGCCGGCGTCAGTGCCACGCCGGCGCCGGCGTCTCGACGTCGAGCGGGCGCTGATAGGAGAGGTCCCGGCGGCTCCAGAAGTCGCGCTCGTCGATCTCGGTCCTGCGGAACGCGCCGAGGAACGACGCGTCGCCCTCGACGCAGATGTCGACGACCGTCCGCCGCACTGCGATCCGCCAGATGCCGTCGCGCCGCTCGAGGCGGTCGAAGTAGCGGCCGCTGACCATCGACGCGCGCCGCTGGTCGGGCGACAGGAACGTGCCGATCACGTAGCTCTCGCAGTGGGCGACGTCGCCGTCGATCTCGCACGTGTGGGTGGTGACGTGGTGCAGGTGCAGCCGGAACCGGCCGGTGTGGGCCTCGTTGGACCACTGCCCGTGCTCGGGGCCCGGGATCGTCGTCGAGCCGTAGCGGGCGACGCCGTCGGGGTGGTAGCAGCCGCTCGTCAGCTCGGCGTCGTGGCGGTCGACGCCGCGGGCGTGGCGCATGACGCAGTCGCGGATCTCGTCGCGGTCGCGCAGGCGGCGCACCTCGCGGCGCAGCTCGTCGAGGCCGTGGTCGTCGGTGCTCATCGTCGGCTCTCCTCTCTCACGCGCCGGTCTCCCAGCGGTCCCAGTAGGTCACGTCCTCGGCCGGCTGGCGCGGCGGCGGCTCGAAGTCCTCGCCGATCGTGTGCGCGGCCGGGATCAGGCAGATCTGCGTCACGTCGTCGGGGATCCCCAGCAACTCGGCCACCTCGGCCTCGGCCTTCAGGTGCATCGTCGTGAAGACGGACCCCAGCCCGCGGCTGCGCAGGGCGAGCTGGAAGCTCCACACCGCCTGCAGGATGGAGCCGTAGAACGGCGACAGGCCGGCCGGTCCTCGCTCGACCGCGGGCCGTCCCAGATAGCAGGGGATCACGTGGACCGGCACGCGATGGAGGTGGTCGACGAGGTGCTTGGAGGCCCGGTAGATGCGCCGCATCGCGGGGTCGGGCGACGTCGCGGCCTGCTTGACGTCGCGGTAGAACAGGCGGCGGGTGACGTCGGCGATCCCGCCGCGCAGCTGCGGGTCGGTGACGACGAGCCAGCGCCACTGCTGGGTGTTGCTGGCGCTGGGCGCGTACGTCGCCAGCCGCAGGCACTCCAGGATCAGCGCTCGGTCGACGGGGCGGTCGAGGTCCAGGCGCCGGCGCACCGCCCGGGTCGTCGATAGGAGGCGGTCGGTCTGCGCGAGGTCGAACGGGGCCATCAGACGCTCGTCTCCTGCTGAGCGCCCTGCGCCTGCTCGGCGACCGGCTGCCACGCGCGCCACGTGGCCAGCCGCGCCTCGTAGGCCGCCTCGGCCATTCCCAGCGGGGCGCTACCGAAGAACACGCGCAGCGGGGGATCGTCGGCGTCGACGATGCGCAGCAGCGCCTCGGCGGACGCGGCGGGATCTCCGAGCGCGGCGCGTCGGCCGCGCGCCCGCCGGCGCGCCTCCTCTCGGAAGTCGGCGTAGGCGTCGAGGGGCTCGGTGTGGGGGGCGGCGGCCTCGGCGCCGGTGTCGAACCCGCCGGGCTCGACGAGCGTCACGTGGATGCCGAACGGCGCGACCTCGGCCGCCAGCGACTCGCTGAGGCCCTCCAGCGCCCACTTGGAGGCGTGGTACATGCCGAGGCCGGCAAACGCGCAGATCCCGCCGATCGATGACACCTGCACGATGTGGCCTGCGCCCTGGGCGCGCAGGATCGGCAGCGCCGCCTGGGTCACCCACAGCGCTCCGAGGAGGTTCGTGTCGAGCTGGGCGCGTGCCTGAGGCTCGGTGACCTCCTCGACCATCCCGTTGAGGCCGTAGCCGGCGCCGTTGACGACGACGTCGAGACGGCCGAAGCGGTCGTGCGCGTGACGGACGGCAGCGAACGCCGCCTCGCGGTCGGTCACGTCCAGCGCCACGGGCAGGACCGCGTCGCCGTGCTCGGCGACGAGGTCCGACAGCCGCTCGGGACGGCGCGCGGCGGCCGCGACGCGATCGCCCCGCGCCAGGGCGGCGGTGCTCCAGGCACGGCCGAAGCCGCCCGTCGCGCCGGTGATGAACCACGTCCGGCCGCCCATGTCAGCCCCCGTGGCCGGCGGACGTTCCGAGGTCGATGCGAAACGCGACGCCGGTGACCAGCGACGAGCGGTCGGAGACGAGCCAGACGACCGACTCGGCGACCTCGCTCGGCTCGCTGAAGCGCTTGATCGCCTGGGGGGCGGTGAGGTGCTCCTCCTCGTCGGGGGAGAAGCGCGCGACCATCGGCGTCCGCACGATCGTCGGCACGATCGCGTTGACGCGGATGCCCGCGGCAGCGCCTTCGAGCGCCGCCGCCCGCGTGACGCCGATGACGCCGTGCTTGGCTGCGATGTAGGCGGCGAAGCCGGGGAAGCCCATGACGCCGGCCAGCGACGAGGTGGTGACGATCGAGCCGCCGCCGTGGCGGCGCATGTGCGCCATCTGGTGCTTGAGGCCCAGCCAGACGCCCTTGAGGTTGACGTCCATGAGCGCGTCCCAGTCGGCGACCGAGGTCTCCTCGACCGTGCCGTGCAGCTCGATCCCGGCGTTGTTGTGGGCGAAGTCCAGGCGCCCGAACGCATCCACGCAGGCCTGGACGATCTCGCGCTGGTCGTCCTCGCTGGTCACGTCGCCGGGCACGAACACGGCGCGCCCGCCGGCCGCCTCGACGAGCGCGACGGTTTCCTCGCCCTGCGTGCGCTGGCGCTCGAGGTCGGTGACGACGACCGCCGCCCCCTCGGTGCCCAGCGCGATCGCGCAGGCGCGGCCGATGCCGCTCGCGGCGCCGGTCACGATGCCGGCCTTGCCGTCCACGAGACCCATCAGCGCACGCTCCAGGTCGCGTCCTGGGCGACGATCGCGCGCACGCTGAGCGCCGGGACGAAGCTGAGCTCCTGGTCCAGGTCGGCCCGCAGGTCGGGGAGGCGTCGGTACAGGGTCTGCAGCGCGATCTGCGCCTCGGGCGCCGCCAGCGGCGATCCCAGGCAGAAGTGCCGCCCGCGCCCGAGCGAGAGGTGCTCGCCGGCGTTCTCGCGCCGCACGTCGAAGCGCAGCGGGTCCGGGAACTTCGCCGGGTCCGCGTTGGCGGCGGGCAGCACGACGCCCACCTTGGCGCCGGCCGGGACGTGGACGCCGGCGATCTCGGCGTCGCGGGTGGCGATGCGGAACACCTGGTTGGAGATCGCCGCGCGCCGCAGGCCCTCCGCGACGGCGTTCTCCCACAGCGACGGGTCGGCCAGCACGAGCTCGAGCTGGTCGGGCGCATCGGTGAAGAGCCGCACCATGTTGACGATGAGGTTCGCGGTGGTGTCGGTGCCGGCGGCGGTGATCCCGACCATGTGCGCGAGCACGTCGTCGTTGCTGAGCGCGGGGCGGCCGTCGTCGTCGGTGATCGTCAGCATCGCGGACGCGAGGTCGTCGCCGGGAGCGGCGCGCCGTTCCTCGACGAACCGCGAGTAGGTCACGTACGCGGCGTGCACGCGCTCGTACGTGGCCACGAGCTGCTCGTCGGGCGTGGTGACGTCCTCGGCCTTCAGGTCGATCGGCGCGAGGATGCCGAAGACGTCGTTGATCCACGCCTGGAAGCCCGGGAGCATCTCCTGGGGGACGTTCAGCAGCGTCCCGACGACGCGCAGCGTGAGGCGGACGGCGAAGTCGCCGAGCAGGTCGCAGCGCCCGCGGTCGACGAAGCCATCGATGATCTCGTCGGCGATGGCGGCGATCTGCGGCCTGTGGTCGTCGACCCGCCGGTGCGTGAAGGTCCGCTGCGCGGCCCTGCGCTGGGCGGTGTGCTGCGGCGGATCCATGTTGAGGATCTGACCGCCCTGCACGACTTGGCCGGCGCGCTCGTGCTCGTGCGGGATGCGGTCGCGCAGGTCGTCGCGCACCGGCATCGTCTTGTAGGCGCGCGACGAGTACGTCTCCCAGTCGGCGAGGACCTCGCGCGCGTCCTCGTGGCGCAGCACGTAGTAGGCGTCGATCGGCTCGTGGTAGAAGACCGGCGCCGTCTGCAGGAGCTCCTGGACCGCGATTTGCGGGTCTCTCAGGTACTCGGGCGACCGCGGGTCGAAGTCGGGCGCGGTGGGCGCGGCCGTCGGCATGGCTCTCTCCTCCTCCTCCTCACCATCGCCGTCTCAGTAGGAGCGTGGGAGTCCGAGTGAGTGTTGGGCGATGTAGTTGAAGATCATTTCTCGGCTGACGGGGGCGGTGCGTTGGAGGCGGGCGGCGCCCCAGAGGGTGGCGAGGCCGTATTCGGTGGCGAGGCCGTTGCCGCCGTGGGTTTGGATGGCTTGGTCGAGGGCTTGGAGGCAGGCTTCGGCGGCGGCGTATTTGGCCATGTTTGAGGCTTCGGCGGCGTCGTGGCCGTTGTCGTGTTGCCAGGCGGCTTTTTGGGTCATGAGGCGGGCGAGTTCGACGTCGATCTTGGCTTTGGCGAGGGGGTGGGAGATGCCTTGGTGGGTGCCGATGGGTTGGTTGTTCCAGACGGTGCGTTCGCGGGCGTAGGTGGCGGCTTTGTCGAGGGCGTATTGGGCGATGCCGTTTTCGAGGGCGGCGGCCATGATGCGTTCGGGGTTGAGGCCGGAGAAGAGGATCTTGAGGCCGTCGCCTTCGGTGCCGATGAGGCGGGTTGCGGGGACGATGACGTCGTCGAAGAACAGTGAGTACTGGCGTTCGGGGGCGACCATCTCGACTTCGATATGGTGCTTGGTGAGGCCGGGGGCGTCGGCGTTGACGAGGAAGAGCGAGAGTTGGCCGCGGCCGGTGTGTTGGTCGGTGCCGGTGCGGGCGACGACGATGATCGCTTCGGCTTCGTCGACGCCGGAGGCGTAGTACTTGGTGCCGCGTAGGCGGTAGGTGTTGCCGATGCGTGCGGCGGTGGTCTTGAGCTTGTGGGTGTTGAGGCCGGCGTCGGGCTCGGTGATGGAGAACGCGAGCTTGGTCTCGCCGGCGGCCATGCGGGGCAGCCATTCGGCTTTCTGCTCGTCGGTGCCGTGGCGGGCCAGCAGCTCGCCGCAGATCGCGCTGGAGACGATCAGCATGAACGAGGGGGTGCCGGCGGCGGCGAGCTCTTCGCAGACGATCGCCAGGTCGGCGACGCCGGCGCCGGCGCCGCCGTATTCCTCGGGGAAGTTGACGCTGGTGTAGCCGGCGCGTGAGAGGTCGCTCCACAGCTCGGTGGCGTGGCCCTGGCGGCGGGAGACCTCCAGGTAGTAGGCGTGGCCGTAGCGGCGGGCGAGGTGGCGGACGGCTTCGCGCAGCTGCTTTTGCTCGTCGGTCTCGACGTATCGGTCGAGCGCTCCGACGTCATGATCGCCGGCTCGGACGCCTCCGTCCAGTGTCATTCGCTTCGGTCCCTTCGCATCGGATCTCAAGGTGCAGGCAGGCGTCGGCTGAGCTGGACAGCTAACCAGCCGACCGCCCCGCATTCAAGCAACCGTTTGGACAGCACTAGCGGCGACGCGCCTCGGCGGCGACCCGTCGGCGGGTGGTCTCCCGCGTCGACGGGTCGCCCCGGATCAGACGATGCTCTCGAGGTCCGGAGCGGTGGCCTTCGCGGCGAGCGCCGCGATGTCGACCTCCCCGGCCTCGTTGGACGGGTACCACTGGAGCTCGAAGATCACGCCGGTCTGCAGGGTGCCGGTCGCGATGATGTCGGTGAGGGCGAACGTCTGGTTGATGCCGACGGCGCCGGGATCGCCGGGGTTGAACACGGAGATGTCCACGCGGCCCTGCAGCAGCGGGTTGGTGCGAACGGCCTCCTGGAGGCGCTCGGTCCGCTCGGTCCAGTCCTCGAGGGTGGGCAGGGTGGCGCCGAAGTGGAAGTTGAACTGCGGGTGGGCCCGGCGGACGCTGCGGTAGTGCTCCAGCGCGGCGGAGGCCTCGGGATCGCTGGCGATGGCCCGCTCCAGAGCGGCTTCGAACCTGCGCTGTGCGGGGACGGGCTCGCTGGCGTACATGAGGTTGTCGACCCCGTTGAAGGTGCTGGGGTCGATCGCGACGACGAGCCAGGGGCCGAAGTCCGACACGCCGAAGCCGAGGGCCTCGAACAGGGCCCGGGCGGCGTCGCGCTCCCCGGGGCGGTAGATCATCTCGACGTGGTTGAGCATGAGCGGGCGAACCGCCATCGCGTTCTCCTCCTCTTGGTCAGGGATCGGCCACCATGCCGCTCCACCGGCATCGGATTCTACCGAATGGCTGGTTTATTCCGAACCGCTGTTCCGACCCTAGCGTCTCGAATGGGCGTTTGGTAGATTGCCGTCAGGGCGAGCGATCTAGGTCGACCACCCACATCGGAGGAGAGCGACGTGACCAGGGGCCTACCCACGCATCCGCCGGCCACGCGGCCGGCGACCCAGATCATCGTGCCCGGTCGAGGGGACGCCGCGTGAGGTCGCGCCGGCGACCCGAGTCGAGTCGATGGTGACCAGCGGACGCTGGCTCCGCAACGGCGAACGAGGACTTCCAAGCAACCAATGCCGGGTGTGAGCGTGCTCGCAGATACGCAGAATGGGTCGACCGCGGCCGAGGCCGTGCTCGCGACGGAGGCGCTGACCGTGCGGTACGGCGGCGTCGTCGCCGTCAACGAGGTGTCGCTGTCCCTTGAGCGCGGAAGCCTCACGGGGATCATCGGACCGAACGGCGCCGGGAAGACGACGTTCATCGACGCGGTGAGCGGGCTCGTGCGGTCGTCCGGCGACATCCGCCTCGAGGGACGCTCGATCGCCCGCTGGCGACCGCACCGGCGCGCCCTGGCGGGGATCGGACGCACGTTCCAGGGGCTTGAGCTCTTCGACGAGTTCACGATCGAGGAGAACCTCCTGGTCACCGCCGAGGCGTCGCGGCGCTGGTCCTTCATGGTCGACCTCGTCCGGCCCCGGCCCACCGAGCAGGCGCGGCGGGCGGCGCGCGACGCGCTCGAACGGGTCGGCCTGAGCGACCGCGCTCAGGCGCACCCACCGCAGCTCTCGCTGGGCGAACGCAAGCTCGTGTCGATCGCTCGGGCCCTGGCCGGAGGCGCGCGGCTGCTGCTGCTCGACGAGCCGGCGGCCGGCCTCAACTCCGAGGACAGCCTGGACCTGGGAGCCCGGCTGCGCGAGCTGGTCGCCGCCGGCTACACGATAGCCCTCGTCGACCACGACATGGGCCTCGTCCTCGGCGTGTGCGACGTCATCCACGTCCTGAACTTCGGCACCCTCATCGCCTCCGGCACGCCGGACGAGATCCGCGCCCACCCTGACGTCATCGACGCGTACCTGGGCGACGAGGCCCAGGCCGCCATCGTGGAGGAGGACAGCGCATGACCGCCGCCGCTCTCGAGTGCGAGCAGCTGTGCGTCGGCTACGGCGGCATCCAGACCGTCCACGACGTGAGCCTGGCCGTCGCCCCCGGCGAGGTCGTCTCGATCCTCGGTCCCAACGGCGCGGGGAAGACCACGACGCTGCTCGCCCTGTCGGGCGTGATGCGCAGGATGCACGGCTCGGTGCAGATCTGCGGCGCGCCCGTCCGCGGGGGGCGTCCCTATCTGGCCGCCCGCAACGGCCTGGCCTTCGTCCCCGACGATCGCGGCCTCTTCTTCGAGCTGACGACGCGCCAGAACCTGCGCCTGGCCGTGCGGGGCGGTGACGTCAAGCAGGCCATCGGCCAGGTGCTCGAGTACTTCCCCGCGCTGGACCCCCTGCTCGAGCGGCGGGCCGGCCTGCTCTCCGGCGGCGAGCAGCAGATGCTCGCGGTCGGGCGCGCCCTGGCCATGCGGCCGAAGGTGCTGATGGTCGACGAGATGAGCATGGGCCTCGCCCCGGTGATCGTCCAGCGGCTGCTGCCGGTCGTCCGCCGGGTGGCCGACGAGCTCGGCACGGCCGTCGTGATGGTCGAGCAGCACGTCGACCTGGCGCTGGAGTGCTCGGACCGCGCGTACGTGCTGGACCGCGGGCGCGTCGTCCTGAGCGGGTCCGCCGCGGACCTGCGCAGCCGCCGCGACCTCCTGCGGGCGAGCTACATGGGCGAGATCGCCTACGAGCAGCTCGACGACCACGACGGCGCCGGATCGGCGGACACGACCGGGGGACGCGACCATGCCTGACGTCTTCGTATGGCTGCTGATGAGCCTGGGCGCGGGCGCCGCCTACGCCCTGCTCGGCAACGGGATCGTCGCGATCTACAAGGGGTCGGGCGTCCTCAACTTCGCCCAGGGCGGCGTCGCGATGTTCGCGACGTGGTGCTACGTCGCGCTCATCGACGGCGGCACGCCCGAGGCCCTGGCGGTCGTCATCGTGATGGCCGGGTCGGCGATCGGCGGGATGCTGCTCGCTGGCGTGGTGCTGCGGCCGCTGCGCAACGCGCCGACGCTCGCCAAGGTGCTGGCCACGCTCGGCCTGCTCATCGCGCTGCAGGGCCTGGCGGCGCTGATCTGGGGCAGCGACCCCGTCACCGTCCCGACCCTGCTTCCCAACGACGGCATCTCGCTGGGCGACCACGGGTTCGTCGGCGAGGACCGGCTGTACATGGCCGGCATCGCGATCGTCGTCACCGTGCTCCTGTGGGCCGCGTTCCGGTTCAGCCGGCTGGGGCTGGCCACCCAGGCGGTGTCCCAGAGCGAGCGCGGCGCCGCGCTCCTGGGCTTCTCGCCCACGGTCATCTCCGCGTTCAACTGGGGCCTCGGCTCCGCGCTGGCCGCGCTGGCCGGCATCCTGATCGCGCCGGTGACCTCGCTGGACACGGCGAGCATGCCGCTGGTCGTGCTGCCCGCGCTGGCGGCCGCGCTCGTCGGGCGCTTCTCGTCCTTCTGGATCACCACCCTCGCGGCGTTCGGCATCGGCTGGGCGGAGACGGTGGTCTTCCAGATCTGGACGCAGCCGGGCGCGCAGACGGCGGCGCCGTTCCTCGTCGTCATCCTCGTCATGGTCATCGCGGGCAAGGCGCTGCCCAGCCGCGGCGCCCTCTCGACCGGGCGCCCGCCCCACGCGCCCGTCGGATTCCGCAACCGGTGGATCCCGGCGGTGGCGTTCTCCGGCGTGGCCGTGGTCCTGTTCGCGGTCTTCGACAACACCTACTCGAGCGGGTTGGCGTTCACGCTGACCATGGCGATTCTGGCCCTGTCGCTCGTCGTCCTCACCGGGTTCGTGGGCCAGATCTCGCTCATGCAGCTGACGTTCGCGGGCGCGGGCGCGCTGCTGACGGCCAAGCTCGCCACCGACTGGGGCAGCCTGCCGTTCCCCGTCCCGATCCTGCTCGCCGCGCTGATCGCGGCGCCGATCGGCGTCCTGCTCGGGCTTCCCGCGCTGCGCGTGCGCGGGTTGAGCCTGGCGATCGTCACCCTCGGCGCCGCGGTCGCCGTCGACGCGGTCGTCTTCAAGAACGGCGACATCACGCGGGGTCTCGACGGCCTCCCGGTACCGTCGCCGGAGCTGGCGGGCTTCTCGCTCGACCCGTTCGCGCACCCGATGCGCTACGGGGTCTTCGTCGTCGTGGCGCTCGTGCTCGTGGCGCTGCTGGTCGGCAACGTCCGTCGCAGCGGCATCGGCCGGCGCATGCTGGCCGTGCGCAGCAACGAGCGCGCCGCCGCGGTCGCCGGGGTCAACGTGTCCGCCGTCAAGCTGCAGGCGTTCGCGCTGTCCAGCTCGATCGCCGCGCTGTCCGGCGGGGTGCTCGCGTACGCGAACCCATTCCTCGTGCTCGCGGGCGGCGGGTACGGCGCGATGCCGTCGATCAACATCCTCGTCCTGGCCTACATCGGCGGCATCGCCGTGATCAGCGGCAGCGTCGTGGCCGGCGTCGCCGCGACGGGCGGCGTGCTGTACGTGCTCCTGAGCAACATCAGCGGCTTCGCCGACTGGTTTGCGCTGGTGTCCGGCCTCGGCCTCATCCAGGTGCTGATCTTCCATCCCGACGGCGTGGCCGAGTTCTTCGGCACGCGGCTTCGCGCGCTCGCGGGCCGGATCGGCGGCCGCCGCGGCGACGGCGGCTCGCCGGCCGCGCCGCCGAGCGCTCCCGACCGGGAGCGGCCGCGGCCCGCGGCCCGCGAGGCGACGGCCGCGTCGGTCGACGGCGGCTGATCCGGGCGCCCGCTCCCGCGGCGGGCGTCAGGCGGGCCGCGCGGACGCGTGCGCGCGGTCGCGCAGCTCGCGCTTGAGCACCTTGCCCGAGGGGTTGCGCGGCAGCGCGTCGACGAGGTGGAAGGCCTTGGGCACCTTGAAGGCGGCCAGGCGCGCGCGGCAATGGGCCTCGAGCTCGGACGCCTCCACCGCCGACGTCGCCACGACGAAGGCGACCGGCACCTCGTTCCAGCGCTCGTGCGGGCCGGCCACGACGGCGACCTCGGCCACGGCCGGGTGCTCGTACAGCACGCGCTCCACCTCCGACGAGGCGATGTTCTCGCCGCCGCTGACGATCACGTCCTTGAGCCGGTCGACCACGAACAGGTATCCGTCCTCGTCGAGCACGCCGAGGTCGCCGGTGTGGAACCAGCCGTCGCGGAACGCGGCGTCGGTGGCCTCCTGGTTGCGCCAGTAGCCCGCGAAGGTCTTCGGGCCGCGGACGACGATCTCGCCGCGCTCGCCGGGCGCCACGTCGCGCCCCTCGCCGTCGACGACGCGCACCTGGGTGTGCAGCACCGGGCGGCCCACGGAGCCCAGCTTCCGGCGCTCGCGCCCCTTGTCGAGGACGGTGTCGCCGCTCATGGTCTCGGTCAGGCCGTAGGCGTCGGCGAACCAGGCGTTGGGGAACGTCGACAGGACGCGGTCGATGAGCGGCAGCGGCATCTTCTCGCCGCCGTCGATGATCTGTCGGACGCTGGTGAGGTCGCGGCGGGCGACGTCCGGGTGATCGACGAGCGCGCGCACCATCGCCGGCGCCAGCCAGACGTGGCTCACGCGGTGGCGCTCGATCGCGGCCAGGACCGCGGCGGCGTCGAAGCGCCGCTGCACGTGCACGCGGGCCCCGAGGTACATCAGGTTCGTCGTCGTCATGTCGAGCGTGCCCACGTGGTACAGCGGGCCGCAGGCCAGGCCGACCGCGTCGTGCGTCATGCGGAACTCGACGATCTGCGCCGCGCACTTCGCCCACAGGTTGCCGTAGGTGAGCATGACGCCCTTGGGGCGCGACGTGGTGCCCGACGTGTACATCAGCCGCAGCAGGTCGGCCGGCTGCATCTCGCACGCGTGCGCGACCGGCGCCGCGGTCGCCAGCGCATCCTCCAGCGACGTCCAGCCCGAGGGGGCGGGATGCGTCGCGGCGACGTACCGGCACCCGACGTCGCCGCGGATGCCCGCCAGGGTGTCGGCGAACTCCGCCTCGCTGAGGAGCACGCCGGCGGTGGAGTCGTCGAGGATGTAGGCGAGCTCGGGGCCGGCCAGGCGCCAGTTGAGCGGCATGAGGACCGCCCCCAGGTGCGAGACCGCGTGCATGACCTCCAGGAACCGGTCGCTGTTGTGCAGGAGCACGGCGACGACGTCGCCGCGTCCGACGCCGAGGGCCTGCAGCGCCCCGGCCACGTGCCGGGTGCGCTCCAGCAGCTCGTCCCAGGTCGTCTCGCGGCCCTCGTACTCGAGCGCCACCTCGGTGCCGAAGTGGGCGCTGTGATGGACGAGGATGTCGGTCAGGTTCATCGGACCTCCGGCACGGTCGTGGGGCGGCTCAGCCCGTCGCCACCCTCGTGACGGCGGCGGCGATGCTCGCCGGCGAGGGCAGCATCGCGGCCTCCAGGGGCGGGCTGTAGGGCACGGGGCTGGGCGCCGCTCCGAGCCGCTCGACGGGGCCGTCGAGGTGGAACAGCGCGTGCTGGGTCACCTGGGCGACGATCTCCGCGCCGGGGCCGTAGGCCTCGACGGCCTCGTGGACGACGAGGCAGCGCCCGGTGCGCGTCACGCTGCCGACGACGGTCTCGACGTCGAGGGGCACGATCGTGCGCAGGTCGATCACCTCCGCCGACACCCCGTCGAGCTGCGCCGTGGCGGCGAGCACCTCGTGCACCATGCGACCCCAGGTGACGACCGTGACGTCGTCGCCGCGCCGGACGACCCGCGCGCGCCCGGGCGCCAGCGGCGCCCGGTCCCAGCCGGGGTGGCGCTTGCCGTAGAGGCGGCGGTTCTCGATGTAGCAGACCGGATGGTCGGCGTCGATCGCCGCGCGCAGCAGGTCGTAGGCGTCGCGGGCGTCGGACGGGCAGTAGACGTGCAGGCCGGGGATCGCCGCCAGCAGCCCCTCGAGGCTCTGGGAGTGCTGAGCGCCTCCGCTGCGCCCGGCCCCCGACTGCGTGCGGAAGACCACCGGGACCGTGACGCCGCCGCCGGTCATGTACCGCAGCTTGGCCGCCTGGTTGACGATCGGGTCCAGGCAGACGGTGACGAAGTCGACGTACATGATCTCGGCGACCGGCCGCAGACCGGCCATCGCCGCGCCCACCGCGGCGCCCAGGACGCCGGCCTCGGCGATCGGCGCGTCCAGCACCCGCCGCGCGCCGAACCGCTCGTGCAGCCCGCGGGTGGCGCCGTAGGCGCCTCCGCTCGCGCCGACGTCGACCCCCATGAGCGTGACCCGCTCGTCGTCGGCCATCGCGTCGCCCAGCGCGCGGGTGACCGCCTCGATGTAGCGCGGCGCCGGCGGGGCGCCGGCCGGTTCAGGCATACACCCACTCCAGGAGCGTGCCGGCGTCCGGGTAGGGCGCGTCGAGCGCCGCGCCGACGGCGGCCTCGATCTCGGCCGCGGCCTCGGCGTCGATCCGGTCGGCCTCGGGGAGGCGGCCCGCGTCCTCCAGGCCGGCGCGGGCGCGCGCGATCGGGTCGGCCGCCTGCCACCGCTCGAGCTCCGCGGCCTCCCGGTACGGCGTCGCGTCCCCCTCGTAGTGCCCGGAGACGCGGTAGGTGACCAGCTCGGCGAAGGCCGGGCCGCCGCCCGCGCGCGCGGCCGCGACGAGCGGCGCGAGCGCGGTCTCGACCGCGACCACGTCGTTGCCGTCGGCGCGGGCGACCGGCAGGTGGTAGGACGCGGCCCGGTCGGCGACCGGCGGGCCGTTCCACGCGCCGGCGCTGCGGGTGAACTCGGCGTACTGGTTGTTCTCGCAGACGAACACCACCGGGACCTGCCAGGCGACCGCGAGGCAGACGCCCTCGTGGAAGGCGCCGGTGTGCACGGCGCCCTCGCCGAAGAACGTCACGGCGACCGCGCCCTCGCCGGCGGCCCGCGCGGCCAGGGCCGCACCGACGGCGAGGGGGATGCCCGCGCCGACGATGCCGTTCGCGCCGAGGATCCCGAGGTCGGCCTGGGCGAGGTGCATGGAGCCGCCGCGGCCGCGGCAGCTGCCGGTGTCGCGTCCGAACAGCTCGGCCATCATCGCGGCCGGGTCGGCGCCGCGCGCGAGGCAGTGCCCGTGCCCGCGATGGGTGGTGGTGAGGAGGTCGCCGTCGCGCAGCAGCGCGCACGCCCCGGCCGCGGCGGCCTCCTGGCCGATCGAGGTGTGCACGAAGCCGTGGACCTCGCCGGCGCGGAACTGCTGGGCGACCGCCTCTTCGAAGGCCCGAATCCGCACCATCGTGCGGTAGCGGTCCACCAGCCGGTCGGGGTCCGACGCATCGACCGCCCTGGTCGGCGGGTCGGCGTCCGGGTCCGGCGACGGTTGACCGGGCGCTTCCCGGGGCAGCATGGCCCTATGATACCAACTGTTTGGTAGATGGGTCTATGATCGTGCGTGGCCCGTCGAGTCGTACACGACCAGAGGAGTGCGAAATGGGCCCAGCGACGCTGCTGGACCTGACCCATGAGGAAGCCGCCGTCCGAGACCTGTGTCGCAGCTTCGCAGCGGCCGAGGTCGCTCCGCACGCCTCGACGTGGTGGCATGAGGAGCGCTGTCCGACCGAGCTGTTCACCCACATGGGCGAGCTGGGCCTGATGGGGCTGCTGGTTCCCGAGGACGAGGGCGGCAGCGGGTTGTCGACCGTCGGCCTCGTGGCTGCGCTCTTCGAGGTCGGCAAGGTCGACCAGTCCGTCGCCGCCGCGTGGCAGGCGCATCTCAGCATCGGCACGTTGCCACTCCTCCTCTTTGGCCGGCCCGAGCAGCGGGCGCGGTGGCTGCGGCCCCTCGCCTCCGGGCAGCGGCTGGGGTCGTTCGGGCTCACCGAGCCGGGGGCCGGATCGGACGCGGCCGGCATCCGCACGACCGCCAAGCGCGATCCGGACGGGACCTGGGTGCTCAACGGCACCAAGACGTTCATCTCCAACGCCTGGACCGACATCAGCCTCGGGCCCGTCGTCCTGGCGCGCACCGTCGACGGGGACCGGTCCGGGTACGGAGCGTTCCTGGTCGAGAAGGGCACGCCGGGCTTCACCGCGGGTCCCAAGCTCCGCGGCATCGGCTGGCACGCGCTCGACAGCCGCGAGCTCACGTTCGCGAACGTCCGCCTCACCGAGGACCACCTCATCGGCGACCCCGACCGCGGCCTCCAGCAGTTCCTGGCCGCGCTGGCGGTCGGGAGGATCACCGTGGCGACGCTCGGCATCTCGCTGGCCGCAGCCGTGCTCGACCTGGCGCTCGAGTACGCCAGGCAGCGCCAGCAGTTCGGCCGCCCGATCTCCAAGTTCCAGGCGATCCAGTTCAAGCTCGCGGACCTGGCCGCCGAGCTCGAGGCGGTCCGGCTGCTCGTCTACCACGCGGCCCGGCTGCGCGACGCCGGTCGCCCGTTCGATCGCGAGGCGGCGATGGCGAAGCTGCTCGCCTCCGAGCTCGCCGTTCGCGCCGCCTCCGAGGCCGTCCAGATCCACGGGGGGTACGGATACATGCACGAGTACCCGGTCGCCAGGTTCTACTGCGACGCAAAGGTGCTGGAGATCGGCGAAGGGACGAACGAGATCCAGCGCATCGTCATCGCTCGCCACCTGGGGTGCTGAGCGATGCGCGCGCTGCGGTGGCACGGGCGTGAGGACATCCGGCTCGACGACGTCGACGAGCCGGTCACGGACGCGCGGTTCGACGCGCTCGTCGCCGTCGACCTCTGCGGGATCTGTGGGACCGACCTGTCCGAGTACCGCTACGGGCCCGCGATGATCCGCTCGTCGCCGCACCCGCTGACCGGCGCGCAGCCGCCGGTCACGCTCGGCCACGAGCTGGTCGGCACCCTCCTCGAGGGGCGTTCGCCGGACGGAGCGATCCTGCCGGGCGCGCGCGTGACCGTCGACGCATGCCTGCGTTGCGGCACCTGCTCGGCCTGCGTGCGCGGGGACTACCACCGCTGCCGGTACGGCGGCTCCATCGGGTTGCACAGCGACGGCGGGTTCGCGCCGCTCGTCGCGGTCCCGTCGGCGTGCCTCGTCGCCGTCCCGGATGGCGTGACCGACGAGCAGGCGGCGCTCAGCGAGCCGTTCGCGGTCGGGCTGCACGCGCTCGACCGTGGGGCGTGGCAGGCCGGTGACGCCGTCGTGGTCCTCGGCTTCGGCCCGATCGGAGCGGCCACGGCGCTGATCGCCCAGGCGCTCGGAGCGTCGCCGCTCGTCGTCGAGCGCGACCCGGACCGGCTGGCGATCGCCGGGCGGCTCGGGCTGGGCACGGTCCCGGCGGGCGATGACCTGTCCCGCACGGTCCGCGGCAGGCTCGGCGGCGCCGGAGCGGACGTCGTCGTCGAGTGCACCGGGGTCGCAGAGCTGGTCGCGCAGGCGATCGACTGCGCGGGTCGCGGGGGGCGGATCGTCCTCGCGGGGCTTCCGGCGGACACGTCGCGGATCGACACCCGCCGGCTGACGTTGTTCGAGCGCACGCTGACCGGCTCGTTGGGCTACCGCCACGACCTGCCGCGGGTGCTCGACCTCGTGGCGGCGGGCCGGCTGGATCCGGCGGCCGTGGTCGGCGCGACGGTGCCCTTGGACGAGGCCGTCGAGGCGTTCGCCCGCCTGGCGTCGTCGGGAAGTCCCGCGATCAAGACGCTCGTGCGGGTACGCGATGGCGTCGAGCGACGTAGCGCGCACGCTTCGTAGCGCCTCGTCGGCCAACCGCCGATCTCCCGAACGACCGGCCGAGCCGCTGGATCGGAAGGTCGGTTCCAATCGCGTCCGCGTTGACTAGTAGCCGACCGTTTGTTAGAAATCGTGCGGACCGCCGCCGCCCGCCTTTCCGCTGGTGGTGGTGTGTGTGTGTGTCGGGTTCCAGCGGAGGGTCAAGGAGGGTTTTCGATGCGCGTACCGCGCACTCTTGTCGTGCTATCGGCTGCATTGCTCTGCGCTACGGGCGTGGCGGCGTGTGGGTCAGGAGACAACGGCGATGACACGGGCAGCGCCACGGCCACGCAGGCCGCCACGACCGAGCAGGCGGGGGGCAAGATCGACTCCAGCCTCCCGCCCGTGCGGATCCCGCTCGTCGCCATCGAGAGCCCTGTCGTCAACCTGATGGATGCGCAGTCCGCCGGGGCGACGGCGGCGGCGAAGAAGATCAACGCCGAGGGCGGTTTCGGTGGCCGTGAGGTCATCGTCGAGGAGTGCTCGACCGAGCTCACTCCGGCGTCGACCACCGTGTGCGCCAACCGGACGGTCGACCAGGAAGGTCTCGTCGCCGAGATCGGGTGCGACCCGACCTGGGCCGCCGGCGCGCTGGAGATCTACAGCCGCAAGGGCATCCCGAGCTTCAACTGCCTGAACAGCCCGGCCGAGCTGGCAAGCGAGTGGGCGTTCGGCGTCAACCCGGGCTCCTCGGGCGCGTACGCGGGCGTCGCGGCCTGGCTGTGCGAGCAGGACGACGTCCAGAAGGTCGCGATGCTCGGTCAGGACCTGCCCACCCAGCGCGACATCGAGAAGCAGTTCACCGACCCGATCATCGAGGCCTGCGGCAAGGAGATGTCCCACACGTTCGTGGCGCCCGACGCGGCCGACCTGACGCCGTTCGTCAACGACGTGCTGAAGGGCGATCCGGACTTCGTGATGATCGGCCTGTCCCCGACGCCGGCCCAGCAGGCGCTCGAGGCGTTCCGCCAGGCCGGCTTCTCGGCCGAGCGCGCCTCGGTGCAGGAGAACTCCTGCAACTTCGCCAACCTCGACCAGGGCGGCGAGGCGATGCAGGGCGTGATCTGCCCGACCGGCTGGATCCCGTGGTCGGAGAGCGACAACGAGCAGGTCCAGGAGTACATCGCGGCCATGGAGGAGTACTCGCCCGACGCGGACTACCGCGACACGCAGGTGCAGTGGGGCTACGCCAACGTCATGCTGATCTACGAGGCGGCGAAGAAGATCGGCTTCGACACGTTCGACGCCGAGACGCTGACCGAGACGATCCGCAACGAGCAGTTCGACTTCCCGCTGTCGCGCGAGTGGGCCAACCCGCCCGTGTCGCCCGAGTTCCAGGCGATGAAGCAGCCGTCCATCATGATCACCCGGTGGACCGGCGAGGCGCTCGAGCGGGTCCAGGAGGGCACCGAGGACGGATGGGTCAACGGCTACGAGGCCTACGTGAACGCCTCGGGCACCAGCTGATCCGCCGCTGATCGACGTACGTACCCACGGCGCGTGGGCGGGATCCCCGCCCACGCGCCGTCGTCGTCGTGGGGACGGTGGGGCCGTCGCGCTACGCGCCCGCGGCGCGCGGCGCCCCGGCCGCATGGCCGGCCGCCGCGCGGCCCGCGACGCGGCCGAACACCAGGCAGCTGGCGATGCCGTTGCCGCTGCCCATGTAGCGCGTGCCGATGACGCCGCCCACGCACTCGCCGGCGGCGTACAGCCCCGCGATCTCGCGCGAGCACCGGTCGAGCACATGGGCCTCGTCGTCGATCTCCAGGCCGTAGGCCGTGATGCCGAGCGTTGACGGTCGGATCTCGACGCCGTAGTACGGCGGGTGCTCGACCGCGCGCAGGAAGCGCGCCGGCTTGCCGAAGTCGCGATCGTCGCCGGCCGCCGCGAAGCGGTTGTAGCGGGCGACGGCGCCGGCGACGGCGGCGGCGTCCAGCCCGAGGCGCTCGGCCAGTGCCTCCAGCGTCCGGGCCTGCACGACGGCGCCCGAGTCGACGTACCGCCGGACCGCGTCGGGCGTCCAGATGTTGGGAGGATCGCCGTGGCCCTTCGGGAAGGACGGCTTGAACGTCGGCAGCCGCGGCGTGCCGTTGTCGGCGAGCGTCCGCTCGTCGAAGAGCCCGTAGACGACGTCGCCGGCGGCCGCGACGAGCCCGTAGGTCTGACCGTACGGGGCGGTCTCGTCGCAGAAGCGGCGGCCGTCGGGGCCGAGCAGCAGCAGCCATCCGGGCATGTAGGCGCCGAACTCGCGGGTGTCCAGGCGCGGGCTCAGGAGCGGGACGTAGACGTCCTCGCCCACGGTGCTCGCATTCACCTCGCCCGCGAGCGCGAGCGCGTCGCCCCGGGAGCTGTCGGGGCCGATGTAGAAGACGAGGTCGCCGTAGCGGTCCAGGCTGGGGAGGTGCTCGGCGATGAGCGAGCGGTTGGCGCCGAACCCGCCGGTCGCGATCACGACCGCGCCGGCCTCGACCTCCTCGCCGTCGACGGTCACGCCGGTCACGCGGCCGTCGTGGTGCAGGAGCCGGTCCACGCGGTTGCCCAGGGCGATCTCGATGCCGCGCCGGCGGCAGTGGCGCTCCAGGACGTCGACGACGTGCTGACCCCCCGGCCGGTCCCCGCCGTCGGGCACGTGCGTGCGCGCCACGCGCTCGCCGCCGCCCTGCATCACCTCGGGGTGGAAGCGGACGCCGAGGTCCTGGAGCCAGTCGATCGCCGGGCCGCTCTCGTAGGCCATCCGCCGCACGAGGCCCGGCTTGATCCGGTACTGCGTCGCCAGCCGGTACTCGTCGAAGAGGACGGCCGGATCGTCATCGAGGCCGGCTGCGCGCTGCAACTGGGTGTCGGCGCCGATCACCATGCCCGCCGACAGGCGCGAGGCGCCGCCCACCACCGCCTCGGACTCGGCGACGACGACGCGCGCACCATGGTCATGGGCCATGAGCGCCGCGGACAGTCCGGCGATGCCGGAGCCCACCACGATCACGTCGGTCTCAGGACCTTGCACGTTTCCCCTCCTGGTCGGTGCCGGGCCGCCGAGCGTAGTTCGCGGCGGCGTCCGGATCAACCAAGCGCTTGTCTGATACGCCGAGACGGTTGTCAAGCGGCGATCGCGCCGTTATGGTGGTTTGACCGATCGGTAGGTAGATAGCGAGGGGAGAGGCTATGAGGCTCGGGGTCGGATTCTTCTTTGGCAACTACACGGACTGGGACCGCTTCGAAGCGCTGGAGCGGGGCGAGTCGGTCGGACCGATGACGGTCTCCGACGAGCAGGTCTACCGCGAGCAGCTCGCCCTCGGCGACCTCGCCGAGCCGCTCGGCTTCGACACGCTCTGGTCGTTCGAGCAGCACGCCATGCCGTACCTGATGATCCCCGACCCGCACCAGTTCCTGACCTATTTCGCGGCGCGGACCACCAGGCTCGACGTCGGCTCGATGATCACCGTGCTGCCGTGGCACAACCCCATCCGCGTCGCCGAGCAGGTGGCGATGCTGCAGCACTTCCTCGGCCGCGACCGTCAGTACTTCATGGGCGTCGGGCGGGGTCTCGCGCGCCGGAACTTCGACGCGATGGGCGTCGACATGGAGACGTCGCGCGAGCGCTTCAACGAGGTGCTCGACGTGCTGCAGCTGGCCTTCACCCAGGAGATGTTCTCCTACGAGGGGACGTTCTTCAGCTACGAGAACGTGTCGATCCGGCCGCGGCCCCTCGACGCGGCCACGGTCGTCGAGGCTTGGGGCTCGTGGACGAGCGAGGCGAGCGTCCGCAACATGGGGGCCCGCGGGCTGCATCCGCTGACGACGCCGAACAAGACGCTCGAGTCGTACAAGCAGGACCTCGAGCTGCTCGACGAGGTGCGCCGGGAGAACGGCTACGGCCCGGCCAAGCGGCCGATCCTGCAGGTCCCGATGTACTGCTGCGAGTCCGAGCAGGAGGCCCGTGAGGGGGCCGAGCGCTACTTCCGCGAGTACGTCGACTCGGTCCTGCGGGCGTACGAGATCGGAACGAGCCGATTCGCCAGCACCAAGGGCTACGAGGACTACACCACGAAGGGCTCCGACTTCGGCAGCGGGAGCTACGAGGACGCGCTCGAGACGCTGACGACGAAGTTCCTCACCGACGGCGTGATCGGCACCCCGGATCAGTGCGCCGAGCGGGTGGTGGCCCATCACGAGGCGATCGAGCCCTCGGAGCTCGTCACGCTGACCGCGGTCGGCGGCATGACCGCCGCCGAGGCCGAGCGCAGCCTGCGGCTGTTCGCCGAGCGCGTGATGCCCAAGGTCGAGCACCTGCGGCGCGAGCAGCATGTCGGCGCCGCGTCCTGAGTTTTCGGCGCCCGGGAGCGTCCCCCGGGCGGCGCGGTGACCGCGCTCCGCTACGAGGTCGACGGGCCGGTCGCGACGATCACGCTCGCGCGACCGGACCGGCGCAACGCCATCGATCCCGAGATGTCGCGCGACGTGCACGCGGCGCTGGAGCGGATCGACGAGGATCGCGGCGTGCGCGCCGGCGTGCTCACCGGGGAGGGCGAGGTGTTCTGCGCGGGCGCCGACCTCAAGGCGATCGCCGCCGGTCGCCTGCCCGAGCTGCTCGAGCAGCCCGGCGGGTTCTGCGGGCTCGGCGCGCTGCGGCGGCGCACACCGCTCGTCGCCGCCCTCAACGGCCATGCGCTGGCCGGGGGGTGCGAGCTCGCGCTCGCCTGCGACATCGTCGTCGCCGCCGAGGACGCCGAGCTCGGCCTGCCCGAGGTCAGCCGGGGCATCATCGCGGGGGCGGGCGGCGTCTTCCGGCTGGCGCTTGCGATCCCTCCGAAGCGCGCGATGGAGATGCTGCTGACCGGGCAGCGGATCTCCGCGCGCGAGGCGCAGACGCTCGGGCTGGTCAACCGGGTGGTCCCGGCGGGCGACGTCCTCGCGGTCGCGCGCGACCTCGCGCGGCGGATCGCGGACCAGGCGCCGCTCGCCGTCCAGGAGACGCGCGCGATCGCCGAGGCCGCCACCGAGGCGGCTGCGCCCGAGCTCTGGCGCCTCACCGGCGAGGCGTGGACCCGGGTCATGGCCTCACCGGACGCGGGCGAAGGTGCGAAGGCGTTCGCCGAGCGCCGGGACCCCGTCTGGGTCGATCCGCCGACCTAGCGGCTCTTCACGCGAAGGACCTCGGTTGGAAACAGACGGTCGTTTGGTAGAGTGGCCTCGGCCGGCCTGCGGCCGGGGTGACGATCGAAACGAGAGGGCGATTGTGTCATCTGCAACGTTGGACGCCGTTGAGTGGCCCCGGTGGGAGGACCCCGCCTTCTACGCGCAGGAGCCGGAGCTCATCCATGCCTCGATCGCCGCGCAGCGCAGGGGCGCGCCGGTGCACTGGTATGAGTCGCCGCGCCTCCCGCGCGGCTTCTGGGTGCTGTCGAGGTGGGAGGACGTCCGGTTCGTCGGCAGCCACCCAGAAGTGTTCTCCAACCGCTACGGCTTCGCGGTCGGCGACGCCAGCGATCCCGAGGTCGCCATTCCGCAGCTGCCCAAGTGGGCGCAGGAGGAGCTGCGGCGGCCGGGGCTGTCCCCCGCCGAGCAGCGCGGGCTCATCGCGCAGGGCAAGCTGTCGCTCGGTGACCCCGAGCTCAAGAACATGATGCTCATGGACCCGCCTCGTCACGGGCAGGTCCGCAGCATCTTCATGAAGGCGCTGCGCCCCAGCCGCGTCCGCCGGCTCCGAGGGCGGATGGCCGAGATCAGCGACGAGATCCTGGACCAGATCGAGCCCGGCGCCGAGGTCGACTTCGTCCGCACGGTGGGCCGCATCCCAGCGACGCTGATGACCGAGCTGATCGGCGTGCCGCGCGACATGCGCGAGCCGTTCATCGAGATGGCGTCCGCGCATCTCGAGGCCATCACGATCACCGCCGGCAAGGACCCGGCCGAGATCGAGCGCGTCAAGCGCCTCGGGGCGAAGCTGCGCGAGTACTGCGACGGGCTCCTGCTCGAGCGTCGCCAGAGCGACAGCGACGCCGACGACCTCGTGAGCATCGTCGCGCGCTCCGAGCTCGACGGCGAGGCGGTGAGCCGCGGCATCGCGTTCGTCTACATCACGCACTTCATCAGCGCCGGCGAGACGACACGTGCGCTGCTCTCGCACCTGGCGATGGCGTTGGCCGAGCGCCCGGACCAGCGGCGCCTCCTCGTCGAGCAGCCCGAGCTCATCCCGAACGCGATCGAGGAGACGCTGCGCTACTACCCGATCAACTGGTCGGGGTGCCGGACCGCCCTCGAGGACGTCGAGGTCGGAGGCCAGCTCATCCGCAAGGGCGACTTCGTGATGATGGTCTACGCGTCCGCCAACCGCGACGAAGACGTCTGGGAGCGCCCCGACGAGTACGACGTGACGCGGTCGTTCGAGAAGGACCACCTCGGCTTCGGCCACGGCGAGCACTCCTGCCCCGGCGCGCTGCTGACCCGCGTCGACACGCAGGCGATCATGGAGCGCGTGGTCGCGCGCTTCCCCGACTGGGAGCTGGCGGGCACGCCGCAGCGGTTCAGCAACCCGTTCCTGGCCGGGATGATCAGCCTGCCGGTGCGGTTCGCCTCATGAGCGGGCGGCCGCCCGTCACAGCCACGACATCGAGGAGCCCCCGATGAAGGTCATCGTTGACATGTACCGCTGCGACGCGCACGGCGTCTGTGTCGACGCCTGCCCGGAGGTCTTCGCGCTCGACGACGACGACGACGCGGTCCGCGTCCTCGATGCCGAGCCCGACGAGTCGCTGCGCGGCAAGGTCCAGGCCGCCGCGGAGATCTGCCCGAAGGCGGCCATCACGATCGAAGGCTGAGCCGCGCCGTCGCGGCCGCGCCCACCCCGACGTGAGCCTGCGCTTCGGCATCCTGTGGCCCTTCCGCAACCCGGCGTTCGCGCGCGTCCCGTGGGACGAGCTCTACGCGTCGCACCTGCGGCTCATCGCGGAGTCCGAGGCGCTCGGCTACGACCATGCGTGGCTGAGCGAGCACCACTTCGTCGACGACGGCTACTCGCCGTCGCTGCACGCGATCGCCGCCGCGATCGCGGCCCGGACGTCGCGCATCCGGATCGGCACCTTTCTGCTGCTCCTGCCGCTGCATCACCCGGTGCGGATCGCCGAGGACACCGCGACGGTCGACCTGATCTCCCGGGGGCGCTTCGAGCTCGGCGTCGGGCTGGGCTACCGCAGGGGCGAGTTCGACGCCCAGGGGATCCCGGCGCGGCATCGGGGCCGGCGCATGGAGGAGGGCCTGGAGATCGTGCGGCGGCTGCTGCGGCGCGAGACGGTCTCGTTCGCCGGCCGCCACTTCCGCCTGGACGAGGTGCGGATCGCCCCGCCGCCGCTGCAGGAGCCGCATCCCCCGATGTGGGTCGGCGGCGTGGTCGACGCGGCGGTCGACCGCGTCGCCCGGATGGGGTTCCACTACCTCAGCGGAGGGCAGGCCGAGCAGAGCGTCATGTACGACGAGGCGCTGCGCCGCCACGGGCGCGACCCGGCCGACTTCGCGATCGCCGCGCAACGACCGATGTTCCTCGCCGAGACGCGCGAGCGGGCATGGCAGATCGCCGCGCAGGCGGTGCGCCACACCGCGCAGTGCTACCGCGACTGGTTCGTCGAGGCCGGCGACGCCCCCGACTACGAGCCGATCCGGGTCCGGATCCCGACGGTCGAGGAGATCGTCCGCGCGCAGCGGTTCGACTTCTTCGGCGAGCCGGCTCTCGTCGGCACGCCGCAGGACGTCGTCGCCGACCTCGAGGCCTACCTGCGGCGCGGCCGCCTGACCCACCTCGTCTGCGCGATGGCGCTGCCCGGGATCGGTCCGCAGGACCTGCGCACCTCGATGCGGCTGTTCGCCGAGCAGGTGATGCCGCACTTCCGCGACGGCGCCGGCGGCCGCCCCGGATCCCCGCACCGCGCCGGAGCGAGGAGCGTGAGCGATGGCGACGGGCGATGAGCCCCGCCGGCCCGCCGGCCTGCGGTTCGTGCTGAGCTGCCCCTGCGGCGAGCGGCTGGAGGGCGCCGACGAGGACGAGATCGTGGTGGTCGCGTTCGCCCATCTGGCCGAGCGCCATCCCGACCTGGCGGGCGCCTACGAGCGCGAGCACGTGCTCGCGATGGCCCGCCGGATCGTCGTGACGTGAGCCGGCCGTGGTCTCAGTAGGAGCGTGGGAGTCCGAGTGAGTGTTGGGCGATGTAGTTGAAGATCATTTCTCGGCTGACGGGGGCGGTGCGTTGGAGGCGGGCGGCGCCCCAGAGGGTGGCGAGGCCGTATTCGGTGGCCAGGCCGTTGCCGCCGTGGGTTTGGATGGCTTGGTCGAGGGCTTGGAGGCAGGCTTCGGCGGCGGCGTACTTGGCCATGTTGGCGGCCTCGGCGGCGTCCAGGCCGTTGTCGTGTTGCCAGGCCGCCTTCTGCGTCATGAGCCGCGCCAGCTCGACGTCGATCTTGGCCTTGGCGAGCGGGTGCGAGATGCCCTGATGGGTGCCGATCGGCTTCCCGTCCCAGACGGTGCGCTCGCGCGCGTAGGCCGCGGCCTTCTCAAGCGCGTAGAGCGCGATGCCGTTCTCGAGCGCGGCGGCCATGATCCGCTCCGGGTTCAGACCGGAGAAGAGCATCTTCAGCCCGTCGCCCTCGAGGCCGATGCGGCGGCTCTCGGGGACGATGACGTCGTCGAAGAAGAGCGTGTACTGGCGCTCGGGGGCGACCATCTCGACCTCGATCAGCTGCTTGGTGAGGCCGGGGGCGTCGGAGTTGACGAGGAAGAGCGAGAGCTGGCCGCGGCCCGTCCGCTCGTCGGTCCCCGTGCGAGCGACGACCACGATCGCCTCCGCCTCGTCGACGCCGGACGCGTAGTACTTGCTGCCGCGCAGCCGATAGGTGTTGCCGATGCGCGAGGCCGTGGTCTTGAGCATGTGCGTGTTGAGGCCGGCGTCGGGCTCGGTGATGGAGAACGCGAGCTTGGTCTCGCCGGAGGTCATACGGGGCAGCCACTCGGCCTTCTGCTCGTCGCTGCCGTGACGGGCCAGCAGCTCGCCGCAGATGGCGCTGGAGACGATGAGCATGAACGAGGGGGTCCCGGCCGCGGCCAGCTCTTCGCAGACGATCGCCAGGTCGGCGACGCCGGCGCCGGCGCCTCCGTACTCCTCGGGGAGGTTCACGCTCGTGTAGCCCGCTCGAGAGAGGTCCTGCCACAGCTCGGTCGCGTGACCCCGTCGGCGCGAGACCTCGAGGTAGTAGGCGTGGCCGTAGCGGCGCGCGAGATGGCGGACTGCCTCGCGCAGCTGCTTCTGCTCGTCCGTCTCCATGTACCGGTGGAGCGCTGCCGTCACGCCGTGATCGCCGGCTCGGACCTCTCCGTCCAGTGTCATTCGCTTCGGTCCCTTCGCATCGATCTCAAGGTGCAAGCAGGCGACGGCCGTGCGGACAGCTAACCAGCCGTGGACCCCAGATTCAAGCAACCGTTTGATAGTAGGAGTCGCTGAGTCTAACGATCCGAGGGTCTGTCCGATCTTCTGTGTGTGGTCCGGGGTGACCGATCGGCCCGTGGGGGCCGGGAAGGACATCCATGACCGACATCGTTGGAGGCGCACCGTTTAGCCTCGATCCACCGATGTAGCTCCCGGTGTCGGCTGAGCGGCGGTTGGCGGGCCGGTTCGGCGTCGATGTCGCGGGCGGGGACCGCGATCGTGTTGCCGTTGGCGGGGGCGGGCGTTCCCGCGGAG